>OJDV01000003.1_pt1 | contig 380313 bp, 374 predicted proteins | sample 1592911 | NCBI WGS metagenome assembly OJDV01 (sample SAMN05416860, study PRJEB24817) | seawater metagenome | isolation source: Sea water | place: Canada:Atlantic | collected 2013-11
TACACAGAGTAGATCGTCGGCAGCGTCAGATGTGTATAAGAGACAGCTGCTGTACAGCGCATCCATCGACGCGCCTGTGCCAAGTCCCCAGCGCAGGTGTGCAAAATAGGGGTCAGAGGGAATACGCCCTCTATGCAATGGCCAATGGGCCGACAAGGAAACGATGATGTTTAACGAAGTTAAGAAATCCATGCAGTGGGGCGAAGAGACGCTCACACTGGAAACAGGGAAAGTTGCGCGCCAAGCCGACGGTTCCGTCATCGCCACATATGGCGAGACATCCGTGATGGCGAACGTGACATTCGCGCGCAAGCAAAAGCCGGGTCAGGACTTTTTCCCACTGACCGTTCACTACAACGAGAAATACTACGCCGCGGGTAAAATCCCTGGTGGCTTCTTCAAGCGTGAGGCCCGCCCCACCGAGAAAGAAACACTGACTTCCCGTCTGATCGACCGTCCGATCCGTCCGCTGTTCGTCCCCGGCTTCAAGAACGAAGTGCTGGTGATGTGTACCGTTCTGTCCCACGATCTGGTCAATGATCCCGACATGGTCGCGATGATCGCGGCCTCTGCGGCGCTGACCATTTCCGGCGCGCCGTTCATGGGTCCGATTGCCGCTTGCCGCGTAGGCTATGAGGGCGGCGACTACATCCTGAACCCTGAGATCGACGACATGCAGGACCTCAAGAACAATCCTGACCAGCGTCTGGACCTTGTTGTTGCAGGTACCAAAGACGCCGTGATGATGGTTGAATCCGAGGCCTATGAGCTGTCCGAGGAAGAAATGCTCGGCGCGGTGAAATTCGCCCATGAGCAGATCCAGCCCGTCATTGATCTCATCATTGATCTGGCAGAGACAGCGGCGAAAGAGCCGTTTGATTTTCAGCCTGTTGATTACTCCGATCTCTCCGCTGCCGTTAAGGCTGCAGGCGAGGAAGAGATGCGCGCAGCCTTCGCTATCGGTGACAAGCAAGAGCGCACCGCCGCTGTTGCCGCCGCGCGTGACACGATCATGTCCAAGCTTGACGAAGAGCAGTTGGCCGACGCCAACCTCGGCTCCGCGATGAAAGGTCTTGAGGCCTCCATCTTGCGCGGTGACGTGGTCAAGACGGGCACACGCATCGACGGTCGTAAGACTGACGAAATTCGCGACATCGTCTCCCAGACCGGCATCCTGCCCCGCACACACGGCTCCGCCCTGTTCACGCGCGGCGAGACGCAAGGCTTGGTTGTCACGACATTGGGTACAGGAGACGACGAGCAGTTCATCGACGCGCTGCACGGCAACTTCAAATCCAACTTCCTGCTGCACTATAACTTCCCTCCCTATTCGGTTGGTGAAGTGGGTCGCGTTGGCCCTCCAGGTCGTCGCGAAATCGGTCACGGTAAACTCGCATGGCGCGCCCTTCAGGCCGTTCTGCCCGCCGCGACAGACTTCCCATACACCATCCGTCTGGTTTCCGAGATCACGGAATCCAACGGCTCGTCCTCCATGGCGTCCGTTTGTGGTGGCTCCTTGTCGATGATGGACGCGGGCGTTCCGCTCAAATCCGCCGTTGCGGGTGTTGCCATGGGTCTGATCCTCGAAGAGGACGGCTCCTACGCGATCCTGTCCGACATCCTTGGTGACGAAGACCACCTCGGCGACATGGACTTCAAGGTTGCTGGTACAGAGGCAGGCATCACGTCCTTGCAAATGGACATCAAGATCGCAGGCATCACGCCAGAGATCATGGAAAAAGCCTTGGCTCAAGCCAAAGCGGGCCGTTTGCACATCCTTGGCGAGATGAACAAATCCATCTCGGGTGCTGGCGAATTCTCCGAGCACGCTCCGCGCATCGAGACGATGCAGGTGCCAACGGATAAAATCCGCGAAGTCATCGGTTCTGGCGGTAAAGTCATCCGCGAGATCGTCGAGACATCGGGCGCGAAGGTCGACATCAACGACGAAGGCATCATCAAGATCGCTTCTCCGAATGCGGACAGCATCAAGAAAGCCTACGACATGATCTGGTCCATCGTAGCCGAGCCCGAAGAGGGCATGGTCTACACTGGGACAGTCGTGAAGATCGTCGATTTCGGTGCTTTCGTGAACTTCTTCGGCAAGCGTGACGGCCTTGTGCACGTCTCCCAGATCGAAAACCGCCGCCTGAACCACCCTTCCGACGTTCTGAAGGAAGGTCAGGAAGTGAAAGTGAAGCTCCTCGGGTTTGACGATCGCGGCAAGGTGCGCCTGTCCATGAAAGTGGTCGATCAGGAAACTGGTGAAGAAATCAAAGAAGAGAAGAAAGAGGACTAAGCCTCCTTACTCTCGGACAGCTAGAGGGCCCCGATGGAAACATCGGGGCCTTTTTAAGTTGTTGCACCGCTTAAAAATGGAACAATTCAAAAGCCTACCAAGTTGACATGACAAGATGTGAACAAACAAAGCTAACAGATTCGCGGCTTCTCGATTATCTTGAAGGTAGAAAACGAATCACTAAATGAACGGAGCCACTGCCATGTCCCTCCTTCTCGACAGAAGAACTCTTATGCTGTCTGGCGCCGCTGCTCTGACCGCAGGCCCTGCGCTTTCGGCCTATCAGGTTCCTGCCAACATGCGTCCGCGCATCGTAAATACGCAGGCGGGTTTCCGTGAGGGCGAAATCCACGTAGATCCTGGTAATTACACCCTGTACTGGACGCTGCCCAACGGCAAAGCAATCCGCTATTTCGTCGGCATCGGTAAGGCAGGGCGCTACCAATCGGGCACCTTTCGCGTAAAACGCAAGGCTGAATGGCCAAGCTGGACGCCGACCGCTGCGATGATCCGTCGTGAGCCGCATATCTACAAACAGTTTGCGGGCGGTATGGCTGGCGGCGGGAACAATCCGCTGGGGGCACGCGCGCTCTATCTCTATAAAGGTGGCCGCGATACCTATCTGCGGATTCACGGCACGCCGAAGCCGCAAACCGTTGCAGCGCGCGTCTCGAACGGTTGTGTACGTATGATTAATGAACACGTCATCGACCTCTATAACCGCGTGCCAAACGGGACGCGCGTGGTCTTGCACTAGGCCTAACGGCAACGACTGATCTTCAAAAGCCCCGCCCCGCGCGGGGCTTTTCGTTTAGAGACTGCGTTCAATGATTTCTGAGCCGTATATCAACTGACTCGTTCTAATTGTGCTCACAAAATGAGCACTACCGCACACAATCCGATCACAAGCGCTTTAATCTTCCACAGCGATGCGGTCGCTTTGGGAAATTCTGTACCAGTCTGTCACAATCCCCCTGCCCGCGTAGAATGGGCCAAAGAGGGCCATGTGACACTGCATTTTTCCGATCAACCAAAGCAGGCTTTTCAACGCGCGCGTGGTGCGCTCTCTATCAGCGCGACATCCGACCAAGGTCAGGCCAGCCGGCTACAGAATTTACGTCAGGAAGGGGCGTACCGCGCCATATTTCCCAGACCCTCTACACCAAAACTTGAAGCGGTCGTGATTAACACCTCGGGCGGTGTGACGGGTGGGGATATCTTCTCCATCGAGATTACAGCGCAGGAAAACGCGCAAGTAGCACTCACCACCCAAGCCGCAGAGCGCTTTTACAGAGCGCCCGACGGGAACGCGGGCCAGATCACGAACCGACTGAATATTGGCAGAAATGCGCAAGTCTACTGGCTGCCGCAGGAAACTATTCTATTTGACGGCTGCAATATCCGGCGCAAGCTGGAGGTAGAGGTTGACCCATCGGGTTCTACGCTGATCCTCGAGCCTATGGTCTTCGGACGCGAGGCCTCGGGCGAGACGATCAGATCGTGCCGATTTCAAGACTGCGTGTCGATCACATCCAATGACGAGATGGTCTATTTCGACCGCATTCAGCTCACTGGTGATCTCACTTCCTCATTGGCACGCGCTGCTGTTGCAGATGGTGCACGGGCGATGGCCAGCATTATCCTCGTGGATGCAAACGCCGCGCTCATGCTTGCGCCCTGCCGCGCCCTGTTGCCAGCGACGGCGGGTGCCAGCCTGCTCTCGAACACCGTCCTTGTGGTGCGCATGCTTGCGCGCGACGGCTTTGCTCTGCGCGAGGCGCTGTTGCCCTTGCTCGAATGTCTGACCCACAACACTGTTCCCAAGAACTGGAGACTCTGATCCATGCAATTGACCCCGCGAGAAAAAGATAAGTTGCTGGTGGCGATGGCTGCGGAAGTCGCGCGCAAGCGGCTGGCCCGTGGCGTAAAGCTGAACTACCCCGAAGCCATTGCACTGATCACCGACGCCGTCGTCGAAGGCGCCCGCGATGGCCGCTCGGTCGCTGATATGATGGAAGCGGGGGCGCATGTCGTGACCCGCGCCCAATGCATGGATGGCATCGCCGAGATGATCCACGACGTTCAGGTCGAAGCGACTTTCCCCGACGGGACCAAACTGGTCACCGTGCACAACCCGATCCGCTAGGAGGCGATTATGACATCCAAGATGATACCGGGCGAACTTTTCCCAGCCGCTGGCGATCTGGTTCTCAATGCAGACCGTGAGGCGATTACAGTGATGGTCGCGAACACAGGCGACCGCCCCGTCCAAATCGGCAGTCATTATCATTTTGCCGAATGCAACGAGGCGCTGGAATTTGACCGTGCTGCCGCGCACGGTCGCCGTCTCGATATTGCACCGGGCACTGCGGTGCGGTTCGAGCCGGGCCAGCGCCGCGAAGTGAACCTGATCGAGATGTCAGGCGCACGGCGTGTGTTCGGCTTCAACAACAAAGTTATGGGGGATCTCTGATGGCGACCTCAATCAGCCGCGCAGATTATGCTGCTATGTTCGGACCCACGGTGGGCGACAAACTGCGCCTCGCCGACACCGATCTGATCATCGAGGTAGAGCGCGATCTTACCGCGCAGCCAGCCGAGGGCGGCAACGCGCTTGTTTATGGAGAAGAAGTCAAATTCGGCGGCGGCAAGGTCATCCGCGACGGGATGGGGCAGTCTCAGGCAACGCGTGCGCAGGGCGCTGTGGACACGGTGATCACCAATGCGCTGATTATTGATCACAGCGGCATCTATAAGGCTGATGTCGGCCTGCGCGGCGGGCGCATCCACAAGATCGGTAAGGCGGGTAACCCCGACACCCAACCGCGCGTCGACATTATCGTGGGTCCGGGTACCGAAGTCATCGCGGGCGAAGGGCGCATCCTGACCGCTGGCGGGTTCGATTCACACATCCACTTCATTTGCCCTCAACAAATCGAGGATGCCCTCCACTCGGGCCTGACCACGATGCTGGGCGGCGGTACAGGGCCTGCCCATGGCACCTTGGCTACCACCTGCACGCCGGGTCCGTGGCACATCGGGCGCATGCTGCAAGCCGCCGATGCCTTCCCGATGAACCTCGCGTTTGCGGGCAAAGGCAACGCGAGCCAGCCCGAAGCTTTGGTCGAGATGGTCAATGGCGGGGCCTGCGCCCTCAAACTGCATGAGGACTGGGGCACCACCCCTGCCGCGATTGATTGCTGCCTGTCTGTTGCCGATGACATGGATGTGCAGGTCATGATCCACACCGACACCCTCAACGAAAGCGGCTTTGTCGAGACGACAGTCGCCGCCCTTAAAGGCCGCACAATCCATGCCTTTCATACCGAGGGCGCAGGCGGCGGTCATGCCCCCGACATTATCAAGATATGCGGCGATGAAAACGTCCTGCCCTCCTCCACCAACCCCACGCGCCCCTATACCGTAAATACGCTCGAAGAGCATCTGGACATGCTGATGGTCTGCCATCACCTCGACAAATCCATCCCCGAAGATGTCGCCTTTGCCGAAAGCCGTATCCGCCGCGAGACAATTGCCGCCGAGGATATCCTGCATGACATGGGCGCGTTTTCGATCATTGCCTCTGACAGTCAGGCCATGGGACGGGTTGGCGAAGTGCTGATCCGCACATGGCAGACCGCTGACAAGATGAAGAAACAGCGCGGGCGCCTGCCCGAAGAGACGGGGGAGAACGACAATTTCCGCGTCCGCCGCTATATTGCGAAATACACCATCAACCCCGCCATCGCCCATGGAATCAGCCATGAGATCGGCAGCATTTCCGAGGGCAAGCGCGCTGATCTGGTGCTCTGGAACCCCGCATTCTTCGGTGTAAAGCCCGAGATGGTCTTGATGGCGGGCACGATTGTATGTGCGCAAATGGGCGATCCCAATGCCTCGATCCCCACGCCGCAACCCGTCTATTCGCGGCCGATGTTTGGTGCCTACGGGCGCTCGGTTGAGCAGTCTGCCGTGTGCTTTGTCTCTGCTGCTGCGCAAGCTGACGGGATCGGTGACAAACTGGGCCTCGCCAAGCAAACGATCGCCGTTGAAAACACCCGCAAGATCGGAAAATCCGACCTCATCCACAATACCGCCACCCCGAAGATGGAAGTGAACCCCGAAACCTACGAGGTGCGCGCAGACGGGGAGCTTCTCACCTGCGAACCCGCATCCGAACTCCCCATGGCACAAAGGTACTTTTTGTTCTGATGACTGATTACACGACACATACCATCCGCAAGGCTGGCGACTGGGCCGGCGCTTTTACTCGCTGTGTACTGACCTACGAAGACAGGTTCCTGCGGCGCAAAGTGGTGAACACCGCTCAGGGCGAGGCGCTGCTTGTCGATTTGCCACAGACCACATCGCTTGATCATGGCGATGCGTTCGAGTTGACGGATGGCCGCTTGATTGAGGTGACAGCCGCACAGGAGCCTCTGCTGGAGATCACGGGCGATCTGGTGCAATTGGCATGGCATATCGGGAACCGCCACACGCCCTGCCAGATCGAGGCGACCCGCCTGCTTATTCAGGATGATCCGGTGATCGGGCATATGTTGGAACACCTCGGCGCACAGGTCAGCAAGGTCGAAGCACCCTTCACTCCCGAAGGCGGTGCCTACGGGCACGGTCGCACCCATTCCCATGAACACGTAGCGACCGCACATGAGCACAAACACTGATATCCTGACGCTGTCCCAGCTTCTGTCGCCCGCCTTTCCCGTGGGGGCTTTCGCTTATTCCCACGGGCTTGAGACTGCGATCGAGGAAGGGGCCATCGCGGATGCGGCGACGCTACAGGCGTGGTTGCTGGACCTATTGGAGTTTGGCGGCGCGCAATCCGATGCCGTTCTGATGAACGCGGCGATCACCGCGGATGCCGGAGCGGTTGATGCCCAAGCACGCGCTTTCGCTGCCAGCGCCGAACGGCTGATGGAAACCGATCTGCAAGGAGCAGCCTTTTGTGAAACGGTTCAGGCTGTTTGGGGCCTCGACATCGGGCGGCTTTGCTATCCCATTGCCGTGGGGCAGGTGGCACGCGCCATGAACCTTGATCCCGAACTGGCGACCGCACTTTACCTGCAATCATTCATTGCCAATCTGGTCGCTGCCGCGATGCGTCTGGTGCCGTTGGGGCAGGTTGATGGGCAAAAAGTACAAACAGCGCTGCGCCCCGAATGTGAGGCCGTTGCCAAGGCTTGTGTCGGAGCCACGCTGGAGGATTTGCACAGTTGCGCATGGCTGTCCGACATCGCAGCGATGCGCCATGAGACACAGTATTCCCGCGTTTTTCGATCTTAATGAGGTAACCCTATGACTTCTCCCAACGGACCTTTGCGCATCGGCATCGGTGGCCCTGTCGGCGCTGGCAAGACCACCTTGACTGCCGCATTGGCGCGGCTGTTGCATCCGCAAATGTCCATAGGTGTCATCACCAATGACATCTACACCCAAGAGGACGCCGAAGCGCTCATGCGGATGCAAATCCTGCCCCAAGACCGCGTGATCGGCGTTGAGACTGGCGGCTGCCCCCATACGGCAATCCGCGAAGATGCCTCGATCAATCTGGCCGCTGTGGCGCAGATGCGTGCGCAACACAGCGATGTTGAAATCGTGCTCATCGAGAGCGGCGGGGATAACCTGTCAGCGACTTTCAGCCCTGAACTGGCCGATGTGACGATCTATGTGATCGACGTGGCCGCAGGCGAAGAAATTCCGCGCAAAGGCGGACCTGCAATCACCAAGTCCGATGTTCTGGTGATCAACAAAACCGACCTCGCACCCCATGTCGGCGCGTCTCTCGATGTAATGGAGCGGGACGCCAAACGGATGCGTGGTGACAAACCGTTTGTCTTCACCAGCCTGCGCAATGACGAAGGGGCTGGCGCGGTCCTTGATCTTCTTGCAAGTGTCGGCGGCTTCAAAAGGCCTGAAACCTGAAGCGCGATGCCCACAGCCGGGACAGGAGACCCCCATCCCGGCTGGTTCTTGTGTCATTGGCGCGGCGCACCTGCGCCGCAGTCTACTTTAATTGCCGCGGATCACTCAGGCAGTTTGGCCATACGCAGATAGGGCAGAACCGTTTTGAATGCGCCAAATTTGGCCGTCGCATCCGCGTCGGAGACGGCGGTAGGGATGATAACATCATCACCCACATTCCAGTTGGCAGGCGTTGCAACGCCCTGACCCGCAGAAGTCTGCAAACCGTCCAAAGCGCGCAGCACCTCGGCGAAATTGCGCCCGACTGTCATAGGATAAGTCATCGACAGCTTCAGCTTTTTGTCAGGCCCGATGATGAAAACCGACCGCACAGTGGCACTGTCTGCTGGCGTGCGCCCGTCGGGCAAATAGGCCTCAGCTGGCAACATATCAAATGCTTTGGACACCTCGAGATCCGCGTCCGCAATGATGGGAAAACCCGCCTTTGTGCCCGCAACAGTCTCGATATCGCCCTTCCACTTCTTGTGGTCCTCGACCCCGTCCACGGAGACACCGATCACCTTAGTGCCGCGCTTCTCCCACTCATCCGCCAACTGCGCCACAGCGCCGAATTCGGTAGTGCAGACAGGCGTGAAATCCTTGGGGTGCGAGAACATAATGGCCCAGGAATCGCCCACAAAATCATGCAGGCTTATCGTGCCATGATCCGTTTCAACCGTCAGATCGGGGATTGTGTCGTTAATGCGCAAACTCATCGCTGCGTCCTCCGTTAAATTTCCGTTACGAGATATGTAGGCATTCATGCGCAGGGTTTCATCCCCCATCTTGCAGGGGAGGCGCGGCAGTGACAGACTACGCTCAAATCTCAAATCAAGGAGCATACCCATGCTGGAGAAACGCGACTTTTACATCAACGGCGCATGGACAGCCCCTGCTGCCGCCAATGACTTTGCGGTCATCGACCCCTCTACGGAAGAGCAATGCGCCGTGATCTCGTTGGGCGACAAGGCCGACACGGATGCGGCCGTAGGCGCCGCGCGCGCCGCCTTTGACAGCTGGTCCCAGACCTCGCGCGAAGAGCGTACGGCGCTAATCCAGAAACTGGCCGAAATCTATGACGCCCGTCAGGAAGAAATGGCCCAGGCCATGTCTATGGAAATGGGCGCGCCCATCATGCTCAGCCGCCAGCAGCAGGTCGGTGCAGGCACATGGCACATCGGCGGCTTCCTGAACGCGTTCAAGGACTTCAGCTTCGAGCGTGACTTCACCGCCACTGAGAAGACCCTGCTCGAGCCCATCGGCGTTTGCGCACTGATCACCCCTTGGAACTGGCCCATGAACCAGATCATCCTCAAAGTGATCCCCGCATTGGCCACGGGCAACACAGTTGTCCTGAAACCCTCCGAAATCGCGCCCCTGTCGGGTCTGCTCTTCGCCGAATTTGTGCATGAAGCTGGCTTCCCCGCAGGCGTGTTCAACCTCGTCAATGGTGACGGTGCAGGCGTAGGCAGCCAGCTCAGCGCGCACCCCGAGGTCGACATGGTCAGCTTCACAGGCTCCACCCGCGCTGGTATCGCCATTTCCAAGGCCGCCGCAGACACGCTCAAGCGCGTAAGCTTGGAACTGGGCGGCAAAGGTGCCAACATTATCTTCGAGGACGCCGACCCTAAGGCCGCCAAACAAGGCGCCATCCGCTGCTTCCGCAACTCGGGCCAGTCGTGCAATGCACCTACCCGCATGCTCGTGCACAAATCCCGCTACGACGAAGCAGTGGCCTCCGCCTCCGAGGTCGCGACCAACACGCATGTCGGCCCTGCCTCCGAGGAAGGCAAACAGATCGGCCCCGTCGTCTCCGAGGCGCAATACAACAAGATCCAAGGCCTGATCGAGAAAGGCATGGCAGAGGCACGCCTCACCGCTGGTGGCCTTGGCCGCCCCGATGGCCTCAACCGCGGCTACTACGTTAAACCCACGGTCTTTGCCGACGTCACCAACGACATGACAATTGCCCAAGAAGAAGTCTTTGGCCCCGTCCTGTCGATCATCCCCTTCGAGACCGAAGAGGAAGCGATCGCCATCGCCAATGACACGCCCTACGGCCTGACAAACTATATCCAGACTTCTGACGATGAAAAACGCCGCCGCGTGGCACGTCGTTTGCGCTCTGGGATGGTTGAAACCAACGGTCAGGGCTTTGCCCAAGGCTCCCCCTTCGGCGGATACAAACAGTCCGGGAATGGGCGCGAAGGCGGCGTGTTTGGCCTCGAAGAATTCCTCGAGATCAAGGCTGTGTCCGGCTGGGCTGCCGAGTAACACTACGAAAAATTGCAAGGAAGGGGCTGCCTGCGGGTGGCCCTTTTTCTTGTTCAATAGCGCCTGCAAAAACTTCAGATTTGAGTTTAAAGGGAAAAATGAAGAAGAAGTGCTCCTGATTTAACCCTAAGTCTATAAACATAAGGTCTGCTAAGACCGCGCGGATAGCTGGAGAGCGATCCCGCGTGAAAAGTGACGAAGCTCCGTCCTATGGTCAACGTAGGGCGGAGTGTTCACCAAAGCTACTTCGTCATTTTTCCCTTTAAACTCAATCCTCACATACACCCGCGGGCGGACGTACGTTAAAAGGGTGCCTTGCTGCGCACGCGGGTCATCTGACCCCCGTCGGGATGTTTAAACCTTAGCTCTTCAGAGTGTAGCATCAGCCGCGGGAATTCGGCTGCGGGTCCCTCAGCGTAAATCGGATCACCGAGGATCACATGGCCGAGGCTTAGCATATGCACGCGCAGCTGGTGGCTGCGGCCTGTGTGCGGTGACAGGCGCATGCGGGCGGTGCAGCCTTCATCACGAACCATTCGCCAGTCGGTTTGAGCAGGTTTACCCGTCGCATGACAGACCATCTGGCGCGGACGGTTCGGCCAATCGACGATGAGTGGCAAATCGATTGTTCCCGATTTTTCCGTCGGCACCCCCCAAACACGGGCGATGTATGTCTTCTTGGTCGTGCGCTTCTCGAACTGTTGGCTCAAGTTTCGCTGCGCATGGCGTGTCAGCGCGAAAATCATCACGCCCGAGGTATCACGGTCCAGCCTGTGCACCAGCAGCGCATCGGGGAAGGCAACCTGTACGCGGGTCAGCAGGCAATCGGCCAACTCTTCACCCTTGCCTGGCACCGACAGTAGCCCCGCGGGCTTGTTCAGCACAATCACCTCGTGGTCGAGATGCAGGACCTCAAGCGGGTCCATCGGGGGAGAATACGTTGCGTCCATCCCCGCCTCGTCCCATGTGCAGGCTTTGTTTTCAACCCGTGACGTGGCACGCTGAAACAAATAGGGAGACCATCATGCATCCGACTATCCAGAAATTCCATGACCTCGTTCTTGCGCATAATCACGACGACGTACCTGCGTTGATGGCCGATGATGTCACGTTCCAGCCGCCGACCTATTGGGCCACATGGAACGGGCGCGAAGCGGTTGGCGCTGTTCTGGGCCACGTGAACGAGGTCTTCACCGACTTCGAATACCGCCGCGTCATGGGCGACGGCAAGGACTGGGCGCTGGAGTTCCAGTGCAAGGTTGATGGGCTTGATTGCGTGGGCGTCGACCTTTTCACCCTTAACGAAGAGGGGCTTATTCAGGAGATGGAGGTCGTCATGCGCCCGCATAAGACCATCGGTGCCCTACGCGCTGCGATGAATGAACGCGTCGCCAAGGACCCCGCATTCCTCAAGCATAAATCAGCCCTGAGCTAAGCGCTTGGCCCGCATCTGGCGGATCATCGAAACGGTATAGATCACCAGCGCCAGCCAGATCAGCGGCAGCGCAATCGCGCGCGCGCGACCAAACGGCTCGCCAAAGATGAACACGGCGTTCAGCATGATCATCGTCGGTGCGATGTATTGCATGATGGCGATTGTGGAGAGGCGCAGCAGTTTTGCCCCATTCGCGTAGCACAACAGGGGCACCGCGGTGACGACACCGCACCCCAACAGCATCCAAGTGTCCGTACCGCTGGTCAGGAACTGCGCGCCCCCTGTGCTGCCCATATAGACCGCATAGGCCAGCGCTGGCGGCAGCAGTATCAACACCTCCATCAGGAAGCCCTGGTTCGGGCCGATGGGCAGGCTCTTCTTCGCAAGCGCATAAAATCCCCACGTCAGCATCATGCCGAAAGCGAGCCATGGCGTCTCGTCTGCATCAACGATCAGCACCAACACTGCAACCGATACAATACCCACCGCAACCCATTGCGCCCGCGCCAGCCGTTCGCGCAGGATGATCGCGGCCAGAAACACGCTAAACAGCGGATTCATATAATACCCGATCGCCGCATCCAGCGCGCGCTCCGTCACAATCGCATAGACGTAGATGCCCCAGTTCAGCGAGATCAGCACCGCCGTCACCACCCCCATCGCCAGCATCCGGGGCGTACGAAACGCCTCGCGCAGTGTCGCGGTACGGCCCAGCGCGATCAGCACCACCGCCGCAATCGGCACAGACCAGATAATGCGATGCGCGATGACTTCGGCCACAGGCACGTGGCTCAGCAGCTTCATATAGAGCGGCAAAAATCCCCACAGCACATAGGCGGAACCCGCAAAGAAGAGGCCTTGGGGCGTGTCTTGATCAGTGTTGGGGGTGCTCATTTCAGTCTCCTTGCCCCACAGCGTTAGGGCAAGGAAGGGGGCGAGGGAAAGCCTTGAATTGTACCGCTACACTTTGACCCGCTCGGAAGCGGGATCATACATCGGCTTCAGCGACGCCTCGGCCCGCACCCGCGTGCCCATCACGTCGATCTCGTAGGTCGATGCCAGTACATCCGCCACGCTCTCGCCCTTGCACGGGACATAGCCAAGGCCCATCGCGCCGCCAAGGTGGTGACCGTAAGCGCCTGAGCTGAGGTAGCCGACAATCTCGCCATCGCGCACGATAGGCTCGTTGTGATAAAGGAGCGGCTCGGGGTCGGTGAGCTTGAATTGCACCATGCGCATGTCCAGCCCCGCCTCCTTCTTCTCCAGCACGGCCTCACGCCCGATAAAATCAGACTTGGCGGTCTTCACGGCAAAGCCAAGCCCCGCCTCCAGTACGTGATCCTCGGAGGTAATATCATGCCCGAAGTGGCGGAAACCCTTCTCGATACGACAGGTGTCCATCATGTGCATGCCGCAGAGCTTGAGGTCGAAGTCCTCGCCCGCTTGCGCCAGTGTCTCGAACACATGCCCCGCCTGATCGGCGCTGACATAGACCTCCCAGCCCAGCTCACCGATGTACGTCACACGGTGAACACGGGCCAGCCCCATACCGATCTCGATCTCTTGCGCCGTGCCAAACGGGTTCACGTCGTTGCTAAAGTCATTGGGTGAGATGGCCTGCAACAGCTCGCGCGAGCGAGGCCCCATTACGGCCAGCACGCCCTCACCCGCTGTAACATCGGTAATCACCACGTTGAACTTACCCACATGCCGCCGCATCCACGTCTCGTCCGCCAGTCGCGTCGCCGCTGGGGTGACAACCAGATAGGCCGTCTCGGACAGGCGCGTGACGGTCACATCCGCCTCGATCCCGGCGCGATGGTTGAGAAATTGCGTATAGACGATCTTGCCGACGGGGACCGAATAATCGCCGCCGCCGATGTAATTCAGGAAGGCTTCGGCATCGCGACCCTCAACGCGGATCTTCCCGAAAGAAGACATATCGTAGAGGCCCACATTCTCGCGCACAGCGCGGTGCTCAGCGGCGACATTGTCAAAGAAATTCTGCCGCTGCCATGAATACTGGTACTCCGCATCCTGCCCTTTATTCGCAAACCAGTTGGCCCGCTCCCAACCTGCCAACTCGCCCATGACGGCACCGCGCTCAAGGAGCTGGCCGTGAAACGGCGTGCGCCGCACTCCGCGCGCCGTGGCTTTTTGGCGGTAGGGGAAGTGATCGGCGTAAAGCAGGCCCAGCGTCTCCTTGCTGCGCTCAAACAGATAGGTTTTGTTGCCTTGGAAGGGCTGCATGCGGCTGATGTCCACATCGCCCAAATCGAAGGGTTTTGCTCCCTCATCCATCCACTGCGCCAGCGCCATGCCAGCGCCGCCCGCTGATTGGATGCCGATGGAGTTGAACCCCGCCGCGACCCAGACATTGTCCATCTCGGGTGCTTGCCCAAGGTGGTAAGCATCGTCGGGCGTAAACGACTCAGGTCCGTTGAAAAACGTGTGTATCCCCGCCTCGGCCAGCATGGGCATCCGCTCAACAGCGGCCTCGAGGATCGGCTCGAAGTGGTCAAAATCCTCGGGCAATTGGTCAAATTCGAAGTCCGCAGGAATGCCGTCCATGGCCCAAGGCTTGGCGTTGGGCTCGAAAGCGCCAAGCAGCATCTTGCCTGCGTCCTCTTTGTAGTAGGCGCACTCGTCAGGCACGCGCAGCACGGGCATCTGGGTGAGGCCCGGTATCGCCTCAGAGACAATGTAAAAATGCTCACACGCATGCAGCGGCACGTTGGTGTTGAGCATCTTGCCCACCGCATGACCCCACATACCTGCACAGTTCACGACCATATCCGCTTTGATATGTCCGTTCTCCTCGCCCTGTTGCCAGTCGACGCCTGTGATGCGGCGTCCTTCGCAGGTGACACCGGTGACGGCTGTCCGCTCCAGCACCTTAGCGCCGCGTTGCCGCGCACCTTTGGCCAGCGCCAGTGCGATGTTGGCGGGATCGCCCTGCCCGTCTTTGTCGAGGTACACACCGCCTGTGACACCTTCGATGTTCAAATGGGCATAGCGCTCTTTGACCTCCTGCGGAGAGATCTCCTCCACATCCACGCCAAAGGCCCGCGCCATCGCGGCTTGGCGGAAAATTTCCTCCCGCCGCTCGTCGGTCAGCGCAACGGTGATAGAGCCGCAGCGCTTGAACCCTGTCGCCACGCCCGTCTCGGCCTCCAGATTGCCGTAGAGTTCTTGGCTGTACTTCGCGAGCTTCGTCATATTCGCGGATGCCCGCAGCTGCGCGATCAGCCCCGCTGCATGCCATGTCGTCCCCGAGGTCAGCTGTTTACGCTCCAGCAGGACCACGTCCTGCCACCCCAGTTTAGTCAGGTGATACGCAACGGAGCAGCCAATAACGCCGCCCCCGATAATGACAACACGCGCATGCGCAGGAACATCAGCCATGGTAGACCTCTCTTAGACGATGGTGTGGCCCGCATCCTTCAGGCGGCGGGCGATTTCAGCAATATGCGCGGGGCCGACTTCACAGCAGCCCCCTACGATGGTGGCGCCGGCACCAACCCAGTTCATCACGTGATCGGCATAGCGCTCCGGCGTAAGGTCCGTGCGCGCACTCAGCGCATCAACTGTGGGCGCCTCCTCCTTGAACCCGTCGGTAATCATGGTGAAACCGTTGGCATAGGCACCGAACGGCAGCCCGCAATCCGTCAGGATCGGCAAACCTTGGGTGATCACCTCGGGAAGGGAGCAATTGAGCAGAACAGCGGCAGGTTTGTAATGGCCAAGCATCTGGGTCACGACATCAAGCGGCTCCCCCGAACGCAGCTTGGTTCCATCCTCGTCATCAACGCTGAATGCCATCCAAAGGGGCTTGTTAGAGCCTGAATCGGCGTAGCCCTGAAAAATTCCCTCAGCTTCCTGAAGCGAGCAGACCGTCTCGGCCAGCAGGAAATCCACGCGCTCTCCGATCATCGCGATCTTGGCGGCAAACTGTTCTGCGGCCATGCCGACATCAGGCATCGCATCGGGGCGATAGGATGCCACCACAGGGCCCAACGCGCCTGCAATGCGCCCGCTGCCGTGGGCTGCAACAGCCGCAACCGCCTGATCCACGGCCTGTTCAATCAGCGCAGCCTGACGGTCCTCGATACCCTCCCGCTCAAGACGGTTGCGGTGGATTGGATAGGTGTTGGTTGTGGCCACCGTGGCCCCCGCCGCGAAGTACTCCGCATGCACATCAGCGAGCAGCTCGGGCTGCTCCATCATCACATTGGTGGACCACAACTGCGTGGCAGGACTGCTGCCCCGTTTCACCAGTTCCTGCCCGATAGAGCCGTCTAGAAGTGTTATCTGCGTCATTTGATTCTCTTCTTACATATCGCGGTTATGTCTGTTGTCCGCACCAAATGGCCCTCATGCACCGTCTTGTACAGGCACAGTTGCCACATACCTGTGCAGCGCGCCATTTGCCGTCTGCAAGGCCTTCCAATCGCCCGTCAGCCCTGTCTGCGCAAAGCTACTGTCAAACCATGCGGCAACATCCGCATCGCGGGTTCTGGCATCATTCGCGATCGTGATTTCATTTAAGGGAAGACGGGTCTCAATCGCGAACTCTGCAGCAAATTCCGCCGCTCCCGTCACCACCAGATTGTAATGCGCTCCCTCTACATGCGTCATACGCAAATCCATGGCTGTCACCATCCCGTGTCGCCCGTCATAGAGTGACGCTGGCGGTTGCAGCGGATCGTTCGCACTGCCGTGGGGCCAAGTCACGTGCACCCCGTCCAGAAACGCGGCACGGTCCAGCTTCAGATCGCCTAGGGCGACGTCCATCCATTGGCTCGAGAACACCAGCGGCGCGTCTTCCGTTTCACCCTCAACCAGAATGTCGAGGCACAGCACGTCCTTCCAAAGCGGCACAGTCGCGTTTAGCGACATGCGACAGACAAGCTGCCGCGCCGCCAGTTCCACCTCGTCCGACTTGGCTGTGAACAGTGGTGTCATGCCCGCAGTCGCGCGTTCTCGGGATCCCACAGCGGCTGGTCCGACTGCACGACAGCCTTGCACGTGCGTCCAAAGATGTTGATCTCCAGTTCGGTGCCCTCAACCGCCAGATCGGCGCGGATGGTGCCAAGTGCGATGCTGGCTCCCACACGGTAGCCCCAATCGCCACTCGTCGTCTCACCGACAACTTCACCGTTGTGATAAACCGTCGACATGTAAGGCGCATCCTGATCGCCAGCCTCGACAATCATGGTGACAAAGCGCTTCTTGATGCCTTCCTCGGCCTGCTTCACCAGCGCCGCCTTACCCGTGAAGTCTTGTGGCTTGTCGAGCTTCACCCAACGATCCAACCCCGCTTCAAGCAGCGTGTAATCCGTGGACAGATCACCCTTCCACGCGCGGTATCCTTTCTCGATCCTCATGGAATTAAGCGCATACATCCCGAACGGCGTGGCCCCTGCACCCGTAACAGCCGTATAGAGCGCAGGAATATCCGCCATTGGCGCATGGATTTCCCAGCCCAGCTCCCCCGCGAAGGACACCCGCGCCAGCATGCATTTCACGCCTGCCACGCTTCCCTGCTGGATCGACAGCCAAGAGGCGCTCAGGTCCGCTTCGGTCCCGATCTTCTCGAACAGTGCGCGCGACTTTGGTCCGCTCACGATCAGCGTTGATACTTCTGTCGTGTGGTCGCTCAGGCTCAGCCCCTCGGGCAGGCCATCGTTCAACACATCAAAGTCATGCCACTGCGCTGTAGCGGCGGTGATGAGGGTGAACGCATCCTCGCCGTGGCGCAGGATCGACATTTCCGTCAAAATCCGCCCGCGGCTGTCGGCGAAATAGGCAAGGTTCATGCGGCCTACTTTTGGCAGGCCACCTGTGATGCGCCCGCGCAGGTATTCCGCAGCACCCGCCCCCGACAGGGCAAAGCGCGAAAACCCGGGCAGGTCTAGAACCCCGACGCCATCGCGCACGGCCTCGACCTCTTCGCGGATCCGCACGGCCCATGGGCCTTCGCGGTCCCACGTTTGCGTGCTCTCCTCGGAGGTGTCATCGCCGTCCTTGGCGAACCAGTTGGCACGCTCCCAACCATTGTAGGCGCCCATCTGGCCACCCTGCGCCAGCAGCGTCTTATGCACTGGCGACAGCTTCTTGTCGCGGCCCGCTGGCCATTCGTGGTGCGGGAAGTGCATGGCGTACTCGTGGCCATAGGTCTCCAGCGCCTTGGCAAGACAGTGATCGTGATCGGTGTAATCGGTGTAGCGGCGTGGATCGACGGCCCACATATCCAGCTCTGTCTCGCCGTGCATGATCCACTCGGACAGCACCTTACCCGCACCACCGCCCTGCGCGATACCGAAGGTAAAGGAATGACCTTCATAGGCGTTCTTGACCCCTGGCATCGGGCCAATCATCGGCAGCCCGTCAGGCGCATATGGAATAGGCCCGTTGATATTGCGCTCCACGCCGCCCTCGCCCAACAGCGGTACGCGCGCCATGGCGTCCTCGATATAGAACTCGAGCCGCTCCAGATCGTCGGGGTAAAGCTGGAAGGAAAAATCCTCGGGCATCGGATCATCGGGCGTCACCCAATGCGCCTTGCAGTTGCGCTCATAGGGGCCAAGATTCAGGCCCGCTTTGTCCTGGCGCAGATAGTAGGAGATATCCACATCACGGATCAGCGGCATCTTGTGGCCCTTCTCCTTGGTCCACGCCTCCAACTCAGGCAGCTGCCCTGTCAGGAAATACTGGTGGGACATGACGACCATAGGGACCGTGCGCCCGCCGAAGGGCTTGAACATCTCGCCCACACGTTGGGCATAGTAGCCTGCACAGTTGACGACGATCTCGGCGCGGATGTCCCCCTTCTCGGTCTTGACGATCCACTCGTCGCCGTCGCGGTCAAGGCCTGTCATGGGGCAGAACCGCTCGATCTGCCCGCCCGCCTCGCGCGCGCCTTTGGCTAAGGCTTGGGTCAGCTGTGCGGGGTCGATATCACCGTCCAGCGGATCCCACAGCCCGCCCTTGAGGTCGTGCACCTCCATAAACGGGTTGTATTCCTTGAGCTCGGCAGGCGTCAGCATCCCCATGTCCAGACCCTGATAAGCGCCCATGCTCATCACGCGCTCGAACTCCATCATGCGTTCTGTTGAGTGGGCCAGCCGCAAACTGCCCGTAACGTGATAGTTCATCGGATAATCCACATCCGCGCCCAACGTACGGTACATCTCCAGCCCGTAGCGCTGCATGTTCATCACGGCCCATGAGCTAGAGAAGTTAGGACAGTTGCCCGCCGCGTGCCATGTGGAGCCTGCCGTCAGTTCGTTCTTTTCTAACAGAACACAATCTTTCCACCCTGCTTTGGCCAGATGATAGAGTGTCGAGGTCCCGACAACGCCGCCCCCGATGATGACAACACGGGCTGTGGTTGGAAAATCACTCATTGGTCCTGCTCCTGATCGCTATGGGAATTTCTGGCAACGGGCATCGCTAACCCCGCGCAGGTGTGGATGCTGAACCCAGCAGCACACCATAAATGACAAAACACGCGCCCATGATGCGGCGCACCCAGACGTTGAACACAGCGCCAAGGGCGGCGCGGCCAAGCCCAACACCAAGCGCGGTAAAGCCTGTGTAGCTCAGCGCTGTCAGCGTCAGCGCGGTAGGCACGATAACCCACATCTGCGCTCCGATTGGCACATCGGGCTGAACGAACTGACTAAACGCGGCGAGGTAGCCTGCCACGCTTTTGGGATTGATCGTGGCGATGGCAAAGGCGCGCAAATAGACCGACGCCGCAGGCCTCTCCTCCGCCTCGACAGGCTTCCTCGCCTGGATAATGCCGCGCAGACCCAGATAAATCAGAAACGCGGCGCCCAGCCATTTGGCCACCGCAAAAGCCTCGGGCGATGCAGCGATGAGCGCCGTGATGCCCAGCGCTGAGAGGGTCAGAAACAAGAGCGCTTGGGTCAGGATGCCCAGCACGCCGACCATGGCGCGGCGCATTCCCAAATTCATCCCGTTGTTGATGCAATTGACCGCATTCGGGCCCGGTGTGGTGACAAAGACCACCCAGAACAGCGCGAATATGGTCCATGCGTCCATGCTCATGTCAGTACACCGGCGGCGCGATGACCCAAATCGCCACAGCGGGATCTGGCGTTCGATTGGCCCAGCGAAATGCCTCCCCGCGGATGCGGAAACTGTCGCCAGCGTTCAGAGAGTGCACGGTGCCGTCGATTTCGATCTCCAGCGTGCCTGAAATGACATAGCCTACCTCTTGGGTCGGGCGCGTCACTGCGTCCTTGATGCGGCTGTGGGGCAGAAAGGTAGAATGCACCATCTCGAAATCATCTGTGAGGTCGGGGGAGAGCAGCTCCTCCACCAGCCCTGCAATACTGGAGCCGATGGGCCGCCGCGCACCTGCGCGCACGATGTATCCAGCCTCGTCCGCAGGTGCCGCCGTGTGGCGGAACAGGATCGACACGGGGACATCGAATTCCTTGGCCATATGGCGCAGATCGGTAATCGACGGCTCGGACAGGTCCCGCTCTACCTGACTGAGCCAGCCAACCGAGCGGCCCAATGTCTCCGCCAGATGCGCCAGCGTAATGCCCCGCGCACGGCGCAGGGCGCGCAAGTCGGCCCCCAACGGGGGCGGCGTTTGTGGCAAATCGTGGCGCATGGAATCCCTGACAGGTTGGCTGTGCTCAAAGCCTGTCAGAGGTCCGTGAAAAAATCTAGTATTATTTCACGACTTCAAATGTCGTTTTCAAGATGTCCGCCAAGCCATCGGCGTCCGCTTGGGTAAATGCATCCGGCTGATCGCTGTCGAGGTCGAATACGCCCAGAAGTTGGCCTTGCCCTCCGAACACGGGCAGCACCAGTTCCGAGCGGGTCGAGCTTGCGCAGGCGATGTGGCCCTCGAACGCCTCCACATCCGCGACCAGCTGCACCTCCCCCGTGCGCGCTGCAGCACCGCATACACCGCGTGCAAAGGGGATGACGAGACAGCCATGCCCGCCTTGGTATGGTCCGATCTTCAGGACCTCGGGCGCTGTTACGCGGTAAAATCCTGTCCAGTCAAAGCGGTCGTCGCTGTGATGTACCTCACAGGCAACGGTGGCCATGAGCGCGACAGGATCGTCTTCCCCTTCGGTGAGCGAAGCAATCGTTTTGGACAGGAGATCGTAGTCGACAGGCATGGTCTGTGACCCTTCTGTGGAATTCAGTTTAAAGGCAAAATGAAGAAATTAGAGGCGCTCGATTGCGATGGCCGTGCCTTCGCCGCCGCCGATGCAGATCGCAGCGACCCCGCGTTTCAGGTCGCGCTTTTCGAGAGCGTTGAGAAGCGTGACCATGATGCGTGCGCCTGATGCGCCGATAGGGTGGCCCAGCGCGCAGGCGCCGCCGTTGACGTTCACTTTTTCATGGTCGATGCCCATTTCGTGCATGAAAGCCAGCGGCACAACCGCGAAGGCCTCGTTCACTTCCCACAGATCCACGTCTTCCTTGGTCCAGCCAATTTGTTTGAGCAGCTTTTGCGCGGCAGGCACGGGGGCAGTGGTAAACAGGCCTGGTGCCTGCGCATGGCTGGCGTGCCCCATGATATGGGCGCGGATTGTGAGGCCTTGTGCCTCGGCTGCCTCTTGGGACGCAAGAACGAGGGCCGCCGCACCGTCGGAGATGGACGATGAGTTTGCTGCCGTCACCGTGCCGCCCTCGCGGAAGGCGGGTTTGAGCTGCGGAATTTTATCGGGGCGCGCTGTGGCAGGCTGCTCGTCTGCGGCCACCGATACCGTTCCTTTGCGCGACACCACATCAACGCTGGCGATCTCGTGCTCGAACGCGCCGCTCTCCTGCGCTTCCAGCGCGCGACTGAGGGAGGCCAGCGCATAATCGTCCTGCACCTGACGCGTGAACTGGAACGTTTCCGCGCAATCCTCCGCGAAAGTGCCCATCAAACGCCCTTTGTCATAAGCGTCTTCAAGCCCGTCGAGGAACATGTGATCGACCACTGCAGCATGGCCCAGCCGTGCGCCGCCGCGCATTTTGGGCAGCACATATGGAGCATTGGTCATGCTTTCCATTCCGCCTGTGACCATCACATCAGTATGGCCAAGTGCTATCTGGTCAAAGCCGATCATGGCAGCCTTCATGCCTGACCCGCACATCTTGTTTAGCGTGGTCGCGGGCACCTCTTCGCCCAGACCTGCGGCAAACCCTGCCTGACGCGCGGGGGCCTGACCCTGCCCCGCTGGCAGCACACAGCCCATCAGCACTTCGTCCACGGTGGCGTTCCCCGCACCGTCCAACGCGGCGCGAATCGCTGCCCCGCCTAGCTGCGCGGCCGTCATATCGGCGAGTGCGCCCTGAAATCCGCCCATCGGGGTGCGCGCGGCACCTGCAATTACAACTTTCCGCATTCAAGAGCTCCTAATTCGGGGGTGCTTACAACTTCTTAGGGGTTTGACCCTAGCACATGGGTCGCACGCAATCTTTGCAGGAATGTATCATGGAACTTACCAGCTCGAAAGAAGACGCTCTCCAAATCATTGCTATTCAGGAGCAGCGGATCGACGCCGCGGTGGCCCTTGCTTTCAAAGACCGCATGCGTGCTCTGACCGAAGAGGGCGAGGGGACCGTGCTGCTTGATCTCAACCACGTGACATTTATCGATTCCAGCGGCCTAGGGGCGATTGTGGCTGCTATGAAAAACCTTGCACCAGAGCGCAGACTGGTGCTGGCAGGGCTTACCCCCCCCGTGGACAAAGTGTTCCGCCTGACGCGTATGGACACTGTCTTCGGCGTCTTTCCGACGGTTGAGGCGGCTTTGGCCGATCTACACGGGTGAGGCATCTGCGACATGGGCTGCGCTATGGGTGACCCCCCCCACCTGCCGCCCTTTGCCATCTGCATTCCGGGAGACGAGCAAGCCGTACGCAACGGACTGGCAGAAGTATTACTGTGCCTCAAACCTTTGGCGCTGAGCGCGGAAGACACCAATACTATTGAATTGGTTCTGGCGGAGACGCTGAACAATGTAATTGAGCATGCTCTTTCGGACAGCTCTGCGCCCACAAGGATCGAGATCCGCGGTGCGTTCTGCGCAGCGGACGGTCTGCGCATGACGGTTATCGACCACGGTGCGCCAATGCCAGCAGGCAAAGCTCCCACATCAAAAACACCCGATCTTGATGTTTCAACCGATGACTTGCCAGAGGGCGGATTTGGCTGGTTTATGATCCACGCCTTAGCTTCGGAGGTACGCTATGCCCGCGTCGGAGAGTCCAACCATCTCGATTTACAGATTCCTGTCGGGCTATAGCCGATTATACGACGCGTTTCTTCATTTCTCGATAACCCTGTCATAATTTCACCCCAGTATTCCGCGAACATGCCTTGGACTCATCACATTGTGACCATCTTCCAAGGTCATACGGATTTATGTAGCTGCATATAGCTTCCTCCGGCGTTGCGCTTAATTGCCCCCACCCAGTGCGCGACGCCGGAGCACTCCCCCCCCCAATTTACAATATCCCGCTTCATTCGCATTGGCACACATGTCGGATCGGACTAGGTTTCCGCTCAACTGAATGTTCAAGCGAGGCTTTTCCAAATGCGCGATTTCCAATTTCCAGGTCGTTCTCCTGTACTGGCAACAGGCGGCATGTGCGCCACATCCCACCCCATCGGCGCAAAAGCCGCGATTGATGTGCTGGAGCGCGGCGGCAACGCGATGGATGCTGCGATTGCTGGCGCCGTGGTGCTGGGCATTTGCGAGCCTCAGATGACTGGAATTGGCGGCGATTGCTTTGTGCTCTGGTCCGAAGGGGGCAGTGACAAAGTGCATGCGCTCAACGGGTCGGGCCGCGCGCCTGCCGCCCTCGATGCCGCTGAGTTGCGAGATGCAGGCGAGAAGACTGTCGGGCTCAGATCAGCCCATGCTGTGACCATCCCCGCTGCGATTGATGCGTTCTGCCACCTTTCGGAGACGGTGGGCAAAATCGGCCTTGATGCGATTCTTGCTCCTGCGATCAAATATGCTGACGAGGGCGTGCCCGTTGCCCACCGCGTTGCCTTCGACTGGGGCAACGATGCCGAGACGCTGCAAGGCAGCGCGCGCGATGCCTACCTCATGGGCGGCAAGCCCCCCAAAGCAGGCGATATTTTCCGCGCGCCGGGTCAGGCCGAGGTACTCCGCCGTGTTGCCAAAGACGGGCGCGATGCCTTCTACACAGGGGAAGTGGCCGAGGATATGATCGCAGCCCTCAACGCGATGGGCGGCAAGCACACGGCAGAGGATTTTGCGAATGTCGCCTGCACCCGCACCGATCCGATCTCAGGCGATTACAAGGACCTCGAAGTGGTCGAGCATCCGCCAAACGGTCAAGGCGCCACCGCGCTGCTGATGCTCAACATCCTGTCACAGTTCGACATTGCAGGGATGGACCCGCTCGGGGCGCAGCGTGTGCACATCGAGGCGGAAGCGGCCAAGCTCGCCTATGACGCGCGCAACCGTTTCCTCGCAGATCAGGATTACGCCACCCGCGCCGATTACATGCTCGAGATGGACACGGCCAAGAAGCTCGCTGCCCTGATCGACCCTGCCAAGGCAATGGACAGCCCCGCCGCCCTGTCGGAAGCCGTACACAAGGACACGATCTACATCACAGTGGTCGATGGCGACGGCATGTCCGTTTCTCTCATCTATTCGATCTTCCACGGCTTCGGCTCTGGCATCGCGTCTGATAAATTCGGCCTGTTGATGCAAAACCGCGGCGCCGGCTTCACGCTTGAGGAAGGCCACCCGAACGAGCTCAAGGGCGGTAAGCGCCCCATGCACACCATCATCCCCGGCATGATCCGTCAGGGCGGTCGCGTTGTGATGCCCTTCGGCGTGATGGGCGGCGCATATCAGCCAAACGGCCATGCGCGCTTTGCCACCAACCTGTCGGATTTCGGGATGGACCCGCAGGCTGCGATTGATGCGCCGCGCGCTTTCTCGGACAATGGCACGCTCAACGTCGAGCGCGGATATTCAGACGCTGTGCGCGCCGAGCTGTCGGAGATGGGCCACACAGTCGCAATCCCCACCACCGCAATCGGCGGCGCTCAGGCGATCAAAATTCACGACAGCGGTGTGCTGGAAGGCGCGTCTGATCCACGCAAAGACGGCTGCGCGCTGGGGTACTAAGACGCCACAGCGGTGTACGGGGGGTGTACAGGTGGTGCACGCATGGAACCCCCGCTCAGTTCAGTTGGAAATGCAGCGGGTAGGTCCCGTTCTCGAACGGGCCGAAGAGGTCAGGAATGTCAGGATGATCGACAGGCTCACCCGAATAGTCAGCCACAAGGTTCTGCTCCGAGACATAGGCCACGTAATAGCTTTGGTCGTTCTCGGCGAGCAGATGATAAAACGGCTGACCCTTGATCGGGCGGCTCTCTTCGGGAATCGACTCGTACCATTCTTCGGTATTTGCGAATTCGGGATCGACATCAAAAATCACCCCGCGAAAGGGATGCTTCTTATGGCGGACCACTTGGCCCAGATGATATTTTGCGCGCGTTCTTATCATAGCAATGCGCTCCCTACCCCTGCTGTTTACATGAAACAAGCCCATTTTGTCCAATCATTGCACCGAGATTAAAGGAAACAGTCTGTGAACTTGACACTGACAGTGCTGGAGATCGTGGCACCCGTTTTTTTATTGGCTGCGGTGGGTTTCATGTGGGTCAAACTGGGCTACGAGTACCGTATTAACTTTGTCACACAGTTGGCGACGACGCTGGCGGTGCCGTGCCTCATCTTTACATCGCTGATGCAGACCCAGATTGATCCTGCGGCGCTGACGGCCCTCACGCTGGCATCCGTAGTCGCCTATCTGGGGGTGAGCATTGTGGTGGCCCTGCTGGTCTGGCTGGGCAAGCTGAACAGGCGCACCTATCTGGCCCCGATGATCTTCGGCAACACGGGCAACCTTGGGCTGCCACTGGCGCTTTTTGCTTATGGTTCGGAAGGGCTTAGCTATGCTGTGGTCGTGTTTGCGGTCATGGCAATCCTGACGTTCACCTTCGGGATTTGGCTCGTTGCAGGTGCGGGAAGCCTCGGCAAAGTGGCCGCTCAACCGCTGGTCTGGGGGACCCTTTTGGGTGCGCTTTTCCTTTGGCAGGACTGGCAAACTCCCGCCTTTCTGACCAGCACGCTTAAACTCATCGGCCAGATGGCGATTCCCCTGATGCTGATCACATTGGGCGTCGCTGTAGCGCGACTTACACCTGTTGGAATCGGTCAGGCCGTAGTCCTGTCCGTTCTCAAACTGGCGGTCTGCGTTGGCGTTGCAGCCCTCGCAGGGGTTGCCTTCGAGCTAGAGCATGTGGCCTTTGGCGTATTGGTTTTGCAGGTCGCAACCCCCGTTGCCGTCACCTCCTACATGCTGGCCGAGAAATATGGCGCGGACGCCCAAGCAGTGGCGGGGCTGGTAGTTGTATCCACACTCATCTCCGTCGGCGCATTGCCGCTCCTTTTGGCGGTTTTGCTGTAGATTTAAGCTGTAAAATCTCTGTCTATTAGGGTATACTCGTTCAAAATATAAAAAATTATTATTGAGCAGATCAGATGAAATTACCCCTACGCGCCATGCTTGTCGCGCTGCTGCTGGCCAATTGCGGCGGCTCTTCCACTTCCCCGCCACGGGATTTGGACAATGCCTGTAAGATACTGAAAGAACGTCCAGATTATTACAAGGCGTTCAAACGCGCCGAGCGAAAATGGGGCGTACCCATTCACGTACAGATGGCCACAATCCATCAGGAAAGCAAATTCGTCGGCGATGCCCGCACGCCCTTCCGCTATGTCGCGGGGGTGATCCCGATGGGCCGTCAATCCAGTGCTTTCGGCTATGGTCAGGCGCTGGACGCAACATGGGACGAATACCTCGTGGCCGAGCGCAAGCGCGGCGCGCGGCGTGACGACATCCATGACGCGACCGACTTTATGGGCTGGTACAAGAACATCAGCCGCGAGCGGAACGGCATCGCGCTGGATGATGCACGTAACCAGTATCTTGCCTACCATGAAGGGCACACAGGCTTCCGCCGTGGTTCGTATAATTCCAAGCCATGGCTTGTCGGTGTGGCGGGCAAAGTGGCTGCACGCTCGCAGATGTACGAGGGACAGATCGCAGGCTGCAGGCTGCGTTGAGGGACCTTTCGAGGCGCCGCATCAGGCGCCCCGCTAACACATCCTAGCGGTTGTTCGAACCAGGGCTGCCCACATCGAACAGCCTGTTGGGCAGGTTCCCACCCTTTTGCAGATCACCCAACACCACGGTGGTCTGGCCACCATTACCGTCATTGATGATCCACTGGCGCAGCTCTGGCTGGGGGCCAGTGAACTTCATCTGGATGTTGCCGTATTGCGGGTTCTCGGGGTCTTGGGCCGTCACCGTGGTCGCCGTCCCGTCAAAGGTATGACCCGTCACCATGCGGGCTTGGCCAAGGTTTACATCCTTCGCCAGAATGATCGACAGCGGTGTGCGCGCCAGCGGATATGTCTCGGGCGGCTGGTTGGATTTGGTGTCATAGATCACCACCGTATTGGACCCTGCAACTACCAACCCTGTGTCAGGTGCGTTATACTCGAACCGCACGCGACCGGGGCGTTTGATATAGATTGTTCCCGTCGAAATCGTGCCATCTCCATTGATCTGCGTGAACTCCCCCTTGGCCGTGGTCAGCCCGTTGAGGTAGCTGCTGATATTGCCCAAAGGCAGCTTGTCAGCTATTGCCGCACTCGCCGCGACGGCAAGGGCCGCGCTCATCGTGATCGTTTTCAGAAATCGCATGGGATCATCCTGTATACTTATTCTCTTCATTATCTCCAACATAGGCTCACCCGCGTTGATATGCGATATCAACCGTGCAGTTTGGAGCGCACCCTAGCGAATTTCCCCTTAAACGAGCGGACAAACGCCACCGCTGTGATGGGACTGTCCCATGAAAAATGGCTCCCGCTTTGTGCCGAGAGCCATCTTCAGATTGTGCCAACAGGGAGGGAGATTAGCCCTGCTCTGGCACCAGTATTTCGCGTTTGCCGACGTGGTTGGCGGGCGAGACGAGACCTTCGTCCTCCATCTGCTCAACCAGTCGCGCGGCTTTGTTATAGCCGATAGCAAGCTTGCGCTGGATGTAGGAAGTCGAGCACTTGCGGTCTTTGGTCACAATCGCCACGGCGGTGTCATAGAGCGCATCCTCGCTGTCGGTGTTACCGCCCGTGTTGAGGCCCAGCACCGTGTCGATGTCGCTTTCCTTGTCTTCGGGCGGCCCTTCGACCACGCCGCTAACATAGTCGGGCTCACCGAATTGCTTGAGGTGGTTGACGATCTCTTCGACTTCCTCATCGCTCACGAACGGACCATGGCAACGCACGATTTTCGAGCCACCTGCCATGTAGAGCATGTCGCCCATACCCAAGAGCTGCTCCGCGCCCATCTCACCCAAGATCGTACGGCTGTCGATCTTTGACGTCACCTGAAATGAAATCCGCGTGGGGAAGTTTGCTTTGATCGTGCCAGTGATCACGTCCACGGAGGGACGCTGGGTCGCCATGATCAGGTGAATGCCAGAGGCCCGCGCCATCTGTGCCAGACGCTGGATACAGGCCTCGATCTCCTTGCCCGCGACCATCATCAGGTCGGCCATCTCGTCTACGATGACGACGATATAGGGCAACTTTTCGGGTGTGTTCTCTTCCGTCTCGAAGATCGGCTCGCCCGTGTTATCATCAAAACCCGTTTGCACGGTACGGCTGAACATCTCGCCTTTCTCAAGCGCCTCTTTCACACGGCCGTTGTAGCCTTCGATGTTGCGCACGCCCATTTTGGACATCTTGCGATAGCGGTCTTCCATTTCGCCCACAGTCCACTTGAGGGCAACTAGTGCCTTTTTAGGGTCTGTTACAACGGGGGACAGCAGATGCGGGATGCCGTCATAGACGCTGAGTTCCAGCATCTTGGGGTCGATCATGATCATGCGGCATTCTTCTGGCGTGAGCTTGTACAAAAGGCTCAGAATCATCGTGTTGATCGCCACGGATTTACCCGATCCTGTCGTACCCGCAATCAGGAGGTGAGGCATCTTGGCGAGGTTTGCGACCACAGGCTCCCCACCGATGTCCTTACCCAGCGCAAGCGGCAGGTTCTGGTTGCCATCGCCGAAATCGCGGGAGCTGAGGATCTCGCGCAGGACCACCTTCTCGCGGTTTTCGTTGGGCAGTTCGATGCCGATGACGCTACGGCCCGGCACGGTAGAGACACGCGCAGACAATGCCGCCATGGAGCGGGCGATATCGTCGGCCAAGCCGATCACGCGGCTGGCCTTGAGGCCCGGCGCAGGTTCAAGCTCGTACATGGTGACAACAGGACCGGGGCGCACGGCGACAATCTCGCCCTTAACGCCATAGTCATCCAGCACGCTTTCCAACATGCGGGCGTTCTCTTCCAATGCCTCGTCGCTCAGATGCAGGCGCTGTACGTTCTCCGCGCTCTCCAGCAAGCTCAGCGGCGGCAATTCAAAGCCAGGGTGGTTGTCGTCAAATGACAAGACGGGCTGCGCCTCTGCCTTGGCCTGTTTGCTCTGGGGTACGGGCTTGCGTGTCATGGGCATAACCACGCGCTTAGGCTCTGGCACAGGGATTTTCGGCGCTGCAGGTGCAGCTACTGGCATCGCGTCTGCGACTACTTCAGGCTCTGCAAAGATGTTTACCTCATCCTCCTGATAAGGTGTTTCAAACGCCTCATAGCTCTCCATCGGAGCGGCATCGGCATATACTGGTGCCTCAGGCGCGGTGGGGATCGCTTGCGGCTGCGCAGACATCGGCGCAGGCGGGTTCACTGTCAAATGAGCACGTGGTGCTACGGGCGCTGCGGCAGGTGCTGTTGTCAGAGGAGGCTCTGCCCGCGCCGTATTGAGCAGCAACGGATCGGGGCCGCGCCCACGGCCACGCGTCAGGGGTGCCGTAGCAGGCACATGCACCGCATTCGTTGTGCGTACGCGGTTGCGGATCACATCCGAAATTTTGCTTTTGATGCGGTCTTCGCTTGGGACATCTTCCAGAACGGCCTCTGAATGTGCCTCAACCAACTCTGGCTCGGGCATCGCGTCGGGGCGTTTGATCAGGTTCGGCATCCGCGCCAACAAACCTGTTTTCGGCTCTGGTGCGGGGGCAGGTTCCTCGATGAACTCTGGCTCGGGCGCATATGACATCTGCGGCTCCGCCATAGGAGCGGGGCGGCTGGCGATAATTTTCGGTGTACGCGCAGGCGCTGCAGCGACCTGGGCTTCAGCTTGGGCATAGGCATCTGCCTCCGCCTGCTCTTCACGGCGCAACGCACGGCGTTCATTCTGTTTTGCCTGCAAGTCTTGGGCGGCGGCCACAGCAGTGCTCGCACTGCGGCCCAGAATGTTCATGATTCCGGCGTAGACCATGATTGTGCCGACCAGCAGAAAACGCCCGAAACGCTGAAGCTCGCTGCGGGTAAAGCCCAGAACGAACGCGCCCAGTACCAGAATACCGACACCCATCAGGAGTGACATCAGCTTGACGGCAAAGGTGGAACCGATCGGCAGAACTGTCAGTAAGAAGCCCATGACCGCATCGCCGAACAGCCCCCCCAAGCCAAAGCTATGGGTTTGAAGCCACTCAGCCCCTGGTGTGAGGGTCGCGGCATAGATCGCACCAAGTGCAACAGCGATCGGGGCAAAGATCAGACGGCCCATGGCGCGTTCCTGTCCACGGTGCAGCGCGAAACGCACGCCCCAAGCCAACAGGACAATGGCAAGGCCCCATGCGCCCCAACCGACAATCATAAAGAGGGGTGCTGCAAGTGACGCACCAATACGGCCCATCCAGTTGTGCGCAGGCTCGTCCGTGGCCAGCATCCAATTTGGATCATCCGGCGTGTAGCTGCCAATCATCATGGCCGCCATCACACCCAGCGCCAGCAACACAAGACCCAGCAATTCCTTGCCGCGTTTCTCGATCGCTTCTGCTGTTGTGCTGTCTAGCAGCGGCTCGCGCTGTCGCGTTTGATATGCCATGAACTCGTCCCTCTTAAACCGCGTACAGACAGTCGCGAATGGCCTGCAGGCCCCGCTCCGTCTCTTCTTTTGGCGCCACTAGGGCTGCTCTTATATATTTTTTGCCCGGGTTCTGCTTGCCCGCGACGTCCTGTGCGAGATAGCCACCGGGAAGAACCTTCACCCCAGTCTCGCGCCACAGTTTGACTGCCGCTTCCTCGTCATCTTCGACGGGGAGCCACAGGAAGAACCCCGCTTCGGGGCTGACATATCCCGCGACATTGCCAAAGATGCGGTCCGCGATCTCAAATTTTTCGGCGTACATCGCACGGCTTTCAGCTACGTGATCCTCATCATCCCAGACCGCCGCAGAAGCCGCCTGCAAGGGCAGCGGCAAAGGCGCGCCTGCGTAGTTACGCAATTGCTTGATCTCGCGCATGGACTCTGGACCGGATGCGCAAAAACCCGAGCGCAGACCAGGAAGGTTGGAGCGTTTGCTCAGGGAGTGGAAAATCACCACGCGGTTGAGGTCTGCGCCCATCTCATGGGCCACTTGCAGCGCGCCCACGGGTGGTGTCTCGCGGTAAACCTCGGAATAACATTCATCGGCGAAGATAAGAAAATCATGCTTCTCGGCCAGACGGATCAGGTCTTCCCAATACTGGCGGCTGGCGACAGCACCCTGCGGATTGGCAGGCGAGCAGATGTAAACGGCAACCGTACGGTCGAGCGTCCCGGGCTCCACCGCATGGAAATCGGGCAAATGCCCCGTTTCGGAGGTCGCATTGACCATCACAGGATCACACGCGCCAGAGATCGCGCCGATCATGTAGACCTGATAAAACGGGTTCGGCATCAGGATCGCAGGCTTCTGGCCATTCTTTGTCTCGGGGCACAGTGCGATCACAGCGTTATACAGCCCCTCGCGCGTGCCGTTCAGGGCCATCACTTGCGTGTCGGCATCCACGGGTACGCCGTAGCGGCGATTGACCCATGCGGCGATCGAGGCGCGCAACGCAGGCGAGCCATCGTTGGGCGGGTAGCTGTTAAAGCCCGCCGCATTTTGCACAATCACATCGGTGACCCACGCCGGAAACGCATGTTTCGGCTCGCCAATTGTCATCTGGATCAAGGGACCGCCACCCTCATGCACGTCAAGAAGTGCACGCAGACGGGGCCACGCATGAGCAGGAAGGTTCGAAAACCGCTCAGGAAAATTCATCAAAACTGCCTCGGATCGGGATCGTTATCGCCCCGTTTCTTCCAAAGTAGCTTAAACCGACGGGTGGCGTCTAGGAAAATCCCCCATGCAGCGGGTGACTTGTGGCTTTTTGGGCACCTATGCCAGCGCCGCCTCTGCCGCCGCCCCCATGCGCAGCAATGCAGAGTCCAGATGAGGCGCGCCGAGCATCATCAAACCGCAGCTTGGCGTGTCTGTAGGCAGCGTGAGCGCGCACAGACCCATCAGATTTCCGATGCGGGTATTGCGCAGCGCCATGAGGTTTTCAGTGACATAATAATCCGCGTCGGTCTTGAGCCGCTCAAGATCGGGCGGCAAGATGGGTGCCGTGGGCGCAAGCACCGCGTCATAACCTGCCGTCGCCTCGTCATAGGCCGCGCGCGCGGCCTCCAGTTTGGACCATGCCGAAACATAATCCGCGCCAGAAAAGCCGCCCCCCAAACGGAAGCGGTTCAAAATCTCATCATACATCTTCTCGGGTGCGGCTTCGATGATGTCACGCCACAGGCCGTATGCCTCCGTAACGAAGAGAGGCGCCGAGAGATCGAGCGCATCCCGCACAGCAGGCACGTCGATACGCTCGATATGTGCGCCTGCGGCCTCAAGCTTGGCAAGGGCCGCTTCGAACGCCGCGCGGGGTGCGTCGCGAACGCCCTCCATAGCGACAGTTTCAAGGACCGCGAACCGCCGCCCCGCAAGGGACGCACCGCGCAGATCAGGCGATTTACTGCCCTCAAGTGCTGCGGTCAGCAGGGCTGCATCCTCAACCGAGCGGCACAGAGGGCCAACGGTATCAAACTTCATTGCAAGCGGCACAACACCTTCAAGGCTGAGGCGGTCATGGGTCGGTTTGAACCCTGTCAGGTCGTTCCACGCGGACGGGATACGCACCGAACCGCCTGTGTCAGAGCCGATGCTTGCCGCCGCCAGACCAAACGCCACAGACGCTGCCGAGCCCGAGGAGGACCCCCCCGGCACAGCACCAGCATCATTCACGCAAGGGGGCGTGTTCGTAGAAGGGTTGTAGCCCAATCCCGAAAAAGCAAGCTCGCTCATATGGACTTTGCCCAAACACACAAGGCCCGCACCAGTGGCGTTTTGCAGCACCAGCGCGTCACGATCAGGCACACGGCCCGCCAACAGATTGCTGCCCGCCTCGGTCACGATACCCGCTGTGTCAAACAGGTCTTTCCAACTGATCGGCACACCATCAAGGAGTGACAGGCGTTGCCCTGTTGCGGCACGCTGGCCCGCGGCCTTGGCCTCAGCCCGCGCGCGATCATGGGTGACGCGGGCATAGATACGGTCCCGCAACGGGTGCGCGTCTATCGCGGTCAGATACGTCTCGCAGAGCGCTACAGGATCAATGGTTCCCGCGCCAATACCACGCCCCAGATCGGCGGCTGTCATCGTAAGCCAGTCTTGCATAGCGCGCTCCTTTTGCGAATTTCCATAACGGTAGCGGCGCATGGGCGCATGGACAATCCCCCGTCGCCCGACATAGTTAGGGTTATGGATTTTGACACTGATATTGCCATCGTTGGCGGCGGGCTGAACGGCTCTGCTCTTGCCCTGTCGTTGAGCCAGCAGGGATTGCGTGTGACTGTGATCGACGCCCTTCCCGCGCAGCCTCGCAAGGACGAAGGATTTGACGGGCGCTCCTATGCGATTGCGTTGACGTCGGTGCGCGTGCTCGAAGGGATCGGCCTGTGGGATGCCATTGCCGATGCGGCGCAGCCGATGTTCGAGATAAAGGTTACCGATGGGCGCGCGGGCGAAGGCCCCTCCCCCTTCTTCATGCACTTCGATCACGCCGAGATCGAGGAAGGCCCGATGGGCCATATGGTGCAGGACCGCCATCTGCGCCGCGCGCTGATGGACGCGGTGGACGCCGCAGAGATGGTCGAAGTGATCAATAGCGAGACCGTTGTGGCGCAAGATGCCGATACCACAGGGATCACACTTACGCTGGCCTCTGGCAAAACGCTGCGTGCGCGGCTGTGCGTCGGCGCAGACGGGCGTGCCTCGGGCACGGCTAAGCGCGCAGGGATCAAGCGGACGGGGTGGGCCTACGGGCAGACGGCATTGGTCTGCGCTGTTGAGCATCAATTGCCGCATAATGGCATCGCGCATCAGTTCTTCATGCCACCCGGACCGCTTGCGATCCTGCCGCTCACAGGGAACCGCAGTTCAATTGTGTGGTCAGAGACAGCGGCAAACGCTGCGCGTATCCATGCCCTGCCCGATGCAGAGTATCTGGACATTCTGCGCCCCCGCTTTGGTGATTTTTTGGGCGAGATTTCATTGGCGGGTGCGCGCTATACCTATCCGCTAAGCCTGTCGTTGGCCCATGAAATGATCGCACCACGGCTGGCACTTGTTGGCGATAGCGCGCATGGCGTTCATCCGATTGCGGGTCAGGGATTGAACGCAGGGTTTCGCGACATTGCTGCACTCTGCGAAGTGATCGTGGATGCGCAGCGCCGGGGCGAGGATTTCGGCGCCGCAGTCGCATTGGCGCGGTATCAGGAATGGCGGAGATTTGACAACGCAACACTTGCTCTGGCCACAGATAGCTTCAACAGGTTGTTCTCGAATGATAACGGCCTAATTCGGATGGCGCGGGACATCGGTATGGGTGTCGTGAGCGCCCTGCCCGGTCTACGGCGCAGATTTATCCGCGAAGCGGCTGGCCTCAACGGCGATCTGCCGCGACTAATGCGCGGTCTGCCGCTTTAATCAAGCGGCCGCGCCTCGTCCACAAGCATGACGGGTATGCCGTTGCGGATGGGATAGGCGAGACCTGCCGATTTGGAAATCAGCTCCTGCCGCTCTGCATCATAGGAGAGGGTCTGCTGGCTGCGTGGGCAAATCAACGCTTCGAGCATTCTACGGTCGAACTCCACGGTCGTATCGCTCATTGCATCACTTCTCCGTCGCTGCCCCCGCGAAGAGCGTATTCGATCAACGTGACCAATGTTTCGCGGCGCGTGCTGAGCGATGGCGCCTCAAGCAGCGCCTGCTTATCCTCGGCATCGAAATCAAGCATCATTGAGAGCGAGTTGATCAGTAACTCATCATCAGCATCCTTGAGCGTTTCCCAATCTGCCGACAATCCACGCACATCGAAATAGCGGCCAAGCGCATCCAGAAACGGCTGCCGCTTGAAACCTGCGTCAGTTTCCTCCGCCTCGAAATCGAGGTCAAACCCCTCCCAAGACACTTCGCAGCGACGGTAAGGGCTGAAGCCCTCTACCTCTTTAACAACGCGGTAGCGAGACATGCCCGCAAGCGTGACCATATATCGACCATCCTCCGTTTCGGAAAACTGGCTAATCCGGCCTGCGCAGCCGATGGTGTGAAGGCCGGGCCCTTCGCGGCCAGGCACTACATTCGGCTGCACCATCCCGATCAGGCGGGTGGAGGTTTTCAGCGCATCCTCGATCATCTGCAAATACCGTGGCTCAAAAATGTGCAACGGCAATCGCGACCGCGGAAGGAGCAATGCGCCCCCCAGCGGGAAAATCGGGATCGTGTCGGGCAGGTCTGCTTTTTTTATCATGTTGCTGAAGTAGCCCGTTGTGGGCATCAGGCAAATATCATCGAGCTCAATTTTCGGCGACCGTTCAACACCACGGGATCGTTCGGCTTTAAGGCGTCAAATATCGTGAAAAGCTGTGTTTTTGCAGCATCTTCATTCCATTCACGGTCCCGTTTGAACAGCTCGAGAAGGTGATCAACGGCCCCTTCTGCATCGCCATTTGCATAAAGCGCTTGGGCCAGATCGAACCGCGCTTGCGAATTGCTTTCGTCTGCCTCTACGGCGGCGGTCAGATCGGCCACAGGGCCTGCGTCCGCTGCCTGTCGGGCCAGCTCAAGCTGTGCATGGGCGGCCTCAAGCTCGGGCGATTTCGAAATCTCTATGGGTGCGCCATTGAGCAAGCCTTCGGCCTGATCCAGATCACCAAGCGCGATATGCGCCCGCACCACCCCGCCATAAGCTGCGGCATGCAGTGGGTCCTCGCCAAGGATCGCGGCAAAGGTCTGGGCCGCATCGGACGCCTCGCCCATCCCCAACATTTCCTCGGCTGCCTCCACCGCATCATTGAGCGTGTCTGATGGTGCCTCGCCCCCCGATGCCTTGATAACGCGATCGATGAAATCGGTGATCTCGGAGGGCGGGATCGCTCCTTGAAATCCATCGACAGGCTGGCCCTTCCAGAAGGCATAGACCGTGGGAAGGGATTGAATTTGCAACTGCCCTGCGATGCTTTGAGCCTCGTCCACGTTGAGCTTAACCATCTTCACCGCGCCTTTGGCAGCAGTGACCGCCGCCTCAAGCTGGGGGCCGAGTGTCTTGCACGGGCCGCACCACGGCGCCCAGAAATCCACAATGATGGGCGTGGTCTGCGACGCTTCGATCACGTCAGCCATGAAGGTTGCCTCGGTGGTGTCCATAACCAAATCGGTCGGGGCGGCGGCGGAAAGATTGAGATCCATCATATCATCGGTCCTAAAATTCTGTGTCTTGCGGTTGGTCTCTATATGAGACCGCGACGTCTGGTTTCAAAGAGGCTTAGCGTCAAAGATCGAAAGTTGCAAAAACAGGCGCATGATCCGAAGGCTTTTCCCATCCGCGCGCATCACGCAGAACGCGGCTGCTGTGGGCGGCACTGGAGATATCGGGCGTCGCCCAGACATGATCCAGTCTGCGCCCCTTATCGGCCGCGTCCCAGTCCTTGGCGCGGTAGCTCCACCAGCTATAGAGCAGCCCGTCGGGGATGTCCTGACGGGTAATATCGACCCATTTGCCGGCATCTTGGGTCTGGGCCAGCGCTTCGACTTCGACGGGCGTGTGGCTCACAACCTTAAGCAGTTTTTTGTGGTCCCATACGTCATCTTCGCGGGGCGCAATATTCAAGTCTCCTACAAGGATGGACTTGGACGGTACATCAGCGTGGAAAAAGTCGCGCATCTCGGAGAGGTAGTCCATCTTCTGGCCGAACTTCTCGTTCACCTCGCGGTCGGCCACGTCGCCCCCCGCAGGGACATAGAAGTTATGGACGGTCACCCCGTTGGGCAGCTTGGCCGCCACGTGCCGCGCATGGCCTAATTGTGCAAAGTCCTGGGCGCCCGCAGGTTCCAACGGTAGTTTGGAGAGGATTGCAACGCCGTTATACCCCTTCTGACCCTCTGCCACCATGTGAGTGTAGCCAAGGGCGGCAAACTGCTCCATCGGGATTTTATCCACGGGGCTTTTGCACTCTTGCAGGCACAAAACGTCTGGTCCCTGTTCGCCGAGTAATTTGCACACAATAGGCTCGCGCAGACGAACCGAGTTGATATTCCATGTAGCGAGGGTAAATGACATGTCGCGTGCTCCTGTTGGCTGTTGGCGCACCGTAACGCGCACAGAGGACGGCAACCACCACAAAGGGGCAAAAAAAGACCGGGCACAAAGGCCCGGCCAAGTCCAACAGGGAGGTAGAGTGGCAATCGTCCCAGCCAATCATCGCTTGGGTCATCAGACGGAAAAACTCATGAAAAATATCTGTCTGTCGTATCGTTAACCCGCCGGTGCGGGAAAAGTTTCATCTCTTATATCATTAAACGATAACCGCCTGATTCCGTGACCAAAAGGCGGGCGTTGGAAGGGTCAGGCTCAATCTTCTGACGCAAGCGGTAGATATGCGTCTCGAGCGTGTGGGTGGTTACACCTGCGTTGTAGCCCCAGACCTCGTGCAAGAGTACTTCGCGCGCCACGACACCGTCAGAGGAGCGGTGCAGGAATTTCAGGATGTTTGTCTCTTTCTCGGTCAGGCGCACTTTCTTGTCGTCTTCTGTGATCAGCATCTTCATGGACGGCTTGAACGTATAGGGCCCAAGTTGGAAAATCGCGTCCTCTGATTGCTGGTGCGTGCGCAACTGGCTGCGGATGCGGGCAAGAAGTACCGGGAACTTGAACGGCTTGGCCACATAATCATTCGCACCCGCATCGAGGCCCAGAATAGTATCGGCATCGCCGTCGTGTCCGGTCAGCATCATGATAGGGCTTTTGATCCCCTGTTTGCGCAGCAAACGGCACAGCTCGCGACCATCGGTATCGGGGAGGCCCACGTCGAGGATGAGCAAGTCATAGATCATCTCGTTGGCACGGCTCAGCGCCTCGGCACCATTGGCTGCCTCGAAAACGTCGAAGTCTTCGGTCATGAGCAACTGCTCACTCAGCGCTTCGCGCAGGTCATCATCGTCATCGACAAGTAGAATTTTTTTAAGCTGTGCCATATGGGGCCTCCCTTAAGTTGACTTAAAGGTATGCTACTGCGGCAAATCAACAAGGGTTTCGCACCTTGCCTCACAGCGGCGTGTCGCATGTCGGTCAATTGTTTCAATTCAGACCATCATGTCCTAGATATCACGTAACAGATCCTAAAGGTTGTAACAAAACCGATGCCCTTTGCCCCCGATGTCACAGAAACTTTGGCCCGTGCGCGGGCAGATTTGCGCATGGGTGTGCCCGTGGTTTTGGGTAACTTGCTGGTGCTAGCGGCTGAGACCCTGACCAAAGCACGGTTCAATCGGGTTATGTCAATGGATGCGCAGCCTGTTCTGGCCATTACCGCACGGCGTGCGCAGACGCTCAAAGCGCGCGCATATGACGGGGAGTTGGCGCGTATCAAGCTTGCCCCCGATGCCGCGCTGCGGTGGGTGCAGAGCATTGCAGACCCCGCCGACGATCTAAGCGCGCCAATGAAAGGCCCATTGCCCACGCTGCGAGAAGGCAATGCCGCGCATTATATGACCGCACTGAACCTGACCAAGTCTGCGCGCTTGTTGCCTGCGGCGGTCATCGCAGTACTGGAAAACCCCGCGGCCTTTGCTCTGACCCATTCGCTAACTCTTGTAGATAGTGCAGCGGCAGCGTTGTTGTTGCAGGCCAATAGCCCTTTGCATTCCGTCGTGCACGCCCGCCTGCCAATGGAGAGTTCCGAAAACGGCCGCTTGCACGTGTTCCGCCCCGAGAACGGCGGTGAGGAGCATTACGCTATTGAAGTCGGGCGGCCAGATCGTAGTGCACCTGTTCTGTGCCGTTTGCACTCGGCCTGTTTCACGGGCGATGTTTTGGGAAGCCTGAAATGCGATTGCGGTCCGCAATTGCACGCAGCAATGGCCCAGATTGGTCAGCATGGTCACGGGGTGCTGCTCTACCTCAATCAGGAAGGGCGCGGGATCGGGCTTGCCAATAAAATGCGTGCCTATTCCCTTCAGGATCAGGGTTTTGACACGGTGGAAGCGAATCATCGTCTCGGATTTGAGGATGACGAGCGTGATTTCAGGCTTGGGGCTGATATACTGACATCCATGGGGTTTTCTGCCGCACGGCTGATGACCAACAATCCCCGCAAGGTCGACATGATGCAGGCTAGCGGTGTGCAGGTGACCGAGCGGGTGCCGCTGATGGTGGGCGAAAACCGTCATAACACTGCTTATCTGGCAACAAAGGCCGCGAAGTCGGGACACCTGCTGTGACACCTGATGATATGGTTCTCACGCCGCTGGGCGTGCGGTTTCAGGGCCGGTTGTGGCCTTGCACAATCGGCAAAGGCGGCATCTCGGGGAGCAAACGTGAGGGGGATGGTGCGACGCCGCGGGGAGTCCATGCCATTGTGGGGATGCTCTATCGTCCAGACCGCATTGCAAAGCCTGTAGACTGGGCCAAGCCCATCGGGCCGAATGATCTATGGTCTGATGATACAGGCGACGCCGACTATAACATAATGGTCCGCGCCCCTTATCCACATAGCCATGAGAAGCTGCGCAGGGCCGATCCGCTCTACGACTTAGTGATTCTCACGGACTGGAATTGGCCCTATGCGGTCAAAGGTCGAGGATCGGCAATATTTATCCATCAATACCGGCGCCCGGGATATCCCACAGAAGGATGTATTGCCTTTTCGCGCAGCCATTTGCACCAGATTGCACGGCGCATCCGCTACCGTACCCGACTGATCGTGGCTTAGGCAGGCGTGCGTTCGCCGAAGATAGCGGACCCTACGCGAACATGCGTGGCCCCGAGCGCGATGGCTTTCTCGAAATCGCTGCTCATACCCATCGAAAGGCCGTCGAGCCCGTTGCGCGCGGCAATCTTGGCCAGAAGTGCGAAATGCAGCGAGGCTTCTTCATCCACAGGCGGGATGCACATTAGTCCGCGTACGGGCAAATCAAGCGCGGCACATTCGGCGATAAAGCTATCGGCTTCGGCGGGCATTACCCCTGCCTTCTGCGCCTCTTCACCCGTGTTGACCTGAATAAACAGATCTGGGCAGCGCCCGATCTCCTGCGCCAAACGCGCGAGGGTATTGGCGAGTTTGGGGCGGTCCAATGTGTGAATCGAATCGGCCAACTCCATCGCCTGACGCGCCTTATTCGTTTGTAGAGGGCCGATCAGGTGAAGCTCGATATTGTCGTATTGCACACGGAAATCGGGCCATTTTCCAGCGGCCTCTTGCACCTTGTTCTCACCAAAGATGCGGTGACCTTCCTCAAGGACGGCCTGAACGCGGGCATTTGGCTGCACCTTACTTACCGCGATGAGTGAGACAGACCCCGCAGGTCTGTTCGCCGCAGTTTCGGCTTTGGCAATTTTTTCAGTGATGCTTTGCAATGTCATAGTGGGCCTCCTGTCAGCGCTAGAGATAACAGCATAGCGCAAAAGAAAAGGGGCAGACCGAAGTCTGCCCCAAATCTTGTAGAGATATCGTTCAACTTAGAAGTTGAAGCGAACACCCATGTCAACTGCCAGACCGGAGTCTGTAGCTGTGCTCAAGGAACCGCCGGAGGAGATACCACCGCGAAGTGACGTGCCGCCACCCATGTCGTGGTTGAAGTCGATACCTACGGATACGTCTTCCCAGTAGTCAGCGTCTGCGATGTACGCTTCAACGTTTGTTGCTGCGCCTACGTCAAAACGACCGGCCAGAACGATGTGATCGCCACGGCCCGCGCCGTCATCTTCGTCACCGTTACGTGCATACGCAAGAGTTACGTCTGCGATACCGAAGGAACCGCCTGCGGACAGAGCGAACTCTGTGTCAGCATCGTTGTCGGAGTCCTGTGCACCAACAGCGAATGTCCAGCCGTTGTAGGAGTACGCGGCGTGTGCTGCGATACGGTCGGATACGTCGGAAGCAGATACGTGTACGGAGAAGTCGCCCATGGAGTACAGAACTTCAACACCGTTGTCGCCGTCGGCGCCAAGGCCACCGGAGGAGTACGCGTCGCCGCGGAAGTTGAATGCTGTGTAGTCGTAGTTGTGACCGGTCAGACCAAGGTCGATTGGGTACATTCCAGGCATGAACTCAAGCGCGCCGAAGATGTTACCAACACCAACTTCAAAACCACCGGAACGTGCGAAGTAACGTACGCCGTTGAATGCTGCGCGTGTGCCTACTGCTGCGTCGCGCTCTTCACCTTCGAGGCGAACGCGTGCACCAAATGTTACACCAGCGTCGGATTCTGCTGTTGCATCGATCTGCAGGCGGAAGCGTGAAGTGATGTTTGTGTCATCAACACCAGCTACGTCTGTGTAGAGAACACCGAAACGACCGTAGCCGCCGAATGTTACGTCTGCTGCTGCTACGGAAGCTGTCGCAACGAGAGCTGTTGTAGCGAAGAGAACTTTTTTCATGAGTTTTCCCTCGGGTAAGAAATCAAAAGGACCTGACCGGTGAATTCCGATCTAGGTATGACGCTGTTCTGCGCTTCACCCACCCTTTTAGCAAGCGTGCCGAAACGCAGAAATGCAATGTGAGCCGCAATGGTGCAGCTTTGCCACACTCGGTTTTCAGCTGCCGCTAGGGAAGTCGGGGCCTTTAATCTCCCAATGCGCCCCAAGCCATAATTACATATGCCTTGCCCACATGGGCCTGCTTGGGTATTGCATAAGCAAATAGGTCAATAAGGGTGGCGGCTATGGGGCGCAGTACAGTTCGGAACACGGTGGCGCTTGTGGCGGCTCTTGGCATTTTGGGTGCTTGTGGAATCGGTTCACCTTCCACTGATCGTCCTGACACCTATACCAATGCCAACAACCCCAATAATATCGAGACCGATCCGCGCAATACCATTTGGTCGATTTTCAATACCAGCAGCAACGAGAGTGTAGTGCAGGTAAACAAGTACCTTTGGAGTGCATCCCTTGAAGTACTGAATTTCCTGCCGGTGCAGTCGGTCGATCCGTTTACTGGCGTTATTGTAACAGGCTATGGCACTCCGCCCAACGGTGGCCGCGCTTACCGCGCGACTGTTTTGATCGACGATCCGGCATTGGACGCGCGCTCGCTTAATGTGGCGCTGCAGTCGCGGGGCGGCCCCGTCAGCAAAGCAACGAGCCGCGCTGTTGAAGATGCCATCCTGACCCGCGCGCGCGAGCTACGCATCGCGGACAACAAGCTCTGATTGCCCACACATTTGTTATTGCTAAAGTTTAACGCCGGGCCTTGTGATGACCACATGCCCGGCGTTCCGACGTAAAAAGGTACCCCCCATGACTGCCCCAACACGCTACACCCCCTCCGAGATCGAAGCCCGCTGGCAAGCGGCATGGGAAAAGGACGACATCTTCAAAGCCGTGCGCAAGGCCGACATGCCCAAGTATTACGTGCTCGAGATGTTCCCCTATCCTTCGGGGCGCATCCATATGGGCCACGTGCGCAACTACACATTGGGTGATGTGATCGCGCGCTACAAAATGGCGAAGGGTTTCAACGTACTGCACCCGATGGGTTGGGATTCGTTTGGTCTTGCTGCCGAAAATGCAGCGATGCAGAAGGGCATCCATCCGGGGGAATGGACCTACCAGAACATCGAAGACATGAAGAACCAGATGAAGCCGCTTGGCTTCTCGCTGGATTGGTCGCGTGAAATTGCGACGTGCCACCCCGATTATTACCAGCACCAGCAGGCCATGTTTATCGACATGATCGAGGCGGGTCTGATCTACCGCAAGAACGCCATCGTGAACTGGGACCCTGTGGACATGACCGTGCTCGCAAACGAGCAGGTCGAGCAAGGGCGCGGTTGGCGCTCTGGTGCATTGGTAGAGCGGCGCGAGTTGACGCAGTGGTTCTTCAAGATCTCCGACTATTCCGACGAATTGTTGGGTGCATTGGACAATCTGGAGAACTGGCCCGCCAAAGTGCGCCTGATGCAGGAGAACTGGATCGGGAAGTCGCGCGGGTTGCAGTTTGCCTTCTCGACCATCTTTGACCCAGAGGGCGACGCCACAATCAGCCCTCCTGACGGTCACGACCGCATCGAGGTCTATACGACCCGCCCTGACACACTGCTGGGGGCCTCCTTCGTGGGCATCTCGCCTGATCATCCGATTGCCAAGCTGCTGGAGCGGGACAATGCGGAAGTAGCAAAGTTCGTTGCCGAATGTCGCAAGGGCGGCACCACAGAGGAAGCCATCGAGACGGGTGAAAAGCTCGGCTTGGATACAGGCATCCGTGTTCGCCATCCCTTTGATACAGGCGCGGAACTACCAGTCTATATCGCAAACTTTATCTTGATGGACTATGGCACAGGCGCAATTTTCGGTTGCCCAGCCCATGACCAGCGCGACTTTGAGTTTGCCACCAAATACGACCTGCCGATCATCTCGACCTATCTGCCCTCAGAGGATGCGGCAGAGGAGTTGACCGAAGCTTATGTTCCGCAAAAGACGGAGAAGGTCTTCTATAACCGTGGTTTCGCGGGCGAACAGTGGCAAACGGGGCTCGAGGCCATCGACGCGGCTATCACCTTCTGCGAATCGCAAGGTGTGGGTCAGGGCGTCACCAAGTTCCGTCTGCGCGACTGGGGCCTGAGCCGTCAGCGCTATTGGGGCTGCCCGATCCCCGTTGTGCATTGTGATGACTGTGGCGTGGTCCCAGAGAAGAAAGAGAACCTGCCCGTCAAACTGCCCGAGGATGTGACCTTCGACATTCCCGGTAACCCGCTCGATCGTCATATGGAGTGGCGCACGACGCCCTGCCCGACCTGTGGCAAGGACGCGCTGCGCGAGACGGACACAATGGACACGTTTGTTGATTCGTCATGGTATTATGCCCGATTTACTGCGCCGCACGCTGATACGCCTACGGTCATGGAAGATGCCGAATACTGGATGAACGTAGACCAGTACATCGGCGGGGTGGAGCATGCGATCCTGCACCTCCTTTATGCTCGCTTCTTTGCCCGCGCGATGCAGATCACGGGGCATCTGCCCGAATCTGCCGTTGAGCCCTTTGATGCGCTCTTTACCCAAGGGATGGTGACCCACGCGATCTATAAATCCGTCGGTGCGGACGACCGCCCAATCTTCCACTACCCCGAAGAGGTCGAATTGAAGGGTGATCAGGCCTTCCTCAAGGAGGGCGGCGCCGAGGTCGAGGTGATCCCGTCCGCCAAAATGTCCAAATCCAAAAACAACGTCGTCGACCCGTTGAGCATTATCTCGGACTTTGGCGCGGACACTGCCCGCTGGTTCGTGCTGAGCGATTCGCCCCCCGAGCGGGATGTAGAATGGACCGCTTCAGGGGCCGAGGCCGCCTATAAGCACCTGTCCCGCGTGTGGAATCTGTGCAACCGCATCGCCACCATCGATACTGCGCGTGAGGGTAAGGGCAATGACGACCTCCTCAAGCAGATGCACAAGACGATCCATGATGTGACCATGGCTATTGAGAGCTTCGGCTTCAACGCAGCCATCGCCAAGCTTTACGGCTTTACCGCCGCGATCCAGAAATCAGATGCCTCTCAGGCGGTGCAGCGTGAGGCGATCCTGACGCTGGCACAGCTGATGGCCCCCATGACGCCGCATCTGGCCGAGGATATCTGGGAAAAACTGGGCGGTGAGGGAATGATCACGACCACGCCTTGGCCCGTGGCCGATGAGGCGATGCTCGTCGATGACACCGTAACCCTGCCGATCCAGGTTAACGGTAAGCGGCGCGGTGAAATTGATGTGCCTGCCGACATGCCCAAAGACGAGGTAGAGAAGCTGGCCCTTGCTCATCCAAATGTGATCCGTATCCTCGACGGTGGATCGCCCAAGAAGGTGATCGTCGTCCCGGGACGGATTGTGAATGTCGTTGTATAACCGCCGCAGCTTGCTCGCTTTGCCCCTCGCCCTTGCGGCGTGCGGCTTTTCTCCTGTTTACGGAACGGGCGGCACGGGGTCTCAACTGCGCGGGCAAGTTCTGGTGCAAGAACCGTCTACCCAAGCGGGCTACCTGCTGACGCGACATCTCGAGACACGGTTGGGGCGTAGTGCAAGCGGTCAACGCTATGCTCTGGACCTAAGCATCACGACCGAAGAAGACGGGCTTGCTGTGAATACTTCGGGCGATATTACACGGTTCAATCTGGTGGGCCGCGTCGAATATGCGCTGCGCGACACTTCCGCTGGCACCATTGTCACCTCGGGCAAGGTCGAGAATTTCACCGCCTATTCCGCGACAGGTACCACCGTTGCCTCCCTTGCCGCAGAGCGAAACGCGGTAGAGCGGCTGATGGTCATACTTGGTGACCAGATCACAGCACGCTTGTTCGCCGCGGATTTGCCCACATGAAACTGAACAAACGCGACGGCAATGGCATCGTCGCCAAGCCGCCTGCGGACAAGCTTGGCCTGCTGCTTTATGGCAGTGACGCCATGCGCGTGGCGCTCAAGCGGCAGGAATACCTCAAAGCGTTACTGGGACCGCAAGCGGAAGAGGAAATGCGCCTGACTCGCATCCCTGCGGGGGATTTGCGAAAAGAGCCTGCGCTTTTGATGGACGCGATCAAAGCCATCGGCTTTTTCCCCGGTCCCCGCGCCGCTTTTGTCGAGGGCGCGAACGAATTGGTCGCTGCGATCATCATTGACACACTCAAGGATTGGCAGGCAGGCGATGCGCAGATTGTCGTTACCGCCGGCGATCTCAAGAAGACTTCCAAACTGCTCAAAGCATTCGAGGGCCACCGCGACGCATACGCGTGGGGTATATTTGACGATCCGCCAGACCGCGCAGAAATCGAACGGATGCTGGGTGAAGCCAAACTGCGGACGGACGGGCCTGCCATGGGCGCGCTTGAGGATCTGGCGCGCAGCCTTGACCCTGGTGATTTCCGCCAGACACTTGAAAAGCTTGCGCTCTACAAGCTGAGTGAGCCTGACACTCCCGTGAGCCTTGAAGATATTGGCGCTTGCGCCCCCGCTTCTATGGAAGCAGCGGTGGATGATATCCTCAACATCGTGGCAGAGAAAAAGGCAGCGCTGATTGGCCCGCTGATGCGGCGGCTGCAAAGTCAGGGGGTGAATGCGGTGACACTCAGCATCATGGCGATGCGCCATTTCCGCACGCTGCACCGCACAGCCTGCAACCCCGGCGCGCCGATCTGGGGCGTGCGCGACCGTGACCGCGTGATGCGCCAGTCGCGCGACTGGGGCACGGCCAAGCTGGAAACAGCACTGGGGATTTTGACCGATACGGATTTACAGCTGCGATCCGCAGGACAGACAGCGCCCGCCATGGCAATCATCGAGCGCGCATTCATCAGGTTGGCCATGTTCGGCGCCAGCTAAACGATCTCAGGGAGAAGAAAATGTATAAAGTTATCGGTGGCGTCAAAACCCGCGCTTTCCGCGTGATCTGGATGCTGGAGGAGCTGGGCCAGCCATTTGAGTTGATCCCTGCAGGGCCGCGCACGGATGAAGCAAAGGCCTATAATCCGACGGGAAAGGTGCCTGCGATGCTCGACGGAGAGGAGCTACTCACCGATTCGGTGGCGATCATGCAGTATCTGGCGGATAAACATGGCGCGCTGACGGCTCCTGCCGGGACGATCCAGCGCGCACGTCAGGATGCAATGACCTGCTGGTTGATTGACGAATTCGACGCGATCCTCTGGGCCACGGCCAAACACAGCTTTGTCTGGCCCAAAGAGATGCGCGTGCCCGAGATCAAGCCCAGCCTGAAGGCTGAATTCGCGCGCGCTGCATCGGTGTTGGCGGATCGTCTGGAAGGGCCGTTCCTGATGGGCGACGAGATCACAGTGCCTGACCTGCTTGCTGTGCACTGCCTCAACTGGTCCATCGGCGCGGGGTTCGATCCCGTCGATGATCGTCTGGCGGAATGGGCGAGCGGCCTGCGCAAGCGTGATGCGTTCAAAGCGACCCGCGCGCGCGATACGGCCTAGGCCAGCAGTCGGGCCGCAGCATGCTGGCCCGCCCATGCCCCGGTGGCGAGGCAGGCGGTAATGAGATAGCCGCCAGTGGGTGCCTCCCAATCAAGCATTTCGCCAACGGTGTATGTATCGGGCAGCGCCTTGAGCATCAGCGCATCATCAACCGCTTCGTGCGTCACACCGCCAGCCGTCGAGATTGCCTCATCCATCGGCCGCAATCCGTCGTGGCGGATGGGCAATGCTTTTATCAGCGCCCCCAAAGCCGCGGGGTCTTGCGGCAAGGGCATCGCCATTTCTTGCAGCAAGGCAATTTTGGCCGCGTCGAGTTTTAGCGCTTTGCGGATGTGGTTCGTCAGGGTCGCCTTACCGCGTGGCTTGGAGAGCTTTTGGACCACTACGTCCAGCGCCAGATCGGGCGTCAGATCCATTAACAGCGGTGCCTCTTCGCGCACTCCGCGCGAGACAGAATAGACGCCGCCGCCCTCCAAACCTCGCTGCGACAGAATCGCTTCGCCGCGTGATGTATGAGCCCCTGCGCGCAAACCGATGTTTTTGATCGCAGCTCCGAGGTGTTTGGCCATATAGGGCGACCATGTGATGGAAAGCGCAGCATTCGCTGGCGCAAAGGGGCTGAGCGGTACACTTTTTTCATGCAACATCTGCGCCCATGCGCCGTCCGAGCCAAGCCGCTGCCAGCTGGCGCCGCCCAGCGCTAGAATGGTGGCATCGTTGGTGAGGGTTTGAGGTCCCGTCGGGGTCTCAAATTTTAAAGCACTTTCCTCCCATCCCGTCCAACGCCAGCGGGTGTAAATCTGCACCCCAAGGCTGTCCAGCCGCGCCAGCCATGCGCGCAACAGCGGTGAGGCTTTCATCGCTTTGGGAAAAACACGGCCTGTGGACCCTGTAAAAATCTCTTGGCCCAGCCCTTGCGCCCATGCTTGCGCAGCTTCGGGCCCGAAAGCGTCGAGCATCGGAGCCAGCCATGTTTCCGTCTCGGCATAAGCGGCGTTGAAGGCGGTGGCGGCCTCGGCTTTGGTGATGTTCAGGCCCGATTTGCCTGCCATCAGGAACTTGCGCCCGACAGAGGGTTTCGCCTCGCAGACTGTGACCTTGATCCCCGCCTCGGCCATGATCTGCGCTGCCATCAAACCCGCAGGGCCGCTGCCAATGACGACTGCGTGTTTCATTCGGAGGTTGCTGCGGGCAGGCCGCCTTTGATCTCGACCACGCGCTGTGGATAAGGGATTTCGATGCCATTGTCCTTGAGCGCATTCCAGATCAGGAATAGCACATCAGAGGTAAATTTGTTTGGCCCGTCATCAAGACCATTCACCCAGAACTCGACCGCAAAATCGATGCCATTGTCACCGAAACCCCGCAGCTCGCAATCAGGCGGATAGGGTAAATCGAGAACCTCCGCATGCTTTGCAACTGCTGCCTCGATGATTGGCGGAACAAGGTTAATATCGGTATCATAGCTCACCGAGAAAGGCGCCTCATACCGGTTGGCGGAGCCTGAATCGGAGTAGTTGACCACTCGCGTCGTGATAAAGTCCTCATTGGGCACCACGATCCAACGGCCATCGAATGTCTCGAGGATGGCAGCGCGGGCCGTCATCTTTACGATCTTGCCGCTCTCGCCGCCGTCAAGCTCGACAAAGTCGCCAACGGTAGCCTGACCCTCCACCAGCAGGATCACGCCCGAAATGAAGTTCGACGCGATCTTTTGCAGGCCGAAACCAAGACCCACACCAATGGCACCGCCCAATACGGCCAGCGCGCCTAAATTGATCCCCATCACGTTCATCAAGACGAGAAACGCTACACCAAAGATCATGAATTCGACTGTCTTGATCAGCAGCTGGCGGATGGACGGCCGCATTTCCTGTTGTTTTTCGATAAGCGCCGATGTCTGTCCATTGGACCACTGGCCGAGCCAAAACAGCAGCGAACCTGCGATCAAGCCGCGCACAATCGACATAAGCGAGAACTTGATATTGCCAACGCCGATAACCGTCTCGGTGAGTTGCACACTCACCACATCGAGCAAGCCAAGAGTGTAGAGCGCGGCGATCGGGATCAGAATAAAGCGACCCAACAGCCGCAGGAATTGATCCTTGAGAATATCGCGGACAAAAGCACGCACCGCGAGGAAGAGAAACACCCGTTTGCCGAAAGCAATGACCGCGCCGCTGTCAAAGATCGAGCGGATGACCTGTTCTCCAATGCCCGTCAGCGCATAGGCCAGAAGCGGCAGGAGCAAAGGCAGGAACTGCAAAACAAACAGCCGCGGAGCGGTGAACATGTTTTGCACGTCCGCCGGGTCGATCAACTGCGACAATGCAGGTCGCAGCTGGCGCGAGATCAGAACCGCCAGCAGATAGGCGACCACAAGAACCGCGAACTGCGACCACGCCGCAGGGCTGAGCAGCCAGCCAAGCGCCAACTCATAGCCTTGAACACCATAGCCTGCGATTTGCTGTACGATGGGGGGGTATTGTGTGAGATCGAAATTCATACCGGCGCCCTTAACTGTGCGGTCTACTACCCCACCCTCATGGCCCAGCAAGGCAACAGGTTCAAGCGCCCCTATCCCAAAGGGGTATGCCTGTGATGCATGTCTGTGTTAGAGAACCGAAAAAAACGCCCGAACGGGCACAGCAGTCACAGGATCTTACCCATGCGCCTCACGCTTCTTCTGACGTCTCTTATGCTTTTGACCGCCTGCGGTGTCCCTTTTGTACCCCTGATCTAAGGCGCGCACATCGTTTTTATTCGATGCGCGACGTCAATCGGCGCTGCAACACTGTCGGCACAAATATCCCGCGCAGCCTCATTCAACGCCTCAGGCTCCACAATTCGGTCGATCAGGCCAAAGGCCAAGGCTTCGTCCGCCATGATCTTCTGTCCGCCCATCAGGATCAGCTTGGTCCGTGAGGGGCCGATAAGGGCCACCATGCGCGCGGGGTCACTTGGCTGTGGTAGAAAAGCGTTTTTCATCACTGGATAAAAGAATTTAGCCCCCCGCACCGCGATCCGCATATCGCAGGCAAGTGCCATCCCCATGGCCCCGCCCGCAAGTGTACCATTGAGCGCGGCTATGGTCAGCCCGGGCAGGCGCACGATTGCACCTGACAAGCGCTCCCATAAATCCGACACTGCAAGCCCTGCGCGCGCGGCATCAAGGTCTGCACCTGCGCTGAATATCTTCCCCTGTCCGGTAAGAATCAGCGCACGCGCCTCGCCTGCGCCTTCCATGATCTCGCACAAATCATGCAGCATATCCTCGGTCAGCGCATTTGCTTTATCTGGACGGTTCAGCGTGACCGTCCAGATGCCACCATCTTGGTTCAGATCAATCAATCCCGACCTCATATCAGGCCCACCGCGCGGCGAATGGCGTCCTCACGCAGGGAGATTTCCTCACCGCAGTATTCATCTGCTTGTTCACTGCACATCCACAGAAGGCACCGCGCGGGCCAGTCGGCAGGGATGTGCACGTCCCAATCGAGCTGGCTCACAGGATTGATGCCAGATGCCTTGATCACGCGCTGCATTTCTGTTGCTACCGTGCCAGGTGACAGCCCGATGGCGCGGATACCGTTTGCCGCCTCCTCAAGATGAAGCGAGCGATTCATCATGTTGACCGCCGCTTTGGAGGCGCAATAGGCGCTCCATGCTTCGATCGCGTTATGCGCCGCACCCGAGCTGATGGTGAGGACAGAGCCGCCACCGCCCGCTTTCAGTGCGGGCAAGGCCGCATGAATGCCGTTGAACACACCCTTGATGTTGATGTCGATCAGCTGGCCCCAAGCCTCGGGATCGGCAGCGCCCAAGTGGCTGATGGGGTCCACGACGCCTGCATTGTTGATCAGCACGTCCAAACCGCCGAACACTTGCACCGTGGTCGCAACCGCTGCCGACATCTCGCCGTATCGCGCCACGTTGCATGGAATTGCGATGGCACGTTCGCCGATTTCACCTGCGAGCGCTGCAATATCATCCTGAGAGCGCGCCAGCAGCGCCACATTGGCCCCAGCATTGGCAAAAACCCGCGCAGCTTCGGCACCAATGCCGCGGCTGGCCCCCGTGATGATCACCGTTTTCGAGGTCATATCCATCTGCAACATTCCTTTATATATTTGTGCTTCGCCTCAAGCCTGCCTGAAGCTAGCGCGGCGCACCCATAGATGCAAAGCATGGCGTGGCTTGGCACACAATATAGCCACCTTGACCCGCAGGGCCGTTTGCAACACCCTGACAGAAGACCCCGCTTTTGAGGAAATAGCGCCATGGCTTTGAACCACACATATTTGTCTTCGGCCACTGTTGGCCTGTCCCTTTTGGCGAGCACAGCCAGCGCTGATCTGACCGCAATAGATGTCTGGAGCGACTGGCGCGGGTATCTGGAGGGATTGGGCTATGCCGTAACCGCGACGCAGAGCACTGACGGCAGTACACTTTCGGTGAGTGATATCGAAATCCAGTCAAGCGACGGACCAAACATCCGACCCATGGTCATGCGTATGGGTGGTTTGGACTTCGTCGAGACCGCCGATGGCAGCGTGGATGTTATGATGGCGGAACGGATGCCAATAGCGATTGTCCTCGCCCCTGATGGCGATGCGCCCTCCGTCGAGATGAACGTGGAATACTCTCAAAGCGGTCACCAGATGACCGTGCGCGGGGACGCCAGCGCGATGACCTACGATTACAGCGCTGAAACCTTCGGGCTGATGCTGGCGTCGCTGGTTCTTGACGGGAAGGCCATGGACGAGACAACGGCACGGTTCGGAATGGAGGGCGGCCCGCTTACCTCCACAACAGCCGTAACCGTTGGTGAGACGCGCGATTATGATCAGTCCGTGCAGATCGGTAACCTGTCCTATGACACGCTCTTCAATGCGCCCGATGATGTCGAGGCAATGGTCGTGAATTCCAACGTTGGAGCCATGTCATTCAAAGGCACCAGCACCATACCTGTGGATCAAGTGACACCGACGTCCGATTTGATGCCGTTGATTGCGGCTGGCTTTGCCTTTGACGGCACTTTTGACACTCAGGGAACCGAGACGGAGGTCGAGCTTACTTCGGAAGACGGCACAACGCGGATCAAAACAGGATCTGCCAGCTCTAAGCTGGGCGTGGCGATGGGCGCAGATGGCATCCGCTATGAGGCCGATGCACAGCAGGTGCAGATTGGCGCGGAGCTTGCGGGACTGCCCTTCCCGTTATTTGCAGAAGTCGCAAACACGGGCTTCAGCCTTCAATCTCCTGTTGTCCAATCGGAGACACCACAAGATTTCAAGATGGCGTTCAATCTGAGCGACTTCACGATGTCGGACATCATCTGGGCGCTGTTCGACCCCTCGCAGCAATTGCCCCGCGATCCGGCTACTATTGCATTAGGCATAAGCGGCAAGGCCAAGGTCCTGCTTAATCCGTTTGATCCGGATGCAATCCAGCAATCCGCAGAAGCAGGTACCTACCCCGGCGAATTGGACAGCCTGCGCATTGACACACTGGTCGTCGATGCCGTCGGTGCAAAAATCGAGGCACAGGGCGATGTGACTTTCGACAACACGGACACCACCACGCTGCCCGGATTTCCCAAGCCTGTCGGGGATGTCACGATTGGTGTTGCTGGTGCGAACGGACTGATGGACAAGCTGGTCGCGATGGGGTTGCTACCTGAGGAGCAGGTGATGGGTGCACGTATGATGCTCGGTCTGTTTGCTGTGCCGGGTGATGCGCCTGACACGTTGAAATCTAAGATCGAGTTCAACGAGGCGGGTCAGATCCTCGCCAACGGGCAGCGGATCAAATAGGCCCGCGCGCATCGCGGAACTCCAGAAGCGGCCCCGCACGGGCCGCTTTTTCTTTTTGGAGCCTGCCCTTGCGGGAACCTGCCTGCGCCGCTACCTCTATCACCTGATCAGGAGAGACCCATGACCCAAGCCCTCGATGCGCTCACCGCGCAACTGCTCGATGCAGCCAAAGCCGCTGGCGCAGATAGTGCCGATGCGATGGCCACGCGGGGAACATCCCTGTCGGTCGACGTTCGGGCAGGCGCGCTTGAAGAGGCGCAGCGCGAAGAAGGCGCAGACATTGGACTGCGCGTCTTTGTGGGCCAACGCACGGCAATTGTATCTGCTTCTGACCTCTCCTCCCGCACCATTTCCGAGATGGCCGAGCGCGCTGTTGCCATGGCCCGTGAAGCACCCGAAAACCCCTATGCTGGGTTGGCCGATGCGGGTGAGCTTGCAACCGATTGGGACGCAGACGCCCTTGAGCTTTTTGATCCAGCGCCAGAGCCTGCACCAGAAGCCCTGCAACAAGACGCCGCCGAGGCCGAGGCCGCAGCACGCGCAGTGGAGGGCATCAGCCAGATTGACGCGTCGAGCGCAGGATACAGCGCCTATGATATCCATATGGCTGGAAGCAACGGCTTCTCGGGTGGGTATCGTCGGAGCAGCCGTGGGCTGAGTTGCGTCGCCATTGCAGGAAGCGGCACGCAGATGGAGCGTGACTATGATAGCGACAGCCGCGTTTTCCAGAACGATCTGCGCTCGGCCACGGACATTGGCCGCACAGCAGCAGAGCGAACACTGTTGCGTCGTGATCCGCGCAAGCCCCCGACAGGCACCTATCCCGTTCTGTTTGACGAACGTATTGCCGCCTCCTTGATCGGGCATCTACTGGGGGCTGTGAACGGCAGCGCCATTACCCGCGGCGCATCGTTTCTGCGCGACAGCATGGATCAACAGATCCTGCCAGAAGGCCTGTCGCTGATCGAGGACCCCCACCGCCCACGACTGGGCAGCAGCCGCCCCTTTGACGCCGAGTTTTTGCCCACTGCAAAGCGCACAATTGTTGAGAACGGTTACTTGCGCAGCTGGACGCTCGACCTTGGAACAGGTCGCCAGCTTGGTCTTGCCTCCACCGCCAACGCAGGGCGTGGCGTAAGCTCTGGCCCCTCACCAAGTTCGGCGGGCATTTCTCTGACCCAAGGCGCGCAAAGCCGCGATGATTTGATCCGCGAGATGGGCACCGGGCTGCTCGTGAACTCCATGATCGGCTCAACCATCAACCCCAACACAGGCGACTATTCACGCGGAGCCGCCGGTCTGTGGGTTGAAAACGGCGAGATCACCTATGCCGTGAATGAATGTACAATTGCGGGCAATCTGCGCGACATGCTGCTTGCGATTATTCCTGCCAATGACGCCCGCACACATCTGAGCCGTGTGGTGCCCTCCCTGCTCGTGCCGGCGATGACCATTGCCGGCAGCTGATCTTCCCCTCCTGATTGACGCGGTGCGCATGGCGGGCCGTGTTGCCACCAGCTTTGTCGGGAAAACGGCACAGCGCTGGGACAAGCCGGGCGGCGCGGGTCCCGTGACCGAGGCTGATCTGGCCGTCAACGATATGCTGAAGAGTATTCTGACATTGGCGCGGCCTGACTATGGCTGGCTCTCGGAGGAAACAGAAGACGGGGCAAAGCGGCTGGACCATGACCGCGTGTTCATCGTTGATCCCATCGATGGCACGCGAAGCTTTACCGAAGGCGCGAACACATGGGCGCATGCAATCGCCGTGGCCGAGCAAGGCAGGATTACCGCTGCAGTCGTCTACCTTCCCTTGCGCGATCTGCTGTATACAGCGGCCCTTGGCAGGGGTGCCTACCTCAATGACGCGCCTATTCGCGCCTCGGCTGTCACCTCTTTTGAAGAGGCGTGCATCCTTGCGGCAAAACCTGCGCTGGCAGGGCAAATTTGGGTTGGCGGCACGTGTCCTGCGTTTAAACCTGCTTACCGCCCCTCGCTGGCTTACCGCCTTGGCCTTGTGGGGCAGGCGAGGTTTGACGCTATGCTGACCCTGCGCCCAAGTTGGGAATGGGACATTGCCGCAGGCGCGCTGATCATCACCGAAGCAGGCGGCACCATTACCAACCAGCGCGGCGCGCCGTTGCGGTTCAACAATCCCGATCCGCGCCTCGATGGTGTAGTTGCGGGGGGTCAGGATATCCACGCTGCCTTGATGAACGCACTGGCCTGACGCGCAGATCCCTTGACTGCACAGCCCCGCGCCGTACACACACAATCAACGATAGCTGCAAAGGATGCGCACCATGACACAACGCCTTCACCTTGTTTTTGGTGGCGAGCTGGTCACCCCCAGCGAGAACACCTTCAAGAATGTCGATGACCTGCACGTGGTAGGTATCTTTCCGAACTATGACGCGGCATATGATGCTTGGAAGAACGAAGCACAGCGCACCGTTGATAACGCGCACATGCGGTACTTTATTGCCCACCTGCATCGCCTGCGGGACGAGGCAACACCCGCATCTTCAACCGAAGAGCTTGGCTAAACTGCGGTGGCGGGATCGTTCAGTCTTGCGGCCTACCGCGCCCTGACGCGGCGCAAGGATGCGCGACCGCCATCATATGAAGGATCGCGGCAGGCAGGAGAGTTGCTGTGGATTCACTGCGCCGAAGAGGATGCCTATCTGGCTGTACTTGATCTTGCACAGCGCCAGATCGCCAGCAGGCCCGGTTTGCATATCCTCATCACGACCGTCGGCCCGCTGCGCAATCAGGATCATGAGCTGCCTGGCGCTGTTACGCAGTGCGAGATTTGCGATGATCATCCCGCCAGTGTAGCCGCGTTCTTGGATCACTGGGCACCTGATTGCTGCGTTTGGACGTGGGGGGGGTTGCGCCCCAACCTGATTCTCGCGACAGCCCAGCGAGGGTGCGCCCTCTTTCTTGTCAACGCAGACACAGCAGGATTTGACGGACGACGGGACCGCTGGCTGCCCGATGTAGCGCGCAACCTTTTACCGCTGTTTGCCGCCGTGATGGTCCGCACCCCTGCGGCCGCGCGCCGCCTGATGCAGCTTGGCTTGGCCAAGGACGACATCGCTGTGACTTCTGCGCTTCAGGCGGGGGGGCAGGCGCTGGAATGTAACGAAAGCGATCTATCGGACCTTGCGTCGGCATGCGTAGGGCGCGCCATATGGTTTGCGAATGGTGTCCAGAAAGAGGAGCTGCAAACCGTATTGGCAGCACACCGTCAGGCGCTGCGGCTATCGCACAGGCTACTTCTTGTCTTGCGGCCTGCGGGGAACCTGTCACCCCAAGATGCCATGGACGAGATCAGCAAACAGGGTTTTAGACTGTTGAATTGGGATGATGGCAACTTTCCTGATGAGACGACACAGATCCTTTTGAGTGAGGAGACGCGCGACATCGGGTTGTTCTACCGCGTGGCCCCCGTCTCGTTCCTCGGTGGATCGCTTGTCGCGGGGCGTGAGGGGGTTGATCCACTGGAAGCCGCTGCGCTGGGGTCGGCCGTGCTTTATGGCCCCCGCGTGGGGCGGCATTTGCAAAGCTATTCGAGACTGGCCTCTGCGGGTGCTGCGCGCATCATCAACGACAGCGCCGCGCTTGGCATGGCTGTATCGCGTCTGGTTGCACCGGATCAGGCCGCTATCATGGCGCATGCAGGGTGGGACGTTATAAGCGAAGGCGCGGCACTCACCGACCGCATCACCGATCTGGTGCAAGACACGCTTGATACACAGTTGGGATTTCGCTGATGCGCGCACCTGATTTTTGGCACCGCCCAAACAAAAGCCCGAGCGCGCGCCTGCTGCAACCGCTTGGGGCGCTCTATGCCCGCGCAACAGCGCGCAGGCTGACGACAGGGCCGCGCAAAAAGATGGATGTGCCCGTGATCTGCGTGGGCAACATCAACGCAGGCGGCACTGGTAAGACCCCTACCGTTATCGCTGTGACCGAAAAACTGCGCGATCTATATATGGAGCCGCATGTCGTCTCACGCGGCTATGGTGGCACGCTGGACGGCCCCGTACGCGTGGACCCTGCCCGCCACACCGCCGCGCAGGTTGGCGACGAGCCGCTGTTGCTTGCCGCCTTTGCCGAGGTCTGGGTTGCCAAAGACCGCGCCGCGGGCGCGCAAGCGGCTCAAGATGCAGGTGCGAAGGTTATTGTGCTGGATGACGGATTTCAGAATCCCGCACTCTCCTATGATCTGAGTGTCGTTGTGGTAGATGCCGCCAAAGGGTTCGGTAATGGCCTTTGCATCCCCGCAGGACCATTGCGTGAGCCTGCGGCTGTAGGGTTGAAGCGTGCTGACCTGATACTGTCGATCGGCGACGAAACCGCACAAACTGCTTTTGATACGAGCATCCTGCCCGACGATCTGCCGCACGTCCAAGCCGCGCTTGAGCCTTTGCAAACAGGTATGGATTGGACCGATACGCCGCTGCTCGCCTTTGCAGGGATTGGACATCCCGAGAAATTTTTTGCCACGCTGCGCGGGCTTGGGGCAACGTTGGTGCATGCAGAACCACTTGAGGATCATCAGCCTCTCACTGCCGCACTTCTGGGCCGGTTGGAGGCAGATGCCCGTGCAAAGGGTGCACAACTAGTGACGACAGAGAAGGATGCCGTACGCCTGCCGCCTGCGTTCCGCTCAAAGGTGATTACACTGCCTGTCAGGCTAAAGATGGATGCGGAAAATGCACTGTGGGAAGCGATTAAAAAGCTCGCGTCCTAGCCATCCTCGCCCAGCTTGGGCGCGGGCCGGTGCAGTGCCAGATCGGCACCCGAGAATTTGAACGGTGAGTTGATACCCGGCACACCGTCGAGTTCAATCTGCATCCCACGCGCTTTGACCTGAGGATCGTTAAACGTATCCTCCAGCGTATTGATCGGCCCTGCGGGGACATTGTTTTCCTCGCACAGCGCCAGCAGCTCATCGCGGGTATGTTGCCGTGTGGCCCTCTCAAGCGCTGCGTTCATCGCGGGGCGGTTTGCGACACGGTCGGCATTGCTCGCAAAATCAGGATTGCTGGCCATCGCATCGAGGCCCAGTAAAATGCAAAGCCGCTGAAATTGTGCATCATTGCCCGTCGCAACAATCGCGTGACCATCCGACGTCTCGAACACTTCGTAGGGGGTGAGATTGGGATGCGCATTGCCCAGACGCGTGGGTGCCTTGCCCGTGGTCAGGTAATTCATCGCCTGATTGCCTGTGATCGCGACCGCACAATCGAGCAGTGCCATATCAATGTGCTGACCAACGCCCGTGCTGTTGCGCTGGTGCACAGCAGCCAGAATAGCCGTGGTGGAATAGATACCTGTGAAGATATCCGTGATCGCCATCCCGTGTTTTTGCGGCTGGCGGTCCGGCTCTCCTGTGATCGACATCAGGCCAGACATCCCTTGGATGATGAAGTCATATCCCGGACGGTGGGCATAAGGGCCTGTCTGCCCAAAGCCCGTGATCGAGCAATAGATCAAGCGCGGATAGAGCGCCGACAAGGTGGCATAGTCCATGCCGTATTTGGCAAGGCCGCCCGTTTTGAAATTCTCGATCAGAATATCGGCGTCGGCGAGTAGCGCGTGAAGCTTTGCCTTGCCTTCTTCAGTGCGCATATCGACCACAACGGATGCTTTGCCCCGATTGGCCGAATGGAAATAGGAGGCTGATTTGTCTTCGTCCCGCTCGACAAAGGGCGGGCCCCACTGGCGCGTATCATCCCCTGCAGGGCTTTCGACCTTGATGACTTCGGCCCCCAGATCCGCAAGCGTCTGGCCCGCCCAAGGGCCAGCCAGAACACGCGCCAATTCGATGACTTTGAGGCCACTGAGCGGAGCAGTCATCAGCTTTCCAGTGCTTCGTCGATGATTGCTTTCATATCAGGGTAGCTCATGTTGGAGTGCTTTTTCCCGTTTATGACAAAGCTTGGCGTGCTATCGATGCCGTCGGCTTCGGCGTTCTGCTGGTACCATGCGACCATTGCCTGTGCCTGCTCCCCGTCCTGCAAACAGGCTTCGAGGGTGTCGTTATCCAATCCTGCCAGACGGCCAATCTTGCGCAGTTCCTCAACGATCGCGGCAGGATCTCCTGCGCGAGTCCACTCGGGCTGGCCAGCGTAAATCAGATCGGCAATGCCGAAATAACGCTCAGCCCCGCCACAGCGCGCGACAAGGGAAGCCCACAAACCGAACCGGTCGAAAAAGACCTCACGGTAGACGAAACGGACTTTTCCCGTGTCGATGTACTCCTCTTTCAGCTGCTTGAACGCGCCTTGGTGGAAGGTCGCACAATGCGGGCAGGTGAAAGACGCGTATTCGATAATCTCGACTGTGGCATCGGGATTGCCAGTCACCATATCCTGAATGCCCGAAATATCGACATCACCATTCGAGGTTTGCGCATTCGCAGCACCAGGAAGTGGCGCATCGGGGAAGGCTACTGTGGACGTTGCGCGGTTGCTGGTCATGTACCAGCCGCCCAGTGCGAGAGTAGCAACCCCACCAAGGAGAATATTTCTGCGATTCATATCAAGTGTCCTCTATTCAATGTCAGTCAGGCGCGGCTTCGGTCCACGCTCAGCGGTTGTTCTTGTTCAATACGTTCTCGCCCAGCCGTGCAAGGGCATCACGCAGGCTTTCATCCGCGATGGGTGCGGCTGTCTGGGTTGCTTTGGCTTTGAGCGCTGGATCAGGTGCTGCAATCGCCTTTTTGGGTGCGCCCTCGAACGCGACGCGCCCCTCGGAGAATCCTGTGGCTGCGGTTTGCGTGACTCGGATGCGCGCAATGGCGTTATAGCCATAGATCGCGTTGACCTTTGCCCTCAGTTGCTCCTTTTGCATCTCGAGCACAGGCGCGTTGGCCCCTGTTGTGAGCAGCGTCAGAGTCGCACCCATCCCGCCACGTCCGTAGGAGACCTCCACAGGGCGCGAGATTGCCGCTGCCTCTTCCCCCGCGACCTCGGCCCAATTGGTCAGCAGACGCGATTGCGCAAAACCACGGCTCTCGGAAGCCTTGCGAATCTTACCCGTGAGCAATGTCGCAGTGCGGGCGAATCCTTTGGTTGTGGTGCGGCGGGGCGGCATGGGCTGCGGTGCTTTCTGGCTATTGCGGTGGTCCCGATCGAGACGTCGCGCTATGTCTGTCGGATATAGCATAGCGCAAGGCGCTGGCCCTGCCACTAGGACAAATCAGGATTGGTTCATAAACAGTGCGTGAGAATGATAACATCTCTGTAAGCTTGTTGGCGTGGTATGACGTTCACGCCCGCGAAATGCTCTGGCGCGTGCCACCACAGGCGCGCAAAGCAGGTGTGCGCCCCGACCCTTACGCCATCTGGATGAGCGAGATCATGTTGCAACAGACCACTGTTGCAACCGTCAAAGACTATTTCCGCAGATTCATCGCGCGTTGGCCCACGGTCCGTGATCTGGCCGCGGCAGAGGATGCCGATGTGATGGCCGAATGGGCAGGGCTTGGCTATTATGCGCGCGCACGCAATTTGCTTAAATGCGCACGTGCCGTGGTCGCGGATCATGGCGGTACTTTCCCTGCCGATCATGCGGCATTGCTCAAGCTTCCGGGCATCGGGCCTTACACGGCCGCTGCCGTTTCCTCGATTGCGTTTGATCTTCCACATGCCGTGCTTGATGGCAATGTAGAGCGGGTGATGGCGCGGCTTTATGATCAGCATACGCCGCTGCCAGAGGCCAAGCCGCAATTGATGGCCTATGCCGAGCGGCACACCCCAACCTTGCGAGCAGGAGATTATGCCCAAGCTGTGATGGACCTAGGTGCCACGATATGTACGCCCAAATCACCCGCCTGCGGGATTTGCCCGTGGCGGGACCCCTGTGCGGCCCGCGCTGCGGGGACCATGGCCGAGCTTCCCAAGAAGACTCCGAAAAAGGCGAAACCCGTTCGCCATGGCACGGTCTATCTGGGTCAGCGCGTAGATGGCGCATGGCTGCTTGAGACGCGCCCCGAGAAGGGGCTGCTGGGTGGTATGCTGGGCTGGCCCGGATCGGATTGGGTGGATACCGGCCTGCCCCATCCTGATAGCACCCCTCCTGCCACGGGCGATTGGAAGCAGGTGGCGGGTGAGGTGCGCCATACGTTCACGCATTTCCACTTGGTCCTGCGGGTGATGACTGCACATCTGTCACAAGACAGCCAACCTGACGTTGGCGACTTCAAGCCGCAGCACGCTTTTAGCCCTTCCGATCTACCGACTGTGATGCGAAAGGCATTCGACCTGACACGCACAGACGTTACGCCACATATGACAGAGGGCGATTCTCTGTTATAGTGAATCAACCCTGAGGCGAGCGTTATGACTGATACCCCGATCACGATCCCCCCTTCCGAGCTCTCCAAGCTATCGCGGGCGCTGCCTTTCTGGCTGTCGCTCGGGCTACTCCCGCTGGTCTGGGTCAGCGCTCTCTATGGTGGCTGGACGCTGGTCATGGTGCCTGTGGCAACGTGGTATCTGTTTACGGCGCTTGATGCCGCGTTGGGGTTGAACACGGACAACGCTGACTTGGCCGCTCAAGAAAGCGACATGTTCTGGTACAGGATGATCACAATCATCTGGGCGCCTGCGCAATTTCTGATGCTTGCGTGTCTGCTGTGGTATGTGCCGCAGGCCGAACACCTCAGCACGTTAGAACGGATCGGCGTCTTTTTCGGTGTAGGCGTTATCACTGGTACAGTTGGCATCAACTATTCCCATGAATTGATGCACCAGAAGAACAAGCTGGAGCGATGGATGGCCGATCTTCTTCTCGGCATGGTACTCTATTCTCACTTCCGCTCTGAGCATCTGCTGGTCCATCACCGATATGTTGGCACGCCGCGTGATCCTGTCACGGCGCGGTATAATGAGGGGTTCCACCGCTATTATCCCCGCGTTTTGATTGAATGTCTGGTCAGTGGGTTTGGTGCGGAAAAAGCGATGCTGGCGCGCAAGAACCTGCCATGGACAGACCGCAGCAACCCGTTCTGGCGCTACTGGGGGCTGCAGATCGGCTTCCTTATCCTCGCATTGGTCTTGGGCGGCTGGTCTGGCGTGGGGTTGTTTCTGGTGCAGGCGGGTGTCGCGGTCTGGCAGCTGGAACTGGTCAACTACATTGAGCATTACGGGCTAACGCGCAAACATCTGGGCGATGGAACATATGAACATGTCCAGCCACGCCATAGCTGGAACGCAGCGCAAAAGGCCTCCAATTGGCTATTGATCAACCTGCAGCGCCATTCGGACCATCACTACAAGCCCGACCGCCGCTTTGCCGTGTTGCAGAACTATGGACCAGAGGAAGCACCGCAACTTCCTTACGGCTATCCCGTGATGACTATGCTGGCGATGGTGCCGCCGCTGTGGCGCCGCGTGATGAACCCTCGGGTGCGGCAATGGCGCGCCATGTATTACCCCGAGGTCACGCAATGGCATGAGTATAACAAAGCGACGACGCCCCTGCCGCGCTAAGCGCATTTTAATCCCTTTGCCGCATGTTTACCCCATAGCTTTGCAAATGGGGATTTTTATGCAGCAGAACGCGCACGGACATCACAGCTCGGGGTCGACTTGCTTGATCGTGGAAGACAGTGCTTTTGATCAACAGATGATGGCCCGCGTTGTAGGACGGGCTGGCCCGAAGATGAACGTCAAAGTAGCCGCTACGTTACAATCAGCACGTAGCGCTCTTGCGGCAGGTAAAATCTCGCTCATTCTTCTGGACAACAATTTGCCCGACGGGATCGGTGCGGAGTTCGCGATTGAGCTGGCCGCTGATCCCGAGCTTGGCAACATTCCTGTCATCATGGTGAGTGACTGGCCAACCCCATTCATGTGGGAGAAAGCGGCCTCTGCTGGTGTCCTCTATGTAGTGAACAAGGCCGAATTTGGCGTGCGCTATGTCGATCAGGCGCTGCGCGGCCGACTGCGCAAGAAAGCGCGCCTGAACTAGGCGCAAAAAAAGCCCCGCCATAAAGGCGGGGCCAAGGTGAGTGTCATCAGCGCAGTACTCATATGGAGGGTGCGGTGACACTGGCGGTGTTCGAATTTCGGGAAATCAGGCTTGCATTTCTGCTCTGATTTGCTGGCGCAACACGTCAATCGAGACGGTTTTTCCTTCTTTTTTATAGCACCAGTAAGTCCATCCGTTACAGCTGGGTGCGCCCTCGAGGGCAGCCCCGACTTGGTGGATAGAGCCTTTGATGTCAGGGCCAATCAGCGTGCCGTCGGCGCGCACTTTGGCTTTGTGACGGTTGTTCATTGAATACAGGTTCTCGCCGGGGCGCAGCATACCGCGCTCGACCAACTGGCCAAAGGGTACACGTGGCTCGGCACGTTTCGACGTGGTCGTTTGCAACGCTTCATTGTCGAATTTGCGCACGGAAGCGATGCGCTTCTTGGCCACTTTGCGGTATTCTTCTTCCCGCTCGATGCCAATGTAGTCACGCCCCAGCATCTTTGCGACAGCACCTGTGGTGCCTGTGCCAAAGAACGGATCAAGGACCACATCGCCTGGGTTGGTGGAGCCGACCAGCACACGGTGCAGCAGGCTTTCTGGTTTTTGCGTCGGATGCGCTTTGTCGCCGTCGTCGTTTTTCAAACGTTCATGGCCGTTGCAGATTGGCAAAACCCAATCGCTGCGCATCTGGATGCCCTCATTCAACGCTTTGAGCGCTTCATAGTTGAAGGTGTATTTGCTGCTCTCGTCCTTACCCGCCCAAATCATCGTTTCATGCGCGTTTGTAAGGCGCTTGCCACGGAAATTCGGCATAGGGTTCGACTTACGCCAAACCACGTCATTGAGAATCCAGAAGCCTTGATCCTGCAAAGCGGCCCCCACACGGAAGATATTGTGATAGCTGCCAATGACCCAGATCGCACCGTTCGGTTTGAGCAGGCGGCGCGCTGCTTTCAGCCATGCTTTGGTAAACTGGTCATAGAGCGCGAAACTGTCGAACTGGTCCCAGTCGTTGTCCACTGCATCGACTTTGGAATTGTCGGGGCGATGCAAATCACCGCGCAATTGTAGGTTATACGGGGGATCCGCGAAGATCAGATCGACGCTTGCTTCTGGGAGTGAGTTCATCACCTCAATGCAATCGCCATTCAGGATCGTGTTCAGGGGAAGCGCCTGCGCTCCCTTGGTTTTTACTGTCATTGCTCTGCCTCATTGCCCGGCGAATTATTTCCGCTCGTTGCTTGAGGACCAAGATGACAAGAGAGTGATTCGTGGTCAATTTCTTAATTTAATCAATCTATTAAGAATTATTCTTGCCACAAGATGTTGTGTACCGGTTTGAACAGACGTCTATGGTGTGGGGTTACGCCCAATTCTCGCAGTGCAGATATGTGTCTTTTTGATCCATATCCCATGTTCGTTTCCCAGCCATAACCGGGGTGCTGTTGCGCCAAGGACAACATGACATAATCCCGACATATTTTGGCCATAATTGAGGCCGCCGAAATGGAGACTGAACGGGCATCGCCCTTGATGATTGTCTCGGATGGCAGCGTTAATCCGCGAGGAACCATGTTGCCATCTATCAGGCAGTAGTCAGGTGCCGTCTTGAGCCCCTCGACGGCCCGCACCATCGCGATGTGGCTGGCGCGCAAGATGTTATGCTCCTCGATTTCCTCGACCGTAGCGTGGGCAATGCTGACATCGGCCACCTCCATGATTTGCTCATAAAGCGCCTCGCGCTTTTTCTTGCTCAGCTTTTTACTGTCGTTGAGGCCATCGGGAATACGCTTAGGATCCAATACGACTGCCGCCGCAGTCACGGGACCTGCCAGCGGACCACGGCCCACCTCATCCACGCCAGCGATCCGCGTATAGCCGCGCAATTGCGCAGCGCTCTCAAATGAATAGTCAGGTTCCATGCCCATGGCAAAAGCGCAGACAGCGGCCCGGTGCAACAGAAAAGGGAGAGATGCACGAACATCTCCCCCTTCCCTTATACCGTATGCGATGGGACGTACCGCATACGGAACCGGCGCAGTCGTGTCTTTTCAAACTGCGCCGAATAGCATTAGCTCACCCCGAAACGGTATCCGTTTTGACGCAGGCATCGTGCGGCATAGCCCATACGGGGGCCGCGCTCGGTCCTGACGCGCACACCGCAGTGCTGCGGCAAGCGGTGCACAAAGTTATAACTACGCTCAAGGCAGCGGCGTGGCAGCATCCGGATATGACCCCTGCGCGTCTCAAAGCTACGCAGGCAGTGTTGCGGCAGGATGTTGCGGCTTACACGGCGCGGCAGGGGTTTGGCGGGAAGTCGGCGCTCTTTATACACGTGCGCCTGCCCCTTTTGACGCTGCTTCTTGGCAGTGTGCTGCGTCTGCTTCCTGACCTTGGGTTTTTCTTTATAGACGTGCTGGCTCACGTGACCGCGGTCTTTGTTATTGTCGTGGATAATCTTGCCCACAACAGCGAGACCCAGAATAGCAGCGATGGCGCGAGCCGTACGCTCTTCATCCGCGAAAGCGGGTGCGGCTGTGAAAGTCGTCAACGCGACGGCAGCCGCAGTCACTGTACCAACAAAGCGGGAGTTGATTGAGAGTTTCATATTGTGATCCTTTTTGGGTTCAAGCGCTGCACACAAAGTGCACGCAGCGGTATGGGATCAATCTGGTGCGGCGCCGCTCAGACAGGCAATAACAGTGGATTGTTATCAGATAGCGAACCATCGGCTGGCGATGGATATTGTATATCAATCGAGAAAACCGCATCTTCAAATCCATGAAAAACGTACGCCTTATCCTAAGCGCCGCTTTGCTGGTCGCCTTTACCAGTCCTGCGTTTGCCGCAGACTGCTATGCCGACTACAAAGCAAAACAGGACAATCCCCTCCGCCTGCACTACGGTGTTGCGCAGATTTCGGGACAATGCAGCAAAGCTGCAGCGCGCACCCAGTTGTCCCAGCGTCTAGCAGCACGTGGCTGGACCCTCTTAAACGTCGTTTCGGTTTTCGGGCCTGACGGGCTTTCACAAAGGAAAGATAGTGCCGGATCAAATTTCCTCCGCTTCTGATGTGCGCCGTAGCGGAGGGCGATTGATCGCTCTTGGCATTTGTGCGGTGGCGGCTCTGCTCGTGATCGGGGCGATTGTAATGTTCTGGGCGCTGCCCGATGCGAATGCATTCAATGCGCGGGTTGAGCGAATATTTATTGAGAACGATACGCTTACGTCTCCTTCCGAGATCAAGCTGCTGGAGATACTTGCACAGTCTGGTACGGCGTTCTCCGACACGCTGACCAACTACCGCGTGTTGATTGGCGTCCTGCTCATCTTTGCCGCGGCGATGCTGGTCGCGGCGGTCGTCTTTCTTATGCTGCTTGTCCTGATGAACCGCCGCATGGCCCAGATTGAGCGAACGGGCATTCAGGTCTCCTCCCTTTTGATCAGCCGCGAAGAGAATAAGGTCTACCTCAACAACCTCGGCTTTTCACTCACCCCTGCGGCGATGGAGACACTGGCCGTGCTGGCCGAGGCGCGGATGGACGATGACGTCATGTCAGGTTCCGAGATTGAGGGCGTCATATCTGGACGCTCTGCGGCTGACTGTGACGAAGCCGCAGGGGCCACGCGGATCAAACGTCTGCGTGATACGTTAGGCAACCAGCTCGTCAGCGAACTGCTTGTCAAAAACATCGCGCGGCGGGGCTATATGCTGGCGATTGATAAAGACGTGATAAAGGTGCTTTAGCGCCAATATTTGCGAACGACTCGCAAAAGTCAGATCGCGCCCTTATATTTTAAGCATGAACAGACGTGAATTCACCGCTTCGTTGGGCGCGCTCTCGGGTGCCGCTGCTATGCCACTCTCAGCTCTACCCGCTGCTGCGGCTGCAACGCCAGTCTTCTCCTCTGCGACATATGCGTGGGCAAAACTGATTGTGCAGGCGCAGGCAAAAGCCGACCCTGCGTTTTTGGCGAGGTATCTGAAACTGCAGCCAGACGTGGCGCAGTCCTTGTTCAATACGCTTATCCGTGACGGCGTTTTGCGCGCTACGGGAAGTGCAGGCGTCGCACATGCTGTGAAACCGTTATCTACAGTCACACAGCGACCAACAACCAAGGCTGTCCACCAGCAGGCTCGAAACGCGTTGAAGCAGGTTTGGGAAGATACGCGGCCTCTGGTCAAAGAGGAACGTCCAGCGCTAGAGTGCGGCGACACTGTTGAAAAGGAAGCCGCAGATGCCCGCCCCCCTGAACCCGTTCAAGAAAGCCCTCGCCGAGGGTAAGTTGCAGTTTGGCTGCTGGCTGGGGTTGGCCGATGCCTTCTCCGCCGAATTGATGGGACAGGCTGGCTTTGACTGGCTCGTGGTGGATGGAGAGCATGGGCCAAATGACCTGCGCTCGATCTTGTCGCAATTGCAGGTGCTGGCCGCCACCGATGCGCACCCTGTTGTGCGCCTGCCCGTTGGCGAAACCTATATGATCAAACAAGTGCTAGATGCAGGCGCGCAGACTGTTTTGGTGCCCATGGTCGAAAGTGCCGATCAGGCCCGCCAGCTGGTCCGCGACGTAACCTACCCCCCGCATGGCGACCGTGGTGTGGGCTACGCGCTCACGCGGGCGTCACGGTTCAGTACGATTGCAGATTACGGCACCACGGCGGATGCGCAGATTTGCCTGCTGGTGCAGGTGGAAAACCTAAAAGGGCTTGCTGCGCTGGATGACATCTTGGCGGTGGATGGTGTGGACGGAGTATTCATCGGACCTGCTGATCTGGCAGCGGACATGGGCCATATGGGCAATGCCGCGCACGCCGAAGTGCAGGCAGCGATTATGGACGCGCTACGGAGGATCAAAGCCGCAGGCAAAGCGCCCGGAATTTTGTCGACCCGCGACGAGATGACAAATGACTCCATCGCCGCTGGGGCGCAATTCGTTGCTGTGGGAGCAGACGTTCTGTTACTGGGCCAAGCCGCGCGTGCGCTTGCCAAAAAGTGGCAAGCGACCAAAGGGTAATTTTCACATGAATACGGGCATCGCCCTTCTCGCTTTCGCCTATGTGCTGAGCCAGTTCTTTCGCGCCTTTCTGGCTGTGCTCAGCCCGTTCCTTGGCGCAGATATTGGTGCGTCACCCGAAGATCTCGCGTTTGCGTCTGGGCTGTGGTTTCTCACTTTTGCCGCGATGCAGCCCCCCATCGGCTGGGCGCTGGACACCATAGGGCCGCGGCGCACAGCGGCTGTTCTGCTGTTGCTGGGCGGCGGTGGCGGTGCAGCAGTCTTTGCGCTGGCGACAGCGCCGATTCACGTCACCATCGCGATGGGTTTGATCGGCATCGGCTGTGCGCCCGTCCTGATGGCCAGCTACTATATCTTTGCGCTGGAACACCCGCCCGCGCGCTTTGCCACGCTCGCCGCGTTGATGGTTGTCGTGGGCATGCTTGGCAATCTGGTTGCGTCATACCCCATGACTTTGGCCGCCGAGACGATGGGCTGGCGCGCGGCTCTATGGGGGCTGGCCGCAATGTCGACGGCCACCGCGCTGGGCATCTGGGCGCTTGTCCGCGACCCAGCAAAAGCCGCCGACGGCGCAAAAGGAAGCTTTCTGGATGTGCTGAAAATTCGCGCGCTCTGGTTCATCTTCCCCCTGATGCTGGTCAGCTATGCCGAAGTCGGCGCGCTGCGCGGCCTCTGGATCGGGCCCTATCTTACAGAAGTCTTCCGTGCCGAGCCGCGTGTCATCGGGCAGGCGACTTTGGCAATGGGTCTGGCCATGGTCGTGGGGCCGCTGATGTACGGCCCGCTCGACCGTATCCTGAACACACGAAAATGGGTAATCTTTGCGGGCAGTGCGCTGGTCCTTGGCGCAACAGTCATATTGTTTTTCACGGCCGATACGTCCGTTTTGTGGGTCACAGCCCTGATGTGCCTCATCGCCTTCTTCGGCTCGACGTACCCCGCGATCATGTCACACGGCCGCAGCTTCCTCCCTCCGCATCTGGTCGGGCGGGGTGTGACCATGCTCAACCTTTGCTCCATCGGCGGGGTCGGGATTGCGCAATTTGTGACTGGGCGAATCTATGCCGCGAACACGCCTGCCAAATATGAGTCGCTGCCGTTTGCGATGATCTTTCTGTTCTTTGCCGCAGCACTTGCAGTCGGATTGGTGATTTATCTCTTCTCTACCGACACCAAACCAGACAGCGCCTGAGCCTGTGCCCTTTCCATAAGGGAAAAAGCGGTATAACTGCACATCACCCTCAATCTTATATTCTGGAGTAAACGAGATGGGTTATCGCGTCGTGATCGTGGGGGCCACTGGTAATGTGGGCCGCGAAATGCTGAACATTCTGGCCGAGCGTCAGTTTCCTGCGGACGAGCTTGCCGTGTTGGCCAGCCGGCGTTCGCTGGGCACTGAAGTGAGCTTTGGTGAGAAGACGCTCAAGACGAAGGACCTTGATACGTTTGACTTTACGGGCTGGGATATGGCGCTTTTCGCTGTCGGCTCGGAAGCGACTAAGAAATATGCGCCCATCGCTGCCAAGCAAGGCTGTGTGGTGATCGATAACTCCTCGCTCTACCGCTATGACGCGGATATTCCGCTGATCGTGCCCGAGGTGAACCCCGAAGCGGTTCACAAGTATTCCAATAAGAACATCATCGCCAATCCCAACTGCTCGACAGCGCAGATGGTTGTAGCACTCAAGCCGCTGCACGACCGCGCCACGATCAAGCGGGTGGTGGTCAGCACCTATCAGTCCGTCTCGGGCGCTGGCAAAGAGGGTGCGGATGAGCTTTGGGATCAGACCAAGAGCATCTACAATCCCGTCAACGATGTGCCACCGAACAAGTTTCAAAAGCAGATCGCGTTTAACGTGATCCCGCAGATCGACGTGTTTATGGACAGCGGCGACACAAAAGAAGAATGGAAGATGGTCGTCGAGACTAAGAAGATCGTTGATCCGAAGATCAAGGTCACCGCAACCTGCGTGCGCGTGCCTGTTTTCGTCGGTCACTCCGAATCCATCAACATCGAGTTTGAAGACCACCTCGACGAGAATGAAGCCCGCGACATCCTGCGCGAAGCGCCTGGCGTGATGGTGATCGATAAACGTGAGGCGGGCGGCTATGTCACGCCCATCGAATGCGTCGGTGATTTCGCGACCTTCATCAGCCGCATCCGTCAGGACAGCACGATCGACAACGGCATCAACCTGTGGTGCGTCTCTGACAACCTGCGCAAAGGTGCTGCGCTCAATGCGGTGCAAATCGCCGAGCTGTTGGGCCGAGAGTGTCTCAAGAAGGGCTGATTTCCGCCCATACGCGAAATCCAGAGGGGTGCCTGAAAGGGTGCCCCTTTTTCTTTGGGGCCCACCGAGGCATGCTGCTGCCTGAATAAAAGGATCAGATACCCATGCGCATTCTCCCTCTCGCCCTTGCTGCGTTTCCCCTCCCTGCTTTGGCCGAAAGCTTCACAGTAGAGTCGATGCCGACAGCGGTGACCGTCTATAGCGGGTTTGCCATGGTGACACGTGAGGTGAGTATCGATGTGCCTGAAGGCTCACATGAGGTCATCTTGCCTGATTTACCCCAGTGGATCGACGCAGGAAGTCTGCGTGCCTCGATCGGCGGCGCAAGTCTGACAGGGACACGGCTGCGCACAGATGCCCTGCCTCCAGCAGCGGAGGCTGACAGCGCAGAGGTTCTCGCGGCGAAGGAGCAGATTGAACAAGCGCAACAGGCTTTGGTCGATCTGGATGATGCCGTTCAGGACGCCAGCCTTGCCGCGACAGCCGCCGCAGCCCGGTTGAATTTCCTTCAAGGCCTGACATCGAGCGAGAGCCTTCCTACCACGCCGCAGGCATTGGCAGAGCTCGCCGAGATGATCGAGGCGCAAACCCTCGTCGCGACGCAAACGCAGATCACGGCACAGCGTGATATACGCGACATTGAGCAAGACCGCGAAGAATTGCAGCGTAATCTTGATGACGCGCGCGCGGCACTCGCTGCTTTAACCCCACCCGCGGCACCGAAATCGTTGTTGGCGTTGTCAGTATCCGCAGCGGATGCAGGCACCATTGTTGCCTCTGTCAGCTATCCTGTGCAGGCGTCGTGGCAGCCAACCTATGACGTTCTTCTATCGCGTGAGGGCGGAGACAGCGTGGCACTGCGCCGTGCAGCATTGATCACCCAGAACAGTGGAGAGAATTGGGAGGACGTGTCGATCACATTGTCCACTCTCACGCCGAGCGGTCAGGTGATGCCATCCGAGCTCTATCCACAACTCCTGCGATTTGAAGACCCGCAAGTTCGTGCAAAAGTCGAGCGGTCCGTGAGCAGTCTTGCAGGTGTCGCAGCAGATGAAGCGCCTGTGATGATCCAAGCCCCTACGCCCGAGCCGAATTTCGACGGACCCGGTGTGTCCTATTCCTTGCCGACACCCGTGAGCGTTGCGCAAGATGCGGAGGGTGTGCGGATCGAGCTTGATACACTGACATTCGATGCGCGCGTATTTGCGCGCGCTGTGCCTGTACGTGATACGACTGCGTTCTTAATGGCCGAAGTTGTCAACGCAAGCCAAGAGCCGCTGTTGGCAGCCAATAGCGCCCAGATATTTGTCGATGGTTCACTGGTCGGGCAGAGCGGGTTTTCTGCTGTCGCTGCGGGCGAGTCGTTTTCGCAGGCATTCGGCCCCATTGAATCATTGCGCCTGAGCCATGCCATTCTGGACAAAAGCGAAGGGGATCGCGGCATAATCAGTCGAAGCAATGCACAGACCCAAGAAGTTCAGATAAGCGTACAGAACCTTGCCGCAGAAACCTGGGATGTCGAATTGCGCGAAGCCATCCCGTTCAGCGAACAAGACGATCTGGTCATCGACTGGAGTGCGCAACCTGCCGCCTCATCCAAGGACGTCGAAGATCGCCGCGGATTGATGCAATGGGATTTCACACTTGGAGCGGAGCAATCGCAGGAGATTCTGATAGAACAGACGGTGCGCTGGCCTGACGGCAAAGTGCTCCGCTAACCTACTCCTGCGGTGTGAGAGCAGTTTGCGATGTTTTGTACGCGAGAGGGTCGCTAGGCAGTCTACAACCGAAACGCCTGACCAGATCATCGTAGACCGCGCCGACATCAGCCGAATTACACAGATGTCTGCCGGTTGCAGCATTGTGCAGGCCAAGTGCAGTGCCCAACAGCCGAAGCTCTATTCCTTCGCAAGCCAAACGGTTTATCAAATCAGGCCAATTGCGCGCTGCCATGATGTGCTCGCAAAATGACTTGTGGCGAATTGGGTCAATGTTTCCTGCTGGCATAATTCCAGCGCTAGGACTCTTCATAGGGTGTGCAGGCATATCCGCCCCGAACCGCCTGCACAATATGGCGTAGGAAAAGCCCAGCTCAGACCCTTTGCAGACCCGTGTGCCGCAACTTGTTTTATAGAGCGCCACACCTCCATTCACTTCGCGCATGTCATATCCATGCGGACGAAGCCGTGCAGCCAGATCATCCCAGTCCTCAGCTTCCGCCAAATCGCGCCCGAGGAGGGCCTGCAAGGCAGCGAGGAGCCGCTCATCCGTCGCCTCGCTCCTATTCGCTGTCAATTGCCGTGCGACTTCACGTTTGAGAAGCTGGCGCACCATGTGCCCGATTGTTACTTCACGCGCCGAGGCAACGCGTTGCGCACCTGACAGCAGGTCACGGGGCAGTTTGAGAGTGACTGATTCCAATTCCATACCCTGAGCCTTGCGCGGGTATGGTTAACAGTGGGTTAAAACCGCTCCGCCCTCAGCACGTCGCAATCAACCACACTCACCACACCGATGTGCCGCTCTACCACCTCGAAGGCCGCATCGAGCAGCGCATCAAGACGTTCGGGTTTAATGATGCACACCACCTGAACCATGCCTTGCGCACGGCTCACCTGACCCGAACGGGACCAAGCACCCGAGCGGCCAGAACCGCCCAGCACAGGCAGCACCGAATATCCCGTCACGCCTGCGCCCCGCAGCGCGTCAGTCAGGCGCGATTCCATCACGTTCTCTATAGTGATCTCCACCCGCTTTGCTTTGTATGTTTGCATCGCTCAGCCTCCTGTGACGGCCATAGCAATACCCACATAAAGCGGGATACCGATGGTCAGGTTAAAGGGAAATGTCACACCCAGCGACAGGGTGAGGTACAGCGACGGGTTCGCCTCGGGCAGGGCCACGCGCATGGCAGCAGGCACTGCGATATAGGAGGCAGAAGCCGACAGCACCATCATCAGCACGACACCACCCGGCGACAGGCCCAGTAGCATGCCAGCACCCAGACCAATCAGCGATCCCACCAGCGGCATCAACACGCCAAACGCCAGCACGCCACGGGTCAGCACACCGCCGCCGCCGCGCAATCCGCGCCCCGCGACAAGCCCCATGTCCAGCAAGAACAGGCACAACACGCCTTTGAACGGATTGACGATAAAGCTCTCGATTTCTTTGAGGCCTTCCTCGCCAGTGATCCAACCGATGGCGAAGGCGCCAACCAACAGCACGATAGAGCCGTTAAGCATAATCTCCCGCATCAGCGCGCTGTCCATTCCCTTGCCGCTGTCGCCATCACTGCGTGAGATAAGCCAAAGTGCGGACAAAATCGCCGGTGCTTCCATCGCAGCAGCGACTGCAACCATATAGCCTTCTGACGGAATGCCTCGCCCTTCGAGAACGGATGTGGCCGCCACGAAGGTCACGATTGAAATCGAGCCGTAATGTGCCGCAACAGCTGCTGCATCCAGCCGGTTCATCCCTGTCATGGCCTTCAGCAAACCGAACGCGATGATCGGAAGAAGGGCAGACAAAATGACCCCCGCAAGCAGAGAGAACCCCAACCGCGCATCAAGACCATAGGAGGCAACACTCGCACCACCTTTAAACCCGATTGCGAACAGCAGGTAGATCGACATACCCTTTGCTACCGCCTCGGGGACATTGAGATCAGAGCGCGCAAGCGAGGCCATGAGGCCCAGCGCAAAACTCAGGATAATCGGGGATAAGAGGTTTTGCCCAGCAAGGCTCAGAAATTCAGACACGCTGCAGCTCTGCTTTCATCAATTCCATCTCATGCCTGATCCTAGACCTGTTCGAATTTTTCTAATGCAGGACTGAAACATTCCAGACCGCCCTCACCAATATCCGTCCACATACCATGCAGCGTGAGTGTCCCTGCCTCAACCTTTTCGGCCAGCCAAGGGAAGGTCATCATATTTTCCAGCGACATAAGCACCGCATGCTTTTCCAACTGCCGGAGTTGTTCGGCCTGATCCGCGATGTCTTTGACCAGTTCATATTTGGGGCGCAGAATATCCATCCAGCGGCCGACAAAACTCTCTTTTGTCTCCAGCTCTGGCGCGTGGCCTGCACACATATTCAGACAGCCTTGCACACCCCCACAGTTTGAATGGCCCAGAACGATCAGATGTGTGACCTTCAAGACTTCAACAGCATATTCGATCGCCGCCGAGGTACCGTGCTCAAGCCCGTCGGGTTTGTAGGGTGGGACAAGGTTGGCGACATTGCGGTGAATAAAAAACTCGCCCTGATCCGCCCCGAAAATCGAGGTGACATGCACACGGCTGTCACAACATGAGATCACCATCGCGCGCGGGCGCTGGCCATCACTGGCCAGTCTACGATACCACGCGGCATTCTCGGCATATGTGGTCGCTTTCCAGCCATGATAACGCTGGGCCAGATAGCTTGGCAGTGCTTTTGCCTCTTTCATAAACCGAGGATCCCTTGCTTTATTTTCTCCCAATTAGCCTGAATTGTCACCGAATTCGAGAGAAAAGACATGATCACTGAAACGATTTGAAAACGCCTGTCCATCATACCAGCGGAAGCCGTGGGGGCATGAATAGGGGTAAGAGATGAGTGAAGTCGTAAAAATCCGGTTGTCGGAGCAAATCCATCTGGATGAAAGCAGGTTGGGAACGCTCTACGCGCAACTGGGAGAAAGCAGTGCAGAAAACATCGTGTGCCGCGCTATGGAGGAACTCGCCGTGCGTATGTCGCAATGTGATACACTATGGCGGTCCAGGAATCTTGAAAAGTTGCGCAAGCATGCGCGCTCACTCATCGCGATCGCAGACCAGATCGGGATGCACCATCTGGCACAGGTCGCGCGAGACGTAACAGCCTGCATTGATGCAAGGGATGATATTGCCGTTGCTGCCACACTGTCACGCATGCTGCGTATCGGAGAACGGTCATTGTCGGCAATTTGGTCTATGGATGATCTGAGTATCTGAATATTCGACCGTCCTTGCAGTAGGGGCAGGATGAGATAGCTTGGGACCAATTCCAATAAAAAGGTTCCGAGCCAGATGCCTCTAAGCTTTGCCACCGATACGACCGATGCAATCGATCTTCACATTGTCTCACAACAGGACGCTTCTGCTTGGCTCGATATGATGCCAACCGCCACCGCCGACTGGGCGCGGGCGAGCGGGTTTAATGGCGGGATCGGGCAAGCTATATCCCTTCCTGCGACCGCAGACCTTCCAGCGCTTGCCGCCGTCGGTTTCGGCAGCGAAAGCAGCCGCAAGCGAGGTCGCTTTGCCCTTGCCGCTGCCGCCGCCAAATTGCCCGAGGGCACTTACCGCATTGCAAGCGGATTACCCGAAGATCAGTCAGAGACAGAATGCCTCGGCTGGTTGCTCGCCAGTTACCGCTTCGACCGCTACAAGGCGCTGACACCTATGAAGGCACAGTTGCTTGCTCCTGAAGGGATCGACGTTCAACGTGTCGAGGCCATCGCCAACGGGGAAGCGCTCACACGTACGCTTATCAACACGCCCGCCTCGGATATGGGGCCGCCCGATCTGGAACAGGCTGCCCGCGATCTGGCCGCGCAGCATGATGCCCGGATCGAGGTGACGGTGGGTGATGACCTGCTGGCCGCCAATCTGCCGATGATCCACACGGTCGGCCGCGCTGCTGACCGCGCACCGCGGCTGATTGACATGCGCTGGGGAGATACAGGGCCAACGCTTACGCTTGTAGGCAAGGGTGTGTGTTTTGATACTGGCGGCCTCAACATCAAACCCGCCAGCTCCATGGGATTGATGAAAAAGGACATGGGAGGCGCTGCGGCGGTACTTGGGCTAGCGCATATGATTATGGCGACTGGCACAAAGCTACAGCTGCGTGTGCTCATCCCCGCTGTTGAGAATTCGATCTCAGGCAATGCATACCGCCCCCAAGACGTGCTCACGTCGCGCAAAGGTCTCACAGTCGAGATCAACAACACAGATGCCGAGGGGCGACTTGTGCTCGCCGATGCGCTGGCGTTGGCGGATGAAGAAACGCCTGACCAGATCATCTCGATGGCGACACTGACGGGTGCCGCACGTGTGGCTGTTGGTCCTGATCTGGCACCGTACTTCAGCGATGATCCATCTTTTGTTGCAGCTCTTGAGGCGGCGGCGGCGCAAGTGGCCGATCCGGTCTGGCGCATGCCCTTCCACGATCCCTACGAGCAGATGATCGAGCCTGCGGTGGCTGATCTCGATAATGCGCCCTCGGGCGGGTTCGCGGGCTGCATCACCGCAGCGCTTTTCTTGCGGCGGTTTGTGACCGCTAGCAACTATGCGCACTTCGACATATACGGCTGGCAACCCAGCGCGGCACCCGCCCGCGCCAAGGGGGGCGTGGGCCAAGGCACCCGCGCCGTATTAGACGCCCTCGACAGGATATTGACCAGATGAGCCACCCCAGACTGACCCCCGATCCCGAATTTTCCGGCCTGAACGAGCCTGCCCAGATCGGGCGCGGCGTGGTGAACCTGCTGCGCAAACCCAATGGCGCACGTGACCGCCAGCTTCTGCTCGGCGCGGATGTCACGATCCTGTGGCGCGAGAACGGTTGGGCTTACGTTCAAGCCGCGGCCGATGGCTATTGCGGATTTGTCGGCGTGGCATCGCTTACTGCGCCGCAGGAGACGACACATAAGGTCAGCGCCCCTGCCAGCCACGGCTATCAAAACGCCAAGATGAAATCCATTGACCGCTGTGCGCTTAGTCACGGCAGCCGTTTGGCAGCGCTGGGTGAAAAAGACGGCTTCATCCAGACCAGCCACGGGTTTGTCCCAGTGCAGCATATCACGGCGCTGGATGATTTCGCTGATGACCCTGCTGACATCGCATCGCTGTTCGCAGGTACACCATACTTGTGGGGCGGTAATAGCCGCCTCGGCATTGATTGCTCGGGGCTCGTTCAGGCGGCATGTCAGGCGTGCAATATCCCATGCGGCGGAGACAGCGACATGCAGGAGGCCGAGCTTGGCACTTTGCTTGAAGATGGCTCAACGCCCCAGCGCAATGACCTGTTGTTCTGGAAAGGGCATGTGGCAATTGTCTGGGATGAAGAAACGCTGATCCATGCAAACGCCCATGCGATGGCAGTGGTCTATGAACCGATAGAGGAAGCAATCGCGCGCATCGCGCAAACCGATGGCCCTGTCACAGCGCACCGCAGGCTGACCCTTACGTCTTGATCTCGGAAATGCTCTGCCCTCTAGTGTAGAAGAACCCTAATGTTTTCTGTCCAACGGATTTACGCGGCCTCTTGCACGACGTCTGAAACGCCGATCACGGTGCAGACGTCGATCACAGATGTAGTATCTTCATTAATCTGTCCTGTAGCTGCGAAAGCCGCCACCGCGGCGTCGATCAATCTACAGCGCGGATCAACTTACGCTCCAACACGCGCAGCACTGATTTGAGGTCGTGCCCGCGCTTCAAAACCTGCCCGTTCAAGGCAACGACCGAGTACATGCCTTGCTTGTTGCGCAGCTTTGGACGCTTCTCGATGCGGTAAAGCGACATCTCCGCCGTGCGGCGGAACACGGAGAACACCGCCACTTCGCGCAGACATGAAATGCCATAGTCACGCCACTCCCCCGCCGCGACCATCCGACCATAGAGGGACAGGATCACCGACAGCTCGGTACGATGAAACGCGACCTGCTCGACTGGGCGGCTCTGGGCATTCTGGCTGGGAAGATGAGGTATGTTCATATACAAAGAGTTGCCTTGCAGGCGGCGCAAATCAAGCCCCCAAAGATCAAATTGCTTGATTGCGTTACAGATGCCGATATAAATTTTCGAAACTGAAACGTATTGAGGCTCCGCATGACACCACAGCAACGCGCAGAACAGGTTGCTTCGGCTATGATGGCCAAGGACAAAGCCTCGCGAGGTTTGGGCATGAATGTGACACACATCGCGCCTGGTGCGGCGTCACTCACCTTGCGGGTCAGTAACGACATGCTGAACGGTCACAGCATTTGTCATGGCGGGTATATTTTCACGCTCGCCGACAGCGCGTTCGCATTTGCTTGCAACAGCTATAACCGCCTGACGGTCGCACAGCAGAACCAGATTACCTATATCTCGCCCGGCCAGCTGGGAGAGATACTCACCGCGACGGCGACCGAGACAGCACTGACAGGGCGCTCAGGCGTCTATGATGTGATGGTGCACGGCGAAGACGGACGCACCGTCGCCACCATGCGCGGGCTGTCGCGCACGATCAAAGGGCACGTATTCGACGAAAGTGGAGACGATACATGAAAGACCTGACCCCCGCCCGCGACAGCCTTGATCCCATCGAGATCGCGAGCCGTGACGAGATCAGCGCGCTCCAACTCGAGCGGCTGAAATGGTCTTTGCGCCATGCCTATGACAATGTGGCCTTCTACAAAAAGAGTTTTGATGCGGCAGGGGTACATCCTGACGATCTGAACGATCTAAGCGATCTGGCCAAATTCCCGTTCACCGTCAAAACCGATCTGCGCGATAATTATCCGTTCGGCATGTTCGCGGTGCCTCAGGATCAGGTGAAGCGGATACACGCTTCCTCTGGCACGACGGGGCAGCCGACCGTGGTTGGCTATACCGAAAATGACCTCAAGAACTGGGGCAATGTGGTTGCACGCTCCCTGCGCGCGGCGGGTATGCGTGCGGGCGATATGCTGCACAATGCCTATGGCTATGGCCTCTTCACAGGCGGTCTTGGCATCCATTTAGGCGCGGATGCGCTGGGGCTGAGCACGGTGCCGATTTCAGGCGGGATGACACCGCGTCAAGTCAGGTTGATCGAGGACTTCAAGCCGAAGGGCATCACTGTGACGCCGTCCTATGCGCTGTCAGTGCTGGACGAATTTAACGCGCAGGGCCTTGATCCCCGCGACAGTTCGCTTGAGGTCGGAATCTTCGGAGCGGAGCCATGGACGAACGCGATGCGGTTGGAGATCGAGCAAGCTTTCGACATGCACGCCGTCGATATCTACGGGCTGTCCGAAGTCATCGGGCCGGGCGTTTCGATGGAATGCGTAGAAAGTAAAGACGGGCTGCACATCTGGGAGGATCACTTCTATCCAGAGATCATCAACCCCGAAACAGGAGAGGTAGTGGCGGAGGGCGAGATGGGCGAGCTGGTGTTTACCTCGCTGACCAAAGAAGCCTTCCCCATCATCCGCTACCGCACCCGCGACCTGACCCGCCTGCTGGCAGGGACGGCGCGCAGCATGCGGCGGATGGAGAAGGTGACAGGGCGTAGCGACGATATGATCATCCTGCGCGGCGTAAACGTCTTTCCCACCCAGATCGAAGAGCTGTTGATGGATCAAAGCGCGCTGGCACCCCATTTCCAGATCGAGCTGTCGCGCCCTGATCGCATGGATCAGATGCGCATACTGACCGAAGTATCAAACAGCGGCATTGATGCCAGCGCTCGCGATCACGCCACGGCCCAGCTGGCTGCGGCCATCAAACAATCTGTGGGCATAAGTGCCAAGGTCGAGGTCGGCGATGTAGGTGCCGTCCCCCGCTCCGAGGGGAAGGCCGTACGCATCATCGACATGCGGCCAAAGGCTTAGCCGCAGGTTATCGCAATTATGTTATCGGTGTCGTCCAACTGAACGTTGAGGCGCCCTGCAATGAAGTCGGTGGTGACCGCATCCGTGGGGCCGACAAGGCGCTTTGGTTCTGGCAAGGTTAGCGAAGATGCCGCCTCCTGCCCGATCAGGTTCTGATACGCTGCCGCATTACAGGTGTCAGGCGCATTTGCCGAAGGCGTCGCCCCTGTCTGTGTCGAAAGGCCCGTACCCCCGCAGCCTGCCAGCACCAAACCTGCCCCGCAAAGAGCTGTTAGAATCGAATTTCTCATACGCCATACCTCGCTAAAAACGTCTCAACCGCGTTGTCGACCACATGATCAATTTCTTCCGCGCTGACTTCTTTGATAACGCCAAACATCAGTTGCGGCCACAGCTTTGCTTTGCACAGCTCGCCAAACTGGTCTGCAGCCATCAAGTGATCCTCTATCTTAAGCTCTCCGCGCGCGCAGGCGTCTTCAAAATAGGCCGCAATCTCGCCACGCATCTTGCCAGGCCCTGAATCGTAGAAACGGCGGCCCAACTCCGGGAATCGCGCGGACTCGGCGACGCTTATGCGAAAAATCTGTTGGCCAAAATTGCTGGACGCGAACTGCAGGAAATGACGGCCCGTTTGCCCCAAGACATCACGGGGCGCTGCTGTGCGGTCAATTACATCCAGTGCGCCACCAGCTTGGCGCTGACATTCGATATCAGCTACTTCCAAGAACAACATCCGCTTGTCAGGGAAGTATTTATAAAGCGTTGCTTTGGACACGGCAGACACGCGGGCGATTTCATCGACACTCGCCCCTTCGAAACCATCCGCCATAAAGACGATACGCGCGCCTTCGAGCACCTGATCATACTTGCGGCCCTTGCGGATATTTTTCGGGCTGACGTTCATTGATACTCCGCTTCTGTCTCGTCAAAACTATAAACCGTTTCGTTTAGTTCCAAGCGGATTCTTCCAACCCCACACTCTCAAGACCGGGGCCAACATCTTGCATCGGTGCAGCACAGGGACTAACCGTCCTGTATGCTGGCAATTTTCCTCAAGACACTTCCATTTTTTGCCCTGATCGGGCTGGGCTACTGGGCGGGCCGCACACGGTTTTTCACAGCCGAGGCCACAGCATATCTAACCAAGTTTGTCTTTTACTTCGCGTTGTCAGCCATGCTGTTCAACTTTTCCGCAAACCTGTCTCTTGCCGAGGTTTGGGACACGCGCCTTGTCGTGGCCTATTTGTGGGGGACATTATTTGTCTACGGGATTGCAACGCTGGTTTGCTATTTCCGTGGCCTCAACATTGAGGTCAGCGCAATCGAGGCGCAATGTGCCGTGATCGGGAATGTCGGCTTTTTGGGCGTGCCGATGCTCACGCTGCTGCTGGGACCCGAGGCAATTGGCCCTGTCATGATGGCACTGGCCGTTGATCTGATTGTGTTCTCGTCACTGATTACGATCCTGATAACAGGCTCGCGCGATGGGCGGATGAGCCTTGCCATTTTGCGTACCGTTGGTCTTGGCCTCGTTAAAAACCCGATGATCGTTGCGATTACACTGGGGCTGCTTTGGTCGGGTCTGAAAATCCCGATCCCTGTCCCGATGAACGAATTTCTAGCGCTGCTCGGCGCTGCCGCGACACCCGGTGCGCTGTTCGCAATTGGCGCGTCGCTGGCTTCAAAATCGGCCGAGCGGCTGAGCGTTGCGGGATGGCTGAGCTTTTGCAAACTGGTGCTGCATCCTCTGTTCGTGGCGTTTGCCTGTTTCGTTCTATTCAAGGTAGAGCCGTATCAGGCGATGGTGGTTATCTCTGCTGCGGCGCTGCCCGTAGCAGGCAACGTCTATATCCTTGCGCAGCACTATGGCACCTCTCCGCAACGTGTTTCGGCGGCGATCCTCGTCTCTACTGCGCTCAGCATCGTCAGCGTGAGCGTCTGGATCGCGTGGCTGACCAGCAGCTAAGGGTTGCCCCGCAAGCTTAGCCTCGCTAGCCATAGAACAAACTTGCAACGGAGCCTTCAATGGAAACCATTTCATCCAACGCCTGCTTCAACGGCGTGCAACATGTGATCAAGCACACATCAACCAGTTGCGCCTGCGATATGACATTCGCGCTGTTCCTACCTGCAGAAGCGCAAGACGGCCCCGTACCTGTCCTGTGGTTTTTGTCGGGCCTGACCTGTACACACGAGAACGCAATGGTCAAAGCCGGCGCACAGGCATGGGCCGCGGATCAAGGTATCGCGCTCGTCTTCCCCGACACGTCGCCGCGCGGCGAAGATGTCGCCAACGACGAGGCCTATGATCTGGGGCAAGGCGCAGGGTTCTACGTGAATGCGACCCAAGACCCTTGGGCACCGCACTTCCAGATGTGGTCATATATCTCAGATGAATTGCCTGCCCTGCTAGCCGAGAACTTTCCACTGGATATGGAACGACAGGCGATCACGGGTCACTCCATGGGTGGACACGGCGCGCTGACGATTGCAATGACATACCCTGACCGCTTCGCTTCGGTCTCAGCCTTTGCGCCAATCGCGCACCCCACAGCAAGCGATTGGGGCCGCAAGCAGCTTACTGCATATCTGGGCGAGGACGAGACAACGTGGACCGCGCATGATGCGACCTTGCTGATGCAAGAGCGCGGGTTTGATGGCCCTGTTCTGATCGACCAAGGCACAGATGACCAATTTCTGGACCTGCTACAACCCGAAGCGCTCAGCGCTGCGATGGCCAAACGCCGCCAGAACGGAACTTTCCGCATGCAGCCCGGCTATGATCACAGCTATTTCTTTATCGCGACCTTTATGGAGGATCACGTGACCTTCCATGCCGAAGCGCTTTGGTCCGCATGACCGCTCTTTACATCGACGCGGATGCTTGTCCTGTGAAGGAGGAGGCCGAGCGGGTGGCCACGCGTCACAAAATCAAGATGTACGTCGTGTCCAATGGTGGCTTACGCCCCTCGCAAAACCCTTTTGTAGAGACTGTTATCGTGCCTGATGGCCCTGATGTGGCCGATATGTGGATCGCGGATCGCTGCACGCGCGGCGATGTCGTGGTGACGGGGGATATACCACTGGCTGCCAAATGTGTCGAAGCGGGTGCACGAGTGATCAAGCACAACGGCGAGGCACTCACGCAAGCGAACATTGGCAACGTGCTGGCTACGCGCGACCTGATGACAGACCTGCGTGCTGCTGATCCCTTCCGCCAAGGCGGCGGGAAAGCCTTTACAAAAGCGGACCGCTCCCGCTTTTTGGAAGCGCTTGAGCGGGAAATCAGGGCAGCGGGCAAGCTCGTCTAACATTGAGGGTACCATGACACCACAGGCCGTCGTTTTTGACATTGGGAATGTGCTGATCGAATGGCAGCCCGAGCGGTATTTTGACGGTATCATAGGGGAAGATCGCCGCCGCGCGATGTTTGCTGATGTAGACCTGCACGCCATGAATGACCGCGTTGACCGTGGCGAAAACTTTACCGATGTGATCCGACAAACCGCCGATGCCTATCCCCAATGGCAATCTGAAATCTGGCACTGGCACGACAACTGGCTTAATCTGGCCTCCCCCGTGATCGCGCATTCAGTTCGGCTAATGGAAGCTCTGCAAAGCAAAGGCGGGCCTGTCTTCTCGCTGACGAATTTCGGGATCGAGACCTATGCTCTGGCTGCGACCAAATACTTCTTTTTGCGCGGGTTTGACCGTGATTTTATTTCGGGTCATATGGGCGTGATCAAGCCTGATCCGCAGATTTACAAAATGCTCGAATCCGGGTCGGGCCTGTCAGGCAAAGCGCTCTTGTTCACCGATGACCGCGCCGAGAACATCGCCGCAGCAAAAGCGCGAAACTGGCGAACGCATTTGTTCGAAGGGCCGCAAGGCTGGGCGGACAGATTGGTCGCAGAAGGGCTGCTCAGCACCGAGGAGGCACGATGACATCTATCCCCTTCATATCCTTCGAAGCGGGTGAGGCACTGCTCGACTGGGTCGCCCTGACGGATGCTTTTGCGCAAGGCCACATGCTCCCGAAAGCCGAGATTGGCGATACATTTCTTTACCGTGATCCCGATACGCTTTTGAGCCGCGCCGCGTGGATTGACGGGATGGGGATGGCCGTGAAATCCGCCACCATCTTCCCGCAAAATTCTGCGAAGGGCATGCCTAATATCAATGGCGGAGTGAGCCTTTACTCTGACACCGATGGCACGCTGGAAGCGATCATTGATTTCCATCTGGTGACGAAATGGAAAACGGCAGGCGATAGCCTGTTGGCCGCGCGCAGACTGGCGCGCAAGGATGCCAGCCACATCCTACTGGTCGGAGCGGGAACCGTGGCCCGCTCCCTGCACGCGGCCTATTCCAGCGTTTTTCCGCACGCGTCCTTCACTGTCTGGAGCCGAACGCAGTCGACCGCGCAAAGCATGGCGGACAGTATCCCGAGCATGAGCGCCGCGACTGATCTGGAGACAGCAGTGGCTCAGGCCGACATCATCGCAACAGCCACAATGACGACCGAGCCGCTGATCAAAGGAGAATGGCTGCAACGGGGTCAGCACCTTGACCTCATCGGTGCCTACCGTCCCGACATGCGAGAAGTCGACGATGCAGCCCTCCAGCGGGCGCGGGTGTTTGTCGACAGTTTTGACACAACCGTGGCCCATATCGGAGAGATCAAAACCCCGCTGGAGACTGGCGCCATCACACGTGCGCACATCATTGCGGACTTCTATGATCTGGATGCGTTCACTCGACGCTCGGATGAGGAAATCACCATTTGCAAGAATGGCGGCGGGGCGCATCTGGATCTTATGACCAGCAGGTATATTCTGGATCAATGGCGCAGGGCGGCCTCTTGATCGTAGTGTTTGTTGTTCTTGCGATCGGCTTAGCAATCGCTGCACCATTTCTCATCGAACACTACCGTCCAAAGATGAGCGATGGGCGGCGCGGCTCTGCTCCAGGGCAGTTCGCAGAGCTGAGCCAAGGGGTCACCCATTTTCACCTTCGCGGCCCGAGCGACGGTCCCTTGATTGTCTGCGTCCATGGCCTGACAACGCCCAGTTTTGTTTGGGAACCACTTGCCAAAGGGCTTGTGCGTCTGGGCTTTCGGGTTCTGGTCTATGACCTCTACGGGCGCGGCTATTCTGATCGTCCTGAAGGGCTGCATGACAAAGCGTTCTTCAATACACAGCTGAACGATCTGCTTTCACGTATCGAAATCGAAGACCCGTTTCACTTGATCGGCTATTCTATGGGGGGCGCTATTGCGACTGGTTTCGCGGCCGCACATCCCGCCAAAGTTAGGCGACTGGTGCTGCTGGCCTCCGCTGGCGCTAAATTGCGACAGACACCCCTGCTCAAGATCATCAGGGAGCGTGGTCTTTTGGGCAAGTGGCTTATGCTTGCGGCGTATCCCGCCCAACTGCGCCGTGGAATCCGAGCTGAGCGGGAGGCTATGACGGCCAGCCCCGAAATCACCCAAGGTCAGGAAGACCAGCTTGCTTTCCAAGGGTTCGTACCTGCCGTTCTTTCAAGCCTGCGCGGCATTATGAGCAGGCCGATGGAAGGCGAGCATATGGCGCTGCGCCAAGCAGAGCTACCCATCATTGCCATATGGGGCGCCGAAGATGATGTGATTCCAGCAAGCACCATGGGCAATTTCGCGTCATGGAACCGCGGCATCATCCATGAAGTCCTCGAAGATGCGGGGCACGGTTTGCCCTATACGCACACTGATCAAGTTCTTGCGCATATCACAGAGTTTCTGCCTGCGCCCGAAGCTGACGACTGGGGGCATGATCCCTAGCTCTTGTTCAAGCGGCGGCGAGGTGCACAGGTTTTTCGCGGATAGGAAGATGCACGATTGCGCTAAAAGCGCCAACAGCGACACCAATCCACCAGACGGTCGTATAGGTGCCAAAGGCATCATACATCCGCCCGCCAAGCCAGACGCCAACAAAGCTTCCCAACTGGTGGCTAAAGAAGATGATACCGTAGAGCGTACCCATATAGCGTAGTCCATAAATATGGGCGATCAGGCCGGAAGTCAGCGGCACCGTCGCCAGCCAGAGCGACCCCATCAAGACTGAGAATACAATCACACTCATCGGAGTGATCGGCATCAGAATGAACACGGCGGCAATGATCGTGCGTCCTGTATAGACCCCTGCAAGCAGGTACTTTTTGGAGTAACGCTTACCCGCCCAACCCGCCAGCAGCGTGCCACCCACATTCGCGGCACCGATCAACGAGATCGCGACAGCACCCAGCGCCGAAGTGGTCGTGATCCCCATGTTGTGGAGTGCACTGCCCGCCATGATCGGGCCGCACATCTCTGTTACAAACGCAGGGAAATGCGCTGTGATAAAGGCCAGTTGATAGCCGCAGGAGAAGAAGCCCAGAAAGATCAGCGTATAGCTGGGGTCTTTGAAGGCACGCAACAGAATGGTGCCCATCGCCTCTTCCAGCTCTGCGCGGTCTGCCTGCACGGGAGCGCGCATGAAGGGCAGCGTAAGGATCATCGACAGGATCGCCGCAGCAAAGACGCAGAACACCATCTGCCAGCTCATCATGCCAAGCAAATACTCGGCCACAGGCGCGCCGAATATCTGGCCTGCGCTGCCTGCAGCTGTGATGATGGCCAACGCCATAGAGCGGTTGTCATCTGACGCCGCACGCGCCACCACCGCCAAAATAACGCCAAACCCTGTTCCCGCGATGCCAAAGCCTACCAACCATGCGTATGTCTGGTGCCCGACGGGCGTGTCCGCTCCTGCTGACAGAACCAGTCCCAGCGCATAGATCACGGCACCCAAGATGATGGCTTTGCGATCTCCGATCTTTTCAGCCATGGCACCGAACAAAGGCTGACCAATGCCCCACGCCAGGTTCTGGATGGCAATTGCCAGTGAAAACTCAGCACGCAGCCAACCGAACTCTTCCGCGATAGGTATCTGGAAAACACCAAAGGATGCGCGGATCGCGAAACTCACCATGATGATAAGACAGCCGACGATCAGGACAGGCGTAAAAAGCGGTGATTTCTGCATGGGTGGCTCCAATATCCCTGCATGCAATCTGCGCCCCGCATGCGCCTACGTCAATCAGCCGATTGTATCCACACACTTTCCAAGGATGTCGCGAGGCGCTAGGAAACTCACATGACAAGCATGCGCACCCAATACGACACGATGATCGCCGACGGCACACTGCGCCCTGACCCCGCGCAGGCCGCCTTGATGCCCGAGTTTGACCGCATCCTCGACGCCCTGTCAGCGCCTGTGAAAAAAGGGTTTTTCCGCAAAGCACCAGAGCCCCCAAAGGGTCTGTATCTTTGGGGCGGGGTCGGGCGCGGGAAATCCATGCTCATGGATATGTTCGTGAATAACCTTGGCGACATCCCCGCACGGCGGGTGCATTTCCATGCGTTCATGCAGGAGATTCATGCTGCGATGCACGAGGCACGTAAAACGGGTGTTGAGGACGCGATTGCTCCTGTCGCAAAGGCGGTGAGCAGTTCGGTTCGGCTTTTGGCGTTCGACGAAATGCAGATCACCGATATCACCGATGCAATGATCGTTGGCCGCTTGTTCGAGGCATTGTTTGCGGATGGTGTTGTTGTGATCACCACCTCCAATCGCATTCCCGGCGACCTCTACAAACACGGGCTGAACCGTGATCTGTTTTTGCCGTTCATCGAGTTGATCAAACAGCAGATGGTCGTGCACGAATTAGCCAGCCCTACAGATTACAGACAGGACCGTTTGGCGGGCAGCCCTGTCTATTTCACCCCTATCAATGCCGAGAGCCGCGCACAGATGGACGCTGTCTGGCGTGATCTGTCGGGCGGTGAGGCAGGGCCGTTGACCCTACATGTCAAAGGGCGGGATGTGACCCTACCGCTTTTTCGCAATGGCGTGGGACGCACGAAATTTCATGCTATCTGTGGGCAACCGCTCGGACCTGCCGATTTCTTGGCGGTCGCAGAAGCTGTGAAAGTCCTCATGCTCGATGACATTCCCGCTCTTGGGCGCAGCAATTTCAACGAGGCAAAGCGTTTTGTCACGCTGATAGATGCACTTTATGAAGCGCGGGTTCAGCTTATATGCTCAGCCGCAGCATCGCCCGAGATGTTATACCTTGAGGGCGAGGGAACATTCGAATTCGAGCGTACCGCCTCGCGCTTGCGCGAAATGCAAAGCGAGAGTTGGGCGCAGGCCTAGTTACCTTCATCCACACTAAGGATGCCGAGCCCGCTATCGCGGCTGACCTCATTTTCAAACCCCTCCGGATGGTAGGGGGCGTTCTGGCCCATCAGGCTCCATGCACCAAAGCCCATAATACCAATGGCAACAGCACAAACGATCAATTGACGCGTCACGGGCGACTGTGTGTTGCGCATATCCTGACTTTGTTTTTTCATGCTCGGACTCCGCTCGCCGCCACTTTGGAACCTGTGACTTTACAAAGTCTGACTGCGGGAAGGACATCCCCACGTCAACCTGTGGTAGGCGGATGGCAGGCAGAACCTATCTGTTGTGTTTTAATATGTTGCCGGCAAGATACAGCGACCCACAGATGAGGATACGAGCCTGCGGTGTCTGGCCGACAATTTTGGACACAGCAGCGGCGACATCAACCTCTTCAAATGCCACCATACCTGCCTCACGCGCAGCGCGCGCGGTGACTTCGGCAGGCAGTGTCGCCGCTTCATCAGGGATGGACACAGCATGTAAAGCTGCCACATGCGGCGCTAGCGGCGCCAGATATCCGGTGATGTCTTTGGTGTTAAGCATGCCACAAACGAGATAGGTTGGCACTTTCGGCAACTCGTCCAATACAGCGGCCAGGGCATGACCTGCCGCAGGGTTGTGCCCCCCGTCGAGCCACAGCTCCGCCTGCCCTGCGGCCTCGACCAACGGCCCGTGTTTCAGGCGTTGCATGCGTGCAGGCCACTGCGCCCCGGTTACGGCACCCTCACAAGCCAAAGCGTCAAAGCCAAGCGCGCGCAGAGTAGCAATCGCACCCCCTGCGTTCTGGACCTGATGCACGCCGGGCAGGTTTGGCAGCGGCAAATCAAGCAATCCTTGCTCGTCCTGATACACCATGCGCCCTGCCTCGCGGCTTGCGTGCCAGTGTTGGCCAAACACGCTAAGAGGCGCCATATTGCGGGCGGCAACAGCCTCGATAACCTCGAGGCCTGCCTCCTGCTGTGGTCCGACGATGCAGGGCACGCGCCGTTTGATGATACCCGCCTTCTCGCCCGCGATCTGCGGCAGCGTATCACCAAGAAATTGCTGGTGATCCAGATCAACAGGTGTGATGACCGTCGCCACGGGATCGGCGATCACGTTGGTGGCATCCAGACGCCCGCCAAGCCCGACTTCCAAAAGTGTATAGTCCGCCTTGGTCCGCGAAAACGCGAGCAGCGCAGCGCATGTCGTGATCTCGAAATAGGTGATGTTCTCGCCGCCATTGGCTGCATAGCATTCATCGAGCACTTCGCTCAAATGCTCTTCGGTGATCAGCTCCCCCGCGAGGCGGATACGCTCGTGAAACCGTGCCAGATGCGGGGAGGTATAGGCGTGCACAGTCTTGCCTGCGGCCTCCAGCCCTGCACGGATCATGGCTTGGGTCGATCCTTTGCCATTAGTGCCTGCAATGTGGATCACTGGCGGCAGATTGTTCTGCGGATTGCCCAGCGCGTCTAGCAGACGCAGCATGCGGTCGAGTGTCAGATCAATGATCTTCGGATGCAGCGCCATCATACGCTCGAGAATACGATCAGAGTTCTGGGTCATGGGTTTCACCTGTTGAGAGAGAGGGCTTGGCAGCGTTATGCGGGAATACGGTGCGTCCGGATGAGTATGATCACAAGCACACCCGCAACGAGGTCGAGCGCCCCACAAAACGCAGGCCACCAGACGGGGCCCGGATGCCCTGTAAAGAGAACAAGCACATCAAACACACCATGCGCGATCAGCCCCCCAGCAAGCACTATAGCGCTCTTGCGAAATCCAAAAGCGGCGAGCGCTGCGAATAAAACGAAAACCGCAGCGTGAAGTACCAGAGTGATCGCGGTTGCATCGGCCTGTACGGCAAATACGGGCCAGAAGAATGCAATTGCGGCCAATAGAACAGCAAGACCGCTTCGCTCTTGAAGCGCGCCCGTTGAGTAGAGCGCCCCAACAAGAACCAGCCCCGATATGCCCCCGATCACTACGGGCCATAGCATCATTTTTGCGGATCACCCTCAGATACGGGTGTATCAGCCTCGCTCTGGATTTGCGGCACTTCCTCAGGGGGTGGCAGATCTCCACGAACCTCCGGCGGCAGACCCATTAGCATCCGAGTGATCTTGATCAGCTCATCGCGCATCTGGGTGCGCGGTGTCACGCGGTCCAGCATTCCGTGCTCAAGCAGGTATTCCGCGCGCTGAAATCCGTCGGGCAGCTTTTCACGGATCGTCTGTTCGATGACGCGAGGACCCGCAAAACAAATGAGCGCGTTCGGCTCGGCAATATGGACGTCACCCAACATCGCATAGCTGGCTGTGACACCGCCCGTGGTCGGATGTGTCAGGACGACAATATAGGGCAGGTCGGCTTCTTTGAGCATTTGTACGGCAACTGTGGTGCGCGGCATTTGCATCAGGCTCAGGATGCCTTCCTGCATACGAGCGCCACCAGCGGCAGAGAAAAGGACCAGTGGGCGCTTGAGCTTCACCGCCTCCTCGGCCGCCGCGATAATCGCGTTACCAACATACATCCCCATCGAACCGGCCATGAAGCTGAAGTCCTGCGCACAAGCGACAATCGGCGTGCGCCCGATTTCACCATGGGCAACAAGCATCGCTTCACTCTCGTCTGTTGCCTTTTGCGCGGCACGCAGACGGTCGGGGTATTTCTTTTGATCGCGGAACTGCAACGGATCAGCGGTGGGTGCGGGAACTTTCACCTCGGTAAAGATGCCGCCATCAAACAGCGCGCCGAACCGGTCACGCGGAGAGATGTGCATGTGGTGCCCGCAGTTGGTGCAAACATTGAGGTTTTCGCTGACCTCACGGTGAAACAGCATCGTGCCGCATTCATCGCACTTCGTCCAAAGGTTCTCTGGCGTCTCGCGGCGCGAAAAAATCGAATTGATCCGGGGCCGGACGTAATTGTTGATCCAGTTCATATCGCAGCCTCGCTCACGTTACTCATCCCCTTCAAATAAGAGGGTCTGCTGGGAATTGCAATCAACGCCGCAGTGCAAGACGGGCCGCAAGCCAGCTCACGATCATCATTGCAAAATCGACGGGCAACCACGCCCGCAGCTGTGCCGCATCCTCCATCCCGAAAGGCGTGTGAAACAGCGCCAGCCCACTGAGGGTGTCGGGCAGAGATGTGAGCAACAGCGCACTGATATTATTGAAAAAATGTACGGCCAATGCGGGCCCGATCGATCCTGAGCGCGCAGTAAGGTCCGCCATTAGCAAACCAAACAACCCTGCCCAGACGGTAATCATAATCGCATTCTGGCCTGCCTCTACGGGTTGATAGTGGCCAAGAGCGAATAGAACAGAAGGCAAAACCATCCATATCCAGGGCGATGCAAATCGCGCAGCTAGTTGCTGTTGCAGGTAGCCGCGAAAGAAAATCTCCTCCGCGCTGACTTGCACAAACACAGCGATCAGCGACAGAGGCAGAACCAAGGCCCACAGACCAAAGGCCATGTTTGGCACAGACGGACCACCATAGCCGTAGGGCGGAAGGATCATCAGCACCGCAGCGAGCACAAGCATCGCAGTGAAGACACGAAAGAATTGTGGCGCGGCAAGGATTGTAGGGCCGAATACGCTCAATGCTTCACGTTGGTGCAGCAGCCGCACGACGATAAAGACACTCAAGCTGATCAAACCAAAGCTGAACAGCAGCACGTACATCGCCAAGGGTGTGCTGCCTGCCATCAACTCATCTGTAAACTGTGGTCGAAAGCGCGTTAGCTCCGAGATGGCTTGCTGATAGAAGAGCGAAAGCAGAACATAGACTGCGACCATTGCCACGATACCCAACAGCAAGCGCCACAATTCGGGACGGGGTTCGGCCGCACGCGTGTGTAGCCCATGCGCTGAGTAGTCCGGCCAAAGGGACATCAAGTGTTCTCCTTTGGATCATCATCGGTTGCCGGCTCGCGAGGAATTTCGAGCTGTGCATCGCGGATCACCTCCGCTGCGCCTGTCAGGTGGCCTGCTACTGTTTTGAGCAAGCTCATCAAGACCGCATTATCGTTTTCGACCACAGAGCTGAACTGTTCCGCGCCAATCCGTAGAAATTTGCTGTCTTCAATCGCCTTGAGGTTCACCTGTCGCGGCTCGCGCAAGATCACCGCAAGATCGCCGATGACGCGCCCCGGCTCTACTGTGGTAATATGCTGCTCCACACCCGTTTTATCAAAGAAAGTGATTTCAGCCTTACCATCAACGCACAGGTAAACAGCATCAGGTTGTTCATCGATATTGAATACAACGGTTCCAGCAGGGGCGTCATACCATTTCGCCGCAAAAGCAAGCAGCCGCTGCGCACGTGGTTCCAATGCGCCAAAAAGCTCGTTGCGCTGGATCAGGGTCAGTTTGCGGCGTAAATCGTCCGATATATCGGCCGAGCCATCCGGATTGACCGTGCTGTCCACGCCGTCCAGCCGGCCGTGGTCAATTTCCACAAACATGTCATAGCTTTCATGGGCATCAAAACGGTCATCCAGAAATATCTGTGTTGTGTCGGGCATCAGCTTATGCAGCCGCTCACGGGTGCGCTGCAGATCACTCCCGGAAAGCGCCTGATCAAACACAATCACATCAGGCCGCTTGATCGCCGCACGGGTAAACGAAGCGCGTTCCTGAATCGAAAGTGGCAGGTTTGTCCCACCAATCGCCGTCGGGATATCGAATACGTTGGTGGCAACCTGTGCCCGCAAATTGTGTGTTCGCAACACGTCAGAGACGGCATCCAAAATCAAATCTGCCTGCACACCGGCCATGGCAGAGACGCGGCCATAAATCAGATTGTCCAGAACGCTGATCCGCGGAAGATAGTTTTGCGGACCGATCGGGACAAACAAATCCTTGGCCAATTCACGCATCTCGGCCCCACGTCTTTCACGAATACTAAGGATTTCGCTTTTGAACGTTTCGGGAAAAGCAGGGCCGATCTGCTCTGCCGTGAAGGCGAAGGGCACGGTAAGCAGAAGCGCAAATTCCTCTTCGCTCAGCGCGCCATCCCCTTTATTGCGCCGCCGCGTCGCGATATCGACCAGTTGCTCATACAGACCCTCTTCAATCCCGAGTGCGGTAAAAAGCGGATGGTTCGTTCCGTCCATGCCAAAGGTCTGGTGCAGCGTCTCGATCAGGGTTTGCGAGATTGCGATACCCTTCTCCGCCAAGCCGTTTTCTGCAATCATCGCCATGAACGCTTTTTCAGTCACCAGCCCTTGCTGGGTGATGTCGCGCAAGGGTGTCGCGAACAAAAGGTTACCACCCAGCGGAATAGCGGGATTAAACTTTTCGGGGTCAAACCGATGGACCGCACCATCAAGCCTGCGCTCCTTAAGCACTTCGTAGACCGCAGGGCGCAGATCCACGATTTTCTGAGCCAGATCGGGGTTCTGATTGGGATCAAGCCGCGTGCCAAGCATGCCACGAATAATGCCTTCGTCAGTATTGAGGACGCGGCTCAGCTCGAACCACCAATCATTCACGTCCTGCATCGTATCCAGACCCGCAAGCTCGGGGTCAAGCCAGTCTGCGCGCATGCTATCGAGACTATTGCCCGACCTGCGCGCCTCAATCCCCGTCCGATCCCGCTTCTCGGGGTCCCACAGCACCGTCTTTGGCGAGGTGCGCAGTGACATCAAAAGGTTGTCGCCAATTGTGCCGTGAAAAAGATACGGCTGCGCTGGCACATAGCCGATGCGCGCCGCAATGACAGCCTGATGTAGTGTTGAGATATCATGGCCACCCATAGAAATGCTGCCCCGCGTCGGTAGCACCTCTCGTGTGAAAAGTTCGGCCAAGGCGCGGCGCTCGGCCATGGTCGAGGTTTTGATTGCGATCTGCGCACCTTTTGGGATGCTGAGGTTCAGGTCTTCAATAACCATCCCACCGTCAGAATTTCGGACAAAAACGTTGTTCAGGACAATTTCACCTGAAAGATGAGGTATCTCGTTGGGCGTCCCGTCGAACAACGTCTCGTCAATCACGCCTTTCGGTTCAAATCTCTCTGTAACCACGTCCCAACGCAGAGCCATATCCTGCGTCTGGTTGTAGTAGGCCAAGAGCTCTTTCCATGGGCTGCTGAGATCTTTGTAGGCCGCAAGGGCGGCGACAAGCGCACCCACGGTGATGTCGCCCTGAATAACCAGAATGCCACCCACGAGGTAGAAGAAGAACGGCGTGAGTTGAGTAATGAAGTTATTGAGAAACTTCATAAAGAACTTCTTTTTGTAGATCTTGAAGCGGATATCGAACAGCCGCCCCAAGCGGACGGTGAACCCCGCCAGCCTGAAACGCCAGCCGCCGTTGGTGCGCAGATCCACGATCCCCGCTGCCGTTTCGCCAATCTCCGAGGACAGCAGGCGCACCTCTTTAATGCGGTCTTTGTTCAGAAGATTGATCTGCCGCTGGATCATCGGAATGACGTAGGCCTGTAGCGGGATGAGCGCGATGCCAGCCAGACCGAACCAGAAGGACTGTAGAAAGAGAAACACCACGATGATGAGCATCTGGCCCGCCTGAAACACAGGCTGTGCGATGAAATCACCCATCAGGCCGCCCATCGGCTCCGCTTCGGAGGTGACCATACTCACCAACTCGCCCTGTGATGTGTTTTGAAAGTACAGCTTGGGGAAACGCATCATCCGCGAGATCAAGCCATAGCGGAACCTGCGCAAAAGACGCTCTGCTACGACCCCTTTCATCGTGTTGAGGCGCATCTTCAGAAGCCCATGCGCAAGGACTGCCGCCAGATAGCCAAAGCACAGCGCGCTCAGGAACTGGATTTGGCTAAACTGGTAGCCAAAGGCCATGACCATCGGGTCCTCTGCGCCAATCGCGTCGTTGATGATCCGTTTGGGCAACTCAAGCGTGGCGTAGAGAAACGGAAACGTCAGTAGCGTCACCAGCAAGAGAACCAGTTGATCCCGCTTGGAGTGTTTCCAGATAAAGGCCGAGAGGCTACGGTCCATAGCGTTGCTTTCTGCACGTTGGTCTGGACACTATCTAGGGCTACTGCCTGCACATTGCCAGCTATGCCCGCGTTGCAAACTCTTGCAGCAATGCGCCCGCGCCAGTATGCCGTTCACAAAGATTTTTTCGCAGGAGCGCCCAACGATGACCAGCAACCCACGTTTCGACAAATCCAGATTGCCCAGCCGCCATGTGACCGAAGGGCCCGCGCGCGCGCCGCACCGCTCTTACTATTACGCGATGGGCATGACGGAGGAGGAGATTCACCAGCCGCTGGTCGGCGTCGCAACCTGCTGGAACGAAGCAGCACCGTGCAACATCGCGCTCAACCGTCAGGCGCAGTCAGTCAAGGTGGGCGTTGCCGCCGAACAGGGCACACCGCGTGAGTTCACAACTATTACTGTTACCGACGGTATCGCGATGGGTCATGAGGGCATGCGCTCCTCTCTTGCCTCGCGCGAGGCGATTGCGGACACGGTCGAGCTGACGATGCGCGGCCATTGCTATGACGCGATTGTAGGGCTTGCGGGCTGTGACAAATCCCTGCCTGGTATGATGATGGCGATGATCCGCCTCAACGTGCCTTCCGTGTTCATGTATGGCGGCTCAATCCTGCCGGGTCGTGCTCCCGAAGGTGCGGATGTGCCCGCAGGTTTTGCCGACCGCGATCTTACAGTTCAGGACATGTTCGAAGCTGTAGGCAACTGGCAGGGCGGCACAATGTCCGAGGCCGCACTCGATGTGCTCGAGCGGGTAGCTTGCCCCTCTGCGGGTGCCTGTGGTGGCCAGTTCACCGCCAACACGATGGCTTGTGTTTCCGAAGCAATCGGCCTTGCGCTACCTAACTCTTCTGGCGCGCCTGCCCCGTATAAAAGCCGCGACGAATACGCGATTGCCTCAGGCAAAGCGGTGATGAACCTGATCGAGAAGAACATCCGTGCCCGCGATATCTGTACACGTGAAGCCTTCGAGAATGCTGCACGCATCGTCGCTTGCACAGGTGGCTCTACCAATGCGGGCCTGCACCTGCCCGCCATGGCGCATGAAGCGGGGATCGAGTTCTTCCTCGAGGACGTCTGCGAAATTTTCCGCGACACGCCGCACTTCGTCGACATGAAGCCCGGTGGCGCCTATGTCGCCAAAGACCTCTATGAGGCAGGCGGGGTGCCTGTCGTCATGCGTGAGTTGCGCAAAGCGGGTCTGATCCATGAGGACTGCCTGACCGTAACGGGCTATTCCATGGGTGAAGAACTGGACAAAATCGAGCGGAACGCAGATGGCAAAGTGATCCACGCCATCGAGAACCCGATCAGCACCACAGGCGGCGTTGTTGGCCTCAAAGGGAACCTTGCCCCTGAAGGTGCTATCGTAAAGATCGCGGGCATGGATGAGGAAGACATTGTCTTTACTGGTCCCGCGCTCGTGTTTGAATGTGAGCAAGACGCATTTGAAGCGGTCCAGAACCGCACATACTCCGAAGGCGATGTATTCGTGATCCGCAACGAGGGGCCACGCGGTGGTCCAGGCATGCGCGAAATGCTGGCAACCACGGCAGCGCTGTCGGGTCAGGGCATGGGCAAGAAGGTGGCACTTATCACCGATGGCCGCTTCTCTGGTGCGACACGCGGGTTCTGTGTGGGTCACGTGGGTCCCGAGGCCGCGATGGGCGGACCGATTGGATTGCTGAAAAACGGCGATATGATCACTCTCAACGCGATCACAGGGTCGATATCTGTTGATCTGACAGACGAAGAGATGGCTTCGCGCAAAGCGGCGTGGGAAGGCCCGCGCGAGACGATTTATGCCTCTGGTGCGCTCTGGAAATATGCACAGCTGGTCGGGCCGACATACCTTGGCGCGGTAACGCATCCGGGCGGCGGATCGGAAAAGCATGACTATATGGACCTGTAAGCCCCTTGCAGCGCTCAGCCTCCTCGGAGTGCTGGGCGCCTGCGACGCCACGACGGGAGGGGAGGGTCTTCTTGCAGCTCTCACGCCCCCCGAGGACGCGGCCCTGCCTGCAGTGCCCCTGACCCAAGCAACGATGATGCGGGGCGGTTTGACCCTTCTCCCACCATCTGGATATTGTATCGACCCTGATAGCCTGACACAGAGCTTCGCGCTTATGGCGCGTTGTGATGCATTGGGTGCGTCGACGCAAAGCGCGGATGCGCCCGTTGGCGTTATGACAGTCAGCCTGGCACGCAGCGGTCTCGCACCTGCGCTGCCGTCTGCCCAAGAGCTTGCGGCAGCATCCAACCTTGGAGCACCAACAGATGCGCGCCAGTCAGAGCAAAGCGTTGTATTCCAGACAACGGGCTCCCCGCCATCGAGCGACCTTTCGTCCACTCATTGGCGGTCCATCTCAAAAGTCGGGCGCATCACTATGGGTGCCGCGCTTTTTGGACCAGAAGGGCAGCGGGCCGTTTCCTCCGCAGGGGCCGAGCTGTTGGAAGAAATGATAAGCCGCACCACAGCGCAAACCAGCGCGGGTTAGCGGACGAGTATACTTGCACGAAGGTGTGCAAGCATGTCATCTAAAGGCTAACGCATCTGCGTTCAGTCAATTGCTTCGATTGTGCGCCATAAAAAGATGCCGTGAGCAGCAAGGCAGACAAAATGGCTAAACTTGGTGAACACCTGTTAGATAAAGCGGTCTTCAGTCGCACGCTCTCGAAATGGGCGCGCAATGCGCGTTTGGCCCGTTCTGCAAATCTGATATCTCTGCGTCGTCAACGGATGCGTGCGAGGCAGCTCAAAGCGCATTTGGACCAACTTATTCATGTCGCTGACGAACGGCTTGCCTTGCCCCTCGAAGGGTCTACCAGCTTTCCAAAACCCCATAATGCGGATTGGTCTTGGCGCCCTGAGCTATGGCGCGGTCCATTGCCCACGCCAGGTATGTCGGCTGCGCAAACGCGCGCCATGCTTGGCAATGAAGTTACGCTCTTCCATGACTGCGAGTTCTCGGAGCTGACGCTTCGACAGCTTCGCAATCTTCGTGAACAAGATCTTGCGCCTTACGGTCTGCGCATGGATGTTTTCCGCTTTGACGGGTCGTTCCTGTCTTTGGTCGTTGATCTGCCCGACAATGGGATCGACGGACTAAAGCGAACGCATTTGATCAGAATGGACGTGATTGTCGAACTGGAAAAGCCGATCGAGATTTTTGCGCGTCTCAACATCAAGAACGGGCCTAACACGGAGCAAATCGTACGTGAGCTTGACTTGAGCCAAGAGCAAACTGTTGTCGAGTTCGACCTCGCCTACTCCAACCTGAACGAACGGCGGGTAGAAGGCGCATGGGTTGATCTTATTTTTGAAGGGCCGGAGATGAATCAGGTCACCCTTCATGATCTCACCTTTTCACGCCGGCCTCGCGCTCAAATCTAAGCCTATTGCCCCACCCTTTTGAGGGTGATGGAGGAACCAATGTCCAACCTCGTGCTAACAAAAACGAAACTGCAACAAGGCCGATGGGAGGGCATTTTGTCAGGTGCGACAGCATCTAGCGCGCCCAAGTTATCGGTGACTCATCAGGGTACGCAGGTGCAAGATGTAAGCGTCACCGAAATAAGCGATACGAACACTTTTGCAGTCGCCATCCCCATTCCCGCCGAGGCGATTGCAGACGGTATGCAGACCCTACTTGTTCAAGATGCGAGTGATGATACGAAGCTGGCCACCATCACACTTATGGCTGGCGAAGCTTTGGGCGATGATTTGCAGGTCGAAGTTGATCTGCTGCGCGCCGAGCTCGACATGTTAAAGCGGGCATTTCGCCGTCATTGCCTTGAGACAAGCTAGGCCCAGCCTGCTAGCGATGGCCTACGCCCTGTTCTCCGTCCGCTTTCGGCAGCATCACTATTGAGAAAGACAGCCGCTAGGTAATGTCGATGCGGCGCGATGATGAATCTGTCGTTTTGGGCGATCGCGGGGGAGGTGTTTTGCGTGAAAAGGCACCTTGGCCTCGCTGAACGTCACGACAAGACGCAAATGGTTAACACTCCAAAACGAAAAAGGCCGCCCCTTTGACAGAGCGGCCTATAATCTTGGACGTCAGAAAAGCGTTATTCGCTGGTTCCCAGCGCCGACAGGCCTTTGAGAATATCAATAGCGTAAGCGAGCTGGTAATCCTCGATCCGCAGGTCTGCCGCTCTCTCTGCCTTCTCGCGATCCTCTTCAATCTGTTTGATCTCGTCCTCGCTCAGGCTGTCGTTGTTCAAACTACCGCGCAGGTCTGCCTCGGAACGGGAGCGACGGATTGTGGAGTCGTCCTCTTCCTCGGTCTCTGCGCTACGTGGTGGCTGGGCCACAACGATATCGGGCGATACTCCCAGCGATTGGATCGAGCGGCCCGAGGGTGTGTAATAGCGCGCTGTCGTCAGGCGCATTGCCCCCTCGGAGCGCAGCGGCATGACCGTTTGGACAGACCCTTTCCCAAAGCTCTTGGTGCCGATTACGATCGCGCGGCGATGGTCCTGCAAGGCCCCGGCAACAATCTCGGACGCTGAAGCAGAACCACCGTTGATCAAGACAACAATCGGCTTGCCCTCGGCCAGATCGCCCATTTGCGCATTGATGCGGTCCCCGTCTGCAGCTTCCCGCCCCCGCGTGCTCACGATCTCGCCCTCATTGAGGAAAGCATCGGATACCTTGATCGCTTGGGTAAGCAAGCCGCCAGGGTTGTTGCGCAGGTCGATGACAAATCCGTTGACGGCATCCATGCCGCCCGCGGCTTCAACCTTCTCGGCCAGCTGTTCTGCCATCTTCGGATAAGTCTGATCGTTGAATGTGCTCAAGCGCAGCACAACAGTGTCGCCTTCGGTGCGGGACCGAACAACCGTCAATTCAATCGTGTCGCGGATGATGGAAACGTCGAACGGCTCCCCCTCGCCTTCACGGGCAACGGTAATAACAATCTCCGAGCCAACAGGCCCGCGCATCAAATCAACCGCTTCATCCAGCACGAGGCCCAACAGGCTTTCACCGTTCACGTGGGTAATAAAATCACCCGCTTCGATACCCGCCTCATCGGCTGGTGTGCCATCAATAGGGGAGACAACTTTGACAAAGCCGTCTTCCTGAGTGACCTCAATACCGAGCCCGCCAAACTCACCCCGCGTCTGTTCGCGCATTTTGGCGGCGTCCTTGGGGGACAAATAGCTGGAGTGCGGATCAAGCGATGTCAGCATTCCGTCAATAGCAGCTTCGATGAGCTCTCCAGAATCGACTTCCTCGACATACTGCGCGCGGATGCGCTCGAAAATATCGCCGAACAGGTCAAGCTGCTCGTACACGTTCTCGGTTTTGGCTGCCTCCTGCGCCAAAAGCGGTGCCGCGATCTGGGTGGTGGCAACAACTCCAAGGAGCGTCCCACCAGCAGCGGCCATCAAAAACTTCTTCATTGTCTATCCATCCTTGTCCGTCCTGAACCAAGATGCGGGATCTTGGGGAACATTGTCCTGTCTTACCTCTATATAGAGCGTTTCTGAGCGAGCAGCGCCAGTGCCATCACCAACTGTTGACAATTCACTGCCTGCATCTGCGCCACCCATCAAGCCGATCGGCGTTCCGGCTGCTATAACCTGACCCGTTTCTCCGTATACTGTCTCAAGCCCTGCCAGCACAAACAGCGTATTTGCACGAGGTTCGAGAATTATCACATTGCCAAAGTCCAGCAGGGGACCTTGATACCGAATGGTAGCAGCGGTTGGCGATGTGACAATGGCACGCGGACGTGTGGCCAGTAAAAGACCAGGCCGTTTGACGCCAGCGGCATCCGCCTCATTCATGCCGCGCAAAACAAGGCTTTGCACCGGAAGAGGCAGATCGCCAATCTGACCATCTATTGTCGCAGGCGCTTCTACCATCACATCTTCGCTCGCAACAATTTGCGACAGGCCAGACGCAAAACCGCCCAGCGTCTCGGTTGAAGCAATCAGGATCGCGGTGGATACGGGGTCTTCGATAAATCGTTGGGGAAGGTCGGTTCGCTCTGCCATCGCCTTGTTCAACGCGGTGCGAGCGGCCTGTACTGCGGTAAGGCTGCTGCGCAGTCTGGCTTCAGCATCCGTTTGCAAGATGCGCAAAGTCTGCACATCCTCCAGGTCATTGCGCAGTTGCGCGGCGCGCTGGTTGAGGGTCGGCGTCAACTCGGCCAGCAACATGCCCGCCCGTGCAGTACCCGTCGGCCCGTCGGGATGCAGGAGCGCCGTGGGGCTGTCTGTCCCGATACTCTGCAACACAGCAAGGAGTTGTCCGACTTCGCCGTCACGCGCCTCAAGGCGCGCACTCAACTGGCTTTCGCGAATAGCCGCCTGCCGCAGACCTGTGCGCATGGCCGACAGACCCGTCTCAAAAGCTTGAATCGTTTCTGTCAGGGCGCGGATACGGTCGCGCGCGCCGTCCGCCTGATCCATCTGTTCTGCCGCTGCTTCCAACATCCCGACAGCCGCACGCGCCTGCGCAGAGGCGTCATCCTGCGCTAAAGCAGACCCCGCGCAAAGAAGGGCAAGAACGGCTGCGCGCAGAATCATTTCAGCAATGTCTTTCCTGTCATCTCTTTTGGTTGGTCAAGGCCCATCAGATCCAAGATAGTTGGCGCCAAATCAGCCAATCTTCCATCGCGCAACTCCGAGCCCTCCGGCGCGCCATAGACAGCCACCGGAACAGGGTTCAACGTATGCGCAGTATGCGGCCCGCCAGTTGCGGGATCAATCATCATCTCGCAGTTTCCGTGATCCGCCGTAATGACCATGGCACCACCAACTCGCTCCAGCGCCTCAAGCACTTGGCCAAGTCCTTGGTCCACGGCCTCGCAAGCCGCGATTGCTGCATCAAGGTCCCCTGTATGGCCAACCATGTCGGGATTGGCATAGTTGACGACGATCAGATCATATTTCGCTTCAATGGCCTGCACAAACTGTTCGGTGACTTGGGCGGACGACATCTCGGGCTGCAAATCGTAAGTCGCCACATTCGGCGATAGCGGCATAAAGCGGTCTTCACCTGTCTCCGGCTCCTCAGCACCCCCATTGAGGAAGAAGGTCACATGAGGATATTTCTCCGTCTCAGCGAGACGAAACTGTCGCAGGCCTTTCTGGGCAACCCACGCGCCCAACGTGTTCACAATCGCAAGCTTGGGATACATCGTCGTCATGTAGAGGCTGTGCCCACTGGAATACTCTGCCATTCCCATCACCGCGCACCAGTCAACTGCCCTGCCCCCATCAAACTCATCAAATTGTGGCGCGGCAAGTGCCGCCATAATCTGGCGTGCACGGTCGGCGCGAAAGTTAAGGCAGAAAAAACCGTCTCCGTCTTGCGCGCCAGCGTAGTCACCGACGACGTAAGGTTTGATAAACTCGTCCGTGATCCCCGCGTTATAAGCGGTTTGGACGGCTGAATGCGCACTATCAGCTGAAGGCCCCTCAGCTGAAATAATGGCTGCATGAGCAAGGGCAACACGGTCCCAACGATTGTCCCGATCCATCGCGTAATAGCGCCCCGTCAGCGTTGCAATGCGCGCCCCCTCAGGCAAAGCCTCCTCAAGGGCCTCCAGATCAGCCAATACCGATTGAGGCGCCACATCACGCCCGTCCGTAAGCGCATGGATCGCCACGGGTACGCCTGCGCCGGCAATCGCTTGAGCGGCCGCAATCATATGCAAAAGATGCCCGTGCACCCCTCCCCGGGAGACGAGGCCCATCAAATGTGCAGTGCCCCCTGATGCCTTCATTTTGCCAATAAACTGAATCAACGGCGCATGATTGGCAAACCGCCCCTCTTCAATGGCGAGGTCGATCTGCCCCAAGTCCATCGCGACCACGCGACCTGCGCCAATATTGGTGTGTCCTACTTCCGAATTTCCCATTTGCCCCCGCGGCAACCCTACATCAGGACCAAAGGTGGTAAGCGTCGCATTAGGACAGGTGTCCATGATGCGGTCCATATTAGGAGTATCAGCCAACAGCGGCGCGTTCCCTTCACGCTCCGCACCAACTCCCCAACCATCGAGGATACAAAGAACGACAGGTTTGGACTTTTTCATGGGTCAAGTGGCTCGCTTGGATAGTCTACATGCATATAGAGCGCCTTGTAGCCACGACTGGGCTGCGCGTGAACCGTTTTGTAGCCATGCGGCGAATTGTAGGTAGGTTTTCGCACATATTCTTGTCCAAGCGTCAGTTTGCGCATCATAGACAACGGCCTGCCCCTTGCCCGCGTCCCCTACTTTAGCCATAACGACCGCAATCACATTCCCCATATCCAGAGGGCCAGACATGACCATGAGCGCACCAGAAACCCGCATTGTCTCAACCTATCGCGTGTCATGCGACGGAGCAGAGGGCGCGTTGGGCCACCCCCGCGTCTGGTTGCAAATCCCCAAGGATACAGGCTGGGTCGAATGCGGCTATTGCGACTGCAAGTTTATCCATGAGGATTTCGCAGACAAAGTCTGAGCCAAACGCTCTGGCGGCTCTAGGTGTAGCGTGGCAAAAGGAAGGCCACCGCACATGAGGAGCACCGCATTATGGCATTTGGCAAAGGTCACCACCTTCATCTGATCGACGGCTCTGCGTTCATCTTTCGGGCTTATCACGCACTGCCGCCGCTGACGCGCAAATCCGACGGGCTGCCCATCGGTGCCGTGTCGGGCTTTTGCAACATGCTGCAACGCTATGTCGAGGGGAACGCAGGCGGGGATGTGACCCATGTCGCCGTAATCTTTGACAAAGGCTCTCACACCTTCCGAAACGAGATGTACGACCAGTACAAAGCCAACCGCGAGGCAATGCCCGAAGACCTGCGCCCGCAAATCCCACTTACCCGCGATGCGACCCACGCCTTCAACATCGCGTGTGAGGAAAAAGAAGGCTACGAGGCCGACGACATCATCGCCACGCTAGCCGTTCAGGCGCGAGAAGCAGGCGGACGCTGCACCATCATCAGCTCCGACAAGGACCTGATGCAGCTGGTCGGTGGCGGCGTCGAGATGTTTGACGCAATGAAGAACAACACCATCGACCGCGACGGGGTGCATGCAAAATTCGGCGTCTACCCCGAGCGCGTTGTGGATGTGCAGGCACTGGCAGGTGACAGCGTCGACAACGTGCCGGGCGCGCCGGGCATCGGGATCAAGACAGCCGCACTCCTTATCAACGAATACGGCGATCTCGATGCGCTCCTGGAGCGCGCCGAGGAAATCAAACAGCCAAAACGCCGTCAGACGCTAATTGATAACGCCGAGCAAATTAGGCTGTCACGCAAGCTCGTGCTGCTGGACGACAAAACACCGCTGGACTTCACCCTTGATGATCTGGAAGTGCGCGATCCCGATCCGGACAAGCTACTGAAATTCCTCACCGAGATGGAGTTTCGCACGCTCACCAAACGCATCGCCGATGCGCTTAAGGTCGAGGCACCCGCCATTCCGGAGCCAACGCCCAGCGCTGATGCGCCAGAGATCGAAGTGGTACCATTTGACAAGGCGACCTACACCCAAGTCAGTGACGCCGCGACCCTTCAAACGTGGCTCGATAAAATTTACAAACGCGGCTACGTCGCTGTCGATACGGAGACGACCGGCCTCAATGACATGACCGCCGATCTGGTAGGTATATCGCTGTGCGTGGAGGCGGGGGAGGCCTGCTACATCCCGCTTCTGCACAAGGCCAATCGTGGGGGTGATCTGTTCGGCTCGGGTGATCTGGCCGAAGGGCAGATGGGTGTCGAGGAAGTGCTCAAGATGCTCACGCCGATGCTCTGCGATCCCGCGATCCTCAAGATCGGCCAGAACATGAAATATGATGCCAAGATTTTTGCGCAGCTTGGCATTGAAGTGACACCCTTCGATGACACGATGCTCATGTCCTACGCCATGCACGCAGGACTGCACGGTCACGGCATGGACACGCTGAGCGAGCGGTATCTCAACCACACGCCAATTCCGATAAAGCCCCTATTAGGCTCTGGTAAATCCGCGATCACTTTTGACAAAGTGCCTATGGAAGATGCCGTGCCTTACGCTGCCGAGGATGCCGACATCACACTGCGCCTGTGGCAGCAGTTCAAGCCGATGCTGCACCGTGCGCAGACCACGCGGGTGTATGAGACAATGGAGCGTCCCCTCGCCCCAGTTCTGATGCAGATGGAGCGGCACGGTGTACAAGTCGACCGAGACACGCTCAGCCGCATGTCCAACGCTTTTGCGCAGAAAATGGCTGGCCTTGAGGCAGAGATTCACGAGCTGGCAGGGCGGAGTTTCAACGTAGGCTCCCCCAAACAGCTAGGGGAAATCCTCTTTGACGAGATGGGCCTTGAGGGAGGCAAAAAGGGCAAAACGGGAGCTTACGCCACGGGCGTTGACGTGCTGGAGGATCTGGCGACCGAACATGCATTGCCTGCCCGCGTTCTGGACTGGCGGCAGTTGAGCAAGCTCAAATCCACCTACACAGATGCACTGCAGACGCATATCAATGCAGACACGGGCCGCGTGCACACCTCTTATTCGATCACAGGTGCGTCGACGGGTCGTCTCTCTTCTACCGATCCCAACCTGCAAAACATCCCCATCCGCAGCGAGGAAGGCCGCCGCATCCGTGAGGCATTCGTTGCGCCAGAAGGCAAGACATTGGTCGCCCTCGACTACTCACAGATCGAGCTGCGCTTGCTGGCCCATATCGCTGATCTGCCTGCGCTAAAACAAGCATTTGCAGATGGCCTCGACATTCATGCGATGACGGCGAGCGAGATGTTCAACGTGCCGATGGAAGAGATGACCCCCGATATCCGCCGTCAGGCCAAAGCGATCAACTTTGGCGTTATTTACGGCATCTCGGGCTTTGGCCTTGCCCGCAACCTGCGCATCCCGCGCGCCGAGGCACAGGGCTTCATCGACCGCTATTTCGAGCGTTTCCCCGGTATTAGAGCCTATATGGATGACACCAAAGCCTTTGCGAAAGAGCACGGCTATGTCCAGACGCTGTTTGGCCGCAAAATCCACACACCCGAGATTGCCTCAAAGGGGCCTCGCGCAGGATTTGCTGCGCGCGCCGCGATCAACGCGCCCATTCAGGGAACCGCCGCTGACGTGATCCGCCGCGCGATGATCCGTATGCCTGACGCAATCGAAGGGATGCCCGCAAAGATGCTCCTCCAAGTACACGACGAATTGCTTTTCGAGGTTGAGCAAGGGGCCGAAGATGATCTGATCAAGGTAGCCACTGATGTGATGGAGAATGCCTCGGACCCCGTGGTTAAACTCGATGTGAAGCTCAGCGTCGATGCAGGCACTGGCGCGAATTGGGCGCAGGCGCACTAGACTGTGACGCCGATACTCTATTCGTTTCGCCGCTGCCCCTATGCCATGCGTGCGCGGTTGGCGCTGCTGCAATCAGGCACACGGGTAGAGCTGCGCGAGGTCGTTCTACGCGACAAACCTGAGGCGTTTCTGGCCGTCTCACCTTCGGCGACAGTGCCCTGTCTAGAAACGACCGACGGCGTGATTGATGAGAGCATCGACATAATGCGCTGGGCGCTCAAGCGGGATGATCCGGAACAGTGGCTGGATATACCTGAAGCGGGTGAGCAGTGGATTGCCCGCTGTGACGGGCCGTTCAAACGTGCGTTGGACCGTACAAAATACGCGACCCGCTATCCCGAGGAAGATGCAGAAGCTCATCGTGCAGAAGCTCATGCGTATCTGACGGAGCTTGACGGTGCTTTAACTCCGTGGATTTTTGAGCGCCCCACGCTGGCAGATTACGCCATTCTGCCATTCGTTCGGCAATTTGCCTTTATCGATAAGCCGCTATTCGACCAGCAACCATGGCCACACCTTCAACGCTGGTTGGAGACGTTTCTCAACTCTGCAGAGTTTGCTCATATCATGAAGAAGTACCCGCAATGGCACGAAGGTGATGCCCCGACCTTCTTTCCTCAGCAGCCCTAGCTCAGCTGGTCCATCCACCCTAGCGTAGATTGAGTATCGGGTCCCGGAGTGTATTCACCACTCACCCAGCCATCATATCCTACGCCGCGCATCGCCTCGAACAGTGCAGGGAAATCCACATCGCCTGTTAGTGGCGCACCACGGCTGGGCGTGTCCCCGATCTGGACGTGGGTAATGATGTCTTTGTATTGGGCATACACAGCGACAGCATCGCCGTGGATCATCTGCGCATGATAGCTGTCGAATTGCAGCCGCAGGTTGGGTGCGTCCACTGCGGCGATGATCTCTGCGGCCAGCCCGTAGTCGTTCAGAAAATAGCCTGGCTGCGCCTCTTGGCACAGTGGCTCGAGCGTCAGCATCAGACCTTCATGTGCTGTTTGAACCGCCTCTTTAAGGTTCGCGATCATCGTGGATTTCGCTGATGCACCCTCAGCCACACCCGACATTACATGCAGCATCGGCACGCGCAATTCCTGCGCATACCGGCACGCACGGCGCATGTCATGCGCAAACCGCGCCTCACTTCCAGTGACTGCGGCAAATCCTCGCTCCCCCCCTGTATAGTTGGGAGGTGGCGCGTTGATCAGGATCATCTGCAAACCGCCCCGCATTAATGCCCGCTGGGTCTCCTTGGCCGGTACATCGTAAGGAAACAGTACCTCAACGGCCTCAAATCCCGCCGCTGCCGCAGCCGCAAAACGATCAAGATAAGGCAGCTCGGGCCAAAGATGGCTCAGGTTGGCGGCGGGTTTCATATGTTATCTCTATTCCTCAGCGGGCAGTTCTTCGGATGGAATGATGCCAAAGAACGCACCATCCGACCAGACCCCGAACCAGCCTTCATGGTGCACACCCAGATCGACAAGACGATAAAAGCTTTTGCGGTCAATCAGCGCCTCCAGATTACGGCGCACACGCACGTAGGGCGATGGCTCTCCCGTAGTGTCATCGCGCACAAATCGAAGCGGCACGTCGGCACTAGCGACAGTGATGTCATCAAGATTGGTGGTAAAGGTCAGGCGCTGGTCAGCGCCCTCCCCCGAGGCCTCGAAATCGACCGCTACGAAGGGAGCATCGTGTACGCGGATGCCAACCTTCTCGACGGGCGTGACCAAGAAGTATGAATCATCTTCGCGGATCAGAATCGACGCAAAGAGTTTCACCAAGCCAGGCCTGCCAATCGGCGTACCTTCATAAAACCACGTCCCGTCACGCCTGATCTCCATGTCAATGTCGCCGCAAAATGGTGGATTCCATTGCTCAACAGGCGGCAAACCGCGCGTTTTTGTGGCTTTGATCGACGCCGCGAGGCTTTCCGCCGACGGTGTCACAGTTTTTTGTCCGCTCATACCTTTTGCCATTCCCTCTGTTCGAGATACATTCACACTATACGGATATAACCTGCACAGCGGAGAAGTCATGACATCTGACACACAAGCAGCGGAAGATATGGTCGAACAGATCGAAGCCTTGGGCGAAAAGCTGGGGCAGGCGCGCGAATCCATTACTGCACGCTTCATCGGGCAGGAGCGCGTGGTCGAGCTGACTTTGACGGCGCTCTTATGTGGCGGCCACGGTCTGCTGGTCGGTCTGCCTGGTCTGGGCAAGACGCGCTTGGTTGAGACGCTGAGCACCGTGATGGGCATGGACGGCAAACGGGTACAGTTCACACCCGATCTGATGCCCGCCGATATTCTCGGCTCCGAAGTCTTGGACACAGATGACAAGGGTGGCCGCAGCTTTCGCTTCATTGAGGGGCCCGTATTCTGTCAGCTTCTGATGGCCGATGAAATCAACCGCGCCTCGCCACGCACGCAATCTGCGCTGCTGCAAGCGATGCAGGAGAAGACAGTCACCGTTGCCGGACGGAGCCGCCCCTTGGGCAAGCCGTTCCACGTGCTCGCCACGCAAAACCCGATTGAGCAGGAGGGGACCTATCCCCTCCCCGAAGCCCAGCTTGACCGTTTCCTCGTGCAGATCGATATCGGCTATCCTGATCGTGGGACGGAGCGTGACATTCTGATCGCCACTACAGGCGAGGCGGATGCCCGATCAGTTGAAGTGTTCACTTCAGATGAACTACTGGATGCGCAACAGCTGCTGCGCCGGATGCCTGTGGGCGATAGCGTTGTCGAGATGATCCTCGATCTGGTGCGTGCCTTCCGCCCTGACGAGGAAGACGCCAGTGCGCGTGTGAAAGAGACTGTTGCATGGGGTCCGGGACCGCGTGCTGCGCAAGCCTTGATGTTGGCCGTGCGGGCGCGGGCGCTGCTGCAAGGGCGCCTTGCACCCTCCGCCGAAGATGTGATCGACATGGCGCGTCCTGTTCTGACCCACCGTATGGCGCTGAATTTTGCAGCACGTGCCCGCGGTGATAGCCTGACCGCGCTCATCGACGAGACGGCAAGCGCGCTGGCCACACCGAAAGCTGCTGTTGCATGAGTGACCCCACCGCCCTGCGTGCCGCATCAGAGACGGAAGCCAAAGCATTTCCCGCGCTGTTGGCTAGGGCGGAGCATTTGGCCGGTGCTGTTCTATTGGGCGCGCATGGGCGCAGGCGCGCTGGAGCAGGTGATGATTTCTGGCAATACCGCCCCGCGCAGATGGGTGACAGCCGCCGTGCCATTGACCACCGCCGCTCTGCTATGGGCGACACGGAATTTGTGCGGGAGCGCGAATGGCAGATTGCGCAATCTGTTATGCTATGGGTCGATCAAGGTGCCTCGATGCGCTTTGCTTCCTCCAACAAGCTGCCGCAGAAGATCGAGCGTGCCCGTGTGCTGGCATTGGCCACTGCTATCCTCCTCAACCGCGGCGGAGAGCGTGTAGGCCTCACAGGCACCCAGCTGCCTCCTCGCTCGGGTCGTGCGCAAATCCTTTCTCTGGCCGAGTTGTTTTGCCGTGATGATGCAGCTGACTATTCCCCACCAGAACACCGCGCGATGATCCCTCATGCACGCGCCGTTTTCATTTCTGATTTTATGGGCGACATCGACGGGGTGAGGACCGCCTTGACCAAAGCCGCTGATCGCGGCGTGCGCGGCGTGCTGTGTCATGTCCTTGATCCCTCTGAAGAGGCATTTCCTTTCACGGGACGCACAATTTTCCAATCCATGGGCGGCACGCTCAGCCATGAGACACTGAAGGCCAACGATCTCAAAGACCGCTATCTCGAGCGGTTGGCAGAGCGCAAAGCAGAGCTTCAATCGCTGTGTGCGCTGACGGGCTGGCGCTATGGCGTGCATCATACGGATAAGACGGCCCAAGCAGGCTTGCTGTGGCTTTATGGTGCGCTTGATGCGCGGGCAGTTGCAGCATGATGGTTCTGGGGGGCATAGGGTTCACCGCACCTTGGCTTTTGCTTGCTCTAGCCGCTTTGCCAATCTTGTGGATTTTGCTTCGCGCCGTGCCACCTGCGCCGATCAAACGCCGCTTTCCCGGTGTGGCGCTGCTGTTGGGCCTAAAGGACGACGAAACCGTATCAGACCGCACGCCATGGTGGCTGTTGCTGCTGCGTATGCTGGCTGTTGCTGCAATTATTGTTGGCCTTGCCGGGCCTGTCCTCAATCCGGAGGCCGAGCAAGCAGAAGGGGACGGCCCCTTGTTGTTTGTGCTGGACGGATCATGGGCAGGCGCCACACGCTGGCCGCAACAGCAAGAGGCTATCGAAGCACAGCTGGTCCGCGCAAGCCGCCTTGGCCGTACGGTCGGTTTTTTGACCCTAACACGGCCCGAAACGCCCGTTTTTCAATCTGCAGATGTCTGGCGCAGCAGGCTTGCGGGTTTGACACCTGCCCCTTGGCAGCCTTCCGAAGCAATGCTCGAAAATGCCCAGTCCGCGCTTGACGATGTCGGAAACTTCGACACGCTCTGGTTTAGTGATACGCTTGCCTATGTAGGCCGAGACGATCTGCTGTCGCTTCTCCAACAGCGCGGAACAGTCGAGGCGTACCAGACCGCTGCAAACGTGCTGGCGATTCTGCCTGCCACCTATGAGGATGGTGCCGTGCAGCTCCGCGTTCTGCGCGCAGCGGCGGGAGCAGAACGAGAAGTCGTTATACAGGCCCAAGGCCGCGATCCTGCAGGTAACGCACGCATTCTAGCTTCAGTCCCTGTCACGTTTGATGAAGGCGCTACGGAGGCACAGACAGCACTTGTTTTGCCATCCGAGTTGCGCGCCCGCATCACGCGCTTCGATATTGCAGGCCAGCGCTCTGCAGGGGCCAGCACGTTGAGCGATGACGGTTTGCGACGCCGCGAGGTCGCGCTGATCTCGGCGCGTGAAAGCCGTGAAGGGTTAGAGCTACTATCTCCGCTGCACTATATTGAGCAGGCTTTGGCTCCTACTGCCGATCTGATCGACGGTAGCCTGAGTGATGTGTTGCCTGCTAATCCGGATGTAATTGTGCTTGCGGATGTGGCGACATTGTCCGAGGCCGAGGCCGCCCCCCTGACCGAATGGATTGAGGGCGGCGGTATGCTGGTGCGCTTCGCGGGGCCGCGCATTGCCGCCTCGGACATCTCCCGCATCGACGAAGACCCGCTGATGCCTGTGCGCTTGCGTGCGGGTGGCAGGTCTGTCGGTGGCGCAATGAGTTGGGGAGAGCCGAAAGCGCTGTCTCCCTTCTCGAACGGCTCTCCATTCTTCGGGTTGAACTTGCCCGATGACGTCACCGTAAGTGCACAGGTCATGGCGCAGCCCGATCCAACACTGGCCGAGCGCGTCATCGCCTCCCTAAGTGATGGTACGCCGCTGGTGACCCGAAAGAACCTCGGCCAAGGCCAGATCGTATTGTTCCACGTTACAGCCACGGCGGAATGGTCTTCGCTGCCGCTGTCAGGCTTGTTCGTCGAGATGATGGAGCGTTTGGCTATCTCCTCTTCTGCTGCAAGTGCGACCGTTGCCGGACTTGAAGGCACTACGTGGATTCCACGCCGCGTTCTGGACGGCTTTGGCACATTATCCGATGCAGGCACCCTACCGGGCATCGACGGGCCAGCATTGGTTGAAGAACCGACAGGGCCATTGCTCCCGCCTGGTCTCTATACCTCGGGCGACAGGACACTGGCGCGAAATGTTCTGACACCCGATGCAGCTTTGATGTCTGCATCATGGCCTGCCGATGTACCCGTGCGCGGCCTTGCAATCGCACCAGAACAACCCGTGGCGGGGTGGTTGCTGAGTCTGGCAATCCTGCTGCTGCTCACTGATGTGGTTGTCTCGCTGGCGCTTTCTGGCCGCCTTTTGGGCAAAAGCAATGCTACGGCTGCGGCTGTCGGCGCTTTGCTGTTACTCGGCACGCCTGCTGATGCTCAAACGGTAGAAGAAGAGCTTGCCCTATCCGCCACGGCAGAGCTCACACTAGGGCATGTAATCACAGGCGATCCGCAGCTTGACGAAATTGCTTTTGCTGGCCTGAGGGGCCTCAGCGACATCCTGTTTTTCCGCACGTCTGTCGAGCCGTCGGCCCCGCTTAGCATCAACCTTGAAACCGACGAGTTGGCGTTCTTTCCAATCCTGTACTGGCCCATCACGCCTAGCCAGCCGACGCCCTCGGCAGAAGCCTATGCAAAATTGAACAATTACCTGCGTTCGGGCGGGATGATCCTGTTTGACACCCGCGACGCCGATACTGCCAGTTTCGGCGCCTCAAGCCCGAATGGTCGCAAGTTGCAGGAATTGGCAGCACCGCTCGATATCCCTGCGTTAGAGCCGTTACCAGAAGACCATGTGATCACGCGCACCTTCTATTTGCTTCAGGATTTTCCAGGGCGCTACAATAGCCGTGATGTTTGGGTAGAAGCCGCAGACCCCAATGCAGAGCAGATCGAAGGCATGCCGTTTCGTGATCTTAACGACGGTGTGACCCCAGTTGTTATTGGCGGTAATGATTGGGCCGCTGCATGGGCCGTGACGTCGGGTGGAGCGCCCCTCCTTCCCGTGGGTCGCGGGTTTAGCGGAGAGCGCCAGCGTGAGATCGCCTACCGCTTTGGCATCAACCTTGTGATGCATGTACTGACAGGGAACTATAAATCCGATCAGGTCCATGTGCCTGCTCTTTTGGACAGGTTGGGCCAATGACATCCAGCATCGTATTTGATCCGCTTGTCCCTTGGCCTCTGTTGGCCATGGTGACCGTGATTGCCGCAATTGGCGTTATGCTTGCGCTGGTACGTGGTTTGCGCGGCTGGCCGTTGCGCGGGCTTGCAGGGTTGGTCGTTCTGGCAGCTCTCGCTGGTCCGTCCTTCCAGCAAGAAGATCGTGCTCCGCTCAGCGATATCGTCCTGATGCTTGAGGACCAAAGCGCGAGCCAACGCCTCGGCGACCGGGCCGCCCAGACGACAGAGGCCGCTGACCGTGTTGCCGCGCAAATCGAAGCGCGCCCGAACACCGAACTGCGCCGTATTACTGTTCCAGACGGACAGGGTGACGCTGGGACCGAACTGATGACCGCCCTTTCCAATGCCTTGGCGGAAGAGCCGCGCGCGCGAGTTGCTGGCGTTATCGCCCTCACGGACGGCCGCGTACATGATGCGGACCTACCTGTTGACCTCCCTGCGCCCTTTCATGTGCTGCTTAGCGGAGACCAGACCGACTGGGACCGCCGTCTGCGTGTGTTGGGCGCGCCTGCATTTGCAATTATCGGAGAACCTGTTGTCCTGACGCTCCGCATTGATGATCTGGGAGCAGCACCGCAAAGCGAAGGTTTTGCAAATCTTGATATCTCGATTGACGGGGAAGATGCGCAACAGTTCCGCGTGCCGATTGGCGAGGACCTCGAACTGCCCGTGACCCTGCCGCACGGTGGGCGCAACGTGATCCGCTTTTCCCTGCCCGAGGCCGATGGCGAGCTTACCGACCGCAACAACGCCGTCGTGATCCAGATGAACGGCGTGCGCGACCGGCTGCGGGTACTACTCGTCAGTGGAGAGCCGCATGCAGGCGGCCGCACATGGCGCAATCTGCTCAAGTCAGACAGCTCGGTTGATCTGGTACATTTCACCATTTTGCGCCCACCTGAAAAACAGGATGGTGTGCCCGTGTCCGAGCTTTCCTTGATCGCGTTTCCTACGCGCGAATTGTTTATGGAAAAGATCGACGACTTCGATTTGATTATCTTTGACCGCTATAAACGGCGCGGCATTCTGCCATCGCTTTATCTTGAGAACATCGCAGAATATGTGCGCACGGGCGGCGCGGTCCTCGTCTCCGCCGGTCCTGATTTTGCCAGCGCGGACAGCCTGTTCCGCACACCGCTGGGGACCGTGATACCCGCCACGCCCACCGCGCGGGTGATCGAGGAGCCTTATCTTCCTGTTGTTACAGATATCGGTAACCGTCATCCCGTCACGGCAGGCTTGCCTCAGAATGGTGATTGGGGTCGATGGGTGCGGCAGGTCGATGTGAATGCCACGTCAGGAAATATCGTGATGACAGGCATCGAAGATCGCCCGCTCCTTGTCCTTGACCGTGTCGAAGAGGGCCGCGTTGCCTTGCTTGCCTCCGATCATGCGTGGCTGTGGAACCGTGGCTATGAAGGTGGCGGCCCTCAGCTCGAGATGCTGCGCCGCCTCGCCCATTGGATGATGGGAGAGCCAGAGCTGGAAGAAGAAGCACTGACCGCGACGGCCGAGGGCCAAACCATGCGAATCGAGCGTCGCACGCTGAGCGAAGAAGTCCCGCCGCTCACGATCACAGGCCCCGACGGTGAAATCACTGAATTGGAGCTTTCCCCTGCCGCTCCCGGCCGATTTGAAGCGACGTTTACGGGACCCGAGATCGGGCTTTACCGCCTAGAAAACGGCGAGCAGCTGAGCGTGATCGGCCTCGGCCCTGCCGCGCCTCGGGAATTTGTCGAAACTATTGCCGATACCGCCGTGTTAGAGCCTGTTATAGCAGCGATGCGGGGAGGCGCGCTGCGCCTTGAGGACGGCTTGCCCAATATTCGTAACGTGCGTGCCGGACGACCCGCAGCGGGGCGCGGCTGGATTGGGCTTACTCCACGTACCGCATATGAGACGCGTGATGTCCGCCAGACGCCAATCCTGCCCCCATGGTTGGTTCTCCTGCTAAGTGCAGGTCTGATCACAGCTGCATGGCTGCGCGAGGGTCGACGCTAGGAATGGTGATGGTTCGCCCACTGGCACAAAGTGATTTCGAGGGTGCTCTCAGACTCTACCAGACCCTTACACGCGATCCCGTATCGGTCAGCACAAGCATTGAAGCGTTTCTAGCGGTACTTAATCATGCTGGGACCTCTATCATGGGCGCCAAAGTTAACGGTCTCTTGGTGGGAATGGCGACGCTGCATCTGCTGCCGAACATGACATCGGGCGGAAGACCGTATGGATTGATCGAGAATGTCGTGACCGACACAGATTACCGCGGTAAAGGCATTGGCCGTACTGTTTTGCAGGCCTGTGTGGAGCATGCAAAGTTTGAGGGTGCATATAAGCTCATGCTGCTCACGGGGGAAGGGCGCGGCGCTGTGGGTTTCTACGAAAAGCTTGGCTTCACAGGCTATGAGAAACACGGGCTGATCTACCGCTTCTAAAGCAAATAGTGCGCCCAAAGCGGCAAAGCCAAAAGCGATAGTACAACCTGCCAAGTCATAATATCCGCATAGAGGTCTGCGTCGCCTCCCATTTGCTTTGCCACGATGTACCCGTTCGAAGCAGCAGGCGCCGCAAAGACAAGTACGCCCGCCATCAGTTGAATGTTCGGAATACCAACAGTCGTGCCAACGAGCACAAAGACTGTTGAAGCCACCACAGGCCGCATGAAAGCACCCAAACACACGCGCCAGTCAAAGCGGGTAAGCCTGCGCAGACTAACACCAGCGCCCACAGCCATAAGACCCACGCCAAGCGCCCCGCGTCCGATCATATCTAGTGCCTCAGCCACAGGAACGGGTAGCGACACGCCGCCAATATTCAGCGTGAGGCCAATAACACAGGCCTGCACCAACGGATTGCGCGATAGTGTTTTAAGCACTTTGGAGACACTTGCCTTTGACGGGCCGAATGAGGCCAGCACCACGATGCAGATGATATTGATGAGCGGGATGAGAACAGCGATTGCGACCGCCAATATTGCTATGCCACCCGTAAGAAACTGCTCGGCTGCGGCGAGTGCGACAAAGGCGTTCCAGCGAATGCTACCTTGAAACAGGGAGGTGAAGGCCGGATTCCCCAGCGCGTCTTTGGACAGCAATCGCAACAAAAGTGCTGATAGCGTCAGGATCACCAGTGTCCCGACCAATGATACACCAAAGCCGCCGAACCGTTCGAGCGATAGATCGGATTTCGAGATCGCGAGGATAAGGGTTGCGGGGATCAGGCCCCGAAACGATAACGTTTCAATCGCAGCCCAACCGCTTCGCGGTATTATCTGGGATTTGGCCAGCGAGTAGCCCGCAGCGATAATAAGCAGCAATGGAAAGACAGATAATGCAAGTGACATGCGCGGAGCAGTGGCACCCGCATTGGCGATAGTCCAGTCAAATATCACTTGGATTACTGCGCTCTTAAGGCCGCATTTACTCTAATCAGTGCACAAAGTGGACTTGGCAAGGCAGGTAACGAGGAATCGATGAGTCTACGACAGAAACTCACCGAAGAACGGCGCGGCAGGTTGGCGGCGGAGCGTATGCTGGAGCTCAAAAAAGCAGAATTGTTCGCCGCAAACCGCAAACTGGGCCACCATGCGCGTCAGCTGAGTGACGAGATTGTAGATACGCGCGCACTGGTCGAAAGCATGGGCGCTGAAAACCGAAAGGTTAAATCAGACCTCAACGCTGCCCACGAGAAAATCGCTGTGGTCGAGCGGCGGCTATGGCACTCCATCGAAACGATCAAGGACGGGTTCGCCTTTTTTGATGCGGACAATCATTTGATTATGGCGAACGGCGCATACCTCGCAGTGTTTGAAGGGCTAGAGGTTATCAAACCCGGGGTGAATTTTGTCACCATTCTACAAGCTTTGACAGATGAGGGCATTGTCGATCTTGGGGGTATGGAGCCTACAGCATGGCGTCAGCGGATGATGACACGCTTTCAAGGTCGCGAGCCTGAGCCGGAGGTCATCCAGCTTTGGAATGGTAACTATATCAAGATGATTGACCAGCGCGGTCCGGGGGGGGATGTCGTCTCCCTCGGGCTCGATATTACAGCGACAGTCCAATATGAACGGGAGCTGGATGCCGCACGCGAACAGGCAGAAGCGGCCAATAGAGCCAAATCAGCGTTTCTTGCCAATATGAGCCACGAGATCCGCACGCCAATGAACGGTGTTGTGGGCATGGCCGATCTTCTGGACGAAAGCGTTTTGGACGAAGAACAGCGTCTTTATGTCCAGACCATCAAGAACTCTGGCGAGGCGTTGCTCGTCATTATCAACGACGTTCTTGATTATTCCAAAATTGAAGCAGGACGCCTTACTGTCAATAAGTCTGCCTTTGATCTGGAGCGCGCGTGTCAGGAAGTGATCATGCTGCTGCAACCTATCGCACAGGACAAAGGCCTGCGGCTCCTGCTGGACTACGATCTATTCCTGCCAACTGATTTGATTGGTGATGCGGGGCGGATCAGACAGGTGCTCACGAACCTGATTGGTAACGCGGTGAAATTCACAACCCAAGGGCATGTACTTGTCCGTGTGACTGGTGTGGCTGATGCGGCAACGAAAAATGTATCGGTTCACATCGCTGTTGAGGATACGGGTATCGGCATCCCCGCGCATATGACCAGCCATATCTTTGGCGAATTCAATCAGGTCGAGAACGAACGCAATAGACAGTTTGATGGCACGGGCCTTGGGCTTGCCATCACCAAGCGGTTGGTCGAACTGATGGAGGGAGAGATATGGGTCGCCTCTGAGGAGGGCGTCGGATCTTGCTTTGGCTTCAAGATGAACATGGCAGCTAACGGGGACATCGACATGGCCTACCCCAAGCTAGCCAAACATATGAACCGTGTCATGATCGTTGACGATGTGTCTGAAAACCGTGCGATCCTCCAGCGACAATTAGGTCAGCTTCAAATTGAGACCATTGGCGTTGCAGATATGGCCGAGGCGCTTGAGATGCTGGACGATACAATCAACCTGATCATCACAGATCACAAGCTGCCCCATCTTAATGCCGTTGCCCTCGCCGATAGTCTGAGCGAGCGCGACAACCCCATTCCAGTGCTGTTGCTGAGCGCAAATATTGCCGCTGTCCGATCAGACCCACGCGCCGAGAGTTTTGCGGCAATGCTTCAAAAACCCGTGCCCCGTCACGCCCTTTTCTCCGAGCTTGAACACCTTGTTCCCGAACCAATAGATCAGTCTGTCAAACAAGCACCCGTAGCACTTCGCAAGATGCGGATACTGGCAGCTGAGGACAATCGCACCAATCGGCTTGTCTTCAAAAAGATGGTTAAGAATTTCAACATAGAACTGCAATTCGCAGCAGATGGTGAAGAGGCAGTTCAGCTCTATCAAAGCTTCAAACCAGACCTCGTGTTCATGGATATCTCTATGCCGCGGATGGATGGCAAACAAGCAACCCTAGAAATCCGAGAGATCGAGCTAGAGACTGGCGCGCATATTCCTATCGTTGCAATGACGGCACATGCATTGCCGGATGACGACAAAACAATTTTGCAGGCGGGACTAGACCACTATCTCAGCAAGCCTCTTAAACGCAGGTCGATAGAGGAGCATATCCTGCTTGCACAACCCAGTGGCACAGAACCGGTCAAAGAAAAGGACGTTCAGGATGCGGGGTAGGGCCGAATGAATACGGGCGTGTCTGGCTTGGATTTCGCCGCATCATACGCATAACCGCCTACATCAAAATCCAGAATGCCGTCTGCTTCCTTTATGCGATTCTGCATCACGAAACGGGCCATCGCACCGCGTGCCTTCTTCGCATAAAAGCTTACGATCTTGGGACCTTTTCCGTCACCTTTATCTTCCATGAACTGCGGCGTGATCACGCGAAGCTTCAAAGCTTTGAGATCGACAGCGCCAAAGTACTCCTGACTTGCGCAATTCACCAGAACATCGCTGCCAGTGGCTTCGGCTTGGGCATCAAGCGCTGCACACAGGGTGTCGCCCCAATATTCATACAGATTCTTGCCGCGCTTGGTCTTGAGCTTGCTTCCCATTTCAAGGCGGTAGGGCTGAATCGCATCGAGGGGGCGCAATACACCGTACAGGCCTGAAAGAATACGCAAGTGATCTTGTGCAAAAGCCAACTCGTCCGCATCGAGGCTTTGCGCCTCCAGTCCTTGATAGGTATCGCCTGCAAACGCGAGCGCGGCAGGGCGAGTCAGCTCTGCGTTTGGCGTATCCACATAGCTTTGGAAGCGATCACGGTTGAGTGTCGCGAGGTTCTCACTCAGCGACATCATAGACTTGAGATCCCCCACGCTTAACTCGCGCGCAGTTTTCACCAAATCTGCGGCGGCCTCCAGAAAATCCGGCTGGGTCGTTTCCAAGTCGCGCTCGGCCCAATCCAACTTTTTTGCAGGTGAAATCACAACAAGCATATCCGCTCCTCTATATCTAAGCCTTTACCTAGTCCGCTGCCTGCAGGACGTCCAGAAATGCAGCACCAAAACGCTCCGCCCGTTTCTCACCCAGAATCCGCTCTATCGCGTCCGCGTTCGCATTGTGCATTTGGGCGACTTTCGCCAACAAGGAGGCAGAACAGCTTAGCGGCTTTTCGGTGCCCAGCGCACCGCGCGACAACGCGGCCTGAACCTCAAGAAGCTGATCATAGACGTCGCCTGCATCGCGTCCCGCAAGCTTGCGCCGCTGCGGGTGCATCATCTCGGCCTCACCATTGATCACTTCAAGAAAGGCCGCCCCGTAGCTTTCCAGTTTCTTAGCGCCAATGCCGCTTATCCCTGCCATCTGATCAAGGTCGGCGGGCCGCGTTTCCGCCATCTCGATCAGGGTACGGTCGGTAAAGATGATATAGGCGGGCACTTTCGCTGTTTCCGCCAGCCCGCGCCGCTTTGCCTTGAGCGCACTTAACAAAGGCGCATCTTCATCACTCACCATCGCTTTGACCGCAGGACGGCGGGAACTGCCTGCTGCCTTGATGCTATCGCGGCGCAGGGTGATTTTCTGCTCATCCCGCAAAATCGGCAGGGCGGCATCCGTCATGCGCAAAGCACCGTGACGGGAAGGATCGGGGCGCACCAGATCACGGCCCATCATTTGCCGGAACACCGCCTGCCATTCCGGTTTTGAATACTCGGTGCCGACACCATATGTCGGCAAGGATTGATGACCGCGTTGTTTAACCTTTTCAGTCTCATTGCCCAGCAGAATGTCGATCAAATGGCCTGCGCCAAACCACTCCTCGGTGCGCAGCATGGCAGACAGGGCTTTGCGGACTGCCGTTGTGCCATCGAACGTATCAACAGGGTTGTCGCACAGGTCGCAACGACCACAGGTCACTTCACTCTCGTCAAAATACCCCAGCAGGGTTTTGCGGCGACACTCCAAAGCTTCGGCCAGACCTAACAGCGCATTCAGTCGACCGTGATCGGCAGCGCGGCGCTCGGGCGGGGCGAGCCCTTCGTCGATCTGTGTGCGGCGCAGGCGGATGTCTTCGGGGCCAAACAAGGTCAGTGTTTCAGCAGGCGCGCCGTCACGACCTGCGCGGCCAATTTCCTGATAGTAGGATTCAATACTCTTGGGCAGGTCCGCATGGGCGACCCAGCGGATATCAGGTTTGTCGATGCCCATCCCGAAGGCCACTGTCGCAGCGACGATGAGGCCGTCTTCCTGCTGGAACTTCCGCTCTGCGATACGGCGGTCGTCGGCTTCCATCCCGCCATGGTAGTGGATCGCCTTCTGCCCTGCATCATTCAGCGCTTTCGCGATGCCTTCGGTTTTGGCCCGCGTCCCGCAATAGACGATGCCCGATTGCCCGCGCCGTGCAGCAGCAAAGCTCAGGATTTGATTGCGCGGTGAATTCTTGGCCGCAAATGTGAGATGAATATTGGGCCTATCAAAGCCACCCAAGAAGCTGCGCGGCGGTGTGCCGGCGAACAGCTTTTGCACAATCTCGTTGCGGGTCTCGGCATCGGCGGTGGCCGTAAACGCAGCAAGGGGAACGTTCAGCGCGCGCTTCAATTCACCGATGCGCAAATAGTCAGGTCGAAAATCATGACCCCATTGGCTAACGCAATGCGCCTCGTCCACGGCAATCATTTTGACCCCGACGCGTTTAAGCATTCCCATGACCGATCCTGCCGCCAAACGCTCTGGCGCCATGTAGAGAAGCTTGAGCTGGCCCGCCTCCAAGCCTTCCCAAACGGCATCGGTTTCTTCGGGCGTATTGCCAGAGGTGAGCGCCCCTGCACCCACACCCAATTCCTGCAAGGCGCGCACTTGGTCCCGCATCAGCGCAATGAGCGGTGAGATGACAACTGTTACCCCGTCGCGCATCAGCGCAGGCAGCTGAAAACAAAGAGACTTGCCGCCGCCCGTTGGCATAATGGCCAACACGTTTTCGCCAGCAGTTACAGCCTCAACGATCTCCTCTTGTCCGGGTCGAAACCCGTCAAAGCCGAATACATCTTTTAGCAGCGGGGCAGCGCCGGACATACGGGAGACCTAAGGTTTGGAAAACAGCTCTGCGAGATTCACATATCGCTAGCGGAGGGGCAAGGGCTTCTCAAACCTGTTCGCCTCATTTTGAAGCCAAAAATGCTGGCACCTTTACATAAAGAGTGCGGCGTTATTGGTCAGCACGATCCGTGCCATCGCCACACCGATCAATACAGCGAGAGGCGCCAGATCGAGCCCCCCCATATTCGGCAGCACACGGCGAATGGGCGCATAAATAGGCTCCAGCAGGCGGTTAATGCCATACCATATCTGCGCGACCAAAGGCTGACGCGTGTTGAGCACCTGAAAGTTAATCAACCACGACATCACCACGTGCGCGATAATGAAGAACCACAAGATGTTTAGCAAAAGCATCAAGATCATAAAAATTGAGGTCACAGCGCGCAGTCCTTTTTTAAGCTTGTGTCATTCTCAGTTAAGGCCACAGCACATAAAGGACAAGAGTGCCGCGAGGTTCGTGGTTGACGCCAGTGCTTGAGACGTCATGTGAGGTTCAAGAGGAGTGACCCTATGTTTCCGTTTATCAGATTGTTCAAAGATGTCTTTCTGGCGCGCCGCCAGCCTAGATTGCAGTCCTTGACGGAAATGCATGTTTCCCAGCATATTTGCTGGCCGCATGACTTGGATATATTTCTAGAACTCAACAACGGGCGGGCGCTGACTCTCTACGATCTTGGGCGGATCGCAATGGCGCAACGTGCGGGGTTAGTCGACGTGCTGCGCCAAAAGCGCTGGGGCTTGACCATGGCGGGATCGCATGTGCGGTTTCGCCGCCGCATCCATGGATTTGAACGGTTCGAAGTGCGCAGCCGTGCCGTCTGCTGGGATGATAAATTCGTTTATATTGAACAGTCGATGTGGAAGCGGAATGGTGAGTGTGCAAGTCATGTGCTTTACCGTGCAGCGGTGACTGATGCTGAAGGGATTGTAACACCTGTCAGGGTTTTAGCCGCTTTGGCACAAGACGTCGCATCGCCCCCGATGCCCGACTGGATCGCGCAATGGACGCAGGCCGATGCCGCGCGCCCTTGGCCACCGATGCAGGACTAGCGGCACACCCGCCGTCTCGCGCAAACCATTTCTTGCGCGAAAAGATGCAGCCTGTTCTATGGTAGGTGAAACGGGGAGTGGCGGCGGAATGGTGACAATTTCAAAACGTAAACGCATCTGGGGATGGTACTTTTTCGATTGGGCCAGCCAGCCATATAACACGCTGTTGCTGACGTTTATTTTCGGCCCCTACTTTACAGCAACTGTTACTGCCAACCTGGTTGCAGACGGCATGGCGAACGAGGCCGCACGCGCGCAGGCACAGGCATATTGGGGCTGGGGGCTTGCAGCAGCAGGGATCTTGATTGCGGTCCTCGCGCCTGTACTTGGTGCGATTGCTGATAATTCAGGCCGCAAATTGCCTTGGATATGGCTGTTCTCCCTGATGTATTTTGTAGGCTCTGGCGCGCTGTGGTGGACCGCGCCACAGGATTTCTCGGTGATTTGGGCTCTTTTCTTTTTTGGCACGGGGCTTATCGGGATGGAGTTTGCAACGATCTTCACCAATTCATACCTGCCACAGCTTGATGATGATCCAGCAGAGCTTGGCCGCTTGTCAGGTTCAGGCTGGGCCTTTGGTTATGTCGGCGGAGTTCTGGCGCTTGCCGTGATGCTGGCACTTTTTCAGGCGACTGCGAACGGCACAACAATGGCGGGGCTCAGCCCTTTGTTGGGTCTTGACCCAGAGACCAAGGCAGACACCCGCGTTGTCGGACCGCTGACGGCGATCTGGTTTGCCGTGTTTATGGTTCCATTCTTTCTCTACACGCGAGATACGAACCAAGCGTATGCCACAAGGATATCTATCGCCCAAAGCATGCGCGACCTCGCAAACACGCTGAAGGGTTTACCAAGGCACCCGTCTCTCATGGCCTATCTCGGGTCCTCAATGTTCTACCGCGATGCACTGAACGGAATGTACACATTCGGTGGCATTTACGCTTTAGGCGTGCTCGGTTGGTCGATCACTCAAGTTGGTATTTTCGGAATTATTGCCGCAATTGCAGGAGCGCTCGCTTGTTGGATGTCGGGTAAAATCGACCGGCGCGTTGGTCCAATGCCTGTGATTGTTTTTTGCGTCATCACCTTGGCTTGTGTCGCCCTGCTGATCGTTATGATCACGCCAACGTCGATCATGGGTATCCCGATTGCAGAAGGATCGAGCGCGCCCGACATAACGTTCTTTATCGCTGGCGCTGTGATCGGTGCGGCTGGTGGCTCGTTACAGGCTTCGTCGCGCAACATGATGACACGGCAAGCCAACCCGGAGCGCATGACAGAAGCGTTTGGCCTTTATGCGCTATCCGGCAAAGCCACATCCTTTTTGGCGCCGGCGCTCATTGCATTTACCAGCCAAGTTACGGGAAGCCAAAGATTGGGTGTCAGCCCAGTTGTGGGGCTGTTCATCGTAGGTCTGGTGCTGTTAGTCTGGGTTAAACCAAAAGGAGATTTCTCCAAATGAAAGCCAGTAAAATCCTTACAATCGCAGCGCTTGGCATGTTTGTCGGAAGCTGCGGAGGCGCACGCGATATCAGCGGTTCCAAGGCACCGAAAGCAGAACTTCCTACCATTGGAGAGCTTGCTGGGCCGCTTGGGCGGGTCGAGGCCAAGAAACTGTTTGGCACCAAATCCGCAGCATCTTCACAGTCGCCCGCAGCCTATGGCAGCTACGCAAAGGGCTGCATGGCAGGCGGCGTTCAATTGGCCGAAACCGGACCAACTTGGCAGGCGATGCGGCTGTCGCGCAATCGCAACTGGGGCCATCCGGAATTGGTTGATATGGTCACAAAGCTAAGCCAATTTGCAGCCCAACAACCTGGCTGGAACGGTCTTTATGTCGGCGACATGAGCCAGCCGCGCGGCGGGCCGATGTTGACTGGGCACCGCAGTCACCAGATTGGTCTTGATGCGGATATCTGGATGCTGCCGCCCACCTCGCTCAGCCTGACGCGCAAGCAACGCGAGAACATATCGTCAATCTCGACACGGCGCGCGAAAGGAGCCTACGTCAACAACGCATGGACCCGCGCGCATCACGAGATCATCAAAGCAGCCGCTAAAGACCCGCGCACAGAACGGATTTTCGTCTTCCCGGGTGCCAAGGTACAGATGTGCGATGACGAGCGTGGCAACCGCGCCTATCTGCGCAAGATCAGGCCATGGTACGGACACCACTACCATTTCCATGTCAGGCTGGCTTGCCCGAGTGGTGTAAGAGGCTGCGTGAACCAAAATCCGCCCCCCGCTGGCGATGGCTGTGATGATGCCCGCGAATGGCAGGCCAACATCCTGAACCCCCCAAAGGCGAAGCCACAGCCGAAACCCAAGAAGCCTACAGCGCCACGTAAACCGCGTCGTGAACTTACTCTCTCTGATTTGCCAGCCCAGTGTCAGGCTGTACTGGAGGCGCGGTGATCAGGCTTGCGCTCGCGCTTATTTGCTTGTGCGGTACTGCATTGGCTGATCCATCATTACGCCCCAACGGGACGTTGCGCTGGAAACTTGATGCGCCATGGTTTGGCGGCTGGTCAGGGATTGAGGTGCGCGCAAACGGCACGGAGATGACGGTCGTGAGTGACCGTGGGCAATTGGTAGATGCCGACATTCGACGCGAGGACGGGCGGATTGTTGGTGTTGATGTTCACAGCAGCATCCGTCTGAACAAATCATCTGGCGGGAGTCTTCGAAAGAAAGCCAGCGATGCGGAATCGTTGGCGTTTCTAGAAGACGGTACCGCATTCATATCATTCGAGCACCGCCACCGGATCATGCAGCTTGACCTCAAGAGTGGCCGCACGCGCGGCAGGATCAAGCTTCCGTTTGTGAACGAGATGGGCAACAACTCTGGCGTTGAGGCGCTGGCTATCAGCCCTGACGGCACACTCTACGCACTTACGGAAAAAGCCCCCGAAAACGGCCAGCCCTTTCCCCTTTATGCCTATTCAAATGGCGCATGGCGGATAAGTGCGCGCATACCGCAGCGTGGCCCCTTCGTTCCGGTAGGTGCGGACTTTGATCCTTACGGCAGGCTGTGGTTGCTGGAGCGCACGGCAACGCCCGTCGGGTTCCGCAGTCGCGTACGCCTCTTTAACCTCGCGCCAGGGTCTGCGCGTGAATACACCATGCTCACGTCCCTGCCGTCGCGGTATGACAACCTGGAAGGGATCAGTGCATGGCAAGATCCCAGTGGTCGACTGCATGTCACGATGATCTCGGATGACAACTTTTTACGTCTCCAGCGCACACAGATCGTCGAGTTTGTTGTAAGTGAGTAGGGTTGCACCGACACGCAATCCCGCCTAAAGCCCCTCCTGTCTGCGATCCCCGCAGGCCAAGTCGCCGCACCCTTGCAAAAAACGGTTTAATATTATGACACGCACTTATCTTCCTGGCATCATTGCCATGGCCCTTATTGTTGTGGCCTCAAACATCCTTGTTCAATTCCTGTATGGCAACTGGCTGACGTGGGGGGCGTTCACGTACCCGCTCGCGTTTCTCGTCACTGACATTATGAACCGCGTTTATGGCACCGCTGCAGCGCGCCGCGTGGTTCTTGTGGGTTTTGTGGTTGGTATCATCTGCTCGCTGTTTGGAACGCAAATCATGGGTGAGTTCGGCCCGTTGGTCACAGTCCGCATTGCGATCGCATCTGGCCTCGGCTTTCTCATCGCCCAACTCTTGGACGTCAGCATCTTTGCGACGCTACGCAATGCCAGCTGGTGGAAAGCGCCGCTCGTCTCGACCCTGATCGGCAGCACAGTCGATACCGCGATCTTCTTCTCCGTTGCCTTCTCGGGTGCCCTTTCGTTCGTGCACCCTGCCACAGACGTGTCATGGGCGGCTGACGTATTGCCGATCCTCGGCATGGGTCCCGAAGCGCCATTGTGGGTTTCGCTCGCTGTGGCGGACTGGGCGGTAAAGCTCTCGCTGGCGTTGCTCGCACTTATTCCGTTTCGGATCATTACGGCCCGCCTGCGCGCCGCTTGAACAAACTTGTAAAAAACACTTTGCGTTTTGCAAAACCTATGCAAACCTAAGGGTGATTTTAACAACGGTAAAGGAGGTGATCTAGTGTCAAGAACGGTACTGGAGAGAGGTGTCGGAACAGCTTTGGAGGTCGTTTGCTAGGGCAGCCCTTGGCATACTGAAATCCGAAGTGGGCCATCGGTCTAACCGATCCCGCCTCCTATACATTTCGATTGGGCCGCTCTGTTTCAGGGCGGCCCTTTTCGCATCTGGTCTACTGCCCCTTCCCGTGCGCGCACCAAGCGCTATGATCACTCTGTATGCTGCATGTAACTGACAAAATAATCCTTCAGGATTGGGAGCTAACCGAAAGCTTCATGCGCGCGTCCGGTCCGGGCGGGCAGAATGTGAACAAAGTCTCTTCCGCCGTGGAGCTTCGTTTCGAAGCGGCTACATCCCCTTCGCTCCCCTTACCCGTGAAAAACCGCCTGCGCCAATTGGCAGGGCGTCGGTGGACCAATGACGGCGCGCTGGTGCTTCAATGTGACGAGACGCGGAGTCAGGCGCGCAACCGCGAGATTATTCGAGATCGCCTCAAGGAACTCATCCAGCAAGCAGCGACGCCACCCAAACGCCGTATTGCCACACGCCCTACTCTCGGGTCAAAAAAGCTACGGCTTAAGGCCAAGAAAGTACGCGGGGAAGTAAAGGCGATGCGCGGGAAGGTTGATCCTGAATAGTGCCTAGACGTGGGTCACTTCCGTGCTGGTCAATACGCGATGCACAGCGCATGGTACCCAAATGAAATCAGACCAGACTTTCACCGCTATTCTATTGCTCTTGGGCGCGCTTACTTTGTTTGACGGTATGGGCCTCATCATCAAGCACCTATCACCGCGATATAGCGCGGCAGAACTTTCGGCGTGGCGCAATATGTTTGGCTTGATCCCTTCAGCGATCGTTCTCTATGCCTCACGTGAATGGCACACCACGGGGCGCATACTAGTTGTGCGACAGTGGAAGCTGGCTCTTTTTCGCGGTGTGATTTTAACCTTTGCACAGTTTTTGTTTTACATGTCGCTCGGAATACTGACGTTCGCGACGGCGTCCACCATCACCTATGCAAATTCTCTTTTTGCGGTCGCTTTGGCTGTGCCGCTTTTAGGGGAGAAGGTAGGCTGGATTAGATGGAGCGCTGTCATTGTAGGCTTTATAGGTGTCGTCTGGATCGTCCGCCCCGGCTCGGACAGTTTCACCCTTGCAGCACTTCTGCCGCTGGGGGCTGCTGTTTGCTATGCACTTGTGGGCGTTACGATAAGGGTCATGGATGATGATGTCCCAACGCCACTGATCAATCTTTATTCAAGTGTCGTCGCTCTGATTGGTGCGGTCTTTCTGACGCTCTTCACTGGGGGCTTCAGTCCACTACAGCAAGCAAACGACATCTGGTGGCTGATGGCGATGGGTGGCTTCGGAGGCTGCGCTGTGCTGCTTCTCATCATGGCTTACCGCCGTGGCGAGCAGAGCGATCTGGCGCCGTTCAATTACTTTGGCATTCCGCTGGCGTTCGTGCTCGGCTGGATCTTCTTTGGTGAGGCCCCTTGGGGGGAGCTTTTCCCTGGTGCTTTGTTGATCCTTGCAAGCGGCCTGCTCATTGTATGGCGAGAGCAACAACTGAAAAAGTAGCTAAGGTTTCTTGCGGCAATAGAGCTCGAGACGATGGTGGACGACTTCATAGCCCAATTCGCGCGCGATCTTGTCCTGCAACTGCTCGATCTTGTCAGACTGGAATTCAATCACCTCGCCGGTATCGACGTCAAGAATATGATCATGATGCTCTTCATGGCTGGTCTCGAACCGCGCACCTCCGCCGTCAAAAGCATGGCGATGCACAACGCCACCCTCCTCAAGAACCGATAGCGTACGATAGACCGTCGCCAGTGATACACTTGGCTCAATTTCCTTTGCGCGGTTATGAAGCTCCACAGCGTCGGGGTGATCATCCGCATCGCCAAGAACGCTCAGCAATGCGATCCGCTGACGCGTGACCCGTATGCCCGCTTTTTTAAGCGCTGCGATCATCTTTTCGGTTTTGTCACTCTCGCCGCCCATCAAATGCACCCTATATTCTCAATAAGAACCTATCTTTGCGAATCGTTATCATTCTTATTTACAGTTGTGAATGGTTCTCATAAGCAAAAAGAAAGTACATTACAAAATGGAGCTTCATCGATGTTTCGGACGACCCTGAATGCTCTATTTTTCGTCGGTGCGTACACGCTTACCGCTACTGTGGCCTTTGCCGAAGACAAGTTCAAAGCTGTGACTACTTTCACAGTCATCGCCGATATGGCGCAGAAAGTCGCAGGGGACGCGGCAATCGTCCAAAGCATCACGCGGCCTGGTGCAGAAATTCACGGTTACTCCCCTACACCGCGCGACATCATTCGCGCGCAGGACGCGGATCTGGTGCTGTGGAACGGATTGAATCTCGAGCTGTGGTTCGAGCAGTTTTTGACAAATCTCGATGGCGTGCCTTCTGCGACACTGACCGAAGGGATTGATCCGATCAGCATCTCGTCAGGGGAATATGACGGCAAGCCCAACCCGCATGCCTGGATGGGTTTAGATAATGCATTGATCTATGTCGACAACATCCGCGATGCATTCGTCCAGCATGATCCCGATAACGCAGATATCTACCGCGCCAATGCCGATGCGTATAAAGCCCAGATCACAGATGCCATCGCACCGCTCCGCGCCGCCGTGCAAGCGGTGCCAGAAGACCAGCGCTGGCTTGCAACATGCGAAGGTGCATTCAGCTACCTCATACGCGATTTCGGAATGAAGGAGCTGTACCTTTGGCCGATGAACGCCGACCAGCAGGGCACTCCGCAACAGGTCCGCAAGGTGATTGACACAGTGAGTGAGAATAATATCCCAGCCGTCTTCTGCGAATCCACTGTGTCCCAAGCTCCGGCCGAGCAGGTGGCACGTGAGACCGATGCGATCTATGGCGGCGTCCTCTATGTGGACAGCCTGACAGAGGCTGATGGCGTCGTTCCAACCTACCTCGACCTGCTGCGCGTCACATCAGAGACGATTGTGAAAGGCCTCACTGAATGAGCGAAGGCATATCCGCACAAGGCGTAACCGTCACCTACCGCAACGGGCACACTGCGCTGCGCGACGCTTCATTTGACATCCCCAGCGGCACGATCACCGCACTTGTGGGCGTGAACGGCGCGGGAAAATCGACCCTGTTCAAGGCGATAATGGGATTTGTCCCTGCAGCCAAGGGCGAGATCAGCGTGCTCGGAATGCCTGTCAAAGAGGCGCTCAGGCGCAACATCGTCGCTTATGTGCCCCAGTCCGAAGAGGTTGACTGGTCCTTTCCAGTGCTTGTTGAAGATGTGGTCATGATGGGCCGCTATGGTCACATGGGCTTTTTCCGGCGTCCGAAAAATGCGGATTACGCAGCAGTCACACATGCCTTGGACCGCGTGAACATGACCGAATTCCGCCATCGTCAGATCGGTGAATTATCGGGCGGGCAGCGCAAGCGGGTTTTTCTTGCGCGGGCGCTGGCCCAAGAGGGTCAGGTCATCCTGCTGGATGAGCCGTTCACAGGTGTCGACGTGCAAACCGAAGACCAGATCATCGAACTTCTGCGCGAAATGCGCGATGAAGGACGGGTCATGCTGGTCTCGACCCATAACCTCGGGTCAGTGCCCGAATTTTGTGACCGCACGGTCTTTGTTAAGGAAACCGTGCTGGCTTACGGCCTCACCGAAGAGACGTTTACCCATGACAATCTGGAGCTCGCCTTTGGCGGTGTCCTGCGTCACTTTGTGATTGGTGGCGCAGACCTGCATGACGACGATGATGCCCGCACCATTCGCGTCATCAGCGACGATGAGCGGCCTTTTGTGGTCTATGGCGATGAGACAAAGAAGATCGAAAAGGCAGATGCAGAGTGATGGAGACGCTGCTCCTCCCCTTCTCCTACGGGTACATGTTCAATGCCATGTGGGTAAGCGCACTGGTCGGTGGTGTCTGTGCCTTCTTGTCCGCGTATCTCATGCTCAAAGGCTGGTCTCTGATCGGAGACGCGTTGAGCCATTCCATCGTGCCCGGTGTTGCGGGCGCCTATATGCTGGGCCTACCATTCGCTTTAGGGGCCTTTGCGGCGGGCGGTCTGGCGGCAGGCGCAATGCTTTTTCTCAACCAGCGCTCGGGGCTGAAGGAGGACACGATCATCGGCCTGATCTTTACGTCATTCTTTGGCCTTGGACTATTCATGGTCTCGATTTCGCCCGCCTCCGTTTCGATCCAAACAATTACGATGGGCAATATCCTCGCCATTACGCCGTCCGATACACTACAACTGGCGATCATCGGGTTCGTCACGCTTGCGGTGCTGCTGGCCAAATGGAAGGATCTGATGGTCACCTTCTTTGACGAGAACCATTCACGTTCCATCGGTCTCAAGCCTGACGTGCTCAAAGTCGTGTTCTTTATGCTTTTGTCGGCGTCTTGTGTCGCAGCGCTCCAAACGGTCGGCGCATTTCTGGTGATCGCAATGGTCGTCACGCCAGGAGCGACGGCCTATCTGCTGACCGACCGCTTTCCTCGCTTGCTGATGATGAGTGTGGCCATTGGTACGTTTACTTCGTTCTTTGGTGCTTATCTGAGTTTCTTCGTTGATGGTGCCACGGGAGGCATCATCGTGAGCTTGCAGACACTCATATTTCTTCTTGCTTTTGTCTTTGCGCCCAAACACGGCTATCTTGCTGCGCGGCGCAAAGCGCGTGAGGCATTGCAGCCATGACCGAGACGCTATTGCAGCCCTTCCAGTTTGCGTTCATGCAAAACGCGTTTATCATTTTTATGATGATCGCAGTGCCTACCAGCCTGCTGTCTTGCTATCTGGTGCTCAAGGGCTGGTCCCTGATGGGCGATGCAATCAGCCACGCCGTTTTACCAGGTGTCGTACTGGCATTCATCTTGAACATCCCGCTTATCGTGGGCGCATTCGCAGCGGGGATGTTCTGCGCACTTGCTACGGGATTTTTGTCTGACAACAGCAGGGTCAAACAAGACACCGTCATGGGGATCGTGTTCTCGGGCATGTTCGGCTTTGGCATTGTGATGTACACAAAAATCACAACTGACATGCACTTGGACCATATCCTGTTCGGCAATATGTTAGGCGTCGGCGCGGGTGATCTTTGGACTGCTGGTCTCATTTCGCTTTTCGTGGCAATCGTTATTCTGGCCAAAAAACGCGATCTGATGCTGCATGCATTCGACCCTGTACAGGCACAGGCGGTTGGACTGCGGGTAGGCTTACTACACTACGGGTTGCTGGCGTTGATCTCTCTCACCATTGTCGCCACATTGTCAGCGGTAGGGATCATTCTGTCCATCGGGTTGCTGATTGCACCAGGGGCGATTGCATTCCTGCTCACGCAGAAGTTCTCGAACATGCTGCCCATTGCCGTAGGGGTCACAATGGCATCAGGCGTTCTGGGGGTTTACGCGAGCTTCTTTCTCGACAGCGCACCAGCACCGACAATCATACTAATTATGACGATCATATTCATTGCAGCATTTGTCCGCGCAGGCATTCTTACGCGACGGTCCTCGGCTAAAAGCTAACGCGCGATATTTTCGGCAATCGCCTGCTTATAGAGCTGCCTGATCCGTTCGGTCACAGGGCGTGATCCATCACCAATCGGCTTGCCGTCAATCTCGGACACCAACGTCTGCGCACCGAATGTGCCTGTCAAAAAAGCCTCATCCGCGCCGATGGCTTCATAGAGGGAATAGTTCTTCTCGAACACGGGAATCCCGTCGGCGCGGCACAGATCGATCACCTTTTGCCGCGTGACGCCGTTCATGCAGTAGTCCCCCGTCGAGGTCCAAACTTCACCCCGTCGCACGATAAAGAAGTTGCACGCGTTAGTGGTGTTCACGAACCCGTGCGGATCCAGCATCAAGGCTTCGTCTGCGCCTGCCTGTTCCGCCTGAAGGCAAGCAATCACGCAGTTGAGCTTGGAGTGACTGTTGTATTTGGCATCTTGTGACATGGGCAAGCCGCGCACTTGCGGCACCGTCGCGAGGCGAATGCCCTGTGCGCTGAGCTTTTCGACGGGCTTGGAATGCTCCATGATAATCACAAGCGTTGGGCCACTTTGTGACAGTTGCGGGTGTTGGAATGGTTTGACCTTCACTCCGCGCGTGAGCATCAGACGGCAGTGCACATCCGTGGTCATATTGTTGGCCTCAGCCGTCATACGAAGCGCCTTGGCGATACCGGCCTTATCCATTCCCACATCCAGCGAGACCGCTTTGCAGGAGTTGAAAAAGCGGTCCATATGCTCGTCAAAGAACGCCCAGACCCCATTGTAGAGCCGCATTCCCTCCCACATGCCGTCACCTAGCAAGAACCCGCTGTCGTAAACTGAAACGGTCGCCTCGGCGCGCGGTTTCAGCTCTCCATTGATGTAAATCAGGATATCTTGGTTCCGCGCGTCTTCATCGGCTTCGTGGGTTGTGGTCATACAATGACCTCTTGTGCGGTTTGATCGCCAAGGTCGAACACACGCTTATATCGAGCAATCTCGTCCTTGGGGCCCATCGCCTTATTCGGGTTATCGGAGAGTTTCACAGTTGGTGCGCCGTTCGCGCTTACCGCTTTGCACACAAGACTAAAGGGTGCGAGCGCATCATCGGGCACAAGACCGCGGAAGTCGTTTGTCAGCAGCGTGCCCCAGCCAAAGGAAGTCGCTGTTTTGCCAGCAAACTGCTGGTGCAGTTCCTTGATCTTGGCGACATCCAGACCGTCACTAAAGATCACACGTTTCTTTTGTGGGTCTTCGCCGCGTGACTTCCACCAGTCAATCGCTTGTTGTGCCGCTGTTGCGGGATCGCCGCTGTCGATGCGGATACCCGTCCAACCGGCAAGCCAGTCAGGCGCATTGTCGAGGAAAGTCTGGGAGCCGTAAGTATCAGGCAGTATGATGCGCAGATTGCCTTCATGCTCGTCGTGCCAGTCTTCGAGAACCTTATAGGGAGCTTGGAACAAGGCCGCGTCGTCCTCTGCGAGGGCGGCGTAGACCATGGGCAACTCATGGGCGTTGGTGCCAATCGCTTCCATCTCGCGCTTCATGGCGATTTTGCAATTGGAGGTGCCTGTGAACTTAGCACCCAGCCCCTCGCTCATCGCTTGAACACACCAGTCTTGCCACAAAAAGCTGTGGCGACGGCGTGTGCCGAAATCGGCAATCGTCAGATCAGGCACATCGCGCAGCGCCTCGACCTTTTCCCACACGCGTGTCATCGCACGGGCATAGAGCACTTGAAGCTCGAACTTCTCCATTTTGTCGAGAACCGCACGGCCGCGCAGCTCCATCAGCACGGCAAGCGCTGGAATTTCCCATAGCATCACTTCGTGCCATTTGCCCTCGAACGTCAGCTCGTACTGGTCGCCCTTTCGCTCAAGGTGGTAGGGCGGCAGGCGCAGGTTCTCGAACCACTCCATGAAATCGGGGCGAAACATCTGACGCTTGCCGTAGAACGTATTACCGCGCAGCCATGTGGATTCCCCACGGCTCAAGCTTAGCGTGCGGATATGGTCCAGCTGCTCGCGCAACTCACCCTCGTCTATCAATTCAGCCAGCGGCACGTCTTTGGAACGGTTGATCAGGCTGAACGTCACCTGCGTATCGGGCTTGTTGCGGAAGATGGACTGACACATCAAGAGTTTGTAAAAGTCCGTGTCGATCAGCGACCGCACGATGGGGTCGATCTTCCATTTGTGGTTCCAGACGCGGGTGGCGATATCAACCATGATGTATGCTCCGTTAGACCTCTGTTTTGTGGTCTATGACGCGCAGGGGAGCAAGCGGTTAGTCTAGTATGACGCTTGCGTTGCGCATTGCCTGCTTTGCTTCCGCAAGAGAGCCGCCCAGATCGATCGCTCGGCACAAATCGGTACGGACGGTCGTTTTGAACCCCAACTTTGCGGCATCGACGGCGGAGTAATTCACACAGAAATCCAGAGCGAGGCCGACAAGCGTGACGTCAGTCATGCCCCGCGTGCGCAGGTATCCTTCCAGACCTGTCGGCGTTTTGTGATCGTTTTCAAAGAAAGCCGAATAGCTGTCGATGGCAGGGTTGTACCCTTTGCGGACGATCAAATCCGCGGGATCAGTCTCTAACTCTGGATGAAAGGCGCTGCCCTGCGTGCCCTGTACGCAATGATCTGGCCAGAGAACTTGGGGACCGTAAGCCATGTCGATCATGTCGTAGGGGGCTTTGTCTGCGTGGCTCGAGGCAAAGGACGAATGACCCGCGGGATGCCAATCCTGCGTGAGTACAACTGCATCAAAATCCGCCATAATCGCGTTTATACCACTGATAATCGCATCACCATCTGCCACGGCCAGCGCACCACCCGGACAAAAATCGTTCTGGACGTCGATGACTAGAAGCGCGTGCATGGCAAAATCTCTCTGGTGCATTCATCTGGTAAGGTGCTTTTACCGCACTCCCCTCTTGCGCAACAACCCCCGCGCGGCCTATTTGGCATCCCATGTATACAATCGCTGCCCTTTATCACTTTGCCCGTTTTGACAACCCCGAAGCGCTCAAGCCGCCGCTGCTGGAACTGTGTCTAGCGCAGGGCATAACCGGAACGCTCTTACTGGCGCGCGAAGGGGTGAATGGAACCATCGCGGGACCAAGCCAAGACGCCATAGATATCGTCATCAAATACCTACGCGCCCTGCCCGACTGTGCAGCGCTGGAGTATAAGATCTCCCATGCAAAACAGGCACCCTTCGGCAAGATGAAGGTCAAGCTTAAGCGCGAAATTGTGACCATGGGCCAACCGGACGTAGATCCGCGGGCGAGCGTTGGTCATTACGTGGCACCCGCAGATTGGAATGACCTGATCCGCCGCGAAGATGTAGCAGTCATCGACACCCGAAATGACTATGAGGTGGCAATAGGCACTTTTGACGGTGCTGTTGATCCCCAAACTGCCAGCTTTGGCGAATTTCCCGCATGGTGGGAGGCGAACAAACAGCGCTTTCACAACAAGAAGATCGCGATGTTCTGCACCGGCGGTATCCGCTGTGAAAAATCCACCAACTACCTGCTTGGGCAGGGTGTAGAGGATGTCTACCACCTCAAAGGCGGTATTCTGAAATATCTCGAGGACGTCCCCGCTGAACAAAGCACTTGGCGCGGGTCCTGTTTCGTTTTTGATAACCGCGTCAGTGTCGAGCACGGATTGGCGCCCGGGCCGCATTTGCTGTGCCATGGGTGCCGCCGTCCAATCCTCCCTGCGGATACAGAACGGTCGGGATATGAAGCGGGTGTAAGCTGCCATCATTGCGTGGACGAAACGACCGAGGACGACAAAATGCGGTTCCGAGAGCGCCAAAAACAGATGGCGCTGGCAAAGCGCCGCAAGTGGTAGGTTAACCCTTAGATACCAGCTAACACACTGTTAACCAGTCAAAATCACGTTATCAGTTTGATAACTGTTCCACCGCTATTCCTTGTCTCGGGTGAATATAGGTGGTGGATATGAGTGCAGATTCGAATCTTGCGCCAGTCATCATTAAACGTAAGAAAGTCGTCCAAGGGGGCGGACACCACGGCGGTGCATGGAAGGTCGCGTATGCGGATTTCGTGACGGCGATGATGGCCTTTTTTATGTTGATGTGGCTGCTGAACGCGACGACAGAACAACAAAAAGCTGGCTTGGCAGATTACTTCACGCCAACGATACCGGTTGTCACGAACTCTGGTGGCGGGGACGGGGCTTTTGGTGGCGACAGCATCTTTACGGAAAAAACGCTATCTCAAAACGGCACTGGCGCATCAGATAAACGACCTACGCAAGCAGATAAAGCTCGTGGTGCGTCGGGCGATGACCCCTCTGCTGAAGAGCAGGCGGCAGAAGATGAAGTTTTTTCCAGCCTCGATGAATTACTCAAAGGGTTTGGCGGCGAATCTTCGGTGATGGAGAACGCTCTGGAACACATTAACACCCGCATCACAGATGAGGGTTTGGTGATTGAAATTTTCTCCCGCGATAACTTGCAAATTTTTGAGGGTGATAGTGCGACGCCCACCCCTCTACTACGTAACATCGCCTCTTTGATCAGTGAGATCAGTAAAACGGTAACCAACAAAATTGCGGTTAGCGCACACGTACGGGCGCAACCAGTGGTTCGCAAAGAAAACTCTGTTTGGGGTTTGTCATATGAACGTGCAACCCAAATGCGCCTGTTGCTCGAGGCAATGACCATCACGCCGGAACGCATTCAGCGTGTTACAGGCCATGCCGACCGTGAACAAGTCGTACGCAATCCGATGGCGCTTCGTAACGATAGGGTAGAGGTAATTCTGCTGCGCGAGGACCCTTGATCAACAAAAGTACAACGCATTTTATCTGTTAGCCCGGCATTAAATTGTGCCGGGTTATGCACTGTTCAAGATCTTAAATCGGCAGAGCAGAAAGGCGTGTCTATGACAATTTCATCTTCGTTAAATGCAGGTGTTGCAGGGCTTCAATCAAACGCAACGAGATTGGCCAGCATTTCGGATAACATAGCAAACTCGTCCACGTTTGGTTACAAAAGAGTAGAAACCAACTTTGAGTCTATGGTGATCTCGGGCAACGGCGGACGCTACTCTGCTGGCGGTGTGCGCGCTAATACGACACGCCAGATCGATCTGAACGGCTCCCTCGTATCCACTGCCAATGCTACCGATCTGGCCGTACGTGGTCGCGGGATGCTTCCTGTCGGGAAGGTCCCTGACCTCAACGTGGGTAATGGCGATACGAACATGCTGCTCACCAGCACTGGATCGTTCACAACAGATGCTGACGGATATCTAACGACCGATTCAGGATTGGTTCTTCTTGGATGGCCCGCGTTGCCGAACGGTGAAATCCCCACATTCTCAAGGGATACCGACGAAGGTCTTGAGCCTGTTCAGATCAACGTCAACCAATTGACTGGTGAACCGACCACACGCATGTCCCTTGGCGTCAACCTGCCTGCAACAGATACCGTCGCTGGCAGCGTAGGCAACACACAACAGCTGGCGGTAGAGTATTTTGGCAACCTCGGCACCTCGGAGAGTGTCAATGTTACCTTTACACCCACGGTTCCCGGTACAGGTTCCTCAAATGAGTGGACCATGACGCTGACCGATTCAGTCGATCCCGCTGTCACAATCGGTGAATACACGCTCACATTTGACGACAGCCGTACGGCCGGGGGTACTCTTGCATCCGTTGCCACAGTTTCCGGCGGTGCCTACGATCCAGCGACGGGGAGCTTTATCGTTAATGTCGATGGTGGCCCAATTGAAATTGACATTGGCATGATTGGCCAAAGTGACGGTCTAACGCAACTATCTGACACATTTGCGCCCGTCTCAATTACCAAGGACGGGTCACCCGTCGGGAACATGACAAGCGTCGAGGTGGATAAGAACGGCTATGTCCATGCCACATTTGATACAGGCGTTACCCGAACGATCTTCCAGGTACCTCTTGTTGATTTGCCAAATCCTAACGGCATGGTCGCGCTGGATTCCCAGACATTCCGCCCTTCAGTTGAAAGCGGATCCTTCTTTCTGTGGGATGCCAGCGATGGACCGACAGGCGATATCGTCGGCTTTGCGCGTGAGGAATCAACGACAGATGTTGCGAATGAACTGACCAATATGATCCAGACCCAACGCGCATACTCTTCCAATGCAAAGGTTATCCAGACCGTGGACGAGATGCTTCAGGAAACGACCAATATCAAACGATAATCTAACTATGTCGGAGGCGGGCGGTGGTCCTGCCTCCGATCCATCCGAGGGAGAATACAATGTCGATTACCGGAGCTATGAACGCCGCCATCACCGGTTTGCGAACCGCCGCACGCGGGTCAGAAATCGTATCGACAAATATTGCGAATGCGCTGACCCCGAACTACGGTCGGCGCGGTCTCGAGCTGTCTCCCCTGAACTATGGTGCGAGTGGAGGAGTACGCATTGACGCGATTACACGCCAGATGAACGAGGGTGTCGTTGCAGACCGGCGCCTCGCGAATGCAGCACAGCAGAACACGCAAACAGCGGTAAACTTTTTCAGACAGCTGGAAAATGTGACCGGAATTCCTGGAGATGCAGAAGGTCTGAGCGGGAGACTCGCTGCTTTCGAGGAAAGCCTCATTACAGCTGCAAGCAGGCCTGACATGGTAGAACGGCTGGCTGATAGCGTGCGTAGTGCTGGCCGCCTTATCGAGGGTCTTGGCCGCGCGTCGCAGGAAGTGCAAGATATGCGGACAGCTGCCGATGGTGCAATCGCACAGGACGTGTCCACACTAAACACGGCGCTGCAGCAGATCGAGCGCTTGAACATTGATATGGTCTCGACAGTTTCGCGGACGGGCGGGCAAAGCCCTGCGCTTCTTGACCAACGGCAAGCGGTACTGGAAACAATTGGTGCAATCGTTCCGATCAATGTCGTGCCACGTGATAATGGTGCTATTGCGATTTATACCGAGGGCGGGGCAATTCTTGTAGATATCACCGCCGCTGACATCGGATTCGAGCCTCGAAATCTGGTCACAGAGTTTCAGACGCTAGACGCCGGCACATTATCAGGCCTTACGCTTAACGGGCAGGATCTACGTCTCAGCGCAATGAGTGGCGGCAGTTTAGGCGGCAATTTCGCCGTACGGGACACCTATGGTGTGAATGCCCAAACGCAACTTGACGCACTTGCGAGGGACCTGGTTGAACGCTTCTCTGACCCGGGATTAGATGCGACCCGCGCGGCTGGCGATACAGGTCTATTTACCGATGCGGGAGCAGCGTTTGATCCTTTGAATGAAGTGGGTCTCAGCGGACGTCTTGCGATCAATGACGCTGTCGATCCATCTTCTGGCGGTGAGATCTGGCGCCTGCGCGATGGCCTTGGAGCAGCAGCACCTGGCCCGGCGGGTGAAGCGGGATTGTTGAACGATATGCTTGGTGCGCTTGAGACCAACCGGATGCCTGCATCCGGCATATTTGGACCGGGTGCACAGAGCGCTGCGAACCTTATTTCAATATTTGATGGGCTTCTTGCATCCACCCGAACCGGTGCAGAGCAAGACATGACATTCACAGCGGCAAGATTGAATGAGCTTACACAGCTTCAATTGTCGGATGGTGTCGACACTGATCAGGAACTTCAGAACTTGTTGATCCTTGAGCAAGCTTATGCCGCCAACGCCCGTGTCATTCAGGCGGCCGATGAAATGCTGGAAATCGTAACGAGGTTGTAAAAATGGTAGTGAATGCATTGGGAGATATGGCGCAAGGATATGCCATGCAGACGCGCAATGGCGCGCTGAAAAACGACATCCAGAGGCTTACGCTAGAGCTTTCCTCGGGTCGCGTTGCAGATGTTCGCAAAGCAGTAGGTGGTGACTCGGCCTATCTCAACGATCTCGAGCGAAGTCTGACAAAGCTCGATGGCTATAATCTTGCGACACGCGAAGCGGGCCAATTCGCTGAAGGTATCCAAAATGCCTTGTCGCAAATCACTACGCTAAATTCATCGCTCCGCGATACGCTCATCACTTCGCAAAGCTCTGCACTTGGAGAAAATTCGGAGAATGTTCTCGCTCAGGCAAAAGGCACACTTGATGACATGATCGCCGCACTCAACACGACTGTCGGTGGAAGATCCCTTTTTGCAGGGAACGCGACTGAAGTTGCGGCAGTAGCACCAGCCAATGATCTGCTCGCAGCGCTCAGCGGAGCAGTGGCTGGTGCGGGGAGTGTGGATGATATTCTTGTCGCCGCGCAGGCGTGGTTTGACGATCCTGCAGGCTACGCTGCGACTGCATATCTTGGTTCGGATATGTCACTGTCCCCAATGTCACTTTCACAAGATGAAACCGCAACATTTGATTTGCGTGCAGATGATCCAGTTCTACGCAATGCATTAAAGAACGTTGCATTGATGGCTCTTGCGGATGATCCCACACTCGCTCTAACTACCGCACAAAAGAACGAGCTGTTTCAGAAATCAATACCAGGCGTGTTGGACGCAGACGATCCAGTTATCGACCTAGCGGCAAGAACGGGGTTTTCCGAAAGCAGGATTGAATCTGCTAAAGTGCGGAATGAATCAGAGCGAACCTCCCTTGAAATGGCGCGCAATGATCTGCTTGGGGCAGACCCCTTCAAAACTGCTACAGAACTGGAGCAAGTCCAATTTCAACTACAAAGCCTTTACGCCATCACATCCCGCATGTCTCAGCTCTCATTGGTGAACTTCCTGTGAAAATAATCGCAAGCATCGTACTGTGTCTTGGATTGTTGATGATCCTTTTGGGGCCAGCTCAGGCCAGCTCGGTCCGGATCAAGGACTTGGTGGATTTTGACGGTGTGCGGGGCAACGATCTTGTGGGGTATGGCCTTGTGGTAGGATTGGATGGCTCCGGCGATGGCCTGCGAAATGCCCCCTTCACCGAAGATATTATGACCAATATTCTTGAACGTCTTGGCGTAAACGTAACCGGTGAACAATTTCGCCCGAAGAACGTTGCCGCTGTATTGGTCACCGCAACACTGCCCCCTTTTGCCCGCGCAGGAGGTCAAATTGACGTCACAATTTCAGCAATCGGTGATGCGAGCAGTCTTCTGGGGGGAACACTCATAATGACCCCCATGAATGCTGCTGATGGTGAAATATATGCGGTTGCTCAGGGTACAATTATTGCAGGCGGTGCCACCGCAGAAGGGGACGGAGGACAGGTTACCCAAGGCGTCCCAACTTCGGGCACCATTCCGTCTGGCGCGCGTATTGAGCGTGAAATCGAGTTTCAACTCAGTTCTCTAACAGATCTAAGGTTGGCGCTGAGAGAGGCGGATTTTACAACAGCAGGCCGGATTGAGCAGGCTATCAACCGTAGTTTCGGCCGAGGTGTGGCCATTATGATGGATAGCGGGACTGTTCTACTCAATATACCAGCAACCAAAATGAAATCCGTAGCCCATGCTCTGGGCAGAATCGAAAATATTGAGGTAAAACCAGAACGCAAAGCGCGCGTTGTGGTGGACCAACGTTCAGGCACCATCGTAATGGGGGAAGACGTCAGGATCTCTAGGGTTGCTGTAAGTCAGGGCAATTTGACATTGCGAATTCAGGAAGAACCACTCGTCGCCCAACCCAATCCATTTGCTGAAGGTGAAACTGTTGTTGTCCCTCGTACACGTGCCGCGATTGAAGAAGAGCCAGGGATTGGATTGGCGGAGATTCCGTCAGGTGCATCTCTTTCAGAAGTCATCGCTGGCCTCAATGCGCTGGGGGTCTCACCGCGTGATATGATAGATATCCTTAAGAGTATTAAAGCAGCTGGCGCTCTTCACGCTGAGTTTGTTGTCCGGTGAAGTTTAACTGAAAATCTTAATCTCCTTATGAAAAAGAGCCGTCAGGCCCGGCCAGACGCCGTATTTCGCAAGGAAAATCGCGCATACCGCCGCATGGGTAATCTTTGCAACTGCTAACATTTGCGCAATCAAGACACCAGTTCGAGGCCCGACGATCCAGACGCAGCATAGAAATACAAGAAGTGTTATGATGCGGATGAGATCGCATAGCCTCCGCTGGCCGACGGAACTCATCAATAAGGTTGATGCGCCAAAGAGTACTGCAGTCGACTGGCCGACCACCAGCCAGATGACAACTTCACCAAACGAAGCATCAAGCTCCGGTAAATGTCCGAAGACCCGATGCGCAACACTCAGTGAAATTATTGCCAACGCACCAGACACCATCAAATATGACAAATTTACCCTTGCAGCTGCAGCCCGAAATGGGGCTTGCAGTTCATCCTCTGCCAGAAAAGCAAGGTGTCCACCCAATCGACGTTCAAGAACTACTAAAGAAACAGGTATGCCCAGCGATATCATCTTTGCACAAAGATATGCGAAAAGATGTTCTTCTGATAGCAGCCAGGGAACTATCAAAAGATCAGCTAAGTACGGAGCAATACGCGCTTTACCGTTCAAGCGATCGCAGTTCTTCTGCGCAGTTTTTCTGAGACAAATCACCCTTTAACTCCCACCCAATTGCCACCCCTGGCACTAGTGGACTGTTGTAAGGTGAAGGGTTTTCGATATTGCTAATATTATCGCTCAAATACGCCATAGCCGGTATCAGCGATTCAACTCTTTTCCGAAGCTATTCCTTTATGAGAGTTTTTAGAAATAGCTTCTGACCAAGCTACCTGCGATGAGTGCCCATCCATCTGCAACAACGAAAAATGCAAGCTTGAAGGGTAGCGATACCACAGCGGGAGGTACCATCATCATCCCCATAGACATTAAAATAGCGGCAACTACGAGATCTATTATCAAAAACGGTAGATAAATTAGAAATCCAATTTGAAAAGCACGTGATATTTCTGATAGCATGAAACTTGGCACCAAGACAGAAAGTGGGGCCTCAGGGCTCGGTGATGCTGAGACAGTTTCCGATCTTAATTCGGCCAGCGCAAAGAAGGTTTCTGGGTCGAGGCGTGCCGCCATGAATTCCCGAAACGGCTCTAGCGTCAGAAAGAATGCTTCTTCAACATCAATTTCTTCACGCGTAAGAGGCCCTAACCCATTTGCCCATGCCGATGAGAACACGGGCTCCATAATAAAATAGGTCAAGAACAGTGCAAGGCTGACAATCAACATATTTGGAGGAGACTGCTGCAGGCCAATACCTTGCCGCAATATGGAAAGCACAGTTATCAGAAAGGGAAAACACGTTACCATAATAGCAAGGCCAGGGGCCAAGCTGAGCACTGTAATGAGGACAAAAAGCTGAATAGTCCGCGCTGACAGCGAGCCATCTTCCCCAAGCGATATAGATAGATCTTGTGCCATCACGGTCTGGGGCAATGCCAGTGCAAGCAGACCAATGACAGCGAGAGGTATACACTGTCTCATCAGCTACCCTGCTTCGTGTTCACTATCTCTGTCAGACGTACAACGAGTTGTCCTTCTTCCGCGCCTTCCGCTTCTTCAAGCGTTCCGCGCGCAATCAGTTTATCGCCCACATATAGCTCAACAGGATCATCCACACGGCGATCCAACGTGAGAACGGCATTTTCTCCAAGCATTACCAGATCCCGAACCAGAGGGCGTGCTTTTCCAACACAGACGGTGATTTCAATGGGGACGGACGTAAACGGATTCGAGGAGTCGGTCGCTAGTGAAGTTTGGTCATTCATTGTTGAGCTCCCTTTCTGAATGAAAGTTGAAAGCGGTCATCGCAGCTGTAATCTCATCACAAACGGCGCTTAAATTAATCTCACGCTCACTATTATCGATGGATACAAACAGCTGATGGAGCGTAAGAGTGCTGTCTTCAACAACCGATACTGGCAATTTGAAGTTGCCCTGCTCCAGAATTTCTTCAATCGTTGAAAAGTCTCTATCAGATACCCGAATCGTCACTCTCGTCTCGGTTTGTTTCTCGGAAAGATCAACAAGTTGTCGAATCACGTGCGCTCGAAAGCCTGCTGTAGCCACCGGTGGCAGCAGCGCTTTGATCACCTGTTCAAACATCGGCTTTAGTCCCCGATTCACTTGGGCGACCGCCTCTTCATAGGTAAATGATAAATCTCTAAGCGTGTTCAGAATTTCTTCTGCGACATTCTTGTGCTCACTCTCGTGGTTCCTTTCGGCATCGGTCCAGCCCGCTTGATATCCCTCCTCAAAGGCCTCGAGCTTTTGATCCTCAACACGCTCCAGTGGCACGGAATCAATAAGTTCGCCGTCAGGCCCGAAGGGGCTAAAATCCGCGTATCGGTGTGAAATCGACGTCATACTTTTTCATCCCTTTCTTCAAGCCATCCGCGTAATATCTCGACTGTTTCCTCTTGCCGTTCGCCAATCATATTTCGAAGACGATCAACCGGATCTGCTCCATCTGCTAAGGAAGGACTTAACGGTGATATTTCACCACTGAACGCTCCAAGCGCCTCGGGGCTGCCCAAGTCTTCAGCTTCAAAAACAGTCGGCAAATTATTGGCATTAGGATCTTGGGCTAGATCGAGCTGTGTCGAACTAGAATCTTCTGGGGCTTCCAAAGAGGGCGTAGGCTCGGACTGTCGGCTCAATACGGGGCGAACAACGAATAGGCCCAAGATCAGCGTGACAACGGCGAGAACGAGCATCTGGAGCGCCGAAAGAAGGTCCAGATCGATCTGACCCAAAAGCGATGTACTTGCAGATGTGCCGGAAGGCGCAACACTTTGAAGAGCCATTGATTTTAGGGTTATGACATCTCCGCGATCAGCGTCAAAACCTACAGCTGAGGAGACTAATTCTCGTAGCGCTTCCATTTCCGCAGGTTCACGTGGCTGGGAAACAGGCTCTCCGAGCTCATTGATAGATGCGGTTTCATTCACAAGCACGGCAACTGAAAGCCGCTTGATCGCTCCGGGTGCGCGAACCACCTCCCGCTCTGTCTCAGAGACTTCGTAATTTATCCGCTCTCGTGTTTCACTATTTTGGGAAGATGATGTGTCGCCACCCCCTGCGCCTTCTTGATCAGGTAGGTTGCTGGCCACGGTTACGTCACCACCACCTGTACCTTCTGCCGTGTTTGTTCGCTCTTCGGTATCACTACTAATTGCAACACGACCTTCGGGATCAAAGCTACGTTCGCGGATTGATTCACTCTCGGTGACTGTATCTACGCTCACCTCAACAACCGCATTTCCAAAGCCGACACGCGCCTCTAGCAACCGCTGGACCCTGTCACGGAGTACTTGCGCTTTATCGTCACCTCCAACAGTAGGCGCGCTCTCCTCCGTAGCTCCGATAAGTGTCCCGTTTGCATCGATCACCGCAACATCATCGGGCGAAAGCCCCGCTACCGCTGAAGCAATCAGAAACCGTACAGCCTTACCTTGAGCTGCTGAAATTGCGCCTCCGTTTGGCGTGAGCGAAACAGAAGCCTTCGGTGTTACACCACGCTGAAAGGGGTTCGATCCTGTACTTGCGATATGAACCCGTGCCAACGCAATCGCGGGGCTAGCTACGATAGTCCGCGCAAGCTCCCCTTCTTTTGCGCGCCAATACGCAGCATCAAACATCTGACTTGTCGTACCGAACCCTGTCAGTTGGTCGAGTAGCTCATAACCGCGATTTCCATTCGCGGGCAGTCCCTCGCTCGCAAGAGTAAGGCGAAGTTGATCGCGCTCTTTACTATCGACAAAGATGGACCCTCCGCGAACATCGAACGCCACGCCGCGTTGCTCGAGGGATCGAACAACATCACCCGCAGCGCTGCTCTCCAAACCAGCATAAAGCAATGTCATGCTGGGAGCTGTGGTCATGCGTGCCATAGCGAGAATTGCAAGAAACATCGCCACTGTTGCCGCGATTACAATAAGTTGTCGCTTGATCCCAAGTTTCAACCAGACATTCAGGTACTGCTGCACAATCGCCTCCGTCACGCCAGACGTTCTGCCTAGCTTCCCAGAGACAAATGACTCATCGGGCTTAACAACCCGTTAGTGCAATCCAGTCTATATCGATTGAAGAACAAAGGATGAAAACGATGGCAAACGCAGATATCACACCAGAAGACATTCCTTCAAAAAACTCCAAATTGCCAATTATCATTGGCCTTGTACTCGCCCTCATTGGTGGTGGCGGCGGTTTCTACGCGACATGGTCAGGTGCGATTCTCCAAGCGGATAAAACCGCAGACGAGGCTTCTTCTGATAGCCTGAAAGTTCAGGATTCGTTTGGCGACATCGCCTTTGTCCCCGTTGAGCCCATGACGATTTCCGTTGATTCTCAACCCGAAGACAAATTGTTGCGGTTTCGCGCGCAATTAGAGGTCCCGAAAGCCTATGAAGATGACGTCACTAAATTGCTGCCGCGCGTAGTCGACGTACTCAACAGCTATTTACGTGCATTGGAAGTTGCCGATCTCGAGAATCAGGCCGCCCTCACGCGGCTGCGTGCGCAGATGCTGCGGCGCGTACAAGTAGTCACAGGACCAGAACGCGTCAACGACTTCCTCATCATGGAATTCGTACTTACTTAAAGGAGCCCATAATGGAAATTTTTGCGGATTTACTTCTGGCACTCGGGGCTTTTGGAGCTGGCGCGTATTGCCTGATTTTAGGCCGTCGCTTGAATCGCTTCAACGATCTGGAAAAAGGTGTCGGCGGAGCTGTAGCCGTCCTGTCTGTTCAGGTTGATGACCTAAACAAGTCACTTGTTAGCGCTCAAGAAACTGCAGCTACTTCTGCGAAAACTCTTACCGAACTGACAGAACGCGCGGAAGATATGTCACGTCGACTAGAGCTACAGATGGCCTCATTGCATGATATTCCACAAGACAAAGAGCCTGAAGCACCTTCGCGGGAAGAGCCATTAGAACCTCCCAAGCCATCAACTACCCCAATGTTTTCGCGGCGCGTTCAGTCCATTAATCCGGAGGAAGCAGTATGAGAATGACAAGAGTGGCAAGCATACTGGCGAAAACGAAACGGGTGTCCGTCACACTCATCGCCACACTGCTTTTCGGTTCCGCCTGTATAAGACTTCTCACAGGAACAAGTGAAGTATTCGCACAGGATTCACAACTTCCCAATGCAATGGTGCCACCAATCGCGCCGTCCAACACGCCTAATACTCAAAAAGATACCAAGGATTCGACAAATACGAAAAATCTCGAATCTCTGGAACGCAACGACCTATCAGGATTAGTAAAATCATTATCAACCCGCGAAAAAGTGCTACTGGAACGTGAGCAAAAGCTTGAAATGCGGTTGAAAGCGCTCTCTATCGCAGACACTGAAATTGAGAAGCGCCTTAAGATATTGACCGGGGCTGAAGAGGCGCTGCGTAGCACTCTCGCACTGGCCGATCAAGCTTCTGAGAAAGACCTTCTTAGGCTCACATCTGTCTATGAAAATATGAAACCAAAAGAAGCAGCAGCGCTCTTTGAGGAAATGGAGCCAAATTTTGCTGCAGGTTTTCTTGGGCGGATGCGCCCGGATGTGGCAGCTTCCATAATGGCTGGTCTAACACCGCAAGTTGCATATTCAATTAGCGTCATACTCGCAGGCCGAAACGCAAACGTTCCGAAAACTTAGTCTGCCTTCAAGCATATACATACAGATACAAACCTTCGCCTTCAGATTTAAATTGAGGATAACATGTTCGGACTTATCGGTATTATAACAATCTTGGGCATGGTATTCGGGGGGTACCTTCTTGCCGGCGGTAAAATGGGTATCATTCTTAAGGCTTTACCCTTCGAAGCGATGATGATCTGTGGGGCTGCTGCAGGTGCATTCCTGATTAGCAATGATATGCCAGCAGTGAAACATACGCTTAAAGATATAAGTAAAGTTTTCAAAGGTCCAAAATGGAAACATGAAGACTATACAGACCTTCTTTGTCTTCTCTTTGAGCTTATCCGGCTAGCAAGGCAAAATCCAGTTGCAATAGAAGAACATATTGAAGGCCCCGATGAGTCTTCTATTTTCTCGAAGTATCCTAAAATTCAATCAGATAAAGAAGCTATCGCTTTGATATGTGACACAATGCGATCTGCATCAATGAACTATGATGACCCACATCAAGTTGAGGAAGTCCTAGAAAAGCGAATAGACGCAAACCGCGAGCACGCACTGCATTCTAGCCACGCCATTCAAGTTGTCGCTGACGGGCTACCCGCCTTGGGTATCGTTGCAGCTGTGCTGGGAATCATCAAGACTATGGGCTCCATCGATCAGCCTCCAGAGGTCCTTGGTAAACTTATCGGCGGGGCACTGGTCGGTACGTTCTTGGGCGTATTTCTAGCGTATGGATTTGTCGGCCCATTCGCAGCAAAAGTGAGCGATGCTACAAAAGACGAGGCAAACTTCTATCAGCTTATCAGGGAAGTCCTAGTTGCAAACCTGCACAATCACGCCACGAATATCTGTATTGAAGTCGGTCGACAGAATACACCCTCCCATTGCCGGCCAAGCTATAGTGAGCTTGAAGATGCGCTGAAGGCCTTAAAGCAGGAAGTAGCATGAAGTTATTAGCATTTTTCCTGCCACTAGCTCTTTTGGCGGCACCAGTCTCACATGCAGAGCCACTTATAATTAGATCAGGCGACCATGCTACATTTAGCCGAATAACTATCCCTTTGCCGTCCACTCAGGACTGGGAAGCAACGCAAACAGAGAAGGGTGTGGAAATTTATCTCCCCGAATTTACTCAAGGCTTTGATACAAGAAGTGTATTTATGCGGATGCGATCAGATCGAATTTCGGCAATAGGAAAAACAGAAAGTAGACTTCTATTTAGCGTAAATTGCGACTGCATTGCTTCAGCGTTTGTAAGTGGCCAGCTTCTCGTTCTCGATATCGGCGATAGAGGTTCCAAGCTTACTGGTCCATTGCTAGAAGGCCCTAAGAACCAAAGGCCTCGGGTCGAGGCCGGTACCGTTTTCGGTGTACAGCGAAGACCCACTATTCCATGGCTTGGAAGCCCCCCACCATCATATTACCCCCATGTTTCCGACCCCATAAACTCACCGGTAGTCGCAAGTAGTGAAAACAGCCAGGAAGAGAACGTTCTGCGGGAGGTTGAAAGAACGCTAGTAGCAGAAGTGGCAAACGCGGGATCTTCTGGACTACTTCAAGCCAGTCCTGGATCAAATCGATCGCAGACAGGATCAACGAGTCTTCGACAACAGCCACCGACCCTCAAAGCACAGGAATTGCCTGAGATACTACAATCCCCATCTCAGAATATTAGAGTGATCAAAGGCTTTGATCTTCCTAGCGATAATAAAGGTTTGCCTTCTGACGGCGCTTCTCCTGCATTCATCTGTCCTGATGACGGCGCTTTTGCCATTGAGACTTGGGCCCAAGAGACTAGTTTCTCCGAACAAATTGGCTCGGCGCGAAAAAACATGATGAATGCGCGTGATAGTTTAGTCCATTCAGCGACTATTCAACTTGCTAAATCATATATATATCATGGTTTTGGAGCAGAAGCACTCGGCGCCCTCGATATGCTTGATCATCGAACATCTAGTGAGGCAGGCTTAGCCACTATAGCCCATATACTTGAGTACGGTTCTGCCCCTTCCAGCTCCTTGCGGCATCTCACAGAATGCAAAACAAATTCAGCGCTCTGGGCTATCATGGCGTATCGAGAACTTCCTTCTGATATCGCTGTAAATACCGCTGCCGCTATGCGCGCACTTAACCGTCTACCTCACAATTTGCGGACAATTATTGCACCCGGGTTAAGCGATCGACTCCTGAAGTATGGCAATTCAAGTGCAGCAGCCGCCGCACTGCGGAGTATTCAAAGACACAGCGCGCCCCTCTCGCCAGATGCTGAGATGGCCCGAATATCGCTGCAACCTGTTGACAGCGACTCACTGCAAGCCTCACTGAGCGAAGTGGTGCTATCGAATGGAGCTCGTTCACCAGAGGCTCTTGCGAAACTTGTGAAGTCTAAATTAACCAATAATGACGCGATCCACACAGATACATCATTGCTTCTAGATGCTTACAGCCAAGAATTTCGTGGAACAGAAATCGGAGATACGCTTCAGCAACTACGCATTCAGGCGCTTGCTCAAAACAAAAAATATGAAGAAGCTTTTGCAGCGCTTCGTAGCTTAGCCCCATCCCTATCACCAGATGTGGATGCTAGACTAAAAACCACCATTATGCAGAAGGTCACTCTCAACGGCGATGATTCAACGTTTATACAGCAGGTTTTTCGGCAGGGCATTCTCGATAGTGACACCCTGCCGGATACTGTTCGTATGGAGATCGCGGGTCGCCTGCTGGATTTAGGCTTCGCACTTGAAGCACAGAAAGTAATCAAGAAAAACTCAAGTCACTCAAGCACCAGACGCCAAAAAGTTCTGTCCGCCCGTGCCGCGCTCGCCTTGCGGCAGCCATTTCAAGCATTGGCCGACATAATGGGAGTAGAAGGCCCAGAAGCAGCGCAAATAAGGGCCGAGGCCCTGCAAAGGACTGGCCAATACGTTCAGGCGTTCACGGCGTATTTGCAAAGCGGATCCAACACCGAAGCTATCGAAGCTGCCTGGCTAGCAGACGATTGGCAGGGTATCATTACACAAGACACACCAACATTCGGCGGAATAGCGATGCTATTACAAGAAGACCAAAACCAGGGAGCTGAAGACGTTGGGCAGCTCGAAAGCGCCGCAATTGCGCTTAGTGAGAGTAGTACTGCGCGCGAAGTTCTTGAAAACCTTCTCGCGGATGAGACGCTAGACCTGCAACCTGATTCTGGAAGCTTTTGACCCACTAAGACCAGCTTAGCGGCCATTTGAAGAACTTTTCAATTGATTTTCTCATACTCAGACTTTCGCTGCTATCCATAACCAATTGTAAGTGATTGCCTACTATTTCATTAGATATAGAAGGAAAATTTCATGAACCTTTCAATTGGTGCTCTTTTTCAGCCAACCGTTTTACTCACACTCGGTCTAATGGCGATCATCGTTATGATGATCTTGCCAATGCCACCTTGGGTACTGGACATTGGACTTGCTGCTTCCTTCGCGTTAGCGATATTAATATTTACAACTACTCTGTTCATTGAACGTCCGCTTGATTTTTCGGCATTTCCAACTGTGCTGCTTGCGTCCTTAATGCTCCGCCTATCTCTCAATATCTCCTCAACAAAGCTCATCATCGGTGAAGGTCACACAGGCACAGATGCCGCAGGAGACGTTATTGAAGGCTTCGCCCAGTTTGTCATGGGTGGCTCCATTTTTTTAGGTCTTGTTGTTTTTTGCGTCCTACTGATTGTCAATTTTATGGTTATCAACAAGGGCGCGACCCGCATGGCGGAGGTTGGTGCGCGATTCGCACTCGATGGGATGCCAGGAAAACAGATGGCAATTGATGCGGATATGTCGGCAGGAGCCATTTCGCATCTCGAGGCAAAGGACCGTAGATCTCAAGAACAACAAGAAACAACTTTCTTTGGCTCACTGGATGGAGCCTCTAAGTTTGTTAAGGGTGACGCAATCGCAGGCCTCTTAATCACCCTTCTGAATCTAGTCGCGGGCTTGATCATGGGCACTCTTGTCCATGGTATGCCAATTAGTGCAGCTTTCGAAACCTATGCAATCTTGACAGTAGGTGATGGGCTCGTTTCCCAGATCCCTGCTGTAATCATCTCGATCTCATCTGCACTATTGTTGGCAAGAGGTGGAGCAAAGGGGGCGACAGATCTCGCCATTTTTTCTCAGTTAGGCAAACATCCTGCCGCGCTTGCAACAGTCTCAGCACTCCTAGCACTCTTTGCATTGGTGCCCGGCATGCCCTTTCTACCATTCATCTCAGGAGCGATACTTCTGGGATTTCTATCTTACAGGGCGTTTCATCGACGTTCACGAGAGACAGAGGAGTCACTGGAAACTCCAAATGAAGAAGCACAGCCCAGTGAAAAACTGTTGGGTGACGTACTTGAACTGGACGATGTGCATGTCGAGTTCGCGCCTGATCTGATTGGTATTATTCTTGATCCTGGAACAGGTCTAGACGCGCGGATCGTTAATATGCGCACACATGTTGCGTCAGTTTTTGGCGTTATCCTTCCCGAAATACGGCTGACCGATAATCCCAATCTTCCGCAGGGGACATACGTTCTGCGCATCCAAGGTGTCGAGCAAGCGCGTGCCGTGGTGAACCCCAACGAGATTTTGGCACTGGCACCGGAAGACCCTGATCAGTTACCAAGCGGTGTTGACACAGTTGAGCCAGTTTATGGGGCGCCCGCGCGATGGATTAATTCGAAGGGTGAGGAAGAGGCAGCCATGGCTGGCATTACTCTCGTAGCCCCCGTGGAAGTTCTAGCTACGCATCTTTTAGAGGTCATAAAGCGAAATTTCCCTCGCTTGTTGACGCTCAAGTCACTGCGGCGCCTTCTGGCAGAGATGGTGAATATTTCTTCTCCAACCCGCGCTGATGCAAATAGAAAGCTGCTAGACGAGCTCATACCAGACAAAGTACCAATTGATGTTCTGCACTCGGTATTGAGGCTCCTGTTGGCAGAGCAAGTATCAATCCGAAATCTCCCCCTGATCCTTGAAGCTACTGCAGAAGCACGCGGGCAAAATGCCAGACCGGAAGCAATATGCGAACTGGTCAGGCAACGGCTGGGATTTCAGTTGATCGCGGAAGTCAGGCGGGAAGACGGGACGTTGCCACTCATACAGCTTGCACCAGAATGGGAAGATACGTTTTCCTCGTATCAAGTAGATGCGGAGAGGGGTCTCGATATCGCTCTCCCACCAGATCTATTCAATCAACTCGCAGACGGTATTTCAGAGAAGCTCAATGAAGCAAATAAGCATGGAGTATTTCCGGCGGTCATCACAAATACTCGAAGACGGCGCTTCATACATACAGTCATGCGAACGAAAGGAGTGAACACGCCCATCTTCTCATTCGAGGAAATTGGCGTGGATGCAAGGCCATCACTAGTAGGAGTGGTCCCTGCATGATTGAAGCTATTGCTGAACTGTTTGAATTGACAGAGATTATTCTTTGGCAATGGTTCACTGTATTTCTTCGGGTAGGTGCGTTAGTGAGCCTCCTTCCAGCATTTGGTGAGCAGTCAGTTCCCGCTCGCGTAAAGCTCGGGATTGCACTGTCATTTACTATGATCACCGCACCTGCAGTCTCGGTTCCTACCCTGACAATGGACCTCGATATGATGGTATGGGTGTCAATTACCGAGACTCTCGCTGGTCTGTTATTGGGGATCAGCATTCGGCTATTTATCCTTGGATTACAAACGGCAGGTTCTATCGCTGCCCAATCAACATCGCTTGCACAAATTCTCGGCGGTGCTGTGGCAGAGCCTGTTCCTGCCATGGGTCACATACTCGTCCTTGGCGGTCTCGCCCTCGCTGTTATGATGGGACTGCATATCCGCGTGACTGAATTCGTCATCTTTTCATACGAAATTCTACCAGTTGGCCAACTTCCTTCTGGCGTCGATGTATCGGCATGGGGGCTGAGCCAGATTAGGCGAGTTTTTGCACTTGCATTCACACTTGCCGCTCCCTTTGTCATTTTATCGGTGCTCTACAACGTAGCGCTTGGCGTAATTAACAAGGCGATGCCTCAGCTCATGGTCGCATTTGTCGGCGCACCAGTGATAACTGCGGGCGGCCTCGCGATACTCTGCCTGTGTGCACCTGTTCTCCTTACTACCTGGCTCGAGGCACTGAATAGCTTTCTGGCCAACCCTTTGAGTTTGGCTCCATGAGTACCGACCAAGATTCTAGTGACAAGAGCTTTGACCCGACTCCTCAAAAGCTACTCGAAGCAAGAAGGAAGGGGGACGTTGCAAAATCGAACGACCTGCTGACGGCTTGCGCATATTTGGGACTGTTGGTTGGACTCTTCGGTATAGGGACCGCGGGCCTACTAAAGACCGGCATGGCACTGAAGGTTCTAATTGACCGATCCTCCGAACTAGCCTTGCTATTCTCCAAGGGAAGCGCGACCACCCTTTCCGCAGGGCTTTTGCAGGACATATTTTGGGGCCTTGCACCAATTTTTGGCTTACCTGCTCTTGGGGTCATACTTGCACTATTCGCTCAAAATGCGTGGGTCATCGCACCAAGTAAGCTGGAACCAAAATTAAACCGGATCTCGCTTATCGCAAATGCCAGAAACAAATTTGGGCGTGACGGGATATTCGAGTTCCTGAAGAGTTTTACTAAGCTAGTAATTTATTCCTGCATGCTAGCACTGTTTATCTACGTTTGGTTGCCAGAGATGATTTCTGTGGTTCAGACAGACCCGAATACTGTTATCTCTTTATTGCTGAGGACATGCTTTGGCTTTCTAAGTGTGGTGGTTATTGTATCTGGCATTATTGGGGCCATCGATGCCCTGTGGCAGCATGCCTCGCATCTCCGCAAGAACAGAATGTCTCGTAAAGACATTACTGACGAGGCGAAAGATAGCGAAGGGGACCCACATCAGAAACAAGAAAGGCGCCAAAGAGCGTTTACAGCATCACAAAACCAAATGATGCGAGATGTGCCAACAGCTGATGTAATTATTGTAAACCCAACACACTATGCCGTCGCACTGAAATGGAGTCGCCTACCTGGTCAGGCACCCGTGTGTATTGCCAAAGGTATCGATGAGATCGCCTTCAATATCCGTCGGATCGCAGCTGAAAACGGCGTTCCAATTCACTCTGATCCACCCACGGCCCGAGCTCTATTTGCGGGCGTAGATATAGGCTCACAAATCCGCCAAGATGATTTCGCGCCTGTCGCCGCGGCAATACGATTTTCTGAAGCAATTCGGCGAAAGGCAAAAGGTGCTGTATGAAGAAATTGCGGACTCTTAAGGATATGAACTTGCTCGTTGATATGAAGTATCGAAAGGATACAGAGGCCTTTAGCAAGCTACTTCAGCAAGAAGAAATGCTCCGCAACTCCCTTATCAAGCTTGATCAATATCGCGCTGAGGGGGGCCATGATCATAACTATCACCAAAGAGCAATTGGGGCCGACATCATGTGGCACGCTTGGGTTGGCAAGAAGAAGCAAGAGATCAACCAAAGACTTGCTCATGTACTAGCGAAAAAAGAGCTATGCCGCGAACAGGTCAAAGCTTCATACGGCAAGGTTCTGGTAACCAGAGAGCTTGCAACGGCACATAGCCTCCAGACCCAGAAGCGGAAAGCACAGATACAGCTGCTGAATGCAATTGGGGCGCATGCGAACCCATTGCTTACGGACAAAGCTAACTAGGAAAGCCCACTCCACTATATGTCTATTCTTTGACCTATATCCGCTGAGTAGGCACTTTAATCTTTTTGCGCCTACAAATACTCGAACATAGTTCACCCGCCTTATGACACGGCATAGACGGTTTCCATTATTTATGTCGGTCGAGGAAATTCGAACTATTTTGGCTATAGCGTAGTGTTTATCGTAAGAATTGATAAAAGGCCCAGACGAATAGCGAAGCATAAATTGTTTTCAGGCGCCCCCCACTACGCCCTAAGGAAGGGGTTCCACAAGTGGTACATGCTTTCACCGGCGAAAGACTGATTACATGGAAGCCATATTTGATCGTTTTTAGTCACAACGGGCAATTAAGGGAAGATTGCGTTCGTCAAGATTTCTACTATCGTATTGTCCTAGGCGCTATCCGTGTTATCAAACCAGATGTCGCATATCAGCGTCTAGTGAAACCAGAATGACCCGGATAAGTCTTACAGATCATTCGGATTGGGCCTCCGCAATGAGATCGATCGAAATATTTAGACTGGATGCTAATAGTCTTGCCTAGCGATTTCAACAATGAGGACATCCTTCACCTTCTCTCCACTTATATCTCGTTGTGCAATTTCTTTAAGTGCTATTCTTAAAGGTTTGAGCGTTTCAGCGTCAGTAAAATTTCCTTCAAATCCACCAATGTTCGCGTGATCAAACAACACCTGCAGGAAACTATCTCTTAGTTTCGGTTCACGAAGAAGTACCTCTTCACTGGCACCAGCAGAGAGCTCTAAACTCAGGGCCATCACCACAAGCGAGGCTATCTTGTCCTCTTTGATAATTGGCACGACAAACTGATTGCTGAGTTGAAGGAACTCATTCGGTTCTTTCTCTTCATCGCTCTCGACAGCATCATCTTTGCTTTCGACATCTGCTTTTTCTTTTTCTCCGGCAGGACCTTCAGGGAGTTCCAAGCCAGCGTCGATTGTGGATGCTTCCGGCCGCAAGAATATTCCTGCACCAACACCAGCGCCAATTCCAACAAGCAGTAGAACGAGAGGAATAATTTTTTTCACAGTTAAACGCTCCTTTTAGAATGGCAAAACTGCGTCTAGGACTTGTTGGCCGATACGAGGCTGCTGCATGTCGCTGATCTGACCACGCCCTCCGTAGGAAACCCGCGCAGAGGCAATTTTGTCATAGGTTATTTCATTTTGTCGCGAGATGTCTTCAGGTCTAACAAAACCGGTAACCATCAACTCTCTTAGCTCGAAATTTACGCGCAGTTCCTGACTGCCAGATATGGACAGCACACCGTTTTGCAATACGTCGACGACAGTCGCTGCTATCCGCAACTCTAGCTTTTCATTGCGGCTCACCGAGCCATCTCCTGAAGAGTTGCTTTGCGAGCTTAACCCAACCAGTTCATTTGACGTTGCACCTTCAGGGAGCGCTTCATCGAGGCGCTGCGGAATGCCGATCAAGCCAGGAATACTAAGATTCTCTGAACCAGAACGGCTACGATCGGACGAGTTGGAGATCTCTGCACTGTCGTCAATTTCAATCACAACAGTAAGAATGTCGCCACGTACTACCGCACGGCGATCACCGAGCAAGGATGCACGGGACGGCGACCACAAAGAGGCAGCATCGACGGGCCTTTGGTCAAGAACCACAGCAGGAAGGCCTGGATCAACCATCGCGCGTACTTCTGGAGCATCCATCGGAGGAGTAAAACTGGGTGCTTTGCCAATATGGTCCGAACGACCATTGCATCCCACGGTTAACCCCAAAACGGCAATACCCCCCCATTTCACAAGCATATTCATTTTTAGTTCCTTACTTCGATCATGCCGTTAGCCATGATTTGACCAGAAATTGTTGCTCTTGAGCCGAGATTCATAACCCGAATCCGGTCACCGATGGCCCCGCGCTCTAATGCGCGACCTTCTGTATTTATGCTGATGCCATTGGAGCGGAAGCGTAGCTCAACAATCTGATTTCGCGTGATGATTGCTGGGGGACCAATCTCCCCTAGAAGGATCGGCCGCCCTGCGTAAAGCGCCACACGTGCTTCTTGGCCGACGACATCCGAGACGCGCGAAAACCCTGTCGCCAGATCGCCTTTTGCAACTGTTACATCTGTTTCGGTTATGATTGAATTCGGCCTGATCGTGCGCGAAGAGATCACCGTATCTGCAAAGACAGGGAACGCAAAGACAGCCGCGGATGCAATAGACAACCCCCTCATCAGCGCACCTGTGTCGTGGCACTCATCATCTGATCCACAGCAGAGATGACTTTTGCATTCATTTCATACCCGCGCTGCGCCTCGATGAGCTCGGTAATCTCTCGCACGGCATCAACAGAGCTATCCTCCAAGTATCCCTGACGCAGTGTGCCAAGGCCGTCCTCACCAGGGGATGCTACAAGCGCAGGACCAGAAGCCTCGGTTTCGAGAAACATATTGCTTCCGATTGCCTCGAGTCCTTTGGAGTTCGTAAATCCTGTCAGCGTGAATTGACCCAAGAGCTGGCCCGCTGCCGCATCATCAAAGTAGGCGTAGACCTCGCCGCTGGCATTAATCGAAATACTTCGAGCATCGGCCGGAACGGTAATCTCCGGACCTACAGGGAAGCCTTCCGAGGTGACGATCAGACCCTCACCGGTCCGCTGTAGACTACCATCTCGGGTATAAGCCGTTTGCCCACTTGGTAACGTAACTTCGAGATATCCGAGCCCTTCGATTGCGACATCAAGGTCCCCATTCGTGGCAGACAAAGCGCCTTGTTGCAGATGGATACTAACTGCGGCAGGGCGGACGCCTAGGCCAAGCTGGACACCCGTTGGCAATACCGTACCGTCCGACGCATTTACTGATCCTGCACGCGCCATCTGCTGATAGTGCAGGTCAGCGAATTCCGCCCGACGTGCGTTGTAACCCGTGGTGCTCATATTCGCGAGGTTGTTTGAAATAGTCTCAACCCGCATCTGCTGAGCACTCATTCCTGTCGCAGCAATCTTTAAGGCGCGCATTGGCTCTCTCCTTTATTGAGTCTGTGTGAGGGTTTTGACGGCGGCACGAACGCGCTCATCTTCGGTTTTGAGAAAGCTCTGACCCATCTCATAGGCGCGTTGCACCTCGATCATCCTGCTCAGCTCGAGCAACGGGTTCACATTCGACCCCTCAACAAACCCTTGAAGCACGCGCGCGTCTTCCGCAGGTTCATCCCCTGCCTCGGCACGAAACATCACACCATCCTCGCGGACCATTTCCAATGGCTCCAGCGGCCGTACAATCGCCATTTGCCCCACTGGCGCGCCATCAACGCTAAGCGTACCATCAGAAGATACGGCAAGCTTCCCGGCACCTGTCGGCACAAAAAGTGGCGCACGTCCCGCATCCAACACTGGGAACCCGTCAGGAGTTACCAACTGACCCTCCGCATCGGGGGAGAAGGCCCCTGCCCGCGTTAATCTGTCTCCCATAGGCGTCTGGATGACAAAGTACCCGTCACCCTCAATCGCAAAATCGAATGTGCTGTTTGTTTGACGCAGACCGCCCTGTTCGAAGGATGTCTTACCAATGTTACCCTGCCCCATCGACAGCGACGCCGCATCATCAACTGACTTTACGTATTCGGAAAAAACAACACCTTCCGCGCGGAAGCCTGTCGTCGCGGCGTTCGCGATATTGTTTGCTACGACTTGCATTTCGCGCTGCAGACCGGACTGCCGACTAAGGGTGATGTAACTAGTGCTTTCCATTTTTTATCCTCCAATGATGAGCGGGATGATCTGGTCGTGGAAAAATGCGACAAGAGTATTGGTCATGAAGTGCATCGACATCCAGAACACGACCGCAATCGCGGCAAGTTTCGGAACAAAAGTCAGGGTCATTTCCTGCACAGACGTGAGCGCCTGCACGAGCCCGATTGACACCCCTGTAACCAGAGCAGCAATCAGGATCGGAAGTGAGATGATAAACGCGACCCATAGCCCCTGACGCATGGTGTCAAAGAACACCAATTCGTCCATCATTAGACGGGCATCCGCAAAATTTCCTGATAGGCTTCGACGACCTTGTTCCGGACACTCACAGCGGTCTCAACCGCCAGCTCAGTCTGAGCAAGTGCCTGTACCAATGCATGGGGATCCGCATTACCCATCATCGTGGATTGGGCAACTGTTTCGGAATGCGCCAATGTCGCGGCAAAATCGCCGGCGATATTGCGCATCACAGCCGCCGCACCCCCTTCAGCCGGAGCCGTAGCGGGTTTTGAGGACGCATAATTCTGAACTGCGGTAAGTGAATTCAATTCCATTCTGGAACTCCTTTATAGTGAGGTAAGGTTCACGCGAGTGCGTAAAGTCTTGGCTATTATTAGTTGCGAAGTAGCTGCATCAGGCTGCTCGACATTTTCCGTGCCTGATCAAACATTTTCAGGTTCGCTTCATAGCTGCGCTGTGCTTCACGCGCGTCGGCTAATTCGATCAAAAGGTTCACATTAGAGCCTGAATACTGTCCTGTTTCATCCGCTAATGGATGCGCAGGGTCGTAAATCTGTGACAAGTCTGTCTGATCCAAACGCACGCGCCCAACAGAAACTTCAGAGACCCGATCACCCTGACCAAGCGCCGTCTCGAAGGAGACTAGCTTACGGCGATACCCTGGTGTGTCGGCATTCGAGATATTCTCGGAGAGGTGACGAAGTCGTTGCGCTTGGGCCTGCATTCCGCTGGCTGATACGGAACGGGCAGATGAAAAATCTGACATTACGGTCTCCTTTAATTCGTACGGGATGCGGTGCGCAAAACGTCGAGCGCCGACTTGTAGATCGCCAGCGCGCGATCGTGGTGGCTTTTTGCTTGAGCAGCCTTCAGCAACTCACCCTCAAGGGAGATGGTATTTTCATTTGGATTGTCGGTTTTACGCATATCCGTCGGCGTCATTTGGAATGCAGTATTGCTGCCATTCAAATGTCCTTCGCGGGTCACGCGTTGATTCCCCGCGCTGTCCGGCCCGGAATATAGCGTAGAAAAAGGAGCTAGCTCCCTCCCTACATATCCAGGTGTATCGCTATTTGCGACGTTCTGAGCGATGAGCGCCTGACTTTGCGCGGCATGACCTGCCATCGCAGATGCTGTCTTGAAGACGGATAAATTTTCAAACATCGGGATTCTCCCTGCTGCGGTTTCACAAAGGCTTAAGGGTGATTCCTTTAGAAACAGTGAGCAACAACCCAAGGAAAATCATGACAGATGCTTCACTCATCGACGGACTCGTGGCTCACATCGCAAGCCTCAAGCCTGTCCGCCCCGTCGGAAAAGTGAGCCGCGCAGACGGCGCGACGCTTCATATTAGGGGGCTGGAAGGCGATGCTTCCCTAGGTGATGGCCTGCAGGTCTATCGAAAACGCGGCGCGCCCTTGAGCGGGGAGGTCGTTCAAATTAAAGACGATAGCTTGGTAATGTTGGCCGAAGATCGACCTGAGGGCGTCAGCTTGGGTGACCGTGTTTCGCTGCTCTCGCCCGCAATGATTGCCCCTTCGTCAAACTGGCTCGGGCGGATTATCGATCCTTTGGGAAACCCTCTGGACGGGAAACCTCTGTTACGGGGCGCTCATGAACGCCGCCTACTTTGCCCACCACCAAAAGCGGCAGGCCGTCGCCCCTTTGGTCAGCGGTTGAGTACAGGAATGGCTGTTACAAATACGATGCTTCCCCTTGTGCAAGGGCAGCGCATGGGTCTGTTCGCTGGCTCAGGTGTGGGTAAATCAACTCTTCTTGGACAGTTTGCACGCCACATGGACGCTGATGTCGTTGTAATTGCAATGATCGGCGAACGCGGCAGGGAATTGCGCCATTTTGTGGATGAAGTCCTTGGGAAAGATGGGTTGGCGCGGGCCGTTGTCGTCGCTGCGACGTCCGATCAGTCACCCCTTTTGCGGCGGCGCTGTGCATGGACGGCTATGGCTGTCGCTGAACACTATCGCGATCAGGGTAGATCCGTGTTGTTCTTGGCAGATTCGATTACACGATTTGCGGAGGCACATCGCGAGGTCGCCGTTGCGGCTGGAGAAGCGCCCGTACTGCGCGGTTATCCTCCTTCGACAACACATCTGATAACCTCACTATGTGAACGCGCAGGGCCAGGTATGGGTTCTCAGGGTGATATTACTGCAATTCTTAGCGTTCTTGTCGCGGGTTCGGATATGGATGAACCTATTGCCGATATCTTACGTGGCGTATTGGACGGCCATATCGTCTTGGACCGCTCTATCGCCGAGCGAGGTCGATTTCCCGCGATTGATGTGCTGCGTTCAGTTTCCCGAAGCCTGCCGGCAGCTGCGACAGCGCGGGAAAACGAGATTCTGGCGCAGGCTCGAAAGATGCTAGGCCTCTATGATGAAAACGCGATGATGATCCGTGCAGGTCTCTACTCGTCTGGCACCGACCCTGAAGTCGACAAAGCGATACAGTTCTATCCTGAAATAGAATCTTTCATGGCCAAGACAGAAGCCGACGATCCCCAAAGAAGTTTCAGCCAGCTTGAACTCATCATGCGGCGTGCGGGCATTTCAAAGTCTTAACCCCCACGCAAAAGCGTCAATGCAATAGAGTTTGAAGAGAAGGAACTGTTGAATTGAGAAATCTGATCACGAACGATATATTTTGTTATCAAATCTTGCACGGCTTCGGGATCGCTGAAAATACTCAGGTCATCCGTACCAAACTCACTCTTCGCACGTTCCTTAAAGACCTTCAGCTGTTGATCAATATCAATCTGGCCAAATGAAGAGGGAAGGTTAAGTGCCTTTTCAAACAAATTTCGAAGCGGCGGCTCCCCCATTAGGGTGAACCATTTCGCATCGTTAGACATGTCCTCTTCCGCCAAACCACCCATTTCACGCTCAGCATAGAGCGCAAAACGCATTGATTCATTCTGTTGACCAGCAGCGACTTCAAACTCGATTGCCTCATACCGATCAATAATGGCTTCAGCAAAAACAGGCTGCCCCGTCTTTAAGAATTCTCCCGGGCCAAAGCCGAAGGCCTGCGACATTTCTTTATATCGTGGATCAGTAAACCGATTGGCCAGTGCGTCATCATTCACACTGCCTTCTTCAAGAATTTTTCGGATGAAAAACTGGCTGTTGATGTCATCCTGAAGACCAAATGCGCCAAGCGCCACAGTCAGCAGTTGTCGATCATCGACAAGCTGTTCAGCCGTTTCGATCTTGCCAATGTTCTCACGAAAATAGTCAGTAGTACGTTGAAGCTGCGCACTTTGCGTGAACGCACTGAACTGATTATCATAGGTCGCTTGTAAAAAACGCCACCCACCCAAACCGCCGATAGGTATTACGGGCTGAAACATCAGTTTGGCCGCACGGCCAGTAGCCGCTCTTCACGGTCGAGAAGGGACCGCAGTGCTTTCAAAGTGCGGTAGTGCTGCTTTTCGATGATGGCCTGGCTGGCTTCCGCCAAAAGCTGTCGACTGTCCGGATCCGTGAAAACCTGACTAAGCTCTTCAATCTGCTGTAAAAGGGGTAAATGCGCTGCATCCGCTTCCCGATCCCCGGACAGGACAAGCTGAACGGCGAATAGGGCGCGACGCACGGGCGTCTTCGCATCTTCAGGGTGGATCGCATCGCGCAGACGCAAAATTTTCGCATCCGGCGTCATTATGGCCAACCGGCTGCGTCGATCACCATTCTCTATCACAGCACCATTGATCAGCACCCGCTCTTTTGGACCCAGCTTAAGGACAAGACCACTCATGTTGGATTCCAATCTATTTCAAGCCACGCAAAATTGCGGTGTTCACCTCTAGAAGAGGAATGGCTGTGTCAGTCCGCGCGAGTACTTTGCGGGTATGTTGTTCGGTGAACTGCGCCAGATAGATCAACCGTCCTCGCAGATCATCTGGCAGCAGGTTGTCAGGGTGCGCAACGTCTTGTGCCAATTTGCGCCAGAGCGTCTGATTTTCATGTATGGCCTCTACGAGCTTGTTAAAATTCTTGTCTTGCATCGCTGTTTTCATTCGCGAGGTTATGCGCGCGATCACGTCATATTCAGCGCGGCGTGACGACCTCAATGGCGCAGCATTTGGAGCATAGCCCTGATGGGCAAGAGTTGTTGCGTTCACGATTGTCCCTACTCATTATTAGCTGTGCTGGGGGCGCGCAAAAACACGCCCCCAAACGATTTTAAAACCCAGCGTCTTAACGGAAGAGAGACAGGATTGTCTGCGGTGCCTGATTGGCAATCGACAACGCCTGAACACCAAGCTGCTGCTGTGTCTGCAGCGCCTGAAGCTTGGCTGATGCAGCTTCCATATCTGTATCGACGAGTGCGCCAATACCAGATGTCAGAGCATCAGACAGTTTCGAGACGAAATTCTGCTGGTCGTCGATACGCTGCGCGCTTGTGCCCAAGTTGGCAGCGCCTGTAATTGCCGCCTCAAGCATCGTGGTCAGGTCGTCGAAGGCGGTCGCCGCAGTCGCTGCATCCGCAATGGTGGTCAACGTACCACCAGTGACGGTCGCTTCAAGATCAGCAGTAGCAACGTCAATAGTTTCCGCACTCGGTGAGCCCGAACCAACTCGAGAGATCGAAGAAACTACAGTCATCGAGGTACCACCTGCGCCATCAATATCCGTATTCAGCAGATTTACCCCATTGAACTGGGACCCCGCGATTGTCGCGTCAACTTGTTCCTTTTTGGCAGCCATCTCAGCTTCGATTTGATCGAAATCAGCACCTTCAGATTGCGCAGAAACGGCCAACTGCTGCATTTCCTTGAGTGTTTCCACAACAAGTTCCGCACCGGCACTGGCCACCGCCAAGGTTGAACCGCCTGTTGCAAGGCTGTCAGAAACGGCATCGAGGCTGGATACATCGGATTCCATCACTTTGGAAATGGCCCAGACGGACGCGTTGTCCTTGGCTGTAGCTACTTCTTTACCTGTAGAAATCGCGTTTTGCGTATCAGTCAGGTTCATGTTGATGGATTTGAGAGTTTGCAGCGCAACCATTGCGCCATTGTTTGTAAGAATGCTCGACATTGAAGCATGTTCCTTTCGTATGGGCGCTTTACGCCCGAGTAACGTCCTCACTGTTGTGGGACAGGAATGCCGTTCTGACTACTGCAGTACCCTACAGGGTGGCCGCGCCATCCGTGATCGGATGCCCTCCGAACATGCTCTCTTCAAGCTTTCTAACTTCTTAATGTTCGGCACTTCTGTGCTTCGCATTTGAATAAACTGATCCGCACAGTTGTCTGGCAAAACTCACTTCGCAAAATGAAGCGGTCAAGAAGGTCAGGCCCGCTTTTCAAAGTTTGGGCTTGGCTCCATCTCTACTCTCTTTTTCTGCCCCTGCGCGTCATAGGTATCGAGCGCACTACGTACCTGACGTAGGGCAGCCAATCGTGCTGCAACAGACCTTATTCCTTCCAACGCACCGTCCAGCAAAAGCTGATTGCGCTGCAACTTTCCTTCCAACGGTCTTATTTTCTCACGGTTATTCTGCACATCGCCTAACAGCAAATCCACAAGCTTTTCCTTCGCAGGCATCAGAGTTCCAAGCCCTTCCAGATCCCCTTCCAAAAGAAATGCGCGCTCTTGTTCAAGCAAGGCATCAAGTTTTTCAAATTCGGAATATTCAGTTGTCATTGTGCTGCTCCTTCAAAGATTCGAAAAGAGACTGAGCAAGCCCGATCCCGCCACCCTCAACAATATGTTTGGCCTGTTCTTGAACCAAGAATGATCCAAATTGATCCTCACCTGCGCCCCCACCAAAGCTTTCACTCGTTTTTCCAAGGCCAGCTGATTGGAGCATCTCGGAAAGAAAGGCGGCTTCAAGGTTTTGGGCCGCTTCCATGAGAGCCACATCCCGGGAGGAGGCGACCGGACTTGTTGAGGGCAACAATGCAGGAATCGGGATCATTGGGAATACTCCTTAAATTGATTGGATTTTGTCCAGCATGGACGCAAAGCGGTAAACAACTGGTAAGGAGGATTGTGTTTAGCTTTAGGAACTCGCGGCAGAACCCCGAAAGGCATTCACATGACTACCCCACTCGTACCAAATGGCACTGCTGTTTCTGCGCATCACAACACGATACCCGAAACGTCCAAATTCCCCGCTCCTGAGAAGGCTGATCCGGCCGAGGCAAATATCGGAGTGAAAGAACCTGAAATTGTCGAGTTTGCGGATTTGTTTATCGCAGAAACTGAAGCCATCTCTGCAAGTGAGGTGAAACCAACTGCGCCAAAGGTTGCGGGAGACGCAAAGACCGAGACAGCCAGCGCAAACGATGCAATCGACAAAGCAGCAGATGCGTCAGATCAGGATAAGGTGGCAAGTCCCGATACAGAAGATTTTCCGACGGCTCAGGCTCAGCAGGGCTCTTCCAGAAACGAGCCATCACAGCCGACTGCCGCCCCGAGCGTTCCCGCACATATTCCCAAACACCATGTTATTGGACACAGCAAAACTGATCAGCCAAAGCTCATGAATATTAGCGAGCAAAATCTGAAGAACAGCGATGGCACGGGGTTTGTTGGTTTCACTGCCGGAACCAGCCAGACAGAGGCGGTTTTCAACGCCCAAGACAAAAACCCAATCCAAACAGTGCAGAAGAATTTAGTGAGAGGAAATCAAACAGTTCCTACAGAGGCTGAAATTTCGACTGCGCCCGTCAAGCTTAGCGGCGCCAGCCTGCTGACAAGGCCAGCTGTAGCCGATGGTACACTCAAAATGCCAACCCCTGAAGGAATGGCAGCTACACCAAAACAAGCGCAGGGTCCGCTCCCTCCAGTAATTGAACATACTGGCCAGCGTCAGAGCCAAACCAGAGCAGGTCCTTCGCTTGAGGCTGTTGGCGTTGTTCGGGACACGGAACCATCCGCCAAGATGATGACGACACCAGAGAATGCGTCTCTAAACAGTGCAAAATCGACTGATACCAAGACATCCAACGCTGCCCAGACGGCCTATCTTCATCGGTCCGGCGATGTCGTTTCAAGACAAGATGGGCCGTTGCTGGCGGCGCAGACATCGTCGCAGTTTAAAGTAGCGAGTAGTGTCATATCTCCGCCGGCAACAGCCAAAATCCTCGTTTCTGGCGCTTCTCAAAACAGCGGCGACCCAAGCTTGTCGCTCCTTGTTCCGAGTGATGCACCCGAGAGCATGACCTGGGATCACATTCGGACAAACGTCCCGACGCAGGTCTCGACAGCAGCATTAAGGGCTGAGCTAGCCCCACAGGTTGCACGTCAGATTGGTGAAGCGATGGGTCAAGCATCGAACAGGCCTATCGAAATCGCTCTTTCTCCCAAAGAGCTGGGGCGCGTGCATATGTCTGTTGTCGCAGAAGACGGGACCGTGACTATCAACATTATGACAGAGCGTCCTGAAACCCTTGATCTGATGCGCCGCCACATTGATCAGCTGGGTCAAACCCTCCGAAATATGGGCTACGATTCAATCAATTTTGCGTTCGGCCAAGGCACAAAAGGGAATGACGCTTCAGACAAGAATCCACAACACACGTCCTCAGAGGCCGATACCCGCTCTCAACGGGACAACAACCAATCTGTAGAAGATGCTAACCCAATTATGCACGTCACAACTGCGTCAACGCAGGGTGTGGATATACGTTTATAAGGAAGTCCTATGATCTCTCCCACGCTCAATCCATCTAGTGTTACCGGAACTGCCAGTACAGCAGCCAACTCTCCTCAAGCAAAGGCTGTTTTATCATCAGACTTCGAAACCTTCATCCAAATGCTGACCACTCAGGCAAAGTATCAGGATCCTTTGGAGCCTCTCGACAGCTCGGAATATGCAGCTCAACTGGCTCAGTTCTCGATGGTCGAACAACAGGTCCTTTCCAATGACCTACTTACTGCTTTGGCAAATCAAGTCGGCAGCGGCAATATGGGACAAATGGCAGGGTGGATCGGAATGGAGGGGCGCACTACCGCAGCCGTGGCATTTGATGCCGCGCCGATAACTGTTCTACCCGACCCTCCTGTCGGCGCACAGGAAATGTCGCTGGTGGTCTATGATACGCAGGGACGTGAAGTTGACCGCGGCGCGCTTCCTGTCTCAGACAACCCGATCCTCTGGGCAGGTGTGCAGCAGAATGGGCAACCCGTGGCGCCAGGCCTCTACAGGTTTGAGATTGAAGCGACAGGCGCTGCAGGCGTCGAACTTCCAACGACGCAAGCCGAGACCTATGCGCGCATCATTGAGGTCCAGAACATCGGGTCCGAGGCGCGCGTTATCTTTGAAGGGGGCGCAGAAGCACCAGCAAGCGCTATCACTGCTTTGCGTGAGGCTGCCAGCTAACGATCGGCAAGCATGAAGGCGCCATATGCGAAGGGCATTGCTGCACGGCGAAACCGCCCCAATTCAAACCGTTTTAGTGGCGCGCGGATGGCATCGGGATAAGGTAATTCAGGCTGCTTACCCTGAACCAGTTGGGCAAGCAGCGCACCACTATAGCTGCCCATCGCGACGCCATTGCCATGGTAGCACATGCCAGCCCACAGTCCGCCATGGTCGGGCACAGCGCCGACAAAAGGCAGCATATTGCGTGCGAGGCAGACCATGCCAGACCAGCTGTGAGGTGTTTCGACAGCGCGCCACGCAGGGAACATGTGTTCAAAATCCTTTCGGGCTTTTTCGCGGGCGCGTTGTTCCGCGCGCGCGCCTGTGAACACGCCACCTCGCATACCAAACAGAAAGCGATTGTCTGGCATCAGTCTAAAGTAGTGCAGCAGATTTCGTGTGTCGAAGGCCATCTGCTTGGAAGTCCACCCTGCCGCATCCAACTCATCCGGCGACAGAGGGCGCGTAACGATCACATTTGACTGGCTCGGCAGATAGCGCCCAGCAAACCAATCGGGAACATTCTCGGAGGAGTAGCCATTCGTTGCCAGAACGACTTGATCAGCGCGCAACACACAGTCGCCGATCTGTAACGCCCATCCTCCCGCTTCACGGGCCAGGGCCGTGACGGGGCTGCTTTCGTAAATCTTCACACCTGCTCTTTGAGCCGCATCAACTAACCCGCTCAAATATTTTCGCGGGTTGAGACCAAAGCCCGCTTTGATGGTCAGCGCACCATGAAACGGCCCTACCAAACCTCGGTCGGCAAGGGCATGCGCAGCGATCAATTCATGTTCAACACCGTAGTTTTCGCGCAAGACCGCAGCATGGGACTTTAGCGTTGCAACGTCCTTCGGGCGATGTGCCAACACTGTTTCTCCGTCAGAATGACGATCAACATCCAATCCCAGCTCGCCAACCAAGGCATCGACAAACTGCACTGCTGCCAGCTCTGTGCGGCGAAACTCAATGCGACCCTGACGGCCGAACCGCTTATCTAGTGCGGCATCTTCCAGCATCCCGCCACCCAGACAGCAGAACCCGCCGTTGCGACCCGATGCCCCCCATCCGATTTGCTTCGCCTCAATGACGGAGACACGTACTCCCGCACGCGCGAGCTCAAGCGATGCAACAAGACCGGTAAACCCTGCACCAATAATAGCCACATCGGTCCGCTCGTCCTGCTCGAATGCAGGGAATTTGGGGATATCAGCCGTCTGGTCCCACCAGCATCCCGCACGCGGACCATCGCCATAGGCATATGCACCAAAGAGCTGCTTCACGCGGTGCGTTCAGCGGTCTGCGCATCCTGTTGCGCACGAACAGCACTACGTTTGGAAATCAGCGATGCCGCGATCACTCCTATAGTGACGATAGCAATCATAAGTGTCGAAAGCGCATTAATCTCGGGCGTGACGCCAAGGCGGACAGAGCTCCAAATCTTGATCGGCAACGTTGTCGAGGAGGGTCCAGACACGAAGGAAGCAATCACCAAATCATCGAGGCTCAGGGTGAAGGCAAGCAACCAGCCCGAAATCACAGCGGGTGCGATGATGGGCAGGGTCACAAGGCGAAACGCCTCAAAACGGTTGCACCCTAAATCGAGGGCAGCTTCTTCCAGCGAGCGATCAAAGCTAACCAGCCGTGAGGACACAACTACCGAGACAAAGCACATCGAAAACGTCGTGTGGGCAAGAACGATGGTAAGGATACCGCGATCAAGGCCAAGGCCGATGAACAACAACAGCAACGAAAGGCCCGTGATGACTTCGGGCATGACCAGCGGCGCATAGATCATGCCTGAAAACAGAGTGCGGCCGAAAAACTTGCCCGCATTGACGAGGACATAGGCGGCCATTGTGCCCAATATCGTTGCAACAGTGGAAGACATAACAGCCACTTTGATCGTCACCCAAGCGGCGCTTAGAAATGCCTCGTCGCGCAGTAGCTCTCCGTACCATTGCGTTGAGAATCCAGCCCAAACCGTCACCAGACGGGAGGCGTTGAAGCTGTAGATAATCAACAGCAGCATCGGTAGATACAGGAATGCAAACCCAAGCGTCAGAGAGGTGATGTTGAAGGTGCTAAGCCGCTTCATGCCTCTGCCTCCGCTTGTTTCTGCTGGTTCCGCTGGAACAGCACGATCGGGATGATCAGGATCAGCAACAGGATCACAGCCACAGCCGAAGCGACTGGCCAATCGCGATTGTTAAAGAACTCTTCAAACAGCACCTTACCGATCATCAATGTGCCAGAGCCGCCCAAAAGTGATGGGATCACAAACTCGCCCAGCGCTGGGATAAATACAAGGAAGCATCCCGCGATGATGCCGTTCCTTGAGAGCGGTATGGTGACGAGCCAGAAGGCCGTGAGCCGTGAACAGCCGAGATCTTCCGCTGCCTCGATGAGGCTATCGTCCATCCGCTCAAGCGCGGCATAGATCGGCAGTATCATAAAGGGCAAGTAAGTATAGACGATGCCGATGTAGACAGCGGTATTGGTGTTGAGGATAGTGAGCGGGTCGGAGATCATGCCCGTCCACAACAGGAATTGGTTCAGGAAACCTTCATTGCTCAGGATGCCGATCCACGCGTAGACCCTGATCAGAAAGGAGGTCCAGAAAGGCAGGATCACCAACATCATCAGAGTGGCCCGCCATTCCTGCGGCGCGCGCGCCATAGCATAGGCAATGGGATAGCCAACAAAAAGGGTGAGTAACGTTGAGATCAGTGCGATCTGCAGGCTGCTCAGGTATGCTTTGTAATACAGGTCATCCGTGGTGAGGAAGACAAAATTCTCGAAATCCAAACCTTGGATCAATGCGGAAAAGCCATCTTTGACGGTCGGCGTATAGGGCGGGATCGCGAGGGCGATGTCCGATAGCGAAATCTTGAAAACGATGAGAAACGGCACCAGAAACAGCGCCAGAAGCCATGCGTAAGGAACTGCAATCAAGGCGAAGCGGCGCATTCCTCAGTGCTCCAGCAGAACGCCAGCAGTGGCGTTCCAACGAATCCACACGGGGTCTTCCCATGTGATACCTCTGCGCGACAAACGCCGGGTGTTGGCGGTCTGCGCTTTGATGATCTGACCACCAGGCAATTCGACGTGATAGGTGCTCAAGTTGCCGAGATAGGCAATATCAAGGACCTTACCCTGCACGGCATTCTCGGCCTCTTCGGGTTTCTCTTTTGTGATGCTGATCTTTTCAGGCCGAATAGCGAGATGACATTCCTGACCCTCGGAGAAGGGTCGCTCCGAATGGGCTAGGATAGGGGCCTGATTGACGCCCCAATCGACAAAATACTGGTCCTTGCCATTGGCCTTTGCCGTGCCTGAAATGATGTTCACATCACCAATGAAATCCGCGACATATACGCTGTTCGGCGTCTCGTAGATGCCATCAGGTGTGGCAACCTGAATGATCCGCCCTTCGTCCATCACCGCCACACGGGAAGCGACGGTCATCGCCTCTTCCTGATCGTGGGTGACGATAACAAAGGTGGTCCCTGTAGTTTCCTGAATGTCCATCAGCTCGAACTGCGTCTCCTGACGTAGCTTTTTGTCGAGCGCGCCCAGCGGCTCATCAAGCAACAGCAGTTTCGGCCCTTTGGCAAGGCTGCGGGCAAGGGCCACGCGCTGACGCTGGCCCCCTGATATCTGGTGGGGTTTTCGGCGGGCGAACTTCTCGAGCCGCGTGAGTTTAAGCATCTCGGCCACACGCGCATCTATCTTGTCTTTGGGCAGCTTGTCACGGCGCAAGCCGAAGGCAATATTCTCGTAAACGCTCAGGTGCGGAAACAGGGCGTAAGACTGGAACATCATGTTCACAGCACGCTGGTTCGGGGGCACAGCGGCGATATCCTGCCCCGCCAATTCGATACGACCCTTTGTAACCGTCTCAAACCCCGCAAGCATACGCATCATCGTCGTCTTGCCACAGCCTGAAGGGCCAAGCAGCGCAAAGAACTCCTTGGCGTAGATGTCCTGCGTTAAATCGTCGATTGCTGTGAAATCGCCAAACCGTTTGGTCACCCCTTTGAATCGGATCAATGGCGTCTCGTTAGGGTCATTCCATGGGGCGAAAACAGGCGTGCTCACAAATGTGTTCCTTGCAAGGTCTCTAAGTAAGAAGGGCGGCGCATCCTGCACCGCCCTCTTTTGTCGCGATCAGATCAGGTGCCTGATTTGATCTTGGTCCAGCTGCGGGTGACAACACGTTGCACCTTTGGCGGGTAAGGCGTTGTTGTGAACAGGTTGTCCAAGGTTGCAGCATCCGGATAGATCGCTGGATCACCGCTCACATCCTCGACCAGAAACTCCTGCGATGCCTCGTTGCCGTTGGCATAGTAAACGTAGTTCGAGGCGGCAGCCATGTTCTCGGCGTCCATGATAAAGTTCAGGAACTTGTGTGCACCCTCAACGTTCGGGGCATCCACCGGTATTGCCATCTGGTCAAACCACATCTGTGCGCCTTCTTTGGCTGCGTTATAAGCGATCTCTACGCCATTTTCTGCCTCTGCAGCGCGGTCGCGCGCTTGCAGGATGTCACCAGACCACCCCACCGCTACGCAAATATCACCATTCGCCAGAGCGTTGATATATTCCGAGCTGTGGAACTTCTGGATGTAAGGACGCACCTTCATCATCACTTCTTCAGCCTTGGCCAATACCTCAGGGTCGTGGCTGTCGGGGTCTTCACCAATATACTTGAGCGCCATCGGCAGCATTTCGGCAGGTGCGTCGAGGAAGTGCACGCCACAATCGGCCAGCTTTTCCATGTTCTCGGGGTTCAAGACCAGTTCGAGCGAACCGATCGGCGCGTCTTCTCCGAGGATCTCACGTACCTTGCCTACATTTGCGCCAATGCCGGTCGTGCCCCACATGTAGTTGATGGAATAGGCGTTTTCGGGGTCGTACTGTTCCGTCCGCTCTGTGACCACATCCCACATATTGCCGAGGTTCGGCAACTGGGCTGTATCCAGCTTTTGAAACGCACCCGCGGAAATCTGGCGCTGAAGGAACGTGCCAGACGGCACGACTACATCGTATCCCGAACCGCCAGCCAGCATCTTTGTCTCGAGCACTTCGTTGCTGTCGAACACGTCATAGATGAGGGTGAGGCCGGTTTCTTCCTCGAACTTAGCCAGCAAGTCCTCGTCGATATAGTCGGACCAGTTATAAACGCGAACTTCTTCGGCGAGCGCCGCACCCGCAACAAGGGCAAGCGTGGCGGTGCTGGTCAAAATTGTCTTAATCATAGGAGTCTCCCATAGGTGACGCTGGTTTTCCCAGCATTGCACAGAACGTGATCAAATTTTGGGGCGCTTGCCAAGGCGATTCATCAATAATGGCGTTTCAATGCATGATTTTTGCTCAAACTTGACTTGGTAGGAGGCAGCACGCTGGATCATCCCGATTGACCGCGCAGGAATTTGATCATATTTTGATGCAAGCCAGATAATTGACCAATAGGGGCACCTCATGACTCTTGTTTCCAACCATCTTCCAACGTCTGAGTTGCAAGCTCTCGATGGCGCGCACCACATGCATCCGTTCACCACCAACGACGAGCTTAAAGACCGCGGCGCACGCGTTATCACCAGCGGCAAGGGCGTGTATCTGCGAGACAGCGAAGGAAACGAGATACTTGATGCGATGGCGGGTCTTTGGTGCGTGAACCTCGGATACGGCCGTGACGAGCTGGTCAAAGTTGCAGCGCGCCAGATGCAGGAACTGCCCTACTATAATACCTTCTTCAATACGACGCACACGCCCGCGATTGCCTTGGCGGCCGAGCTGGCAAAGCTGGCCCCCGAAGGATTGAACCACGTCTTTTTCGCAGGATCAGGGTCGGAGGCGAATGATACCAATCTGCGGATGGTGCGGGTCTATTGGGCCGAGAAAGGGCATCCTGAAAAGTCCCATATTATCAGTCGTAAGAATGCCTACCACGGGTCTTCCGTCGGCTCTGGCTCACTCGGCGGCATGACGTACATGCACGCGCAAGGGGGCATGCCGATCCCAGGCATCCACCACATCGGGCAGCCCGATTGGTACGCGGAGGGCGGCGATCATACGCCTGAAGAATTTGGCCTGATGCGCGCTCAGGAGCTTGAGGCGAAAATTCTGGAGCTTGGCGCCGAGAATGTCGCCGCATTTATTGCAGAGCCAGTGCAAGGGGCGGGCGGTGTAATCGTTCCGCCAACCACCTATTGGCCCGAGATCCAACGCATTTGCGACAAGTACAATATCCTGATTATTGCGGATGAGGTGATCTGCGGTTTTGGGCGCACGGGCAATTGGTTCGGCTCAACCACGATGGGCATCAAGCCGCACATTATGACCATCGCAAAGGGTCTGAGCTCGGGCTATGTGCCGATTGGCGGCTCGATCGTGTGTGACGAGATTGCCGAGATAATCAACGCGGTCGAGTTCAATCACGGCTACACATACTCGGGCCACCCTGTTTGCGCTGCTGTCGCTCTCGAAAATCTGCGCATCATGCAGGATGACAACCTTTTGGATCACGTAAACAACGTGGCAGCACCTGCATTCCATGCTGTGTTAAACCAATTGGTCGAACACCCACTGGTGGGCGGACTGAACGTCAAAGGCATGATGGCTTCCCTCCCCCTTACGCCACACAAAGAGACCCGCGCCAAATTCGCGATGGACACTGGCACTGCAGGCTTCATGTGCCGCGAGCGGTGTTTTGCCAACAACCTTGTGATGCGCCACGTGGGAGATCGGATGATTATCTCCCCACCACTTGTGATCACGCCCGAGGAGATCGAGGTATTTCATGCCCGCGCCAAAAAGGCGCTGGATGAAACATATACGGCACTCAAAGACGGCGATATGCTCAAAGCGGAATCATAACGCACAATCAGCGGTGAAAGAATTGGCTCCCCCATACATCTTTTGGAGTGCATTTTCCTGCAAGAGTGGAAAATTTAAGCGAATGCGTCTCTTCCTGATCCGCTTTGCCCTGATTTATGTTTATGTAGTTGCAAATTAACGGCAGCCCGCGTTTAGTCTATGGCAACAAAATAAAACCAAAGACTACGGGGAGCCATAAATTTGGCCGATACTAAATCTGGCAATGCGTTTGTTGAGTTTGAACGTGTGCAAAAGAGCTATGACGGTGAGAACCTTGTCGTCAAAGACCTCAATCTGAGCATGCCCAAGGGCGAATTTTTGACAATGCTTGGACCTTCAGGGTCGGGCAAAACGACTTGCTTGATGATGCTTGCTGGTTTCGAAACAGCGACATACGGCGACATCCGCCTCGATGGCATCTCGATCAACAACATTCCACCGCACAAACGCGGCATTGGCATGGTGTTTCAGAACTACGCCTTGTTCCCGCACATGACGGTTGCAGAGAACCTGTCATTCCCATTGGAAGTCCGCAAGATCGGTAAGTCGACGCGCGAAGAGAAAGTGATGCGGGCGCTGGGAATGGTTCAGATGCAGGACTTCGCCGGACGCCGCCCCGCGCAACTGTCAGGGGGACAGCAACAGCGGATCGCACTGGCCCGCGCGCTGGTATTCGAGCCCGAGCTTGTTTTGATGGATGAACCGCTTGGCGCGCTTGACAAGCAACTGCGCGAAACATTGCAGTTCGAGATTACCAAACTTGCACATGATCTAGGCATCACCGTCGTCTACGTGACCCACGATCAGACCGAGGCTCTCACGATGTCTGACCGCGTTGCCGTGTTCGACGACGGCCGCATTCAGCAGTTGGCGCCGCCAGACAAGCTTTATGAAGAGCCCGAGAACAGCTTTGTTGCGCAGTTCATCGGTGAGAATAATACTCTCGAAGGTGTCGTTCAGGAAATGAAAGGCGACGTTGCGATAGTCAAGCTAGACAGCGGTGAAGTGATCCAAGCCAAACCAGTCAATGTAACAAAAGCGGGCGAGCGTACCCGTGTTTCCATTCGCCCCGAGCGTGTCGAGTTTGACAAGTCACGCATGCAGGACGGCGCGTTCACGCTCAAGGCTGAGGTGTTGGAGTTCATCTACATGGGTGACATTTTCCGTACACGTCTTCGCGTGGCGGGAACCGATGATTTCGTTGTGAAAACACGAAATGCCCCCGACCAAGTACGCCTGACACCCGGCAGCCAGATCGAAATTGGCTGGTTGCCTGAAGATTGCCGCGCATTGGACGCATAGCGTCACGTTCGCGTGTCATATCGCGCCGCCGCAACACTGCGGCGTGATCAATAAGAGGTGGCGACTAAACCCGTTGTCGCCGCCTTGGAATACCCCAACGGGATAAAATTGGGAGTTATATAAATGAACCTCACGAAGACACTAATGGCCTCCACTGCGCTTACTGTTGCAGCTGGCATGGCACATTCTGACGGCCACATGGCCAATGAAATGACAATCGTTTCTTGGGGCGGTGCTTACTCTGCGTCACAGCAGAACGCGTACCACAAACCCTACTCTGAAATGACCGGCGTCAAGATCATCAATGACGAATCCTCTGCCGAGGCCGTTTCCAAACTGCGTGCAATGAACGAAGCGGGCAACGTGACATGGGATCTGGTCGACGTTGAAGCAGCGGACGCAATCCGTCTGTGCGACGAAGGCCTTGCGATGGAAATCGACGCGGACGAAGTTCTGGCAGCTGGTGCTGACGGCTCTTCCGCAACAGACGATTTCGGCGACTCGCTGATTTCCGATTGCTTCATCCCGCAGATCGTCTTCTCGACAACTGTTGGCTATCGCACAGACATGGTGGGCGACACGCCTCCAACATCCATCTGCGCGATCTTCGACACCGATGCCTACCCCGGCAAGCGCGCGCTGAACAAGCGGCCAATCGGTAACGTCGAGTGGGCACTGCTGTGTGACGGCGTGGCCAAAGACGAGATCTATGACGTGCTGGCAACGCCAGAAGGTCAGGAGCGCGCTCTGGCGAAACTCGACACAATCAAGAGCGACGTGATCTGGTGGTCCGCTGGTGCCGACACACCCCAGCTGCTGGCCGATGGCGAAATCGTCATGGGTTCTACGTACAACGGCCGTCTTTTCTCGGTAATTGCCGAGCAGAACCAGCCGGTTGGCATGCTCTGGGATGCGCAGATGCTGGACTTTGACGGCTGGATCATTCCAAAAGATCTGCCAGAAGACCGTCTGGCCCGCGTGATGGACTACGTCAAGTTCGCGACAGACACACAGCGTCTGGCCGATCAGGCTGCCTACATCTCCTACGGTCCCGCGCGTGCGTCCTCCGCACCGCTGGTTGGAAACCACGCCACATTGGGTATCCCAATGGCAGAGCACATGCCAACAGACCCGGCAAACGCCAGCAACGTGTTTGTCACAAACTACGAGTTCTGGGCTGACTACCGCGACGATATCGACGCGAAATTCCAGGCGTGGTTGGTAAAATAAGCTATCCATAGCTTAGAGGAGAGGGCCCTGCGTGGCCCTCTCCGCATTGTATCCATTCTTTACTTCACTATCCGAGCAAACCTGCGGGGACACCATGACCGACGCACCAACAAGCCAGACAGCAGCTTCTTCTGCCGCGGAGGCGCGCATCTCGGATGCCGCGCATACAGGCCCTATGCTGGCCGCCGATGGCACGCCCCTGAAAAAGTCGCTCAACCGCGCCTTGCGGCTGCAAAAAATGCGTGCGCTCGCGCTTATCGCGCCTTTGTTGATTTTTGTGCTGGTCACATTCATCGCTCCGATTGCTGATATGCTGTTTCGCTCTGTCGAGAACGAAATCGTGTCGGAAACCCTCCCCAAGACAACATCAATGTTGGCGGAATGGGACGCACAGGGAACTGATATTCCTGACGAAGCCGTCTTTGAGGCGCTCTATGACGACATGTTTTTTGCCCAAGAGGCAAAACTGCACACACGCCTTGGCTCCCGCCTCAATTACGAGCTGACAGGCGTATCTTCGCTGTTTCGCAAATCCGGCCGCCGTGTTGAAGATATGGGCGAGGTCTTTCAGGACCAGTTTGAAGACCTCGATGATTTCTGGAAAACAGGCGAGAACTGGAACAGCTTCATGGCCAGCGATGACTGGCTTGCACAGATGGACGGCTGGAAGAAAGCGGACGGCGCACAGCCCCGTTTTGAGATGCGCGACGGCATCGCCCAGACCCTGCCTGCCACCGCAGCTGCCTACGCCCGCTTTGCTGATTTCATCCAATACGAAGATGGTGACAACCTCTACAAAGAGGACCCTTGGGCCATCATGTATTCCGCCCTCCACAAGGACCTCACGGGCGAGAATGATCTGGCCTCCTACACCGGTCCCGCGACAGAGCAGTTGACCGCGGCGGCAGCAGAAGCTGCTGGATTTGAGACAGTGAACTACACCGAAGCATTCAAGGATATTGACGACGACTGGCATAATCTGGAAGTCTGGCAGACGATCAAGGTCTACAGCCCCACCCTGACCAACGGATACTTCCTGAACGCTATCGACATGCAAAAATCTGTCGACGGCGTAGAGATGCGTCCAGAGAACCAGCAGATCTATGGCATCCTGTTCTGGCGCACGATGGTTATGTCCATTGCGATCACCGCATCGTGCATCATCCTTGGCTACCCCGTGGCTTGGATTTTGGCGAACTTGCCGACCCGCCAGGCCAACCTGTTGCTGATCCTCGTGCTTCTGCCCTTCTGGACCTCCTTGTTGGTGCGCACCTCCGCGTGGAAAGTCATGTTGCAACAGCAAGGCGTGATCAACGACACACTCGTCTGGTTGGGACTTGTGGCCACCGACGACAGGCTTGCGCTTATCAACAACCAAACCGGCACGATCATCGCGATGACGCACATCCTTTTGCCGTTTATGATCCTGCCGCTTTATTCCGTGATGCAGACCATCCAACCAAGCTATCTGCGCGCAGCAAAAAGCCTTGGAGCAACGAATTGGACCGCTTTCTGGCGTGTCTACTTCCCTCAATCCATTCCAGGGATCGGGGCGGGGTCAATCCTCGTCTTCATACTTGCTATCGGCTATTACATCACCCCCGAGATTGTGGGCGGTACGTCAGGGACGTTTATCTCGAACCGCATCGCTTACCATATCTCAAGTTCCCTCAACTGGGGTCTTGGTGCTGCATTGGGTGCGATCCTTTTGGCAGCGGTTCTGCTGCTCTACTACGCCTACGACAAGATCGTCGGCATCGATAACGTGAAACTCGGATAAGGAGCGAACCCATGGTAGCACTCACACCCATCTCGCGTACCGAGCCCAGCTTTTATGTTTCGGTAACAGCCGCCTTTGGTGCCTTCTTCGGTATCTTCATCGGCACTGGTCAGGGGAGCCTCATCGCGGGCGTCCTTGGCGGCGCCATCCTGATGGCGGTGCTTGCACTCGTCCTGACGAAAGTCATCAAAAATGAGACCGTTAGCCGCTGGGCAATCACAGTCCTGATCGCTCTGGGGGGCTTGGCCCTTGCGGGTATCCCCGGTTTGCTGATCGGCATCTTCTTTGGCTGGTTCTTCGGGTTCCTGATCTTCTGGCTTTATGAAGGTCGGTACCGCGCAAAAATTCCGCCCTACCTGACGCCGATGCAGGTGCTCTGGCACTTTGCGTTTCGCACCATTTGTGGGGCAATCTTTGTTTTCCTGATCACACCGATCCTTGTGGTTATGCCGCTGAGCTTTAATGCTCAAGACTTCTTTACCTTCACGCCTGAAATGCTGCGTTTTGATCCTGCGGGCTATTCACTCAAGCATTACGAGGACTTTTTCACAAACGATGCATGGCAGGACGCGATGAAGAATTCGCTCCAGATTGCGCCGGTGGCCACGCTGTTGTCGGTTGCCTTCGGGACTCTTGCCGCGATTGGTCTGAGCCAGCCGCACGTGCCATTCCGCCGCGCAATTATGGCAGTACTAATCTCCCCGATGATCGTACCCCTGATCATTTCAGCGGCGGGCATGTACTTTTTCTACAGCCGCGTTGGATTGCAGGGCACGTACATCGGTGTCGTTCTCGCCCATGCCGCTTTGGGTATCCCGTTCGTTATTATCACGGTGACCGCCACGCTGGTTGGCTTTGACAATTCCCTCACGCGGGCGGCGGCGAACATGGGTGCCAACCCTGTAACAACCTTCTTCCGCGTGCAAATGCCCTTGATCCTGCCAGGTGTTATTTCGGGCGGCTTGTTCGCCTTCATCACGTCGTTTGATGAAGTCGTGGTCGTTCTGTTTGTTGGATCAGCTGGTCAAAAGACATTGCCTTGGCAGATGTTCATCGGCCTGCGGGAACAGATCAGCCCGACCATTTTGGCGGTGGCGACGATCCTTGTGATTATCTCGATCTGTCTGCTGACCGTGGTCGAGCTATTGCGCCGTCGTTCTGAACGACTGCGCGGGATGTCACCTGCTTAAGCGTAATCGCTCGAGGAGTTGCGGGGAGGCATAGCCGTCTGGCACCTCCCCCTGCGCCACCTGCCACGACCGAACTGCATTTACCGTCAGGGGACCAATTTTGGCGTCAATTTTCCGAGTATCAAAACCCTGTTCAGTGAGTTCGGTCTGAAGCTCGATGCGCTCGGCATAACTCAACGCGCGGTCTTCGCGGGGCCAGTCACTTTGGAACGCGCTCGCTCCAGCAATGCGGTCGGCGAGGTGCCCAACGGCAATCACATAGGCATCGGCAGTGTTATAGCTCTCGATCACCTCGAAATTCTTGAACACCATGAATGCCGCGCCCGTTGCACCTGCAGGCAATAGAATGGACGCCACGCCGTGATCGGGAACAATGCGCCCTTCCGTGTCCAAAATTCCCAGCGCAGCCCATTCAGACGGGCTTTTCATCACCTCCCGATTGGCGAGGAGGTAGTCAAAACCGTCTGGAATGCGCACCTCCACGCCCCAAGGCTGACCCGTCACCCAGCCGTTGGCCTTGAGGTAGGCCGCTGCAGAGGCGAGCGCATCACGCGGATCATCGCCCCAGATGTTACGCTTACCATCACCGTTCCAATCCACCGCGTGCTCAATGAACGATCCGGGCATGAATTGCGTATGCCCCATGGCGCCTGCCCAACTTCCGCGAAGACGCGCGATGTCGGTGTCTCCACTTTGAAGGATCGAGAGTGCTGCAAGCACCTGCTCTTCAAAAAACGCAGCGCGCCGCCCGTCATAGGCAAGTGATACCATTGATGTCAGGACAGAGTCGTTGCCGCGGAATGTGCCATAAGCGCTCTCAAGCCCCCAAATTGCCGTTACAACCTCGGCAGAGACGCCATACTTTGCCTCAATCGCATCAAGCGCTTTACGCTCGCGGCGCAGCGCTTTTTTTCCATTGCTGATGCGTAGATCCGACACTGCAGTGTCGAGGTAATCCCAAATTGTCTTGGTAAATTCGGATTGGTTCCGATCACGCTCTACTACTTTTGGTGCAAAGCTCACATCCGCCATCGCACCGTCAAAGATATCGGGTTTGATCCCCGCTGCCAGCGCCGTAGGCCGAAACGCCGCTATCCAGTCTTGTAGCCCTGCATTGTTTTGCTCTGCTGGCGGTGTGGGCGTTTGGGACGTCGCTGGAACCCCCAGAAGCATCAGAATAAGGATCGAAACACAGCGCATACGAGCATCTTTCTTTTAACAATGCTTCCAATCTAGCGAGAATTGCAAAGTCAGAAAAGCGGCGACACACCCGATCGGCGGCCATTGGCCGCGTCGCTGCTTCTCGTTCAAGAAACAGCAAATATGTTGCGGACAGCGATACTGTCCGAGGCTACTTCGCGCAAGACCGAGGATGATCGAGACGCGAAAGCTGCCTAAGGGTTCGGAGCACAGCCGCGGCCAGTCAGCGGCGGCTGCGTGTAACCTTCCGCTTGGTCGCTGCCTTCTTGCCCTTTGCCTTTGCACCTTTTCTGCGCGGACTTCGACCTGCGGGGCTTTGGCGGCCTTGTGGCATCGCCTCACCTTCGATCTCCAACAGCTCAAGCGCGATCCCGCCCGTGACAGGCGTGACTTCTGACAGGCGCACGGTAACGCGCTGGCCCAGACCGATCGTCATGCCCGTGTCGGCCCCCATCAAAGTGCCAGCGTCGGCATCATGGTGGAAATACTCACGTCCGATGTTGCGCATCGGGATAAGGCCGTCCGCCCCTGTTTCGTCCAACTTAACGAAGGCGCCAAAGCGGGCGATCCCACTGATGCGGCCTGACATCTCGTTGCCCACACGCTCCGACAGGTAGGAAGCGAGATAGCGATCCGTGGTATCGCGTTCTGCAATCATCGAGCGGCGCTCTGTGTCTGAAATATGCGCACCCGTCGCTTCGAGATCGTCTATGTCATGTTGGGACAATCCGTCCTTACCCCAGCCATGCGCCGTGATCAGTGCACGGTGCACAATCAGATCGGCGTAGCGTCGAATGGGTGAGGTGAAATGCGCGTAAGACCGCAGCGCGAGGCCGAAATGCCCGATCTGGTCCGCACCATAGTAGGCCTGCGTCATCGAACGCAGCGTAGAAATGTTGATCAACTCTGCATCATCACTTCCTGCCGCTTGCTCCAACAAACGGTTGAGATGCGCGGTTTGCAACACTTGCCCTTTCGCCAGCGTGTAGCCTGCCGCTGCAGCTGTTTCGCGCAGCGCATCGAGCTTTTCAGGAGTTGGCTCTTCGTGTGTGCGGAACAGCAGTGGGGTTTTCTTCTCAATCAAAGTTTCAGCAGCAGCAACATTTGCCAGCACCATAAACTCTTCAATCAAACGGTGCGCGTCCAGCCGGTCACGGAAATTCACAGAGCGCACAGTGCCATCATTCGCCAGCTCAATCCGCCGCTCTGGAAGATCAAGGTCAAGCGGTTGGCGCCGCTCACGCGCAGCGGCCAGCGAGGCGTAGGCAGCATAGAGGGGCTTGATAACTGTCTCTAATAAAGGCTGAGTGCGCTCATTCAGATTACCGTCCATCGCATCCTGCACCTCTTCATAGTGCAAGCTAGCCGGAGAGCGCATAAGGCCCCGATGAAAGTCGTGGCGCAGTTTATTGCCATCCGCGTCCAGCACCATCCGCACGGCGATACAGGCCCGCTCGACCCCCTCGTGGAGTGAGCATAGATCGCCCGACAGCACATCCGGCAGCATCGGCACAACACGGTCGGGGAAATAGGTCGAGTTCCCGCGTTTGCGCGCTTCGCGGTCAAGCGCCGAGCCCGGCAACACGTAGGCTGAGACATCCGCAATCGCGACCCAGAGGATGTGACCCCCTTCGTTCTCGGGATCGGGGTCTGCTTCGGCGTAGCAGGCATCGTCATGGTCACGCGCATCGGACGGGTCGATTGTGACCAAGGGAACATCGCGAAGGTCCTCGCGGCCCTTTAGTCCTTTCGGCTCGGCACGATCCGCTTCAGCCACGACATCATCAGGAAAATCATCAGGAATAGAGTGTTGGTGGATCGCAATGAGCGAGACGGCCTTGGGTGCCGAAGGATCGCCCAGACGCTGCACAATCCGCGCCCGCGGCAGGCCCATGCGCCCTTTAGGACCAGCAAGCTCTGCTTCTATCAACTCGCCGTCTTTAGCTCCTGCCATGAAATCCGCAGGCACGGTCCATTCCTTATCCGCGCCTTTATCGATGGGAAGGATGCGGCCGCCCTCGGCAAGCTTGCGAAAGATGCCGACAATCTTCTTGGGGTTACTTCCGATCCGCCTGATCAAGCGCCCCTCGTAGTGGTGCTTCTCGCCTTTTACCAAGGTAAGCCGCGCCAGAATGCGGTCCCCCTCGCCCAGCGCAGGATCAGCAGCACGGGGGATCATCAGGACAACGGGCTCCACGCCCTCACCGCCCCACTCCATCGGCTTCGCGTACAAATCCCCGTCACCATCAGGGCCAGTCACCATCAGCACACTGACGGGCGGCAAACGCTCTGGGTCGCTATAGGATTTCTTGCGCTTCTCAAGGTGGCCCTCGGCGGCAAGCTCTTTAAGCAGCCGCTTAAGATCAATGCGCGCGGCCCCTTTGATCCCAAAGGCCTTCGCGATGTCACGCTTGGCCGTCAGGGTGGGGTTTTGCTCGATCCATGTCAGGATCTCTTGTTTGGTCGGAATATTATTCATGCTTGTGCAGGTAGCACGCACACACGGGCACGTCACATTATTTTAGATCAGCGGCGGTATCCACATCACGCAACATCGCAACTCGGGCGATGCTGTGGTCCGGCAAGGTGGCTTCGGTATCACCCAACGCATGTTCCGTTGACCAACGAACGCCAGCGAAAATTCCAGATGGCACTGCTCGTAGCCGCCGTAACCCTATGAGCCAGTAACCCCCGTCAGGCGCGGGCCCGAAAACAGCATCATGGCTTCCCAGCGCTGCAAACGCCTCTGCAATTCTGTCACGGTTGATTGCAGGGATATCCCCCCCGATCACACAGCACGGACCAGCGGGTGCAGCCCGCAAAGCGCGGCTCATACGATCGCCCAGATTACCATTTCCTTGCGGGATGCGGCGCAGCTGAGCAGGCCATACACGCGACATCATGCCCTCGCGGTCAGGCGCAACAGCCAGCACAACCTCCCAGCGAGGGTCCTCAATTCGACGTAACAATCCGCGCACCTGATGGCGAAACCACCACTTGGCGGCAATTGTACCAATATCACGGCCAAGTCGTGTTTTCACGCGACCCGCGCGGGGTACCTTCAACATGACAACAAGCGTGCGCTTCACGCTGTCATTTCCATCATCTGATGCGGCTCGCCTTCATCGTCATAGACATCGTCAAAAGGTGTAAAGCCAAGCTTGGTATAGAAACCAACCGCGTGCAGCTGCGCCCCGAGAATGACGCGGGCCGCACCGCGCTCCTTTGCAAGCGCAACCGCACTCTTTATCAGATCCGCACCAAGGCCTGTGCCGCGATGCGCAGCGATCACACAGACGCGCCCGATTTTTGCGACAGCACCATCAAGATAGATGCGCGCGGTTCCTATCGGTTTGCCATCTTCCTGCACCAACAAGTGATGGCTGACCGCATCCAGATCATCCACTTCACCCTCGGCTGTATATCCTTGCTCAAGCACAAACACTTCATGGCGCAGGTCATAGCAGGCTTGCCTGCTTTGAGTTTCGGAAATCTCGATCAAGCAAAGTAATCCTGTAAGATGCGCGTGTAGACCGCCTTTAGCTCGTGAATATGTGCCACTGTTACATGCTCATCCACCTGATGCATGGACTGGCCGACAAGGCCGAATTCTACCACGGGGCAGTGCGATTTGACAAAGCGCGCGTCGGACGTACCGCCCGTTGTCGACAGCTCAGGCGTGACACCTGTGACCGCTTCCACCGCGTTCGCGACCATCGTCGAAAGCTCACCAGGTGGGGTGATAAAGCTCTCTCCCGATATCTTGATCTGGGTCTCGATCTGCACGCCATAAGCTTCGCGGATCAACGCGACCTCGCTCTCGATCCACTCGCTCAGGCTTGCACCGGAATGGGTATCGTTAAAACGGATGTTTACAGCGGCACTGCATTCAGCAGGGATCACATTGGTGGCGGGGTTCCCTGTATCGACTGTGACGACTGCAAGGGTGGAAGCATCGAAGTGGTCTGTGCCCGCATCAAGCTCGTGACTGGCGAGACGGTCCATCAGGCGCATCATGGCTGGCAGCGGATTGTTAGCGCGGTGAGGATAAGCGGAGTGCCCTTGCTTGCCCACCACGCGGAACTTGATCGTCATAGAGCCTCGGCGCCCGATCTTGATCATCTCACCCATGATGTTGGGGCAAGTCGGCTCTCCCACTAGGCAGACATCCATACGCTCGTTGTTGTTTTCCATATATTCCAACAACGCGAGGGTGCCATCCACAGACTCTCCCTCTTCATCACCTGTGATCGTAATCACAACCGAACCATCAGGCGGCGTATTGCGCACAAAATCAACCGCGGCGGCGGCAAAGGCGGCGACACCTGATTTCATATCCGTGGTGCCACGTCCGTACATAATGTCATCTTTAATCTCGGCTCCAAAGGGTGGCATGGTCCATGCCGCCTCATCTCCGATTGGCACCACATCTGTATGACCGTTAAAGCCAAAGCTGCGCGTGTTCCCCTGCGTCCCCCAGCGCGCGAACAGATTACGAATGCCACCGCGATCCGCCCATCCACAGCTAAATCCCGCGTCGCTCAACAGGTCATGCAAGATGTCCAAAGCCCCCGCATCTGCAGGCGTCACAGAAGGGCAACGAACCAACGCAGCGGTCAGATCAACGGGATCAACAGGTGAAAATTGCGACATTAGACAAAGCTCCTCACGAAAGTGCTGCGCCTTTATCCCCTCTGTGGTGCAAAAGTGCCAGTCCCGACAGCACGCCACAAATCGCGCTTCATTTGCGGCAAAATTGTGTTAACCTAGACGGATAACAAATGACCCGAGGCAGGGTGCGAGCAGTTCCAACACCTGAAAACAGGGGCGGAACAGTCTGGATACAGACAATTTCGAACGGGGTGACTCCCTGTGAGATATTTATGTGCGCTGTCTCATTTAAGGTGTGAGGCAGTGACATGGTAGCAGCATCCGAGCTTGATATCGACACGGTGCGTGAAGGCACCACCGCGCTGGATATGGCGCAGGAAATGTTTGGTGCAGGCGTCACGGTGACGGGTGCCACATACTATGGCGATACTGATAGCGCAGGCACCTATTCGGGCGGCGATACGACATCGCCGGGGGTAGTGCCGGGCGATACTGGCGTGATCATGTCCACAGGCGACGCCGAAGATTTCACCAACTCGAACGGGCAATCCAACCAAAGCGCCAGTACCTCGACCAACACGTCAGGCACCAATAATTTTAGTCAGTACAACAACGCAGCGGGCGGCACGACCTATGACGCTTCAACGCTGGATGTGGATTTTATTCCCGACAGTGACACGCTTACGATGCAGTTTGTCTTTAGCTCGGAAGAATACCCCGAGTTCGCGAATTCAATCTATCAGGATTTCTTTGGTGTTTGGGTCAACGGCAACTTTGTCGAGCATGACGTGGGCGATGGCAGCACAGCGCCCTTCAATATCTCGACGGATAACAACATCAACATGTACGTCGACAATACGACCGACGATTACAACACCGAGATGGACGGCTTTACCATCACGCTTACGTTGACGATGAATGTCAACGCGGGCCAGACGAACTCGATACGGATCGCACTGGCAGATGTTGGCGATACCCAGTACGATTCGAACGTGCTGATCGCAGGTAACTCGGTCCAGACCGAGGTCGTTGCCATATCGGACAATGTAAACGTCTATCCCGACGGGACAACGACGCTGAATGTGCTCGACAATGACATCAACAATAATGCTGGCACCACACTGACCATTACCCACATCAACGGGCAAGCAGCCACAGTCGGCACTGCGATCACCTTACCAACAGGCCAGCAGGTCACACTGAATGCGGATGGTACGTTTAACGTCGTTGGGGACGGGGACGAAGAAGACTTTAACTTCACCTACACAATCGACAACGGAACCCAAACGGATGTCGGTTTTGTCAACGCGACATCGGTGCCTTGTTTTGTTGCAGGAACCTTAATCGCTACGCCATATGGGGACCGCCGCGTTGAAGGGCTGCGGCCTGGTGATCTGGTGATGACCAAAGATGAAGGCGCACAGCCTCTGCGGTGGATCGGGTCGCGAAGCGTGGCCGCTGTGGGCGACTTTGCCCCCATACACATCCGCGCCAATACGCTGGGCCAGCACAGGGATCTCCTCGTCTCACCGCTACACCGCGTATTGATCAAGGACAATTTGGCGGAACTGTTGTTTGGCGAGGCCGAAGTCTTGGTTGCTGCGCGTGATCTGGTGAACGACCACACAATTACGCGGCGCGCAGGCGGAGAAGTGACCTATGTCCATCTGTTGTTCGATCGCCATCAAGTCGTCTTCTCCGAAGGCCTTGAGACAGAGAGCTTCCTCCCTGGGCCACAGACTGCCGAGAGTTTCGAGGCTGAAGTCGTCGAAGAGATTTATAGCTTTTTCCCTGAATTAGACCCTGATACGGGCGCGGGCTATCCGCCTGCGGCACGCCGTACCCTGAAACGATATGAGGCGGAGCTCTTGCGCGCCGCAAAGGTGGCATAATGACTTGGCTTGCACTTACCGACCACTCCGAGCGTCGCTTGTCCCTGCGCGGGCTTGGCCATGAAAAGCGCAATGAGCCGATCCTAATTGATCACCCAGAGACCGAAATCACGCGCGGCAGCATCGTATTCGAGACGCAGGTCGCCGAGGACAGCAAGCCACAAGTGCTATTCGGCTTTACCACGCCACATCCAAGCCACCGCAGCCTTGTGTTTCAGGCAATTCCCGGAGGCGGCGTTGCAATGGTTCACGTACAGGGCGACAAGATTGCGCATGCCGCTATCGCGCATCGCAATTCAGGCCGCGCCGAGGTGCTGCGTCTGACCTACGCGTGGGACACGAAATACAACTGGGGGCGGCTGACGCTTGAGCAGGAGGGCGAGCGTACTGTTACCAGTGTTGCTGTGGAGAATCCGCTGCCTTTCACACTGGATGATGCGCGCGATTTGATGTTGGGACGTGGCAGCCACACCTATGCGCCCGACATGGTCTTTGCTGCTCTCTCGGATCAGATCGAGGCGATCGGGGTCAATCCGACCCTATCCACCAACACGCCCGTTGCCACGCCTTGGGGCTACCGCGATATCGGCACGCTAAAGCGCGGAGATACGGTCTATACCACCGACGGCTCTGTTGTGCCTGTTCTGCAAACAGTGAGCCGCACGGTTCCGGCGCGCGGCAGCTTTGCTCCTATTCGGATGCGCGCGCCCTACTACGGCTTACAGGATGATATTGTCGTAGCCCCTGAACAGCATGTGGTGATCGATGGGCCAGAGGTAGAGTATCTTTTCTCTTGCGAGAAAGTGCTGACTCCTGCGCGCCATTTGGTAAACGGTTTTGCCGCCCGAACAGAGCCATCCGGACAGCTGATTACATACACGCAGCTTATCCTGCCACAGCACGAGGCACTTATTGCTGGCGGAGCTCCTTTAGAGAGTATGTATATCGGCCGTATCCGCCGCGACACGCACCAGCTTGCCTCTAGCGTGATGTTTGGCGTGGACCGAAATGATCTGCCAGAACACAGAACGCCATCGCACAAGGTGCTTAAATGGTATGAGGCGATCCATCTGGCAAAGCGGCGCGCCGCCTAGTCAAAGAATGGTGTCATCTGCGCAATGATGACGGAGTTCTCTTCAAGCGCGCGCATCATCAATCTGCGCTCCTCGGCGTCGATCTCTTCGCCCTCGGCCTCACGTTCCGCCAGTGTGCCATAGCCAGTCACATCCAGCGGTGCCGTATCTGCTTGCTTAAGTATCGCGACGGTCTCACGGACAGCCTCAGCTTCATCAATGCCAGAGGCAAAGCACATAAGCGCAGCACCCGTTGATTTTTCGGGCAGGCCATCGCCCGTCTTGCGACCGATCTCAACCAGCAAAGTATATACTTGCTGCCGCGACGGCTTCTTGGGCTTTTTCTCTTCGGTCATTCTTTAATCCTGAACAGGCTATTCGCATTTGCGCAGCATGCTGATCCGTGCGCCTTTTTGGATGACAGCGATGCCCGTATCCGTCCGCATGATCATAATCCGCCTCTCGAACGGCGTGCCATCTGCACGGCAGATCGCAGTATAAAGCGTAGCATCCATACCGCCCACCCGCGTCGCATCGCGTAAATTACAGCGGCTGCCAACAGCGAAAAAGATATTGGACGTCAACAAAATTGCCCCGCCATCTTTACCGATGCTGGTACAATCCCAACTGTCGCCAGAGGAATGATCAGGGCGGTAGCGGCCGTCATACGGCCCTGCCCACACGCCTGCTGCCGTTACCGACAGCAAAAGTATAAGCAGGGCGCGCTGCATCAGTCGCGCAGCAGTTCGTTGATGGAAGTCTTCGAGCGTGTCTTCTCGTCCACACGCTTGACGATTACCACACAGTAGAGGCTCACATTATTCTTGGACGGCATAGAACCTGCGACAACGACCGATCCAGATGGCACTTCGCCGTACATGACTTCGCCTGTTTCGCGGTCTACGATTTTTGTGGACTGGCCAATATAGACGCCCATCCCCAAAACAGAGCCTTCGCGCACGATACAGCCCTCAACTACTTCGGAGCGCGCCCCGATAAAGCAGTTGTCCTCGATAATTGTCGGACCCGCCTGCATCGGCTCAAGCACACCGCCGATGCCTACACCGCCGGAAAGGTGCACGTTCTTGCCAATCTGTGCGCAGGACCCGACAGAGGCCCATGTATCAACCATCGTGCCTTCGCCCACGTTTGCGCCAAGGTTTACAAACGATGGCATCAGCACTGCGCCGGGAGCGATATAAGCAGACTTGCGCACGATGGAGCCAGGTACAGCGCGGAACCCCGCAGCATTCCAGTCCGCCGGACCCCAGCCTTTGAATTTACTGTCGACTTTGTCCCACCAGTTGGAGCCTTGTGGTCCGCCTGACTGCTCTTCCATATCCTGAATGCGGAAGCCCAACAGAACCGCCTTTTTCGCCCACTGGTTCACATGCCAATCGCCATTTTCCTGACGTTCGGCCACGCGCAATTTGCCACTGTCGAGGGCCGCAAGCGTTGCCTCGATCGCATCGCGCGTCTCGCCTTTGGTGTCGGGCGTGATGGTGTCGCGGGCGTCCCATGCGGATTCAATTGCGGTTTCAAGCTGTGCGTTGGACATGAATGGTGCTCCGTTGAGAAAAAGTGTTAGCCCGCGCTATACGCCGCCCTGCCTTTCCACGCAATCCTAAGGGCGTTTTGGTGCGATGTGGAATGGCGTGGCACGCCACGTCAATTTTGTGCATGGTGCGCGAAAGAGCAATCGAATTGAGGACAAGATGAGTAAGAAAACCCAGCACCCGTTGCGCGATGCAGGTACAGACCGTGAGGCAGCAGCCGGCGTTCCCGTCACACCGCAAACCCAAGCACCTGCGTACAAGCTCGCATTCAACGACTTCGACTTCATGTGCCGTGACGATATGCGGCCCGTACGCTTCCAGCTTGAACTGCTGAAGCCCGAGGTGATGCTGAACGAATACGGGATAAATTCTACCATTGTTCTGTTCGGCGGTGCGCGGATTCCCGAACCATCCAAGAAAGATCAGGCGCGGACCAAAACGCTGGCCGATCTGTCGCGGTTCTATGATGAAACGCGCGAATTTGCGCGGCTGATGACGCTTAAATCAATGGCAGGTGGCGGGCGTGATGATGTTATCGTCACAGGAGGCGGCCCTGGTGTGATGGAGGCGGGCAACCGTGGTGCCGTGGATGCGGGCGGCGTGTCCATCGGCCTTAATATCGTGCTTCCGTTCGAGCAGGCACCGAATGAGTATGTTTCGCCCGAGCTGTGTTTCAACTTCCACTATTTCGCGATCAGAAAAATGCACTTCCTGATGCGTGCAAAAGCGATCTGTGTCTTCCCGGGTGGCTTTGGCACCATGGACGAGTTGTTTGAGGCGCTCACCCTAATCCAAACGGGTCGGATGGAGCGGGTGCCGTTCTTGTTGTTTGGCCGCGATTTCTGGCAGGGCATTATCAATTGGGACGCACTTGCAGACGCAGGCACCATCTCTGCCGAAGACCTTGATCTGTTCCGTTTCGTGGAAACAGCGCAAGAGGCCGTGGAGATGATCGAAAACTGGGGCGAGCCATCGGCGCGCGATAGTGTCCCCGGTCGGCAGTCGATCTCGACAGATTAGTGAAAGAGCTCTTCGGGCAATTCACACAGAGCAACGCGGTGCGGCAATGTTTCCAGAACATGCTTGCCATCCTCTGTATCGCGAATGGAGTAGCCATAGCCTGCAAGGCGGTGCTTCCATTCGCGTGCAGACAGTGCTGCGCAGCGCTCGCGTGTGACAAGCTGCATCACCTCGTCGGCGACAAAGGCATCCTGCTTTAAAATAATAGTCATCGTTGATCTCCTGATTAAGTCGTCTCAGGAAACAATCTGTTTTGATACCATGTCAGGATTCGGATGCGATTATGGCAGAACAGAGGTTTTTACACCCTGACCACACGTCAGCGTTGAACAACCCCTGATTCCGCTTCGATCTGGCGCTTGGACTTGCGTGCGCGCTCTGTCTCGGACTTGAGCTGGCCACAAGCCGCCATGATATCCTCGCCACGTGGCTTTCGCACGGGAGAGGCGTACCCCGCCTTGTGAACAATGTCCGAAAAGGCGCGGATACGATTATTAGAGGACCTTTTATAGGGCGCGCCCGGCCATTCGTTGAAGGGGATCAGGTTGATCTTTGCGGGGATGCCTTCAATCAACTTCATAAGCCGGTGCGCATCCTCGTCGCTGTCGTTAACGCCGTGCAGCATCACATACTCAAACGTGATCCGCTCGGAGTTGGAGACTTTGGGATATTCGCGCAGCGCGTCGAGCAAAGTCTCGATGTTCCAGCGTTTGTTAATCGGGACCAGCTTGTCGCGGACCTCATCCGTTGTTGCGTGAAACGAAACAGCCAGCTGACATCCGATCTCGGCCGCAGTGCGCGCAATCTCGGGCACCACACCAGAGGTCGACAGCGTGATCCGGCGGCGGCTCAGCTGGATGCCTTCAGGGTCCATCGCGATTTTCATCGCGTCGCGCACATTCTCGAAGTTATAGAGCGGCTCGCCCATGCCCATCAGGACAATATTGGAAAGCAGCCGCGCCTCATAGGTACGCGTGCCTGATTTGGGCCATTCATCCAGATCATCGCGGGCCACCATGACCTGACCGATGATCTCACCTGCTGTCAGGTTTCGGACCAGTTTCTGCGTGCCAGTGTGACAGAACGAACAGGTAAGCGTGCAGCCGACCTGAGAACTCACGCAAAGCGTGCCGCGATCACTTTCGGGGATGTAGACCACCTCGACCTCATGACCGCCCGCAATGCGCACAAGATACTTGCGGGTGCCGTCCTCGCTCACTTGCTTGGTTACGACCTCGGGGACCTCGACAACAAAGTGTTCCGCCAAATCAGCGCGGAACGCTTTGCTCAGGTTGGTCATGGCGTCGAAATCGCGCACACCCCAGTTGTAGATCCACTGCCAAATCTGGCCGACGCGCATCTTAGCCTGCTTCTCAGGCGTACCAATCGCAATCAGCGCATCGCGCATCGCGTCGCGCGTCATACCCACAAGGTTCGCTGGCCCCTCAGGCAACCTACGCGGCATGGTATGGACGTCTTGGGTAATCGGTGCGGACATGGGTGCGATTCCTATCTGGGCTGAACGCTATATAGGGGCTAGGGCTTCAAAATGAAAACAGCCCCGCCTTGGACAGGCAGGGCCGTATTGATTCAATGACTGTTTTTAACCGCCGCAGCGCTTAGCCGCGTCTTCCACAGCTGCGGTAAAGCCAAGCAGAGAAAATGTATCCTCGGTCTTGGTCCCTCGGCCTGAACGGCCTGTCAGTTTGGCATCTGCACCGCGTTTCATCGCGGTGATGATCTTTGCATCATCCGCAGTTGTCGCAGGCCATGCCCACTCACCCTCTGTGAACAATTCGAAAGCGTTGCCCGAAATATCGAGGCTCACAGTTGAGCCACTGGCGAACGGGTAACCACCTGTAAATGCGACCTGACCCTTTGCACCAGCGCTGGGGCGGTAAAACACCATCAGCAATGTCTGGCCGCGGTTCACGGCAACCACACGGCCATCGCGCGAGTTCACTGTTTCCTTCGGCGTGGAGACACCCCAACACTCTGTCGGGTTGTCTTCTACAAACACGCTCCAATCCGTCTTCGCCGCGACGCGATTGCTGCTTTGGCTTTGCGCAAACGCGCTGCCAGCAATAAGGGCCGCCATGCACGCAGCCGCTACGCCCGTTTTCAAAAATGCCATCTGTCCAACTCTCCAGCCGTCTTGTTGCCCCAACATAATGCAAAACACTGCTGCAACCACTTTTGACTGGGTCGTTCTTATGCAATGGTTTACGTCTCTTTAGACAACAAACACCATAACGCGAAAGACGCGAGTACCGAAACCCCGCATTGGCAGGTTTTCGCGCATAAATCCGACGAAAAGGACCATCCAATGACCTCTCCTGCCCCCTTTGCCGAAATCTGGCGCGGTGAATTTCTTGAAAGCGTACATTCAGGGCACGCTGTGATCTGTGACGAGAATGGCGACATCATGCAGGCATGGGGCAATCCTGAGGCAGTTGTGCTTGCGCGTAGCTCATCCAAGATGATTCAGGCCTTGCCACTTGTGCGCTCGGGCGCTGCAGATGCTTTTGGTCTTGGGACGCGACAGCTGGCCCTATCTTGTGCCTCCCACCAAGGGGCGCGCATCCATCTGGATGGTGTCGGTGCTTGGCTCAAAGAACTGGGGTTGAATGATGATGCCTTCCGTTGCGGACCGGAACAGTCCCGCGATCAGGAGGTGCGCGAAGCACAGATTCGCGCGCATGAAAGCCCGTGCCGCATTCACAACAACTGTTCTGGCAAACACACAGGCTTTTTGACGCTCTCCAAACATCTGGGCGGAGACGAGAATTACGTCGCCATAGACCATCCGGTACAGCGCGCTTGCCTAGAGGCGTTCGAAGAAGTGACTGGCATGACCAGTCCGGGTTTCGGGATTGACGGATGCTCTGCCCCGAACCACGCGACCACACTGCACGGGATGGGCCGTGCTATGGCGCATTTCGCCGCTGCACCCGAAGGCAGCGCCGAGGCGCGCCTGCACGAGGCGATGCGCCTGCATCCCGAATTGGTTGCAGGAGAAACCCGCGCCTGCACCGAATTGATGCGCGCCTGTGATGGTAAGGTTGCCTTGAAAACAGGCGCCGAAGGGTTCTTTATCGCGATCATTCCAGAGCGGAAGATCGGCATCGCGCTCAAGGCTGCCTGCGGCACGACCCGTGCGGCAGAAGCTGCGATCGCAGCACTTCTGGTGCGGCTTGGAATATTGGACGCCAACCATCCAGCCACGCTCAAACGGATCAACGCACCGATCAAGAATTGGGACGGGCTGATAACAGGGGTGCTAAAACCAGCGGCAGGCTTGCTCGCTTAGGCTTTAAAATCATCCTTGGCATAGCCCTGCACAAACAGCAGTGCAGTCAGATCGCCAAATTTGATCCGCACATCACATTGGGCGGCAACAGCGGGTTTTGCATGAAGTGCAACGCCCATCCCCGCACGCGTCAGCATGCCCAGATCATTGGCCCCGTCACCAACTGCAATTACGTCTGCATCCAGTAGATCAAGGCGCGCCGTGATATCTTCGAGCGCGTCCACCTTGGCCTGTCTTCCGAGGATCGGCATGCCGACTTCTCCTGTCAGCGTGCCATTTTCCACGATCAGCGTGTTCGCACGATTCTCATCAAATCCCAGCTCTTCAGCCACTTTGGACGTGAACGCAGTAAAACCGCCCGACACCAAAGCCGCATAGGCACCGTTTGCCTTCATCGTAGAAAGCAGCGCCGCGCCTCCTGGCATCAATTGAATACGCTCGGCGAGAACCTTGTCGATGACCGTCTCTGGCAGCCCTTTGAGCAGACCAACGCGCTCGCGCAGGGCGCCGTCAAAATCAAGTTCGCCGTTCATGGCCCGCGCAGTGATATCTTTGACCCGTTCGCCAACACCCGCCTCATCAGCAAGCTCGTCGATACACTCCTGCTGGATCATTGTGCTATCCATATCGGCCAGCAGCATCTTCTTGCGCCGTCCGTCCTGTGGGACAATCACCAGATCAACGCCCAGCGCCTGACAGCTTTGCCAGACATCATCAAAATTATCAGGCATACCGCCCAAACCAAATTCTGCTGCCTCATCAGGAGCAAGCCAGATAGCATCGCCCCCACCCCACGCATTGCGCAACGATTCAACGAGAGCAGGATCAAGGTTGCGCATTTTTGGCGCACACAACAGGATAGCAGTATACATATCAGTGTTTCCGATCAGCACCAAGGGGTCGCAAAAGAGTATTCAAACGGCGGTTTAGCCCTCAATTGCCACTTGTGCCAGAGCGCAATGCGCCGTAACTCCAGCGGTGGGACACCCTTCCCCAACGAAGGGCATTTATCTGAGAGGGTAGCATCAATGGCTATTACACCACCGGACATCCGTCCGACGAATCCGCGTTTTTCCTCTGGGCCTTGCGCAAAACCCCCCACATTTGATCTCGCGAAACTGTCTGACGCGCCACTGGGCCGCAGCCACCGTGCCGCTCCTGGCAAGGCAAAGCTGCTGGCCGCGATTGAACAGACGCGTGAAATCCTCGGCATCCCCGACGACTACAAGATTGGCATCGTGCCGGCGTCTGACACCGGCGCTTACGAGATGGCGATGTGGAACCTTCTTGGAGAGCGTCACGTCGAGATGTTGGCATGGGAAAGCTTTGGCGCAGGCTGGGTCACGGACGCGCTCAAACAGCTCAAGGTTGATGCAACCGAAAAGACCGCCCCTTACGGTGAGATCGTTGATCTGGGTGGTGTGAATTTCGACAATGACGTCTGCTTTACCTACAACGGCACCACATCTGGCGTGCGCGTACCGGCGTCCTTTGACATTCCAGCGGACCGCGCAGGCCTGACGCTGTGTGACGCGACCTCCGCCGCCTTCGCGATGGATTTACCGTGGGACCGTTTGGACGTGACCACCTTTAGCTGGCAAAAAGTGCTGGGTGGCGAAGCAGCACACGGCATGCTGATCCTGTCGCCACGTGCTGTTGAGCGTTTGGAAAATTACACGCCTGCATGGCCCTTGCCCAAAATTTTTCGCCTCACCAAAGGCGGCAAGCTGATCGAGGGTATCTTCCGTGGTGAGACGATCAACACGCCTTCCATGCTGTGTGTCGAGGACTACCTTTTCGCACTAGAGTGGGCGAAATCCGTTGGCGGCCTCAAGGGCATGATTGCGCGGGCGGACGCCAACACTGCGGCGATCAACGCCTTTGTCGAGACACACGATTGGCTCGATTTCCTTGCGGTGGACCCTGAGACGCGCTCGAACACTTCCGTGTGCCTCAAGTTCAACGATGAGCGCATTACTGATGGTGCAGCATTTGCCAAAGCGGTCGCAAAGCGGCTCGCGGATGAGAATGTCGCACTAGATATCGGTGCTTACCGCGATGCCCCTGCGGGCCTGCGTATCTGGTGTGGTGCTACAGTCGAGACTTCCGACATCGAAGCAATGCTGCCGTGGCTCGACTGGGCGTTCAACGCCGAGATCAACGCATAATTCGCGCAGGGGCACTGCCCCGCGCCCTTCCATATTTATTCAAAGGACCACTCACATGGCACCTAAAGTACTCATCTCCGATAGCCTCAGCGAAGCAGCTGTTCAGATTTTCAAAGACCGCGGCATCGACGTGGATTTCCAGCCCGATCTGGGCAAGGACAAAGACAAGCTGCTCGAAGTGATCGGGAAATATGACGGCCTCGCCATCCGCTCCGCGACCAAGGCGACGGAGAAAATCATCGCGGCGGCGGACAACCTCAAGGTTATTGGCCGCGCAGGCATCGGGACGGATAACATCGACAAGGATGCCGCCTCCAAGAAAGGTGTGATCGTGATGAACACGCCCTTCGGCAACATGATCACAACAGCAGAACACGCGATTGCGATGATGTTTGCTGTAGCGCGTCAAATCCCCGAGGCTTCCGCCTCTACCCATGCTGGTAAATGGGAAAAGTCCAAGTTCATGGGTGTCGAGCTGACAGGCAAGACTCTGGGCGTGATTGGTGCAGGAAACATCGGCGGGATCGTCTGTGACCGTGCCCGCGCCCTCAAGATGAAAGTGATTGCCTATGATCCCTTCCTTGGCGAAGAAAAAGCCAAGAAGATGGGCGTAGAGAAGGTCGAGCTGGAGGAGCTGCTCCCACGCGCCGACTTCATCACCCTGCACGTGCCCTTCACCGATCAAACCGCAAACATCCTGAGCCGCGAGAACCTTGAGAAGACCAAGAAGGGCGTGCGCATCATCAACTGCGCCCGCGGTGGTCTGGTGGATGAGGAAGCCTTGGCCGATATGCTGAAATCAGGCCATGTCGCAGGTGCTGCTTTTGACGTGTTCAAAGAAGAGCCTGCGAAAGAGAACCCTTTGTTCAACCTGCCCAATGTTGTGTGCACGCCGCACCTTGGTGCTGCCACGACAGAGGCGCAAGAAAACGTGGCCCTGCAAGTGGCCGAGCAAATGTCCGACTACCTGCTGACAGGTGCCGTGAGCAACGCGCTCAACATGCCGTCTGTTACCGCAGAGGAGGCGCAGGTCATGGGACCATGGCTCAAGCTGTCTGGTCATCTCGGCGCGTTTATCGGCCAGCTGACGGATGAGCCAATCAAGGCGATCAACATCCTTTACGATGGCACAGTGTCAGAGATGAACCTCGAGGCGCTGAACTGTGGTGTGGTTGCGGGTATCATGAAGCGCGCCAACCCTGATGTGAACATGGTGTCAGCGCCTGTGGTCGCCAAGGAAAAAGGCATCCAGATTTCCACCACCAATCAGGATAAATCAGGCGCATTTGATGGCTACATCAAGGTCACGGTTGTGACGGACAAGCGCGAGCGTTCTATCGCGGGCACAGTGTTCTCTGACGGCAAGCCACGGTTTATTCAGATCAAGGGAATCAACATCGACGCTGAAGTGGGACGCCACATGGTCTATACCACCAATGAAGACGTGCCGGGCATCATCGGTACACTGGGTCAGACTATGGGCGCCAATGACGTCAACATCGCCAACTTTACCCTTGGCCGTGCCGGCGTAAAGGGGGAGGCGATTGCGCTTCTTTACGTAGATGCACCCGTCCCTGCACCTGTTGTCAAAAAGCTGCACGACACCGGCATGTTCAACCAGATCAAGCTGCTGGAATTCGACGTCGCTTAAGCGTATCAAACGGCACCACAAAGGCGCAGCTCCTCGTGGGTTGCGCCTTTTTTATTGGAGAACGCATGACCAAACCCATTTATGCCATTGGCGATATCCACGGCCAGCACGATGAGCTTTTGCGCGTTCTGGCGTTGATTGAGGCAGATGGCGGGGCACAGGCCGAGATTGTATTCATCGGCGACTATACAGATCGCGGCCCCGCTTCCGCCGCCGTACTTGATACGCTGATTGAGGGCGTGGAGCAGGGCAAGCCGTGGCGCTGTCTGATGGGCAACCATGACCGCATGTTCAGTTGGTTCATGCGCGATTACCCCCTCCATGATGCCTATCTTCCGGTCTACCTTTATTGGCTGCATGAGCGGTTGGGCGGCGACACCACGCTTGCCTCTTACGGGATCGAGATGACCCAGACCGAACGGCAAACCGCCGTGCATGAAAAAGCCAAAGCAGTCGTGCCCCAAGCCCATATTGATTTCCTGAACAGCCTTTCACACAGCTATCAGACGGACGATCTATTCTTTGCCCATGCGGGTATCCGGCCAGGGATCGCGCTGGATGAGCAGACCGAGCATGACCTGCTGTGGATCCGCAAAGAATTTCACAAAGACACCCGCGATCATGGAAAGCTCATCGTGCATGGCCATACCCCTGTAGAGCAGACGACCCATTACGGGAACCGCATCAATATAGATGCGGGCGCGGGGTACGGACGTCCTCTCTGTGCGATCCGCATCGAAGGGCGTGAGTGTTGGAGCCTGACAGACGCAGGGCCAGTGCCGTTGCTTCCTGCGGACAGTGACGGAACGTAGCGCCTGACAACCAACCCTGCGTTTTGCTAAACGAATTGCATCATTTTCGGGAGAGAGAACATGTCGGACGATATCGTTATTCTGGGTGGTGCACGCACCGCAATCGGAACCTTTGGTGGCACCCTTGCAAGGACACCTGCCACAACGCTCGGGGCGACTGTTGCGCGTGAAGCGTTGACGCGGGCGGGCGTCGAGGGCGGGCAAATCGGCCATGTCGTCTTTGGCAACGTCATCAATACCGAGCCTCGTGACATGTATCTCAGCCGCGTCGCGGCAATGGAAGCGGGTGTTCCCGATGCCGTGCCAGCAATGAACGTGAACCGTTTGTGCGGATCTGGCGTGCAGGCGATTGTGTCTGCGGTACAGTCTCTGATGCTGGGCGATGCAGACTTTGCGCTGGCTGGCGGAGCGGAGAGCATGAGCCGTGCACCCTATATTCAACCTGCTGCCCGCTGGGGCCAGAAAATGGGCGATGTCGCCTCTCTCGATATGTTGTTGGGCACGCTCAACTGCCCGTTTGGCACGGGCCATATGGGTGTGACCGCAGAGAATGTCGCAGGCGAGCACGAGATCACCCGCGAAGAGCAAGATGCCTTTGCGATGCTCTCCCAAGAGCGCGCTGCCGCCGCGATTGAGGCGGGCCATTTCACCGATCAGATTGTTCCGGTTGAAGTCCGCAAAGGTCGCGAAACTGTTTCTTTCGAAGTCGATGAGCACCCCAAGGCTACCACGCCAGAACAACTGGCAGGCTTGCGTGCCGTGTTCCAGAAAGACGGCTCTGTCACCGCTGGCAATGCGTCGGGCATCAATGATGGTGCCGCTGCAGTCGTGCTGGCACGTGCATCCTCTGCACAAGCGAGCGGGTTGAAACCACTTGCGCGGATCATCGGCTATGCGCACGCAGGGGTGCGCCCTGAGGTAATGGGCATCGGGCCGATCCCTGCTGTGACAAAGCTGTTCGAGAAGACAGGTCTGAATGCAGGTGACTTCGACGTAATCGAAAGCAACGAGGCCTTCGCGTCACAAGCGCTCGCCGTGAGCAAGGCGCTAGGCTTTGATCCAGCGCGGGTAAACCCGAATGGGGGCGCCATTGCGCTGGGCCACCCAGTCGGCGCGACAGGAGCGATCATCACTGTCAAAGCGCTCTATGAGTTGGAGCGTATTCAAGGCAAGCGCGCGCTGATCACCATGTGCATCGGCGGTGGTCAGGGCATCGCGCTGGCGATCGAGCGGATGTAATCAGAACACTGCGTCCAGAATACCGATCACGATAGCAGCCCCTGCCGCACCCAATACCGCGGCAAGGGCGATGTAGCGTTTGAACGGCTTGCGGGCAGGCGGCAGCGCTTCTGCCTGACGGATCAGCGCCGCCTCGACCAGCGCCGGCAAACGCGGGCCAAAGCGTGACAGCACTCGGGCAGTCTTGGTCAGATCGGTGATAATTGCCTTGGGACCGATGGATTTCGTGATGTAGTCGGTCACGATCGGCGCTGCCACCTGCCAGATGTTCATCTGCGGGTTTAGGGAGCGGGCCACGCCCTCAACCACGATCATCGTGCGTTGCAACAGGATTAACTCTGTTCGTGTCTCCATGCCAAACCGCTCGGTCACTTCAAAGAGGTAGGCCAAGAGGCGCCCCATCGAGATGCGATCCGCATCCATTCCGAAAATCGGCTCTCCGACAGCGCGCAGAGCCCGCGCGAATTCATCCACATCTTTGTCAGCAGGGATATAACCCGCTTCAAAATGCACCTCGGCCACGCGTTTATAGTCCTTGCGGATAAAGCCATAGAGGATCTCGGCGTAAACGCGACGGGTGTATTCATCGATGTGGCCCATGATCCCGAAATCAAAAGCTACGATATCGCCATTATCGGCGACCTTGAGGTTCCCTTGATGCATATCCCCGTGGAAGTAACCGTCGCGCAGGGCGTGGTTCAGGAACAATGCGAGGATACGCTCGGACAGCTCGACGCGGTCCACGCCAATTGCATCAATCGCAGCGTTATCGCCCATGGGCACACCTTCGGCCCAGCCAAGCGTCATCACACGCCGCGCCGAATAATCCCATTTGATCAGGGGCAGCTGGAAGCCCGCGTCATCCTTGGTGTTGGCCGCAAATTCGGACGCAGCGGCGGATTCCAAACGCAGGTCCAACTCCCCATGCACAACACCGTCAAAATGCTCGATCACATCCATGGGACGCAGGCGGCGCGAACCAGGGGAAAACAGCTCAACCATCCGCGCCGCAAGATAGAAGGCGTCCACGTCTTTCTGGAACGCCTTCTCTACCCCGGGCCTGAGCACCTTGACCGCAACCTCTTCACCCGAGGATGCAAGGCGCGCACGGTGCACCTGCGCGATGGAGGCGGCTGCAACAGGTTCGCTGAACTCTGAAAAGATCGCGTCGATGGGCTGGCCCAGTTCTTTTTCGACCTCGGCTTTTGCGACATCGACAGGAAAAGCAGGTAGTTGATCCTGAAGCACACGCAGTTGCAGCGCCATCTCCTCCCCAACCACATCGGGGCGGGTAGAGAGAATTTGACCGAATTTGATATAGGCAGGGCCCAGCGCCGTGAGCGCACGGGTTGCAGGCTGCAGATTTGGATCACCCTTATAGCCAAGCGGCTTGAACGGAATCGCAAGCGCACGCGCCACCAGACGCACAGCTTTGGGTGCTTCAAATGCATCGAGAACGAAATTCATCGCGCCCGTGCGCTCTAGCGTGGCACCAGTGCGGATCAGTCGCCAGATATTGTGTGGGCCACGCATCAGTTAATAATCCCCTGCGGTCCGCGCATTTAGATTTTCCAGCCCGAATGCAGGGCTGCGATGCCCATCGTCATGTTGCGGTACTTTGCGTTCTCGAACCCTGCAGCCCGCACCATTCCAAGAAAAGTCTCCTGATCCGGAAAATTGCGGATTGATTCAACAAGGTACTGATAGCTGTCGCGGTCATTGGCGATGATCTGGCCCATGCGCGGGATGACATTGAAACTGTAGAGGTCATAGGCCTTTTGCATCATCGGGTTGGGCAACTGGCTGAACTCCAACACCATCAGACGGCCGCCTGGCTTGAGCACACGATAAGCCTCGTTCAGCGCCTCTTGGGGGCGGGTCACGTTCCGGATGCCGAATGAGATCGTGTAGACATCAAAGGTGTTGTCCTCGAACGGCAGGTCCATCGCATCGCCAACAATCCAGTCGAGGCTGTCTTGCATCGCTTCAGCCTCGGCACGCTTGCGCCCCTCGATCAGCATCCCTTCGGTCAGGTCACAGACGGTGGCATGGCCAGAGCCTGCGCGTTTGAGAAATTTGAAGGATACATCACCCGTACCGCCCGCCACATCCAGAAGCCTTTGACCTGCACGCGGCGCGAGCCAATCCATCATCGCCTCTTTCCAGATACGGTGGATGCCGACGCTCATCACGTCATTCATGATGTCGTAATTATTGGCCACATCCGAGAAAAGGCTGCGCACCTTGCCTGCCTTCTCGTCCTCGCGAATGGTTTGAGCGCCGAAATGGGTGGTGTTGTCGGTCATGATGTGGGTCCTGATCTTGTTATCTTGGAGATATAGCCTCAGGTAGGGAGGTGCAAACCGCCATTTGCCGCAGGAGATGCCATGCCAGAGCTGCCCGAAGTCGAAACCGTCCGCCGTGGCCTTGCCCCCGTCATGGAAGGTGTAGAAATTAGCCGCGCCGATGTGAACCGTCCTGACCTGCGCTGGCCCTTTCCGACGCGCATGGCAGAGCGTTTGACAGGCCAGCGGGTCGAGCGTTTGCGCAGGCGATCAAAATACGTCCTCGCGGATCTTAGCTCGGGGGAGACGCTACTCATTCACCTTGGAATGTCGGGACGGATGCTCATTTCCGGCGATCCGCTGGGTCAGTTCGTCCACGAACATCCCGCGGCTGAGAAGCACGATCATGTCGTGTTTCATATGGAGAACGGCGCGCGCATCACCTTCAACGATCCCCGCCGCTTTGGTGCGATGGATCTGATGGAGACGGCGAGAGAATCAGAGCACAAGCTGCTTGCTGCGCTGGGACCAGAACCCTTGAGCAATGATTTTTATGACAAAATTCTGGTAGAGGCCTTCAAGGACCGCAACACGCCCGTGAAATCTGCGCTGCTGGATCAGCGGATCGTGGCTGGTTTAGGCAATATCTATGTCTGCGAAACTCTTTTTCGCGCAGGGATCAGCCCCAAACGCAAGGCAGGACGCATTGCCGCAGCGCGTGTTGCCGCAATGGTTCCCATCATCCGCGATGTCCTGTCCGAGGCAATTGACGCGGGGGGATCATCGCTCAAGGATTTTCGCCAAGCCGATGGAGAACTTGGATATTTTCAGCATTCCTTTGATGTTTACGGAAGGGAAAGCGAGCCCTGCAAGCGTGAAGGCTGTGAGGGAATCATTGCCCGTGTCGTCCAGTCCGGACGCTCATCCTTCTACTGTCCGCAATGCCAAAGATAACTTGAACCAAGTTGCGGCCATGTTATGGAAGGGCTTCCGAGAAACGATAGAGGGCCGCACTCATGGCTTATGAAACGATCAATCTGGACGTCGATAACCACGTAGCTTTGGTAACACTGAACCGTCCGGATGCGCTTAATGCGCTCAATGATCAGCTCATGAGTGAGTTGGCCGATTGCCTCAAAAGCTGTCAGGACAATGAGAAGGTCCGCTGCATCGTGATCACCGGCTCGGAGAAGGCGTTCGCCGCTGGTGCCGATATTGCGATGATGAAGGACAAGAGCTTTGTTGATGCGTTCGCAGGGGATCTGTTCACGCCAGAGACAGACCAGATCATGCGCGTGCGTAAGCCAATCATCGCTGCTGTATCAGGCTATGCGCTGGGCGGTGGCTGCGAATTGGCGATGATGTGCGATTTCATCATTTGTTCCGAGACCGCGAAGTTCGGCCAGCCCGAGATCAACCTCGGTGTCGTGGCCGGCATCGGCGGCACGCAGCGTTTGACGCGAATCGTCGGGAAGTCCAAAGCGATGGACATGAACCTGACGGGTCGCTTCATGGACGCCGAAGAAGCTGAGCGTTCGGGCCTCGCCTCGCGCGTTGTGCCCGTGAAAAAGCTGATTGAAGAGGCGCTGGGCGCTGCGCAAAAGATCTCAGAAAAATCCATGGTCTCCGTGATGGTCGTCAAAGAAGCTGTGAACCGCGCCTATGAGGTGCCGCTGCGCGAAGGACTGCTGTTTGAACGCCGCATGTTCCACGCGCTGTTTGCAACCGAGGATCAAGCCGAAGGTATGGGCGCGTTTTTGGAAAAGCGTGAGGCGCAGTTCCGCGACCGTTAAGGTCGGGCAGCGATTAGTCCGACAGGTCGTGCGTGAGCGCATCGAGCCACTGCCCCAGTGTTTTGAGTTGGATAGCAAACACATCTAGGCAAGTATCTCCTAACGCATAAAAAATGCTAAAAAGACCAAGGCCGATATCCTAGCCTATCTTCGCAATAAGAGGCCCTGATTTGCGCGTTGCTTTCCCCATGCTAACTCGGGGAGTGCGCGAATGAGGTGGTAGATAGTCACACCAACCAAGGCCCCAGCACAGCAGACCTTTACAAGTCGGGATAAACACCGCTATAGCCCACCTCATACATGCGCGTGCAGCCCGCTCAGGCTAGAATCACCTATCGGTGTCCTCCCAAGCGGGAGCGATTGCACGCTTTGACACGAATAATTTGATAGGATGATCCTCATGGCCAATACACCACAAGCAAAGAAGCGCGCGCGTCAGAACGAAAAGCGTTTCGCAATCAACAAAGCACGTCGCTCACGCATTCGTACATTCATCCGTAAAGTCGAAGAAGCCATCGAATCGGGTGTAAAGGACGACGCGGTTGCAGCACTCAAAGCAGCTCAGCCAGAGCTGATGCGCGGTGTGACAAAGGGCGTTTACCACAAGAACACAGCGTCGCGGAAAATGTCTCGCTTGGCCGCGCGGGTCAAAGCAATCGCATAATTTGCGATCAAGACTAAAAATTTTACAGGCGTCACTTCGGTGGCGCCTGTGTTGTTTTGAGACCTCTTTCACGGGTCCGTGAGATTCTTTTCGTGCAAAGACAGAGTCAACGATTAAGTTCTGTTGAACCGCCATGTGCCCCCTTGGTAGTTAGTGTGAGCGAGTCACATCGCAGGGGGACAGACCCGACAATCCGACACCGTTTTGCTAGAGGCGGCGCTTGGACCGAAGGTATTTTGCGAGGAGCCAATGGCTCTTTGTCATTAACTGCAAATGCTGCTGCCAGCAGTTTTGCCTGTCACTAAATGTAGTTTGTTTCGTTCGTTGTCTGTGATGCACTCATGTATCTGGGCGGGGTACGTGAGCCTTTTGGGGCCGCTAGAACTGGGCTGTTGTCTGTTGGGACCAGAGCAGCCCGAATGTGTTCTGGGGCTTTGTCGGGGATTGTCGCATGGGGCGGCGCAAGTGATGGTGGTTGGAATAGAATGACGCGGGAAGAATGGAGCAACGTCAAACAACGTTTGCTGAAGACGGTTGGTCAAAACAATTTTACGACATGGATAGAACCCTTGATGCTGGCGCAGTCCAGTAGTGGCATTGCTGTTCTTAATGTCCCCACGACGTTCTTTGGAAATTACGTTTCCCAGAACTTTGCCGATCTCATTGTGCATGAGATGCGTGCGTTTGATGACACCATCTCTCGATTGAAATTTGAAGTCGCTCAGGCGCGCCCGAAGCCCGTCACCCGTCAGACAGACGCTATCGCGCAAAACAACACCAAGGCATCAAAGCCGGCGAATACTTCGACAGTATATACAGCCCCTCTCGAACGTCGGTTTTCATTCGATTCCTTCGTCGTCGGAAAACCCAATGAGTTGGCCCATGCTGCGGCAAAGCGTGTGGCCGAGGGCGGACCCGTAACGTTCAACCCACTGTTTTTGTATGGCGGGGTCGGCCTTGGTAAAACGCACCTGATGCATGCAATTGCACAGGAGCTGCAGGCACGGAAGCCAGAGCTGAATGTTCTGTACCTCTCCGCAGAGCAGTTCATGTACCGCTTTGTGCAAGCGCTGCGCGATCGCAAGATGATGGATTTCAAAGAAATCTTCCGCACTGTCGATGTATTGATGGTCGATGATGTTCAGTTCATTGCAGGCAAAGACAGCACTCAGGAAGAGTTCTTTCACACCTTCAATGCACTGGTGGATCAGAACAAACAGATCATCATTTCTGCGGACCGCGCACCGCAAGACATCAAAGACCTTGAGGATCGCGTAAAATCGCGTCTGCAATGCGGACTGGTGGTTGATTTGCATCCGACGGATTATGAGCTGCGCTTGGGCATTCTACAGACGAAAGTCGATATCCACCGCGCCTCTTATCCCGATCTCGAGATGGAAGACGGTATCCTTGAATTTCTTGCGCACCGCATCTCTACCAATGTTCGTGTCCTTGAGGGCGCGCTTACGCGGCTCTTTGCCTTTGCTTCTCTTGTGGGGCGCACCATTGATATGGAGCTGACACAGGATTGTCTTGCCGATGTGCTGCGCGCTTCGGAGCGAAAGATCACCGTTGAGGAAATCCAGCGCAAAGTATCGGACCACTACAACATTCGCCTCTCCGATATGATCGGGCCTAAACGTCTGCGCAGTTTTGCACGCCCTCGTCAGGTTGCGATGTATCTGAGCAAACACATGACCAGCAGATCGCTGCCCGAGATCGGCAGGCGTTTTGGTGGGCGGGACCACACCACTGTGATGCACGGCGTCAAGCGGATCGAGGAGCTGAAGGTCTCGGACGGTCAAATTGCAGAAGACCTCGAACTTCTGCGCCGCGCACTCGAAGCATAGCCCGTTATCGGTGCAGTGTTGCCACAGGGCTGCCTTTCGCAGGGCGGCCTTTTGCGCCTGTTGCGCGTTAAGTCTTGTGATTGGCTGGGAAGCGGGTAATTTGCCATTCCCGACCCTGTGCAGTGGAGAATAGGCATATGAAATTCAGCATCGAACGCGCCGCGTTGCTCAAAGCCGTGTCTCAGGCACAATCCGTGGTCGAGCGTCGCAATACAATTCCGATCCTTGCAAACGTTTTGATCGAGGCAGAAGGCAGCGATGTATCATTCCGCGCCACCGATCTGGATATCGAAGTTGTCGACAAAGCCCCTGCTCAGGTCGAGCGTGCAGGCGCTACAACGGTCGCTGCAACAACACTGCATGAGATCGTGCGCAAACTGCCTGATGGCGCGCTTGTTTCGCTAACCGCCGATAATGCTGCCGGTCGTCTGACTGTCGAGGCAGGCCGCTCCAACTTCTCACTGGCGACACTGCCGAAAGAAGACTTTCCTGTAATGGCTTCTTCGGAATATGCGTCGAACTTCTCGGCCAAGGCACCTGTGCTACGTCGCCTGTTTGATAAGTCCAAATTCGCTATTTCTACTGAGGAAACGCGTTACTATCTCAACGGTGTCTACATGCACATCGCGGAAGGTGATGGCGGCAAGATGTTGCGCTGTGTTGCCACAGACGGTCACCGCCTTGCACGGATCGATGCAGATATGCCTGATGGTGCCGCAGACATGCCTGGCGTGATCGTACCGCGCAAAACCGTGGGCGAGCTGCGCAAGCTGTTGGACGATGACGATATGGTCATTGCCGTGTCTGTCTCCGAGACCAAAGTTCGCTTTGCCACACCGCAGATTACACTCACCTCCAAAGTAATTGATGGCACTTTCCCAGACTATACCCGTGTTATCCCCCAAGGAAACACACGTAAGCTGGAAGTAGATGCCGCTGATTTTGCCCGCGCCGTTGACCGTGTCGCGACTGTGAGCTCGGAACGGTCCCGCGCGGTAAAGCTCCAACTTGACGAAGATCGTTTGGTTCTCTCGGTCAATGCGCCTGACAGTGGCGCCGCTGAGGAAGAACTGGCTGTGGCCTACAGCGACGAGAAGCTGGAAATCGGTTTTAACGCGAAATACCTGCTCGAAATCGCATCTCAGGTAGATCGTGAGAACGCCGTTTTCATGTTCAACTCCTCAGGCGATCCAACGCTTATGCGTGAGGGGAATGACACCTCGGCGGTTTATGTCGTCATGCCAATGCGTGTGTGAGGACTACGAGATTTTTGAAGGCCCCACATTCTGATGGCGGGTCTTTATCTTTCTAGTCTGACGTTGTCGCACTTCCGCTCTCACAAGAGGGCCGTGATTGAAGTGATCGACACGCCCGTGGCGATTCACGGCGATAACGGCGCTGGTAAAACCAACATTCTCGAAGCGCTCTCGCTGCTATCCCCTGGCCGTGGCCTACGCCGTGCCAGTGCAGAGCAAATGACCCGCCGCCCCGAAGGGCTGGGGTGGAAAATCACCGCTGTGCTGCATGGCCCTCTGGGCGCGAGCGAGATTGACGTCACATCAGAGAAAGGTGCGGCACGGCAGGTTCGAATTGATGGCAAGCCAGCCCCACAAACAGCTCTCGGGCGCATTGCACGCGTGCTGTGGCTTATTCCCTCCATGGACCGTTTGTGGATTGAGGGCGCGGACGGGCGGCGGCGCTTTCTGGACCGTATGACGCTAAGCTTTCTGCCCGATCACGCCGATATCTCGCTCGCATACGAAAAGGCGATGCGCGAGCGAAACCGCCTCCTCAAAGATATGGTGAAAGAACCCTCGTGGTATGCTGCTCTTGAGGCACGCATGGCCGAAACGGGCGTTGCCATACACCACAATCGTTTGCACGCACTTGCTGCCCTATCGCAGGCTCAGGATGCAGCGGAAACCGCATTTCCAACCGCATCCCTTGCGCTCGAATGTGACATGCCTACCGATGTCGAAGAAATGCGCGCAGCCCTATCCGAGAACCGCATGCGTGACCTCGCGGCGGGGCGTACCCTGATTGGTCCCCACCGCGCCGACCTGATCGGAACATATGCCGCCAAAGGTATTCCTGCACGGGATTGTTCGACGGGAGAGCAGAAGGCGCTGCTCGTCTCGCTGATCCTCGCCAACGCCCGCGCATTGGCTGCTGATTTCGGCGCGCCGCCACTGTTGTTGCTCGATGAAGTCGCCGCACATCTGGATGCAGGTCGCCGCGCAGCACTTTATGACGAGATCATCGCTTTGGGTGCCCAAGCGTGGATGACGGGGACCGAAGACGGTCTTTTTGATGCGATGGGGGACCGTGCGCAAAGCGTTTTGGTCACCGAAGAGGACGGAGTATCGACGGTGAAATTAGCGCCCTAATTCTGTGTAACTCCGACCACAAAATCTTGTGTCAATCGCGTGACAATGCACGCGAAAAACCGTATATTTAGCAGGTTGAATAACAGGATCACATGAATGTCCGAGACAGAGCAATCCCCCGAAGACTACGGCGCCAATTCCATCAAAGTTCTCAAAGGCTTGGAAGCTGTTCGCAAGCGCCCAGGCATGTATATTGGCGACACCGATGATGGCTCTGGCCTGCACCATATGGTGTATGAGGTCGTGGACAACGGCATTGATGAGGCACTGGCAGGCCATGCCGACCATGTCGCCGTCACAATCCACGAAGACAGCTCTGTCTCCGTCTCTGATAACGGGCGCGGTGTACCCGTGGGCATCCACGAGGAAGAAGGCGTGTCCGCGGCCGAAGTTATCATGACCCAACTGCACGCAGGCGGTAAATTCGACAGTAATTCCTATAAGGTGTCGGGCGGTCTGCACGGCGTGGGCGTATCGGTTGTGAACGCGCTCAGCGACTGGCTGGAACTGCGCGTCTGGCGAGATGGTTTCGAGCATGTGGCCCGTTTCGAGGGCGGCTTTACCACCAAGCACCTCGAACAGCTGGGAGCCACGGACCGCACGGGTACCGAGGTCCGCTTTCTCGCCTCCACCGAGACATTCTCGAACCTCGACTACTCCTTTGAGACGCTGGAAAAGCGTCTGCGCGAGTTGGCTTTCCTGAATTCAGGCGTAAAGATCATTCTTCGCGATGAGCGCCCGTCCGAGCCGCTCGAGACTGTGCTCTACTATGACGGTGGCGTTAAAGAATTCGTCAAATACCTCGACCGCAACAAATCATCGATCCTGCCAGAGCCGATTTTCATCGTAGGTGAAAAGGACGACATCGGTGTCGAGGTCGCGATGTGGTGGAACGACAGCTATCACGAGAATGTTCTGCCCTTCACCAACAACATCCCCCAACGCGATGGCGGCACGCATATGGCGGGCTTTCGCGGGGCGCTGACCCGTACCATCAACAACTACGCCCAGAGCAGCGGGATCGCGAAGAAGGAAAAAGTGACTTTTACGGGTGACGACGCCCGCGAAGGGCTAACCTGCGTGTTGAGTGTCAAAGTACCCGATCCCAAGTTCAGCTCCCAAACCAAAGACAAGCTTGTCTCCTCCGAGGTGCGCCCTGCAGTTGAAGGTTTGGTGAACGAAAAGCTGGCTGAATGGTTCGAGGAGAACCCGCAGATCGCCAAGATCGTTGTGGGCAAAATTATCGAGGCCGCCCATGCCCGTGAAGCGGCCCGCAAAGCGCGTGATCTAACGCGGCGCAAAACTGCAATGGATGTGAACTTTCTCGCAGGAAAGTTGAAGGATTGTTCCGAAAAAGACCCGTCAAAAACCGAAGTCTTCCTCGTGGAGGGTGATTCCGCTGGCGGCTCTGCCCAGACAGGACGTGACCGTCAAACACAGGCGATCCTGCCGCTCAAAGGTAAGATTCTCAACGTCGAGCGGGCGCGATTTGACCGCATGCTTGGCTCTCAGGAGATCGGCAACCTTGTGATGGCACTGGGCACGGGAATTGGCCGCGATGAGTTCAACATCGACAAGCTCCGCTATCATAAGATCGTTATTATGACGGATGCGGACGTGGACGGGGCGCATATCCGAACCCTCCTGCTCACGTTCTTCTACCGTCAGATGCCGCAGCTCATTGAGAACGGTCACCTCTACATCGCGCAGCCGCCGCTTTACAAAGTGTCGCGCGGCAAATCCGAGGTCTATCTCAAGGATCAGGCCGCGATGGAGGAGTACCTCATCGAGCAAGGTATTGAGGGAGCGATGCTGCGGCAGGGAAATGGTGAGGAGATCACAGGCGCCGATCTGGCCCGTGTCGTAGAGAACGCCCGTCAGATGCGCCGCGTGCTTGAGGCATTCCCGACCCATTACCCTCGCCATATCCTTGAACAGGCGGCGATTGCAGGTGCCTTTGTCCCCGGTGCTGTGGACAGCGATTTGCAAGGCGTTGCCGACGCCGTAGCCAAGCGTCTCGATCTGATCGCGCTCGAATACGAGCGTGGCTGGCAAGGCCGCATTACCCAAGATCACGGGATCAAGCTTGCCCGCATTCTGCGCGGCGTCGAAGAGGTGCGCACGCTTGACGGTAAAATGCTGCGAGGCGGTGAAGCACGCAAGTCAGGTACATTCACCGAGCATCTGCAGGATGTTTACAAGCTGCCTGCCACATTGGTGCGCAAAGACCGCACACAACTGATCAACGGCCCGATGGATTTGTTGAACGCTGTTCTTGCCGAAGGTGAGAAGGGCTTGTCCTTGCAGCGCTATAAGGGTCTGGGCGAGATGAACCCCGACCAGCTGTGGGAAACCACGCTCGACCCTGACGCACGCACTCTCTTGCAGGTAAAGGTGGAGGACATGGCGGAAGCTGACGATCTATTCACCAAACTGATGGGCGATGTGGTCGAGCCACGTCGTGAGTTTATCCAGCAAAACGCATTGAACGTCGAAAACCTCGACTTCTAATCACAAGTCCGCCTGCGATACGCTGGGCGGCCTTATGCTTTCATCTTCCGCAATCGCAAAGCATTGCTGAGCACGAAGAGTGATGAAAGCCCCATGGCACCTGCCGCGAGACCTGGTGACAGTAGAATTCCGAACATGGGATAGAGCACACCAGCTGCGACAGGGATGAGGGCAACATTGTATCCAAAGGCCCAGACAAGGTTCTGCTTTATATTGCGCATCGTCTTTTGCGATGCGTCCATTGCAATCTCGACGCCCAAGGGATCGCCACCCATCAGCACAACATCCGCCGCATCCATTGCAACATCGGTCCCTGTACCAACCGCAATACCAACATCCGCATGGGCAAGCGCTGGCGCATCATTTATGCCGTCTCCGACGAACGCGATCACATCACCTTCGCGACGCAGGCTATCCAAAGCCGCGATCTTTCCATCTGGCAGCACATCCGAGATTACGTGATCCACGCCAAGTTCTGCCGCGAGGTTGCCAACAGCGGCGGCACTATCCCCACTGATCAGAGCAACCCGCACACCACGGGACTGCATGGCCGAAATCGCAGTCTTTGCACCTGATCTCAAAGTGTCAGAGATCACCAGCATCGCCAGCGCCGCACCGTCGCGGGCCGCAAAGAACACTGTTTGCCCCTTGGCTTCCGCTGCAGCCTGCTCTGTTTCAAAGGCGCTGAGATCAACACCTAGCGAGGTCAGCCAAGCATATTTGCCGATATCTACCGTGGCGCCCTTGACCACTCCACTCACACCACGCCCTGCGATGGCTTCTGAATTCTGAACCTCGAAGAGATCCAGCCCTTTCGCCGCTTCGAGAATTGCGCGGGCCGCAGGGTGTTGGGAGGAGGCTTCGACAGACGCGATCTCGATCAGTGCGGCCTGCTTGTCCATCCCGGTCACGGGCACGATGTCGACCAAGGTTGGCCGCCCTTTGGTCAATGTGCCCGTCTTATCAAAGGCAACCAATGTCGTGCGTTGCAGATGCTGCAAGGCATTGCCCGTCCGAAACAGCACCCCGAGTTCAGCCGCACGACCCGTGCCGATCATGATGGACACAGGCGTCGCAAGCCCCATCGCACAGGGGCAAGCAATGATCAGAACAGAGACACCGACCACCAGCATGAAGGGCAATGTAGGCTCTGGCCCCACGATACCCCAAACCGTCATCGTGACTATGGCAATCACCAGAACAGCAGGGACAAATCGCAGGGTGATCTGGTCAACCAGAGCTTGAATGGGAAGCCGCGCCGACTGCGCTGTCTCGACCAACCGAATGATCTGGGCAAGCTTGCTGTCCTCCCCCATCGCTTGGGCATGACAGACCAGCGTGCCATCCATGTTGACCGTGCCCCCTGTCACCTTGTCACCAACGGTTTTGGTGACAGGCATCGGCTCACCTGTGAGCATGCTTTGATCGACATCGCTGCTGCCCTCGACAACTTCGCCGTCTGCTGCGATACGCTCTCCCGCACGCACCATGAAGGCTTGACCAAGGGCAAGTTCCGCCATCGGCCTGTCCTGCCAGTCTCCATCAACGCGCAACCGCACCACATCAGGGCGCAAGCCGATCAGCCGCTCAATCGCGGCACCTGTCCGGTTTTTTGCACGCGCTTCCAGCCAGCGACCCAGCAGGATCAGCACGATAATCACACAAGCGGATTCAAAATAGACAGCCCGCGATTGCTCGGGCAGCAACTCTGGTGCGGCGAGGACGAAGACGGAGTAGGCATAGGCAGCACCCGTGCCGAGTGCTACCAGACTGTTCATATCAGGGGCGGCGCGGAACAGCGCGGGAATGCCGCGCCTGAAAAACCGCAAACCAGGTCCAAGCATCAGGATCGTCGTGAAGACGGATTGTATCTGCCACGATGTCTCGAACCCTATGGTATTGTGGATCGCGTGGTGCACCGCGGGAAATACGTGGCTTCCCATTTCGAGCATGAAGACAGGAAGCGCCAGAAGCGCCGCAATGATCGTAGCGCGGCGCAGAGCAGAGACATCGTTCTCTTTGGCCTCACGGCGCTCCGCCGCGTCCTCGTCTTCCTTGAGCAACCCCGGATAGCCTGCTTTTTCCAAAGCCGCGAATGCGTCTTTCAGAGCCTTCGCTGAAGTGACGTTAAATTGCGCACTCTCATCAGCAAAATTTACCGCTGCGTCCTCAATGCCCTCCACGCTGTGCAATGCTTTCTGCGCACGCGCAGCGCATGAACCGCATGACATATTCTGCACGCGTATCGTGAATGTTTCGGACATTTCTTACCCCCTCAGGAGGGTGGGACTGGCCTGCTATTTGGCAGCCTCGTCACCCTCGGACTTCTTTGAAGAAGTGGCACCCTCAGCTTCGATAATCTCGGCGTCTTCGATAACGACATCCTTAACTACTGTTTCGGTGTTATCCTCAAGTGCCCCAACGATCAGCGGTAGCATCTGCACGCCAGCGGGCATTGCAACTTCGGAGACGGGCGGGCGTTTCCATGCAAGCGTATCAAAGCTGGAACAGTTCTCGCAGACCGGCTTCCACTCGGCGTGAATGTGCTGACAGTTGTCGCAAATCCACTGTGGACCACGCGGCACCGCAAGAGCACGCGCAAGCCAACCTTTTACAACCGTATCCGAGGCCCCTTCACCGCGTTCAATCACAGCCATAAGCGTGACGGAGCGTGCGTCGGGATCAACCTCGACCAGATCGCCCAGCGCACGGCGCGCTTCAGGGAAATCTTCGTTGGCGATATGAAGCTCGGAGAGTAGCATTTTTGTTTCGGGATGATCAGCGTTCAGTTTTGTCAGCACCTTAAAACGTTTGATCCGCTCTGTCGGCGTCTCGTCTGGTGCGATAGCGGCAAAGGTGGCGGCCAGATCAGGATGTGGCTGCACTTCCCATGCCTTCTTCAAGACACGCGTGGCATAGCGCGGCTTATCCTGCTCAATATACCCGTTCGCAGCCATCACCGCAGCGGGGACCAGATCGGGGGAAAGGCGGTTTGCCTCGATCGCTGTCTCGCGTGCCTCGATCGAGCTTCCGTCTGCAACAACATCTTTCGCTTCAGACAAGGCAAGCACAGCATCGCGGCGCTTGTGAACATCGCGTGGCAATTGGCCATTGCGCAGCTTGGTGCTCAGCGTTTTACGCGCACCGGTCCAATCCTCTTTCTCTGCCTGAAGGCGTAGCAACAGATCGCCCGTCTCTTCATGCTTTGGCTTGAGCGCGAAAGCTTTCTCGGCCAGCTGGATCGCAGTCTCGGTATCACCCTCGGCCAGTTTTTGTTTCATGATCCCGCGCACACCCACAAAACGGGTCTGTTCGTTCTCGACCAGCTTGCGGTAGGTTTCCTCGGCCTTGCGTGTATCGCCTGCCATCTCAGCCGCTTGGGCCGTGAGCAGATTAGTCAGCGCGGGCTTGTTAAGGTATTTGTCTGCTTTGGCTGCCTTCGCCATCGCAACATTTCCCTCACCATTGGCCAGCGCCATCAAACCCTGTGACAGTGCGTCAAAGCCTTTGCGCTCGCGGTTGCGATCAAAATAACGCGACAGCGCAGTCTCGTCGCCGTTAAGAAACTTCCAAACAGCGGCCAGCAGGGACAGCACTTTGAGGAAAACCCAGACGAGGAAGACCAGCAGAACCAACAGAAGGATCGATTCCAGCGGACCAGGGTTCAGCTCAACCCCCATTGCCCGAATTTGCAGACCACCTTCGGCTTGAAGCAAGAAATTTGCGCCCCATGCCAGCGCACCTACGATGCAAAAGAAAAAGACGATTTTGATGAGGGACCAGAGCATATTGTTTTCCTTAGTCTGCCGTCAGGCGTTGTGCCAAAGCATCAGCCGCGGCGCGGGCTGCAACGCGGGCATCAGCCGCCGCGCGCCAGTCTGCGATCACGGCTTGCGCGTCTTCGGGCAGGGTATCGAGTTCGGTCAATGCGGTCGTCAGATCACCGGATTTAATCGCAGCTTCAGCGCGCGAAAGAACCGCGTCGGGGTCATCCCCCTCACGCGGCGCGACAGAGCGCACGCCAAGGGAGCGGGTCAGAAAACCGCCAATGCCTTGTTGACCCTCATCCGTTCCAGTAGAACGTGCCGCTGCCAGCGCAGCCCGTGCCTGATCAGGGAAATCGGACTGAAGCGCGCTGAGCGTTGCAACGCCTTCAGCAGACGGGTCGATCAGGGCTGGGTCAATGTCGCCCAAATCGAGCCCTTGTAACGTTGCTACGGCTTCCGCAAATGGCTGACCTGCATCAAGTGCGGATACGATTTTTGCAATTGCAGCCTGACCGTTTGCAGCACGGGCAGCATCTGCTGTGGCTTCCTCGACGCTTTTCGCATTCGCAATAAGCGCTTCAATTTCGCTACGCTGCGCTTCCGCCGCCTCCTTGAGCGCTGAGAGTTCCGCAGCGTATGCGCCAACAGCATCGCCATCGACACCTTCGGGGACAGCAACCGCAGGCCGCTCTTCCAACGCAACAATGCGCGTTTCAATCTCGGCCAGCTGGTCTTCGATAGGAGATAAATCTACCGTGGGGGCCTCCGCCTGTTCCAACGCGGAGATACGCTCTTGCTGGGCAGTCAAATCCCCGCGCAGTTTTGTTGTGATCTCTGCGTCGGCATTGCCGAACACGTCATATTCAGAGGCCATGAAGCCCAGACCACCTGCAATGATCCCGCCCAAAACCAACGGCAGGAAAATACTCTGCTTCTCGGGCTCTGGTGGGGGCGCTACGGCTACCGGAATATTCGCGGACGTATCAGGCGCATCGCCCTCATCGGTCTGCGCCTTATCTTCTTCTATGGGTGCTGTATCGTTTGGCGTCGTCTCTTCGACTGTAGTTGTTTCTACCGGTTCAGACGTCTTCTTATCTTCAGACGTCTTTTCATCTTCCACAATTACCGCGTCTTCGACACTAGTCTCGACCGGTTCGGTACCAGCTTTCTCGGTTTTTTGAGAGACGGATTTCTTCGATGATGCCACAACACGTACCTTTTCGATTCTCACCCGTTGGATTGGGTCAACTCCAACAGCTTAGCCGTCATCCTCAAGCCTCTCAAGGCAAGCCGAGGCTCAAGCATAAGTTTTCAACTGCTTTACGCATATAATGCGCTTCGGGCGCAGGTAAAATGATACAACTAGCGGTGCTTTCCCCGCTCAAGGGGGCCGCGACTGCCTTGCTCAGCGCAACCACGTGAGAATTTCCGAGGCGTCCTTGTGCTTTTTCGGCCAATTGCTGGGCACTGCGCGGTGAGAAAACCGGCACAATGCAGCAATGCGTCAGCGCATCTGTCGCGGTTGGACCAAGAGGCAAAAGGTTCTGTTTATAGATCGCAACATGCTGCGTCTCGATACCATTGGCGGAAAGCGTTTGCGCGATATCGCCGATCGTGTGCTCTCCACCCAGATGAAACAGCCTTATGCGGGGCACGGAGGCGCACAAGCTCACGATAAGTTCTTTTGCGGTGTTGCCTGCCTGCGTTGCTTTCCATCCATTCGCTACTGCGGCCTGCGTGGTTTGCAGACCCACGCAAAATGCCAATCGCCCTTCACCGTCCGGCGCAAAACGCACACCGTTTCTGGAGGTGAAAATCACCCCATCATCGGGGCCCAGCACGGGAGTGTTCCCAATCCCTACAATTTCCATCAAAGGTGCTAACACAAGGCGGACTGCGCCAAGCGCATCAGATGAAAGCGTAGCTACAAATGCACGCGCGCTTGTTTCGGGGCGGGTCAGGAGTAGGGTTGGCATTGCCATTAGCCGCAGAACGCTCTCAGGATTGTTTGCAGAACGCCTAAGTGTTACCTCCGCAATGTGCACTTCGCAACGGAAACAACCTAAATGACCAGCCTGACCATTCTTGGCATCGAAAGCAGCTGCGACGATACCGCCGCGGCTGTTCTGCGCGGTGAAGCATGCGCAGCGGATGTTCTGTCATCCATCGTCATGGGGCAGACGGAATTGCATGCCAATTTCGGGGGGGTCGTGCCCGAAATCGCGGCGCGCGCGCACGCTGAAAAACTTGATACCGCAGTAGTCCAAGCGCTGAATGAGGCGCAGGTGACGTTGGACGACATTGATGCCGTGGCTGTGACCGCCGGACCTGGATTGATTGGAGGCGTCGTGTCGGGTGTGATGTGCGCCAAGGGGATCAGCCTTGCGCGAGGGCTTCCCCTGTATGGCGTGAACCATTTGGCCGGTCATGCGCTAACGCCGCGGCTCACGGATGGTGTCACGTTTCCCTATCTGATGCTGCTCGTCTCGGGCGGCCATTGCCAGTTTTTGATTGCGTCTGGACCGGATGAATTCAAACGCTTGGGCGGGACTATCGACGACGCCCCTGGTGAAGCGTTTGACAAAGTAGCGCGCCTCATCGGTTTGCCCCAACCAGGCGGCCCATCAATTGAAACACTCGCCCTTCAAGGTGACGCAAAACGATTCAAGTTTCCACGACCGCTCTTGGATCGTGAAGGCTGCGATATGTCTTTCTCCGGTCTAAAAACCGCTGTCCTGCGGCAGCGCGATGCATTGATCGTAGAAGATCGGTTGACCGCTCAGGATCAGGCTGATCTTGCCACTGGCTTTCAAGCAGCAGTTGTCGATGTGCTGACCGAGAAAACGCGCCGCGCTTTGGCCCAGTATACTGATCTCACCGACACACCAATCATTTGCGTGGCAGGCGGCGTTGCCGCCAATCTGGCAATTCGCGGATCGCTTGAAACCCTTGCATCTGAGACAGGCGCCCGATTTGTGGCACCCCCTTTGGCGCTTTGCACCGATAACGCTGCCATGATCGCTTATGCCGCGCTTGAGCAGGCAAACACGCGGATCCCCGACGACCTATCACTTTCAGCGCGACCACGCTGGCCTTTGGATCAACATTCGCCCGCAATGCTTGGTAGCGGCAAGAAAGGTGCGAAGGCATGAGTATCAGCGTTCTGGGCGGCGGTGCTTTCGGAACGGCCTTGGCGATTTCATTGGCGCAAAAGGGGCCAGTCACCCTTTGGGCGCGTGATGCGGGTGACATGCAAACAGCGAGAGAAAACAAAAAACGCCTGCCTGATTTCCTTTTTCCAGATAGTCTGATCGCCACAGGGGATGTTGCCCTAGCGATGGATTCAGAGACGCTCTTGCTGGCCGTTCCGATGCAGCAACTTCGCAGTTTCGTTACCGCCCACGCGAGCAAGCTAAGCGGCAAAGCCTTGGTCGCTTGTTGCAAGGGCATCGAACTCGGCACTGGCGCAGGACCTGTCGAAATCCTCTCGGATGAAGTTCCAAACGCGCAAGCGGCTCTGCTCACGGGCCCCAGCTTTGCCGCCGATATTGCACGGGGACTGCCAACAGCACTGACCTTGGCCGCTGTGAATAACGACACTGCAGAGGCGCTGCAGAAACAACTCACGACACCTGCGCTACGATTGTATCGCACGACTGATACGATCGGGGCAGAGTTGGGCGGCGCGATGAAGAATGTGATCGCGATTGCCTGCGGCACAGCGATGGGGGCGGGCATGGGGGAAAGCGCACGCGCCGCGCTAATGACCCGTGGCTATGCCGAGATGAAGCGATTGGCGACATATCGCGGCGCTGATCCCGATACGCTTGCGGGTTTGTCAGGTTTTGGTGATTTGACCCTCACGTGCACTTCGGAGGGATCGCGTAATTACCGCCTTGGCCTGAGCCTTGGTCGCGGTGAAGAATTTGACGCGGGCACCACGGTTGAAGGCGCGGCAACAGCACGTGCGGTGTCGAAGGTTGCGCAGGATGCTAACCTCGAAATGCCAATTACGTTGGCCGTTGCCGCATTGATCGATAAAAAGGTAGACGTGAAAACAGCAGTGCAAAGCCTGCTCACCAGACCGCTGAAGGAAGAGTAATATGCTTGTATGCTTGATGGCCAAAGATAAAACTGGCGCACTGGATGTGCGGATAGAGAACCGTCCCGCGCATGTGGATTACCTCAAGGGGAGCGATCATGTTCACCTTGCCGGACCTCTGATTGATGCGCAGGGCGGCATGTGTGGCTCGATGATTGTTCTGGATGTGCCTGATATGGCAGCGGCCGAGAATTGGGCTGCGAATGATCCCTACGCGCTGGCAGGTTTGTTCGAAAGCGTCACCCTGACCGAGTGGAAAAAGGTGATCGGTTGATGCGCTATTGGCTTTTCAAGTCCGAACCTTCGGTTTGGAGCTGGAATGATCAGGTTGCCAAAGGTGACATCGGCGAGGAATGGGACGGCGTGCGAAACTATCAGGCGCGTAACTTCATGCGTGAAATGGCAGTTGGCGACCTTGGCTTCTTTTATCATTCACAAAAAGAGAAAGCCGTGGTGGGTATCGTAAGCGTTTGCGCCTCTGCCCACCCTGACAGCACAACGGATGATGCGCGCTGGGAGTGCGTCGATATTCGCGCGGTGCGCTCCTTTAGACAGCCCGTCACGCTGGAGCAGGTAAAGGCCGTACCGGCCCTGTCGGAGATGGCACTGGTGCGAAGTTCGCGCCTTTCCGTGCAACCGGTGACTACCGAGGAATGGCAGAAGGTATGCGCGCTTGGGAAAACTGATCCCTGACAAAACGATGATAGAATGAAAAAAGGGTTCCGGCACCCCGCCAGAACCCTTTCTCACCCCGTGCGCTCCCTAAACCCCGGCACACGTATTCGAAATATGTTCTGGCCGTACTGGCCGTTCCCTAGCTATACTTCATTCTGCGTTTTTCACAAGAAATCAGTCATTTGAATTGGTCCTAAATACGAAACGCCCGCTTAACCAAGCGGGCGTTTCTTACATTCAATTTACGAGTAGCTTACTCGTACACGGCTTCTTTGCCGAAGTGCTTTGTCAGCATGTAATAGATAACTGCGCGATATTTGTTGCGCTCTGATTTGCCATATGTCTCGATCACAGAGTTGATGGCTTCCATAAGGTTCGGACCGTCAGGCAGGCCAAGCTTTTTCATCAGGAAGTTGTTTTTGACAGTCTCAAGTTCGGCAGGCTGGCTGCCTGCAACTGTGGATGCGTCCGCGTTGTAGATCGATGGGCCGCAGCCTATCGTTACTTTTGTCAGCAAATCCATATCCGGCTCCATGCCGCATTTGCCTTTAAGATCTTCCGCGTATTTCGCGATCCACTCGTCCCGCTTACCCATATTGTTCGCTCCCTGATGCTATTTTGCGCCGTAATCGGCTTACGGCCTAACCCTAGTCACAATTTTTCCACCGCAAAAGGAATTTCTAACTTTTCATTTCCCCGTAGATTATCGGCACAGACCATACCCTGTATGCTGGAGGTGGAAATGGTCCGCATGCAGGCGGTTATATCGCGGGCCAAGAGTGAGGCGGAACCAGTCGCAAGCACTGTCGTTTGCGCGTTTCAAGAACGCGCTTTTGGCAGTGTCGCCACTCCAATCGCGCAGCAAGCTCAGGCGTGTACCATCATCAAGCACAAAACCGCTGACGTCGATCGCATCCGCCGTTGCATGACTGCTCATCCTGCTGGAATTTCCAGACGCTGTACGCATTGGGCGGCAAGAGTAGCTTGAGAAGTGGTTAATCTGTGAAATGTCCTGCCCGAACAGATCCTGTGCTGCTGGCTGTAGTGCGTGCTGCGTCCACATTGCCAGTCGCAGGGCCGTCTGGCACCGAGTGTTGACGGGCGCAACCGATGCACCACCCGCACTGCTGAGGCTGACTTGAGGCGTAATACCACAGCGCGAGGTTTCAACGAAATCGGGCTTCCGCTCAATCTGTGCTCCTGTTTCCAGAGCAGCGAGACAGGTAGCAGCACTGCCCAGCGCGCGAGTGAGTTTCCATTGTGTGAGGCTCGTTAGCGGATCGCCAACTGAAAGCGGCTGTACCGGATTCCACTCAGGGGGAAGTGGTGTATCGGGATGGACCATCGCCTGCCATCCGCCAAACCCGATCCCGCCTATTATAAATGACAAAAGCACCACCCAGTGCAGAACCGGGCGGTGCTTGTATCTGTTTTTATCCGGCATGGCGCGGATTAATAGCGGTAGTGCTCTGGCTTGAACGGACCTTCAGGCGACACACCAATATAGGCGGCTTGCTCTGGATCAAGTTTGGAAAGCTTCACGCCAATCCGGTCAAGGTGCAGACGTGCCACTTTCTCGTCCAGATGTTTGGGCAGAATATATACTTCGTTCTTGTATTCATCACCGCGCATCCACAGCTCCATCTGCGCCAACACCTGGTTGGTGAAGGAGGCGGACATCACGAATGACGGGTGGCCCGTCGCATTGCCAAGGTTCAGCAGACGCCCCTCAGACAGCAAGATCAAACGATTGCCGCTTGGCATCTCGATCATATCCACTTGCTCTTTGATGTTGGTCCATTTGTGGTTCTTGAGGCTTGCGACCTGAATTTCATTGTCGAAGTGGCCGATGTTGCCAACGATCGCCATGTCCTTCATCTCGCGCATATGCTCGATGCGGATCACGTCCTTGTTGCCAGTGGTGGTGATAAAGATATCAGCCGTGCTGGCGACATCTTCGAGCAATACAACCTCGAAACCGTCCATTGCGGCCTGCAATGCGCAGATCGGATCGACTTCGGTCACTTTCACACGAGCGCCCGCACCCGCCAATGACGCGGCAGATCCTTTGCCCACATCGCCATAGCCCATCACAACGACGACCTTACCCGCCATCATCGTGTCGGTCGCGCGGCGGATGCCGTCCACAAGGGATTCCTTACAGCCGTATTTGTTGTCGAACTTCGACTTGGTGACAGAGTCGTTCACATTGATCGCAGGGAAGGGCAGCTGCCCTTGCTTGACCAGATCATAGAGGCGGTGCACACCAGTCGTCGTTTCCTCGGAAACGCCCTTAATCTGGTCGCGCATTTTGGTGAACCAACCGGGGGATGCGGCCATCCGCTTTTTGATCTGGGCGAATACGGCGACTTCTTCTTCTGATGTCGGCACTTCGATCAGGTCTGTCTCACCATTTTCCACACGCGCGCCCAGCAGAATATAAAGAGTCGCATCGCCACCATCATCAAGGATCAGGTTCGGACCTTCAGGGAACATGAAAGATTTATCGAGGTAGTCCCAATGCTCTTCGAGCGACTGGCCTTTGATCGCAAAGACTGGGGTGCCGCCTTCGGCAATCGCAGCGGCTGCGTGATCTTGGGTCGAGAAGATGTTGCACGACGCCCAGCGCACATCGGCCCCAAGCTCCACCAACGTCTCGATCAGAACAGCTGTCTGGATTGTCATATGCAAGGAGCCAACGATACGGGACCCTTTGAGCGGCTTTTCCTCACCGTATTCAGCACGCAGCGCCATCAGGCCCGGCATTTCCGTTTCAGCGATATCGAGCTCTTTGCGGCCATAAGCGGCGAGGCTGATGTCCTTTACGATGTAGTCATTTGCCATCTTTGAAATTCCTTATCTGGTTGAGGGGGAGATAGTCCGTTTTGGCTCTAATCTCAATGGATCATGTGCGCGCAGGCCGCGGGTGATCGAGATTTTGATTTTATGAGGTGGAAAATACGGAGGCACGCAGTGTAGCGTGACGCATACGAGCGACGAAAAGGAACACAGATGGCCCAGCAGCCGCGCGCATGGCAACGCATGTTATCAGGTCGGCGTCTTGACCTGCTTGATCCAACGCCAGTTGATATTGAAATCGAGGATATCGCACATGGACTTGCCTTTGTCGCCCGCTGGAACGGGCAGACTCGCGGCGATTTTGCCTATTCCGTAGCTGAACATTCGCTGTTGGTTGAAGTTATCTTTGGTCGCATTGCTCCAAATGCCCCAGCAAAATGGCGGCTCGCGGCTTTGCTGCATGATGCACCAGAGTATGTGATCGGCGACATGATTTCGCCTGTGAAGGCGGCAGTAGGACCGGGGTATGGCGCGCTGGATGAACGGCTGGAGGCAGCCGTACACATCAGATTTGGATTGCCTGCAAAAGTCCCCGTATCGATCAAGAAGCAGATAAAGAAAGCGGACCGGATCAGCGCTTGGATGGAAGCATTTCAGATCGCAGGGTTCGAGCCAAGTGAAGCAGATCGCTTTTTCGGAAAACCTGACCCGAAGCTGATGCAAGGGCTGGAAATAACACTGCGCCCCCCCGTCGAGGTGCGTGCAGATTTCACAGCGCGGCATGCGGAGCTTCTCAAGGAAATCCCATGATTAATGTCCGTCCCGCGATGCAGCTTGATGCAGGCTCCATGGCGAAGCTGCTCAATGAGATTATCACTATCGGGGGAACTACTGCTTTGGTGCGCCCTGTCACCGCAGACGATCTACGTGAATGGATGCAAGGATCGCCTGAGCAGTCGGCGTGGCATGTAGCTCTTGATGAGTCAGAGCGTGTTGTTGGCTTCCAGTGGATTGAGCCCAGCGATCAGCTTCCGCTGGAGGCTGCCGAAATTGCTACCTTTGTGCAGGTCGGTCAAACAGGTCTCGGGATCGGATCAGCGTTGTTCAGCGCCACGGCAAAGGCGGCAAAGTCACTCGGGTTTGTATGGATACGCGCCAACATCCGCGCCGATAACGAAGGTGGATTGACTTATTATCAAAGCCGCGGGTTCCGCGACTATGCTGTTATCGAGGACTATAAACTTGCCGATGGCAGTGTGGTGAGCAAACGCCTCAAGCGCTATGACATCTAGCGCGGGCTGCGTTTCGCCAGAATACGTTGCAGCGTGCGACGGTGCATATTGAGGCGGCGCGCTGTCTCGGAGACGTTGCGGTCACACAACTCATATACCCGCTGGATATGCTCCCAGCGCACACGATCCGCACTCATCGGATTTTCAGGCGGAGGGGGCAGGTTATCACCGGTGGCAAGCAATGCGTTTGTGATGTCAGTCGCATCCGCAGGCTTGGACAGGTAATCCGTCGCTCCAATCTTTACGGCAGCAACAGCCGTCGCAATCGCTCCATATCCCGTGAGCACAACAACCCGCGCATCGGGGCGGCGTTCGCGCAAGATTTCTACAACATCGAGGCCGTTACCGTCTTCAAGCCGAAGATCGCACACTGCATATGCTGGCGGCCGCGCTGTTGCGATCGCAGAGCCTGCCGCGACAGATCCTGCCATCTCGACCTCGAACCCGCGTTTCTCCATCGCTTTTGCCAAGCGGCGCAGAAACGGCTCGTCGTCATCAAGCAAAAGCAGCGTTTTATCAGGCCCGATATCGGGCATAAGTGTATCTGGCATGGTCGTCGCGCCCTATTTCAAACGGATTATCCTTATGGGTTAGGATATGGAGCGCTATGATCGCGGGTCAAATGCGTTCGACAAAACAACCGATCTTATCTGCCAACTGTTCGGGGGTGAGTTCGCGGCGAAAGAAATCCAGAAAGCCGTGCTCAGGCGTCACGAGATAACTGAATGTCGAGTGATCCACGAGGTACTCACCATCCACAGGCGGGTGCGCTTTGTAATAGGTACGGTAGGCTTTGCTCGCCTGTGAAATCTGTTCTTCCGTTCCTGTAAGACCGATCATGCGTGGATGCATCGCTTCTGCAAAATCATTTACGACCTCACTGGTATCGCGGGCCGGATCAATTGTGATGAAAACGGGTGTCACAGACTGTCCACGTTCCTCAAGAATTTCTATAGCAGCCGCATTTCGGTCTACATCGAGGGGGCACACATCGGGACAGTACGTATAGCCAAAATAGATCAAGGTAGGCTCGGTGATAACCTGTTCGCTCGTGACTGTTTCACCAGCGCCATTGACCAAAGTAAACGGCCCCCCCAGATCGCCCGCGACAGTGGCCCCGCCACATTGTGCAAACTGGTTTTCATCACCCCCACTTGTCAGCAATGTCATGGCGACAAGCCCGGCACCCACGACAGCAACAGCACTAATTGCAGCAACACGGATCATAAATACTCCTCTGCGCGCAGCGTCATTGCGCGCCCTTGATGATGATTTGTGCGAGTCCTACGCTAGCTTCACACCATTGCAAGTCACATTTGAGAGAAGCGCCCAGATGCCGCAGTCCAACATCCGCCCCTTCGGCGAACGAAAAAGAGCGAACTGGATCAGACTGCGCACGATGATCTTGTTGCGTTGGTTCGCGATCGCGGGCCAGTTTGTTGCGGTGTCCGTCACGCCATATATGTTCGGCATCCAGCTGGAACTGGGATGGTGCTATTTCGTGATCGGCATCTCGATCATCGGCAACCTGATTGCAGGCTTTATCTTTCCCGAAAACAAGCGTCTGTCGGAACGTCAAAACATGGCAATGGTCAGTTTTGATCTGGTGCAGCTCAGTGTCCTGTTATTTCTGACGGGTGGGTTAAACAATCCGTTCACACTCTTGCTGCTCGGGCCAGTCACGATTTCTGCAACCGCGCTTAGCCTGCGCTCAACTCTTGCTCTGTGCGCGATGGCAATTGTCAGCGTAAGCATACTTGCGTTCTTTCACCTGCCGCTACAGACGATGGCCGGCGATATCCTGAACATCCCTCCGTTGTTCATCTTTGGCCAATGGATCGCATTGATCATCGCGGTTGTGTTTACTTCGGCCTATTCGCGGCGTGTGACGTCAGAGATTCATTTAATGTCCGACGCACTTGCGGCCACACAAATGGCTTTGGCCCGCGAGCAGAAGCTGACCGACCTTGGAGGTGTCGTCGCCGCAGCCGCGCATGAACTGGGCACGCCTTTGGCCACAATAAAACTTGCCAGCACCGAGCTGGTATTCGAGCTTCGCGATCACCCTGAACTGCGGGAAGACGCAGAGTTAATAACCCAACAAACCGATCGTTGCCGCGATATCCTGCGGGATATGGGCCGCGCTGGAAAGGACGACCTGCACATGCGGCAGGTTCCCCTTGTCACCCTGATCGAGGTCGCAGCAGAGCCGCATATGGACCGCGGAAAAGATGTCATTATCAACTTCGAAAGTCTGGACCACCCGGAAGAGGCGCAACCATCGATCCTGCGCATGCCCGAGATCATACATGGGTTGCGAAACCTGGTTCAGAACGCTGTGGATTTCGCACAGAGCGCGGTTTGGATCGAGACACGCTGGAACGACGATACGATTACAATCCGAATAGTGGACGACGGGAAAGGCTTCCCCCCACAATTACTTGGTCGGTTGGGTGACCCATTTATGGGTCAACGTGGTCGCCGAAAGCGTGATGCCACACGACCCGAGTATGAGGGTATGGGACTTGGTCTCTTTATCGCTAAAACGCTGTTGGAGCGCTCAGGTGCCACGCTTGCCTTTGCAAATGGTGCCGATGAAACTGATGATAAGAACCAGAATATAGGCGCCGTTATCGAGGTACGATGGCCACGGCATAAGATTGACGCCCGCGAGGGAGAGAATGCAGTAATCACAGGCCAGAATACCCGCTTCGCAGAGAGTTAGATTGTCGTAAAATTAACACTTTATAAAGGTTAATTGGTACAGTGTATGATTGGGTCTGAAGCATTTGGGGTGCTGTATTGAACGATGTTGTCCTGACACTTGCTGTTACTATCCCTACGATTGCTATTGGCTTTTGGTGGGTTATGCGGTCGAAAGTAGCCCCTGCCGTGACTACGGGTCCCGCCATCGAATTGCCCGTGATCCTATACAGAGATGGTGTGATCGAACATGCGTCAGAGGCGGCGCTACGTCTTTTCCCGATCGCCATCGGTGCACACAGCTGGGCAGATATCGAGGAAATAGTAACGCCAGACTATCCTGATTTTCCTTCACAACCACCGCCAAAAGGCAGCGATATCGAGATCATAGCAGGTAGGGTTGGACAGCTTCAGATTGAACGTCACGATACCGCAACTTCCCTCACATTTCATGGTCTGGATTCGTCGGCAGCACCGACGAGGCCTTCCGAGGAACTGGAGGTATTACAGCAGGTCAGCGACAGCCTCCCCTATCCCGTTTGGAAAACAGGCGAGGCGGGTGCTGTAGTTTGGCAGAACTCCAAGTATTCTGACCTACAAAAAAGGCTCAAGTTTGGATCGAAAGGTCTGGCAGCAAAGATTTTTGATATGCCCCAGACAGACGTCACGCCGAAGGAAACCCGGATAAGACTGGACCTGACATCCGATGCCGAGCCGGAATGGTACAATGTTGTCCATTGCGCACTGGATACCGGGATGATCTACCACGCAATGCCACTCGACGAATTGGTGAAGACCGAAGACGCCCAGCGCGATTTTGTTCAAACACTGGCAAAAACCTTTGCGCATTTGTCGACAGGTCTCGCGATTTTCAACCGGGACAGGCAGTTGGCTCTCTTCAACCCTGCCCTTGTCGATCTGACAGGTTTGTCTGTTTCATTTCTCAGCCCTCGACCAACAATCGATTCATTTTTTGACGCTTTGCGCGAGAATCGGCGGATGCCTGAACCAAAGAACTACAAAACTTGGCGCCACAGAATGGCAGACCTCATCAGCGCTGCTGAAATCGGTCAGTTTGAAGAGACTTGGTCCTTGGAAACAGGTCAGACCTACCGTGTCACGGGACGCCCGCATCCAGACGGTGCAATTGCGTTTCTCTTGGAGGACATCAGTACGGAAGTTCTGCTTACACGCAACTTTCGCGCTGAGCTTGAGATGGGACAGAGTCTCGTTGATACATTCGACGATGCTTTGGCGGTATTTTCCCGCGCAGGTGTCCTGACCTTTTCGAACAAGGCCTATGATGTGCTATGGGGCTTTCAGGGCGACAGTAGTTTCGCTGATGTAACGATTGCGGACGCGATAAAGTTATGGCGGGAAAAATCTGCACCGAACGTGAATTGGGAAACCCTGCAAAATTCAATTACGACCCTCGGTCGGCGTGACGCGTGGGAAATGCCGGTTTCTATCAATGGCCAGAATCCGATGCTCTGCAAAGTTGTGCCGATTGCATCTGGTGCCACGGTTGTTCGCTTTTCACAGAGCCCAACCAAAAATCTTGCCCTTGAGGATGTATCCGAAGCATTGGAGCGATGAGAGGCCTTTCAAGCCTGATCTAGCACGGGTAGTTTGCAGACATGCAAATCTCCGTATCTCTAAACTCTGCCGATGAAACTGCCCTGTTCGCACGTAGGCTCGGGACCTACCTCACGGCAGGTGATACCATTCTTCTGACCGGAGATGTGGGTGCGGGCAAAACCCATCTGGCGCGTGCACTAATCCAGTCCATGCTCTCTGTGCCCGAAGATGTCCCCTCCCCCACGTTTACGCTTGTACAAACGTATGATGCTCGGGACGGTATCGAAATCTGGCACGCCGACCTCTACCGCCTGAACGATCCATCCGAGATAGAAGAGCTTGGCTTGACCGATGCGCTGCCCCAAGCGGTTTGTATCATCGAATGGCCTGACCGCCTTTCCAGCCTCAGGCCCGAGGACGCACTAGACATCACTCTTGTCGCGACAGATGTTGAGGATCAACGCATCCTGACAGCCGTTTGGACTGATCCGCGCTGGGATACAAAATTGACGGATTTTATCGAATGACCGACCGCGAACAGCTCCTCATAAAATTTATTCAAAAATCGGGTTGGTCCGATGCGACACGCCAAACGGTCGCGGGAGACGCCTCCAACCGCCGCTATGAGCGTTTGGCCAAACAAGACGGCGCAACAATCATCCTGATGGATGCTCCGTATGAGCGCGGGGAAGACATCCGCCCTTTCATCGCAATCGCAGAGCATTTGCGCAGCATTCCGTTAAGCGCACCAAAGATCATAGCGCGCGACATGAGCAACGGTTTTTTGCTCATTGAAGACCTTGGCGATGACTTGTTCAAAACCGTTGTCGCGCGCGATCCATCGCTTGAAGTGCCGCTGTATGAGGCAGCAACAGACGTTCTCAGCGTTTTGCACAGCGCCCCTCTCCCTGTGCTGGATGCCTATGACACTGATACCATGACCAGCTTCGCTGCGCGCTCATATGAGTGGTATTTGTTCGGGGCGACCGGAGCGCAGAACACGGCCGAGCAAGCCACATTCGAAGCGATGATGTCGGAGTTGCTCGGACCGCTTGAAACCGCACGAAAGGTTTTGATCCAGCGGGATTATCATGCCGAAAACCTGCTTTGGCTACCAGAGCGCCATGGGCCAGAGCGTGTCGGGCTGCTTGATTTTCAGGACGCTATGTCGGGTCACGCTGCTTATGATCTCGTCTCAATTCTTCAAGATGCCAGACGTGAAGTCCCGCGCGAGATTGAAGGCAGAATGATCGAGCGCTACCTATCTCAAAACCCGCAAGATGAGGCCGAGTTTCGAAAGGCTTATGCAATTCTAGGGCTACAACGAAACTTGCGGATTGTTGGTGCCTTTGCCAAACTTTGTATCGATCTCGGCAAGCCCAGATATGTCGATTTAATACCGCGGGTTTGGGAATTTGTGGAACGCAACCTTGCCCATCCTGCGCTTCACTCGATCTCGGATCACATCAAAACGACCCTTCCTGCGCCGACGCCTGCATTGTTGAAGCACCTCAAATCGCAGTCGGCAACATGAGCTTTCCTGTCATGTTATTCGCTGCGGGCTTCGGTACGCGTATGAAGCATCTTACGGCCAATCAACCAAAGCCGATGGTAGAAGTTGCGGGTGCGCCGTTGATTGATCACGCGATAGCTCTTGCACATGAGATCAGTCCCAGCGTGATCGTCGCAAACCTCCATTACCTGCCTGAGCAACTTGAAACCCATCTTGCACAAACAAGCGTACAAACGGTGATAGAGGCGCCTGACATTCTGGAAACAGGTGGCGGGCTCAGGAATGCCTTGCCCCTTTTGAAAACAAATCCCGTGATCACGATGAACACTGATGCGATCTGGCATGGGCCCAACCCGCTAGAGCTGTTGATCAAGGCTTGGGATCCCACGCGCATGGATGCGCTGCTGATGTGCGTTCCTCCGTCTCGCGCGCTTGAGCATAGCGGGACGGGTGATTTTACATGTGCCAGCGACGGGCGTCTTTCACGCGGTGCTGGAGTCGTGTTCGGCGGCGTTCAGATTATCAAAACCGATCTGCTGGAAAGCATTCAAGAGCAATCATTTTCTCTCAATCTTGTTTGGGATGCCATGTTTGAGTCGAAAACCGTCTATGGTTTGGAATACCCTGGCCGCTGGTGTGATGTTGGTCATCCAGGCGGCATTGCTACAGCCGAAGAATTGCTGAGATCAGATGTTTGAACCGCAAGAAACCCCTCGTGTTTTTGGCCTGCCGTCTGGTGTTGATTTCCCTCGTGCATTGGTTGATGGCCTTATGCGCCGTTTACAATCGCAACCCCCCGAGGCACTGGCCCGTGTTGATCTGATCGTAAACACCCAGCGCATGGCAAGGCGCCTCCGCGCAATATTTGAAGATGGTCCCGCGCTGCTCTTGCCGCGCATTCGCTTGATTACCGATCTCGAGACGCTCGCGCCTAGTGTGATCATCCCACAAGGAATACCCGCGCTACGCCGCCGCCTTGAGCTCATCGGCTTGATCTCTGCATTGCTTGAAAAGTCTCCTGACTTGGCCTCGCGCGCGTCACTCTATGACCTCGCAGACAGCCTTGCCGCGCTTATCGACGAAATGCAGGGCGAAGGTGTCTCACCAGACGCTATTTCCGAGCTGGATGTGACAGATCAGTCGGGCCATTGGGAGCGAGCGAAAGTCTTTTTGGGGATTGTCCAGAACTACCTTTCACTGACAGAGGCCAAGCCCGACAAAGAGGCGCGGCAACGGGCGAGAGTCAGCGCCATTGCCGCATTATGGGCGGAGCAGCCTCCTCAAAATCCGATTATCCTCGCAGGCTCGACAGGGTCACGCGGGACAACGATGATGTTGATGCAGGCGGTCGCAAGGCTGCCGCAGGGCGCGCTGATCCTCCCGGGGTTCGATTTCGATTTGCCGTCCGAAGTTTGGGCCGCACTCGATGATCCGCTGATTTCAGAAGACCATCCCCAGTACCGTTTTTACAACTTGATGAAGGGGTTGGGAGGTACCGCGAACGCTGTCGAGAACTGGCATGATGCAGCACTGCCCACTGCGCCAGACCGCAACAAGCTCATTTCGCTGTCGCTTCGCCCTGCGCCTGTCACGGATGCGTGGCGCATTGAGGGTCCGCACCTTGGCGATCTTGGCTCGGCAACGAAAGATATGACTTTAGTTTTGGCAGAGACGCCGCGCGCGGAAGCTCTTGCGATTGCGCTGCGGATGCGTCGCGCTGTTGAGGACGGCCAAACCACAGCACTCATTACGCCAGACCGGATGTTGAGCAGACGGGTCACCGCCGCCCTTAGCCGTTGGGATATCTTGCCAGACGACAGTGCGGGGACGCCTTTGCATCTCTCTCCTCCGGGGCGGTTTTTGCGGCATGTCGCATCGCTGATGACTCACAAGCTTGATGCAGAGGCGCTGCTCACCCTTCTCAAACACCCCCTCACCCACAGCACTGATGAGCGCAACAAGCACCAGCTGAACACGCAGCGCTGCGAGCTTGCCATTCGCAAACAAGGCCTGCCGTACCCTGAGCCAGCTGCGTTTCAGGCCCTGTGCGAAAAAGCAAAGCCTGAAGACAGCGAAATGCAACAATGGGCAGCGTGGGTCGGCGACGCGGTGATGGGACATCAGGACCATGACAGCCGCCCGCTTAGCCATTGGGTGGAGCGGCATCTTGCCATCGCGAATGCGATTGCCGCAGGCCCAAGCGGCGATCCCGACCACGGGCTTTGGCAGAAAAAGGCAGGGCAGGAAGCCCAGCGCGTCATGCGCGACCTTATGTCAGAGGCCGAATATGGCACGAGCCTGTCCGCGATGGACTATAGCGATCTTGTCGGTGCGCTTCTGTCCGCAGGTGAAGTGCGTGACCGCGATGCCCCCCGAGCGGGCGTGATGATTTGGGGCACGCTCGAGGCCCGCGTCCAAGGGGCCGATCTGGTTATTCTGGGTGGTCTGAATGACGGGACATGGCCAGAGGCGCCACCGCCTGACCCGTGGCTCAATCGCAAAATGCGAAATGACGCAGGTCTTTTGTTGCCCGAACGGCGCGTGGGGCTGGCTGCACATGACTACCAACAGGCAGTGTGCGCGCCCGAAGTCTGGATCACCCGATCAATACGCTCCGAAGACGCCGAAACCGTGCCATCAAGGTGGGTGAACCGCCTTGGAAACCTGATGTGCGGACTGCCAAAGGTTGGCGGCGTTACCGCATGGGACAACATGATCAAACGCGGGGACTACTGGCTTGGTCAGGCGCGCGCCCTCGAAGCGGTTGAGCCTGTCGCATCCGCGCCGCGCCCCTCGCCGCGCCCGCCTCTTGCTGCGCGTCCGCGCAGCTTGTCTGTGACTGAAATCAAGACCCTTATCCGCGATCCCTACGCAGTCTATGCGCGCCATAGTCTGAGGTTGCGTGGCCTGCGACCCTTGGTCCAATCGCCCGATGCGCCGTTGCGCGGGATCGTGGTGCACAGTGTGATGGAGCATTTTGTAAAGTCGGTCATGGCCGACCCTCAGAACCTCGACCGTGCCCATCTTATGGATATTGCAGAAGATACATTGAGCGAACTGGTCCCATGGCCCGCGGCCCGCACGATCTGGCTTGCCCGTATTGCGCGGATTGCAGACTGGTTCATCGAGCACGAAGCAACAAGGCTTGCCACTGCGACACCTGTCGCCTTTGAGAATGACGCACGCGGGACGCTAGAATTGTCCGACCTTGGCTTTACTCTTCGTGGCGTGGCCGACCGGATTGACCGCAACATCAGCGGAGAAATCCAGATTTACGACTATAAGACAGGCAGTCCGCCCACGGAAAAGCAGCAAAAGCACTTTGACAAACAACTGCTGATCGAAGCGGCAATGGTGGAAGAGGGTGCGTTCAAAAAAGTAGGTGCCGCGCCCGTCTCCAAGGCAACATTTATCGGGCTGAGCAATCCGCCAGCAGAGACCGATGCACCTCTCGGGGAAGAACCCCCGCGCGAGGTGTTGGCCAATCTACGTAAGCTCATTGCTGCCTACCTCGATCTTGATCAGGGGTTCACCTCGCGCAGGATGATGGAAAAGGTCATTTATGCTGGTGAGTACGATCACCTTGCGCGCTTTGGGGAATGGGACGGATCAGACCCCGCCACACCGGAGGATCTGACATGAGTGCTCCGCCAAACTGGAACGACGCGACACACGCGCAGATCACCGCTGCGCGGCCTGATACATCCACATGGCTCAGCGCGAATGCGGGGTCTGGCAAAACCCGCGTCCTGACGGACCGCGTTGCGCGCCTGTTGCTCGATGAGGTCAAGCCACAGCATATTCTGTGCCTCACCTACACAAAAGCCGCCGCATCCGAGATGCAGAACCGTCTGTTCAAGCGGTTGGGCGAATGGGCGATGATGGAGGATGATGATCTGCGCGATGGTCTGCGCGACCTCGGAGTTCTCAAAGATATCGCACCTGAAAAGCTCCGCGAAGCGCGCACATTGTTTGCGCAGGCGATCGAGACACCCGGTGGTCTAAAAATCCAGACAATCCACTCGTTCTGCGCCTCTCTCTTGCGGCGCTTTCCGCTGGAGGCGGGTGTCAGCCCCCAGTTCAAAGAGATTGAGGACCGCGCCGCCGAATTGCTGCGGGCTGACATTCTGGATGCGATGGCCGAAGGGCCAGACGCACACCTCGTGAGCGACCTCGCCGCGCATTACACAGGGGAGAGTTTCGCCTCCCTGACTCAGTCGGTTACGGGCAAGCGGGAGTTGTTTGAAGTGCTCCCCAATGATCTGAATACGCTGTTCGATCTGCCACAAGGTTTTGATGTGGGCGCCCTGCCCGCCGAGGTGATGGACACGGCCGTTGCCCGTTGGATGCCAGATGCAATTGCCGTGTTCGCTATGCAAAAGACGGTTACGATGCAGCGACTGGCCGAAAAGCTCAAAGAGATTGATTTCGGCAATCCAACGCCAGATGATCTGGAAAAGCTGAAAGCGCAGCTTTTGACCCAGAAAATGGAGCTTCGTAAGAAATTCCCAACGAAAGATGCCCAAGCAGATCTTGGCTCCATGCTCAGCGCGTTCGAGGATCTCGCCCAGCGCACGATGGAAGCGCATGACCTGCAAATGCGCGCGCGCAATGTGGCCCGAACGGGCGCGCTGCACCGCTTTGCCACCGAATTTATCCGTCGGTATGAGGCTGCAAAACAACAGCGCGGATGGCTGGATTTTGACGATCTGATCTTGCGCGCACGTGCTTTGCTGAATGACAAGAACGTCGCCGCATGGGTGCTCTACCGCATCGACGGCGGCATTGATCATATTCTGGTGGATGAGGCACAGGATACATCGCCGCGCCAGTGGGATGTGATTGAAAAGCTCGCCGCTGAATTTACAACAGGCGAAGGCGCGCGGGATGGCGACGTAGAGCGGACCCTATTTGTGGTAGGTGACAAGAAACAGTCGATCTATTCATTCCAAGGGGCCGATCCGCGCGAATTCGACCTCAAGCGAGCTAGTTTTCAAGACAGCCTGCTTGCAGCCAATTTGAAGTTCCAGAATCAGAGCCTTGATTATTCTTTCCGCTCTTCGCCTGCCGTTTTGCGGGCCGTGGACCAGACATTCAACACCCAACCCGACCCGCGGATGGGCGAGACGATGCAACACCTTGCATTCAAAGATGCGCTGCCCGGTCGCGTTGATCTTTGGCCCGTGGTGGAGCCAAACAAAGATGAAGAGGACGAGCCCGATTGGACCGATCCGGTTGATCGAAAGAGCCCGCAGCATCACACGGTTATCCTTGCGGATCAAATCGCAAGCCAGATCAAACATCTGACCGAGAACGAGCATTACATACCTGATGAGGCCAAGGATCACGGCCTTCATCGCCGCAGGATCACCGCGGGCGATTTTCTCATTCTGGTGCGCGGTCGGAAGACAGGTCTGTTCTCCGAGATTATCCGCGCGTGCAAGGCTGCTGATCTACCCATCGCTGGCGCAGACCGCCTGAAAGTCGGCGCTGAACTGGCCGTGCGTGATATCGGAGCGCTCCTCTCATTTCTGGCAACGCCTGATGACGCTCTGTCATTGGCGACTGCGCTGCGCTCTCCTTTGTTTGGATGGAGCGAGCAGGATATTTTCACCCTCGCGCACCATCGGCCCCATAAACAAGAGCTTTGGCAAAGCCTGAGAACGCAAGAAGGCACCTACCCCGCCACCCTTGCGATTCTGCATGATTTGCGGGCTCAGGTCGATTTTCTGCGTCCCTATGATCTCATTGAACATATTTTGACGCGCCACGATGGCCGCCGCCTGCTGCTTGCCCGTCTGGGGACAGAGGCGGAAGATGGCATTGACGCCTTGTTGGGTCAGGCACTGGCCTATGAGCGGACCGAAGTGCCCAGCCTCACAGGGTTCCTTGAATGGATGCAGGCGGATGACCTCGAGATCAAACGCCAGATCGACAGCGCCTCTGACCAGATCCGCGTAATGACCGTACACGGTGCCAAAGGGTTGGAAGCGCCGATTGTGATCCTGCCCGATACAGGCATCAGAAAGAACGATGTCAAAGGCGAGATTATCACGCTGGACGGTGTGCCGATCTGGAAGCCCAATGCGCCCGAGATGACACAAGGTATCGCGGCACAAATCGATACGTTGAAAGATGCACAGCACCAAGAAAACCTGCGCCTTCTCTATGTCGCGATGACGCGTGCTGAAAAGTGGCTTATTGTTGCTGCCGCTGGCGGCTTACCCAAGGATGGAAGCAGCTGGTACCAGATGGTCGAGACAGCAATGGGCCACCTCAATGCCGTCCCGTTCAATGACGGTGCCGCCTTCGGCATCCGACATGACGAGGCGGGCTGGGATGCGTTACCGATTGTAGAAAATCCGCGAAACATAGTGAATAACGCAGTGTTAGAGCCTGTTTTCACAACTAACCCACCGCCAGAGCCTGAGGGTCGGGAGACAGTATCGCCTTCTGATTTGGGTGGTCCAAAAGCTTTGGCCGGTGAAGTGGAAATGGATGAAGAAACTGCCAAGTCCTATGGAACACTGGTACACCTGCTGCTGGAGCACCTCGCCGCGATCGACCCTGCCCAGCGCAGCGCTGCCGCAGCACAGCTGACGCAGAATATGGATGAAAACCTCAAAGAGCAGGCTTTAGCGGAAGCGATTGAATGTCTTGAGACCCCTGCCCTTGCCCCGATCTTCTCCTCAACTGCGTTGCCCGAAGTCGCAATCACCGCCGATCTCGGCAAGGCGCGCCTCTACGGCATCATTGACCGCTTGATCATCGAGAATGACCGTGTCCTCGCTGTCGATTTCAAAACCAACCGCACCGTGCCTGATACACCTGACGCTTGTCCTGAAGGGTTGTTGCGTCAAATGGGTGCTTATGCGCATGCGCTCCGCGACATCTATCCCGAGCACAGAATTGAGACCGCAATCTTGTGGACGCATACAAGAGCCCTCATGTTGCTGCCCCACAATACTGTGACTGCGGCGTTGCATAGGACGGCTCACCTTGACGCAGACACCACAGCTTCTTAGGTAGGACGCATACCCGAATTCATGGAGAGCTTTATGGCCACCGTTTCAGTTACAGACGATACATTCGACGCCGAAGTCAAAAACTCGGACATCCCCGTAGTAGTGGATTTCTGGGCAGAATGGTGCGGCCCGTGCAAGCAGATTGGCCCCTCCCTTGAGGAGCTTTCCGCCGAGATGGAAGGCAAGGTGAAGATTGTCAAAGTAAACGTCGACGATAACCCGAATTCCCCTGCACAAATGGGTGTTCGCGGCATTCCGGCCCTGTTCATCTTCAAAGATGGCGAAGTTGTTTCCAACATGGCAGGTGCGCGTCCCAAAGCAGCCCTGCAAAGCTGGATCGAAGAATCCATCTAAGCCGATAAGAGTTTCTATAGAACGGGCGTACCTTCGGGTGCGCCCTTTTTCTATGTGACAGGCCAGTCGAAGCGTTTAAGCCGTGCTTTGATCATATCCTCCGCCTCGGGCCTGCCCGCATTAATGTTGTTCTTCTGCCAGAACCAGTGAACATAGGCGGCGTAGTCTGGCTGTATCTGCTGAACCGCTTCAAACCCCGCTGCGAGCTGATCAATGTCAGCCTGCACCGCGATATGATGGAAATCGGTCTTGCGAAACAAAAGTGAGGGCTTGCCGAAGAAATACCCGTTGAAGGCAACGCTCGAATTCTGCGTCACGATGTAATCACACTGCCCCAGCAAATCCCCCATGCCGCCCGACTGGACGGTCAGACGCTTGTGTGCCTTTTCCAACTTACCAAGCGCCGCGATCTCCGCCTTCTCGTAATGCTCATTCGGGTGCAGAGTGGCGACGACCTGACAAGATGTATGTGCAAGGCAATGCTCGACCATCTCTAACGGGCTGCATATCTGGAACGGGCGGTGGGACAGCAATTTCCCCTGCAACGGAACATAGACAAGCCCGTCTCCTGAGGTCTTCTGGGGCGCATCCCCGAATAGCCGCTTTTGCCAGAAGCTATAGAACCAAGCCGCCTGTTTTGCCTCGGCAGGATCAGGTTCAAATGCTGCTTGGGCCACATCCCATGACCACCGCTCGGCACTCTGCTCAATTTGCCAAAAGGGGTAGTGATACGCACGGCGGAAACACAGACCACCCTGATCTGGCGGGGTTTTGATGTGGGACATGGACCAGCCTTTGCCTATCGAGCGTCCGAAGGGCTTATAGGCAACATCCAGCCCGGATTCGATTAACACCCGCGCCACCTTACCAATGAAATTGTGCTTGCCCGCTTGCGCAGACGCGCACAGCTCAGGCTCCATATAGAAGGTAACGGTTTCGAGATCGCTCATGGCAGTGACGCTAGCCTCGTGTGTGGCGCGCAACAAGGGGTACCCTTGTTCACGCGCATGCGTCACGCCATATAGAAGGCAACAAACGGAGGTTTTATGGCAGATAGCGAATTCCCGGGTTGGCACGGCACAACCATTATCGGCGTAAAGAAGGGCGGCGAGGTGGTCATCGCAGGCGACGGACAAGTGAGCCTTGGCCAGACGGTGATCAAAGGGACCGCCCGCAAGGTGCGCAGGCTCTCTCCAGGTGGCTATGACGTGGTTGTAGGGTTTGCTGGCTCCACTGCTGATGCGTTTACATTGCTTGAGCGGCTTGAGGCTAAATTAGAAGCAACCCCGGGTCAGCTTCAGCGCGCAAGTGTCGATCTGGCCAAGGACTGGCGCACGGATAAGTACCTGCAAAAACTCGAAGCGATGTTGATCGTCACCGATGGCACAGAATTGCTAATCATTACGGGCGCGGGTGATGTGCTTGAGCCCGAGCATGACATCGCAGCCATCGGCTCTGGCGGGAACTTTGCCCTGGCAGCGGCGCGCGGTCTTATCGACAGTGACCGTGATGCCGAAACCGTGGCACGCGATGCCATGAAGATCGCCTCTGACATCTGCGTTTATACCAACGGCAATCTGACCGTAGAAAAGATCAAAGCATGACCAATTTGACCCCACGCGAAATCGTATCCGAGCTGGACCGTTTTATCATCGGCCAGAATGACGCCAAGCGCGCTGTGGCGGTGGCCCTGCGCAACCGCTGGCGCTGTCGCAATCTGCCCGATGACATCCGCGCCGAAGTCTACCCCAAGAATATCCTGATGATCGGACCCACAGGTGTCGGCAAGACCGAGATTAGCCGCCGTTTGGCCAAGCTGGCGCGCGCGCCCTTCCTCAAGGTTGAAGCCACGAAGTTCACCGAGGTCGGCTATGTCGGCCGCGATGTGGAGCAGATCATCCGTGATCTGGTGGATGCGGCAATTGTCATGACCCGCGAGCATATGCGTGAGGACGTTAAGGCAAACGCGCAAAAGGCCGCAGAGGAACGTGTGATCGACGCCATCGCAGGACCAGACGCGCGCAGCGGCACCCGCGACATGTTCCGCAAAAAGCTGCATGACGGACAGCTTGACGACACGATGATCGAGCTTGAGGTCGCCGACACCTCCAACCCGTTCTCGGCCATGGAAATCCCCGGACAGCCCCAAATGGGCGGCGGGATGATGAACATCGGTGACATTTTTGGCAAAGCCATGGGCGGGCGAACCACCAAAAAGCGTCTGAGCGTGGCCGATAGCTATGAAGTTCTGATCGGGGAAGAAGCAGACAAACTGCTGGATGATGAGACAGTCACCCGCGCCGCGATTGAAGCGGTCGAGCAGAACGGCATTGTCTTCCTCGATGAGATCGACAAGGTCTGCACCCGCTCGGATGCGCGCGGCGGAGACGTGAGCCGCGAAGGGGTACAGCGCGATCTACTGCCCTTGATCGAAGGCACCACGGTGAGCACCAAACACGGCGCTGTTAAAACCGATCACGTGCTGTTTATCGCTTCGGGTGCGTTCCACATCGCAAAGCCCTCGGACCTGCTGCCTGAGCTTCAGGGCCGTTTGCCCATTCGTGTCGAGCTGCGCGCACTGACCGAGGATGATTTTGTAAGGATCCTGACCGAGACCGACAATGCGCTGACGCGGCAATACACGGCACTTATGGGCACCGAAGAGGTCGAAGTCAGCTTCACCCCCGAAGGGATCGCGGCGCTGGCCAAGATCGCGGCAGATGTGAACCAATCGGTTGAAAACATTGGCGCGCGTCGCCTGTATACCGTCATGGAGCGCGTGTTCGAAGAGCTGAGCTTTACCGCGCCAGATCGGAGTGGTGAGACAATCGTGGTGGATGCTGCTTTTGTGGATGCCAATCTGGGTGAGCTGGTAAAATCCACCGATCTGAGCCGCTACGTGCTTTAACCCCTTTCCATTCTCATGCACCCGCGCAATCAAGGGTGCATGAGCTATCTCCGCTTCCTTCTCGAGAACCGCTTGTTCCTGCTTGCGGGATTCTTGCTGACGTTCACCTCGTCCTTTGGGCAGACCTATTTCATCGCGCTTTTCGCGGGTGAGATTAAAGATGACTTTGGCCTGACCGATGGACAGTGGGGCGGGCTCTATACGATAGCTACGACACTGTCGGCGATCACCATGGTTTGGGCCGGCGCGTTGACCGACCGTTTTAGGGTGAGGCAACTCTCGCTGGGGGTGATGCTTCTATTGGCGCTGGCATGTGTCAGCATGGCGCTGGTCCGCAATGCCGTTCTGCTTGTGATCGTAATCTATGCCCTAAGGCTGACAGGGCAGGGGATGTTGTCACAGCTTGGAGCTGTGGCGATGTCGCGCTGGTTCATCGCGACACGTGGCCGTGCCTTGTCCCTATCCTCCATGGGGTTTGCAGTGGGTCAGGCGATCCTGCCCATCAGCTTTGTCGCTCTGTTGGTGGCATGGGATTGGCGCATGCTTTGGCTCGTGGCGGCGGGCTGTATCATGCTGCTCATTCCCGTGATGCAAACGCTGTTGCGGTTCGAGCGCACACCCCAGTCTATGGCAAAAGATATCCAAGCCCTCGGGATGGGTGGCATCCACTGGACCCGCACTCAGATGCTGCGACATCCGCTATTCTACATGTTGGTTCCGCTTATCCTTGGTCCTGCGGCATGGGGCACAGCGCTGTTCTTTCAGCAGGTGCACCTCACGGAGGTAAAGGGATGGAGCCTTGCGGGGTTTGTGGCGCTCATGCCAGTGTTCACCGTGTCCAGTATCATCTTTATCTTCATCACAGGGTGGGCAATTGATCGGATCGGGGTCAAATGGATCGTACCCTTCCAGATCGTGCCATACGGCGTGTCGTTCCTCGTCATGGCCTATGCCGATACGCTGTTCATGGCGGGGATTGCCATGTTCATCTTCGGTATCGGGCAGGGGATGCAAGGCACGGCAACAGCCGCCTTCTGGGCAGTTTTCTATGGCACACGAAACTTGGGTTCTATCAAAGCTGCCGCAGCGGCTCTGATGGTGTTCGGCACCGCGATCGGGCCAGGTATAAGCGGCGCTTTGATTGATCTGGGCGTAGATTTCCCTGACCAGATGATCCCGATTGCAATATTCTATTTTGCGGCTGCAATCCTCGCTGGGGTCGGCATTCTACGCTATCAGCGCGATCTACCTTTGGCGCCGTAGATAGACATAGTAGGCGCCACCTCCGCCGTGGCTCACATGGGCTTGGGCGACCTGAAGCACAACAGATTTCATTGGCTGCATCGCCAGCCATTGTGGCACCTGATGCCGAAGCACGCCGTGGCGTACGGGGATAGGACCACCTTCGTCGCGCTGTTTTCCTTTACCCGTCACCACCAGCACCAAACGCTTTCCGCTGGCGTGTGCATTCATCACAAAACCAGTCAGAGCAGGATGGGCACGATCAAGCGTCATGCCATGTAAATCAAGCTTGCCCTCTGGTCGCAGCTTCCCGCGTTTAAGTTTACCAAAGGACTTTTGATCCATCTGCACAGGTGTTTGGCGGATTTGGTCGTGAATGGCGGGTGCCAGATTGTGCGATGGCCCGCTCTTGGTTCCCGCTGGCTTGCCAAGGATAGCCTTACTCGCCTTATGTAGGCTTTTTGGCGTAGCGGGTGCAGGCAAACCCATATCAGGATCAAAACGCTGCACCTCAAGATTGCTACGCTCTATCGGCTCGGCACTGGCGCGCACACGGTCCCACAACTCATGATCTTCTGCGGTTAAACGGCGGCGTTTCATATCGCGCTTTCAGGTAGCAGGGCATAGGCCCGCTGGATCGGCATCAACACCACCAATCGGCCGGGATCGCGCAGCGTGCCCGCTTTGCGCCCTGCTTCATCACCTGTCCCAAAGAAGACGTCCGCGCGCTGGGCACCCTTGATTGCTGATCCCGTATCTTGGGCAACCATCAAGCGGCGCAACGGCTCTTTGCCATCCTTTTCGATCCACACGGGCGATCCGAGGCGCACGAAGGAGGGATCAATTGCAACAGTTCGCATCGTCGTGATTGAACGGTTCATAGCACCAAGCGGACCTTTGTCGCTTGGGACTTTAGTCACCTCACGGAAGAAGACGTAGGAATCGTTATGATACAGCAGTTCCTGACCGGGTTCAGGGTTTCGCCTGACCCAATTCTTGATCACTTCGGCGCTTACCTGATGTGGCTGGTAAATGCCCTGACGCACCAATTCTTGCCCGATTGAGCGGTAGTTGTGACCGTTGGAGCCGCGATATCCTACGCGCACTGTCCCGCCGTCCGACAGACGAATACGCCCCGAGCCCTGAATTTGAAGAAAAAACAGCTCAACCGGATCATCAACATAGGCGATGACCAAACCACGTCCGTCCATCACGCCGCTTTCCAAAATCTCGCGTCGGGTGAGCCACGGACGATTCTGACGTGCTTCGGGTGGCATCTTGTAGACGGGAAAGCGGTAGCGCGGAGTGCGCGTGAGAGAACCCTCCAACTCGGGCTCGAAGTAGCCAGTAAAAAGCGCCTCTTTCCCATCGTCCATGACAACAGGACGGAACAGCAACTCAAAGAACTCGCGCGGATCAGGGCCAGATTGAGCATAGGCACAGACCGCTTTCCAGTCCACGCCCTTCATATCTTTGCACGTGTTCAGAAACGTCTCGAAGGCGGCTGCATGGTCATCATCTTCCCAGCCATCAAGCTGGTCAAACGAGAGCACATCGTATTTCACCTCAGACGCCAAAGGCCCCGCACACAGCGAGGCCCCGATCATGGCACTGATGCGCAGCGCGCATGCTACCCGTCTGTAGAAACCAAAAACCAATTCGGATCATCCGAGCCCATGTGGCGGGCAAATACCCACGTGTCTTTTTGTTTTTTAGCGTCCGTCAAGCTGCCCTCGACTATCTCGCCTTCAGCGTTGCGCACAGCCTGCGTCAGCTCTGCGACGAATTTAAGCGTCAACTCAGCCTCTTTTGTATCAGGGTCCAGTTTCACGTTCTCGAGACTCATCTCGCGGACACCGATGAAGTTTGCCTCGATGGTCAGGCCCTGATCTTCTCGGGCCGCTACTCCATCAACGAAGCTCTCGTAAATCTCTTCGGACAGGAACGGCTTGATGTTATCAAGTTCACCCGTCTCGTAACCCATGACGATCATTTCATATGCCCCGCGCGCACCCGCGATAAAGTCGGTCACATTGAACGAAGGCTCAATCCGCTTCATCTCGGCCAATGCGCGCGCCTGTGGTGTGCCCTCGTCGAAATGATCGGTGATGTCCAAATCAGGACCGCCCTCGATAACTTCGAATGCGGGGCCACTGCGTTGCTGGGTTGGCGCGGGAACGGGCGGCTTCTCAAACCCTTCCCGCGTGCCAAGAACGTTTCGGAGGCGTAGAATGAGAAAAACCGCGATTGCGGCGAGCACCAGAAGCTGGATAAGCGGCGAATTCATATAGACCTCTTGAAGGCTAGGCGTGGAAACATGTCTTGTTGACCCTTATGTAGGTGTGGAAGGGGTCCAAGTCCACTGTAAGGCCCTATGAAAGGAAGCAATAAGATGTGGTTTTTAATCGCATTCATCGCAGTACCGATGATCGAGATCGCTTTGTTTATCCAGGTTGGCGGTTTTATCGGCCTTTGGTGGACCCTTTTGATCGTCCTCGGGACTGCCATCGGAGGCGCCTATCTGGTGCGCAGTCAGGGACGCCTCGCGCTGGGTCAGCTTCAGCGGTCCTTTGGCGAAATGCGCGACCCGACAGAGCCGTTGGCCCATGGCGCGATGATCCTGTTTTCTGGCGCCCTTTTGCTGACTCCGGGTTTTTTTACCGATTTTATCGGCTTTTCACTTTTGATCCCCGGCGTTCGGGCAAGGGTATTTAACTATATCCGTGCACGCATGACTGTTCGCAGCTTTAGCACAGGGCAATCCCACCCTCAGCAACAGCAGCACAATCCGCGTGAGGATATAATTGATGCAGAGTTTACCGAACTGCCCGACGACGATGCACCCAAGGGCACCTCAGGCTGGACTAAGAACTAGTCCTCCAACTAAGCGATTGAGCGCTGTGATCTGACCTGATAAGCCGACCCGAGTAAATTTCACCCTCCAAAAAGGAGTGCCGTCCATGGCCGAGGCCGAAGCAACACCAGCACAATCCCCACAACTGCGCGTTTTGGGTCAGTTCATCCGCGATATGTCATTCGAAAACATCATGGCCCAAAAAGGCGCGCCCAGCGACGTGCAGCCTGACGTACAGGTTCAGGTGAACCTTGATGCGAAAAAGCGCACTGCCGAGAATCAGTACGAGACCGCGATCAAGCTCAACGTGACCTCCAAGGCGAAAGAGGGCGATGCCACGCTCTTCGTGCTCGAGATCGACTATGTCGGCATTTTCGACATTCAGGATGTCCCAGAAGAGCAGCTGCACCCCTTCCTGCTGATCGAGTGCCCGCGCATGATTTTCCCGTTCCTGCGCCGCATCGTGAGCGACGTGACGCGCGACGGTGGCTTCCCACCGCTCAACCTCGAGAACATTGACTTCGTATCATTGTACCGCAACGAGATTGCCCGTCGACAGTCAGAGGCACAGCCTGCAGACGCCTAAGCTTTCAAGCTTTTAGCCAGACAGCATCGCCGCCCAATTTGCCGACAAATTCGGCATGGGCGGCGTTTTCTTTTTCGGTAAGCCGTGACGGCAATGGTATCGCGCGCGGACGCGGCGTCCACTCGGTGTTGATGTCGCCGGCCTTTGGTTCTGCGCGCGTAGACAGGCCAAAATCCGGCTGCTTTCCACCAATGAGCTCCAGATAGACCTCTGCCAGAATTTCACTGTCGAGCAGGGCACCGTGCAGCGTACGCGCATCGTTGTTGATGCCAAAGCGTCGGCACAAGGCATCGAGCGATGACGGAGAGCCGGGGAATTTCTTGCGCGCTATTGCGAGAGTATCAACAGCCTGCTCCCACGGGAGTTGACGTAAGCCCATTTTGCCCAATTCGAAGTTCAAGAACTTCATATCGAAAGCGGCATTGTGGATGATCATTTTGCTGTCGCCGACAAAATCCAGAAATGCCTGTCCAACCTGCGCAAATTTCGGCTTGTCACGGAGGAAGTCATCGCCAAGCCCGTGCACTTCAAACGCCTCTTGTGGCATGCCGCGTTCCGGGTTGATGTATTCGTGAAATGTCTTGCCCGTGGCCACATGGCCCTTCAGCTCAACCGCACCAATCTCGACAATCCTGTCGCCTGTTTTGGGGTCAAAGCCTGTGGTTTCGGTATCGAGGACGATCTCACGCATTAAACTGGCTCCGAATGGTTTTCACTATGTTTTGCACCTGCAAACGTGCGTGTTCAAGGGTGTCCGTTTCAATGACATAGGTCGCGCGGGCGAATTTTTCAGCCGCAGGAAGCTGCTTTTCTTTGATTGCGTGGAATTGCGCGAGGGTCATCGTGCCGCGGGCCAGAACGCGGGCCTCTTGCGTTGCATCATCCGTGATGACGCAGGCCGTCGCATCAACGCGCGCCTCTCCGCCAGTCTCGAACAAAAGGGGGATATCGAGCACGACGATATCTGCCTTGGCGTTCCCTAGAAATTCGGCGCGGTCCTGACCGACCAGCGGATGCACAATCGTCTCGATGTGTTTAAGCGCCGCCGGGTCGCGGGCTATGATCTCTTTGAGGGCAGGGCGGGACACAGCCCCATCAATAACAGCATCCGGAAACGCTTCTTCAAATGGCGCAACTGCAGCGCCTCCTTTTGAGTAAAGCCGGTGGACAGCCGCATCCGCATCCCAGACGGCGCACCCTTCATCCGCGAACATTTGCGCAGTCGTGGATTTACCCATCCCGATGGAGCCTGTCAGACCCAGCTTGAACATCAACGCAACGCCGCCGCGCGGGTGGCACGGTCTACATCGGGGCGACGACCGAACCACCGCTCGAATGCGGGAACCGCCTGATGCAGGAGCATCCCAAGACCATCAACCGCCACACATCCAGCTTCTTCTGCCGTTGCAAGGAGCTTTGTCTTGAGCGGAGCGTAGACAAGATCGGTCACAACTGTCGTTGCGTGCAATCCGTCGAGTGGTACGCGCAGCTCAGGCTTACCAATCATCCCCAGCGAAGTCGTATTCACCAATAGCGCTGCATCATCGACCATATTTCCGGCCTGCAACCAATCAAACACCCTTACGCGGCTGCCAAACTCTTTTTGCAAAACCTCCGCACGGACACGGGTACGGTTTGAGAGCAAAATTTCGGGAACGCCCGCTTCGAGAAGAGAGGACATCACCGCCCGCGCCGCACCCCCAGCGCCAAGAACAGCAGCAGGGCCGCTTCGCGGGTTCCAGGACGGCGCACCTGCTTTCAAATTCTCGATAAAGCCATATCCGTCTGTATTATCGGCATGAATCTTTCCATCTTTGCGGAAAATCAGCGTATTCGCCGCACCGATCAGGATCGCCCGATCCGTAATCAGATCAGCAATTTCCATGACGGCCTCTTTATGCGGTATCGTGATGTTGACCCCGACAAAGCCCATAGTGGGCAACGTACGCAGAACATTTTCGAGGTTGTCAGCACTCACATCCATGGGGATGTAATGGCCGGGTATCCCATAAGTTTTAAGCCAGTGGCGATGCAACTGTGGCGATTTTGAATGCGCAATAGGGGAGCCGATGACACCAGCGAGGGGAATACGGGAAAGTTCGGTCATTGAGCAATATCTCCACGTAGCGTTAGGTAGTTCAGGATTTCCAACAAAGGCATGCCGAGGACGTTAAAGTAATCCCCCTCAATACGCGAGAACAGCCGCACACCCTCTTCCTCGAGCTTATAGGCACCCACAGCGTGTCGTATGCTGTCCCAATTGCGCTCGACATAATCTGTGAGGTAAGGGTCGCTTGCATCACGCATACGTAATCGGACAACTCCGATGTGGCGCCAAAGCGGTTTGCCGTCCTCGTAGATTACAGCCGCGGACAGCAGTGTATGCCGATCACCGCGCATTGATTGAAGCTGTGCCAGTGCTTGTTCTGGCGTTTCAGGCTTGCTCAGGAGGTTTCCACCGTGTTCCAATACCTGATCACAGCCGATAACCAAGGCACCGGCATTCTTGTCACTTACCTTCGAGGCTTTCATTTCGGCCAACGCATCGGCAATATCGCGCGGTGGTGCACCCTCGGAAACGAGCGATGCTTTGATCATCTCTTCGTCTACACGCGCAACCTGCACCTCATGCGCGACGGCTGCCCGAGTCAGCATCTGAGTTCGGATGCTGGAACCAGACGCCAGGATGATGGGGACACTCATGTGGATAACTCATGCATAGTCTTAAGGATTTCCTAACAACAAGGTGTCGACAATTAGGGAGCCAAGTTCAAGAGGGGGAGAAGTGCATACTTCCACCTTTGAACCACCAGATTCCCCCACCGTGGAAAAGAACAATTCTACGGTTTAGTAACTTGAGTGAGGGCAACTAAACTCACAGTCTTATCCACAAATTTTGACCAGTTCGGCTTCCATCAAGTATTTGGAATATAATATAAAAATTTTCATTCTGAAAGATATCAACCATCTCTTTGCTGCTCGCGAAAAGACTATGACGTTCTGGGGATAAGAATTTGATCCACAGATTTTCGCGTGCCTACTTAAAACAACAATCTTTCTTTCTTTACTTATTATTATAAAGAGAGGGCCAAGAGCGGAGAGAAAACTATGGGTGATATCCTGAGCACGGCGTATCCTTGGATCAAGGGTATTCATATTATGGCGGTGATCTCATGGATGGCAGGGTTGTTCTATCTTCCGCGCCTTATGGTGCACCATACAGAGCGTGTGGGCCTTAGCGGAGAAACCCATGATCTGTTTGCAATGATGGAGTACAAGCTGGCCAAAGTGATCATGCAGCCTGCGATGATGGCAACGTGGATCTTCGGTCTGTTGTTGGTATCGACGCCTGGTATTGTCTACTGGGGTGATGTTTGGCCATGGCTCAAAGGGGCGGGAGTTATCGCTATGACCGTTTTTCACGTCTGGCTGATGCGGCGCATGCGTGGCTTTCAGGCGGGTGAGAATACCATGACCGGCAAGCAATACCGCATGATGAATGAGGTGCCCACGCTGCTGATGATCCTGATCGTCTTTTCGGTGACGGTGAAGTTCTAAAACGTACCTAGATTGACAGCTCATGACGAGCGGCGTATTGCAGATGCATCGCCCCGTTCGGGGATGAGCCAACCCGATCTTATTTTGCAAGACCGACCCGACAGCGCCTTTGCGCGGGGTTAAGGATATTTCCATGACACAAGAAACACTCAACCTCGCTGATCTGAAGAAGCAATCACCCAAATCATTGCTGTCTATGGCTGAAGAGCTGGAGATCGAAAACGCGTCAACGATGCGTAAGGGCGAGATGATGTTCCAGATTCTGCGGGAACGCGCGGATGAAGGCTGGGAGATTTCCGGTGACGGGGTTCTTGAGGTTCTCCAAGACGGATTTGGTTTTCTGCGCTCTCCGGAGGCGAACTATCTCGCGGGTCCGGATGATATCTATGTCTCGCCTGAAATGATCCGCCAGCACTCTCTGCGCACGGGTGACAGCATCGAGGGGCTGATTAAGGCGCCTGATGACGCCGAGCGGTACTTTGCCCTCACAGAGGTCACCCAGATCAACTTTGAAGATCCAGAGAAGGCCCGTCACAAAGTAGCGTTCGAGAACCTTACGCCGCTCTATCCTGATGAGCGGTTGACGATGGAGATTGATGATCCGACGATCAAAGACCGCTCAGCGCGGATCATTGATCTGGTGACCCCGATCGGAAAAGGCCAGCGCTGCTTGATTACAGCGCCTCCGCGGACGGGTAAGACAGTTCTGATGCAGAATATTGCCAACTCGATCGAACAGAACCATCCTGAGTGTTACTTGATCGTTTTGCTGATTGATGAACGCCCCGAGGAAGTCACGGACATGCAACGCTCCGTGAAGGGGGAGGTTGTCTCCTCGACCTTTGATGAGCCTGCAACACGTCACGTTGCGGTGTCCGAAATGGTCATTGAGAAGGCCAAGCGCCTTGTCGAGCATAAACGCGACGTTGTGATCCTTCTTGATTCTGTTACGCGTTTGGGTCGTGCATTTAACACCGTTGTTCCGTCATCGGGTAAAGTCCTTACAGGTGGTGTGGACGCCAATGCGCTGCAACGACCCAAGCGCTTTTTCGGTGCAGCACGTAACATTGAGGAAGGCGGATCGCTTACCATTATCGCGACAGCCTTGATCGACACAGGTAGCCGTATGGATGAGGTTATCTTTGAGGAATTCAAAGGGACGGGTAACTCAGAAATTGTTCTTGATCGTAAGATTGCGGACAAACGTGTCTTCCCGGCGATTGATATCCTCAAGTCCGGTACGCGTAAGGAAGACCTTCTGGTTGATAAGGTCGATTTGCAAAAGACATTTGTCCTACGCCGCATCTTGAATCCGATGGGCACCACAGATGGGATCGAGTTCCTTATCTCCAAACTCAAACAGACCAAGACAAATTCCGACTTCTTCGACTCAATGAACACCTAAATATTTTTAAATTCAAAGGCTTACGTCTATGGATACTATTTTCGCGCAAGCAACAGCAATGGGCCGCGCGGGCGTATCTATCGTGCGGGTGTCTGGACCACTGGCGCATCCCGTCTGTGAGAAACTGGTGGGAAGCTTACCTGCGCCGCGCGGTTCGGCACTTCGCATGGTGAAAGACCTCAGCGGCGAATTTATTGATCAGGCCCTGATCCTTCGTTTCGATGGTCCAGACAGTTTTACGGGTGAAGATGTTGTCGAACTTCATGTGCACGGCAGCATCGCGATCATTCGGCGTGTTCTGGACCTTCTGGGGCAGTGTGAGGGCCTGCGGCTTGCAGAGGCGGGGGAGTTCACTCGTCGGGCTTTGGAAAACGGCAGGCTTGATTTAGTGCAAGTTGAAGGGCTTGCAGACCTGATCGAGGCGGAAACCGAGGCGCAGCGAAAGCAGGCCCTGCGTGTATTATCAGGCGAGTTAGGCTCGAAAGTCGAGGAGTGGCGTAGAGCGCTGATCCGATCTGCTGCTTTGCTTGAAGCAACAATTGATTTTGCCGATGAGGACGTGCCCGTTGATGTATCCGACGAAGTTCGGGAACTGCTATCGAAAGTTCAGAGCGAGCTTGTGCGTGAGATTGAGGGAACTCTAGCTGCTGAACGGATACGTACAGGTTTTGAAATCGCGATTGTTGGTGCTCCAAATGTCGGAAAGTCGACGTTGTTGAACCGCCTTGCTGGTCGTGATGCGGCGATAACATCAAGTATTGCTGGTACGACGAGAGACGTCATTGAAGTTCGAATGGACTTGGGTGGGCTCCCTGTCACTCTTCTGGATACAGCTGGGATCAGGGATAGTGATGACGAAATCGAAGCGTTGGGAGTGAAGCGAGCTTTGATTCGGGCCGAGCAGGCGGATGTCCGTGTTATCATTCTGGATCGCGGGAGAGATGCGCCCTTCGAAGTAAGAAGCAGCGACGTTGTGCTGGAATCAAAGGCTGATATCTCAGGAAGGGATTATCCGGCTATATCCGGGAGCACTGGTGCGGGTGTTGACCAGCTACTGGATGAGCTGGGTGGCAAGTTATCTCGGCTAGCGTCGAGTGCTGGACTAGCGACACATGCGCGGCATGCTTTGGCGATGCAAAAGGCCCTTGGCGGCCTCAAGGTCGCTTTCGGTCTGCTGGATGATGGTCCTGATCACTATGATATCGCAGCAGCGGAACTACGGTTAGGTACGCATGCTCTTGAAGCACTTGTTGGTCGCATAGATGCAGAGAATCTGTTAGACGAGATATTCGCAAGCTTTTGTCTGGGTAAATGAGGATTGTTTCACGTGAAACATTTTGATGTCATTGTAATTGGTGGCGGTCATGCAGGTGCAGATGCTGCTCATGCTGCCGCAAGGCTTGGAGCGAATACCGCGCTGTTGACAATGTCCCGTGAGACAATTGGTGTGATGTCCTGCAATCCAGCAATCGGAGGTCTAGGCAAGGGGCATCTCGTTAGAGAGATTGATGCTTTAGACGGTGTTATGGGTCGGGTAGCTGATGCCGCGGGTATTCAGTTTAGGCTGTTGAACCGCCGCAAGGGGCCAGCGGTTCAAGGACCGCGAACGCAGGCTGACCGCGAGATCTATCGCACACAAATGCTTGGAGAAATTGAAAGTCACCCTCACATAACGATCATTGAGGGAGAGGCTATCGATTTTATGATGGAAGGGGAGCGCGTTGTTGGCGTCAAAATGCAGAACGATGTTGAACTTCAAGGCGCCGCAGTGATCTTGACTACTGGAACGTTTCTGCGTGGCGTAATCCACATTGGAGATGTTCAGAAGGCTGGTGGGAGGATGGGTGATCGGCCGTCTCAACTTTTAGCGAAACGAATTGACGGCTTCGGTCTGAATTTAGGGCGACTGAAAACAGGAACGCCTCCACGGTTGAATGGAAATACAATCGACTGGCAGGGCTTGGAAATGCAGCCGGCCGATGAGGTGCCGTCCCTTTTCTCATTCCTGTCTAAGGGTCCGAGCGCGCGCCAAATTTCTTGTGGGATCACTCACACAAATGAGAAAACACATGAGATAATTCGAAATAACCTCGAAAATTCAGCGATGTATGGTGGACATATTGACGGCATTGGTCCGAGATATTGTCCATCCATTGAGGATAAGGTCGTTCGTTTTGCGGACAAGACGTCCCATCAGGTTTTTCTGGAGCCAGAAGGGCTAGATGTTTCGACAGTGTATCCTAATGGTATTTCGACTTCCTTGCCCATAGCCATTCAGGAGCAGTATGTCAGGTCGATTGTAGGGCTCGAGAACGTTGAGATCATGCAGCCGGGTTATGCCATTGAGTACGACTACGTAGACCCCCGTGCCCTTAAGCAAACCCTGGAATTGAAATCCGTTCCTGGATTGTACCTTGCAGGGCAGATCAATGGCACGACTGGATACGAGGAGGCCGCAGCGCAGGGTCTCGTCGCGGGATTAAACGCGGCGCTTTCGGCTCAGGGCCGTGATCCTATCGTTTTCAGCCGAACTGAAAGCTATATCGGCGTTATGATCGATGATTTGACGACGCGGGGGGTGACTGAACCGTATAGGATGTTTACGTCTCGCGCCGAGTTCAGATTGTCTTTGAGAGCGGATAATGCGGATCAACGCCTTACCCCACTGGGTATCAAGTTGGAATGTGTCTCAGAAGTCCGTCGTGATCAATTTAATCAGAAGATGGACAAGTTGGGCTCCTGTCATGAACTCTTGAACAGCAAGAGCTTCTCACCAAAGGAAGCAGCGGAAATCGGCGTCCCGCTTAGCAAGGACGGGCAGCGTCGTACTGCATTTCAGCTTCTTGGACTGCCGAAAGTCTCCTTTTCTTCAGTTCAGTCTCTTGATCCGGAATTCTCCCTGATTGAAGATGGTGTAGGAGAGCAGGTCGCAAATGATGCGCTTTATGCCAACTATGTGAAACGACAGGAGAATGACGTGGCAGCGTTGCGCAAAGACGAAGGTGAGCGCATCTCAAGCGATTTCGATTATTCCTCCATTGACGGTCTGTCGAATGAGTTGAAATCAAAGCTCTCTTTGGCACGGCCCGAAAATTTGGCTCAGGCCTCCAGAATTGACGGTATGACACCTGCAGCGTTAACGCTTCTTTTGGCGATCATTCGGCGTGACAGAACGAAGAAGACTGCATAGTGGTTGATGCATTAGAAAATGTTTCACGTGAAACAATCGATGATCTTCGTCAGTTTGAAGCGCTTGTGTTAAAGTGGACGAAAAAGATTAATCTTGTATCCAACTCAGACGCTTCCCAGATCTGGGAACGGCACATACTGGACTCGGTACAGGTCTACAATCTTGCAGGTAAAAGTGGTGATTGGCTCGATATTGGGAGCGGAGGCGGGTTTCCAGGGATCGTTGCAGCAATATTATCAAAGAGAAGCGGTGATGGGAGATCATTTACGCTCGTCGACAGTGATCAGCGAAAATGTGCGTTCCTTCGGACTGTAGCCAGAGAGTTAGAGTTAAACGTTACCGTACTCGCAGCCCGTGTAGAGGAGATTCCACCGTTTAACGCGTCGGTTCTGTCAGCCCGCGCTATGGATAGCCTTGCTAGTCTTCTTGGTCACAGCGAGCGCCACCTAAGCGAGGGGGGAATCGCCCTTTTTCCAAAGGGTGAAAGGTGGAAGAAAGAGCATAAGCTTGCGCAACACAAATGGTCGTATAGCTTTGAGGCAATCCCGAGTCTGACTAATCCCCGCGCAACCATACTTAAGATTGAGGAGCTATCGCGTGTCTGATCTCTCTCGTCCGCAGGGACCAAAAATCATAGCGGTTGCCAATCAAAAGGGTGGTGTCGGTAAAACGACAACAACGATCAATCTTGCTGCGGCTCTGGCAGAGAAAAAGAAGAAAGTCCTCGTCATTGATCTTGATCCGCAAGGAAACGCTTCGACAGGTTTAGGTATCGACCTTGAGGATCGGGAGTTCACCACCTATGAACTTCTCTTAGAAGATCTTGATCTGAATGACGTTATTCTAAAAACATCAACTGAAAACCTGTTTATTGTGCCAGCTACGGTAGACCTAAGCTCTGCTGATTTGGAATTGCTTTCGAACGAGAAGCGGAGTTTTCTGTTGCATGATGCCCTGCGGCAAACACAGATGGATAGCTTTGAATTCGATTATATTCTAATTGATTGCCCACCATCACTTAATCTGTTGACAGTTAATGCAATGATCGGAGCTCATTCTGTTCTCGTCCCCTTGCAAAGCGAGTTTTTTGCGCTTGAAGGGTTATCCCAGCTTATGCTGACAATCCGTGAGGTGCGCCAGACAGGAAACAAGGATCTACGGATCGAAGGAATTGTCCTTACAATGTATGATCGGCGTAACAACCTCTCGCAGCAGGTCGAACAGGATGCCCGCGATAATCTAGGTGAGCTGGTTTTTAAGACGATGATTCCCCGAAATGTGAGGGTCAGCGAGGCGCCAAGCTTTGCAATGCCGGTACTGGCTTATGATTCCCTGTCCAAAGGGGCCAAAGCCTATCGTGATTTAGCTACAGAACTACTATCCAACAACGAAGTCAGCGTAAAAGAGGTGCAGAATGTCCAATAATAGAGACCGTAAGCGAGGCCTTGGCCGCGGGTTGTCTGCGTTGATGGCAGATGTGAATGAGACCGAAACGGTTGCTAAAAGTGGTCCGTCAGCTGCAGACCAGCTCGTTCCGATTGAGCAGATTTCCCCAAATCCTGATCAGCCGCGCAAGCAATTTGTTCAGGACGACTTGGATGATCTCGCTGCTTCGATAAAGGAGAAGGGGGTTCTACAGCCTCTTATTGTGCGCCAGACTGGTGAGAAGCAGTTTGAAATCGTTGCGGGTGAGCGCCGCTGGCGTGCTGCACAGATGGCTCAACTGCATGCGTTGCCTGTTATCGTGCGGGAGTTCAGCGACATCGAGGTGCTCGAAGTAGCTATCATCGAGAATATTCAGCGCGCTGATCTGAACGCTGCGGAAGAGGCTGCTGGATATCGTCAGCTAATGGACAAATTTGGACACACTCAGGAGAAGATGGCCGAAGCGCTTGGGAAAAGCCGAAGTCACATTGCAAATCTTCTTAGACTGCTGAACCTGCCCGATGCTGTACTTGCACTACTTCGCAACGGACAATTGAGCAGCGGACATGCCAGAGCGTTGATCCCAGCACAAGATCCTGAAAAGCTTGCGCAGCAGGTGATAAAAGGTGGCCTCTCTGTCCGAGCTACTGAGGCTTTGGTTAAGAATGAGCAAGCAGGTTCAGCGGATAAGGCTAAATCTCAAGGGAACACTTCAAGTGAGAAGGATGCGGACACAAAGGCGCTTGAAGGTGATTTGGCAGCAAATCTCGGGATGAAAGTAACACTGTCTCACAAGCCCGGGCAAGAAAATGGCCAACTCTCAATCCAGTATAAGTCGCTAGATGAGCTTGATGAGCTTTGCAGGCTGCTGGGCGGAAGTTAGTCCTCCAGAAGGGCGCCAATAACTGAGTTGAGCACCTTAAATCCTTGATTTGTAACAGTTAATCTAGTTTCTGATGCGTCGATCATGCCAATATCGGTTAGATGAGCCAGCTTATCCACGTTAAGTGGCTTGTGGGAAAGAGACGCATACCTGTTCAGATCAATTCCGTCACGCAACCGCAAGCCCATCAACAGAAATTCGGTAGTTTCGTCCGGGGTACCCAGCGGATCTCGTGATTTCTCCACAGTGTTGCTGTCCACTGCATCAAGCCAGCGCCTCGGATTGCTGTAGCAAACTGTGGCGTTACGGCGTCCATTCACTGTTAAGCGTCCGTGTGCACCCGGACCAATGCCGAGATAATCACCATACCGCCAGTATATCAGGTTGTGACGGGACTGCGCCCCGTCTCGCGCATGGTTTGAAACTTCATACGCAGGCATCCCCGCAGCACCGCATAGGTCTTGAGTGAGATCGAACATATCGGCACTCAAGTCTTCGTCGGGCAATCCTCGCAACTTGCCCAAAGCGTAGCGATCGCCGAACGCTGTGCCGTCCTCGATCGTAAGTTGGTATAATGAAAGATGGTCTATGGATAGGGTTAGGGCCTGATTAAGCTCGGCTTCCCACTCCTTCAGCGTTTGATCCTGACGGGCGTACATCAGATCGAAACTCACGCGGTCAAACGTATTCCGCGCGATCTCGAACGCCTTACGGGCTTCGGATGTTGTGTGGATGCGACCCAGCCGCTTGAGATCGGCGTCATTGAGCGCCTGTATCCCCATAGAGATGCGCGTGACGCCGCCATCGCGGTAGGCCTTGAACCGACCTGCCTCAACAGAGCCAGGATTAGCCTCTAAAGATATCTCGAGATCATTCGCAGTGGGCCAAAGTGCTTTGATCTCAGAAATAACCGCCGCGACAGTATCGGGGTTCATCAGGCTAGGTGTGCCACCGCCAAAAAACACCGATGTCACGATGCGACCCTCGGTCTCTGCCGCATAGCGTTTTAACTCACGGAGGTAGGCGGCTTTCCACGCAGCTTGGTCAATGCTGCGTGATACATGGCTGTTGAAATCGCAGTACGGACACTTTGCCTCGCAGAAAGGCCAGTGGATATAGATTCCGAACCCGCCATTTCGCCAGTCTTCAGTCAAAGCACTTTGCCAGTAACTTTTTAAACGCATCAGCACGATGGCTCAGTGCGTTCTTCTCATCATGGCTCATCTCGGCAAAAGTCCTGTCATGTCCTAAGGGCTCGAATATGGGATCATACCCATGCCCCGTCTGCCCGCGCATGGGCCACACAAATGTGCCATCGACGAAACCTTCGACAACCTCATCATGCCCATCGGGCCACGCGAGGACCAAAGTCGCGCAGAACCGCGCCGCGCGGGGATGCGGTGCGTTTGCCTTCTCCAGAAGATCATGCGTTTTTTCCATCGCCATGACAAAGTCGCGCCCTTCAGGCGTTTCGGCCCAATCGGCGGTGTAAACACCAGGGGCATTGTCGAGAGCGGCCACCTGAATACCGCTGTCATCGGCCAATGCAGGCAGACCTGTTGCTTTTACTGCCTCGTGCGCTTTGATCCGCGCGTTACCGATGAACGTATCTTCGGTCTCGTCAGGCTCATTCAGCTCCAGCTCTTTGGCACCGACAACCGTGATGCCAAGCGGACCAAAAAGCTCCTGCATCTCTTCCAGCTTGCCCGCATTGTGCGTAGCAATCAGAATGCGGTCGCCCTCGAACTTGCGGCTCATGCGCAGGCGGCTTTCTGGATTGCCGTCAGTTCGGCAATGCCTTTCTCGGCCAAATCCAGAAGTTCGTTCATTTGCGCGCGCGAATAGGTAGAGCCTTCGGCGCTCATCTGGGTCTCAATCATCTGACCACTTTCGGTCATGATGAAATTTCCATCAACACCTGCTTCGGAATCCTCTGGATAGTCGAGGTCAAGAACAGGCTGGCCTGCGTAGATACCACAGCTGATCGCAGCGACAGGATCAACCATCGGATCGGTGACCACATCACCTGCTTTCATCAGCTTGTTCACTGCAAGACGCAGGGCGATCCACCCACCTGTGATCGAGGCGCAGCGCGTGCCGCCATCGGCTTGCAGAACATCGCAGTCAATCGTGATCTGACGCTCGCCCAAGGCCACGCGGTCGACGCCTGCACGCAAGGAGCGACCAATAAGGCGCTGAATTTCAACCGTGCGCCCGCCTTGTTTGCCCGATGCAGCCTCACGGCGCATCCGTGTATTCGTGGCGCGGGGCAGCATGCCGTATTCTGCCGTCACCCATCCCAATCCTGAACCTTTGATAAAAGGCGGCACACGCTCCTCAATCGTGGCGGTGCACAAGACATGTGTATCACCCATCTTGATCAGCGCGGACCCTTCGGCGTGTTTGGTAAAGCCCACCTCAACAGAGACGTCGCGCATTTGATCAAGTTTCCGGCCGGATGGACGCATGGGATATTCCTTTTGTTTGATTTAGCTAAGGGGATAGCGCCCGATCCCTTGCGGATGCAACCCCTGCACCTTTAATGTGACGGTATGACCGATACATCTGGGCTTTTGCAGGAAATGAATGACCGCTCGCGCGAGGTTTTCCGCCGCGTGGTTGAGGGGTATCTGGCCAATGGTGACCCTGTTGGCTCGCGCACGCTGACGCGCGATTTCTCCGAGAAGGTGAGTGCCGCCACCATTCGCAATGTGATGCAGGATCTTGAGTATCTTGGCCTCTTGGACAGCCCCCATGCCAGTGCTGGCCGTGTCCCAACCCAGATCGGGTTGCGCATGTTTGTGGATGGCCTGCTTGAAGTTGGAAATCCCGACGATAATGACCGTGCCCAGATTGACGCAACGATGGGACGCAATGAAGATGACGTGACGGGCATGCTTGACCGTCTCGGCACCGCGCTCTCTGGTGTGACCCATGGCGCATCGCTTGTTCTCGCGCCAAAGCATGAAGCGCCCATCAAGCACATCGAATTTGTCTCCCTTTCCCATGATCGCGCGCTTGCGGTGCTGGTGTTCTCGGACGGTCATGTCGAGAACCGCCTTTTTGCGCCGCCTGCAGGACAAACACCCAGCTCGATGCGCGAAGCGGCGAACTTTCTCAACTCGCTGGTCGAAGGCAAAACGCTGAGTGAGCTACAACGCACCATCAAAACGGAGATGGCGAAGCGCCGCCAAGAGATCGACACCCTCGCCGCTGAATTGGTGACAAGCGGTCTGGTCATCTGGGAGGGCGGGGGTGATCATCCCGAACGTCTTATCGTGCGCGGGCGTGCAAATTTGCTGACGGGAAGCGGTGAAGCCCATGACCTCGAGAAGGTGCGCAGCCTGTTTGACGACCTTGAGCGCAAGCGCGACATCGCAGATTTCCTCGAATTGGCCGAAGATGGCGACGGTGTGCGCATTTTTATTGGTTCAGAGAACAAACTTTTCTCACTTTCGGGTTCCTCTTTGGTGGTTTCCCCATATATGAACTCTGATCGTAAGATCATTGGCGCGGTGGGTGTTATTGGACCGACGCGCCTGAACTATGGACGCATCGTGCCGATTGTGAACTACACGGCGCAACTGGTCGGGAAAATGATTTCCGATCGGAGTTAGAGGTGAAATATGGCAGACCCGAACGAATTTCTGGATGACCCCGAAGCCGCAGAAGCCGAGGCTTATGCAGACGAGATGAACGAGATTGACGAGGGCGAACTGGCCCTTGAAGAAGTCATGGCAGAACGAGACCAGTACAAAGACCGCTGGACCCGCGCGCTGGCTGATGCGGAAAATGCGCGCAAGCGGTCGGAGAAAGACCGTCGTGAGGCCGAGAACTACGGCGGTTCGAAACTCGCCCGCGATATGTTGTCAGTGCACGACAATATGAAGCGCGCTCTTGAGGCCGCGACCGAGGAGCAGCGCACTGTTTCCGGTCCTTTGCTTGAGGGTATCGAGCTTACGATGCGCGAACTTTTGTCAGTTTTCAAAAACCACGGAATCACCCCGATCCTGCCCGAAGTCGGCGATCGCTTTGATCCAAAGCTGCACCAAGCGATGTTTGAAGCGCCCGTTCCAGATACCAAATCAGGCGATATCATTCAGGTCGCAGCCGAGGGTTTCATGCTGCACGACCGCCTGTTGCGCCCGGCGCAGGTTGGGGTCTCGTCGACACCAGGCTAATTGGTTCAACGACAGATTTTTGACGGGAGGCGGTCAGGATTTGGCCGCCTCTTTCAATTTATAGATCAGGTCGAGCGCTTCGCGCGGGCTAAGCTCATCCGGCATGATGTTGCCCATCATCTCGTCCACAGCTGACTCTTTGACAGCAGGGGGCGGAGGTGTAGGTGTCATCGCGAACAGAGGCAAATCGTCGATCAGCGTCTTCTGCGTCGCACCGCCTTCACGTTCGCCCTTTTCCAAGGCTTCCAAAACGACGCGGGCGCGGGAAATGACCGCAGGGGGTAGGCCAGCAAGCTGTGCGACCTGAACTCCATAAGATCGATCTGCCGCGCCCTTTTTCACCTCGTGAAGAAAGATCACCTCGCCCTCCCACTCCTTCACGGTCACCGTCGCGTTATCGACGCCGTCAAGCTTTCCTGCCAGCGCGGTCATTTCATGGTAGTGCGTGGCAAACAGCGCACGAGACCGATTGACGTCGTGCAAGTGTTCCAGCGTTGCCCAAGCAATCGACAGGCCATCATAGGTGGCGGTGCCGCGCCCGATCTCGTCCAGAATAACCAGTGCGCGGTCATCGGCTTGGTTCAGGATGGCCGCCGTCTCGACCATCTCCACCATGAAGGTTGAGCGGCCCCGCGCCAGATCATCGGATGCACCGACACGACTGAACAGCTGGCTCACGATTCCGATATGTGCGGACTGGGCGGGTACATAGCTACCCATCTGCGCAATCAACGCTATCAATGCGTTCTGACGAAGATAGGTTGATTTACCCGCCATGTTCGGGCCCGTCAAAAGCCAGATCGCAGCGTCGGTATCGGCGCTCAGATTACAGTCATTAGCGACAAATGGAGTTCCCGATTGCTGCGCTAGGGCTTGTTCTACTACGGGATGCCTGCCGCCCTGAATATCGAAAGCGCGTGATGAGTCGACTGTCGGTTTGACCCAGTTTTCCGATTGCGCCAGATCAGCCAAAGCCGCAGCAAGGTCAATTTCAGCCAAAGCCGCCGAGGTTGCACCAATCTCACCAGCTCTTTGCAGAACAGCGTTTCTCAACGTTTCGTAAAGGCGCTTCTCCAGCTCGACCGCATGGTTGCCTGCATTGAGGATTTTGGTCTCGAGCTCTGACAGTTCAACCGTCGTAAAGCGCACTTGATTTGCGGTCGTCTGTCGGTGGATAAACGTGTCTGACAGCGGAGGAGACAGCATTTTCTCTGCATGCGTCGCTGTTGTTTCAATAAAATATCCCAGCACATTGTTGTGCTTGATCTTGAGCGATGAGATACCCGTATCCGCGCTAAACTGTGCCTGCATCTTGGCGACAACGCTGCGACCTTCATCGCGCAACTGCCTGACCTCGTCCAATTCCTCGCGATAGCCGCTGGCGATAAAACCGCCATCGCGCACCAACAACGGTGGCTCGGCGATCAGCGCTTCATCGAGCAGATTGATAAGATCGTCATGCCCAATGATGTTCTTATGTGCGTCACTCAACAGGATCGGCATGGCGCTTGGATCCGACATGTGATGCAATCGGTCCGCCTCGACCAATCCGTTCCTGATTGCGGCCAAATCCCGTGGACCCCCGCGGTCTAATGATATGCGCGACAGCGCGCGCTCAAGGTCAGGAACATTGCGCAGGACCTGTCTGATATCGTGCAGCAAGCCGGTGTTGGTCAGCATGAAGTCAACCGCATCAAGACGCCCGTGAATAGTCTCTAACACTCGCGATGGGCTCGAAATGCGCCGCTCCAGAAGGCGCGCACCGACGGCGGTCACCGTTTTGTCCATAACCGAAAGCAGGGAGCCAGCGCGGCCACCCGTCAGGGCGTGGGTCAATTCCAAATTGCGGCGCGTCGCAGCGTCAATTTGTACAGTCCGTGCCTCGGCTTCCTTGACAGGTTTGCGCAGCAGCGGGAGATTTCCCTTCTGCGTCAGGTCCAGATATTCAATCAACGCACCCATGGCAGAGACTTCGGCGCGGTCAAACGCCCCGAAAGCATCAAGGGATGTGATGCCATACAGTTTGCAAATCCGTGCCTCGGCACCTGTGCTGTCAAAACTTGCCCGCGCAAGAGGGGTAAGTGACAGTCCGAACTCATCCTCCAGATCGCGGTGCTCGGCCTCTTTGCCTTCGGCAATCAGCAACTCTGAAGGTGAAAGCCGTGCAAGCTCCGGCCCCAACCGCACCACAGGCAGGGTCATCACATGGAAGGCACCCGTAGAGATATCGACCCAAGCCAGCGCATGCGCATCACGGACCTCCGCAAATGCAGCAAGATAGTTGTGGCGACGCGCTTCGAGCAGCGATTCCTCTGTCAGCGTTCCAGGTGTGACAAGTCGCACAACATCGCGCTTCACAACTGACTTGTGCCCGCGCTTTTTCGCTTCTGCAGGTGTCTCCAATTGCTCACCTACAGCGACGCGAAAACCCTTGCGGATCAAGGTAAGCAGATACCCCTCAGCGGCATGTACCGGAACGCCACACATCGGGATGTCGTTGCCATCATGTTTGCCGCGCTTGGTCAGTGCGATATCTAATGCCTCGGCGGCAGCAACTGCATCGTCAAAGAACAGCTCATAAAAATCACCCATGCGGTAAAACAACAGCGCATCGGGATAGCCTGATTTGATTTCCAAATACTGGGCCATCATTGGTGTAACTTGAGTGGTGCTCATCTGCGGTCCCCTTGCGTCCCCTGTCTGTACAAAACCCAAGCATCATAGGGAAGGGGCCTTACCTTCTGGACGCAATCCACAGTTGTGTTACAACTGGTTAACCATTTTACTCGGAAAGATATTTAAGACATTGCGCAACAAGATTGACCTTTCGGGCGACCCCGACGCGCTGTTCCTCAATCCATGGAGGGAGGGCGCGCTAAAACTTCTGGAGCCGCCCGAATATATCTGGCGCGCGCGGGAGGGCGGTACAATAGAAGGGTTTGCCATCAGCGACCATGACGCGATTAACGACAAAACAGATTCATTCATCAGGACAACGCAAAGGCATAAATCGTTTCGAAAGCCAGTAGAGATCAACGCGGTTCCCGCTGTTGTAGAGCGGGCGAGCTTTCGCAAGTCCCATATCTTTGCGGGCGACAAGATGGTCTTGTCCGGGGCATCTGCAACAAGGCTGTTCAACGCCTTCCGTGCAGAGCAGCTTGAGGGACATGTTGAAGCTGGCAACGTACTGAGCGCGTTCCTCAAAGATTGCCGGAAAGCCAATGCTGGCCATGAATTTCCAGTCGAAACTCTCTTTATAGAGTCTGATCTTGATTTTGCGGTCGAGTGTCGAAATACCTTCAACTATTATCACTTCATCACGGAATCCCTCGCTCAGCTGTGTGTGTTGGACGGTGTTGGATTTCAGGGAAACATCTACTTTCATTTTCCAAACAACGAAGAGAAACAGCTCCCTTTTGCCCGGAGCTTTGTCGAAGCACTGTTCCCCGAGTTCGCGGGGCGGGTATTCTTTGAGCGGGCGCCAAAGGACTATGATCTGGTTCTGACCGCCTTTGAGTTTGTCGGCGGCATGGGACAGGTTCCGCAGGCGCAGCTCAAGGGCATTGCTCGCCTTGCACCAGACGACAGCGACGTAGGCAGTGTTGAGTTTCACCCCGTTCTGGCGATGAATGCGGTAAATACGACGTTGCTGAATTTGCGCGCGCGCGCACTCAAAGCGATTGAAGGGCATGATTTCAGCCATCTGCCGAAGCGCTTTTTTGTGGGGCGTAGTCTGGACCAAAGCCGGTCGAGACCATTGGCAGGGCAGGATCTTTTGCTCGAACATCTCATCGCCTTTGGCTTCGAGCATGTCGTCTTTGAAGATTACTCGCCTCTTGAGCAAGTCGCGTTGATGGCACAGGCCGAAATGATGATCTCGCACCACGGTGCGGGATTTACGAACATGCTGTTTGCATCACCTGATGCTTACGTCATTGAGCTTGGAACACTCCAAACGGCCCAGTTTCGCTGGGGAGATTTCTGGCCATTAGCGAACGCGTCCGGGTGCAAGTACATCAGCTTTTTCGCTGATTTTGCTGCGGAAGATCAGTTGAAAGAGCCGAAATTCAGCGTTGACGGGATTGTCCCTACATTTGTGTCAGAAAAAGCAACTGCTCAGGTCATGGCGTTTGTCGTTACGATTCTGGGGCAATCGCCCAATATGCCCGATGCAGGCAAGCTTGAGGAATTGGCAGGTCGTGTGTTGCGCGCTGGGGCCGCCCCGCAGGCGATCACAGTATTGGCCGACCATAGGGATATGGTCGAAAACAACGGCGCACTTTGCCTCTTGCTCGCAGATTGTCACAAAGCGCTGGATGAACCGAAATCGGAGCTTTTGGCGCTAGAGGCGGCGTTCAGAACTGATCCTTCACGCTGGCAAACGTTGGTCCGTATCATATGGTGCGCCAACCGCATTGAGCGGCCAGAGGTCATCCGCTCGGCATTGTCCCGTCTCGCCGCTGGTTTTCCAGAGCGTCACGACGCATTCGTCGCAAATCATGATTGGGTTCGTTTCGTCGGTTGATTGTGCGTGCTGCTGCGAACCATTATGACAGACGAAACAATCAGCCAGAATGGACAGCCCGTGAGCAATAATAAAGTAACTTCGCAAGAGGCGCTTGCCTTCCATCTTGAACCGACGCCGGGCAAGTTTGAAATCACTGCGACCGTTCCCATGGCTACCCAGCGCGACCTGTCGCTTGCCTATTCGCCAGGTGTTGCTGTCCCGTGTGAAGCCATCGCGGCAGATCCGCAAACAGCTTATGATTACACCAACAAGGGCAATCTGGTTGCTGTTATTTCAAACGGAACGGCGGTTCTGGGTCTCGGCAATCTTGGCGCGCTGGCGTCCAAGCCTGTGATGGAGGGGAAGGCGGTCCTGTTCAAACGCTTTGCCGACGTGAACTCGATCGATATCGAGCTTGATACCGAGGACACCGAGGCGTTCATCAATGCGGTAAAGCTGATGGGCCCGACATTTGGTGGCATCAACCTTGAAGATATCAAAGCGCCCGAGTGTTTTATTATTGAACAGCGTCTCAAGGAAGAAATGGACATTCCTGTCTTCCACGACGACCAGCACGGCACAGCGGTGATTTGCGCAGCAGGCCTTTTGAACGCGCTCAAGATTTCGGGCAAGAAGATCGAGGACGTGAAGATCGTACTTAATGGCGCGGGTGCTGCTGGAATCGCCTGTCTTGAACTGCTCAAGGCGATGGGCGCCAAGCATAACAACTGCATCATGTGCGACACCAAGGGTGTGATCTATCAGGGCCGTACCGAGGGCATGAACCAGTGGAAATCGGGCCACGCCGCCGCAACGGATGCGCGCAGCCTTGCAGATGCGATGGACGGCGCTGATGTGTTTCTGGGGGTTTCGGTCAAAGGGGCCGTGACGCCAGAGATGGTGGCGAGCATGGCCGACTATCCCGTGATTTTTGCCATGGCCAACCCCGATCCTGAGATTACACCAGAAGAGGCACACGCTGTGCGCGCAGATGCGATCGTGGCCACAGGGCGCAGCGACTACCCGAACCAAGTGAACAACGTGCTGGGATTTCCCTACCTCTTTCGCGGTGCGCTCGACATCAATGCGCGCGCAATCAATGACGAGATGAAGATCGCCTGCGCCCATGCTTTGGCCAACCTCGCTCGTGAAGATGTACCAGATGAAGTGGCGCTTGCTTACGGCAAAAACCTCAGCTTCGGGCGTGACTATATCATCCCCACGCCATTCGATCCGCGTCTTATTCACCGGATTCCGCCAGCCGTTGCAAAGGCAGGCATGGACACGGGTGCCGCACGACGACCCATCATTGATATGGAAGCCTATGAGCAAAGCCTGAAGTCCCGCCTTGATCCAACCGCCAACATGATGCGCGGAATCAATGCGCGCGCGCGGTCCAATCAGGCGCGTATGATTTTTGCCGAAGGGGATGACCCAAAGGTGCTGCGCGCCGCTGTAATGTATCAGCGCCAAGGGTTGGGAAAAGCGCTCGTAGTTGGACGTTCGGATGATGTGAAGGCCAAGCTTGTCGCTGCAGGGATGGAGGATGCCATTCGCGAGTTGGAAGTCGTGAATGCGGCGAATACCCAGCACTTGGAGACCTATAAATCGTTCCTTTACAACCGTTTGCAGCGGCGTGGTTTCGACAAAAAGGACATTCACCGCCTCGCTGCCACGGACCGTCATGTCTTTGCCGCATTGATGCTGGCACACGGGCATGGGGACGGTCTGGTCACGGGTGCCACGCGGAAATCGGCGCACATCCTCGACCGTATTAACCATGTGTTCGATGCAAATGCCGAAGGGGGCGCCGCGGGGATAACGGCGGTTCTGCACAAAGGGCGCATTGTCTTGATCGGTGATACGTTGGTGCACGAGTGGCCCAATGATGAGGACCTTGCAAACATCGCGGAAAGCGGTGCGCGCGTGGCGAAGCATTTGGGGCTTGAGCCTCGTGTGGCGTTTGTCAGCTTTTCGACCTTCGGCTACCCTGTCTCGGAGCGTGCCGAGAAAATGCACCTCGCGCCTCAAGTCCTCGATCAGCGGCGCGTCGATTTTGAATACGAAGGCGAGATGACCGTTGACGTGGCTCTCAACGTTGAGAGCCAAAAGAACTATCCGTTCTCGCGTCTTACAGGGCCCGCTAATATCCTTATCGTGCCTGCGCGCCATTCGGCCAGTATTTCGGTGAAGCTGATGCAGGAAATGGCGGGTGCTACGGTGATCGGGCCAATCCTTACGGGGTTGGATCAATCCATCCAGATTGCTTCGTCAACTTCTACAACGAATGACATTCTCAATATGGCGATCCTCGCAGCGTGCAAGGTGGGCGGATGATCTGGAACCTCGGGTCCATCAATATCGACAACTTCTACGAGGTATCGCATCTACCTGCTGCGGGTGAAACTTTGGCAGCGTCCAGTTTCGGTTTTGGCCTTGGCGGGAAGGGCGCGAATATGTCGGTCGCTGCGGCGCGTGCTGCGGCGCGCGTTGCGCACATCGGCGCGGTTGGCGCAGAGGGGCGTTGGACCCGTGAACGGCTGATGGAATACGGTGTCGATACGCCCCACATTGCAGAGCTCGACATCCCCACAGGTCACGCCAATATCGTGGTCGAGCAGGGCGGCGAGAACAACATTGTTCTTTTCCAAGGCGCCAATGTCCATCTGTCAGAAGCCATCATCGGCGGCGCCCTGACCGAGGCATCGCCGAAGGACTTCCTTCTCATGCAGAATGAAACCAATGGTCAGGAGTACGCCGCGACCACGGCGCAGGCCTTGGGTTTGCGTGTAGCTTATGCAGCTGCACCGTTTGAGGAAGACGCGATTACGCGGCTGCTGGGGCGGATTGATATTCTGGTATTGAACGAGGTCGAGGCGAGCCAGCTTGAGACAGCGACTGGCAAAGATATCGCGGCGCTGGGCGTCCCCGACGTGGTTGTCACCTTGGGTCAAAACGGGTGCAAATGGGTCTCAAGCGCAGGGGAAAAGCAGTTTCCCGCGTATCCTGCCGAGGCGGTGGATACCACTGGCGCAGGCGATACTTTCACGGGCTATCTGGTCGCGGGCCTGGATCGTGGGATGGATATGGAATCCGCAATTGATCTTGCGCTCAAGGCAGGTGCGATGATGGTGATGCGGCGCGGCACAGCCGATGTGATCCCGGACCTCAAAGAGATCCAGGATCGGTTTGGTCTTTAGTCTGCGAAAGGTGCCGCTGAGCCCCAAAGCTCTTTGACGCGCTCATCGCGGCCGCACGCCTCGCGGTAAGCCTTATATGCGTTCGCTTTGCTTTTCGGCCCAAAGCGGGTGAGGATCACCTTACCGCTTTTTGCATAGTCCTGATGGTATGCGTCTGCTGGGTAGAATTTGGTCGCTGGCAGAACGGGCGTTACAATCTGTTTACCGAGGTCTGATTGCGCTTTGGCTTTTGCGTCCTGCGCTGCCTGCTTTTGACTTGAGGTTGCAAAAATTGCTGTGCGGTAGCTCTCGCCGCGATCACAGAACTGACCTCCCGCATCTGTCGGATCAACGGAGCGGAAAAACAGATCAAGAAGCTGTGCTGCACTCACGACTGAGGGGTCAAATGTAATTTCAACAGCTTCATAGTGACCCGTGCCACCTGATGTGACTTGTTTATAGGTCGGGTTTGCGGCCTTACCACCAGCGAAACCTGAAATCGCTTCCTTTACACCGCGCACTTTTTCAAAATCGGCTTCGACGCACCAGAAACAGCCCCCTGCGACAGTAAGGGTTTCTGACCCTTCCGCATGGGACGGCATGCTTTGGGCAAAGAGCCCCACTGCTATCAGCCCAGCCAGCACAATTGATTTTACATCACTCGATTTGCTCATTTCATTCTCCTTTGGCAGGAAGGCTGATCCTTAAGACAGAAGTTCGCAACCAAACTCTGAGGTACTCACGCAGTGGTGAATATTGTTTACCCATCTGTGCACGGTGCTATCACTGCGCCTAATGCCAATTAGCAAGAAGGTTCCCGCTATGAAGATCGCCATGTGGTCTGGTCCGCGAAATCTAAGTACTGCGATGATGTATGCGTTTGCTGCTCGGGATGACTTCGCCGTTATGGACGAGCCTTTTTATGCGCCTTACCTTGCAGCGACCGGGGCTGACCATCCAATGGCAGCCGAGATCATCGCCGCGCATGAAACCGACCCCGAGCGCGTGGCGCAGACATGTCATACAGGGGGTCTACAGCATGTGTACATGAAACACATGCCGCATCACATGCTTGAGGGCTTCCCGATGGCGTGGGCGCAGGACTGCGTGAACATCCACCTCATTCGCCATCCTGCCCGCGTTATTGCGAGCTATGCCGCCAAACGCGAGGCGCCAACGCTGGAGGATATCGGCTTTGTTCGACAAGCAGAGGTGTTCGATCAATTAGGGGGCATTGTCATAGATGGAACAGATATTCGGGCAGACCCCGATACGATGCTCCGCAAGCTGTGTGATGCGATTGGTTTGGCGTTTGATCCGTCAATGCTGAGCTGGCCAGCGGGGCCACGAGCCGAGGATGGCATCTGGGCGAAGCACTGGTACGGGGCTGTCCACAAGAGCACAGGATTTGCCGGAGCCGAGGGCGACCTGCCGATCGTGTCACCCGATCTGGAGCCTGTTTTGCAAGCGGCTCTTCCCCATTACCTCAGGTTAAAAGAGTGCTGCCTTTCCCCGTGATTGAACTAAATCGCGTGGTAAACGTTCAGCGTTCTTAAATAGTATGTCTGTAAGACACTGAAATAGCCGGCACGCCGGTTTAGTAACGAGTAGGCGGTTCAGGCATGCAAATGCTTGGGCCGTTCGTTGTTTTAGCCCTCAGCAACCTGCGGACCGACCAGATGATACCAGTCGGTCCTTGAAGGTCACTTCATCCGTTTATCACGAGCAGCCAACAACTTGAGGCGCAATGCGTTGAGCTGAATGAACCCTGCTGCATCTTTCTGATCGTATGCACCAGCATCATCTTCAAACGTTACGTGCGCCTCAGAATAGAGGCTGTAATCCGACCAACGGCCAACCGTGCGCACATGACCCTTGTATAGTTTCAGGCGAACGGTTCCCGTCACATGGGTTTGGCTGGCGTCAATGGCCGCTTGCAGCATTGTACGCTCTGGCGAGAACCAGAAACCATTGTAAATCAGCTCGGCGTATTGTGGCATTAGCTGGTCTTTGAGGTGCATCGCGCCACGGTCCAGCGTGATCGATTCGATGCCACGGTGCGCCTCAAGCAACAGCGTGCCACCGGGTGTCTCGTAGATGCCGCGTGATTTCATGCCTACAAAACGGCCCTCAACCAGATCAAGGCGACCACAGCCATGCTTACCGCCCAACTCATTCAGCTTGGTCAGCAGTTCGGCAGGAGACAGTTTTTCGCCATTGATAGAGACTGCATCGCCGCGCTCGAACCCGACTTCGATGTACTCGGGCGTATCGGGCGCATCCTCGGGGTTTACGGTACGCTGATAGACATAGTCGGGTGCATCCACGGCAGGGTCCTCGAGAACCAGACCCTCGGATGAGGTATGCAGCAGGTTTGCATCGACGCTGAACGGCGCCTCGCCACGCTTGTCCTTGGCGATCGGAATCTGGTGCGCTTCGGCGAATTCAAGCAGTTTGGTGCGGCTGCTCAGATCCCATTCACGCCACGGCGCGATCACTTTGATGTTTGGGTCGAGCGCGTAGGCCGCCAGCTCGAAGCGCACCTGATCATTGCCCTTGCCTGTCGCACCGTGCGCCACAGCATCTGCACCTGTCTCATGTGCAATTTCGACCAGGCGCTTGGAGATCAGAGGACGCGCAATGGAGGTGCCGAGCAGATACAGCCCCTCGTAGACCGCATTGGCGCGGAACATCGGGAAGACGAAGTCACGCACAAACTCTTCGCGCACGTCTTCAATGTAGATATCAGATGCGCCCATCATCTCCGCCTTGGCGCGGGCGGGCTCAAGCTCTTCTCCCTGACCGAGATCGGCGGTGAAGGTTACAACCTCACAGCCGTATTCGCTCTGAAGCCATTTCAGGATGATCGAGGTATCGAGGCCACCGGAGTAGGCGAGCACAACTTTCTTGGGTGCAGACATGATCTTTTCCTTTGTCGCGTTTCGCGGGTGGGGTATCCCGTTTTCTGCGCCACAGCAAGTGAGATGGCTTCATTGACGGGGGTCCATGGGCGACCTATCCAAGTCCTGCGCAATACAAAGGCAAATGCAGATGAGCGAAGATTTCCAGATGGGCGCCATTGCCGCCACCCGTGCAATGCGTGCGGTCTTTCCTGCGACACCGCTGCTCAAGAACGAGCATTTGTCAGAGAAGTATGATGCCGATATCTATCTCAAGCGCGAGGACCTCAGCCCAGTGCGGTCCTACAAGCTGCGCGGCGCGTTCAATGCAATGCGCAAATTGATTCCCGAGCATCAGGTTTTTGTCTGTGCATCGGCGGGCAACCACGCGCAAGGCGTTGCATTCATGTGTAGCCATTTTGGCGTGCAGGGCGTCATCTATATGCCCGTAACCACGCCCCAGCAGAAGATTCAGAAGACCAAGATGTTTGGCGGTGCAAATATCGAAGTGCGCCTTGTCGGAGATTACTTTGACCAGACGCTGGCATCCGCCCAGCAGTTCTGTGCGGATGAGGGCGCCTATTTTCTGTCCCCCTTTGACGATGACAATGTGATTGAAGGGCAGGCATCCGTCGCGGTTGAGATTGAGGATCAGCTTGGGGCAGCGCCCGATCACATCATTCTGCCTGTTGGCGGTGGTGGCTTGTCCGCTGGTACGCGCGCGTTTTTCGGGGATCGGTGTGCCTATACCTTTGTTGAACCCACAGGCGCGCCTAGTCTTGCGCGTGCGCTGGAAGAGGGCGCCCCCGTGGATGTTTCTCCGATCAACAGTTTTGTAGACGGGGCAGCGGTAGCCAAACTCGGTATGCGAACCTTCGAAAAACTCAAAGACGCCCAGCGATCCGATGTGGTGCTTTTGAATGAGGATCGAATCTGCGTCAGCATCATTGAAATGCTAAACATCGAAGGCATCGTGCTGGAGCCTGCAGGTGCGCTGAGCGTCGAGGCGTTGGGCGAAGTGGCCGAACACATCAAAGGTAAGACCGTGGTGTGTATCGCCTCTGGCGGGAATTTCGATTTCGAGCGGTTGCCCGAAGTCAAAGAGCGCGCGCAACGGTACTCGGGCCTCAAGAAATATTTCATCCTGCGGATGCCGCAACGGCCTGGCGCGCTCAAGGAGTTCTTGAGCATCCTTGGCCCTGACGACGATATCTGCCGTTTCGAGTATCTCAAGAAATCGGCCCGCAACTTCGGCTCGGTCCTGATTGGCATCGAGACACAAAACCCCGACACTTTCCCGCGCTTCCTGAGCCAGCTTGATGACGCAGGGTTCACCTATACAGATATCACCAATGATGAGACGCTTGCCCAATTCGTAATTTAGGGGGCGATCATGGATATTTCGGGTAAGTCGGTTGTAATCACAGGCGGTGCGAGCGGCATTGGTGCCGCCCTTGCCCGACGAGCGGCCAACGCGGGCGCCAAGGTATGTATCGCTGATCTTAATCTGGACCTCGCCCAAAGCGTAGCCACCGAGATTGGAGGTATCGCTGTTGCATGTGATGTGACCCAAGAATCCCAGATCATTGCGGCGATTGAGGCCGCCGAAGGCGCGCATGGTCCGGTTGATGTTTTTGTCTCTAACGCGGGACTAGGGCGGGGCGATCCGTCTCATGCAGCTTCGGCACCTGATGCAGATTGGATGCTGAACTGGAACGTACATGTGATGGCCCACGTCTGGGCGGCGCGTGCGCTGTTGCCTGCGATGATCGCGCGCGGGTCAGGGTATTTTATCAACGTCGCCTCCGCCGCTGGTCTGCTCAACCAGATTGGCGATGCTGCTTATTCCGCCACCAAACACGCCGCCGTGAGCTTTGCCGAGTCGTTGCTGATCACGCATGGGAGTGACGGCATCGGCGTTTCAGTTGTCTGTCCGCAATACGTAGCGACGCCGCTGCTTGGGTTGGGCGATGATGATGCGCAGGGCAACCTGCTTACTGCGGCAGATGTTGCACAGTCGGTTTGGCAGGGCGTAGCGGACGACACATTCGTCATCATGCCGCATCCTGACGTAGCCAAGTACAATGCGCTGCGTGGGTCTGATCCGTCCCGCTGGATCAAGGGAATGCAGATGTTGCGCGCAAAGGCATTCTCCGAACAGGGCGGCATCAGCGTCTCCGAGTTTTACAAATTGGTCTAGGCGGCAGCACCCTCCGCAAGACCGGATAAGAACGATGTCTTGCTGGTTTCAAACGCGTCCAGGATCGGCTCCAGGACAATCTCGTCTGCGCGGCCCTCACTGGCAAGAGTTTCACCTGTCTGGCAAAGGGCCGCGAAGTGAGTGAAGCCAAGGTTAAGCGCGCTTCCCTTCACGGCATGTAGATCGGCGCCCAGCGTCTCGAGCCTTGGAGCGCTGCGCAGCCGATCAACGATTTCGGCAACCTCTTCGATAAAGATCTCGACAACTTCTTCAAAGTCCTCTGCGCCGACATCGTCGCGCAATGCCTTGATTTGCACCCAGTCAATCATGGTTGCCTCCTCTTTGGACTTGTTATTAGGCCGCATATGTTAATCTGGCGTAAGCAACTGCATCTGGTCCGTTTCATCGACTGTTAATCAGCGCGGGGTAAGGCGGTGGGGACCTGAAATTGCGAAAGCCCTATGCCTCTTTTATTCGTACAACCCCTGTCCACGTCTTCTTCCCCTAGGGAGGGGGCCATACGGCATGTGCTGGTGGTTGATGACAGTAAGCTGCAGCGCAAGCTGTTGACGGTTGCATTGAAGCGCTGGGGATTTGATGTGGCCGAGGCAGAAAGCGGGGAGCAAGCGCTTGAGCTTGCCAGCACGCGTCGCCCCGATCTGATCTTGAGTGACTGGATGATGCCGGGAATGTCAGGGCTTGAGTTGTGCCGCCGCTTTCGGGAGATGGAAGGCGATGACTACTGTTATTTCATTCTGCTCACGTCCAAGAGCGAGAAAGCCGAGGTCGCACGCGGCCTTGATAGTGGGGCCGATGATTTCCTCAGCAAACCGATTGATAATAACGAATTGCGCGCGCGCATCACCGCGGGAGAGCGCTTGATCGAGATGCAGCGGAACATGGCGCAAGCAAATCGAACGCTCAGCGCCACCTTGGGTGAGTTGCAGCAACTCTATGACAGTATCGATAGTGATCTGAAGGAAGCTAAAAAGCTCCAACAGTCTTTGGTGAAAGAGCGATTTCGCGCGCTGGAAGGTGGGAATCTGTCGTTACTCTTGCGTTCGTCTGGCCATGTGGGCGGTGATTTGGTTGGCTTTTTTGAAGCGGGAAGGAAGCACATTGGGTTGTTTGCGCTGGATGTGTCGGGTCATGGCATCAGTTCAGCTTTGATGACTGCACGGCTGGCGGGATACCTGTCCAGTGCGGCCCCGGATCAAAACGTCGCTTTGCAAAAGAACGCGAATGGCGACTTTGGACCGCGGTCACCAGAAGATGTAGTCACAGACCTGAACAACCTCGTTCTGAATGAAATGGAGACAGAGCATTATTTCACGCTGATGCTTGCCCACGTTGAACTGGAAACAGGGCACATGGTTTTATCCCAGGCAGGCCACCCCTATCCCGCTGTCCAGCGTAGCGATGGGCGGATAGAGATGATAGGAACGGGCGGGTTTCCCGTGGGGCTTCTTGCTGGAACCAATTTCGAAAAGTTTGAGGTTACGCTTGACCCTGGGGACCGCATTCTCATCTTGTCGGATGGCGTCACCGAGTGTCCAGGACCTGATGATACCATGCTGGATGAGGATGGGCTGACCGCACTCATGCATGATCTGGCACAGACGCGCGGACCTGCCTTCTTGGAAGCGCTGATATGGCGGCTAACCGAATTCAAAGGCGGCGATGATTTCCCCGACGATGTCTCCGCGATCCTTTTTGAATATCAGGGTCTGCCGCCAACATAGCGGGCAAGAAAACCACGCCCGCCGTCACAGCCCAGCGCAGCCAGCGCATCATCTGTATCCAGAATAAGCGTTTCATGGTCGGGCTCGGACGGCGCCTCGATGTACCGTGCAGGGTGCGCGACATAAATATGGCAAATTTTTTCGGCCCACAAATTGTAGTCAGGCATGAACACAAATCTGCGAAACGTCCCGAGGCGGCGGGGTTTGCTGATGGACCAACCGATTTCCTCACGAACCTCACGGTAAAGCGCCTGCAACGGGCTTTCACCGGGATCGATACCTCCGCCAGGTAGTTGGATGTCGACGATATCGGTGATTTGCGCGGTGAGAAGAAACCTCCGCTTGATAGGCAGAATCGCATATGCACCGGCACGCACTTTATAGCTTTGCCCGCGCTGCGGCACCTCACCGATACGTCTTATCATTGCAGCCCCTCTTTTGGTCACGTCTTGTGCGCCCTACATAGGGCGTGTATGGCAAGCGACTTGCGGTAAGGATAGACGAAAATGACAGATGTAAACAGCAGCGAATGGGACGACACAGTTCTCCCCTTTCAGCTTGATAACTCCGATATTCGCGGACGCATTGCGCGCCTTGATACGGCACTTGCAGGTATCTTGAAACAGCACAATTACCCGCCTGTGGTGGAAGCCTTGGTGGCGGAGATGGCATTGCTGACCGCGCTGATCGGTCAAACGATGAAACTGCGCTGGAAGCTACAGTTGCAGGTTCAGTCCAAAGGCCCTGTGCGCATGATTGCGACCGATTATTATGGCCCCACGGAAGACGGCGCACCCGCCCGCATTCGCGCTTATGCCAGCTATGATGCGGACCGCCTTACCGATGCGGCCCCGATCGAGCAGGTCGGCGAAGGCTATTTCGCTGTGATGATTGATCAGGGCAAAGGCACCACGCCTTATCAGGGGATCTCTCCCCTCTCGACGGAGAGCATTTCCAAATCTGCCGAAGGGTACTTCGCCCAGTCCGAGCAGTTGCCAACACGGTTCGAGCTTAGCTTTGGCAAGTCCACTACTGCCGATGCGCCTGAACACTGGCGTGCAGGCGGCGTGATGATTCAGCATATGCCTAAAGCGTCTCCTTTTGCTGCCCAAGCCGAGGGAACAGGCGAGATACTTCAGCCTGTCGACCTGCTTGACGACGACGAGAAAGAGAACTGGAACCGCGTCAATATCCTCCTCGATACCGTCGATGATCTGGAGTTGATTGGCCCCTCTCTAGAGCCGTCGGACGTGTTGCTGCGTCTGTTCCATGAAGAGCGCCCCCGCGTGTTTGATAAACAGCGTGTTCACTTTGGCTGTAGCTGTTCGGAGGATCGTGTGCGGCAAAGCCTCTCGATCTATTCTGCCAAGGACATCTCCACCATGACCACGGATGAAGGGCGGGTGACGGCGGATTGTCAGTTCTGCGGTGCGCATTACGACATTGACCCTGAAACAGTGGGATTTGATGCCGCCAAGGATGCGTGAAACGCTCGACCATTTTCGATCCTCACTCCGCCACTCGGGCGTCGGGTCTTCTGATTTCGATCTGAACCCCGACACCGTTTTGCCCGAGGGGCGTGTGTTGCGCCCCGCGGGTGTGTTGGCGCCGATTGTGGAAACGGATAATGGTCTTAGCCTGCTGCTCACGAAACGCGCCGCCGCTCTCAAGCACCACCCGGGCCAGATTGCTTTTCCGGGTGGTAAGCAGGATGAGGGCGACGCGGACATCATCGCGACTGCCCTGCGCGAGGCAGATGAAGAGATTGGTCTGAACCCTGAAAACGTCGACGTCCTTGGAACGCTGCCCCCCCACGAGACTGTGACCAGCTTTCATGTCACGCCCGTCATCGGTTTTGTAAAACAGCCCTTCACCGTTGCTGCAGAGGCGGGTGAAGTGGATGAGGTGTTTGCCGTGCCGCTGGATCACGTGCTCAACCCTGACAATTACCTGATCCAGTCGCGGCGCTGGCGCGGGCACAAGCGCCACTATTTCGTCGTGCCCTACGGACCCTATTACATCTGGGGCGCAACTGCGCGTATGCTGCGGGCATGGACCGAGATTATTCAAAAATAACACCTGCTGATGCGCCGTGGCTTGTAGCCGCGTCTGCGCGTGCTGTGTGTGATGCGATTGCCGCGGGCGGTCACCAGATTTTCTATGTTGGCGGTTGCGTGCGCAATGCGCTGCTGGGTGTGGATGCCAGTGATGTGGATATGTCTTCCTCCGCCACGCCCGAGCAGGTGATCGCATTGGCAAAGGCGGCTGGTCTGAAGCCCGTTCCAACAGGGATCGACCATGGCACAATTACGGTTGTGTCGGACGGCACCGGATATGAGGTGACAACTTTCCGTCGCGATGTTGAGACGGATGGCCGGCGTGCAGTTGTCGCGTTTTCCGATGATATCACTGACGATGCCCGACGCCGCGACTTCACAATGAATGCGATCTACGCCGATGCGAACGGCATTGTCGTAGATCCGCTTGGCGGCATGGATGATCTGAGAAACCGCCGCGTCAGGTTCATTGACAACGCAGATCAGCGTATCCGTGAGGATTATCTGCGGGCGCTGCGCTATTTCAGGTTTTTCGCGTGGTATGGGAATACCGCCGAGGGATTGGACCCTGATGCGCTTGCCGCGATTTCATCGAATTTGGACGGGTTAGAGACACTTTCGGCGGAGCGTGTGACCGCCGAGATGCGCAAATTTCTGGAGGCTCCCGATCCTTCGCAAGCGATTGCTGCCATGTCCCAAACCGGTACGTTAGGCACTATTTTGGCTGGTGCCGATAGCCGCTTTCTTCTGCTGATGATACATGGTGCTGAGGCTCTGGGGCTACCGCCACACTGGCTTGGCCGTTTGGTCGCGCTGGGTGGGGAAGCTACATTGGAGCGGCTTAGGCTTAGTAAATCCGAACAGCGGCAATACCAGTATATCAAAGCCGCCGCATTTGATGGCGTATCTTTACCTGCGACCGCCTATGAGAATGGAGTGGATGTTGCCGTCCAAGCATATCTCATCCGCTGTGCAATTGCTGAGAGCATGCCAGATCCAGACCAGATCACGCAGCTGACCGATGCGGCGACCAAGACGTTCCCGATTACGGCAAGTGATTTGATGCCCGCCTATGCTGGCCCTGCATTGGGCGCACGCCTTGCACAACTCAAAGCCGCATGGATCACGTCCAATTTCACCCTTGGCAAAGCGGAACTGCTTGCTTTGCCCGTGCCATAAGACCGCTTCGACTGATAAGGGTATCGCTATGATTGAGCGTCTATTCAAATACTTCGAGAACTTGGTGGACCCTTATGTGGACTACCCGAAGGAAGATCGCCCGCCGCAAACCCTTTGGCCGTTTTTCAAAGGCTACAGCCAGCCGTTCAAGAAGGTTTTTGCGCTTACGGGCTTCATGTCCATCCTTGTCGCGGCGATTGAAGTTGGCCTCATTTACTACATGGGGCGGATCGTTGATGTGCTGGACCAAGGTCCCGAGCAGATGTGGGCGCTGCACGGCACGGAGCTGATCATTGTCGGACTGTTCATCATCTTTTTGCGCCCTGCGTTGCAGGCGCTGGATGTGGCGTTGATCAACAATACGATTTTGCCCAACTTCGGGACGCTGATCCGTTGGCGCGCGCACCGCCAGGTTCTGCGCCAGTCGGTGGGATGGTTCGAGAATGACTTTGCAGGCCGGATCGCCAACCGCATTATGCAAACGCCCCCCGCAGCGGGCGAAGTGGTATTTCAGGCGTTTGATGCGCTCTCCTTCTCATTGGCATATCTGATCGGTGCTGCAATTCTGCTGACTACAGCGGACCCACGCCTGCTGATCCCGTTGGTGATTTGGTTCGCACTCTATCTGACCCTCACGCGCTGGGCGATCCGCCGCATTGGCCCCGCATCCAAAGCGGCGTCAGATGCGCGCTCGAACGTGACGGGGCGCGTGGTGGATGCCTATACCAACATTCACTCGGTCAAGATGTTTGCCCATCACGACCGCGAAGAGCTCTATGCGAAAGAGGCCATCGAGGAGGCGCGCCGCACGTTCCAGATCGAACAGCGGATTTTTACCGTTATGGATTTCTCGCTGGTGATGCTCAACGGTCTGCTGATCGTAGGTGTTGTTGGCTGGGCGCTTGCGCTTTGGTTTCAGGGGCAGGCGAGCGTGGGCACGGTCGCCGCCGCCGCGACGCTGACGCTGCGCCTTAATTCGATGACGGCGTGGATCATGTGGGCGCTTTCCGCATTCTTCCGACAGCTCGGTGTCGTGGCCGAGGGGATGGAGACGATAGCCCAACCGATCACGCTGGTAGATGACGCAGATGCCAAGCCGCTGGTGTTGACCGATGGCCGGATCGAGATGCGCGGGCTGACCCATCATTACGGGCGTCAATCCGGTGGACTGAACGCCGTTGATTTGGTGATCGAGCCTGGTCAGAAGATCGGCCTCATCGGGCGTTCTGGAGCAGGTAAATCGACCCTACTCAAGCTACTTTTGCGCTTTTATAACGCGGAAGCTGGTCAGATCAGGATTGACGGGCAAGACGTCACATCGGTGACGCAAGACAGCCTGCGCCGCCAGATGGGTATGGTACAACAGGACAGTGCACTCTTGCACCGTTCCGTTCTGGATAACATCCGCTATGGCCGCCCCGAAGCGACAGAAGCCGAAGCGATTGAGGCAGCCAAGCAAGCAGAAGCGCATGAATTTATCGAGGGTCTGGAAGATCCCGAAGGGCGCAGCGGCTATGCATCCCGCGTCGGTGAGCGTGGAGTGAAGCTGTCAGGTGGGCAGCGGCAGCGGATTACGCTTGCGCGGGTTATTCTGAAGGACGCGCCGATCCTTTTGCTGGATGAGGCGACAAGCGCGCTCGATAGCGAGGTTGAGGCTGCGATCCAGAAAACACTTTATGGCATGATGGAGGGCAAGACCGTTATCGCCATTGCTCACCGCCTGTCTACCATTGCGCAGATGGACCGTATTCTGGTCCTGGATGAAGGGCGCATTGTCGAGGATGGCGATCATCACGCGCTTTTGGCGGCAGGCGGGCTATATGCTCAGTTCTGGGCGCGCCAATCGGGTGGGTTCCTGAAAACGGAAGATGATGAGACGTGAACATAGGAAACTGGATCAACCCCTTTCGACCTGCCGATGGGCCACCACCACAAACGCTTGGCGCGTTTATGCGGTGGTGTTTGTCGGGCGCGTGGCCTGCGCTTTGGTTGGCGGCGGCGCTGTCTGCGGCGGCTGGCGCATTGGAGGCGGGAACCGCGCTGATCCTCGGCTGGGTCATTGATGCCACTGTAGCAAGCGGGCCTGACGCGTTTTTTGACGGGCGTAATGCTGCGGTAATCGCGATTTCCATCGGCTTTTTCCTCATCGCACGGCCTCTGTTCTTTGGCCTGTCCGCGGCGTCGAATGCGATTATTGTACAGCCGAATGTGAATCCGCTGGTCCTGTCACGGCTTCACCGCTGGTCGCTGGGCCAGAATGTGACTTTCTTCGACGATGATTTCGCAGGCCGCATTGCACAAAAGCAGATGCAGGCGGCGCGGGCGGTTACTGATGTCGCCTCCGAGACTATCAATGTGGTGGCTTTTGCGATTGCCTCTCTTGTTGGTTCGGTGCTGTTGCTTACGGCGATCAATGTCTGGGTTGCCGTGGGTTTGGCCGTTTGGCTGTTTTTATACTTTGCTTTGATCAAATGGTTTCTGCCCCGCATCAGGATGCGTTCCGCCGCGCGGGCAGGGGCGCGGTCTTTGGTGTCGGGGCAGGTCGTGGATACGATCACGAACATCAAGACGGTAAAGCTTTTTGCGCATGACGATCACGAGGACCGCGCAGCGCTCGACGCCATGCAGAGCTTTCGCCACCGCTCACTCGAATACGGCTACCTCGCAGCGGGGTTCCGGTTCTCTTTGATGAGCCTTGCAGGCATTTTGCCAGTACTGCTGATTGGTGCGACAGTCCTGCTCTGGCAACGTGATATGGCGAGTGCGGGTGACATCGCGGCGGCAGGTGCAATCTCGATCAGGATTGCGCAAATGACGGGCTGGGTCAGTTTCACGATGATGGCGATCTATTCCAATATCGGTGAGATCGAGGATGGTATGCGCACGCTCACCCCGCGCATACGGCTTGAGAATGCGGAAGACGCGCAAGAGCTGAGCGCTGCCAAAGGTGAGGTGCGATTTGAGAACATCGGCTTTTCCTACGGGCGAAAGACAGGCGGTATCGACCAGATTGATATGACAATTGGCGCAGGCGAAAAGCTGGGCGTCGTTGGTGCTTCGGGCGCGGGGAAATCCACGTTGGTTGCTCTGATGCTCAGGCTCTATGAAGCGGAACAGGGCCGTATCTTGATTGACGGGAAAGATATTCGGGAGGTGACCCAAGAAAGCTTGCGTCGCTCCATCGCGATGGTCACGCAGGAAACGGCGATGTTCAACCGCTCGGCCCGCGAAAACATTATGTACGGTCGCCCTGACGCCTCCGAGGCGGCGATGATTGAGGCTGCAAAGCAGGCAGAGGCGCATGAGTTCATCCTTCTACTTGAGGACCACAAAGGCCGTACAGGATATGATGCCCATCTGGGCGAACGCGGTGTCAAACTGTCAGGCGGCCAGCGCCAGCGTATCGCCCTTGCCCGCGCCATTCTCAAGGACGCGCCTATTCTGGTGCTCGATGAAGCGACAAGCGCGCTCGACAGTGAGGTTGAGGCAGCGATCCAGTCCGCGTTGGAGCGGGTGATGGAGGGCAAAACTGTGATGGCCATCGCGCACCGTCTGTCGACGCTGCGTGAAATGGATCGCATCGTCGTGCTCGATCAGGGGCGCTTCGTTGAGGCAGGAAGCCATGATGAGCTTTTGGCGCTGAACGGCCGTTATGCGGGCTATTGGCAGCGGCAGTCTGGCGGATTTTTGGATGTTAAAGCCGCAGAATAGGGGCTGGCGGTAGTGCGGCCGCGGCGCTATGGCGGGTGTATGACAGAATATAGCATTAAACGCCTTGGCATCTACGGGGACGGCATCGCCGATGGTCCCGTTTTTGCGCCTATGACACTGCCTGACGAAGTGGTCACTGGAACGCTTGAGGGGACGCTGCTTAAGGATGTGAAGATTATCACGCCCAGTGAGCACCGTGTTGCCCCGCCGTGTAAGCATTTCAAATCTTGTGGCGGGTGCCAGCTTCAGCACGCCTCTGATCCGCTAGTGGCTGATTTTAAAACAGATATCATTGCGCAAGCTCTTGCTGCTCAGGGCATCACGGCTGAAATCAGGCCGATCCTAACCTCTCCCGCACAATCCCGCCGCCGTGCAACATTTGCAGCGCGCCGGACAAAGAAGGGGACGATGTCGGGTTTCCATGGCCGTGCATCGGGAACCGTCATCGAAATCCCTGATTGCAAACTGGTCGAGCCTGAGTTGCTCGCTGCGCGCGACATTGCGGAATCGCTTGCTGAACTGGGCGGCAGCCGCAAGGCGACGCTTGCGGTGACGGTGACAACATCGCGGGTCGGGCTTGATATACAAGTCAGCGGTGGGAAACCTATCGACGGTCCCTTGCGCATCACGCTTGCGGCGCTGTGCGACAGTCGCGGTTTCGCGCGTCTGACATGGGACGACGAAGTCATCGCCCAGCGCGCCCCGCCTGTGCAGCGGTTTGGCAAAGCAGACGTTTGTCCACCACCAGGTGCGTTCATGCAGGCAACGGCACATGGTGAGGCCCAACTTCTTGCGGCTGTGCAAGAGGCGGTGCAGGGCGCCAAACGCATAGTTGACCTTTTTGCGGGCTGCGGGACGTTTACACTGCCTTTAGCCGAGAATGCCGAAGTGTTCGCCGTGGAGGGGGAAGCTCAAATGGTTGCAGCCCTCGACAAAGGATGGCGGATGGCGCAAGGGCTCAAAACTGTGACCCATGCTGCGCGCGATCTTTATCGCCGCCCGCTGCTGCCTGATGAATTTCTCAAATATGATGCCGTGGTGATGGACCCTCCCCGCAACGGCGCAGAGGCCCAGACAAGCGAGATTGTGCGCAGTGGTATCAAGCGCGTGGCCTATGTCTCTTGTAGCCCCGTGACCTTTGCCCGCGATGTCGCCCAGCTGATCGCCGGTGGTTTCACGCTGGATTGGGTGCAGCCCGTTGACCAGTTCAGATGGTCGTCACATGTCGAAATTGCTGCACAGCTTACCCGTGGCTAGGTGCTGGCAGTATCCAGCCTACCTGCATTTTTGAGTGACTAACGTCTTTGTGATCTGAACATTTTTTGGTATCGTATAGAGAAGAATAATCCTAAATTGGATGAAGTGAGAGCAGTAGTATGAGACGTAGACATCTTATTCTTGGCGGTGCTGCCGTCGCGACCCTTGGCGCGTGCTCTCCGAGCAAGTTCAAACGCTATACGGGGCCCGATGTGACAGCGGTCGTAGTGAACAAGGGCGATCGCAAGATGTACCTGCTCAACGAAAGCCGAATCCTCAAGGAATATGACATTGCGCTGGGCTTTGCCCCTGACGGGCACAAACAGATCGAGGGCGACGGTAAAACGCCTGAAGGGCTCTACTATATCGACCGTCGCAATCCAAACAGCCGGTTCCACCTGTCATTGGGCATTTCCTATCCCAATGAAGAGGACAGGCGTATCGCCGCGGAATTGGGTGAGTCGCCCGGTGGCGATATCTTTATCCACGGGCAGCAACACCCGCTCAAGAAGAACAAGGGTGATTGGACCTGGGGATGCATTTCCGTGAGTAACAAGGAAATGGAAAAGATCTACGCGATGGTCAAAGACGGCACGCCTGTTGCACTTCGTCCCTGACTTCGCCGTGGCCTTTGAGGCCAGTTCCGCCTAGTTCCCCAGAACCAGCGTCCACCAGATTTTACCGTTGTCTTCCTGATACCACGAGAAGCCCATTTTGTTCGCTTGAGGCGACAGAATGATACGTCTTGTGTCAGGCTGACCCATCCATGCGCCCAGAGTCGCCAGCTCTGTCTCATATGTCTCGGAGATGACTTCGCCAACAAGCGTTCCGGTGAATCCAACGCGGCGCACACGGTCGACAGGTGAAGAACCATCAGACCCGAAGTGCCATGGTCTGTTCTGAACCTGCATATCGCGCGAGTGGGTTGCTGCCGCTGCAGTGAGTTTTTCATCCAGAACCAGCGGACCTAGTGCAGCTGAACTGCGCAAAGCGTTGACGGAATCAAGCATACGGAAAGGGATTTTCGCGGCTTCGCGTTTTCCGATCTTATAGGCGACGGGCAAAGGCTGTCCGCTGGAATCCAGTGGTGGAGCAGCAGGCTGACATGCGGCCAGAGCCATGCCTGCAATAAGCAATAGGGTGGAAAGGCGGATCATTATGCTACTCCAAGCGTACATTTGTAGAATTGCCTTACATGCTGAGTTGCAACAGTTCAAATGTACTTCGCGGGGTTCCGCCCATCTCACGTCTGTTTGATTTGAAAACGTGTCTTTGCCGCAATATATGAGATGCCAGACGGTTATTTAACTGGAGACATGAAATGTCCGATAATAAGTTCAAAATCGAAACGCGTCGCGGGTTCCTTGCAGGCACTGCGGCTATGCTGGCGGCTCCTGCAATTGCGCAAACAACCACGGATGCCGTTAACAGTCAGGCAACCACCGAAGGTGAGCGGGACCTCAACGAAGTTGTACGCCGGAATATTTCGAGCTTCCGGACGCTCAACTGGCAGCCTTACTTCGACAACACGAAGAACGGTGCGATCCTCGTCGACATCGACAGTCGTGCGGTGCACTTCTGGTCTGAGGATCAAAGCGTCTACAAACTGTACCCTTCCAGCGTGCCTCTGACATCAGACCTGACACGGCGTGGTCGTACGAAGGTCATTCTAAAGGATCCGGAGCCATCTTGGCGTCCCACCCCTTCCATGCTCGAGCGCAACCCCGAGTGGCCAAAATTCATCGGCCCTGGTCCTGACAACCCGCTGGGCACACGCTCTTTGCACCTGACGTGGACTTACTACCGTATCCACGGCACCCATGACACGCGCAAAATCGGCCGCAGATCATCGAATGGCTGCATCGGTCTCTACAACGAGCATATCGAAGAGCTGTTCGCGATGGCCAAAGTAGGCACTCAAGTGTTGCTAATTTGACGAAAATGTGGCGCAGTCATCGAGCGCGCCACTATTGACTGTTCCTTTTTTCGGAAGGGTGCTGTTTAGAAAAAGTACAATACTACGTTTTTTTGCGTTTGCTGAGACTCAGGAACGCTTTACCCTGGAGTGAACTACTATGAAAAAGATCGTACTCGCCGCTGCTCTGACTGCTGCCGCTTCTGCTGCTCAAGCCGGCTCCTACTCGGACCCAATCATCGAAGCACCTGTTGTTGTTGAAGAAGCAACAAGCTCATCAGCGGGCGTTCTCGTCCCACTGCTGCTGCTGGTTCTGGTTGCGGCTGCTGTAGCTGACTAACTTCTTAGTCTTTGACTAACGGAAAAAGGCGGCGCATTGCGCCGCCTTTTTTGCATCCTAGCCTTAAAGAATCAGATCAAATCCAGCCCTGCAGGTTTTCACGGATCACATTGGTGAGTGCGGTGATATGCGCATCATCGTCATTGAGGCAGGCAATATAGGTAAACTCCTCCCCGCCCGCTTCCTCGAAGCTTTCAAAAATCTCTTCGTTGATCTCTTCAAGCGTCTCGATGCAGTCGGCCGAGAATGCTGGCGCGCAAACGGCAATCTTCTTTTTGCCCTGCTCTGCGAGACGGGCAACTTCCTCGACCGTGTAGGGTTGCAGCCACTCTTCAGGGCCAAATTTGGATTGGAAGGTCGTTTTGATCTCGGTATCTTCCCAACCCAGCCGCTCCTTAAGAAGGCGCGTCGTTTTCTGGCACTGACAGTGATAGGGATCTCCCTCCATCAGATACCGTTTCGGCACGCCGTGATACGAACAGACCAGAATATCGGGGCGGGTTTCCAGCTCGGCATATTTGGTCTCGATCGACTTGGCCAAGGCGTCGATATAGTCGGGGCGGTCGAAGTAGGGCTGTACCGTGCGGCTGGCAGGCTGCCACTTTTCTTTCTTCAACGCGTCAAAGAATTTGTCACATGCTGTGGCGGATGTCGCGCCCGCATAGTGCGGGTACAATGGGAAAAACAGGATCTTGGTGCATCCCGCTTTTACCAGCGCTTCAACACGGCTTTGCGTTGATGGATTGCCGTAGCGCATGCAGTATTCCACCATGACATCATCGCCATAGGTCTTTTTCATCTCTGCCGCGATCTTGGCTGTTTGGGCTTTGGTAATGGTGAGCAGCGGGCTCTCGTTCTGCTCTTCATTCCAGATCGACTTGTAGGCCGCACCCGAAGTGAAAGGTCGCTTCGTCAGGATAATCAGCTGCAACAGGGGCTGCCAAAGCCATGGGGAATAGTCGATGACGCGGCGGTCCGACAGGAATTCGCCCAAATAGCGGCGCATGGACCAGTAGTCATAGTTGTCAGGTGTTCCAAGGTTCCCAACGAGCACACCAACTTTGGGGCGTGGTACGGGGGGGTGATCCGCATCCGCATGGATCGGGCATGTTGCTTCCTGTGGGGGCGTCATATCTTTCATGGAACTATCCTGCATAGTGTGTTCCTCCACATAGTCAGATTTCACGTCGGGTCAATCTTGGAGCGGTTTTTCGGGCGTGCCCAAAGCATCGGCAAGCCGTTTTTGGGCCGATCCGGGGCGTAGTGGTTGGGGTTGTGATGCGTCAGGCGCCCAGCCTGTCAGGACTTGCAACTCAAAACTGGCGCGCAAGCGGCCTGAGGGTGCGGCAAAATGCGCAGCATAGAGTTTCTGTGCAGCCTCGAAAACGGCACGCCGGGTCGGCTGTCTCAGTCGCGCAGTCATCGCGTTGGTTTCCCCCATCGCACGCAGGTCGCGCATCAGATGCCAGATGTCGCGGTACTCCACCGTCAACGTCACCGTGTCTGCCACAGGCAGCGCAAAGCCCGCGCGTTGCAGCAACCCGCCCAGATCGCGCAATTCGGGCAGGGGGGCGATGCGCGGCGACAGACCGCCGGTGACAGCAATCTCCGCCTCGCCCAGCGCACGGCGGAGTTCTTGCAACGTATCACCGCCAAAGCTGACCGCGATGAATAATCCGTCAGGCCGCAGCGCGCGGCGACACTGGATAAGCTGACCTACGGGATCATTTGCCCAATGCAGGGCCATCATATGGGCGACCATGTCGTGTGATTGCTGCTCAAGCGCCAATGTTTCCGTATCGGAAACAATCAGCGCATCACTGTGCTGTTGGGACCAGAAATCCGAGAACCCTGTCACGATCGCTGCAGACGTAAATGACTTATTAACCATATCCAGCCGATCCTGAAGCTCATCCGCTGCGGCCGAATGTAAAAACAATCCGTCTGCTGTGGCGCGGGCGCGGTGCGCCGAGAGGGCGCTAGTATCTGTCATGGGTGTGGTCATAGGGGGTACATAGGCTGGTGTTGGCGCAACTTCAAACTGCTGTTTCTCTTATCTATCCGCCTCGCTGCATCACGTGTGGTGATATGGTGGAGAGTGATTTCGGTCTCTGCAGCACGTGTTGGCGCGACACTGCGTTTTTGGGTGGTGTGATTTGTGATTGTTGCGGTGCGCCACTGCCTGCAGGCGGCGAAGGCGATATTCACCATTGCGATACTTGTATGCAGTCGCCCAAACCTTGGGTGCAGGGCCGCGCCGCGCTGATGTACTGTGATACGGGGCGCAAGCTGGTTCTAGCGCTCAAACATGGCGACAGACAGGAAATGGCCCGACCTGCGGGGCTTTGGATGGCAAATATGATCCGCTGTCATGTCACACCTGACACGTTGGTCGTACCTGTCCCCCTACATTGGTCGAGGTTGCTTAAACGGCGGTATAACCAGTCCGCACTTTTGGCAAAATCTGTTGCGGACAAGCTTGACCTTGCGTGGTGTCCTGATGCGTTGATCCGTAGCAAACGGACCCGATCGCTCGAAGGGCTGAGTTATGCAGATCGGTTTGAGACGCTCGACAACGCAATCCTCCCGCATCCTAAAAGGGGTACTGTCATTGAGGGCAGGCCCGTTCTGCTCGTTGATGATGTGATGACGACGGGGGCCACCCTGATTGCTTGCACCAAGGCTTGCCTATCCGCAGGTTCAGGCCCTGTGCGCGTACTGACCCTAGCAAGAGCAGGCAAAGATGCTTAAATCCTTTTCCAACAGATGTTGAAAAGGACCACACCATGCAACCCGTCGAAATCTATACCTCCCCGCTGTGCGGCTTTTGTCATGCAGCTAAACGGCTACTGAATCAAAAAGGCGTTAGCTTTTCCGAAGTGGATGTGCTCGCCAACCCCGACCGCAAGCCCGAGATGATCCAGCGCGCCGAGGGCGCTCGCACTGTGCCACAAATCTTTATCGGTGACATTCATGTCGGCGGTTGTGACGAGCTTCACGCACTTGAGCGCGCAGGCAAACTCGACGCGATGCTCGCCGCATGAAGGCGGCGATCCTCCAGCTGAACGCAAGCGACGATCCTGCCGCCAACTTGGCAGCAACGCGCGCGATGCTGGGGGATGCCGTGGCCCAAGGCGCAGGGTTTATCCTGACGCCCGAGGTCACTAATTGCGTCTCGACCAATCGTGCGCATCAGCGTGATGTTTTGCACCACGAGGAAGACGACACCACGCTGGCCGCGCTGCGTTCGGACGCAAAGGCGCTGGGCGTGTGGCTGTTGATCGGTTCGCTCGCGCTCAAGACGTCGGATGCGGATGGACGGTTCGCCAACCGGTCGTTCTTGATTGATCCACAGGGCGAGATTGTCGCGCGATATGACAAAATCCATATGTTTGATGTTCAGGTCACACAGAAGGAGACGTGGAAAGAATCAGCTGCCTACCGACCTGGCTCAATGGCCGTGCTCGCCCAAACCCCTTTCGCCGCCATTGGAATGACGATCTGCTATGATGTCCGCTTCCCTGCCTTGTTCCAGAAACTTGCGCAGGCGGGGGCGGATATTCTCACGGTGCCTGCTGCGTTCTCGCCTGTCACGGGAGAGGCACATTGGCATACACTGCTGCGAGCGCGTGCGATTGAAACAGGATGTTTCGTGATCGCCCCTGCGCAGACCGGGACCCACGCAGGCAAAGCACGTAAAACACGCGATACATACGGCCATTCGCTGGTGGTCGCCCCATGGGGTGAGGTGATCCTAGACGCAGGGACCGAGGCTGGCGTATACGTTTTCGAATTGGACTTGGAGCAAACCGCGATAGCGCGGGGTCGCGTCCCGAGTATCAGCCACATAAGACCCTTTGACGGACCCCTATGAGTGACGATGCGAATACCCTTGCGATCATGCTGTTCAGCGAAGTGCTGGGCGCAGATCAGGTGCTGCGTGGTCGCCTCAGTAAAGTGCTGCCCAAAGGTATGGAAATCTCTCATTTTGCCGTTCTGAACAACCTTGCATGGCGCGAGGTAGAGCGGACACCCGCACAGCTGGCCGAGATATTTCATGTGACGCGCGGGGCTATGACCAACACGTTGGCCAAGCTTGAGTGGGCGGGGTACATTCACATCCGCCCCGATTGGGATGATGCACGCCGCAAGAAAATCGCGATCAGCCCTGCTGGCCGGCAAGCGCGAGATGCGGCGCTAAGCTCGATTGCGCCGATGATTACAAAGGTCGTCGAAGATCTTGGCGAAGAGAAAGTGCGCGCTGCCCTGCCGATCCTGCGAGAGCTGCGCACAAAGATAAATTAGGCGTTTGGCTTTAAGCTGGCAGTCACGTAATTCACGCTCAGGTCTTTGACTGACAGGCTCCAGCTCCATAGGATCGGATTAAATACAAACCCCTTGCGGTCCACAGGCTCTAATCCTGCCTCGCTTAGCAGCTGGAACAGCTCGTCGGGCGTAATGAACTTGGACCATTCATGTGTGCCTTTGGGCAGCCAGCGCATCACATGCTCCGCTCCGATAATCGCGACCAGATAGGATTTCGGATTGCGGTTGAGCGTGGAGCAGATGTGCAACCCGCCGGGCTTCAAGAGCTGGCGACAGGCAGTGAGATAGCTGATGGGAGATGCCACATGCTCGACCACCTCCATGTTCAGCACCACATCGAACTGCTCACCTGCTTCGGCCAGTGCTTCGGCGGTAGTGTGGCGGTAGTCGATCTCGAGGCCCGATTGCTCGGCGTGGATTCGGGCGACTGGGATATTGCCCGCCGCGGCATCGGCGCCCACAACGGTTGCACCAAGACGCGCCATAGGCTCGGAGAGGAGGCCACCTCCACAGCCGATGTCGAGAATGCGCAGCCCTTTGAACGGCGCAGGCGCGGTCAGATCGCGGTCAAACTCGCCCGCGATTTGCGCTGTGATATAATCAAGGCGGCACGGATTGAGCATGTGCAGCGGCTTGAACTTGCCCTCGGTATCCCACCATTCGGCGGCCATCGCCTCGAACTTTGCGACTTCGCCTGCGTCAACTGTGCTTGTCCGCGCTTGCATTTCTGCGTTCCTCTATTCAATGTCCACTTTCACGTTATATAGGCACGTAATGGATAAGACCCCTGATCAAAAGCGCGCAGTGCAGTATTTGTATCCGCCGACTGACCCGTATGACAGGCGCATGCTGCCTGTGGGGCAGGGGCATACTGTCTATGTGGAGCAATGCGGCAATCCCGATGGCATACCTGTAGTTGTTCTGCATGGTGGTCCGGGCGGCGGATGCAGCCCGTCAATGCGGCGTTATTTTGATCCGTCGAAGTACCGCATTATCCTGTTTGACCAGCGCGGCTGTGGCCGTTCCACCCCGCATGCGTCCTGTACGGATAACACCACATGGCATCTGGTTGCGGATATCGAGCTGATTCGCGAAACGCTGGGAATTTCTCACTGGGTTGTGTTTGGCGGCAGCTGGGGCGCGACACTTTCGCTGATTTACGCTCAGACGCATCCTGAAGCTGTGCGCAATCTGGTGCTGCGCGGCGTGTTCCTGATGACGCAGGCCGAGCTTGACTGGTTCTATGGCGGCGGCGCGGGCAAGTTCTGGCCCGAAGTGTGGGAAAAGTTTACCGCAATCGTGCCACAAGACGAGCAGGACGATTTCATCAAAGCCTACCACCGCCGCTTGTTCTCCGATGATATGAGCCAGCAGACACGCTATGCCCGTGCATGGTCAGGTTGGGAGAACGCACTGGCCTCGATTCATTCGGCAGGGCAGATGGTTGAAGGTCCGGGTGAATATGCGCGCGCCTTTGCGCGGCTAGAGAATCACTATTTTATCAATAACGGTTTCCTAGACTACGATGGCCAGATCCTCTCCCAGATGGACCGCATTGCCCATATCCCCGGTGTGATCGTGCAGGGCCGCTATGACATGATCTGTCCGCCCGCCAGCGCCTATGCCATTCACCGTGCATGGCCGAAATCGGAGCTTAAGATGGTGCGCAACGCAGGCCATGCCCTGAGCGAGCCGGGGATCAGTGCCGAGCTTGTCCGTGCAATGGACAGGATCGCTCTGACATGACGCGCAAACCCCTCGATAGACGTGCGCTGTTTGCCAGCGGTGCTGCGGCTGCCTTGCTAGCCGCAACGGGGCTCAGTGCGGGTACACTGCCACAACGTGGCGGCAAGCTGCGCCTCGCATTGTCGGGTGCAGCGCGCAGTGATGGGTGGCTGTTGGGCAACGGGTTATTCATGCAGGTCGCCCGCTTGGGTCTGGTCTATGAGACTTTGACCGAGGTGGCCGCCGATGGCACGTTGCGCCCCGAACTTGCAACAAGCTGGACCAGCAGTGCGGATGCACGTGTATGGACCTTTGATCTGCGCAGCGGTGTCGCGTTTCACGATGGCACAGCCGTCACGGCTGCCGATGTCGCCTATAGTCTGGCAGGGCTTGGCGCGGTCGATCAGATCAACGCGAAACGGGTTGCGATCACACTACATCAGCCTGATTCCGCGCTTCCCTTCACGCTCAGCACTGCGGATCATGTTATTCGTCCTGCCCACGCACCTGACGCTGGAATCGGCTCGGGCCTCTACCGTGTGACGCGTTTCGCAGCGGGTCAGCAGCTGTTGGCAGAACGCGTGAAAACCCATTGGAAAGATGGGCAGGCAGGTTGGTTCGACTTTGTCGAGCTTGTTTCAATCCCCGCAAGCGATGTGCGCGCCCAAGCTGTGGCCGAGTATCTGGTGGACGGTGCGGACATTGCTGATGCAGCCGCTCTGACAGGATTTAATGACATCGCTGTCTGGGACGGTCAGGCCGTATCGCGCAGTGTCGCCATGCCTGCCGCATTGGGGCGTGGTGTATTTGACGATCTGCGCGCACCGCAGCGGTGGTGGGGGGCTTGATGTTCCCGCGTCTCAGGCGTATATGACCTCTAACAGCGCGGCATCGGGGTCCAAACCCGATACCCACCGAACCTGATATACGGGCCGCGCGCCCGTTTTTTTGTGCCTGAAGGCCAGTGAGATTATGAACAACGATTTGATTGCAAAAGCAGCCATGGACCGCCGTTTGGCGGAGATCATCACCCCCGTGATCGAGGATATGGGCTATGAGCTGGTCCGCGTGCGGTTGATGTCGGGCAAGACATCGACGCTGCAAGTCATGGCGGACAAGCCCGAGGGCGGTATCGAGGTGGATGATTGCGCCAAGATCAGCACCGCCATCGGTGCAGTGCTCGATGTCGAGGATCCGATTGTGGACGAATACGCGCTTGAGGTCTCCTCGCCAGGTATCGACCGCCCGCTGACCCGCCTCAAGGATTTCGCGAATTTCGAAGGCTATGAAGCCAAGATCGAGACGGACGATATGATCGACGGCCGCCGCCGCTTTAAGGGCGAGTTGGCAGGCGTTGAAGGAAATGAGGTTTTGATCAACATCGAAGAAGGCACCGTAGGCCTACAATTCGAATGGCTGTCAGATGCCAAGCTTGTCCTGACAGACGAGCTGATCAAGGAAATGCTGCGCCAGCGCAAAGCGGCAGGCGCAATCGACGAAGACCAATTTGATGAAGTGCAGACACATATGTCTGACGAGGGAGAAGACTAATGGCCATTACATCCGCAAACCAGCTTGAGCTTTTGCAAACTGCCGAAGCTGTTGCCCGTGAAAAGATGATCGATCCCGCGCTGGTGATCGAGGCGATGGAAGAGAGCCTCGCGCGTGCGGCCAAGTCACGCTATGGCGCGGAAATGGACATCCGCGTGGAGATTGACCGCAAGACAGGTCGCGCGACATTCACACGTGTGCGCACGGTTGTGGCCGACGAGGAGCTTGAGAACTATCAGGCCGAATTCACCGTTGAGCAGGCCAAACAGTACATGGATGCGCCAGAGATCGGCCAGCAGTTGATCGAGGAAGTGCCCCCAGTTGAGATGGGCCGCATCGCCGCGCAATCGGCCAAGCAGGTTATTCTGCAGAAGGTCCGAGAAGCCGAACGTGACCGCCAGTACGAAGAGTTCAAAGACCGCGCCGGCACGATCATTAACGGTCTGGTCAAGCGTGAAGAGTACGGCAACGTGATCGTCGATGTGGGTGCGGGCGAAGCAATCCTGCGCCGCAACGAGAAGATTGGCCGCGAATCGTACCGCCCGAACGACCGCATCCGCGTCTACATCAAGGACGTGCGTCGCGAGCAGCGGGGCCCGCAAATTTTCCTCAGCCGCACAGCGCCCGAATTCATGGCCGAGCTCTTCAAGATGGAAGTGCCCGAGATTTATGACGGTATCATCGAGATCAAGGCAGTGGCCCGTGATCCCGGTTCGCGTGCCAAGATTGCTGTGATCAGCTACGATGGCTCCATTGATCCCGTAGGTGCCTGTGTTGGTATGCGCGGCTCCCGCGTGCAGGCCGTCGTGAACGAGCTTCAGGGTGAGAAGATCGACATCATCCCGTGGAACGAGGACACACCGACCTTCCTTGTGAACGCATTGCAGCCTGCGGAAGTGTCCAAGGTTGTTCTGGATGAAGAAGCTGGTAAGATTGAAGTTGTCGTTCCTGAAGAGCAGTTGTCCCTTGCGATTGGTCGCCGTGGCCAGAATGTGCGCTTGGCGTCGCAGTTGACCAACCTCGACATCGACATCATGACAGAAGAGCAGGAATCAGAGCGCCGTCAGGCCGAGTTTGAACTGCGCACCAAACTGTTCATGGACAATCTTGATCTGGACGAATTCTTCGCCCAGCTGCTGGTGGCCGAAGGCTTCACCAACCTTGAAGAGGTGGCATACGTCGAGATTGACGAGCTGCTTGTCATCGACGGTGTGGATGAAGCGACCGCAGGCGAATTGCAGGCCCGCGCCCGTGACGTGCTTGAGGCTCAGAACAAGGCCGCACTCGATGCAGCCCGTGCGCTGGGCGCCGAAGACAGCCTTATCAACTTTGAGGGCCTGACCCCGCCAATGATCGAAGCGCTGGCAAAGGACGACGTTAAAACGCTGGAAGATTTCGCAACCTGTGCGGATTGGGAACTAGCGGGTGGCTGGACCACTGAAAATGGCGAGCGTATCAAGGATGACGGCACGCTTGAGCCTTTCGAGATGACGCTGGAAGAGGCGCAGGACCTCATCATGACAGCGCGTGTAATGTTGGGTTGGGTTGACCCGGCCGAGCTTGAGGCGGATGTCGAAGAGACAGACGCTGATGAGGAGGCCGAGGCCTGATCGCAGGCCTCGGGAGAACCGGTATGGGACGCGGTGGCGCATCCAAGGATCGTGAGAGCGGGGCAGAGCGTAAGTGCCTCGCCACAGGCGAAGTGCAACCAAAGTACCGTATGGTGCGTTTCGTTGTAGGTCCTGAGGGTCAGGTGTTTGCCGATGTGATGGGCAAATTGCCGGGCCGCGGCATGTGGGTGAGTGCGGATCGCGCCGCTCTGAAGCAGGCCGTGAAAAAGGGCGTCTTCTCGCGCGCGGCCAAGCAAGCGGTAAAGACGCCTGATGACTTGGTGGCCGAAGTTGAAAAGCAATTGGCCCGCCGCGTGGTAGATTTGATCTCGATGCAGCGCAAAGCGGGTAAAGCCGTGGCAGGCTACGAAAAGGTCAAGACGTGGCTGCAAACGGAAGAAGCCTTGGTCCTGATCCAAGCCGTGGATGGATCGGGCCGCGGCAAATCGAAACTGAGCACGCCGCATTACGGCCATTACATTGGTTGTTTGACGGCGGATGAACTTGGGTTGGCGTTTGGACGCCAAACTGTGATACATGGGGCGCTCGCCTCTGGTGGACTCACTCTGCGTGTTGTAGAGGAAGCCCATAGGTTGAACGGCGTGCGACAAAACGAGGCTGGTAGCGACCAGCCGAAAGGATAGACGAGCTAGATGAGCGATAATGACGGCAGAAAAACACTGGGCCTTGGTGGCTCACGTCCCAGCAACGTAAAGCAAAGCTTTAGCCACGGGCGGACGAAGAATGTAGTCGTGGAGACCAAGCGCAAGCGCGTTGTGGTGCCAAAGCCTGGTGGGCAAAAGCCAACCGGCCCGGGTGCGGGCCCTGTAGGCGATCCGTCCAAGCGCCCTGCGGGGATCACGGATTCGGAAATGGATCGTCGCTTGAAGGCGGTTCAGGCTGCCAAAGCGCGCGAAGTCGAAGAAGCGGCCAAGCGTGAAGCGGAAGAAAAAGCACGCGCTGAAGAGCGCGAACGCCGCCGCGCCGAGATTGAAGCCAAAGAGGCAGAGGATCGTCAGCGCGAGGAAAGCCTCAAAGCGAAGGCCGAGGATGAAGCGCGCGCCAAGCGTGAGGCGGAAGCCGCCGCACAAGCGGCAGCAGCCGCGCCTGCAAGTGCACCTGCGGCTGCGCGTCCAACGCCAAACAAGGCCGCTCCTGCTGCCACGCCGCGTAAAACGGACCGTGACCGCGAGGAAACGAACAAGAAGAACCGTCAGGACGATGATCGTCGTTCAGGTAAGCTGACAGTTAATCAGGCGCTTCGCGGTGGCGAAGGTGGCCGTCAACGGTCCATGGCGCAGATGAAGCGCAAGCAGGACCGCGCCCGCGCCAAGGCGATGGGCGGAAATGTAGAGCGCGAAAAGATTATTCGTGACGTGCAGTTGCCTCCGGCGATTGTCGTGTCCGAATTGGCTGCGCGTATGGCCGAGAAGACTGGTGCTGTTGTAAAAGCGCTGATGCAGAACGGCATGATGGTCACGCAGAACGAGACGATTGATGCAGACACAGCCGAGCTGATCATCGAAGAGTTCGGCCACAAGGTTGTCCGTGTTTCCGACGCGGATGTCGAAGACGTGATCAAGGTCGAAGTTGATGACGAATCCGATCTGCAAGGTCGTCCTCCTGTGATCACCATCATGGGCCACGTTGACCACGGTAAGACATCGTTGCTTGATGCCATTCGCCACGCCAAAGTTGTGGCTGGCGAAGCGGGCGGTATTACCCAGCACATCGGCGCCTATCAGGTTACAACCGATGGCGGTCAGGTGTTGTCGTTCCTCGACACTCCAGGTCACGCGGCCTTTACCTCAATGCGCTCACGCGGTGCGCAGGTAACGGACATTGTAGTTCTGGTTGTTGCGGCAGATGACGCCGTGATGCCGCAGACCATTGAGGCGATCGCCCACGCAAAGGCGGCCGAGGTCCCGATGATTGTCGCGATCAACAAGATCGACAAGCCCGCCGCCGATCCCGACAAAGTGCGTGCAGCCCTGCTGCAACACGAAGTCATCGTCGAGAAAATGTCAGGCGACGTTCAGGATGTTGAAGTCTCTGCTATCACAGGTCAGGGTCTTGATGAGTTGCTCGAAGCAATCGCGCTTCAGTCCGAAATTCTGGAACTGAAAGCCAATCCCGACCGCGCTGCTATTGGTGCCGTGATCGAGGCAAAGCTGGACGTAGGCCGTGGTCCCGTCGCGACGGTTCTGGTTCAGAACGGCACGCTGCGTCAGGGCGATATCTTTGTTGTGGGTGAGCAGTACGGTAAGGTCCGCGCGCTCATCGACGACCAGGGTAACCGGATCAAAGAGGCAGGCCCATCGGTTCCTGTAGAGGTTCTTGGCCTGAATGGTACGCCGGAAGCGGGTGACGTGCTTAACGTGACTGAAACAGAAGCGCAGGCACGCGAGATTGCGGAATACCGTGAGAACGCAGCCAAGGATAAGCGCGCTGCTGCTGGTGCGGCGACAACCCTCGATCAGCTGATGGCAAATGCCAAAGCAGACGAGAACGTTTCCGAGCTGCCTATTCTGGTCAAAGCGGACGTGCAGGGTTCTGCCGAAGCGATTGTTCAGGCAATGGAGAAGATCGGCAACGACGAGGTCCGCGTACGCGTGCTTCACTCTGGCGTTGGCGCGATCACCGAGACTGATGTCGGCCTTGCCGAAGCGTCTGGCGCGCCGATCATGGGCTTTAACGTCCGTGCCAATGCCTCAGCGCGAAACACCGCCAACCAGAAAGGTGTCGAGATTCGTTACTACTCGGTCATCTACGATCTGGTTGATGATGTGAAAGCAGCAGCCTCTGGCCTGCTCAGCGATGAGATCAAAGAGACCTTTATCGGCTATGCGTCGATCAAGGAGGTCTTCAAGGTCACGGGCGTTGGTAAAGTGGCTGGCTGTCTGGTCACCGAAGGTGTGGCACGCCGCTCCGCCGGTGTTCGTTTGCTGCGTGATAACGTGGTCATTCACGAAGGCACACTCAAGACGCTCAAGCGCTTCAAGGACGAGGTGCCAGAGGTCCAGTCTGGTCAGGAATGTGGTATGGCCTTCGAGAACTACGAAGACATCCGTCCTGATGATGTGATCGAAATCTTTACCCGCGAAGAAGTGACTCGCACACTTAGCTAAGGCTGAGGCGATAAAAACAAAAAAGGGACGGTGCATCACACCGTCCCTTTTTCTATTTTAATTCAGTACTAATCAGTTCTTGGTAACAGGAACACCTGAGTAAACAGTGTTGTCGACCTGAACTGCAATGCGACCATCCGGCATAGACCGAACAAAAGTCCCTTGAACGGAGACACAACTCCCGAGTGTAATTGTACGCAGCATTTCAATCCTCCCCAGTTTGAAACTGACCCTAATCTACAATCAATTGTTCGTGAATCCAGCACAATCGTAAGTAGATACTGCTAAATGCCTCAAAATCTCGAAACTAAATGAGCTAAAATTACAGCCAATCGCGCAGAACAGAGATAAGTGGAACATCAGCCGCAGGCATGGGAAAGTCGCGCATTTCCGATGGTTTCGCCCATTTCAGCACCTGCCCCTCGCGTCCCCGTGGCGTGCCTTCCCATTTGCGGCAGGCAAAAAGCGGCATCAAAAGGTGGAAATCATCATAGCTGTGGCTCGCAAAGGTCAGCGGTGCAAGACAGGAGGCCCATGTGTCGATTCCGAGCTCTTCCTGAAGTTCGCGGATCAGTGCGGCCTCTGGCGATTCGCCACTCTCGACCTTACCACCAGGAAATTCCCACAGGCCTGCCATGGATTTTCCCTCTGGCCGTTGTGCAAGCAGGACACGCCCGTCCACGTCAATCAGAGCGACAGCCGATACCAGCACAACCTTCACGAGCGGTAATCCGCGTTGATAGAGATATAGCCGTGTGTCAGATCGCACGTCCAAACGGTGGCTGTGCCGCTGCCTATCCCGATATCAACACCGATGACGATGTCCGTGCCCTTCATGTGGGCGGCTGCGGCGTCTTCCGAGTAGTCTGCGCTCCGCCAACCATCTTTTGCCACCTCGACATCGCCGAAACGGATGCTCAAGCGGTCACGATCTGCTGTGGCACCAGATTTGCCCACGGCCATGACAACCCGCCCCCAATTTGGGTCCTCACCCGCGACTGCGGTCTTGATAAGCGGTGAGTTCGCAATCGCCATCGCGTGTTGCTTTGCCTCTGCGTCCGTTGCGGCCCCTGTCACGATAACCTCGACGAATTTGGTCGCACCTTCACCGTCACGCACTACCTGATGGGCGAGATCGAGCATGACGCCGTGCAAGGCATCTGCGAATGCATCCTGCCCCTCTACATTTACACCGCTCGCTCCTGTTGCGGCCACAATCAGGCTGTCGGAGGTGGAGGTGTCGCTGTCCACGGTGATGCAGTTGAATGTCTGCGCATTGCTCTTACTGACCAACGACTGCAAAGCATCTTGCCCGATCAGCGCATCGGTAAAGATATAGACCAGCATCGTGGCCATATCGGGTGCTATCATACCCGACCCTTTTGCAATCCCCGCAATAGAGACGGTTTCGCCGTCAATCTCCACCGATGCGGATGCCCCCTTCGGGAAGGTATCGGTTGTCATGATTGCCTTTGCGGCGTCCGCGATGCCCGCAGGTGATGTAGTGTTTGAAAGTGTATCAAGCACTGCAGTGATGCGCGCATGGGGAAGAGGCTCCCCGATCACGCCTGTTGAGGACGTAAATACGCGCTCTTGCAGCGTTCCACAGGCTTGCGCCGTAGCAGCAGTAATCGCCTCCACCGACTCAACGCCGCCCTTGCCCGTGAACGCATTTGAATTGCCCGAATTCACAACGATCGCAGCTGTGCCACTGCTGGCCTTGCCCAGCTTTGCCTGACAATCCAGCACGGAGGCCGAGCGAGTGGATGAGCGCGTGAACGCCCCCGCCACAACTGTTCCAGCGGTAAGTGTGGCAAGCATCACATCGGTACGACCCTGATATTTCACCCCCGCCGCCGCTGTGGCAAACGCCACACCATCGATAACGGGCAGATCAGGAAAAGCGGCAGGAGCCAGCGGGGAGACGTCTGTGATGCTTGCCATGGTGTTGCTTATTCCAGAACTGTTGTTTGCTTGATGACTTCGGGCGCGATGCCCTCGGCTCCGCTACGGTCCACGTCTGCGGCGGCGGTCACGGCCTCAATCTCGGATTGCACACGGATCTGGCGCAGCTGCAGCTCGATCTGTTCGCGTACTTCCTCAAGGGCGGGAGCATCCTGAATGCGGCTTTCGTTGAGTGTGATGATGTGCCAGCCGAACTGGGTCTTCACAGGCGCTGATACCGCGCCAACTTCCAGATCAACAACAGCTTGTTCGAACTCGGGCACCATAGCCCCGGTACCGAACCACCCCAGCTGCCCGCCATTGGGGCCCGATGGGCCAGTGGATTTTTCGCGTGCGACTTCAGCGAAATCAGCGCCACCTTCGATTTCTTCAATCACGGCCAAAGCGGCTTCTTCCGTCTCAACAAGGATGTGGGAAGCGTTATATTCTGTCTCTTGTTCAGCATTGCCATAGTCGGTCTCATAAGCGGCCTGAACATCAGCTTCATCCAGCGGCTCTTCCATGAGCTGGTTTATCGCCTCACCTGCGGTGAGCGAACGGCGCTCGTTCTCGAGCTGGAGGTCGATGCGGGGGGGCAACTCGCCGTCGAACTGTTGCTGCAATGCGCTTTGCTGCACCAACTGGTCGAGGATACCTTGAAACAATACGTCATCGGGCAGACCCTGATACTGTTCCGGCAGGCTGGCCCAGGCAACAATCATGTGCCCCACGGTGATTTCCGTATCGCCAACGGTGGCCACAACCGTGGATGGATCGGCGGTTACCGTGTCCTGTGCCGCGGCAGGCAGCGCAAGCGCCGCAACAAATGCCAGCGGGGCCAGAAAAGTGAGTCGTTTTTGCATGGATCATCCTATCATCACGGCGGTTTGGGGCCGGTTACATTGACACGCTATAGGGCGGCCCTTACATCGCTACTGAACGTGGCGCGAGCAGCCCTTCTCCCCTTCTATTTATGGACTGGGTGTTTGCGGGGCAAGCAGATCGCGCGAATGAATTTAAACTTCGGCTGGAGATCGCATGCTGGGACTCGGAAACATCACCAAAAAGGTTTTTGGCACGCCAAATGATCGCAAGATCAAGGCCGCGCGCCCGCTGGTGGCAAAGGTCAACGCGCTGGAGCCTGAATTCGAGAAACTCAGCGATGAGCAGATCAGAGACAAGACCGAAGAGCTGGCAACTCGTGCCATGAGCGGCGAGAGCCTTGATGATCTTCTGCCTGAAGCCTTTGCCAACTGTCGCGAAGGTGCACGCCGTACCTTGGGTCTGCGGGCGTTTGATACACAGTTGATGGGCGCGATTTTTCTGCACCAAGGTAACGTGGCCGAGCAGAAGACAGGCGAGGGCAAGACCCTTACCGCGACTTTTGCCGCCTACCTCAATGCGCTTACGCATAAGGGCGTGCACATCGTCACCGTGAACGAGTATCTGGTGAAACGTGATGCGGAATGGATGGGTAAGGTGTTTGCTTCACTGGGCCTGACCACTGGCTTCATCTACCCGAACATGAACGAGGACGAGAAGCGCGACGCCTATTCCTGCGATATCACCTATGCCACCAACAACGAGCTTGGTTTCGACTATCTGCGCGACAACATGAAATCAGAGTTGAGCCAGATTTTTCAGAAACAGCATAACTTTGCTATCGTGGATGAGGTCGACAGTATCCTCATCGATGAGGCGCGTACGCCGCTGATTATCTCTGGCCCGTCCGACGATCGCTCGGATATGTATCTTACAATTGATGCCGTCATCCCATCCTTGCAGCCAGAGCATTACGAGCTGGACGAAAAGACGCGCAATGTGACCTTTACCGACGAGGGAACAGAGTTCCTCGAGGAACAGCTGCGCGTGCGCGGATTGATGGAGGAAGGCTTCACCCTCTACGATCCTGAGAGCACATCGCTGGTGCATCACGTCAATCAGGGTCTCCGTGCCCATACCCTGTTCGAGAAGGACAAGGATTACATCGTACGCGATGGCGAGGTTGTTCTGATCGACGAGTTTACAGGCCGCATGATGGCAGGTCGCCGCCTTGGGGACGGTCTGCATCAGGCGATCGAGGCCAAGGAAGGCGTCGACATCAAGCCCGAGAACATCACCCTCGCTTCTGTGACGTTCCAGAATTACTTCCGCCTCTACGACAAGCTTGCGGGCATGACGGGCACCGCCTTGACGGAGGCTGACGAGTTCAAAGAAATCTACGGCCTCGGCGTTGTCGAAGTGCCGACCAATGTGCCTGTTGCGCGCGTTGACGATGACGATGCCGTCTACCGTACCGCCGCTGAAAAATACGCTGCGATGATTGAAAAGGTGAAAGAGGCGCACGCCAAAGGGCAGCCTTGCCTTGTCGGGACCACCTCAATCGAGAAATCCGAGATGCTGAGCAAAATGTTGGAGGCGGAAGGGATCAAGCACAACGTCCTCAACGCGCGCCAGCACGAACAGGAAGCCCAGATCGTGGGTGATGCAGGTAAATTCGGCGCCGTCACGATTGCGACCAACATGGCGGGCCGTGGCACCGACATCCAGCTTGGCGGCAACGTCGAGCTGCGCGTGCTGGAAGCGCTGGCCGCCGATCCCGAAGGCGATCCCGTTGCGATCCGTAGCCGTATCGAAGCGGAGACGGCTGAAGAAAAGAAGAAGGTACTCGAGGCTGGCGGATTGTTCGTTCTGGCGAGTGAGCGCCATGAGAGCCGCCGCATCGACAACCAGCTGCGCGGTCGTTCGGGCCGTCAGGGTGATCCGGGCCGTTCATCCTTCTTCCTGTCGCTTGAAGATGACCTGATGCGCATCTTCGGCTCCGAGAAGCTTGAGAAGGTGCTGACCACGCTGGGCCTCAAGGAAGGCGAGGCGATCATTCACCCGTGGGTCAACAAATCGCTGGAGCGTGCGCAGGCCAAGGTTGAGGGCCGCAACTTTGACATGCGCAAGCAGCTGTTGAAGTTCGATGATGTGATGAACGAGCAGCGCAAGGTCATCTTTGGCCAGCGCCGTGACATCATGGAAAGCCAGGACCTGCACGAGATCACCGAGGACATGCGCCACCAGATGATCGATGATCTGGTTGATCAATACATGCCGCAGAACACTTATGCCGACCAATGGGATACGGAAGCCTTCTATGCCGCCGTAATCGAACAATTGGGTGTGGATGTACCCATAATCGCGTGGTGTGAAGAAGATGGCGTAGATGATGATGTAATCCGTGAACGTCTGGTGGAAGCCACTGATCAACTCATGGCGGAGAAAGCCGAGAAATTTGGTGCCGACACCATGCGCAACATCGAAAAGCACTTCCTGCTGCAAACCATCGACGCAAAATGGCGTGACCACCTGCTGACGCTTGAGCATCTGCGCTCCGTCGTGGGGTTCCGTGGCTATGCACAGCGTGACCCGCTCAACGAGTACAAGAATGAGTCGTTCCAGCTGTTCGAAGGGATGCTAGACAGCTTGCGTCAGGATGTGACACAGCGCCTGTCGCGGATCGAGCCAGCTTCCGAGGAGGAGCAGCAGCGCGCGTTGGAGCAGATGATGGCACAGCAGCAAGCTGCCGCCGCCGCAGCCTCGGTCCCTGCCGATGTACCGCCTGCACCTACGGAGGGTGCAATCGAAGGCTTTGATGAGAATGACCCGAGCACATGGGGCAATCCGGGTCGAAATGATCTTTGTCCGTGCGGTTCAGGAAAGAAATTCAAACATTGCCACGGACGCCTGACCTAAACAGGTTTCGCACCAAGACATTGATGGGGCGCATCCAGCGGGTGCGCCCTTTTTTCTTGGCTATCAGGTAGCCTAATCGCTTTTCTGTCGTCCAGAAAGGTCACGGTATGAGCCTACCTGTGCCCCATTCATGCCCCGTTTCCACGTCAAAGACGAACCCAAAGCAAAGGGACAGAGACATGAGAAACCGCAAGTCACTTGTAACAACCGCTGGCACATTGGTCTGTGCTGTAGGAATCGGGTTTATCATGCAGAGCACAAACTCTGTTCCTGCTGCGCAATATCAGGGTGCGACTTTGGCCAATGCGGATGCTTCCGTTCTTGACGTCGAGGAGATCATCCTGACATCCGCCGAGATCGCAGACGATTTTATTGAACCAGAATCTACCGAGACGGTTACGCTGGCAGCAGCCGAAGTGGTTGCGGCTCCTGCCGCGCTCCCCGCTACGCCTGACGCAGAACCAGTATCTTTCTCTGAGCCTGCGCCTCAGGTGTCGGCAGAGGCAGAGGCGATCCCCGATCTGACGTGTGAGATTTCGGCAAATGCGCGTGCTGTTGCGGCGGCAATGGTCAATCTGACCCTCTCCGCAAGCTGCTTGCCGGACGAGCGGGTAACCGTCCATCACGCAGGCATGTTGTTTAACGAGACGACCAATGAGGCAGGAATGTTCGATATTACTGTGCCCGCGCTAAACGCAGAGGCCACTTTCGTTGTGGCATTCACCAACGGCGAAGGTGCTGTGGCGCAAACTACCGTCGAAGAGCTGACGGACTTTGACCGCGTGGCGGTTCAGTGGAAAGGCGACACTGGCTTTGAGTTGCACGCGCGGGAGTATGGTGCCGACTACGGTTCTGACGGGCATGTCTGGTCAGGTGCAACCCGCGACATGAGCTATGCTGTCACGGGCGAAGGTGGTTTTATCACCCGCCTTGGAAATGGTGACGTCCCCGACGGTTTGTTGGCTGAGGTGTATACCTTCCCCGCATCAGCCGTCGAGAACGCGGGCGATATTGCGCTAAGTGTCGAGGCTGAAGTGGCCGAGAACAACTGTGGTCTCGAGATTGAGGCGCAGACTTTGCAGACCTTTAGCGGCAAAGATATCACATCTCGTGATTTGACGCTCTCCGTTCCCGACTGCGACGCTGCCGGAAACTTTCTTGTGTTGAATAATCTCTTTGAAGACATGAAAGTTGCATCCAACTAACGCAACTTCGAGGCTTTATGTTCAAAGCGACATGTGCGGCGGTTTTCGCCGCACTTTTCTTTTTTGGAACGACCCTGTCTGTCGCAGCACAGGATGTCACGCTGACCTCGCGTGATAGCTCAATCGCGCTGAGCGGTACCCTGCTCGGCTTTGATGGAGAGTTCTACCGCATCCAGACGGACTATGGTGAATTGACTGTCGATGGCTCTGGCGTGCTGTGCGAAGGCCCTGCTTGTCCAAGCCTGTCGGACTATGTGGCGGAGCTTCAAATTTCTGGTGCGCCTACATTAGGGGCGGTGGTCATGCCTGCGCTCATAACGGCTTTTGCCCAGAAAGAGGGCTACATCGCCGAGCGTGAGGATGGGCCGGACGCTACCAGCTTTTCCTACCTCATCCGCCGTGCGGATGACGCAAAACTGGTGGCCCAGTTCTTTTTTCGCGTGACCAACACGGACGAAGGGTTTGCGGATCTGCTGGCGGATGAAGCCGACATTGTCATGGCCCTGCGTGAAATACGCCCCGAAGAGCGGAACCGCGCGCGTGAAGCTGGGATGGGCGATATGACGGGGACCAACCGCAGCCGTGTCCTTGCCCTTGATGCCATTGTGCCAGTCGTGTCAGGGAGCAATCCCGTGCGGGGCATTTCGCCCTCTGATCTTGCGCAGGTCCTTGCAGGACATATTACAAATTGGCAGGCGCTGGGCGGTCCTGATGTTCCCATAGATTTGCATCTCCCGAGTGAGGCATCGGGCCTCGGGCAGGCGATAATGGATCAACTGATGGCGCCGGCCAGCTTTGATACGTTTACCGACACCGCGATACGTCACGAAGATCCGACCGCTCTCGCGCAAGCAGTTCTGGCTGACACATTCGCATTGGGTGTGACCAGTTATGCGGCGCGTGGTGGCACTCAGGCATTGATGCTGACCGGCACTTGCGGTTTCTCGATGCAGGCGTCGCGCAGAGCGATAAAGACCGAGGATTACCCTCTGACAGCGCCGATGTTCCTCTATTTTCCAGCGCGTAGACTGCCGCAATTGGCGCGGGAATTTCTGGCGTTTACCCGCGGACCCGCGGCGCAAATCGTCATTCGCCGCAGTGGCTTTGTCGATCAGACGCCCGAGGAGATAGGGGTGGAAGAACAGGGCAATCGCTTTACCAATGCGATCAGTCAGGCGGGGACCGAGATTACTCTGGGTGAGCTACAGCGCATGACCTCAACGCTGGTGCCCATGTCGCGTCTGAGCACCTCCTTTCGCTTTGAGGCAGGGTCGATCCGTCTGGATGCGCAGAGCCGTTCCAACGTACAGCAATTGGCGCGGGCGCTGGAGGTTGGGCAATACGATGCGCGGCGTCTACTTTTTGTTGGCTTTAGCGACGGCAATGGCGCGGCAGAAGCGAATCGTGACATTGCCCTGCGTCGTGCAGAGGCCGTGCGACGCGCGGTCAGCGAAGCAGCCATCACCGCGAATCTGGCGCGGGTTGAATTGGGTGTAGATGCGTTTGGCGAAGCCATGCCTATGGCGTGTGACGACAGCAGTTGGGGCCGCCGCGCCAACCGCCGCGTCGAGGTCTGGGTACGTTAGAGATACCCTTCGGCGCGGAAGCTTAGCTCTTGGGATTTGCCGATAATCAGGTGATCGTGCAGCGTGAGATCAAGGGCTGTGCAGGCTGCGTTCACACGGTTGGTCATCTCGATATCGGCCTGTGAGGGTGTGGGATCACCAGAGGGGTGATTATGCACCAGAATGATCGCAGAGGCATTGAGCTCCAGCGCGCGTTTGGCGACTTCGCGGGGGTAGACCGGTACGTGATCGACGGTGCCCTTGGCCTGCTCCTCATCCCCGATCAGCACATTCTTGCGATCAAGAAACAATACGCGAAACTGTTCCGTTTCGCGGTGCGCCATCGTGGTGTGGCAATAGTCGAGCAGGGCATCCCAACTGGACAAAATATGCCGCTGCATGACCTTCGAGCGGGCCATTCGATGGGCCGCTGCCTCCACTATCTTGAGTTCTGTGATGACGGCGTCACCAACGCCTTTGACATCGCGCAGACGGGCCTCTGACGCTGTGAGGACGCGGTTGAAGTCACCGAAGCGGGCCATGAGAGCGTGGGCCAGCGGCTTGACATCGCGGCGGGGAATGGCGCGGAACAGGACCAGTTCGAGCAATTCATATTCAGGCACCGCAGTGGCCCCTCCCGCCATGAAACGGGCGCGCAGTCGCTGGCGGTGATCGGCAATGTAGGAGGGCTGTTTGCCAGTCACAGGTGCTGCGGTGAGAGCTTCGTCCATGAGGAAAGGGAGGGGCTGTTCGTCGAATTGCGTCATACTGCCGAGAATGGCCATCAGATTATTAGCAAATGGTTAACGGAGGGCTTGGAGAGCCAGAAAAAGGGAGTGCTATTCGTACACATTTCGGACACCCCCTGTGCAATGGGTGATGTAGGCGCGGGTTCTGAGGGCGGATTTGAATTTAAAGGGAAAAATGAAGAAGGGCGCGGGGTGTTATGCCCGCGCCCGTTCTGGAGGGTTTGTCTTGGCCAGCTAGCCCTTCATCGAATCCCAGAAAGATTTGACGGAGGAGAAGAAACTACTGCTTTCGGGATTGTTCTCTTCCGAGAGGTCCTCGAATTCCCGCAGGAGTTCTTTCTGACGGCTGGTCAGGTTAACGGGGGTTTCCACTGCCAGCTCGATGATCATGTCACCCGTGGCACCGCCACGCAGGTGAGGCATGCCTTTTCCACGCAGACGCATCTGGCGGCCGGACTGGCTGCCTGAAGGGATTTGCACACGGCCACGGCCCCCGTCGATGGTGGGGACTTCGATGCTGCCGCCCAATGCTGCGTTGCCCATGGTGACAGGCACGCGGCAGAAAAGGTTGGGACCGTCACGCTCGAAGAGCTCGTGCTCCTCTACTTCGATGAAGATATAGAGATCGCCCGAGGGACCGCCGCGCATGCCTGCTTCGCCTTCGCCAGCGAGGCGGATGCGGGTGCCTGTTTCCACGCCTGCGGGAATGTTGACCGAGAGTGAGCGGTCCTTCTCCACGCGGCCCGCGCCACGGCATTTGGGGCAGGGGTTCTTGATGATCTGGCCGAGGCCCGAGCAGGTGGGGCAGGTACGCTCAACAGTGAAGAAGCCCTGTTGTGCGCGTACTTTACCCATGCCCGAACAGGTCGGGCAGGTTGTAGGTTCAGCGCCGCCTTCAGCGCCCGAGCCGCTACAGCTGTCGCAGGCGACGGAGGTGGGGACGTTGATGGATTTTTGCAGGCCCGAGAAGGCATCCTCAAGCGAGACGCGCAGGTTAAAGCGCAGATCGGAGCCACGTGCAGCGCGTCTGCCGCCGCCCTGCTGGCCACCGCGCCCGCCCATGAAATCACCGAACAAGTCGTCGAAGACATCGGAGAAAGCGGAGGAGAAATCACCCTGTCCGCCGCCGCCAAAGCCGCCACCGGGACGGCCACCGCCGCCGCCCATGCCACCCTCAAAGGCCGCGTGGCCATAACGATCATAGGCTGCTTTTTTGTCAGCATCCTTGAGCACGTCATACGCTTCGCCCACTTCCTTGAACTGGGCTTCTGCGTTGGGATTGTCGGCGTTGCGGTCGGGGTGCAGCTCTTTTACTTTGCTGCGGTAGGCTTTTTTGATCTCGTCTGCGGCCGCACCTTTGGCGATGCCGAGCGTCTCGTAATAATCACGTTTTGCCATGAGTAGTATCCTTTACAGGAACGTGAAGGGCCGGCCCGTTCTGCACAGACCGGCCCTGTCATTGGTTCCGCGGTGCGGATTACGCGCGTTTGTCGTTGTCGAGGTCCTCGAAGTCGGCATCGACGATATCGTCATCTGCCGCACCGTTTGGTGCCTCGTCGGCGGCTGCGGCCATGTCGTCATCGCCCGCTTCCTGCGCGTTTTTATAGATCGCCTCACCCAGTTTCATGGCCGCTTCGGTCACGTTCTGGATACCTGATTTGATCTTCTCGGCACTTTCGGCTTCCAGATCATCCTTGAGCGCGGCAATGGCCAACTCGATCGCTTCGATCGTGGTCGGGTCGACCTTGTCAGAGTGCTCTTCCATGGATTTCTCCGTGGAATGGATGAGGCTTTCAGCCTGGTTTTTAGCTTCGATCAGCTCGCGGCGTTCTTTATCCGCATCTGCGTTCTCTTCGGCGTCCTTGACCATTTGCTCGATGTCGGCATCGGACAGACCGCCAGAAGCCTGGATCGTGATCTTCTGCTCTTTGCCAGTACCCTTGTCCATCGCACCGACGGAGACAATGCCGTTGGCGTCGATGTCGAAGGTGACTTCGATCTGGGGCATGCCGCGTGGAGCGGGTGGGATGCTCTCGAGGTTGAAGTTGCCGAGGATCTTGTTGTCCGCCGCCATTTCACGTTCGCCTTGGAAGACGCGGATCGTCACAGCGTTCTGGTTGTCTTCGGCCGTGGAGAAGATTTGCGATTTCTTCGTCGGGATCGTGGTGTTGCGGTCGATCAGACGGGTGAAAACACCGCCAAGCGTTTCGATACCCATGGACAAAGGTGTCACGTCGAGCAGAACAACGTCTTTGACGTCACCTTGCAGAACGCCCGCTTGGATCGCGGCGCCCATGGCGACGACTTCGTCGGGGTTCACACCTTTGTGCGGCTCTTTACCGAAGAATTTTGTGACTTCTTCGATGACCTTAGGCATGCGGGTCATACCGCCGACCAGAACCACTTCGTCGATGTCGGAAGCGGACAGGCCCGCATCCTTGAGCGCTGCGGCGCAGGGCTTCATGGAGGCTTTGACCAGATCGCCGACGAGTGATTCCAGCTTGGCGCGGGTGAGTTTCATCACCATGTGCAGTGGCTGGCCGTTGGAGCCCATGGAGATAAACGGCTGGTTGATCTCGGTCTGGGAAGAGCTTGAAAGCTCGATCTTGGCTTTCTCGGCGGCTTCTTTCAGACGCTGAAGGGCCATTTTGTCGGCAGTCAAATCGACGGAGTGCTCTTTTTTGAACTCTTCCGCGAGGTAGTTGACGATGCGCATGTCAAAGTCTTCACCGCCGAGGAACGTGTCGCCGTTGGTGGATTTCACTTCGAACAGGCCATCGTCGATCTCGAGTATGGTCACGTCGAATGTACCGCCGCCAAGGTCATAGACCGCGATGGTTTGTGTGTTCTCTTTGTCCAGACCGTAAGCAAGGGCCGCCGCTGTCGGCTCGTTGATGATGCGGAGCACTTCGAGGCCAGCGATTTTGCCGGCATCTTTGGTGGCCTGACGCTGGGCGTCGTTGAAGTAGGCAGGGACGGTGATGACCGCTTGGGTCACGTCCTCACCGAGATAGCTCTCGGCGGTTTCCTTCATCTTGCCCAGAATGAAGGCAGAGATTTGGGAGGGGGAGTATTTCTCACCTTTGGCCTCAACCCATGCGTCGCCGTTGCCGCCGTCGACAACATTGAAGGGGAGGTTTTTCTTGTCTTTGGCGAGATCGGGATCGTCATTGCGGCGACCGATCAGACGCTTGACACCAAAGACGGTGTTTTCGGGGTTTGTGACGGCCTGACGCTTGGCAGGCTGGCCTACCAGACGCTCGTCGTCAGTGAAGGCCACGATGGAAGGCGTGGTGCGCGCGCCCTCTGCGTTTTCAACAACGCGAGGCTGGCTGCCGTCCATGATGGCGATGCAGGAGTTTGTTGTTCCAAGGTCAATACCAATTACTTTGGCCATATCTTCGATCCCTCTTCTAGCTTAAGGCGATTGCTCGAAACACTGGCCCGTTGTGGCGCCATTGCCCCGATTTGGTTGACGCTGGGGACGGCTCGTCTCCAGCGGTTCGGTGGGTATATAGTGAGGGGGTTGGGGTGCTGCAACCACGGCAACCACGAAGATGTGATTTTACGGGGCTAATTCCTGAAAATTATTGATAAAACAGGAGGGATCGCAGTGAAATTAGAGGTTAAGGGCTTTGAAATTCACTGTGGGTTTCTGGATGTCGGGGCGCAGCGGGAGATTCTGGACGCAGTGCGCGGGGTGGTGAAACAGGCACCCTTGAGCCGGTACAGCATCGCGCGGGGCAAGAAGATGTCGGTACGTATGACGGCGGCGGGACAGCATGGCTGGGTCGCTGATCCTGCGGGATACCGCTATGCGCCCACGCACCCGGACGGGCAGGCGTGGCCTGCGATCCCTGCGCCGATTCTGGCGGTTTGGGACGCTTTGACGGGGTTGGAGCGCCAGCCTGACAGTTGTCTGATAAATTTCTATGACGCAGATGCGCGGATGGGGATGCATCGCGACGATACCGAGGCTGATGCACAGTGGCCTGTGGTCTCGATATCGCTGGGAGACGAGGGATTATTTCGCATGGGGAACCTCACCCGTGGTGGCAAAACGCAGAGCCATTGGCTCCGCTCGGGCGATGTGGTGGTGATGGGGGGTGCTGCGCGCCTTGCCTATCACGGGGTGGACAGGATCAGAGCGGGATCAAGCACGCTGTTGCCCAAGGGCGGGCGGCTGAACCTTACGCTGCGGGTGGCGGGATAGCGTGTCCCAAATGCCATGGTGCGTCATGCGGCTTCGTAGGATCGTGCAGCAGCCCTTAGTTTGTCAAATTTTCCGGTGCACCATCTGAGAAAGAGTGTCCTGCTGTAGCGGTTGATGCTGAAGAATACCTTGTCAGACGTCCCGTCAACAACGACCAGCCCTCTGGAAGAGATCACCACATTTTCGCATTTGAGATCAGAGCAGATAATATGCTCTTCTTTCACCGTCTCTTCCAGCGCGTCGATCATTGCGCCCAAGTCTTCGGTGAAGCCGTGCCGCTCGATGTAATCGTGAATGTTCAGGGCGACTTCCCCATCAGCCCCCTTGATCTTCTCGACCACCATCGCGACCCCGAGATTGGTTTCTACAAACCCGTGGAACAGAGGGAGGGGCGTGGGCAAGCGATCCAGTCGGGCAACCGCGCTGATATACTCCTCGTACTCACGGAAAGCGGTGGTCATACGACCGTATCGAGCGCGGCTTAGATTGAAGCGGCTCAGGAACCTTTTGCTGTGCTTGACTGGCTTTAATACCTTCACCAGCAAATCGTCATCCAACGGATGAGGATATACTTTGCGAAAGTGTCCCTGTGCCAGAATGTTCTGTTCATCAATGATGAGCATCGGATTTCTCAATTTCACGCTTGGTCGTGTTTTTAAAATTGCTGAGTGATCAGCAATGCAACACAACAGACTGGAGTATGAAAAGTTCCATCAAGTCGGCAGCGAAAGATCGGTGAAGGGTCAGGCAGGCTGTGCTTGCCGAGGCAATCAGCGTCGCGCGCTCCACGATATGCTTGCATGTTTGCGGGTGTAGAATTCGCCCATCAGTCCGATCATCACCAGCACCAGACCCACCCAGAAAGCATACATCGGATCGCTGTAGCGTGGATTGTAGTTGATGAAAGAAAAGCCGCGTGACTGGTCAATCGTGTGGAACAGCGGGTTCCAGTCGAACATGGCCAACATGAAGCCCGGTAAGGTATTGGCCACGAACATCTTGCCCGAAGCGATCATATTGGCGCGCTGGTAGATTGTGGAAAAGATGCCTACGGCGGTGGGAAACCATGGTTTGATCGCCAGCAGAACGAGGCCAAGCGCAGCCCCTGTGAACCACGCCAGCACAAGCATCGCAAATGCGCCAACGGGCTGGTCAATTTCCAGCGGTGTGAAGGCCACGTGGTAGACGAACAGGATAAGCACCAGCGACAGAATTTGAATATAGAGTGCCCCGAACGCGGCGGAGCAGATGGAGATAATGGTGTTCATCGGAGCGTGCTGCATCATCGGGCTTGCCGGTCCTTCGGACCCGACCACAGCACCGAGCGCCTTTGAGTGGGTCATGTAGAGGAAGATGCCTGTCATAATGTAGATCAGAAAATCACCGCGCACGGCAGCACCGCGCAGCCCGAGAATCGAGAACATTACATAGAACGCACCCACGAAGATGACAGCCTGAAGGATGTTCGTCGCGATCGCCAGAAAGGCATTGTTGTGGCTTTTGCGCACAGATCGGACGATGGAATGATAGATCAGTTCCAGCATCGACAAAACGATACTTAAGGTGGACCTGTGTGCTTGTTCCGGTTTGAACATCTCAATACAGCCTTGCGGTTAGGACCACTCTTGCACGGAAATCTTGCCGATCCGTTACAGGCGCATCATAAGGGTTGGCAGACGAATATCAACGAAGGATGGCGACAGTTGGGCATGGACTACGAAAAGTTAACAGGCGTGATGCGCCGTCTTTCGCTGGAAGCAGGCGATGCGATCATGGAGATTTACGGACGTGACGATTTCGATGTGAAGTCCAAATCCGACGACAGCCCTGTGACGGCGGCCGATGAAGCGGCGGATAAGATCATCTCGGACGGGCTGCGCGCGGCATTCCCTGACGCCTTGCTGATTACCGAAGAGCAGGCGGATACCCACAGCGCGACAGGTGATACTTTCCTGATTGTAGACCCGCTGGACGGAACCAAGGAGTTCATCCACCGCCGTGGCGATTTCACCGTGAATATCGCATTGGTCGAGGGCGGCGTGCCCACGCGGGGCGTGGTTTATGCACCTGCAAAAGGGCGGATGTTTTTTACCACAGCAGACGGGCAATCGGTCGAGGAAACGGGCGATTTTGATAAGGATTCAATCGGGGCATTGAAGGCATTATCAGTCTCTAATCCAGACAATTCGGCGCTAATGGTCGTGGCCAGCAAGTCGCACCGCGATCAGGCCACTGATGATTATATCGGCAAATATCAGGTCAAGGACATGAAGAGCGCGGGAAGCTCGCTTAAGTTCTGTCTGATTGCCACGGGAGAGGCGGATATCTACCCTCGCGTGGGTCGCACGATGGAATGGGACACGGCTGCGGGTCACGCCGTGCTCAAAGGGGCAGGTGGCGATGTGGTGCGGTTTGATGACCACAGCCCGCTGACCTATGGCAAGGCAGAGTATGCCAACCCGTTTTTCATCGCCTATGCACCTGGTGTTGACCTGAAGGACGCATAAACGACAATGGCCGGCCTGACCGTCAGTGTGATTATCGTGAGCCGTGCGCGGCCCGATGCACTGCGCCAGTGTCTGAGTGCGGTAGCCCAGTTGCAATACCATCCCTATGAAGTGGTGGTGGTTGCCTGCCCTCAAGGGGTGGCGGTCACGGAAGAAACGGATGTTCTGCGCGATCTCAAGTGTATCGCCTTTGACGAGGCGAATATCTCGGCGGCGCGCAATCTGGGGCTGACCCATGCAGCGGGAGAGATAGTCGCGTTTATCGACGATGACGCCGTGCCAGAGCCGCAATGGCTCCATCATCTGGTGGCCCCTGCCGCGCGTAGTGATGTAGCGGCGATGGGCGGCTATGTGCGTGGCCGTAACGGCATCAGTTTTCAGTATAAGGCGCGCACGCTGGACAGTCAGGGCACGCCCACAGAAGTCGAGATTGATCCGTTGCAGGCGACTGTGCTGGTCCCGCCCAAAGGGCGCGCGATCAAGACCGAAGGCACGAATATGGCCTTCCGCCGCGATGCGCTGATCGCGATTGGCGGGTTCGATCCTGCGTTCCGTTTTTATTTGGACGAGACGGACGTGAACATGCGGCTGGCACGTGCTGGCCATGCCACAGCACTGGTGCCGCTGGCGCAGGTGCACCACGGCTTCGCGGCCAGCGCCATGCGTCGCGAAGACCGTGCGCCGCGTGATTTATACGAGATCGGGGCGAGTTGGGCGGTGTTTCAGCGCAAGCATATGCCCAAGGACGTTCGCACCACCCATTGGCGAGGCGTGGTGGATGCCGAGCGGCGGCGCATTTTGGCGCATATGGTGGCGGGTCGGCTGGAACCCCGCGACGTGCGCCGCCTGATGAAGCGGTTGCGTGAGGGATATGCCGAGGGGCAAGAGCGCAAATTGTCGAGTACGGCGTTGGCACGGCATGCGGTCCTGCCGTTCCGGCCTGTCAACACCGGACAGCGGGCGTCACGATTTACCGCTGTACGGGGCTTACGGGGTAGGGCGGCGATAGAAGCGGCGGCAAAACGCGTGGCGCAGGGCAGCATCGAGACGGTTCTGGTGATGTCGTTTACGGCGTTGTATCACCTCGTTTTCTTCGACCCGCGTGGCGTCTGGGTTCAGCGTGGGGGGCTGTTTGGACGCGCCAATCGCGACGCGCCGTTGTTCAAACTCACAACGCTATCACGGCGCAGCAAGCGCGAGCGTGCACGGATTGCGGCAGTGCGCGGGCTTGATGACAGCTAAGTGATAATATTGTTTCCAGATTGCCAACAATTTACCTTTATTGGTCTTATTCGCGCCGCTATTCTGAGGCACATCGTCATACTTGGGCGGATCTGAATAATATCATGGCGCCTCTCGCCTGCTGATGCGATTGTTTCGGCACTGTACTGACAAAATGAGAAAAGACGAGGCACACCAATGGGCAATAAAGTAACCACAGCAGTCTTCCCTGTTGCAGGCTTGGGCACGCGGTTTTTGCCCGCGACGAAATCGGTCCCGAAAGAGATCATGACTTTGGTGGATCGCCCCTTGATCCAATACGCCATCGACGAGGCGCGTGCGGCGGGAATTACGGAATTTATCTTTGTGACTTCACGGGGCAAGGGCGCTTTGGAGGACTACTTTGACCTCGCGCCCAACCTCGAGGAAGAGCTGCGGCGCAAGGGCAAGGAAGACATGCTCGAAGTGTTGGCAAAGACCAATATGGACAGCGGTGCGATCGCCTATATTCGCCAGCACAAGGCGCTGGGGCTTGGCCACGCGGTCTGGTGTGCGCGGCGTCTGATCGGGGATCAGCCGTTTGCCGTGATCCTGCCTGACGATGTGATCGCGGCCGAAAAGCCGTGTTTGCAGCAGATGGTTGAGGCATATGATGAGACGGGCGGCAACATGGTTGCTGCGATGGAAGTGCCAGCGGAGAAGACATCCTCCTACGGGATTCTGGATGTGGAGAACAACGACGGCAAGTTGCTGGACGTGAATGGCATGGTGGAGAAACCTGCCGCTGATGAGTCGCCGTCGAACCTTGCTGTAATTGGTCGCTATATCCTGTCGCCCAATGTTCTGAAGAATCTCGACGAGATGAAGAAGGGCGCCGGTGGTGAGATCCAGCTGACCGATGCGATTGCCGCCGAGCTTGAGCAGAAGAACAAGGTCTACGGCTATCGATTTGAGGGTCAGCGGTTTGATTGTGGCTCTAAATCAGGGTTTTTGCAGGCAACTGTGTCTTACGGGCTTGCTCGTGCAGAGCTGCGTGATGACCTTGCAGGCTACATCAAAAGCATCGCTCCGACGCTGTGATCGCGATGTGGAGGGGAAGCCTAACTGGACCAGTGCCCGCATAAGCCATCCGCAAGACTGCTGGATTTCACCCGTGTGATGCGCCGTGCGGGGCGTGTCTGGACCGGTGTTGACCGTGTCGAGCTTGCCTATATCGAAGCGCTGATCGCCGATGATGTTCCTGTTTGGGGGCTAGCGCGGACGCCGCTGGGGTATGTGTTGCTGGACAGTGCGGGGCTCACCGCGTTTCACAAAGGTCTGACCGCCGCTGCGCCATCCTCTTCGCTGGATATTTTGTCGCGCTTGCAGAGGGGGATGCATCCTGCGGCGCGTGCCGCCCTAAGCGATGCACGCAGGCTGGCCGTGGCGCGGTGCCTGCCGCGTGGCTTGGCTGGCATGTTGCAGCGTCATTTGCCTGCGCGGACGGCGTATCTCAATATCGGACATAGTAATCTGTCGACTCGGGTGTTGAGTGCGGTACGGGCGCTGCCGGACTCGCGCATAGCGGTGTTTGTGCATGATGTGATTCCATTGGAGTACCCACGGTATCAGCGTGCGGGGACTGTGGAGGTGTTCGAGCAGAAGATGCAGCGCGCAAGGCGGTTTGGTGATCTGTTGATCTATAATTCCGCCGATACCCAAGCGCGGACCGAGCGGGTAATGGCCCCGTGGGGGCCGGTGCCGCAGGGAATTGTTGCACATTTAGGGACAATTCCGCCTGTTGTAGTGGATGCGGAGGTGCCAGAAGGGTTGCTGCCCGAGAGACCATACTTTGTTACCGTGGGCACAATCGAGCCGCGAAAGAACCATGCGCTGCTGTTGGACGTTTGGGAGAACTTAGGGTCCGATGCGCCGATGTTGCTTATTTGTGGAAGTCGCGGCTGGAACAATGACGCCGTGTTCGCGCGGCTGGATGCGCTGGGCCCCGAAGCGCGGGTACGCGAGGTGGCGGGGCTGTCCGACGGAGCCTTGGCCAGCTTGGTTAAGGGCGCGCAGGGTCTATTGTTTCCCAGTCATGCAGAGGGCTACGGCCTGCCCGCGATAGAGGCGCTGCAACTGGGGACGCCCGTGATGTGCAGCAATATGGCGACATTCAGGGAAATCCTTGCAAATAAAGCGCAATACATAGATGATTCAGACCACAAGTTATGGGAAGAGTATGTAAAAGAGTGGTCCCAACGGTCTCGGGATGCGCACCAGGTCCGTGATTTTGAAGCCCCCACATGGGAGGCGCATTTCAAGGTCACGTTAACCTTGACTTGATAAGCGTGCGGGAAGGCTGACGGATTATGCGTATGAGGGCAGTGTTTGGGTGCGATAAGTTCATATCGCCTAAGGCTCCAGCGGAAGCGTTGGCGGATTAGGGCATTTCGAAAGCGGCGCGAGCTCAAATGCGTCGTGGACCGGACCGATCAGATTCGGCCCGACGATATTCTGCTGTTCTGCACTCAGAGAAACGAGAAAATCCGCCTGTCCTATTTCCTTGAGTACTATCGTAAGCAAGGTGTGAATCATTTCTTTTTCGTGGACAATGACAGCGACGATGGCGCGATGGAGTTCCTCAAGCAGCAGCCTGATGTCTCGCTTTGGCACACGAAGGCGAGTTACAAGCGCTCGCGCTTTGGGGTCGACTGGCTGAACTGGCTCCAGCGTAAATATGCGCATGGGCATTGGGTGCTGACGCTCGATCCGGATGAGTTCCTTGTGTACCCGTTCTGCGACACGCGGCCGCTTCGCGCGCTGACGGACTGGCTCGATGCGTCGTCGATCAAATCATTCTCTGCGATGCTTTTGGATATGTACCCCAAGGGGCGGTTGGACGAGCAACCCTACCGCGAGGGGAGCGACCCGATCGAGATTGCCTCATGGTTTGACAGCGGCAACTACACCATGGCGCGCAACAAGGCGTTCACCAACCTGTGGATACAAGGCGGGCCACGGGCGCGGGTGTTCTTTGCCGATGCACCCGCCAAGGCACCTGCGCTCAACAAGGTGCCTTTGGTCAAGTGGGACAAGAAGTACGTCTATGTCAGCTCGACCCATATGCTGCTGCCGCGTGGCCTCAATCAGGTTTATGACGAGTGGGGTGGCGAGAAGGCGAGTGGCGTGCTGTTGCATGCCAAATTCATCGACACCTTTGGTGCCAAGGCGGCAGAGGAGCTGGAGCGCGGTCAGCATTACGCAGGCTCGGTCGAGTACAAAGCCTATGCGCAAAGCGTGAAGGATAATCCGCAGCTTTGGTGCAAATGGTCAGAGCGCTATATCAACTGGCGGCAGTTGGAGATTTTGGGGCTGATGTCCAAGGGGAACTGGGCATGACCGCGACACTTGGCGTTGCCATGCTGGTGCATACTGCACTGGGCCGTGCCGAGCAGGTCGCACGCCATTGGGCGGCAGCCAATGTGCCTGTGGTCATTCATGTAGACCGCAAGGTGCCTGCCAAGACTTATGAGAATTTCGTGGCCTCGCTTGCGGATGTGCCCAATGTTCTGTTCTCCAAACGCTACCGCTGTGAATGGGGGACGTGGGGGATTGTGGCCGCATCGCAGGCCACCTCCGAGTTGATGTTGGCGAGTTTTCCTGACGTGCGGCATGTGTATCTTGCGTCAGGCTCGTGCCTCCCGCTGCGCCCTGTGCATGAATTGATCGACTATCTGGCGCAGCGTCCGCGTACCGATTTCATCGAAAGCGCCACGACGGCGGATGTGCCGTGGACTGTGGGTGGTCTGGATCAGGAGCGGTTTACCATGCGCTTTCCCTTCTCGTGGAAGCGCCACCGGTTCTTATTTGACAAGGCGGTGAATATTCAGCGTGCCATCGGACTAAAACGGCGTATCCCTTCGCGGGTCGTGCCGCATATGGGTTCGCAGTGGTGGTGTTTGACGCGCCAGACGCTGTCGGCGATTTTGCAAGACCCCGACCGCCCCAAGTTTGACCGCTACTTCCGTCACGTATGGATTCCAGACGAGAGTTACTTCCAGACTTTGTCGCGTCTCTACGCTACCAACATCGAGAGCCGTTCGCTGACGCTGTCGAAGTTCGATTTTCAGGGCAAGCCGCACATTTTCTATGATGATCATCTGCAATTGCTGCGGCGATCTGATTGCTTTGTGGCACGCAAGATCTGGCCCTATGCGGACCGTTTGTATGAAGCGTTCCTGACCGATGCCGATGGCGCGATGAAAAAGACGGAGCCGAACCCCGGCAAAATTGACCGCATTTTCGCCAAAGCTGTTGAGCGGCGGACGCGCGGGCGCTCGGGTCTCTATATGCAGTCACGCTTTCCCAATGAGGATTGGGAGAACGGCGTGACGGCAGCGGAATACTCGATGTTTCAGGGGTTCACCGAACTTTTCGAGAATTTCGAGACGTGGCTTTCCAATGCGACATCGGCGCGGGTGCATGGGCATCTATTTGCGCCTGATCGTGTCCATTTTGCCGAAGGGCAAACAACATTGAACGGTGCGCTGAGCGATAGCGCCATACAGCGCGACTATAACCCCGAGACGTTCCTGACCAATCTCATTTGGAACACGCGCGGTGAGCGGCAGTGTTTTCAATTCGGGCCGATGGCAAATCAGGACATCAACTGGCGTGTGGCCAAGGACCCGAATGCGCAGGTCTCTGTTATTACGGGTGCCTGGGCCGTGCCGCTGTTTCGCTCGAACATGGATTTTGCGGATATTCGCCGCATCGCCGCGACCCTGCAAAAGATCGAGAGCGATCATATGGATGTCCTGCGCTCCCCCTATGCCAAGGCGCGGGTGCGGATTTGGACCATGGCGGAGTTTATCGAGGCGCCGATGGAGCCGTTGCAGGGTATATTGGACGAGATTGGGCAGACGCGCATCCGCCGCTTGTCGGAAGCGCCCAAGATGGTGGATTTGCACGGCTTTGGCCAATTTCTGCAAAACCTCAAAAATCAGGGGATGCACCCGTATCTGATGGGTGATTTCCCTGTCGAGCAGAATATGCCTGCACATTCTGAAGCGCCGCGCAAACCCTATCTGGTGAAATAGATGACCCAAAAATTCAACAGTTTCGTGGTCTTCGCAGAAATGCGGACAGGCTCGAATTTTCTTGAGGCGAACCTTAATTCCTTCGCGGGGATCACCTGTCATGGGGAAGCGTTTAACCCGCATTTCATCGGCTACCCGAATACAAACAGCATTCTGGGCATCGATCAGGCCGCGCGTGACTCTGACCCAGGAGCGTTGCTGCGGGCCATTCGTCATGACCCTTCGGCAATGGGGGGATTTCGGTATTTTCATGACCATGATCCGCGGGTGCTGGACCCGATCCTTGATGATCCGTCTTGTGCCAAGATCATTCTGACGCGTAATCCGGTCGAGAGCTACGTCAGCTGGAAAATTGCGCAAGCCACGGGCCAGTGGAAGCTGACGGACATGAAGGCGCGAAAGGCGGCGCAGGTTGTATTCAATGCGGCTGAATTCGAAGCCCATCTCGAAGCGCTGCAATCTTTCCAGCTCATGTTGATGAACCGTTTGCAGACCAGCGGGCAGACAGCATTTTATGTGGCCTATGAGGATCTGCAAAGCGTTGAAGTAATGAACGGGATTGCGACCTATCTCGGCGTGCCAGAAATGCTAGAGGGTCTGGACAAGAACCTCAAGAAACAGAACCCCAGTCCGTTGTCGGAGAAGGTCAGCAATTTCGCGCAAATGGAGCAGGCGCTGGGGCGACTGGACAAGTTTGATCTGACTCGCACGCCCAATTTCGAGCCGCGTCGCGGGCCAAATGTGCCGGGTTATGCCGTAGGGGTGCGCGCGCCGCTGTTGTTCATGCCCATCGCGGGTGGGCCACAGCAGGAGGTGCGCCGTTGGATGGCCGCATTGGACGGTGAGAAGCAGAACGCGCTGGGCACGAAGCTGTCGCAGAAGGATCTGCGCCAGTGGAAGCGCAAGAACACGGGGCACCGCAGCTTTGCCATCCTGCGCCACCCGATTCTGCGTGCGCATGAAGTGTTTTGCCACCGTATCCTGAACAGCGACAAAGGCAGCTTTCTACAACTGCGCCGCACGCTGGTGCGGCGTTATAAGCTGCCGCTGCCCGAAGAGGGGACGGAAGGTACGATAGATCTGGCTGCCCACCGCGCTGCGTTTATGGCGTTTTTGACCTTTCTGAAGGGCAATCTTGCAGGGCAAACGGCCGTGCGGGTTGATCCTGCGTGGGCGACCCAAGCCGAGGTGATCAACGGGTTCGGTGAATTCACGCTGCCCGATATGATCTTGCGCGAGGAGACGATGGCAAATGATCTGACGCAGCTTGCCGCAGGGGTTGGATACGATAGCGCGCCGCGGATTGAGCCTGCATCATTTCACGGCGCACATATGCTGGGTGATTTCTACGATGACGACGTCGAAGCGCTGGGCGCTGAGGTCTATCAGCGCGACTACATGATGTTCGGCTTTGGTCGCTGGCGGTAAGTTAAGCCGCCTGCGCACCTTCTGCTTCTGTCAGGATAGTATAGAGCGTGCTCGCATTCGGATTCGCGCGCAGCTTTGCGCAAACGCCCGAATCGCGCAGGGTGCGTGATACGAGTGCCAATGCTTTGAGATGTTCGACACCTGCGTTTTCAGGCGCGAACAGAGCAAATGCAATATCGACGGGCTGGCGGTCAACCGCGCCAAAATCAACAGGCTTATCCAGCAAGACAAACAGGCCTACGACCTTATCCAAACCCGTAAGGCGCGCATGGGGCAACGCCACGCCGCGGCCCACACCTGTGGGCCCCAGCGCTTCGCGGGCAAGCAATGCTTCGACAACCGTGGGTGCCTCAAGACCATATGCAATGGCTGCCAGATCACCCAGATCCGTCACGAGACGTTTCTTGCTGGTGGTTGACGACAGCACTTTTACCGCACTAGGCGTGAGGATGTTCTCGAAGTTCATGTCTTAACTTTTCCCTGAAAAGGCGCACGGCTGATGCGCCAATATCTGCTTCTCTACGTAGGGTCAATCCAGCCGATGTTGCCATCTTCGCGGCGGTATACGACGTTGACCCCGTCCTCATTTTCTTTCTTGAACACGAGTACTGGTGCGCCTGAGAGCTCCATTTGCATGACTGCTTCACCGACAGACAATGTTGCGATTTTGGTCTGCATTTCTGCGATGATCATCGGCTGGAGAGTTGCTGGCTCCTCAGAATCTGTCTCCTGTTCGGAAGCTAGAACATACGAAGAAGCGCCAAAAAGTTCAACAGGTTCCGACCGTTCACGGTGGTGATCTTTCAATCTACGCTTGTAGCGGCGCAGTTGCTTTTCCATCTTGTCGCTGCATCCATCAAATGCGGCATAAATTTCGTGTGCATGTGCTTTTGCGGATGCGGTGAGGCCTGTGGAGAGGTGCACGGTGGCTTCGCAGACGAATTCGTGACCGGATTTCGAGAACACAACCAGCGCATCCGTCGGTCGTTCAGCGTATTTTTGGACAGCACTGTCGAGTTCTGCTTTCACGTGTGTTTGCAGGGCATCGCCGATGTCGATCTGTTTTCCGCTGATTTGGTACCGCATAGTGTCTCCTTCAATTGTTTTGATCCAACGCAAGGAATCGCCTGAGAGGGCGGGCTTGCAGGGCTGGATGCGGGAATATGGCGGTTGTGAGCAGGTTGTAATCTATCCTCTCACCCGAGGGTGGCGCGGAAGATTGGAACGTGCACAGCAATTTCGCCATACCTGATTAGACGGGCAGAACCCGATCTGTGTCAATGATTTATGAGGAGAAAGCAGGTTGGTTTGGAAGAATTCTTGTTAAGAGATCTTAAAGTTATCACCAAGGTAGACGCGGCGCACATCGCCGTTGTTCACGACTTCTTCGGGGGTACCAGACATCAGGACACGCCCTTCGTGCAGGATATAGGCGCGGTCGACAATCTCGAGTGTTTCCCTGACGTTATGATCTGTAATCAGCACGCCGATGCCGCGCTTTTTCAGGTCTGCCACAAGGTGGCGAATGTCGCCCACCGAGATAGGATCGACACCCGCGAAGGGTTCATCCAGCAGGAGGTATTTTGGGTTGGCGGCGAGGCAGCGGGCGATCTCGACGCGCCGCCGCTCCCCACCAGACAGCGCCATGGCGGGCGCGCGGCGCAAGTGTTCGATGGAAAATTCGCCTAAAAGCTCGTCAAGGCGAAGTAGCCTTTTGCGACGGTCCTTTTCGACGATGTCGAGGACTGCCAAGATGTTTTCCTGCACCGAGAGGCCGCGGAAGATGCTCATCTCTTGCGGCAAATATCCGATGCCAAGCTGGGCGCGGCGATACATGGGCAGGTTGGTAACGTCTTTGCCATCAATCACGACAGAGCCGCCTTCGGGCGTGACAAGACCCGCAACGGAATAGAATGTCGTGGTTTTACCAGAGCCGTTCGGCCCCAGCAGGGCCACGACCTCACCGCGCATCAGCTCCATCGAGAAATCGCGGATGACGATCTTCTTGCGGTAGGATTTGCGCAAGTGGGCGATGCGCAGACCTGCGCCGCCTTCTGCCACGGTCAGCTCTGGCATCAGTTGCCGCCTGTTTGCAGGCGCGTGCGCACGTTACCCTGCATCCGTGCCGTGCCGTCGCGCAGGCGGATGGTCATGGTGTCGGCGCTAAGCGCGCTGGCCCCTTGGGCGAGCAGGACATTGCCGCGCATGACGATAGTGCCGTCATCAATGCTATAATCGGCGCGCTGGGCCTCGGCGGCGTCATTGCCCGACACCAGCGTTACGCCGCCTGTTGCCTGCATGGAGGCGATGCCATCCGCGTTTTCGCTATAGACGACTTCGACGCGCCTTGCGGAGAGGCGCATATCGCCCTGACCGATCACGACATTTCCGGTAAACACGGCCACGCCTGTTTGCTGGTCGACGGCCAACTCGTCGGAGCTGACCTCAACAGGCAGGCTGGTATCCTGTGCGATAGTGCCAAACGCGACGCTGGCCCCCTGAGCAGTGGCAGCGGTGGACAAAAGCGCCACAAACAGCGCTGTCAGGAGTAAACGAAGGCCCATATTTTCGCGCACTTTCTTCATTGATTACGGCGTATATACCAGTTTCACGCCATTACTGAAAACCATTTGCGTGCCATCCGCCTCTTTTGGCGAGAAGATTCGCATATTCCCCGCTGTGAACACACCCAAGGGGCCAGATACTTCGACCTGCTGCGGTGCTGTGACATCAAGTGCGGAGATAAGCGCAGTCACTTCGGGTGTATTCACACGGTAGCCTGTGGAGGTGACGAGCGAGACATCCCCTGTCATATCGGCACGGCCGCCCGCCATATCAAGCTCTACCACATCGGCCAGAAGCTGGAATGTGGCGCCTTGGCGGGTTTGCAGGCGGGTAATCACGCCTTCGGCGCGGTTGATGCCAACGCGGTCTTCAACGGTAATCAGCTTGTCCGCCGATAGGGAAATCTGGCCCCCGTCCGGTGTGCTGCCCGAAAAGAACGGGCCAGTGATCTGTTGATCCCGAAGGCGGTCCTGAATTTCCTTTTCGGCAAAGGGAATTGCCGTTTCGGTCTCCATCGCGCGGGCGACCAGAAACAGCGTGGACAGAATTGCCAGTGCCGCCAGTGGCAGCAGCACCTTAAGCAGAGCCACCATACGTGAATATCTGTCGCGCCTGTTCAAGGTGTGGCCCTCCTCAGGCGTGGGCGAAGATGTCCGTATCGGGCCAGCCCGCCAGATCGAGTTTTGCGCGCATGGGCAGGAAGTCGAAACAGGCTTGGGCCATGTCCATACGGCCTTCACGCTCGAGCATGCCATTCAGGACATCGCGCAGCTGGTGCAGGTAAAGAACGTCTGAGGCGGCGTAATCCACCTGCGCCTTCGTCAGCTCGGCCGCGCCCCAGTCGCTGGATTGTTGCTGTTTGGAGATGTCGATGCTCAAAAGCTCGCTCAGTAGCTTCGCAAGGCCATGGCGGTCTGTGTAGGTCCGAATGAGGCGGCTGGCGATTTTGGTGCAGTAAACAGGTGCGGTGACCGCGCCGAAGGCGTTGAGCATAGCGGCGATGTCAAAACGGCCAAAGTGGAAGAGCTTGAGCACGTCAGGGTCTTCGAGCAGGCGGCACAGGTTTGGCGCCTCCGTCTGGCCCTTTGCGATCTGCACGAGATGCGCGTGGCCGTCCCCGCCCGACAGCTGAACCACGCAAAGGCGGTCGCGGTGTGGATGCAGGCCCATGGTTTCACAGTCGATGGCAACCATAGGGCCGAGGTCTAGGCCGTCTGGCAGGTCGTTTTGATATACGGTGTTTGTCATGGCGCTCTCTATACAGGCAGGAGGGGAAGGGGAAAAGGGATCAGCACTCAGGTCGGCGTGATATGGGCGAGCGCGGGGCGCGGCAAGCGCGATAGCAGTGCGTCGACCAATTTGTGGCACGCAGCACCTGTCCAGTTGTCGGGACGGAGGGTGTCAGGCACCTGCGGGTGGCGCAGCACGATGCGCCGCCAGTTGTGCACGATCAGACATCGGATCACTGCAATTTGCAGCGGCGATAATGTGCTGGCGCGAAACGTGTCATACGCAGTTTGTAAATGCGGGAGCAGACGGGCGTATTCATCCTCCAGCAGCGCGGGGGAGAGTTGTGCGCGGAGCCAGTCGGGCGGGGTGTCACCGCTCAGGACCAAGGTTGAGCCGGGAGGGTTCGACACAGCGCCGCCAAGATAAACGCGTGGCAGGAGCGGGATGAAGCCTGACGCGGCCATCTCGTCTGCGGTATTTGTCGTCTCGGTCAGGGCCAAGGTCCACTCCGTGTGGCGCACCTTTGGGTCTGCGTAAATGCGGGCACTGGCGGCTTGGGTCTCGGCGCGGCTGGTAGGGGTGAGGCTGTGACGGCCTGTGCGGCCGTGTTTTTCGGATACGATCCAGCCGTCATTGCGCAAGCGGTAGAGGGCGACGCGCACGGCCTCGGGGCGGATGTCCATCTCGGCCATGATTGCCGACAGGACAGGCCCGTCGATGGTGTTGCCTTCTTCTTGCGCCAGATCACCAAACAGCGTGGCCATCAATGACCAGACCCGATGACCGCCCATCGCAAGCAGTGCGGTTTTGGATTGGCTATAGGCGTCAGGGGGCATCAGGTGTTCCATCGAGTGTCAGGCGCCATGAGTATAGCGCGATTGCCGCCAGCCACCAGCGGCGCGTGAGGGCGATAGGGTCTATACACCGCCGCAAACTTGGCTAGTTTTCGGGCAGAATATGAAAAAGGGAGCGCTGGCATGAACGTATCGGGACAAATCGCATTGATCACAGGTGGCGGCAGCGGATTGGGCGCTGCCACGGCGCGCCATTTCGCAGCGCAGGGGGCGAAGGTCGCGATCCTTGATTTCGATATGGACCGTGCGCAGGCGGTAGCCGAGGAGATTGGCGGGATTGCCGTGCAAGCCGATGTAGGCGACGAGGCGGCAGTGGGTGCTGCATTTGATGCAACGGTAGCGCATTTTGGTGCAGCGCCGCGCATCGCGGTGAGTTGTGCGGGCGTAGGCCTCGCGGCGCGCATTGTTGGCCGTGAGGGCAAGATGTCATTCGATGTGTTCGAGAATACGCTGCGCGTGAACCTGTTTGGCACTTACAATGTGATGAGCCATGCTGCGGCGCGGATGGCGGAGCTTGAGCCGATGGAAGACGGGGAGCGCGGCGTAGTGATCAACACCGCCTCTGTTGCCTATGAGGACGGGCAATTCGGGCAGGCGGCCTATGCCGCGTCCAAAGGTGCGATTGCCTCGATGTGTTTGCCTGCGGCACGGGAGCTGGCGCAGTCCGGCATTCGGGTAGTGGCGATTGCGCCCGGTCTGTTCCTGACCCCGATGATGGAGAGCCTGCCCGAAGAGGTCACAGCCAAGATCGCCGCAAACATCCCGTTTCCTGCGCGCCTTGGTGCGCCTTCGGAATATGCGCTGCTGGCGGAGCAGATTGTGGGCAACCGTTTCCTTAACGGCACGACCATCAGGCTTGATGGTGCGGTTCGGTTGCCACCGCGCTAAAGTCACGGGTCGCTCTCGCTGGCGTCAAAGACGTTTTTGAGATCGAAGAACAAGTGCTTATCCGCGCCGAGGCTGCGTATTTGCGCGCTGCCCGTGTCGCGGAAGGTATCATGCGCTACGGCGAGGATGATACCAGCGTAGGCGCCTGTTTGGGGCGCCTCCACCAGATCAATGCCGTATTCGCGCTTGGCCTCTGACGGTTTGACCCACGGGTCGTGGACATCGACCTCCAGACCGAAGTCGCGCAATTCCTCGACCACATCGACGATGCGTCTGCGGGCGAGGATAACTTGGGGATTGTCACCCAGCGCCTTCGAAAACTCTTTCACTGTTTTAGGTCAAGTTGCGGCGGTTGAAATGATGCTCAATCAAACCGTTAATGACAGGGTGATGAGTTTTGTTGGCTATTCGGATGAGGACGCGTTTAAGGGGCTTTTTGAGTAATATTGCGCGTGAAATGGGGGGGCTGGCGGGTGCATTCACAGGCGTGCTTGTTTTAATAGAAGGGTATGAAGGCAACCGTCAATCCTATGCACAGGGCGCACCAGTCGCCGCGATGCACTGCCCATTCCAAACGTATGGGCGTTCTGTGCAAGGACCCTGAGGTGTGCGGTTGGGCCGTTCGTCGGATGCATGGTGCAGGTGGTGGCGCAGGGGGCGGGTCTGCGCACCCCAACTATCGTTACGGATTGCGCAGTGATGCCATGCAAGAAATCAGAACACTGAAACGACTTTTACGCGAAGCAACGCATTTGTAGTGAGGGGGCGGTGGAAAGTCTGGACGGAGTTAATCGGGACCCCACGTCATAGTGCTTTTTATTCGCAGGCAATTCAAAGATAACAAGTTGAAGGGTTGAAGGCATGGCGCAAAGGTGGGCCAGAATACGCTCAGCGCCCCTAGGCGTATGTTATCATAAGAAAAAACGGAATATTTGGTGCCCAGAAGAGGACTCGAACCTCCACACCGTTGCCAGTACTAGCACCTGAAGCTAGCGCGTCTACCATTCCGCCACCTGGGCACTCAACGTGGTGCAGCAATTACGGCGCTGGGGGAGGGGAGTCAATCTTAATTCTGGTCGGAATGTGAACTTATCCTGCCTTGTCCTGCGTGTGCGGTTTTTGCGCCTTGTTTGCGCGGCAGTGCAGGGGTACACCCGACGCGGATACTCGTGAGGATACGCATCATGTCAAAGCTGGTTACGATCTATGGTGGTTCAGGATTTGTAGGACGGTATATTGCACGGCGGATGGCCAAAGCAGGATGGCGCGTGCGCGTGGCGGTACGCCGCCCGAATGAGGCGATTTTTGTCAAAACATACGGCGTTGTCGGGCAGGTTGAGCCCGTGCTGTGTAACATCCGTGATGATGCCTCTGTCGCGTCTGTGATGAAGGGTGCTGATGCGGTTGTGAACTGTGTCGGTGTGCTGGCCGAGGACGGCAAGAACACATTTGACGCGGTCCAGTCCGAGGGGCCAGAGCGTATTGCACGTTTGGCGCGCGCGGCTGGGATCATGCGGATGGTGCATGTTTCTGCCATCGGCGCGGACCTTGAAAGCGACAGCAACTATGCCCGCACCAAGGCTGAGGGCGAAGCGGCAGTGCTCAATCATCAGCCCGATGCGATGATCTTGCGTCCTTCGATTGTGTTCGGCAGCGAGGACGAGTTCTTTAACCGCTTCGCCGGCATGGCGCGGATGGCACCAGTGCTGCCCGTGGTGGGAGCGGAGACGCAGTTTCAGCCCGTTTATGTAGATGATGTAGCGCGGGCCGCGGTTATGGGTGTGCTGGGTGATGCTAAGGGTATCTATGAGCTTGGCGGTCCTGTCACGATGAGCTTTCGCGAGCTGATGGGGTTGATGCTGGATGTGATCCGCCGCCGCCGTTTGATCCTGAATATTCCATTCTTTGCCGCCCGTTTCATGGCGTTCGGTTTTGACATGTTGCAGGCGGTCACTCTCGGGTTGGTCAAAAACGGCATGATTACACGTGATCAGGTAAGGAATCTGCGCCGCGATAATATTGTGGCAGAAGATGCGCAGGGCTTTGACGCGTTGGGTATCGAGCCTGTTGCGATGGTGTCTGTGTTGCCCGATTACCTTTGGCGGTTCCGCCCCTCGGGGCAGTACGATGCGATCAAGGAATCAGCGCAGAACCTGCGCAGCTAGGCATAGGCCAGCCACAGCAGGAAGCTACCAAAGATCACGCGGTAAATTACATAAGGTGTGAAGCTGACCGATTGGAGCAGTTTCATCATCAGCACCAGTGCGCAAAGGGCTGCGGCAAATGACATAACCGCTACAATTGCGATGCTGCCGAGGATGTCAGGCGTCCCGATCACATCAAGGCTGAGCAAAGCGGCGGATGCGATAATTGTCGGGATCGACATCAGCATCGAAAGGCGAGCCGCGTCAGAGCGGTTGTATCCCAGCGTACGCGCCGCTGTGATGGTAGTGCCCGATCGTGACGTACCCGGAATGAGCGCGATACACTGCCACAGCCCCATGGTGATCGCGTGTTTCAGTGTCCACTGTTCCGCGGTGCGGGTGACGGGGCCTTTCTGGTCAGCCCAGTAAAGGACAATGCCAAAGATCAGCATGCTCCACCCGATGACGGCGATGCCGCGCATCATGTCAGCCAGACCTGTAACCTTGAGGATCAGTCCTGCGATGATCACGGGAATGGTCGCGACTAGTAGGCAGAGCGCGAGAAAAGCGCCCTTTGTATCTATCTTGCCCCGCACGAGGCGCAGAGTGCCAGCGAGGGCGAGACGCACATCGGACCAGAAATAGAGAATGACTGCGAGCAGTGTGCCGACGTGTGCCGCGACATCGATGACCTGCCCTTGATCCTGTTGCCCTGAAAGCTGCGGGAGAAGGATCAGGTGGCCAGACGAGCTGACAGGGAGAAATTCGGTAACGCCTTGGATCAACGCAACAAGCAGGAGGTAGAATGTGGTCATCAGTGCATCCGTTGATTCGTTTTGGGCAAGATAGAGGTCTGGAAAATAGTGGGAAGAGTATATATAGAACCGTATCGGACCTAATATTTGCACGATAACTTCCATCGAACAATCTAAGTCGCCAGAAAAGTCTATATAGGTCAGTATTGCTGACTTTTATAATATTTGTACCTGCGCTATCTGGTTGTCTCAAAGTGAAGTAAGGATCGTGCGCCATGGCCAAGCAACCAATGTTGAAGTTTACGCAAGTTGAACGGGACATGCCCGAGAAACGTCCGCCAAACCTGCGTAAGGAAGACTTTAACGAGATCTACGCCGAATACGCGGATGCGAAGGCCAAAGAGCAGTCCAGCCGTTGTAGCCAATGCGGTGTGCCCTATTGCCAGACGCATTGCCCACTGCATAACAACATTCCCGACTGGCTGCGCCTGACCGCCGAGGGGCGTTTGCAGGAAGCTTATGAGGTCTCCCAAGCGACCAACACCTTCCCCGAGATTTGTGGACGCATCTGTCCGCAGGACCGCCTTTGCGAAGGGAATTGTGTGATTGAATCCTCCGGCCACGGTACTGTGACGATTGGGTCGGTCGAGAAGTATATCACTGACACTGCGTGGGAGCAGGGTTGGGTCAAGCCCATCGTCGCAAACCAGGAGCGTACGGAGAGCGTGGGCATCATCGGCGCAGGGCCCGGTGGCTTGGCAGCGGCGGATTTCCTGCGCCGCGCCGGCGTGCAGGTCACCGTCTATGACCGCTATGACCGTGCGGGCGGGTTGATGACCTATGGCATCCCCGGTTTCAAGCTGGAGAAGGATGTGGTTATGCGCCGCAATGCGCAGCTTGAAGAGGGCGGGGTCACCTTCAAGCTCAATTGTGCGGTGGGTGAGGACATCAGCTTTGACGAAATTCGAAAAGCCCATGATGCGGTGATTATCGCCACGGGCGTCTACAAGAGCCGCGATCTGGCTGCTCCTGGTGTGGGAGCGCAAGGCGTTGTACGGGCGATTGATTTCCTGACCGTAAGTAACAAGAAAAGCTTCGGCGATGATGTGCCCGAGTTCACGGATGGTACGCTCAATGCAGAAGGCAAGCGCGTTGTCGTGATCGGCGGGGGCGACACGGCAATGGACTGTGTGCGCACCTCGATCCGTCAGGGCGCGACATCTGTGAAGTGCCTTTATCGCCGCGACCGTGACAACATGCCCGGCTCCCAGCGTGAGGTGGCCAATGCCGAGGAAGAGGGCGTTGTGTTTGAGTGGTTGAGCGCGCCCAAGGGCTTCACGGGAGAGCCTGTGACAGGCGTGATGGTGCAAAAGATGCGGCTTGGTCTGCCTGATGCGACAGGCCGCCAAGCGCCTGAATTGATCGAAGGCTCCGACTATGTCGAAGAGGCCGATCTGGTGATCATGGCACTTGGCTTTGAGGCCGAGGACCTGCCGACGCTTTGGGACTGTCCCGACTTGCCCGTTAACCGCTGGGGCACGGTAAAAGCCGATTATATCTCTGGTCGGACCGAGGCAGAGAACGTGTTCGCTGTAGGCGATATCGTACGCGGTGCTTCATTGGTTGTCTGGGCGATCAAGGATGGCCGCGATTGCGCCGAGGCGATCATCGAGCAGTTCAATGGCGCTGCCGCCGTGGCAGCGGAGTAATTGTATGCGCGCCCAACCTTTGCCATTCCGCGTGGGCGGGGGACCTGCATGAGCAAGCCCCGGTTGAACATACGGCAGACTGAGCAGAGTGATCTGCTTTGGACGTGGGAGCATGACGGCTCCAACGATACCCTTGTTGTGTGTTTTTCTGGCATCGGCAAAAATACGGACCCTGAGCCCGTGCTCAATTTTGCTTCTTCTGCAACGCAGGGGGGCAGGAACAGCGTTCTCTATATTGCTGATCCGCAGCGCACATGGCTCAACGCCGAAGGGCTGGTTGAGGCAATCGTTGGGCAGGCGTTGCGCAAGGCAAAAGAGGTTGGTGCGACGCGGATTGTTACGCTAGGCCATTCGATGGGCGGTTTTAGCGCCTTGGTCATCGCGGGTATGTTGGATGCGGAAGTCGCGATTGCCTTCTCTCCGCAGCTGTCAATTGATCCAGCTGTGGTCCCAAGTGAGAACCGCTGGACCGAGCACCGCAGCAAGATAACGGATATCAATATCTCGAATGCGGCCGATTATATGAACGAGAGCTGTGCCTACTATGTCTTTTTCGGCACCCATCAGCGCGAGCAGCCGCAGCGCAGACACTTGCCCCAAGGGGACAACGTCAAACTGTTTATGATACCGGGGATTAACCACAATTCGCCCCAGCGGATTAGAAAAGCAGGCATCTTGGGCAGTGTTATTGGTCTTGCCGCGCAAAAGCGGACGCACCGTTTGCGTCTCGAGATGCAGGCGGCGTTCGGGGAGCAAAGCCAGATCGCACCCGAGGAGATGCCTGTGGCTGTGCGTCCTTTCCTCAAAAGGACAGTATCATGAGCGTCGACCTCAAAGGCCAGTGTTTGTGCGGGGCGGTGCAGGTGACCGCCAGCGTGGATAACCCGCGCCTTCGGGCCTGCCATTGTGACATGTGCCGCCGGCATACATCGGGCGCGTTTTTCTCGCTTGAAACTGTGGCGGGGAGCATCACCGTTACGGGGCCTGCGCAGAGCTACAAATCGTCCGACTGGGCGGAGCGGGGGTTTTGCGGGACCTGCGGATCGACGCTTTGGTACGGAATGCAGCACGACGGTAGCCGCAATCTGGCGGCGGGCCTGTTCGAGAATGCGGGGGGTGGAATCCTCAAAGTAGAGTTTTTCGCGGACAAATGTCCGCAGGGGTATGCCCTGTCGGGTGACCAGAAGAAAATGACAACCACAGAGACAATTGCATTGTTTGCACCACAAGATGGAGACGCCAAATGACCAAATATGATGACGCATGGGTAGCCCGTGAAGAAGCCAAGCGCGCGTTTATGGCCGAGAAAGGTTTGTACTCCGCCGAGGAGGAGCATTCATCCTGTGGTGTGGGCCTTGTGGTCAACATCGATGGCACGCGCTCGCGCGAAGTGGTCGAGAACGGGATTAAGGCGCTCAAGGCGATCTGGCACCGTGGTGCGGTTGATGCCGACGGCAAGACGGGCGATGGCGCTGGCATCCACGTGCAAATCCCCGTCCCGTTTTTCTATGACCAAGTCGAGCGGACAGGTCACAAGCCTCGCAAGGATGAGATGATCGCCGTAGGACAGGTGTTTTTGCCGCGCACCAATTTTGGCGCACAAGAGACTTGCCGCACGATTGTGGAGACCGAAGTGCTGCGCATGGGGTACTACATCTATGGCTGGCGCCATGTACCTGTGAAGGTCGAATGTCTTGGTGAGAAGGCCAACGCGACACGCCCAGAGATCGAACAGATCCTGATCTCCAATGCCAAGGGTGTGGATGAGGAGACGTTCGAGCGTGAACTCTATGTGATCCGCCGCCGCATCGAAAAGGCGGCCATTGCCGCACAGGTGCCCGCGCTCTATATCGCGTCGCTGTCGTGCCGTTCCATCATCTACAAAGGTATGATGCTGGCCGAGCAGGTTGCGGAGTTCTATCCCGACCTGATGGACGAGCGGTTCGAGAGTGCATTTGCAATCTATCACCAGCGTTATTCCACGAATACCTTCCCGCAGTGGTGGCTGGCCCAGCCGTTCCGCATGCTGGCCCATAACGGTGAGATCAACACGCTCAAGGGTAACCTTGGCTGGATGAAGAGCCACGAAATCCGCATGGCGTCCTCGGCGTTTGGCGATATGGCCGAAGATATCAAGCCAATCGTCGCAGCAGGATCGTCGGATTCCGCTGCATTAGACTCTGTTTTCGAGGTGCTGGTGCGGGCGGGACGCTCTGCGCCGATGGCAAAGACAATGTTGGTCCCGGAAAGCTGGTCCAAGCAAGCGATTGAGTTGCCGCAGGCGTGGCGCGACATGTATTCCTACTGCAATTCCGTAATGGAGCCTTGGGATGGTCCTGCGGCACTGGCGATGACCGATGGCCGCTGGGTCTGTGCAGGACTGGACCGCAACGGCCTGCGCCCGATGCGTTATGTCGTGACTGCGGACGGGATGATCATTGCAGGCTCCGAAGCAGGCATGGTGCCGCTCAATGAGGCCAATGTCGTGCGCAAAGGCGCGCTGGGGCCGGGGCAGTTGCTGGCCGTGGATATGGCTGAGGGCAAGCTTTATGGCGATACCGAGATGAAGGACAAGCTGGCCGCTGCACGGCCGTTTGGTGAATGGGTCGGAAAGATCAACGAGCTCGACGATGCGCTCGCTGGTGTGACTGAGAAACCGCTGTTCGAGGGTAATGAACTGCGCCGCCGTCAGGTTGCTGCGGGGTATACCATTGAGGAGCTAGAGCAGATCCTTGCGCCCATGGCGGAGGACGGCAAGGAGACGCTGGCCTCTATGGGGGATGATACGCCCTCGGCTGTGCTGTCGAACAAGTACCGTCCGCTCTCGCATTTCTTCCGCCAGAACTTTTCTCAGGTGACCAACCCGCCGATCGACAGCTTGCGTGAATTCCGCGTGATGAGCCTTAAGACGCGTTTCGGGAACCTCAAGAACGTGCTGGACGAATCCAGCAGCCAGACGGAGATTCTGGTGCTGGACAGCCCATTTGTCGGCAATGCGCAGTTCGAAGAGTTGATGACGCATTTCAATGCGGAGCGTGTGGATATCGACTGTACCTTTGCCAAGGGCGCGAGCCTGAACGCCGAGTTGGGCCGTATCCGTGCAGAGGTAGAGGATGCCGTGCGTTCGGGCGCGGGGCATATCGTGCTGACGGACCAACATAGCGGCGCGGACCGTGTGGCGATGCCGATGATCTTGGCAACGAGTGCCGTCCATTCCCATCTGACGCGCAACGGGTTGCGCACCTTCTGCTCGCTCAACGTGCGCTCTGCTGAATGTATTGATCCGCATTACTTTGCCGTCCTCATCGGCTGTGGTGCGACAGTTGTGAATGCTTATCTGGCAGAGGATTCTCTGGCAGACCGCATTGGTCGTGGCCTGCTGGACGTAGACCTTACAGCCGCAATTGCCCGCTACCGTGAGGCGATTGATCAGGGCTTGCTCAAGATCATGGCGAAGATGGGAATCTCAGTGGTGTCTTCCTATCGCGGTGGTCTGAATTTCGAGGCCGTGGGCTTGTCCCGCGCCATGTGCGCAGAGTATTTCCCAGGCATGACCAGCCGCATCAGTGGGATCGGTATCACAGGTATCCAGCGCAAGGTGGAAGAAGTGCATGCTCAAGGTTGGGGTGGCAATGATACGGTCATGCCCATCGGTGGCTTCTACAAGTCCCGCAAAAGCGGTGAGACCCACGCGTGGGAGGCGACCTCCATGCACATGATGCAGGCGGCGTGTAACCGTGCCTCCTATGAGATGTGGAAGCAGTATTCGGCCAAGATGCAAAGCAACCCGCCGATACATCTTCGCGATCTGCTGGAGCTGAAAAAGCTGGGTGATGCGATCCCGATTGAGGAGGTGGAGAGCATCACCGCCATTCGCAAACGCTTCGTCACGCCGGGCATGTCCTTGGGCGCGCTCAGCCCCGAGGCGCATAAGACGCTGAACGTCGCGATGAACCGTATCGGTGCCAAGTCGGACAGTGGCGAGGGCGGCGAAGACCCCGCGCATTTCCACCCCGAGCCGAACGGCGACAACCCGTCTGCGAAGATCAAGCAGGTTGCCTCGGGACGCTTTGGTGTAACGGCGGAATACCTCAACCAGTGTGAAGAGCTGGAAATCAAGGTCGCTCAGGGTGCCAAGCCCGGTGAGGGTGGGCAATTGCCTGGCATGAAGGTGACGGAGCTGATTGCACGGCTGCGCCACTCAACGCCCGGTGTGACGCTGATCTCACCGCCGCCGCACCATGACATCTATTCCATCGAGGATCTGGCCCAGCTGATTTACGATCTCAAGCAGATTAATCCGCGCTGTAAGGTGACGGTAAAGCTCGTAGCCTCCAGCGGTGTTGGTACGATTGCAGCGGGTGTGGCAAAGGCCAAGGCTGATGTGATCCTGATCTCGGGTCACAACGGTGGCACGGGTGCTTCGCCTGCGACTTCCATCAAATACGCAGGTCTGCCGTGGGAGATGGGTTTGACGGAGGCGCATCAGGTTCTTTCCATGAACAACCTGCGCGACCGTGTGACCCTGCGGACCGATGGTGGCCTGCGCACAGGACGTGACATTGTCATGGCCGCGATGCTGGGCGCCGAGGAGTACGGCATCGGCACAGCAGCACTGATCGCGATGGGCTGTATTATGGTGCGCCAGTGCCAGAGCAACACCTGCCCCGTGGGCGTGTGTACGCAAGATGATGAGCTGCGCGCCAAGTTCACAGGCAATGCGGATAAGGTCGTGAACCTAATCACCTTCTATGCGACCGAAGTGCGTGAAATCCTTGCATCCATCGGGGCACGTAGTCTGGACGATGTGATCGGCCGTGCCGATCTTCTGACGCAGGTCTCGCGTGGTTCCGCACATCTGGATGATCTGGACCTGAACCCGCTGCTCATCAGCGTGGATTCCGAGAAAGGTACAGTTTATGACCGCGCCAAGCCGCGCAATGCTGTGCCTGACACACTGGACGCGCAGATCGTCAAGGATGCGGTGCGCTTCCTCGAGGATGGTGAGAAGATGCAGTTGAGCTATGCTGTGCAGAACACGCATCGTTCTGTCGGAACGCGCACGTCGAGCCATATCGTCAAAAGCTTTGGCATGCGGAACGAATTGCAGGCGGACCATCTGACCGTGAACCTTGCAGGCTCTGCTGGGCAATCCTTGGGGGCCTTCGCGGCGCCGGGTCTGAAGCTGGTCGTGGCGGGTGATGCCAACGACTATGTCGGCAAAGGTCTCTCAGGGGGTACAGTAGTTGTGCGGCCTGCGATGAACTCTCCGATTGTGGCGTCAGAGAACACAATCATCGGCAATACTGTTCTCTATGGCGCAACAGACGGCTACCTATTTGCCGCTGGTCGCGCGGGGGAGCGTTTTGCTGTGCGCAACTCTGGCGCGCAAGTTGTGATCGAGGGGTGTGGCTCCAACGGGTGTGAATACATGACCGGTGGTGTTGCTGTCATTCTGGGCGAGATCGGTGCCAACTTTGGTGCAGGTATGACTGGCGGGATGGCGTATCTATATGATCCTGATGGGCAAGCTGCGGATATGATGAACCATGAAACATTGGTGCATTGCCCTGTTAAGACAGCGCATTGGGAAGATCAGCTTAAAGGGTTGATCGAACGCCATGTGGCCGAGACAGACAGCCGCAAGGCCCGCGATATCCTGCAGCATTGGGAGTTGGAAAAGGTGAATTTTGTGCAGGTCTGCCCGAAAGAAATGCTTACCCGTATCCCTGCGCCGCTGGGCATTGAGGAACAGTCTATTCCCGCCGAATAGACCTGAAAATAGATTGTGTCAGCGATTGAAACAGTTTGTTTCGCTGACACAATATGACCCTTTTTGGAAACAATAAGCGTCTAATTGTCGGCAAATTTGACGCGCATCTTGGGCTTAGTCACAGCCAAGGATGCGCGTCATGCCAATCTACAAGGACCAGTATTTCACCATAGATCCGGGGAATCCGCCCGGGTTTGGAACGTCGTTGACCGTTGAGCGGGGCGAATTCAACGACAATAACAACAACGGTCAGATCAACTCGGGCGCTGCTGCGGGTGATACTTTTAACGGGATCGCGATCACGGCTGTTTGGCGCAATGATAGCATTACCATCAACGTGCCGGGTGTGGGAAATGTCACCTATACAGGCGTTACTCTGTATCTGGCAGGCGGGAACCCTGCGGTTTTCACACCGAATGACGGGCAGGCATTGCAGGACGGGACCTTCGTCTCCAGCACGTTTGTTTTTACCAGTACTAACATGCCTGTTGGCACCTTTGGGCCAACTTGTTTCACGCGTGGCGCGCAGATCGAAATGGCGCAAGGAACGCGTAGCGTTGAGGACATCGGCGAAGGCGATCTGGTAATGACGATGGATCACGGGCCGCGGCCTGTGCGCTTTGTCCTGCGCCAAGAGGTTCGCGCCCACGGAAAATTTGCACCGATCCTGTTTGAGGCAGGGAGCATCGGCAATGATCGTCCCTTTATGGTGTCACCCGAGCATCGGATGTTGGTAAGTGACTGGCGCGCGCAATTGTTGTCGGGGTGTGATGATTTGTTGATCGCGGCGAAAAGTCTGGTCAACGGTAATACCGTTCGGATCGTCGAAGGAGGGGTGGTCGAATACATCCATCTCGTTTTCGATGAGCATCAGATCATTTTCGCCGATGGCTGTCCCTCCGAGAGTTGCATGCCCGATAGTGGATTGGCCGAGCAGGAGGATGCGCAGCGTGCCGAGCTGCTTACTCTGTTTCCGGGCCTTTCGGACATTAAAACCAGCACATTCGCAGCGCGCAGAATTGCAAAGCGAGCCGAAGCGACCTGTTTGAGAGCCGCATGATAGCGTTGAGACATCTTAAGTGGAGAAACTTATGACACATACACTTTCATCCCCGCGGTTCTTTTTCGCACTCTGCGGTATGGTTTTGCTGAACAGTTGTGCGGGTTTCGCTTAAGAATTCGCCCGTACCATTAGAGGCACGCGACCTTGCGCATGTTGTCCTCTCGGGGAAACGAGCGTTCACAACGGTGTAGCCCGCCGCTATAGCTGATCCATGGCAAAGCGAAGCACAAAAACCAAACCCAAGGCCCCGCGGAAGGCGAAAGCCGCTGTTAAGGTGACGCTGCATGACCGTTTGCGGCGGTTGCTCTTGCGCAGCATAGCGTTTGTATTTCTTGTGCTCGTTGCGGCAGTCCTGTTGGGCCGCGTCGTGAATCCGCCTACCACTGCTTACATGCTTGGTGAATCCTATCGGTTGGACGGGGTAGACCACGAATGGGTGCCATTAGAGCTTATTTCTCCTGTCATGGCGCGGTCCGTTGTGGCGGCAGAAGACGCGAATTTCTGCGAGCATTGGGGTTTTGATGTGCGGGCGATCAAATTGGCGATTGCTGAAGGATCCAACCGCGGTGCCTCTACCTTAAGCCAGCAGACGGTCAAGAATGTCTATCTTTGGCACGGACGCACCTATGTGAGAAAGGCGTTGGAGGCAGGGATTACCCCGTTAGTTGAGGCAATTTGGCCCAAGCGGCGTATTTTGGAAGTTTATCTGAATGTCGCTGAATTTGATGAAGGTGTGTTTGGTGTAGAAGCGGCAGCGCGGCATTATTTTGACGTAGGGCCAGAGGCGTTGAGCGCACAGCAGGCTGCACAGCTGGCTGCCGTGCTCCCTTCCCCCAAGAAGCGTAGTGCATCGCGACCAACGGCATATTTGAAACGACGGGCAGCGCAAATCCGCTCGGGCGCCGCAACGATCGAGGCGGACGGACGCGCGGATTGTTTCGAGAGTTGAATAATCGCCCGCTACAAGGCATCTAGGGTGGGCAACCAGATATGGATTCCACATGGCGCGCCTGTTTCACGTTCCCCTCTCGCCCTATTGTCGCAAAGTACGGCTGAGTCTTGCGGAAAAGAAGATCGAGGTCGAGTTGGTCGAGGAGCGGTATTGGGAGCAAGATCCCGACTTTCTGCGCCGCAACCCGGCAGGGAAAGTGCCCGTGCTGCGCCTAGACGGGATTATGATGGCCGAAAGCGCAGCGATTTGCGAATACATCGAAGAGACGCGGCCCGAGCCCTCTCTGCTGCCTTCCGATCCCGTGCAAAAGCTTGAAGTGCGGCGGTTGGTGAGCTGGTTTGACGACAAGTTTCACCACGAAGTCACTTCGAAGCTGCTGTACGAGCGGGTGAACAAGAAGATGATGAAAACGGGCTACCCAGACAGCAAGAACGTGAAGGCAGGCGCGAAGGCAATCAAGTTTCATTTGGGTTATATGACGTGGTTGCTCGATCAGCGGCGTTGGCTGGCGGGGGATGTGATGACGCTGGCGGACTTTGCAGCGGCGGCGCACCTGTCCTCGCTGGATTATATCTCGGATGTGGATTGGAACAGCTGTCCTGACGTGAAGGACTGGTACGCCAAGATCAAATCGCGGCCTGCATTCCGATCAATTTTGGCGGATCAGGTGTCAGGTTTCCCGACACATGCGCATTATAGCGATCTGGATTTTTGATTTTCTGCCTTTGCGCAGGCCGATGGTTCGGGAATTGAGTTTAAGGGAAAAATGAAGAAATGAACCTGAAGCAGAGATTGGTTCAGGAGGCATTGGATGCGGGGTTTGTGGCGTGCCGTGTGTGCAGGCCCGATGCAGTGCCTGAGGTGCCCGAGCGTTTGGGCGCGTTTCTGGCTGAAGGCTTCCACGGACAGATGGGATGGATGGAGGAGCGCGTGACGTGGCGTGGGGATCCCTCCGTTTTGTGGCCAGAGGCGAAGTCGGTGATCATGTTGGCGGAGAGTTATGCGCCCGAGTATAATCCTTTGGCCGTGTTGGAGAAGTCCGATCTTGGGGCAGTCTCATGCTATGCGAAGGGGCGTGACTACCACGATGTGGTCAAGAAGCGGCTCAAGCGGTTGGCGCGGTGGTTGATCGCGCAAGAGCCCTGCGAGGTGAAGGTGTTCGTCGACACGGCCCCTGTACCTGAGAAGGCATTAGCGCAGGCGGCGGGCCTTGGCTGGCAGGGCAAGCATACCAATGTGGTGAGCCGTGATTGGGGCAATTGGGCCTTTTTAGGGTCTGTTTTTACAACACTTGAACTGGAGCCGGACGCGCCCGAGAGGGATCATTGCGGCAGTTGCACGGCGTGCCAGGATGTTTGCCCTACGGACGCGTTTCCCGCGCCATATCGCCTCGATGCGCGGCGGTGCATCTCGTATTTGACGATTGAGCATAAAGGGCCCGTTGAAGAAGATCTGCGGGGAAAGCTGGGCAATCACATTTATGGCTGTGATGATTGTCTGGCGGTGTGTCCGTGGAACAAGTTTGCCGTCGCGGCGAGCGACATTCGGTATCATGGCAGTGCTGGTGGGACGTTGGCGGAATTGGTGGTTCTGGACGATGCGGCGTTTCGGTCAAGGTTCTCAGGCTCTCCGATCAAGCGGATCGGTCGGGACCGTTTTGTGCGCAATGTGCTGTATGCGATCGGCAACTCTGGCGAAGCGGCGTTGTGCGATGCGGCGCGCGGATTGTGCAATGATCCAGATGCAACCGTGGCAGACGCTGCGCGCTGGGCTGTGGCGCGATTGGCTGATCTGTGACGCGAATGGCGCTGGACCGCTTATGGTTTTGCGGTAGTGAATTCCAAAGAGCTATGAGGAGAGACACGTGGCATTGCTTTTGGGAGTGGATACCGGTGGGACCTACACGGATGCTGTGATCCTGCGAGACGAGCAGGAGGTAATTGCGAGCGCCAAGGCGCTGACCACGCGGCATGATCTGGCGATTGGTGTCGGCGGCGCGGTGCGAGCGGTTCTGGCGCAATCAGGAGTTGCGGCGGCGGATATCTCCTTGGCCTCACTCTCAACGACACTGGCGACCAATGCGTTGGTTGAGGGGCAGGGCGGGCGCGTTGCACTGGTCTTTATCGGCTTCAAAGAACGCGATCTGGAAGCGCACGGGCTGCTTGGGGCGCTGAAGGGCGATCCTCATGTCGTGTTGGCAGGGGGGCATAATCACGCTGGCGGGGAGGCCTCTCCTTTCGATGAGGTTGGATTGCGGCAGTTTCTTCAAGTTCACGGCACGCAGGTAGGCGGGTTTGCGGTGGCCTCGCAGTTTGCAACTCGCAACCCTGCGCATGAATTGCGGGCGATGGAGATCATTGCGCAGATGACGGGGCGGGCCGTGTCGGCCTCGCACCAGTTGTCGGCAAAGCTGAATGGGCCAAAGCGCGCCATGACGGCGGTCCTCAATGCGCGGTTGATCGGGATGATTGACCGGCTCATCGGGCGGGCAGAGGATACGCTGGTTGAGTTGGGGATCACTGCGCCGCTGATGGTGGTGCGGGGGGACGGCGCCCTGATCTCGAGCACGCAGGCGCGGGAGCGGCCGATCGAGACGATCCTGAGCGGGCCTGCGGCCTCGATCGTGGGGGCGCGCTGGATGACGGGGGCCGATTTGGCACTGGTGTCAGACATTGGCGGTACGACGACTGATGTAGCGCTGCTCAAGGATGGGCGGCCTGCGATTGATCCTGCGGGCGCACAAGTTGGGCCATACCGCACGATGGTCGAGGCGGTAGCGATGCGCACAACGGGCCTTGGCGGGGACAGCGAGGTGCACTTTGTGACCGAAGGGTTGCAGGGCGGGGTGACGCTGGGGCCTCGGCGAGTGTTGCCGATCTCCTTGGTTGCGGTGGATGCGCCTGATGTTGTTCATGCGGCGCTTGATGCGCAGTTGCGCGCCACGTTGCCCGGTGAGCATGACGGTAGATTTGTGCGGGCTGTAGCCGGCCAGACGGTGGAGGGGATCTCCGAGCGTGAAGCGGGTTTGCTGGGGCGCATTGGCGCGGCATTACATCCGCTGGGCCAAGTGTTGCAATCACGTATGGAGGCGAGCGCGCTGGTGCGGTTGGTGGAGCGTGGGCTGGTGCAGATGGCGGGGGTCACGCCGTCAGATGCCAGTCATGTTCTGGGGCTTGCCGATGCGTGGGATGCAGAAGCGGCGGGCAAGGCACTTGCGTTGTTCGGGCGGAGGCGGACGGGTGCGGGCGAGCGCCTTGCGACAGAGCCAGAGATGCTGGCGGACATGATCATCCAGCAATTGCAACACCAGACAGGTTTGGCCTTGTTAGAGACTGCATTTGCCGAAGAAGACAGAGAATTTGATGAGGCGCCGAGCATTCTTGCGCGCCATGCGTTGATGCAGCGCGGATTAGGCGGACACCGTGGTTTGGTGAAGCTGGAGACGGGACTTTCTGTGCCTGTGATCGGGCTGGGTGCTTCCGCCAAGACGTATTACCCCAAGGTGGGCCGGCTGTTGGGCTGCGAGATGATCCTGCCTGAACATGCGGGCGTGGCCAATGCGATTGGAGCGGTGGTCGGGCGCGTGACCATGCGGGAGGCAGGTACGGTAACAAGCCCTAGCGAGGGAAAGTTTCGCGTGCATGTCGGCGCGGAACCTGAGGATTTTAGAACTTCGGAGGCGGCGCTAGGGCGGCTTGAAGACGTTCTGCGCGCGCATGCAGTAGCGGCGGCGGAAGCGGCAGGGGCCGCAGATATTACCGTGAATGTGGTGCGCGATATCCGCGTGGCCGAGATCGAGAGCCGTGAAGTGTTTGTGGAAGCAGAAATCACGGTCGAGGCGTCAGGGCGTCCACGGGTAGCAGTTTAAGAGGCTGCCCGCGGGTGCAGGCAGCCTGATCGATTATTCTGCCATTGCGCGTTTGGGTAGGACCCAATCGGGGCGCGGGAAGTGGCAAGTGTAGCCGTTTGGAATACGCTCGAGATAGTCCTGATGCTCTGGCTCCGCTTCCCAGAAGTCCGAGACAGGTTCGACTTCGGTGACGACTTTGCCCGGCCAGATGCCTGAAGCTTCGATGTCGGCGATGGTGTCGAGCGCGACAGCCTTTTGTGTCTCGTCCTCGTAGTAAATTGCGGAGCGATAGCTCATCCCGCGGTCATTTCCCTGGCGATTGACCGTGGTCGGGTCATGGATCTGGAAGAACAGTTCCAACAGTTCGCGGTAGCTGAGCTGGTCAGGGTCAAAGACAACCTCGATCGCCTCGGCATGGGTTCCGTGGTCGCGGTAAGTGGCGTTGGGGACATCGCCGCCTGAATAGCCGACGCGGGTACTTACCACGCCTTTACGTTTGCGGATGAGGTCCTGCATGCCCCAGAAACACCCTCCTGCCAGTACTGATCGTTCGGTCATGCGACGTCCTCCACTTGATTAATGTATTTGCCGTATCCTTCGGCCTCCATATCGTCGCGATGGATGAACCGCAGCGACGCTGAATTGATGCAATAGCGCAGGCCGCCACGGTCACGTGGGCCATCGGGGAACACGTGGCCAAGGTGGCTGTCGCCATTGGCGCTGCGCACTTCGGTGCGGACCATGCCGAGGCTATGATCCTCAAGCTCGACGACATTATCGATGGCTTTGGTAAAGCTGGGCCAGCCGCAGCCACTCTCGTATTTATCGGCCGAGGCAAACAGTGGCTCGCCCGAGACGATGTCCACGTAAATGCCAGGCTCTTTATTATCCAAAAGCTTGCCGGTGCCGGGGCGTTCTGTGCCACTTTCCTGCGTCACATAAAATTCTTCGGGTGAGAGGGTCGCGATGACATCGGGATTTTTGGTGTACTCGGACATATGGCTCTCCTTGCGCTGGTGTCGCTCTATTAGATGGGGCTTTTGCGCAAAAATCAAAGGGGGGCAATGGAAACCGCAATTGTTTGTGAACTTGTCGCGGGTTTGGCGCGTAGGGTCTGCAGGAGGATAATACATGCGGCTGATACTTGGACTGGTTTTAAGCGTTTGGGCGGGTGTGGCCATGGCCGCTCCGCGAGATGCGGTGTTCGCGTCTATTGACGGAGGCGAGATCAGGCTGAGTGAGTTTGCAGGCCAGCCGATCCTGGTCGTCAACACGGCCTCGCAATGTGGATTCACCTACCAGTATGACGGTTTGCAGGCAGTATATGACCGCTACCGCGCACGCGGCTTGGTTGTTCTGGCGGTGCCTTCGGACGACTTTAATCAGGAATTGGACAGCGCTGCCGAGGTGAAGGAATTTTGCGAGATAAATTTCAATCTCACCCTCCCGATGAGTGATATGACCCATGTGCGCGGCGGGCAGGCGCATGAGTTCTACAAGGCGGTGCGCGATCAGACGGGGTTCGAGCCGCGCTGGAACTTCAACAAGGTACTCATTGGTCCGCAGGGCGATGTGGTTGGCACATGGGGTTCCACTGCGCGGCCCGATCGTGGCGTGATCCGCAAGGAAATTGAGCGGTTGCTGGACTAGGCTGCGCGTTGGCGCGAGAGCTGCACAGCAAGAATGCCAGCGGCGATGATTACCACCCCGACAATATCTCGCGGGCCAAGCTCCTCGCCCAGCAGAAGGGCAGCGATTGCGACACCGAAGAACGGATTGAGGAAGTGGAAGGTCGCCGCGCGCGTAGCGCCAATGCGCCCGACAAGCAGGAACCAGACCCAAGTCGCCAGCAACCCCGGTACGAATAAGGTGTAGGCAAAGGCGATGGCCAAGGGCCAGCTGGGATTCAGGCGAGGGGTCTCGAAGGCAATAGTGGCTAGTGTAAGGGCGGCACAGCCGACCAGCATTTGCAGACCCACCACCATCAAGAGGTTTCCGCCAGTGGTTGCACCCCGAACCGTCAGCGTTGCAATGGTGAGGGCCAGCACCCCGACGAAGCAGATAGCAACGCCGATGAGGTCCAGATCATCCGTAAGGCGCGCGCCCATAATCAGGGCCACGCCGCCAAATCCGATAGCCAAGCCGATCACGCCAAGCGGGCTTAACCGTTCGCCCATAAATGCCCATGCTGCCAGTGCCACCATTAGAGGCAGGGTTGAGGCGATGATTGTGGCTAGCGATGCCTCGATCGTTTGCATGGCGACAAAGAACAGACCCAGATAGACGGCATTCTGCAGAATGCCGAAAGCGATTGTTGCCTTCCATTGCGCGCGTGTGAGGCTCCAGCTTTGGCCTAGTGCGCGTGCGATACCGACGCCGATAAGGCCCGAAATGAGATAACGGACGGAAAGAGCGAAAAGCGGCGAAGCATCCGCGACGATAATGCGGGCAGAACTGAAGGCGGACGACCACATGAACGCGAAGGCGAAACCCAGAGCGATTGCGCGCATGTCCATTTGTGTGAGCCCTTCTCTTGTCCGCCAAGTAGTGGCGTCAAACGACGCAGCGCGCAAGCGCGGCCTGTGACGCCTCAATGGAAAAGGGCCGCCCAAACGGGCGACCCTCTCTAACCAGTCAGCAGTGTGCCGGACTTAGCCGTTCACGCTGTCTTTTAGCGCTTTGGCGATGGTCATTTTGACAACTTTGTCCGCGTCTTTCTTGAACTGCTCGCCCGTTGCGGGGTTGCGCACCATACGCTCGGGACGCTCACGGCAATAAATTTTGCCAACGCCAGGAAGTGTCACAGCGCCGCCGCCGGAGACTTCTTTGGTGATCAGACCACATACCGCGTCGAGTGCTGCGCCTGCTGATTTTTTGTCGGTACCCATTTCGTCGGCCAGTGCGGCAACGAGTTGAGTTTTTGTCATTGGTTTAGTTGTCATTTTAATCTCCTCGGGTGCCCGATAATTAGGTCACATGCGCGGAATGTAACGGTATCTTTAAGGTGAACACAACGAATACTGGTGGAATTTCCTAGGAAATATGCTGTTTTCTTGCTTTTTGAGGGGTTGAGGCCGCCTAGAGAAAGGCGGTTTCGTCAAATGAGCGCAGTTTCCTGCTGTGGATGCGCTCCAACGGCATCTCGCGTAGCTGCTCCATCGCGCGAATTCCGATCATCAAATGCCGCGATACTTGGGTTTTATAGAAGTCTGACGCCATACCAGGAAGCTTAAGCTCGCCGTGCAGGGGTTTGTCCGAGACGCACAGCAGCGTGCCATAGGGAACGCGGAAGCGGTAGCCATTGGCAGCGATGGTCGCACTCTCCATATCCAGCGCAACGGCGCGTGACTGGCTGAGGCGCTGCACGGGGCCCGTGTGTTCGCGCAGTTCCCAGTTGCGGTTATCGATGGTGGCGACCGTGCCTGTGCGCATGATGCGTTTGAGGTCGTAACCCTCAAGCCGCGTCACTTGGGCCACTGCCTGTTCCAATGCGATCTGGATTTCGGCCAGTGCGGGTATCGGCACCCAAACGGGTAGATCGTCGTCAAGGACATGATCTTCGCGCAGGTAGGCGTGGGCGAGAACGAAATCGCCCAAGGCCTGTGAATTACGCAGACCCGCGCAATGCCCGACCATCAGCCATGCATGCGGGCGAAGCACGGCGATATGATCCGTTGCGGTTTTGGCATTGCTGGGGCCGACGCCGATGTTGACGAGGGTGATCCCGCCGCCATTCTCGCGCTTGAGGTGATAGGCTGGCATTTGCGGGAGTTTGAGTGGGGTCTCGAGTGGGCCATCTGCGTCCGTGATCTCCTGATTTCCTGTAGAGACGAAAGAGGTGTAGCCGCTGCCCTCATCGGCCAGCATCTCGCGGGCATAGGCCTCGAACTCGGTCACGTAGAACTGGTAGTTGGTAAAGAGGACATGGCACTGGAAGTGCGCAGGGTCAGTGGCGGTATAGTGGGCCAGCCGCGCCAGTGAGTAGTCCACGCGCTGGGCAGTGAACGGCGCGAGGGGGGCGACGCCGTCAGGCGAGACATAGGTGCCATTCACGATGTCATCATTGGTGGTGCTGAGGTCAGGCACATCGAACACATCACGCAGAGTGAAATCGGCAGCGCCGTCTTGGGGGATGGTCATACCGTCCTCGCTGGTCATCGCGAAATGCAGCGGGATCGGCGTCTCCGACGTACCGATATAGACGGGTTGATCGTGGTTTTGCAGCAGCAGGCCGATCTGCTGGATCAGGTAGTTACGAAACAGATCGGGCCGCGTGATCGTGGCCGCATAAGTGCCAGGACCGGAAACGTGACCAAAGCTGAGACGGGTATCGACCTGAGCAAAAGAAGAGGTCGTGAACCGCACCTCGGGATAGAAAGCGCGGATGCGCGTGTCAGGGGCACTATCGCTCATCGCGGTGTTGAAGTGATCGCGCAGGAACTGGATCGCTTGGGTATAGATTTCCGTTAGCCGTTCCACGGCAGCAGTCGCATCGGTAAATGCTTGAGGATTCGCATCCTTCGGGGTGAGGATTTGTGTCATGGATCAATCCTTTGATTTGAACAGGCTGCCAATTTTCTGCATCAGCGTTTCAGAGCTGTCATCATCCTTGAGGTCGAGATCCTCAACGGTGCGCATCAGCTTATCAATATAATCAAGCTCTTCCTGCGTGGGCGGCGGTGTCACCGACGTGAGCCAGCGGTTGAAGGGATCGGTTGTGTCGGGGTCTTGGTAATAGGCAAAGTCGGCTACACCGATCGTATGGGCCGTTGCGGGCATATCGAGGTCAAAGCGTTCTTTGAGAAACCCCTGAAAGGCGGTGGGACCTACGGGGCGCTCCTCCTCGGCAATCTCGTCCATGTCATAGACGCCGTGATAGTCAAAGAATGCCTGCAGCGGTGTGATGTCAGTCTGTTCCAGCGATCCAGGCTCGGGATAGCCCATGGCCAGAAATTGCAGAAAGGCGCGGGGATCGTCGGTAATGATGCCTGTGGTGTCATGGCCCAAATGCACAAACTGCTGCTTGCCGTCCTCGTCCAGCCAGATCGCAGCGCGCCCTCCGTCACCTGCCGTGGTGGCGATCTCGAAAATGCGGTTATCGACGTCTGCATTCGGCGCTGACCAATGTCCCGTATACCGCAAATCTGTTCCACCAAAGGTGACAAAGCTTGCGCCGAAATGGTCGCGCTGCTCGGGCGGGTAGATAGACAGCCAGTGATCCGCTGGTTGACCTGAATCGCGGATGCCAAGCCAGCCTTGATCTTCGAGCCAGTCAAATGTCTCGACCAGCTCTGGTGGGAGCGTCACCCAATCGGGGGCAAGCCTCATCAGGTTTTGAGCAAAGGTTTTCAAGTGTCGGTAAACTCCTTGAGCATGCACATCCACATGCGTGACCTCGCGAACTGCTTGGCGGTCAGGTAGGGCATTGCGGCATCATGTAGGAAAGAAGCTTGTGTCATGGCGCAACATTCCACAGGGTTGGCGCAGGTTCAAGCGGGAGCAGAGCGGATGGACTATGACACTGTTGGCGCAACAGAGTTCGGGGCAAGCTTGAGGGGGATCGGGCTCAACCTCTTGGTGCGCGATGTGGCTGCCCAAGTCGCCTTTTTAGAGAGTGTTTTCGGGATGAAAGCGCATCAGGCGACAGCTGATTTCGCGATTATGCGTTATGGCGATCAAGTGTTTCAGATTCACAGTGACGGGACCTATCATTCCAATCCGCTGCTCGGGTTTTTGCCAGAAACACCTCCGCGCGGGGCGGGGATCGAGATCAGGCTTTATGACAGCGACCCCGAAGCGGCCTGTGCCCGTGCGGAAGACGCGGGCGGTACAATCCTGCAAGAGCCAACGAACAAGCCGCACGGCCTGCGCGAGGCGTATATTCTGTGCGAGAATGGGTACGCTTGGGTGGCAAGTCGTGCAGTGTAGTGTCGTTTTCGGGATGGACGACACTGTTCTGTAGTGGTCGAGTAATGAAGGTAGCAAAGGGACAAATATGAAACCGAACATAGATCACTGGGATGCGCGCGTCGATCTTGCTGCTGCGTTTCGCTGGACAGCACGCCTTGATATGCACGAAGGAGTGGCGAACCATTTCTCGCTGGCGGTGAACGACAGCGGTTCGCAGTTTTTGATGAACCCCAATCAGGCACATTTCGCCCGTATCAAGGCGAGTGATCTTTTGTTGATCGATGCCGATGACCCCGAGACCTACGCAGGCCCCAATGCGCCTGACCCTACGGCGTGGGGGCTACATGGCGGGGTGCATGCGGCGGTGCCTCACGCACGCTGTGTCATGCATGTTCATTCGATATTTGCTACTGTGCTGGCCTGCCTGCAAGACAGCCGCCTGCCGCCGATCGACCAGAACTGCTGTACCTTTTTCAACCGTGTGGTGATTGACGAGGATTATGGTGGACTGGCCTTCGCGGAAGAGGGCGCGCGCTGTGCGGCTCTGCTCACCGATCCGAGGCAAAAAGTGATGGTGATGGGATCGCACGGGGTCATGGTTATCGGCGACACCGTGGCCGAGACATTCAACCGTTTATACTACTTCGAGCGAGCGGCGGAGACGTATATCCGCGCGTTGCAAACAGGTATGCCTCTGCGGCGGATTTCGGACGAGATCGCCGAGAAGACGGCGCAGGAGCTGGAGCAATATCCCGAGCAGGATGCGCGCCACCTCGCTGAGCTTAAGGCGATTTTGGACAATGAAGGGGCGGATTACGCATCATGAGCCGCACCGAGTGGAACCATGCGCCAGAGGGGGCCATCGAAGTCTCGCCCCTGTGGCAATGGCCGCCACGCCCAGCGGCGGTGGCAAAATGGTACGCGGGTGCGTGGTTTCCACTGACGATCAATCTGTGCATTCTTGGGTTGGCATTTCTGAGTTGGGCGCTGTTTAGTCCTACCTTAGAGACTGCTTTAATGCTTGATTGGTGGATGGCGGGCATATGGTTGCGCAATGCGGCGATAATAGCGCTGCTGGCGGGCGGGCTCCATTATTGGTTCCACGTGCGTGCCGCGCAAGGGACCGAGCTGAAGTATGACCCGCGCCCATTTCCGCGCCAAGGGCGGATGTTTTCATTCAGCGACCAGCTCAAGGACAACATGTTCTGGACCATCGCATCAGGTGTGACGGTCTGGAGCCTGTTTGAGGCGCTGGCTTGGTGGGGGATTGCCAACGACTGGCTGCCTAGCACCACATTCGCGCAGACACCTTTTTGGTTCATCGCCTTCTTTTTTCTGATCCCCGTGTGGGAGAGCTTCTATTTCTATTGGATACACCGGTTGCTCCACACCAATGCGCTTTACCACTTTCATGCGTTGCACCACCGGAACACCGATGTGGGTCCGTGGTCAGGTCTGTCGATGCACCCCGTCGAGCATGTAATGTACTTCGGCACGGTGCTGATCCATCTGGTCGTGCCCAGTAGCCCTGTGCATGTGATTTTCCATTTGATGTTCTACGCGCTTCTTGCGGTGACCTCGCATACGGGGTTCGAAGGGCTTCGGATTGGCAATAAAAAGCGCGTGCATCTGGGGAATTTTCATCACCAGCTGCACCACCGCTATTTCGAGGTGAACTACGGCAATCTGGATGTGCCGTGGGACAAGCTGTTCGGGTCGTTTCATGACGGGACGCAGGCCGGCAAAGAGATGATGCGCGAGCGATTGAAGAGCAGGAAAAGAACATGATTTACGGGCTGACCGAAGAACACACAATGATCGCCGACACAGTGCGCAGCTTTGTCGAGAAAGAGATTTATCCCCATGAAGATCTGGTCGAGCGTACAGGCGAAGTGCCCCACGAAATCGCGCAGGAGATCAAGCAAAAGACGATTGATCTGGGGTTCTACGCCTGCAACTTTCCAGAAAGCGTCGGGTGCGCCGGGCTGAACCATCTGGAATTCGCGCTTGTCGAGCGGGAGTTAGGACGCGGGTCGATGGCGCTAAACCACTTCTTCGGGCGACCGCAAAACATCCTGATGGCTTGCGAAGGTGAGCAGATCGAGCGTTATCTCATGCCCGCTGTTCGTGGGGAGAGGATGGATGCGTTGGCCATGACAGAACCGGGTGCGGGTTCGGACGTGAGAGGCATGAAATGCAATGCCGTTCGCGATGGCGGCGATTGGGTTGTGAACGGGACTAAACACTTTATCTCCGGTGCAGACCACGCGGATTTCATCATCGTCTTTATCGCCACGGGTGAGGATCAAACGCCTAAGGGGCCGAAAAAGCGGATTACCGCATTTCTCGTAGATCGCGGTACGCCAGGTTTTACGATCCGCGATGGCTACAAATCTGTGAGCCACCGTGGCTATAAGAATATGATCCTCGATTTTGATGACTGCCGTTTGCCTGATGCGCAAGTATTGGGTGAGGTCGACAGTGGTTTTGACGTTATGAATACGTGGCTATACGCGACCCGCATCACCGTTGCGACGATGAGCGTAGGCCGCGCGCGCCGTGCGTTTGAATTCGCTTTGAACTATGCCGCCAAGCGAGAGCAATTCGGCCAGAAAATAGGGAAGTTTCAGGGTGTCTCGTTCCAGTTGGCTGATATGGTCACAGAGATCGATGCAGCGGATTTGCTGACCTTGGCAGCGGCGGATCGCTTGGACAAAGGCCTGCCTGCCAATCGTGAGATAGCCAGCGCCAAGCTTTATGCAAGTGAGATGCTATCGCGGGTCACGGATGCTGCCATTCAAGTGCACGGGGGCATGGGGCTGATGGATGACTTCCCTCTCGAGCGGTTCTGGCGCGACGCGCGTGTTGAGCGCATTTGGGACGGCACATCAGAGATACAGCGCCATATTATTAGTCGAGAAATGCTTCGGGCGTTGGATGCGTGATACGCTTTCGCTCGTACTTGCCTTTCTTGATGGAAGGGGGCCAGCCCCCAGTTGACCGAAGGCCAACTTCCCCCGGGATATTTCGGACCAAAAGAAACAGGGAAGCTCCGTTGAGAACTTCCCTGATCAAAACAGCATTGCTATTTCTTCTGGTACGGCCATCGGCGTCCCCGCCTGTACCGCAGGTTCAAACTTGCACAAACTTGGTTAAGAGTGGGTTACTTCTTTTGGTTCAAAATATCCTCGCCGAAGGCAAAACTCTCTTTCGTGCAGGGCAACCACAATGAAGCCTGACTTGTTGCGTCTTTTGCGGCCAAAGTCGATTGCGATAATCGGTGGAGGTGCGTGGTGCGCTCAGATCATTCTGCAATCGCGGCGTATGAATTATACAGGCCGGATCGATGTTGTGCATCCGCGCGGTGCTGTAATCGAAGGTGTACAGTCGGTGACCGAGCTTGCCCGACTTCCTTCACCGCCAGATGCAGTCTTTATCGGGGTGAATAGGGTCGCGACGGTTGATGCCGTCAGGTCATTGTCGGCGATGGGTGCCGGTGGTGCTGTCTGTTTTGCTTCTGGGTTTTCCGAGTCAGCAGCAGAAGACGAGACTGGAACGGATTTGCAAGCGGCGCTGGTTGCGGCGGCAGGTGATATGCCCGTCTTGGGCCCAAACTGCTATGGATTTATCAACGCTTTGGATGGAGCACTGTTGTGGCCTGATCAGCATGGTTGCGTTGCTGTGGAGCGGGGAGTCGCCATCCTGACACAGTCGTCCAATATCGCGATCAATCTGTCTATGCAGCAACGCGGCCTACCTATCGCCTATGTTGTGGCGTGCGGGAATATGGCGCAGACGTCGCAAGCGCGCATCGCTGCGGAGTTGCTGGACGATCCGCGTGTAACCGCGATCGGAATGCACATTGAAGGATTTGGTGATCTTTCTGAGTGGCATGCGCTGGCGCTTAAAGCACGGGCCAAGGGTGTGCCGCTCATTGCGCTTAAGGTAGGGCGCTCGGAACAAGCACAACAGGCCGCCGTCTCTCATACCGCTTCGCTGGCAGGGAGTGATGCAGGCGCTCAGGCGCTGTTGGAGCGGTTGGGTATCGGGCGTGTGGACGATCTGCCAACCTTTATTGAAGCGCTGAAGCTGTTGCACATGGTTGGGACGTTGGACGCCCCGACCCTGTCTTCAATCAGTTGTTCAGGAGGCGAGGCGAGCCTTATTGCCGATACAGCCGAAGGGTCTGGCATGGTTTTTCCAGAGCTAACCGACCCTCAGCGTGGCGCTTTAGGAGCAGCACTTGGGCCGATCGTGGCCTTGGGGAACCCGCTCGATTATCACACGTATGTCTGGCGCGATGTCGAGAGGATGACCGCCGCGTGGCTCCCGATGGCCGCAGAGCATATCGGGCTGACGATGATCATTGTGGATTACCCGCACACGGACGCGACCGATTGGGTTTGTGCCACGCAGGCCGCTCTTGCTGTAAGAGCCCAAAGCGGGCGGCCTGTCGCGGTTGTTGCAACTTTGCCCGAGTTGATGCCTGCTGATGTGGCACAGGAGCTTATGGCGGGTGGTGTCATCCCCATGAGCGGGTTGACCGAAGCGATTGCCGCTGCTGCGGTAGCAGCGAAACTGCCGAACGTACAAGTCGAAAGCCTGCTTTTGCCCGGTGCGGATCGTGAAGGTGAACTGGTCAATGAAGCTGCGGCGAAGGCTGCACTTTCGCGGGTCGGGCTGGTCGTGCCCAAGCGAGTAGAGGTCGAGGGCATTGCGCAGTTGGGGGCAGTGGCAAGGACACTTGAGGGGCCCTTGGTTCTGAAGGTCATGGGACTTGCGCATAAGTCCGAAGAAGGCGGTGTGCGCCTTGGGCTGACTGCTGACACGGTGGAAGAAGCGGCGCGTGATATGCCAGAGGGAGTGTATCTGCTTGAGGAGATGATACACGGCGCTGTGGCGGAATTACTCGTCGGGGTGCTTCGTGATCCTGCGCATGGGTTTGTTCTGACAATCGGGGCTGGCGGTGTGCTGACCGAGCTGTGGCAGGACACAGTATCTCTGCTGGTTCCTGCAGCTGAAAGCGCGGTGGAACGTGCTCTGCGGTCCTTGCGGATTTGGCCATTAGTTGACGGGTATCGTGGGAAGCCCGCAGCGGACCTGACATCGATTATCGATGCGGTAATGGCCGTGCAGGCCTATGTCATTGCCAACGCGGACACGGTAAGTGAAATAGAGATTAACCCACTGATGTGTACGCCTGATGGCGCAGTTGCAGTGGATGCGTTGCTGCGTGAAGCGAAAAGGAGAGGCTGAGATGGACCCGATCAAAACCCGCCGTGAGGGGGCAATTCTCGAAGTGACGCTGGACCGGCCCAAGGCCAATGCGATTGATCTGAAGACTTCTGTCTTGATGGGTCAGGTATTCGCGGATTTCCGCGATGACCCAGAGTTGCGGGTGGCGATTATCACTGGTGGCGGCGACAAGTTTTTCTGCCCCGGATGGGATCTGAAGGCAGCCGCAGACGGTGATGCAGTTGATGGCGACTATGGCGTTGGCGGCTTTGGCGGGTTGCAGGAGCTGCCGCATCTGAACAAGCCCGTGATTGCGGCTGTGAACGGTATTTGCTGTGGTGGCGGGCTGGAACTGGCGCTGAGCGCTGACATGATCCTCGCGGCGGATCATGCGACATTTGCACTACCCGAGATACGCTCTGGCACAGTGGCCGATGCGGCGAGTGTGAAGCTACCCAAGCGTGTTCCATACCACATCGCAATGGAGCTTTTACTGACGGGACGGTGGTTTGATGCCGAGGAGGGCAAGGGCTGGGGCCTGATTAATGAGGTCGTGCCCTCTGCCGATCTCAATGCCCGTGCATGGGAGCTGGCGCGGCTCTTGGCCTCTGGTCCGCCGCTTGTCTATGCCGCGATCAAGGAGATCGTGCGCGATGCCGAGGATGCCAAGTTTCAGGATGCCATGAACCGCATTACCAAGCGCCAGTTGGCCAGCGTGGACCGTCTTTATGCCTCCGAGGACCAGCTGGAAGGCGCGCGGGCCTTCGCAGAGAAGCGGGACCCCGTCTGGAAGGGCAGATAGGGCATTTGCCAAATCGAAACCCACAGAGTCTATTGCGGGTCTAGCAAAACCCGAACAGGTACGTGACGATATGAATATCCTTTTTGTGCATCAGAATATGCCCGGCCAGTACCGTGAGTTGGTGCAATGGCTTGCCGCGCAGAACGCGCATCGCATCTATTTTCTGACCCAGCGCAAGAACCCGCCTGCCATTGAGGGGGTAGAGGCGCGTGTCTATCAACCCCACGCCGTGTCAAAAGAAGACACCTACGGATTGAGCAGAGTGTGGGAGGACGCGACGGGGTCGGGCTTTGGTGCAGTCAATGCAGCCAAGAAGATTGAGCTTGAGGAAGGGTTCAAGCCTGACATCATTGTGGGTCATGTAGGCTGGGGCGAGCTATTATTTTTCAAACAGCTTTGGGCCGATGTGCCGATTATCGGCTTTTTCGAATATTACTACCGCGCCACGGGCGGTCCCGTCGGGTTCGACGCGGAGGAGCCAGTCAATGCGCATGCGCCGTTCCTGCTTCAGGCGCGAAATGCGGTGCCGAATTCCAACATCATGTCGGTCGATCGGGGGCTAAGCCCGACGCAGTGGCAGCGTGACTGCTTCCCGCCCGAGTTTCATAACAAGATTTATGTCTGTCACGACGGCATCCGCACGGACAAATTGCTACCTGATCCCGATGCCAAATTAAAACTGGGGCGGATTGATACGCCCGTGCGGCACGGTGATGAGATCATAACTTATATGGCGCGCAACCTTGAGCGGATGCGGGGCTTTCATAAATTCATGCGCGCGCTGCCTGATATTCTGGAGGCGCGACCTCATGCGCGGGTGGTGGTCATCGGCGGGAACGAGGTTTCCTACGGGGCCAAAAACAATTCACCTGGTGGCCTGCGTGGAGAGATGGAGGCCGAGGTCGGGGACCGCATTGACTGGAGCCGAGTGCATTTTCTGGGGCAGGTGCCCTATGCCGATTACCAAAAGATCATTCAGGTAAGCCGCTGCCACATCTATCTAACAATGCCGTTCGTACTATCGTGGTCTCTGCTGGAAGCGATGTCGATGCAGGCGACGATTGTCGCGGCAGATGTAGCACCCGTGCGCGAGGCGGTGACCCACAACGAGACAGGCTTGCTGGTTGATTTCCATGACCATTCGGCACTGGCGCGTCAGGTGATTGACGTTTGTGCGCGGCCGCAGGACTTTGCCCATCTGGGGCCTGCTGCGCGCCGCCATGTGGTGCGTGAGTACGACTTTTTGACCAAGTGTCTGCCAGATCACATTGCGGAAATGAACGCACTGCTACCGGCTGACAAACAGATCACGATGCCTTGCTGAACTTCGCTTGCGGCTTAGTTGTTGGCGATATTGAGCAGACCGAAGGCCGACCCGACGAGGCTCACTGCGGTACGGGCAGAGGCAACAGGGCTTTCGGTCGCGAGAACAAGATCACCAGAGTTGATGTGAAAGTTGCGTGCCGAGAACAGACCGTCAGATGTGGTCAGGTTTATGGTGAAGACAACACGCTGTTGGGCAGGGCCACTGATACCTGACGGATCTATTGCTGACACGGGGTATTCACGCAGAATGAGTACGCCTTTCGGGTTTGCCGTTCTGTCATTCACACCGCCGATAAGCGCCAAAGCATCAAGCGCGGACACATGATCGCGGTTGAACGGGAACTGGTTCTCTTCGCCCGCAGCACCAAGCGACAGGAAGTAGCGGTCATCTTCTTGAACGATCACCTGATCTCCGCCATTGAGACGTGTATCGAGCTTGGGATTGTCCAGCAGGCGGCTTAGTGAAGTGCGGTAGGTTTTGTGACCACGGACCAGTCTGACACGCGGGTTCACAAGCCTTTCGTCAACGCCGCCCGCAGCAGAGATCGCCGCAAGAACCGAGAAGTCCTGATCCGGCATCTTGATGTTGCCTGGTTGGCGGACGCCGCCGACAAGATCGACAGAGTTGGTGCGCCCTTCGGCCATGTTCAACTGAACTTGCGCGCCAGGGGCGACTGACTCCATCCGTCGTTGCAGAGTTTGACGGGCATTGTCAGGTGAACGGTTAGCGATCCGGATCTTGCCGACATAAGGCATAAAGATCGTCCCCGCCTCAGAGACGCGCATGCCAAGCAATTCCACGCTGCGCTGGCCGGGGCTCATCAACAGAGAGTTCTCGGCGCTGTCCCAGATTGTGATATTTACTGTGTCGCCCGCGCGGATGATTTGTGCATTCGAGCCATGGCTGTGAGGGAGCCAGCCATAACGACGCTCACCCGTGTGGGGCCATTCGGACACGGTTGGCAGGAATGTCTTGGATACAGGATAAACACTGAAATCAGCGTCAGGCTCTTCAGCGCCTTTAACGATCTCGGATTGAATTGCGGCGCCCCGTGGCAGGTTGCCGCACGCAGTAAGTGTCAATGAAAGCAAAATGCATAGAGCCGCTTTGGTAAACATACCCATTCGAAATACCGCCTGCCTTATTTCACTCAACCACTTGTACGCAGCTCCGAAAGGATCAGGTCGGGTTGGATAATCTTTCGGCAGACGATACTACATGGCGATATGAGGTCAATATCTCCGAAATATCAAAGCGCCGATTGTCAGGCACTGCTGCTGGGCGCTTCGGGGCGTTTAGGGCAGATGATATGTCGCCATTGGCCAACTCCCGAGATGCTCATAACCCAAAGCAGACGTGCGGGGGAAGCAGCCTGTGTGCTTGATCCGCTGACGATGCCTGATGCGCTGCAAAAGGTTGCATCGCGCATGAATAGTGTCATTTGCCTGTCAGGCGTGACGCCTGCGCATGCTGCCCAAACCGGGGATGCCATGTCCCTGAATACCGATCTGGCGCTTGCTGCGATTGAGGCTGCACCTGCGGAGGCTCGGGTGTTCGTGGCTTCGTCCGCCGCGGTCTATGGTGCGGCAGATGGGCCACACCTTGAGACGCATGATGCCAACCCCGTCAGCGAATATGGCGTGGCCAAACTTGCGATGGAGAATGCCGCATTGGCGGCTGGTGGAGGCCGTGTTTGCGTTTTGCGGATCGGGAATGTCGCAGGTGCGGATGCGATACTGGGCAATTGGCGCGCAGGTATGACACTTGATCAATTAGCCGACGGAAGCACACCGCAGCGCAGCTATATCGGGCCGAAAACGCTGACGCATGTGATGCATACTCTTTGCTTGGCGGCGGATGTTCCGGAAATCATCAATATCGCCGCACCAGGGCTTGTCGAGATGGGCGATCTGCTGGACAAGGCGGGGCGCGCATGGGCGCCACGGGCGCCGACAGGGCCAGTGATTGAAAAGGTAGCGTTGGATACGGGGTTGCTTGAGCAGCTTTATTCCTTCGCGCCAGAGGAATGCACGGCGGCGGGCATGGTCGCTCAGTGGAGAGAAGGATTGATCGGCAGATGACATGGCAGAAACGTATCTATGATCTGTTCTTCGCGAGCCTTCTTGTCGTGATCCTCGGGCCTGTTGTGCTCTTGTTGGTCATCTACATCTATTTCAAACAGGGCCGTCCGCTTTTCTATGTGGCTGAGCGGATGAAGACGCCCGATCAATCCTTTGGGCTGGTCAAGTTTCGGACCATGACTGTTGTGGATGAGGATCAAGGTGTTTCAGGCGCGCATAAGGCATCACGCGTCACGCCATTGGGTGCCAAGCTGCGCGCTAAGCGGATGGATGAATTTCCTCAGCTTTGGAACATCCTCAAAGGTGATCTGTCCTTTGTCGGGCCACGCCCGCCTTTGCGTGAGTATGTCGAACGGTTTCCCGATATCTATAACGAAGTTCTCAAATCGCGCCCTGGTGTAACGGGGCTGGCTACAATCCGCTTTCACAAGCATGAGGACAAGTTGCTGTCGCGCTGCACCACTTCCGAGCAGACGGACGATGTCTATTGCCGTATTTGCATCCCGCGCAAAGCGCGGCTTGATCTGTTGTACCAGCGGGATCAGAACATGTGCTATGATTTCGATCTGGTCTTTCAAACGATTGCCAATTTGTTCAGACGGTCCAAGGGCTGAAACGCCTCAGTGACGTAAAAATTCGGCAAAGAGTGTGCAATTTGCCGTAATGAACGTTAAACACCCTAACGACGGATCACTTTTTTGGGTCGCGCCACGGGTTCCGCCCTGACACATTATGTTCAGAGGCTGTCGCTGCGCCGCAAATGATAGGGCAATTATGCTGAGTTGGATTTTATCCCTGACCAAGCTGCAAAAGCGGCGGATCATGCTTGTCCTTGATGTCGTGCTGGTGCCTCTTGCGCTGGTTTTTGCGTTTGTGGCGATCAATATCGACGGCAGCATCATGGGCAATTTGCGCAGTTTCATGCTGTTGCTGCCTTATATGATGGGTGTGGCAGTCTGTATTTCGATCTGGATCGGGATCAGCGACATTCAGGTTAGCGCCTATGAGGCCGCAGCCGTTGGCCTCACGGCTGTTCATGCGGCCGCTTTGTCAGCGGCGTCGATCGTGTTTTCGGACATTGCTGCGCTTGATCTGCCCTTGGGGCTGCATATGGTATTTGGCGCGGCCTTCTTTTGCTTGGCCGTAGGCAGCCGTGCGGTGCTGTTGCAGATTGTTTTGATGGTGTATCGCCATTCGAGCAAGCGGACGCGAGTGCTGATCTATGGCGCTGGCACTACAGGCTCGCAGCTTGTCTCCGCTCTGCGAGGACATCAAACGATCCAGCCCGTAGCATTTGTTGACGACAACAAGGGCTTGCAGGGCTTGCGTGTGCACCGTTTGCCCGTTTTTCCGTCGCTCAATATTGCCGATGTTGTCGAAGAGAACCAGATTGATCGTGTGCTGCTCGCCGTCCCTTCGCTCAGCCGTCCCAAGCAGGCACAGATCGCGCGCCGCCTTGAGAAGATGGGACTAGAGGTTCAGACCTTGCCCTCCTTCTCGCAGCTGATCGGCGAAGATGCACTGGTGAACAAACTCACGCCTGTTTCCGCCAAGAACTTTCTTGGACGTGCAGAGGTGGAGCATACTCTGGGCGAGGCGGGTAATTGCTACGAGGGTCGGGTGGTGCTGATCTCGGGGGCTGGTGGTTCCATCGGGTCCGAATTGTGCCGACAGGTGTTGGATTGCCGTCCTGCCAAGCTCATCCTGTTTGAGCTGAGCGAGCTTGGCCTCTATAGCATCGACATGGAGCTGCGCGCCATGATCGAGCATGAGAACCTTGATATCGAAGTGGTGCCTGTACTGGGTTCCGTGACCGACAGCCGTCAGGTCCGTAAACTGCTGACAGAGCATGGCGTGCGGGTCGTGCTGCATGCGGCGGCGTATAAGCATGTACCGCTGGTCGAGGCCAATCCACTGACGGGGTTGGTGAACAACGTATTCGGCACACAGACCCTTGCGGAGCAGTCGGCACAATGCGGCGTTGAGCGGTTCATGCTCATCTCCTCCGACAAGGCCGTACGCCCCACAAATGTCATGGGCGCTTCAAAGCGCTTGGCTGAACTGGTAATTCAGGACATGGCCAAGCGGCAGGGTAACAAGGATGGCACCGTCTTTTCGATGGTGCGATTTGGCAACGTCCTCGGCTCTTCGGGTTCGGTTGTGCCGTTGTTTCAGGAACAGGTTGCACGTGGTGGCCCACTCACCGTGACTGACAAGGGCGTCGAGCGTTACTTCATGACCGTTCAGGAAGCTGTGCAACTCGTGCTTCAGGCCTGCGCTATAAGTCGCGGCCAAGAAGTGTTCGTTCTTGATATGGGCGAGCCTGTGTCGATCCTGAGCCTCGCCCGTCAGGTGATCGAGAGCGCGGGATACGAGGTGCGGGATGCCGAAAACCCCAATGGCGACATCGAGATCGAGATCACAGGCCTGCGCCCTGGTGAGAAGATGTCGGAGGAGCTGACGCTTTCGGGTGAGCTGATGGGCACAGTATACCCGAAAATCTTTATGACCCACGAGAACGGGCTGTCGGAAATTGAAATTGCGGCAGCGATGCGCAGCCTGCGCGAAGCTTTTGTCGCGAGTGACGAAGAAATGGCGCGGGGCGTCGTTTTGAAATGGGTTGAGGGCTTTCAGCCCGACGTAGCCAGAGTGGACGTATTGTGAGGCCGCAGATACAATTGTCACGAAATTGCGCCGCAATTCAGGTGCAGGGTTGCTTATATTGCGTTTGCGTGGAGAGCGGTGCAGTATGCGCAAAAAAGCCGCATTGTGCAGAGAGCAGAGTATGATCCGTACGTTTGGAAAAATCGCCTTAGGCTCCATGCTATTTGGCACAGTCGCATTGGCCCCGTTGCAGGTATCAGCGCAGGAAGTTGATGGAGTCTTTGAGGCGCCCGACAGGCCTTCTCTGAACTTCTATGGCACGACAGGACTGATCGACATGCCTTCTGGCGAGGCATTGCCAGACGGGACGGTCGCTGTTGGCATTTCCAGTTTTGGCGGGACGACGCGCACGACACTGACGTTCCAGGCAACCCCCCGCATTCAGGCCAGTTTCCGTTATTCGGGCATCAAAGATGCAGGTATTGGCCGTTTTGACACTTACCGGGACCGCAGCTTTGACGTGCGATTCTTGCTCAACCGCGAAAGCCGCTATCTTCCAGCGCTGACCATTGGTTTGCAGGATTTCGCGGGCACGGGGATCTACGCGGGCGAGTTTGTCGCTGCGACCAAGAAGTTTTCGGGCGGTGCTATTCCAGGCACTGTGAAAGCGACCGTTGGTCTGGGTTGGGGCCGTCTGGGCAGCTCTGGCGCCATCGGTTCTCCGTTTGGCTCCGATCGTCCGTCATTCACGGGCGGCGATACGGGTGGAGAGTTGTCTGCGGATCAGTGGTTCCGCGGGGAGGCTGCACCGTTCGCTGGTCTGGAATGGCAGATCAATGACAAGTGGGGTGTGAAAGCTGAGTACAGCTCTGACGCCTATGTGACTGAAACGGGTAACGGCGTTTTCGATCGCAAGTCGCGCTTCAACTTTGGTGCCGAATATCAAGTGTCCGAGCGTATTCGAGTTGGCGGATATTATCTTTATGGATCTGAGGTTGGTGTGAATGTTCAGGTCCAGTTGGACCCGAACCGCCCTGTATCGCCGCTGCGCCTGCCTGCGCCGCTTCCCTATGCTACGCGTCCGCCTCTGAAGGCAGGCCAGCAGGGATATGATACGAATTGGGCGGCATCTTCTGCCGAGGTGTCTCAAGAGCTGCGGGATGTGATTGTGCCGTTGCTGAAGGCAGAGGGCATGACATTGGTCGCAGTGAAAACGACCGCGCGGACCGCTGAAGTGCGATTTACCAACGACCGTTATGCTTCAACATCGATTGCGGTCGGACGGGTTGCGCGTATTCTGGCACGTGTTCTGCCGCCATCAGTGGGGACGTTCCGCATCGTTCCCGTGAAAAATAATCTGGCACAATCGACTGTTGTTTTCCGTCGGAGTGATCTCGAAACGCTCGAATTTGCGCCGAACGCATCCGAGGCTTTGCTAGCGGCGACCCAATTCGAGAGCGCTGACCCAGTGTTGGCAGGTGCCGCGTTGAACGAGGCGCTGTTTCCGTCCTTCAATTGGTCCATTGGCCCATACATGAAGCGCCGCCTGTTTGACCCTGACGAGCCTGTGCGCGTCGATTTGGGGATTGAGGCGAGTGCACAATACCAGCCCGCACCTGGATGGAAGATTGCAGGGACAATCCAACACCGCCTGACGGGCGATATCTCGGATGACACGATCCGTACGCCCTCGGCGTTGCCGCGGGTCAGAACGAACTCGCTGCTGTATGCGCAGGGCAGCGATACAAGTATTCCAAATCTCTACGTGAGCCGCCAATGGAAGGCCGCGCCTGACGTCTATACCCGTGTGACGGCGGGGTATCTCGAGCAGATGTATGGCGGATTGTCAGCCGAGGTTTTGTGGAAGCCAGTGGCCAGCAGGCTCGCCTTTGGGGTCGAAGCGAACTACGTCAAACAGCGTGACTTTGAAGATATTCTCGGTTTCCGGGATTATAGCATCGCGACGGGCCATGCCTCGGCCTACTACGAGATGCGCAACGGATTTACAGGCCAGCTCGATGTAGGCCGCTACCTTGCTGGTGATGTCGGCGCGACAGTCACGTTGGAGCGGGAATTTGCGAACGGCTGGAAGGTTGGCGGCTTCTTTACGCTAACGGATGTGTCCTCCGAGGACTTTGGCGAAGGCTCCTTCGACAAGGGTATCAAAGTTACGGTTCCTGTTAACTGGTTGCTGGGGAACCCCACGTCGCAGACACGGTCTACAACGATCAGGCCGCTACAGCGCGACGGTGGCGCGCGCCTGAATGTTCCTGGCCGCTTGTATGATCAGGTTCGGTCGGGTCACCGCGCGGGACTTGTCGGTAACTGGTCTGGGGTTTGGGAATGATGACTCTGACCTCCAGACTTTTCGGTGTTGTGCTGTTGAGCGCGCTCGTAGCGGGCTGCAGCTCCAGCACCGGTGCTGACGCGAACAAGAGCCTGCCTTCCGAGCTATTCTCGTCTGCGAAAAAAGTGATCGCCGCGCGTGGTGTGGGTCCTGTTGCTGCGGTGACGCCTTCCCGTGAAGTAATTCAGGGGCTTACGGAGCCTGTACTGCAGATTGACCCCGAACTTGCAGGCGGAAGTGACTTTTTGCGGCGCGTAGAGTCGCGTACCGATTCGTCGGGACGGACAAATGAGGTCTGGCGTTCGTCGTTAAAGGCCAATGTATTCCTTCGAAACGGTGTTTTGGTTGGTACCAGAGGTGTCGGAAGTGACATAATTTCTGCAGATGCGAAATATACAACCAGAGCGTTAGCTGCGCGATCAAATGGCAGCGGTACACGGAGTTATACTATCTCTGATGGTGATTTGACCACGACCAAATATGAATTCAACTGTCGGTATGAAAATCTCGGCGCGAAAAATATTGTCGTTGCTTATCAGTCATTTAAAACGACCCACATGCGTGAAACTTGCGTTCAGACCTCTCCTGAAAGCAATACAATAGCCAACGATTACTGGGTAGAATCCGGTACCAAGATAGTGCGCCAGTCACGTCAGTGGGTTTCGCCCAAAGTAGGGTATTTTCAATTTAAGTTGCTCAGGAAGTAGACATATCTGCAACATTCCGCTTCTTGATGCACTGATTTCCCGCGCTGATTTACTAAACCCGTTGTGAATGAGAAGAGGTTGTACTATCCACAAATTCGACGGGTTCTCCCGAAAACTATTCAAACAGGATGATTAACATGATGAAAACAATCTCAATCGCCGCAGTAATTGCAGCAACAGCCACTGCATCTTTCGCTGGTGCGATCAATGATCCCATCATCGAAGAGCCCGTAGCAGTTATCGCACCAGCCGGTTCCGGCATCGGTCTGCCAGTCGTAATCGGTGGCGTTGCAGCCGCAGCAGTCGTAGCAGCAGTAATTGCAAACGACGACGACGATGACGCGACAGCAGAGACAACAGACTAAGTCTTTTCTCTCGAGAATTTGAATTCGGCTCTCCTTCGGGGGAGCCGTTTTCGTTTGTGACACCGGTTGGATCGTCTGCGGTCTGATTTTGCGGGATACCTTATGGATCAGCGATTGCTCTCTATCGGCCACGGCTATACGGCGCAGGCGCTGGCGCGGCGGCTGATTCCTGAGGGGTGGCACGTCGTCGGTACAACCCGAAGCGCCGACAAAGCAGATGCCATCGCTTTATCAGGCGTCGAACCAGTGCTGTGGCCTGGAACCGATCTTGCGCCGTTGATTGAAGAATTCCCCAACATACTAGTTTCGGCAGCTCCAGGCGCGGAAGGTGATCCAGTCCTTGCTGCTCTGCACGCTCAGCTTGTAGAAGCAGCGCCGCATAAGCACTGGGTAGGTTATCTATCGACCACAGGTGTCTATGGCGATCATGGCGGTCGTTGGGTGGATGAAACAACACCCCTCACGCCGTCCACAGCACGGGGAAAAGCCCGCGTGACTGCAGAGGAAGCGTGGCAGGCTATTCCTGCACTCCCCCTACATATTTTTCGGCTGGCTGGAATATACGGCACAAACCGTGGCCCATTTGCGAAGGTACGCGATGGGACAGCACGGCGGATCGTCAAGCAGGATCAGGTTTTCAGCCGTATCCATGTGGATGACATCGCGACCGCGCTGGAGCTTTCGTTGCATCAACCCGACGCTGGCGCGATATATAACCTTTGCGATGATGACCCCGCCCCACCAGAAGATGTCATCGCCTATGCAGCCGGTCTGTTGGGCCTGCCTGTGCCACCAGCAATCCCTTTCGAGGAAGCGGACATGACGCCAATGGCGCGCAGCTTCTATGCAGAGAGCAAGCGGGTGCGGAATGATCGGATCAAGGCTGATCTGGGCTGGACTCCACAATACCCAGACTATCGCACAGGCCTCAATGCTATCTTGAGCACTATAGAAAGAGGTGAGGTGTAGCAGCGCATCCAAACACATCATCCGCTGCCTTGTGGCGGTCAGGCGGAGACGCCATATAGAGCGAAATCGCCGCACAGTGGAGCCGTCATGACGCTGACCCAAAAACTGACCCAAACTCTGGAATCAAGCCTCGTAAGAAATACGATTCTGGGGGTCATTCTGTTTAATGCGATTATCCTCGGATTGGAGACCTCCAAGCCGATTATGGCCGAGGCAGGTGACCTGATTAAGCTGTTGGATCGGCTCTGCCTCGGAATTTTCGTGGTAGAGTTGCTCGCCAAGTTGATTGCCTACCGCGCACGCTTTTACCGTGATGGATGGAATATCTTTGACTTCGTCATTGTTGGCATTTCCCTTGCTCCCGCCGCCGAAGGTTTCTCGGCCCTGCGTGCACTGCGCATCCTGCGTGTTCTGCGGGTCATTTCGGTTGCGCCGAACCTGCGCCGCGTGGTGGAGGGGTTCGTAACCGCGTTGCCAGGCATGGCGTCGGTTTTCATGCTGATGTCCCTGATCTTCTACATCGGTGCTGTGATGGCGACCAAGCTCTTTGGCATGGGGTGTGCCGCCTGCACGCCCGAGCAAGCTGCTGACTTTGATCTGTGGTTTGGTACGCTAGGGCGTTCGGGCTATTCATTGTTTCAGATTATGACGCTCGAGAGTTGGTCGATGGGCATTGTCCGCCCCGTGATGGAGGTCTACCCGCAGGCGTGGATGTTCTTTGTGCCGTTCATCATGATGACCACCTTCGCAGTGGTGAACCTGTTGGTCGGTCTTATCGTTAATTCGATGCAGGACGCACATCAGGAAGACGCAGTCGCTAGCACCGATGCCTACCGCACTGATATCCAGAGCAAGCTGGAAGCTGTAGAAGCCAAACTCGACAGGCTTATTGCGGACCGCAAGGACTAGGCTGTCTGGGCACCAATCTTCGCAATCCCCAATGTGTCGAGAACTTTTGCTTCGATGTGTTCCGCGTTCATGGCGGCACTCGCGTACATCGCCTCGGGGCTTGCCTGATCGATAAACGTATCGGGTAGTACCATTGAACGGTACTTCAGGCCTGTGTCGAATACGCCTTCTTCTGCCAGCAGCTGTGCCACATGACTGCCAAACCCACCCACGGCGCCCTCTTCGACGGTAATCAGTGCCTCGTGATTGCGGGCAAGATCTAGAATCATATCGCGGTCCAACGGCTTTGCGAATCGGGCATCAGCGATGGTCGGCGTGATGCCCTTCGCCACCAAAGCTTCGGCAGCCTTCTCAACTTCTTCCAAGCGCGTGCCAAAGGAGAGGACTGCCACGCGGCTGCCCTCAGCGATCATGCGGCCCTTGCCGATCTCTAGGGCTTCGCCACGCTCAGGCATATCAACGCCGCGTCCTTCACCGCGCGGAAAGCGGAAGGCGATCGGCCCGTCGTCATAATCGGCAGCTGTTGCAACCATGTGTTTAAGCTCTGCCTCGTCAGCCGCGGCCATAACGACAAAACCCGGAAGATTAGCGAGATAGGCCACATCAAACGATCCTGCATGTGTTGCACCGTCAGCCCCGACGAGACCTGCTCGGTCGATGGCAAAGCGCACGGGAAGACGCTGGATCGCTACATCATGGACAACCTGATCATATCCCCGCTGCAAGAAGGTGGAGTACATCGTGCAAAACGGCTTCATACCGCCTGCGGCAAGGGCTGCGGAGAATGTCACACCGTGCTGTTCTGCAATCCCCACGTCAAAACAACGCGATGGATACCGTTCCATAAACAGGTTCAGGCCGGTTCCGTCGGGCATTGCGGCCGTGACAGCACAGATTTTGTCGTCCTCAGCAGCGAGCTGCACAATGCTGTCGGAAAAGACGGAGGTGTAGCTGGGTGCGTTGCTGGGCGCTTTCTTCTGCTCACCAGTTATAACGTTGAACTTTGCGGTGGCATGGCCTTTGTCACGCGCGGCCTCGGCAGGGCCGTAACCCTTGCCCTTTTTCGTAAGCACATGGATCAGGATCGGCCCTGTCGCACGTGCTTTCACAGTGCGCAGGACGGGCAATAGCTGGTCCATATCATGGCCATCAATGGGACCAAGATAGCTGAAGCCCAGTTGCTCGAAGAGAGTGCCGCCCACGGTCATCCCCTTGAGCATGTCTTTGGCGCGCTTGGCTCCCTCGCGGAATGGCGGCGGTAACAGGCTCACTGCGCCTTTTGCGGCGGACTTCAATTCCTGAAACGGTTCTTCCGCATAGAGACGGCTGAGATATGCAGACATGGCACCAACGGGCGGCGCGATGCTCATCTCGTTATCGTTAAGGATAACGATCATCCGCTTCTTAAGATGGCCCGCGTTGTTCAACGCCTCATAGGCCATACCCGCCGACATAGAGCCATCGCCGATCACAGCAATTGCATCGCCAAGCCCTTCGTCGATCACACCGCCCAGATCGCGTGCCACGGCAAAGCCCAGCGCGGCGGAAATCGAGGTGGAGCTGTGCGCCGCACCGAACGGATCATACGGGCTCTCGGAGCGTTTGGTGAAACCGCTCAGGCCGCCTTCCATCCGCAATGTGCGAATACGGTCGCGCCGCTCGGTCAGGATTTTGTGAGGATAGCACTGATGGCCTACATCCCAGATAATCTTGTCGCGCGGGGTGTCGAATACGGCATGCAAAGCAACAGTCAGCTCAACCACGCCAAGACCTGCGCCAAGGTGACCCCCGGTCACAGACACCGCAGAAACGGTCTCGTCTCGCACTTCACTGGCCAGTTGCGTCAACTCTCGATCGGAGAGTGACTTCATATCGGCAGGGCGGTTGATCTGGTCCAGCAGAGGCGTGTTTGGCGTCTCGGTCATGTCTCTTGTATCCCTAGCTTTCTCGCGTGACGACAAATTGTGCCGCCTCGCGTAGCGTGTCTGCATCGCTGCCGTATGGTGTCAGTACATCGCAGGCAGCCTCTACTAACGAATGCGCGCGTTCTTTGGCACCATCAAGACCCAGCAGTGACACGAAGGTGGCTTTGCCCGCATCCGCGTCTTTTCCAACCGCCTTCCCGACGGTTGCTGCATCGCCCTCAACGTCGAGGATATCATCGGCAATCTGGAAAGCGAGGCCCAGGTCGCGGGCATATTGTCCCAGAGGTTTTGCATCTGCTTGCGCCATATGCGGTCCTGCGGTGGCGGCCCACTCGATAAGCGCGCCAGTTTTCCCGGCCTGCAAATTGATAATCTTGTCGAGCGTCAACGGCACGTCGGCGGTTTCTGCAGCAATATCCAGCGCCTGACCACCGACCATTCCGCGCACGCCAGATGCGGTCGCCAGCGTGCGTACCAGATGAAGGCGCCCAGCATCGGCACAGGTTGTCTGAACCACCAGCTCAAAGGCCAATGTCTGAAGCGCATCCCCAGCCAGAACTGCGGTCGCCTCATCCCATTTGCGGTGCACGGTAGGCCTTCCGCGCCTCAGGTCGTCATCATCCATGCAAGGAAGATCATCATGCACAAGGGAATAGGCGTGAAGTGCCTCGATCGCAGCGGCAGCAGGAACAGCGTCGGACGCCTCTATCCCGTGCAGACGCGCTGTCTCCAAAACCAAGAACCCGCGCAGGCCTTTACCACCCTCTGTCGCATAAATCATCGCATCAGAGACAGGTCCCTCCGCACCTTCCAATGCAGCCTCAATACAGGCTGAGGCTTGCCTACTTGCGTCCTGCAGGGCCTGAGCAAAGCGACTCATTCTAGAGGCCTTCTACGGGCTTAAGTCCGGATGGCTTCCCTTCGGCGTCCAGTGTAATGGCGGCGACCTTCTCTTCAGCTTCCTTGAGCTTGGTTTCACACCGCGCCTTCAGCAAAGCTCCGCGCTCGTAAAGCGTGATGCTTTCATCCAAAGCGACATCTCCGCGCTCCAGCTTGCCCAATACCGCTTCCAGTTCGGCCATTGCCGCTTCAAAACTCATTTTGTCTACAGGTGTATCGGTCATGGTCTGTCTCTTTCGGGCTAGTTCAACAGCATCATAAAGACCCCGTCCCCCTATGACCAGCACAGGACAGTGCCGACTTCGTCATTTCTTTTGGTCAATAAGTATCTCGGGGGAATCGGCCTTTGGCCGATGGGGGCTGGCCCCCTGCCAGCAGATCAATCAGGTGTCAGCATATACCCTGCACCGCGTACCGTCTGCAAATAGCGAGGCTGCTTCGGATCGGCTTCGATTTTGCGGCGCAGGCGCGTAATCTGCACATCCACGGCGCGCTCCTGCGCCTGCCCCCGATCGCGGCCTAATTCCTCAACCAGATTAGACCGGCTCAACGCTTCGCCCGGTTTGGCGGAGAAGATCTTCATCAACTGGATTTCGGTCGCTGTGAGGCGGACAAGTTCGTCACCTTCCCACATCTCGCCGCGTTCCATGTCATAACGGATAGGTCCGAGGCTAAGTACTTTGGGTGCGACATCAGGGGTCTCGACGTCGGGCATCCTGCGCAGAATTGCATTGATCCGCAGCAACAGTTCTTTAGGCTCGAATGGTTTGGCGAGATAATCATCTGCCCCCGCTTCCAGTCCCTCGATACGGTTGTCCGTCTCGCCTTTGGCCGTCAGCAAAAGGATCGGGGTTTTCATCGTTTCGCACAGCGCGCGGGTCAGGCTAAGCCCGTCTTCACCCGGCATCATCACATCAAGAATGATCATATCGAATTCAAGACCCGATAGCACACGCCGCGCATGAGCTGCATCACGTGCTGCCGTAACCAGAAACCCGTGCCGCAATAGAAATTTCTGGAGCAGCGTCCGGATACGCTCGTCATCATCAACGATAAGCAGATGGGCATCAGGAGTGCTCATGTGGTGGTATCCTTCAGTCTGCTATAGCTTGCGCGCATCTCGGTATCCATCATCGCCTCCAGCACGGTGCGGAATCCTGCAACGGCATCAGGGCCCGCCTCGCGAAAGGCGGTGCGCATGCGGGCGCGCTGGGCGTCTGATAGGGTCTGCTCCAATGCGCGTCCTGCCTGCGTGAGTGTCAAATGTCGCTCTCTCTTGTCTTTGCGGCCAACCTTGCTCTCTACCAGACCATCGGCGATCAACGTGCGCAATACACGGTTCAGCGATTGCTTTGTAACGCCCAGAATGTTGAGCAGGTTATTGACTGTGGTATCAGGTGCACGTCCGATGAAGTGAATGGCACGGTGATGGGCACGCCCATAAGCCATATCCGCCAGAATACGGTCTGGATCAGCGGTAAAGCCGCGATAGGCAAAAAACATCGCCTCAATCCCCTGCCGCAGCTGTTCGTCGGTTAAAAACAGCAGTGCTGCGCCGCTTGAAGGGCCGGATGTGCGCCTGTCCATGGAGATCTCCTGCGGATCGTTGCCCCGTGATATTATGTCAGTGTTGTTGACACTCCAACCCCGAAAGGCTACCTCAAGCGCAAGTTTTGCGTAACTATATGTTATCAAGTGAGCGTATAGCGCAACATTCGGAAAAATTGGAACACCAAAAAAGGAAATATCATGGCGGGCGGATACGATGATCGGGACGGGCATATCTGGATGGACGGGAAGATGGTGCCATGGCGCGATGCCAATGTGCACATCCTGACGCACGCGATGCACTATGCCTCTTCTGTATTCGAGGGAGAGCGTGCCTATAACGGCAAGATTTTCAAAAGTCGCGAGCATTCCCAACGGCTCAAAGCCTCTGCCGAGATGATCGATTTCGAAATCCCCTATACTGTTGAGGAACTGTGTGCCGCCAAAGCTGAAGTTCTGGCCGCGTCGGGTTTGAGCGATGCCTATGTGCGCCCGATTGCTTGGCGCGGTGCGGGGGAGGACATGGGTGTCGCCTCGCAAAAGAACCCTGTGCGTGTCGCCATCGCGGCATGGGAATGGGGTGCATACTATGGCGATGCAAAGATGAAGGGTGCGAAGCTCGATATTTCAAAGTGGAAGCGCCCATCGCCAGAGACGATTCCCTGCCACGCCAAGGCTGCGGGTCTTTATATGATCTGCACAATGTCCAAACACGCGGCAGAGGCCAAAGGCTGTTCTGATGCGATGATGTTTGATCACCGCGGCTACGTGGCCGAGGCGACGGGTGCCAATATCTTCTTTGTCAAAAACGGTGAAGTGCACACGCCTGATCCCGATTGCTTTCTGAACGGCATCACGCGCCAGACTGTTATCGGTATGCTGCGCGACAAAGGTATCACCGTGCACGAGCGGCATATCATGCCTGAGGAGCTGGAGGGCTTTGAGCAATGCTGGCTCACAGGCACTGCTGCCGAAGTCACGCCCGTCGGCCAGATTGGTGACTATACGTTTGAAGTAGGTGCCATGACACGCGACATCGCCGATGCCTATGAAAAGCTCGTGCGCGCTTGATGTGTAGGGAGCCTAGCCTGTGCGCAGCACAGGCTAGGCTCCCATAGCGGGGCCGAAGGCCCCGCAATACCTTTTGATCAGTACAGAGCGACAGGATTGATCATCGCTTGCACTGTTCCCACGATGCGCGGCTGGCCCAACACAAACATAAACTCGTTCACGCCTTCACGCACCAATGGCCCCACATTCATTGTCTCCAGAATATAAATGCCATTCTCCTTGAGCAGTGTGACATGGCCATAGAAAACCTTATCGCCCTCTGGCGCGGGGATAGGTTCCAATCCCCATGTATCCGCACCTACGGCCATCGGATTTAGGGACGCCATATATTCCGCGCCCTCATTGTTCAGACCAGGCTCGGACGAACCCCATGCAGTCGGATCACTCTCTATCATCCCTTCGGTCCAGCCTGTGTGAAAGAGGATGATATCGCCTTCTCCCATCGTCACGCCCTGTGCTTCGGCCGCGGCCTTGATTTCGGCAGACCCGAAGTGCGCGCCTGCAGGCATCACATCCACGCCGGAATGAGCCGCCATATCAAGGATCACGGCACGCCCGACAAGCGGCGGCACATCATGGGTGCCCAGCTTTGTCAGGCCTGTAATGGCGCTGATTTCCTTCTCGTCCAGACAGTTATAATAATGACCGCCCTCACCGAGATGCCCCAGCCCGTCGAGCTGTGATCCGATGCCAATCCACGTTTGCAGCAAGTCATCATTGTAGTTGGCCTCATAGCCGAAACCCGAGAGCTTCTGCCCGCCTTGCTGGTTCGGTTGGACAACCTGCAAATTAAGTGAACGGGGCGGAAAGGCGGGCGTATTCGATCCGATGGCAATGCCAAGCGGCATCGATTTACCCTGCTTGATCAGCGATGCCGCCAACATCGTCCGCTCTGGCGTGACCAGATTGGCCGAGCCGAGCGTGTCATCTGCGCCCCACTGGCTGTTTGAAGTGCATTCTGCCCATGCCGCACCCGCGGTCATGCTCAGACCAAGGCAAAGCGCCGTGATTTTCTGTAAGTTCATGTCATCCTCCACTAGTGGAGGGAGCGCCCTCTGACGGGACGATTCCCCCTTGTTAGAGGATCAGGCTAGCACGGGTCTCGCCTTTTGCGGGAAATTTACTTTTTCCGCAGCCTTCAGCGTTTCAGAAGTCAACGCCGCGCTGGGCTTTAATACCGTTATGGAACGGGTGCTTCACTTCTGTCATTTCGGTTACCAGATCGGCGTAGTCGCACAGCTCAGGCTTTGCATCGCGGCCGGTCAGGATTACGCCGGTTCGCTTGTTGCGCGCTTCAAGCCCTGCGATCACGTTCTCGACTGACAGATAGTCATAGCGCAATGCGATATTGATCTCGTCCATTACGATCAGATCATACTCACCGCTTGCCATCATCTCGCATCCTTTGGCAAAGGCGGCCTCGGCGGCGGCGATGTCGCGGTCTTTGTCTTGGGTGTCCCACGTGAAACCTTCGCCCATGGTGTGCCATGTCACTGTGCCCAGCTTGTCAAAAAACTGCCGCTCACCTGTGATCCATTTGCCTTTGATAAACTGGACGACGCCCACCTTTTGCTTCCAGCCCAACGCACGAACAATCACACCAAATGCCGAGGATGATTTGCCCTTCCCGTTGCCCGTATGGACCAGAACCAAACCCTGTTCGGGGTCTTGCAGCTCCGCAACGCGCTCGCGCTGCTTCGCCTGAACCTTTTGCATCTGTTGCTTGTGGTCGGTGTCGTCGGTCATAGAGCGCTCCTTTGGTCTGAATCAGTCAGGTGATCCTTGCGGCGATAAGGAGGCTTTTGCCTTGGTTCTGTCCAGTCCCAATTGGCGCTCGCGCCAGATAATGAGCACCCCGCCCGCGATGACGAGGGTCGCACCCATCAGGATGGCGGAGGTCGGCAATTCGCCAAAGACGACCCATCCGATGATGCTTGCAAAAATCATCGAGGAGTAGTCGAACGGGGCCAGCATCGAGGCGGGGCCAAAGCGCAGTGAGGAAGTGACAAGGATTTGCCCTATGCCCCCAATCAGCCCTGCGGCGATCAATAGTCCAGCGACTTCCCATGACGGGGTAATCCACTCAATCGCAGCCCAACCCGTTATCTTTCCCAGCGGGTAGGTGATCAGCGACAGACAGGTGGCAGTCAGGGAAAAGTAAAAGACAATGGCGGCGGTGTGCTCGGTCTGTACCAGCTTGCGCACATGGATTTGCACCAATGCGCGCAAGATTGAGGAGGCAAGTACCATCATCGCACCAATTGTCGCGGCTCTGGTCACCGCGTCAGCCTCTAGCGATAGACGAGGGGCAAGAACGATCAGTACGCCAACAAGTCCAAGCGTCACAGCAGAGAGACGAAACAGCCGCACTCTCTCACCCAAGAGGACCGCTGCGAACAGTACCGTGAACATCGGTGTTGCATAGCCGATTGCTGTGACCTCGGGCAGGGGCAACAGGCCCAAACCGCCAAACGTGAGGGCCATCGCCGTAGTCCCGAACAGACCCCGCCAGACATGCCCGATGAAGTTGTTGGGGATTAGGCCCGTACGCAAGTCATGCTGCTGCCAGAGCCACAGTATGATCACGGGGAAGGCGAAAATTGAGCGGAAAAATACGGCTTGCGTCGGGGGCACAGTATCAGATGCGCTTTTGATCAAGGCGGCCATGACCATGAACAGAAAGATGGATATCAGCCGAAGTGCAATTGCTGTGCCGGGCTTGTTGGTGGTCATGTTCGTCGCCATGATTTTTGTCTGCGCCTTTGTGAGGCAAAGATCAAGCGGTGCAGTAGGCGCTAGACTCAGACAAAGCTCGGGTCGGAATTCTCAAACATTTCGTGCATCTAGCCAATCGTTCCGCGGTTCTCGCCGATCTGACCACGGTGCAACAAAAGATGGTCCAGAATGACACAGGCCATCATGGCCTCGCCCACCGGCACGGCGCGAATGCCCACACATGGATCATGGCGGCCCTTTGTGATGATCTTGGTCTGCTCACCTGACTTGGTGATGGTCTGGCGTGTGGTGAGGATGGAGGAGGTAGGTTTGACCGCAAAGCGCACAACGATGTCCTGCCCCGTGCTGATCCCGCCCAAGATTCCGCCTGAATGGTTGGATGAATAGAGCGGCTGGCCGTCCTCGCCCATGAATATCTCGTCTGCGTTCAGCTCTCCTGTCAGCATAGCAGCTGACATGCCCTCGCCGATCTCGACGCCTTTAACGGCATTGATGCTCATCATGGCTGCGGCCAGATCAGTATCTAACTTTCCATAAACTGGTGCGCCGATGCCTGCGGGTACGTTGCGGGCCGTAACCTCGATGATCGCGCCGACGGAGGAGCCTGATTTGCGCAGGCCGTCCAGATACGCGGCCCAAGTCTCGGCAGCTTCTGCATCGGGCACCCAAAAGGGGTTCTGCTCAATCTGGCTCATGTCGCGCACGTCGGTCTTATGCTCGCCCATCTGGACCATATAGCCGGTGATCTCGATTTCGGGCGCGATGGCTTTGATCGCCTCGCGCGCCAAACCGCCTGCCGCAACGCGCGCCGCGGTTTCACGCGCAGAAGAGCGTCCGCCCCCGCGATAGTCCCGCACGCCATATTTCTGAAAATAAGTGATATCCGCATGTCCCGGACGGAACTTCTCTTTTATGTCGCCATAGTCTTTGGAGCGCTGATCGGTGTTCTCGATCATCAGCTGGATCGGTGTGCCCGTGCTCACCCCTTCGAACACACCTGACAGGATGCGCACCTCATCGGCCTCACGGCGCTGGGTCGTGTATTTGTTCTGACCCGGTTTGCGTTTGTCGAGCCAGTGCTGGATCATCTCGGGCGTGATCGGCACACCCGGGGGGCAGCCGTCGACTGTTGCGCCCAGAGCAGGCCCGTGGCTTTCGCCCCAGGTGGTCACGCGGAAAAGATGGCCAAAGCTGTTCATCGACATGGGAATGCTCCTTTGCTCCATGCCTTAGCGGTGGTGCGGCATCGGCTCAAGTGGTTTTGGGTTGCCAAGGGGTCGCAGTGATCCTAATCCTTGATGTACCTCGGGGGGCTTTGCGTTTCGGGATTTGAGTGAATCAAGTTTCACACCAAGAGTGTGTGAACCTCGACAAGAGATGATTCTTTGGATTCCCGAAAAGCATAGCTGAGATTGCGAAAGCTGACCCGTTGAACCTGAACCGGTTAACACCGGCGGAGGGAAGGTCTGGGATTTCTTTCCACAACTTTCTGACGCCGCAATTTGGAGGATGCTATGAAGTATCTCACGTTTGCGACTGCAACCTTGGCAGCGACTGCCATTTCAACGACCGCTTGGGCCGAGACGCCCGAGCTGGTGGTCTATACCTACGATAGTTTTGTCAGCGATTGGGGACCCGGTCCCAAGATCGAAGAGGCGTTCGAAGCGACTTGTGGCTGTGATCTTAAGCTGATGGGCGTGGCGGACGGTGCCGCGCTGTTGGCACGGCTCAAGCTGGAAGGCGCGCGCTCTGACGCGGATGTGGTGATGGGGCTGGATACCTCGCTCATCGCAGCGGCCAAGGAGACAGGCCTTTTTGCCGAGACGCCTGTCGATGCGGAATATGACTTGCCCGTAGAGTGGAATGACCCTGTCTTTGCCCCCTACGACTGGGGCTATTTTGCCTTTGTTCACAACAAAGACCTGACGCCGCCTGCAGATTTCAAAGCGCTGGGAAAAAGCGATCTGAAGATCGTCATTCAGGATCCGCGCTCCTCCACACCTGGGCTTGGCCTATTGATGTGGGTGAAGGCGGCATACGGTGACGAGGCGCCTGCAATCTGGGATGCGATGGCCGACAATGTGGTCACCGTGACCAAGGGCTGGTCAGAAGCATATGGCCTGTTTCTGGAAGGTGAGGCTGACATGGTGCTCAGCTATACCACCTCGCCTGCCTATCACCTGATTGCGGAGGAGGATGACAGCAAAGCTGCTGCCGCTTTCGACGAGGGTCATTACATGCAGATCGAAGTTGTCGGTAAACTTGCCGGTAGTGATCAGCCCGCGTTGGCCGAGCAATTTCTGAATTTTATGGTCTCTGACGCAGCACAAACCGTTCTGCCGACAACCAACTGGATGTATCCTGCCGTCACACCGTCCGCGGGCTTGCCTGCAGGGTTCGAGACACTGACCGTTCCCGAAAAGGCATTGCTGATACCAGCCGATGAGGTGCCTGCGAACCGCGAGGAAGCGCTGGCCGAATGGCTCAAGGCGCTGTCGCAATAGACCGGACCGCGATTAACTCCAAGACAGGGATCAGCGCCGCACTTTTTGTGCTGGCGCTGATCCTTTTGGCGCTGGGCGCCGTGATTAGCCGTGCCGAGGTGGGCGCAGGGCTGGGTCCGAGTGACTGGGCCGCTGTACGTTTTACTGTGTTGCAAGCTGCATGCTCTGCGGTGGTGTCTGTGTTCCTTGCAATCCCCGTTGCACGCGCGCTGGCACGGCGGCGGTTTATTGGGCGTGCGGCGCTGGTGACGCTGCTGGGTGCGCCGTTTATTCTGCCCGTGATCGTCGCAGTGCTTGGCCTGCTGGCTGTATTCGGACGCAGCGGTTGGCTCAATGCCGCGCTTGAGGCCGTTGGCCTCCCGACCGTGTCGATATACGGGTTCCACGGCGTCGTGCTGGCCCATGTTTTCTTCAATATGCCGCTGGCGACACGCTTACTGTTGCAAGGTTGGCAGACGGTTCCTTCCGAACGGTTGCGCCTCGTCGCCCAATTGCGCCTGACACCGCGTGCCATATTCAGAGCTGTTGAATTGCCAATGCTGGCGCAGGTCGTCCCGGGGGCGTTGGCGCTGGTGTTTGTGATTTGCCTCACCAGCTTTGCCGTGGCGCTGACGCTGGGGGGCGGGCCACGTGCAACGACGATTGAGCTTGCGATCTATCAAGCGTTCCGTTTCGATTTCGATCTGGGGCGCGCGGCGGTCCTGTCGGTTGTGCAGTTGGTCCTTGCGGGGTCTATGGCGCTCATTGCGCTGTGGCTTGTGCCTGTTGTGCGGGTTGGCGGCGGGCTGGATCGTGTGATGCCGCGCTGGGATGCACGGAGCGGTTTGCAACTGGTGATGGATGGCTGTGTGATTGCACTGGCGGCGCTGTTCTTACTGGTGCCGTTGGCGGCAGTGATCTGGCGTGGGCTGCTGGGATTGCCGCAAATGCCTGCGGAGGTCTATGCCGCAGCGGGGACTTCGATTTCGATTGCTGTGACGAGCATTCTTGTGCTGTTGGTGCTGGCCTTGCCGATGGCGGGCTGGATTGCAGGACGCAAAGGGGGGGCAGTCGAGACGATTGGCTTGCTGGGATTGTCCGCTTCGCCACTGATGATCGGGACGGGCTGGTTCATTGTGATAAATCCCATTGCTGACCCGTTCGATTTTACGCTTTTGGTGACGATACTGGTGAACGCGATGATGGCGCTGCCATTTGCCTTGCGCATTCTGGTGCCGCCCATGCGGGATGCGGTCGCGCAATACGAACGGCTCAGCGCGATTTTGGGCATCTCGGGCTGGCGGTTGTGGCGTGTGGTGCTGCTACCTCGACTGCGGGCACAGATTGGCTTTGCGGCGGGACTAACGGGAGCCTTATCAATGGGTGATCTGGGCGTCATCGCCTTGTTTGCTGATCCTGAACAGGCGACCCTGCCATTGCAGATGGTGCGTCTGATGGGAGCGTACCGCATGGATGCTGCTGCGGGGGCGGCGCTGGTGCTCTTGGCGCTCAGCCTTGGAATTTTCTGGATATGCGATAAGGGAGGGCGCTGGCGTGCTGAAGCTTGAGGATGTGCTGATCACGCAGGGTGATTTCAGAATGCAGGCCGACTTTACGCTGGAGGTCGGGCGTAAATATGCAGTCATTGGCCCGTCTGGTGCGGGCAAGTCGACATTGTTGGGCGCGCTATGCGGGTTTGTCCCTTTGGCGGCGGGGCGCATGTACTGGGAAGAACGAGACATCTCCAACGCGGCACCGAATGCGCGGCCCATGACGATGCTGTTTCAGGACAATAATCTGTTTCCGCATTTGAGCGTTTTGCAGAATGTAGGTCTGGGCCTGCGCCCTGATTTGCGTCTGACCGCGCAGGAGCGTGAGACCGTTGAGAACGCGCTGTCGCGTGTGGATCTGTCAAACTTTGCGACCGCAAAACCCGGCACGCTGTCCGGGGGGCAACAAAGCCGCGTGGCGTTGGCGCGTGTGCTGGTACAAGCGCGGCCGTTGGTCTTGCTGGACGAGCCTTTTGCCGCTCTTGGTCCTGCGCTGCGCAATGAGATGTTGGATGTGGTGCGGGATACCGTGGCTCAAACGGGTGCTGCGATGGTCATGGTCACCCATGCGCCTGAAGATGTCCGCCGCATCGCCGATGAAGTCATATTTGTCGAGGGAGGGCGCGCCCATGCACCCCGTCCGGCGGCAGCTTTGATGGATGATCCACCGCCGGAACTACGTGCCTATCTAGGCTGACGTCAGCGCAAGGGCTGCACGGGCGGCCTCGCGTCCCTTATCGACAAAATGCGCACGGTAGATCGCATTATGATGTTCGGTTTCTTGATATTGATGGGGTGTCAGCGACACGGACAACACAGGCACGCCTGTATCCAAACCGACGCGCATCAGCCCGTCGACCACCGCAGCGGCGACAAAATCATGACGATAGATTCCACCATCCACAACAAATGCGGCGCAGATGACGGCATCGTACTTCTCTGTCTTGGCGAGTTGCTGCGCTTTGAGGGGGAGCTCGAACGCGCCAGGCACATCAAATACGTCTGTTTGCGCATCCGGTGTCATTTCGGCAAAGCCTTCATGCGCGCGATCCACGATGTCGGCATGCCATTGTGCTTTTACAAAAGCAAAGCGGGTTGGGGTGTCTGTCACGGGTATCTCCTTTAGGTTCCAACAGTCCACCCAAGGCGATCACAGGCCATCGGCCGCACCAAACGGCGCGTCCCGACATCCTGCATTCTCTTCCATCCGGACTTTAACCGTCGGCTCCGGCTTCTCACCGGATCTGCTTGTCCCCGCACTCCTGAAAAGGGGTTTGGGCGCTCGCGGGCTCGGAGGTCATGCCTCCATACCGCCGGTG